>Ga0209992_10000093_pt1 | contig 133064 bp, 102 predicted proteins | sample 2SBtaG_2_FD_182564 | JGI IMG/M metagenome (GOLD analysis project Ga0209992, IMG submission 182564) | Deep subsurface microbial communities from Kolumbo volcano to uncover new lineages of life (NeLLi) - 2SBTROV12_ACTIVE470 metaG (SPAdes)... | ecosystem: Environmental > Aquatic > Marine >... | reverse complement strand
TGCGCTCCGGCCTGCAAAACGCCGCCTCCGTGGCCAGCCTGCTGCTGACCACCGACGCCCTGGTTTCTGAGTTGCCCAGCAAGGGCGACGCGGAACCGGCGGCGGGTGGGCACCAGCACTAGGTCTCTCAACACGAGATCGCGGACGCAACAGCGGGCCGCCCGGTGCACTGGCACTGGGCGGCCCGTTTGCATGGGGATTGCAGGTCCTCAGGTCCACATGATCAGGGTAGATTGCCTGGTGGTCACCTTGTCCAAGATCGCGATCGCCATGCACCTGAACTCAACACTCCACGGAGCCAACAGCCCCATCGCCCGCCGCCTGGGATGGCTGGCTTTCACCCTGGCCGGGATCTTGACCTGGGCCCCAGAGGCCGAGGCCCAGGACCTCAAGGTCACCCTGTGGCGCAATCACAACTGGCCCAACGGTCTCGACATCACGCGCTCGGGGGGCATTTCTTTTGGAGACTTCGATGCCGATGGGTGGGTCGATTTCTTCGGGGGTGGGTCAGGGGAACTGTGGCACAACTTGGGGGGACAGGATTGGGAGGTCTGGCGGAACTTGCTGCCGCCCGGGTCGCGCTACGGGTGCGCCATTGGCGACTTCAATCTGGACGGGTTCCCCGACATTGCCACCGAGATGCGAGGGACGTTCCTGGAGCCGATGATGCTGCTGCGCAACACCGGGACGCTCCCCAACTTTGTCGACATCATGCGGCCAGGCGTGGTGGATGAAGTCCCGTGGGGCAACGGTGAAACGAACCTGTGGGCAGACGTGGACTTCGATGGAGATCCGGACCTGTTTGTGCCGGTCTATCCCCAGTGGATCCCCATGAGTGGGAGCCCGGGGAACTTCTTTCTACAGAACATGGGTCCCACCGGTCCGGGGGGAGAACATCGATTCCTTGAACGCAGCCGCGAGGTGGGCCTGGACAACTACCCGGGGACTTCGCGCCCCGAGGGTGCGGAGTTTTCGGATGTAGACGGAGACGGCGACCTAGACCTCTACTGCAACGGGACGCTGTACCAAAATCGCTCCTCGCTTGGGGCGCCCCTGTTCATGCCCTTGGGCACTCCCGCCAGCGGAATTCCAAGCCGCAGCACAACGGATGAGGGCGTGTTCTTCTTCGACTATGACCTCGATGGTGACTTCGACATCCTCATCTCGTGGTGCTCTGACTTGATGATTCGGATCATGGAGAGCAATGGTGACGGGACGTACTTCCTGACAAACAGCAAGACGATCGAACAGAACTTCGGTAAGGACTGCTTGGGGGTCTCGCACGCTGACTGGGATAACGACGGCGACATCGACATCACGACCCAGACCGTGTTCCGGCGCAACATGTTTGTGGAGACGGGCCAGCGCAAGTTCATCGTGGCCACCCACTCAATTCCGCAGGGCAATCTCTCCAACAAGCTCCACTCATGGGCTGATTGGGACAAGGACGGCGACCTCGACCTGGGCATTGGGGCCTTTGGGTCGACCGACGGGTTCCTCTACGACAACAGCCTCTACGACGATTTCACGCCGGCCGATCAACGGCGTTTCGTGCGCGTGCGCGTGGTCATGGACTCAACGAACGTGCCCTATGGGCTAGTCAATGAGTACGGGGCGACCGTGGAGATCGCAGTAGAAGGAGACGGAACGGGACACAGGCGGCGGCAGTTGGTGACGAGCGGGGGAGGCTACGTCAACCAGAATGAGTACACGTCGCACTTTGGATTGCCCGCGGATCCCGTGCCCACGGACCCAGACCAAGACCTGTTCTTCAGCATCTCCGTGGACCTGCCTTCGAACCCGCTCGTGGGTCTGCGCCGCATCGACCGCCACGTGAACCCTAGGCTGGCACGTATTCCCCTCGCAGACTTGGACGATCGTGAGATCACGGTCTATCGCAGCGGACTTGTTGTGGTTGACGGCTGTGAATTCCCGCCACTCGTGAGTGCCCAGGCGGACCTGACGACGACAACCGGTGGCCTCGTCCAAACCACCAACAGCGCTCCACTGGCTGCCCCAGCCAGCGCGCCAACCTCCGATTGGTATGTCGGCCTGGACTTTGACACCGCGACGGGTACAAGTCCGCTACGGGTTCAAGAGGTGATTCTGGACGGCCGCATCGGCCCCGGTGCTCCGACCTGCGGCATGGGCAAGGCCGAGATTGTCTTCTGGGATGTGACCGACCTTCAAAACCCATTCGCTGTCCCAGGGGGCACGTTCAACGTGGACCGCCAAATCCGCAATGCGCGCAACGCCTACCCGGTCAGTGTGCTGTTGGCACCCTCGAGGACCTATCGGGTTGTAGCGCGCGTGGACAAATTGCGCGCTACGCCGATCATGGCCCCGGTGGTCAACGGACCGATCACGGTGAACGGTGGGTTGTCCTTCAGTGATCCCAATCCATGCTCGGGGGCTGGCGTGGTGAGTGCTCAAGCCGACAGAACCCAAGCCTACCTGGCCCTGCGCTTCGCCGACGATCCGGGCCCCCTGTGGGTGGATTTGGGCTACGCACTGCCGGGCAATTCCGGGCCCTCTTCCCTGCAAGGTGCGGGCGCGATCGTGCCCGGAGGCCAGATCACGCTCTCCCTCTCGGGTGCACCTCCCAACCAGGCCACCAGTTTGATCGTTGGTCAACAGGCGGAGTGCCGGTCGATGGCTGGAGGACTGCAGGTCCCCTCCCTCGATTCAGTACTGGCGATTCAAACCGATTCCACGGGCTCCTGGCAGACGACCATCACAGTGCCCGCCAACTATTTCGGTGGCTCGAGCCTCTACGCACAGGTCTGGTACCCGGAGTCAGGGACGCCAGCGGGGCGCGCCGCATCCAACGCGGTGTCCGCGACGGTGGGTTACTGAGTCGTCCGTGAAGTAGAGCGACTAGAACACGCCAGCGTTGTCAGCGCTGGGCACGAGGAAGAAGCGGCCTACCTCCACATCGAAGTGCTCTCCGTTCTCGCGCTTGAAGGTATAGGAACCTTCCATCGTCCCCCACTCGGTCCGCAGCGGACAGTAGCTGGTGTACTCGAAGCTCATGCCCGGTGAGAACGTCGGCTGGTAGCCGATGACCCCATCACCACTCACGGTTTCGGTGTGGTTGTTCGCGTCTCGGATTTCCCAGCGGCGCCGAAGCAACTGCACTGTCTCCTCACCCTCATTGGTGATGCGGATTCGGTAGCCGTAGAAATGGTGGGGCCGATCCGGGTCCGACCGTTCAGGCATGAACTGGGCCGCGGCCTCCACGCGCACGTCTTGGGAGGTGGTGTTCGAGTTAGGAGACTGTCCCATGGGAACCGTAGGATAGCGTGCCCACGGAAGGCACAACAGCCACGACTTCTCCATCCATGCTCCAGACAGTCTCCCCGCACTTCCTGCGGTCCCTCGCCCCGCTAGGCCTCGTCTTCGCCCTAGGTGGGTGCGGTGCACCCGGCGGCGCGGGCTACACGGGGTCGATCGCGACAAGTGAGGACGAAGCTCTAGACGCCTTCCTGGCGGAAGCCCGCCTGGCAAATGAGGACCGTGCACGGGTGGACATGCTCATGGGGGCCAAGGGGGGGCGCAGCCTGTCGTGGGTTACGGCCGATCCCCGCTGGGTACAATTGGAGCGATCCCAGCGAATTGGTGAGTTGCGCCGGCTTCGTTCGGGCTTCCAACCCAACTCCCTAGGCCCCGGCCAGAGGGTGCGCTTCGAGGCGGAGCGCGAACGACTGACCCGTGAACTGGAAGCCATGGATTGGCGCGGACGAGACCTGCTCTGGAGCCAGGCCCCTGAACTGCCTGGGGAAGACTGGCTCTTGGGAGACGCGCGCCCCGTTGAATTGGAGGCCAACCAGTCACTGGAAGACCCAGCATTGCTTCAGGGTTGGTTTGAACGCGTGGAGGAGCGGGGCGAGTTCCTCGCGGCACTCGAGCGTGAGCTGCTCGTCCGTGAACGACGTGGATTCTTCCCCCCGGCCGTCTGGGTGAAGCGAGCGCTGGCCAGTGTCCAGACCGCGCGGGACACTCAACTGCCAGGCTGGTTGGGATTGCTTTCCACACGGTTGACCGAAGAAGTTGGCCTTTCCGAAATCGACCGTGCTCAATGGCGGGCACGCGGAGCGGAAATCCTGCAGGTTGCGCTGGGTGAACGGCTCGACGGTCTGGCCAACCGGTTGGTGTCCATGGTGGAGCAAGCACCAACGGGGTCCCTAGCCGGGAGCTCGGAAGACAGCGATTACTACAAGTTCCTGCTCTTGCGAACCACGACCGTTACGACTCCTCCGCTCGAGTTCCACAGGCTTCATCGGGGCCAGGTTGTGCGCATTCACGACCAGATCCGAGCCCTGCTCGCAAAGGTCGAGCCTGGGGCGAGTCTAGAATCGTGGTTGGCTGAAGAAAATGAGACCTACCCGCTGACGGCGGTGCACCCGAGCTCGCCCTTCCCTTCCTGGTCGATGGGTCTGGAACTCTACGAGAGCGCGCGAGGTGCAGAGCTGCCCGACCTCGTGGGGCAGCTCAACGCCTATGCCCTCTCGGTTGTGGACACGGGCATTCACGCCAGTGGGTGGAGCCGGGAGGAGGCTTTGAGCTACCTGCGCCAGAACACACAACTCGACGCCGTGAGCGCCTCGGGTGCAGTGGACTATGTGCTGCTGAATCCCAGTAGTGCACTGGCCGCCCCCGTTGGTTTCGAGCAGTTCATCACGATTCGGACACGCTGCGAGCGGCGCTGGGGGCCGGACTTTGACGATGGTCCCTTGCACAACATGATCCAGGTCACCGGGCCAGCGCCCTTGAGCACATTGGGCGTCCGCATGCTGCAGTGGATGCGTGCCCGATAATGTCCGAGGCCGCTGAAGGAACCCGCTGGACTCGGATGCGCTGGTTCCTGTGGGTGCTCGCCGCGCTCCTGACGACTTGGAGCTGGCGCCAATGGCCGGATGTGCAGGTGGACTTCGGGCGCGAGCTGTACGTGCCCTGGCGCTTGACCCAAGGGGACGTTCTGCACCGCGATCTGGCCTGGTTCAACGGACCCCTGTCGGCGTGGTGGAACGCGCTGTGGTTCAAGTTGGCGGGCACATCCTTGCTCACCATTGTGGTGGTCAACCTAGCTCTCCTGCTCCTGACGCTGGAGCTCATCACGGCTGGAGTCCGTCGCTGGGCGGGAAACCTGGCGGCACTGGCGAGTGGCGCCCTGTTCCTATGTGCCTTCGCCTTCGCACGTCACGCCCCCATCGGCAACTACAACTTCGTCACGCCCTATTCTCACGAACTGACGCACGGGCTGGTCCTGTCGTTGTCCGCCCTGGCACTCTTGAGCTACGGCACTCGGCGCAGGCAGACGCTGCTCGCAGGAGCCTGTCTTGGTCTGGTGTTTCTCACCAAGGCCGAGGTGGCTTTCGCTGCGGCAGGAGCTTGCGCCGTGCGCCTGTTCGGCGCACCTGTCGCAGGCAGACGATGGCTGTTCGGATTGGGAACCCTGATCCCGATTGCCCTGGCTTTGGGCTTCCTGACCTACCGGCTAGGATCTGATTTGGCGCCCTCCGCTTTGGCGGGTAGCTGGATACATGTGGGCCAATCGGATCTGTACGAACTGCCATTCTATCGGGCGATTCTGGGGAGCGATGACATTGCGGGAAACCTGCGCCGCATGGGACTGTGGGCAGTGGGATCTTCAGCCTCGTTCGGGTTGCTCTACAGCCTTTGTGCAAGGCGCTCGGATGGGGCGCTGCGGTCACCAGCGGCTCTATCCTTGGGCGCACTCTCTGGGGCTTTGATCCTCGGCCTGGTCTTGAATGAGGGTCGTTGGCTTCGCTGCGCAAGTGCCCTGCCCCTGCTCGTGCTCGGCATCATTGGTCACCAGTGGAATACGCTGAGACTCGCTCGTGCAGACTCCGTTGAGCACCGACGGGCAGCCGATGCCTTAGCCCTCTGCGTGCTTGCCTTTCTGCTGCTCGGCAAGATGATTCTGAACTCCCAATGGGTGCACTACGGATTCGTGTTGGCCCTGCCCGCGGCGATTGTGCTTGCCGCCTACTTGGTGGGCACACTACCGCGGCTGTTGACCTCCCGAGGCAAGTCCGGCGAATTCTTTCAAGCCACATGCTTGGGGGGAGTGGTCATGTTCTTGGCCTTTCATCTGAACGATTCGCACGCCTGGTACCACGGACAACCCGCTCACTGGCGCGCTTACGACGAAGTGTCCGTTGGGGCGGGCACGGATGAGATGCACGTCCGCTGGCGCGGTAAGGAAGTGGCCGCCGCCCTCGCCGACCTGGAACAACGCATGGGCCCCGATGACACGCTGCTCGTCCTGCCCGAAGGAGTCATGCTCAATTACCTGCTCCGGCGCAGGACGCCCACGCGTCATGTCAATTTCATGCCACCGGAATTGCTGCTCTGGGGCGAAGAGACGATTCTCGCCGAGCTTCAAGATCAACCCCCCGATTTCGTCGCGATCGTCCACAAGGACACGAGCGAGTACGGAGTGCCTCGCTTCGGCCAGGACTACGGCCAGCTCCTGTGGACCTGGATCGAGAATACTTACGAACGCAAGCAGGTCTTCGGAGCCATCCCCATGGTGAGCTCGCGCTTCGGAATCGCAGTCATGGAGCGCAGGTAGCTCGATCGCCGCACGCGCTGAGAATTGCTAGGCTCTGCTGCACGCTTCGGCCGCCCCCATGGACGCACCCTCCAACGCCTTTGCCCTCGACCATCTGCGTTCTGCACTGCAGACCATGGTGGCTTGCGTGCGCCGAGTTGCGCGGCCCGCCTGGCTCTTGGTTGCTGGGCTGGCCTATCAATCTGTGGTGCTCGGTGGCACTTTTGGTGTGATTGTCTTCGCCCCTGTGATGGACAAGGCTCTGCCGGGCATCGGCCAGACCATCCTGGGCAAGATGGGCCTGAACCTGCAGTACACCCAGTTCCTGAAGTCACTGTTTGACCGTGTGGCGAGTTTGGGGCCCGTGTCCAGCATCGCATTGGTTCCCTTCGCGCTCGTGCTCTTTCGCCTGGCAGCCGGATTGGCGCACCTATCGTCCAGGGTCGATTGGGACAAGGCGCGGGGGGACCGACGCATGCCGACCCTGCGCTCGTCCTGGAAGATCGGCAAGGGCTTTGCGTTAGCGGGTCTGGGAATGTGGCTGCTCTTCCCCCTGATGATGTTCATTGCGACCGTGCTCTTTGTGGGCCCCATTCAGCTGTTTGTGGGCAGCACGGATCTCTCCAGTTTGCGCTTCCTCGGGACTCTCGCGGCTGGCGGATTGGTTGCCTTGTTGATGGGCTACAGCTTCATGCTGTCGGTCTTGTTCCAACTCGCCCTCCAGAGTCTGGTGCGCAACCAACGCGGGGTGGGGTCGGCCATCCAGCACTCTTGGCGGCTTGTCAAGGCAGGTCCCGTGCGGGTGATTCGGGCCACAGCCGTCGACATGGCCCTCTACTTCACGACCGTCACCCTGCACTTGTCCATTCTGCTGGCCGTTCCGGGGCTCGATTTTTCGATTGCACACCTGACCGCACCATCCACGGGCGAGACGGCGATCCAGGGATTCAGCTTGTGGTTCATGTTGCCCATCGCCCTGTTCAGTGCCCTGCTCTACGGAGCGATGGGTTGTGCCCGCAGTGCCTTCTGGACGAGGGCCTACTTCACGCTGGGTGGCATCTCAACGGTGGACGAGGGATCGGGACTCGTCGGGGCGGTCGGCGGCAGTCCGGCCGCGTGAAGTCCACCACAACCAGGCACAACCAACGATCACAAGCGGGGCGGAAATCCACTGGGCCTGGGTCAGACCCAGGGCGTGCCGTGGGTTGAGACGCCAGGGTTCGACGCACAGTCGTTCGGCACCCAGCAAGATCACGTGCCACGCAAATACGGCCCCGGGCGATGAGTGCCGAGCGCGTCCTCTCCACAACCAGGAGAACAGGAGCAGTGTGAGTGCCGCTTCGACCAGCGCCATGGGAATCACAGGCAGCATTGAGCCCACCGTGTGCGGATAGCACACTCCATACCAAGCATCCGTCTGTCCGCCGCAACAGGTGCCGTGCCCGGCCAGGTGGCAACCCACCCGGCCCAACCCGTACGTGAGCAGGATCAACGGAGCCAGAGCATCGAGGAAGACTCGTGCCTGGGTCGCGGGTCCAAAAACAACCCGCGCGTACACCAGGGCTGCCATCCAACAAGGCAGAGCTCCCCCTAGGAATGAGGCGCCGGGATACACGGCGGGCGCGTAGAACCAGTAGCTCAACACCGACCAGCCACCGAAGTCCAATGCATGGGCCAAACTTGCACCCGCCGCCGCTATGGGAGTCACGGCGATCACGAAGATCGCCAAGTGCTTGCGCGCGATAGAACGCCTGTGGAATTCGACCCTCCCTACCCAAGCCACGGCCATCAAGCTCAAGCCGCACCAGAGGCCAAAGGTGCTCAGCACAACTGGGCCAAGCTGGAAGGTCGGCTGCAGCACGCGCTAGTCCTCGCGCAGGCGCCCTGAGATCAAACGAACTCGCTGGCGGTAAATGCCGGATTCCAGGGTCACGCATGCCAGCAGTGCTGGAGTGCGGAACTTCTTGGGCACATAGAGCCGACCCGAACGCCACATCCGGGTTGGGATTGCTGGGCTCGCCGTTAGAGCTGGCTCGTAAGGCTCGCTCCCCTGGAACTGCCCGTCGCCGTTGTGGTCGTCGAACCAACCCAGACGCCCCTCGACCATCCGATCCACGCCCGTTCGCAGCTCAAACCAGGGAATCACGGTTCTGCGCGAGCGCTGCACAGGACCCCCGCAGCGCAGCGTGATGCGGGGCGTACTTGCGGCAGTGCACCCACCCGGCCCCTCGCAGCCGCTGACCCCACCGAGGGCGAGTACAGCGACGGTCTGGGCGTGAGCAAACCAGCCCACTAGAACACGCCCTTCAGACTGAACTTGACCGTGTGCCCGTCACCGTCCCAGACCGCCACGTCTCCACTGTTGTCCCAGAGCATCAGGTCCACGGCTCGTATCCAGCCCATGAAGAAGTCCGGCTCTCCTGCGGGAGCGTCGACCCAGACCATGGACTGCGGCGCACCCGAATTCACGATGATCTGCGCCCCGAGCGGCTGTGAGAACGACTGACCGTCGCAATAGGCGTAGTCCGCACGTCGGTCCAGCACGCGCACGAGGCGGTCCTGGTTCAACTTGCCCGCAGGCACACTGAGCTGCATCTCCATGCCCGTTTTTTGCTGGGCCAGGACGAGTGGTCCTCGTTCCCGCAACAGGCTGACTTGCTGGGACATCCAGTGTGAGCGCAACGCCGTGCGCGCACCGCTTGCCAAGCCCACGTCCAGCAGGAACGCGACCGCCAAGATGAGAGTTCCCCAACCGATCCACTTCCGGTGATTGAATTGCATGCTGTTCCCTTGATTAGAAAGTCCCGCTGAATCGATCTTGCTCGCCGCTCTCCGTCTGCGTGCGCAGCTCCCAATGGGTGCAGTGCTTGCCCGAACCAGCCGCGTTCGTGAAGCTGGCGATGCTGATCTTCGTCGAAGGAATGGCCACCTCACCGCAGTAATCCTTGGCGCCCTCGTCCGGCTTGGTCGGGGGGCTGGGCACTTCCAAACCCAAGCGCTCGTAGTAGTCCCTGACCTCTCCGTAGTCCCTCTGGAACCCGGGCACATCGTTGGACTCAGAGTAGGTGTGCAGGCAGGCCGACTTGAACTTGGGGCAGGCCTCGTTGACGTTCGTCACGTGCACGCCCCCCACCGAGACGCCCCCGGTCGCCTTGTTTCTCTTCACACTACTGCCCACGGCCTTGATGCAGTCGGCCTCCACAAGAACGTGATCGCAGTCGAAGCCCCGCGCAATCGGATTCACCCAAGCCCTCTCCGCATCGCTCACCCCGGCAAGCGCCACGGTCAACGCCACGAGCCCAACCCCAAGTCGCGCAGCCCAGCTGCACAGAACCTCTGCGTTCATCATCTCTCTTCTCCCTCCCGGTCTGGGGCCAACACCCCGACGAGCCCAACGGGGCCCGCGGTGCAGACCATTGCGCCGAAGAGACGATCGCAGAGGGATCGGGTATCGGAGCGATCCGCCTCGAATGGCAGGTATTGCCGTGAGCACGATCGAGGTGCTCGTCCCAGCACCGAGGTGGGGTAGTCTCTGTGCATGAGCACGCCACAGCCTTCCAGTGTTCCGATGCTCACCCAATCCATCCCGTTGATTTGGATCCGGGACCTCAAGAGTGCGGAGACGTACTACCAGGACAAGCTCGGCTTCGAGTCCAACTACGAGTTCCACTGGGAGAAAGACGGTCGCGAGATGGGCCTCGTTGGGATGATGCGCGACGAGATCCACCTGCAAGTCCTCACCTGCAACTGTGACGACCGGCGGCACGACGGCCAGGGGTACTTCATCGCCTGCGTCGAAGGCATCGACGAGCTCTACAAGGAGATGCAGGCGCGCGGCGCCGACATATGGGAGGAGCTTGAGCCGTGCGACTGGGGTGGCCAGGTGTTCACGATCGAAGACCCGGACGGTAACCGGATCGAGTTCATGCAACTACAGTAGGCCTGCAGCGTCTACTCGATCAGCAGCGTGTTACGCGGGGGCAACACTGTGATCAGAGGGCGGAGCGAAAGCTGTCAGGAAGTCTCCGGCTTGCCGGATCCCGCAGACTCTCTCAAGAATAAGGCCAGCAGGTTCTCTGCCGCTTCCTCAGGAGTCCGCTCTCCGCTGCGCACACTCGCCTCGGCGGCAGCCAGGTGCTCGGCCACACCGGGATGAAAACGAAAAGCATCCAGCAGGCGTTCCTCGACCGTGTTCCACATCCACCGAGCCCGTTGTTCACGTCGTTTCTCGTCTAGGGCACCGGCATCCTGCAGGCACCGGTGGTGGTCCAGTACGGCTTCCCAGAGTTCATCCAGGCCCGCGCCGGTTTGCGCGCTGACCGCTCGGGCCTGGGGAGTCCAGTGATCGGAGCGCGAACGGGCGTAGTGCAAGGCGGCCTCGTGGTCGGCGACGGAGGCCTGGGCCCAGTCGACACGCTCGCCATCGGCCTTGTTGACGGCGATGATGTCCGCCCGTTCCAGGATGCCCTTCTTGATGCCCTGCAACTCATCACCCGCCCCGGGCAGAGTCAGGACCACGAAGATGTCCACCATGTCCGCGACTGAGGTCTCGGATTGCCCCACGCCGACGGTTTCGATCAAGACCACATCGAATCCGGCGGCTTCGCAGAGCTGCATGGCTTCTCGAGTACGGCGCGCAACGCCACCGAGGGTCGCGGCGGACGGCGAGGGGCGGATGAAGGCCTGCTCCGACTGGGCCAGGTCGTTCATGCGCGACTTGTCCCCCAAGATCGAGCCCCCTGACAAGGTGCTGGACGGATCGACAGCCAGCACGGCAACGCGATGGCCGCGCTCCACTAGACGCAGGCCCAAGGCCTCGATCAGGGTGGACTTCCCAACCCCTGGAACCCCGCTGATGCCGACGCGATGGGCTGTTTTGCCGTCGTTGGCCAAGTGCGCGAGCAGTTCGCGGCCCTTGTCGCGGTCCGCATCCCGGCGGCTCTCGACCAAGGTGATGGCTTGGGCCAAGAGCACCCGATCTCCGCTGCGGATGCCCGCTTCCAACTCGTCCAGGGTCGGGACTGAAGACACGGTCAGGACCCTCGCCCGGTCTCGGACAACTTGGCGCCCAGGGTGTCGAGCAACTCTTCGGCTGCTTCAGAAATCACCGTGCCTGGGCCAAAGACCGCCACGGCTCCGGCTTGCAAGAGATCGGGAATGTCCTGGGGCGGAACCACGCCACCCACGACGACCAGAACATCGCCACGTCCGAGGGCTTCGAGCTCCCTTCTCAAGGCGGGCACCAGAGTCTTGTGACCGGCGGCGAGACTGGAGACACCCACCACGTGGACGTCGTTTTCGGCGGCACTGCGCGCGGTCTCGGCGGGGGTCTGAAAGAGCGATCCGATGTCCACGTCAAACCCCAGGTCACTGAACGACGTCGCGATCACCTTCTGGCCGCGATCGTGGCCGTCCTGGCCCATCTTGGCCAACAGCAAACGCGGCCGACGGCCATGCTCACTGAGGAAGGCCTGCACCCGGCCGCGCACCCTGCGCACGGTTTCGTTCGACTCGCCCATTTCGCCGCTGTACACCCCGCTTTGGCTCCGGATCTGCGCTTGATGCCGTCCCCAGACCTGCTCGAGGGCGAGGGAGATCTCCCCCACCGTCGCGCGCGCCCGTGCGGCCTCCACCGCGAACTCCAACAGATTGCCGGAACCGCTGCTCGCGCAGCCTGACAAAGCGGCCAGGGCGGCGTCCACCCTGGAGCCGTCACGATTCGCCCGCAACTGCTGCAGGCGCCGCACCTGAGCCTCACGCACCTCGTCCGCTTGGACCGAACGCACCTCGACTGCCTGCTCGCGCTCGGGCCGGAAGCGATTGACTCCGACGATGACTTGGCGGCCCGAGTCGATGCGTGCCTGGGCGCGGGCAGCCGCTTCCTCGATGCGTAGCTTGGGAAGCCCGGCTTCGATCGCACGCGTCATGCCGCCGCGGCCCTCGATCTCCTGCATGTGCTGCAGGGCGCGCTCAGCCAGGTCATGGGTCAGTTGTTCCACAAACCAGCTGCCACCCCAGGGGTCGATCACATCACAGGTCCCAGTCTCCAACTGTAACTGCAGCTGCGTATTGCGGGCGATGCGTGCGCTGGCGTCGGTGGGCAGTGCTAGGGCTTCGTCGAGTGAGTTCGTGTGCAGGGACTGGGTCCCGCCGTGCGCGGCGGCCAGGGCCTCCACCGAGGTGCGCACCACATTATTGTGTACGTCCTGTGCAGCGAGGGACCAACCCGATGTCTGACAGTGGGTACGCAGCATGAGCGATTTGTCCGACTTGGCGCCCAGGGCCTTCATCTGCTGAGCCCACAGCAGGCGCGCCGCACGCAGCTTGGCCACTTCCATGAAGTAGTCCATGCCGATGCCAAAGAAAAACGAGAGGCGCGGCGCAAAGTCGTCCACATCGAGGCCGGCTGCGATGCCCGCGCGCACGTACTCGATTCCGTCGCACAGGGTGTAGGCCAGTTCCAAATCTGCCGTCGCCCCCGCCTCCTGCATGTGGTAGCCGGAAATCGAAATGCTGTTGAAGCGCGGCATGCGCTTGGAGGTGTACTCGAACAGATCGCGCACAATGCGCATCGACCCCTCAGGAGGGTAGATGTAGGTGTTGCGCACCATGAACTCTTTGAGAATGTCGTTTTGGATCGTGCCCGTGAGTTGCTCGGGTGCCACGCCCTGTTCCTCGGCGGCCACGATGTAGAGCGCCATGATCGGCAGCACGGCGCCATTCATGGTCATGGACACGCTCATGGATTCCAGTGGAATGCCATCGAACAGGGTGCGCATGTCCAGGATGGAGTCGATCGCTACCCCCGCCATGCCCACGTCGCCGGTGACGCGCTCGTGGTCGGAGTCGTAGCCGCGGTGGGTCGCCAGGTCGAAAGCGATGGAGAGTCCCCGCTGCCCGGCTGCCAGATTCTTGCGATAGAAGGCGTTGGAGGCCTCGGCGGTAGAGAACCCTGCATACTGACGAACGGTCCAGGGGCGACCGACGTACATGCTCGGGTAGGGTCCGCGGACGAAGGGGGGGAAACCCGGCTGACCTCCAGCATGGGGTAGGCCATCGGATGCGGGACCGTAGACGGGATCGATGTGTAGCCCTTCAGGGGTCTCGCTCCCGGAGCCGCCTGTGCGCGGGGGCGTGTCGTTGGTCTGGGCCAACAACTGCTCGAAGGACAGGGTTGAGAAGTCGGGCAGGGTCACGGTGCCGAGTCCTCAAAGTGGGCAGCCCAGCGATGGATCGGAAAGGGCTGAGATTGGCCGGCAAGAGAATCGGTCAGGGTGCGGCGTTCGAGTTGCTCTTCGCCCGGATGCAAACTCACTCCCAACACGTGTTGTTGACCTGAGTCCAGGCCTTCCACTCGACGAGCCCAGGCTGCATCCAACTCGTCCCGCCACCAACCATCGAGAATGCACTGGGCCGCTCCGCCACGTCCCTCAATTTTTTGTACGTGGTTCCAGGCAGCGTGTGCCAGCTGGGCTGTGCGCCGCTCCAGATGGAAGCTGCCGCCCGCTGGATCAGCCACGCGATCAAGGTGACTCTCCAAGGCCAAGATGGAGCCCGTGTTGTTCGCCAGACGGGCGCCCAAGTCACTGGGTGCGGGCGCTAGGGCATCGTAGGCACGGACCGTGATGCCGTCTGCACCTCCAAGCGCCGCAGCCAGGGTCTGGTGGCTGGCCCTAAGGGCATTGGTCATTGGATCGGTGCGAGCCAGGGTGATCCAGCCGGTGGTGGCGTGGATCCAAGCGGGGACTGGCGCAGCCGCGCCACTTGTGAGAAGGACCTTCTCCACGAGCAGCCGCAGGGCCCGGAGACGCGCAATTTCGTCCAGCAAATTCGCGCCTACGTCCACGGCCAAGACGGTCTGGGCCGAGACGGCGGCTGCATCGATGCCCGCAGCCTCTCCAGCGCGCAGCACTTCGAGCAGGTTGGTTATCGACGCCGCCAGGTCGAGCGCACAATCGGCGCCAGCACGTTGCCAGGGCCCGCTGTCCAAGCGCAGCGCCCGGCCGGCAGGTTGCTGGTCGTCGCCGATGCGCACGGCCTCGGCGACCCGCGCGAGTGCCGACTCGATACCACCTTCCACGCTCCCGTCTCTGGCCAGAGAGGCCAAGGGGTCGAAGCCCGCGTACAGGATTCCGGCGCGGGATCGGAACTGTTCGAACGGTTCGTCGGCCCGTGAGTGCGAGGCGAGACAAATCGGAGTGGTCGGGGACAGATCGGGCAGGGCCTCGAGACAACCGGAGTGGAACGTCAGATGAAGACCGTCACTTCCGCTGGCGAGGGCTTCCGCGGCACACTCCGCCTCCGGCAGGTCGGCCAGGCGTAGCCAGCCCCGCGCCGCCCGGGCGCCTAGGGGGGTCTGGGCCGGCCGATCCTCAATCGTGGCCAGGGCCTCATCCTGCGTTTTGACTCCCGCGCGCTCGCGCCACTGGGCGCGGGTCACCTGAGGGAAGTCCGACTCGTGTTCGGCCAGGGGCCCCGTCAAGACAGCCTCACATGTTGCGGCGGTACTGGCCGCCAACGGAGTAGAGGGCGCCAGAAATCTGGCCCAAGCTCGCGACCTTGGCCGCTTCGAGCATGGCATCGAATACGTTTCCGCCCGACACGGCTGTTTCTTGCAGAGCCCTGAGCTGTTCCGCTGCAGCCGGCTCGTTACGCGCCTGGAAGGCGTGCACGGAATCGACGGCGTAGTCCTTCTCTTCTGTGGTGGATCGGATCACCTCAGCGGGAATCACCGTGGGTGAGCCCATGGGATCACGGAAAGTATTTACACCCACGACGGGCAACTCACCGGAGTGCTTGCGTGTCTCGTACAGCAGTGACTCTTCCTGGATTTTGGAGCGCTGGTACATGCGCTCCATCGCACCCAACACACCGCCGCGCTCGGAGATGCTGCGGAATTCAGTCAACACCGCTTGCTCCACAAGGTCGGTCAGCTCATCGATGATGAAGGCGCCCTGCAGTGGGTTCTCGTTCTTGTTCTGACCCAACTCGCGGTTGATGATCAGCTGGATCGCCATCGCGCGTCTCACGCTCTCCTCGGTGGGCGTGGTGATGGCCTCGTCGTAGGCATTGGTGTGCAGGGAATTGCAGTTGTCGTAGAGGGCGTACAGGGCCTGCAGGGTGGTGCGGATGTCGTTGAACGCGATCTCCTGTGCGTGCAGAGAACGGCCGCTGGTCTGGATGTGGTACTTGAGCTTTTGACTGCGTTCGTCCGCTCCGTACACGTGCTTCATGGCCTTGGCCCAAATGCGTCGGGCCACTCGTCCGATGACCGCATACTCGGGGTCCAACCCGTTGGAGAAGAAGAAGGACAGATTGGGCGCAAAGGCGTCCACGTCCATCCCACGCGAACGGTAGTACTCCACGTAGGTGAAGCCATTGGACAGGGTAAAGGCCAGTTGGGTGATGGGGTTCGCACCCGCTTCGGCGATGTGATAACCGGAGATCGACACCGAGTAGAAATTGCGCACGCCGTTGTCGATGAACGACTGCTGCACGTCACCCATCATGCGCAGGGCAAATTCCGTCGAGAAGATGCAAGTATTCTGGGCCTGGTCCTCTTTCAGAATGTCAGCCTGCACCGTGCCGCGCACGGCGCAGAGAGTCTCAGCGCGGATGCGGGCATAGGCGTCGGCCGGCAAGACCTGGTCACCCGACACGCCGAGCAGCATCAATCCCAGGCCATCATTGCCCTCGGGCAGGTCGCCCTGGTAGCTCGGTCGCTCGCCACCACTCTGCCTGTAGAGCTCATCGATGCTCTGCTGGACCTGCTGTTCAAGTCCCTGGTCGCGGATGTACCGCTCACACTGCTGATCGATCGCGGCGTTCATGAAGAATGCCAGCAACATGGGTGCCGGGCCGTTGATCGTCATGGACACGGAAGTCATGGGGTCCGCCAGATCGAACCCCGAGTAGAGCTTCTTGGCGTCGTCCACGGTGCAGATCGAGACGCCTGCGTTTCCGATCTTGCCGTAGATATCGGGCCGCCGATCCGGATCCTCTCCATAGAGGGTGACCGAGTCGAAGGCCGTCGAAAGGCGCTTGGCGGGCAGGCCGAGTGAGACGTAGTGGAAACGGCGGTTTGTGCGCTCGGGGCCGCCTTCGCCGGCAAACATGCGGGTCGGATCTTCCCCCTCGCGCTTGAGCGGGAACACGCCGGCGGCGAAAGGAAAGCGACCGGGGACGTTCTCGGTCAGGATCCAAACCAAGATCTCGCCCCAATCCTTGGACTTGGGTAGGCAGACCTTGGGAACCGTGAGGCCAGACAGGGACTGGGTCGTGAGGTCCTTCTCGATGTCCTTGCCGCGCACCTGGTAGGTGTAGCGCTCGGCTTGATAACGCCGCAACAAGTCGGGCCAGCCCTGCAGCGCCTTGCGGCAGTCCGGATCCAACCGGTCACGCAGTTCAGCGTAGTGTTCGAGCAGCCGACTGATGTCTTGCCCATCCCCTTCCTGGGCCTTGAGGTCCGCGGCGACCGTGTCTCCCTGGTCCAGTGGGTTGCCGCGCAAGAGCTCGATCGTGCCTGCCAACTGGTAGAGGCGACGAGCCAAAGACGATTGGCGCGCAACAAAAGCTGCGTATTCATCGCTCTTGTCCGCTATTTCCGCCAGGTAGCGCACACGTTCCGACGGAATGATCGCGCTGGGAAGTGAACCGTTGAGCGAAGCAGGGACGGACGGCTGATGATCCGATGTGAATGAACCCGGACTCTTCTCAGAGAGGGCGCTCATCAAGGCCCCGTACAGGCTGTTGACCCCGTCGTCGTTGAATTGCGACGCCACTGTGCCAAAGACCGGCAGGGATTCCGGATCCTCCTCGAAGGCCCCGCGATTCCGCGCCACCTGCTTGCGCACGTCGCGCAAGGCATCCAACGAACCGCGTTTGTCAAATTTGTTGATGGCCACGAAGTCGGCGTAGTCCAGCATGTCGATCTTCTCGAGCTGCGTCGCCGCGCCGTACTCGGCAGTCATGACGTACAAGGATACGTCACAGTGCTCGATGACTTCCGTGTCCGATTGTCCGATGCCCGAGGTCTCGAGGATGACCAGGTCGTATCCGGCTGCCTTGCAGATGTCCGCCGCATCCTGCACGTGCTTCGACAGGGCCAGGTTCGATTGGCGCGTGGCGAGCGAGCGCATGTACACGCGCGGGTCGTGGATCGCATTCATTCGAATGCGATCGCCCAGCAGGGCGCCACCGCTCTTGCGTCGGCTGGGATCCACGGAGATCACCGCCACGGTCTTGTCCGCAAAACTGAGCAGGTAGCGGCGTACGAGTTCGTCCACTAGGGATGACTTGCCCGCGCCGCCAGTGCCCGTCACGCCCAGCACGGCGGTCTGCGCGCCCTGTCCGTGATCGCTCAATACCTGGCGCAATTCCTCCACCCGGTCGGGCTCATTTTCCGCCAGGGTGACGAGACGGCCAATGGTCTGTGGGTCCCGCTCGACACTTCCCAGCCCCCCCGTGCGTCCCTCGACAGGAAAGTCACAGCGCTCGAGCAGATCATTGATCATGCCTTGCAACCCCATGGAGCGTCCGTCGTCAGGAGAGTACAGGCGGTCGACGCCATAACCCTCAAGCTCTTCTATCTCAGAGGGCAAGATCGTGCCGCCGCCGCCACCGAAGACCTTGATGGCCGCTCCGCGTTCGGCGAGCAGGTCCACCATGTACTTGAAGTACTCGACGTGCCCACCTTGGTAGGAAGTGATAGCAATGCCTTGCACGTCCTCTTGAATGGCGCACTCGACGATCTCCGCCACGGAACGGTTGTGGCCCAAGTGGATCACCTCGGCCCCCGATGACTGCAGGATGCGGCGCATCACGTTGATAGCGGCGTCGTGTCCGTCAAAGAGCGAGGCGGCCGTGACGATGCGCACGGGGTTCTTGGGGCGGTACGGTTCGGTCGGTGCGAGAGGGGCGGATGTCATGACAGGCTCCACTGCCTCGGGTCATCTCGGAGGAAGATCGCGAAAGAGTGGCAGGGCCATGATACCGCCCGAGCCTGGAGGCCTGCAATCGGCCCCCAGGCCCTGGGCGCGGACTAAATCGCCCGCAAAGTGCGCACGAGTTCGGTCACCTGTCGCGCGGGGCCCGTCAAGACCAGGACTTCCGTCCCGCTGAGCTCGACCCCCCAGCTGTCAGCGAGTTGACGCAAGGAGGACTCTCGAGCAGTGGACCCGGGCGACGCATGAACGGTCGTCACGAACTCCGCGTCCGCGATGGCCCCGTCGAGCAGGAGATCGCTGTCCACGCGCGTGGCTTGCCCCGAGCGGACTCTCTCTCGAGACAGGATGGTGTCCCCACCCGGACCCGAGACCACGACCAGGCCTGCCCAAAGCAGCAAACCGTGGGTCGTGTTCTCGAGCTGGGAAAGAGGCAGAGTCAGGGAGTCGTTCAGCCCCAAGGGCTGGAGAGCTGCCGCTGCAGCCTCTGTGTCCCAGAGGATTTCCGGAGTTCCAGCTCCCGCGAGTGAATCACCCCACAGTCCAACGACATCGCCCAGGGTCGCGTCAGCCGGCACGATCACCACGGCGGGCCCCGAACCGAGCGACATGCACGAGCTGCCTAGGACAAGACACGCACAGGCTGCGAATAAGGTGGCTGAGCGCACGGATCAGACTCCACTCGTTCCGGGCCGACCAGCGCCCTGAAGGGCTCGGGCCTGGCGGGCTTGCGCTTGGCGAGCAGCCTCAGCCTGCTGGGCATGGGCCGCCTGGATCGCAGCTAGCGTGTTGTGGAGCTCCAGGAGCGCCGGACCGGAAGCGGTCAACACGATCGATGACTGACTCGTTGACAGCACCATGGTCGTGTTCGGGTCGGCGACCATCTGGCGCATGGAGTTGGCGACCTGGCGCGCATCCACTCCTTCCAACTGGACAACCGTGGTGAAGAACATGGCCGGGTGCGCAGCGGCCTTCGAGACCTCGTCCGAAGCAATCAGCCGCGCAGCGCTCTTGATGGTCTGCCGTGCGCGCGAGTAGAACGACTTCACTGCAAACAGACGCGGTTGGGTGTGAGTCAGGACCTCCAGCGCGAAACCCTGAGAAGCGAGCATGTGTTCAAAAGTCACTTGCACGCGGTCCGGTGCGATAGCGAGTTTCTCGCCAGGCTGGCTGGAGATCTTGGTGTTCTGCGCGATGTTGCGAGTTTCCTCGTCCATCACACAAAACTGCCCCGTGGCTGCGCTGTACAACGCAATCAAGTCCCCAATCGATGCATCCTCGGAGGAACCGGTCACGGCGGGAATCACGAGAGCATCCTCCGGGATCGGAAAGCTCAGGAAGTCCCCTGCGCGGGCAGGAGATGCAGAAACGGCTACAGCGGCCAAACATGCGAGAGTCAGTTGTGAGAACTTCATTAGGGTTCCTCGGGGAGTCAGGTTCAGGGAATGCGCCGGTTGGCGCGCACTCTGACGACGAACCCGCGCAACGTATTCCCGGGGATCCCGAACCCTGTGTTCAACGCGGGTCTTGTCGCCGCCAGTGGCCCCTGCACGGGGCTGGACCGAGTGCCGGGCGCCGTCCGAAGAAACCCAAACCTCCACGGCCAGCAAGGAGGCTTGAGAGCAGGGCTAGAACGCCGCGATCGTGCGCAAGAGTTCCTTGAGTCGTCCCGCAGCTCCAGTCAGGACCAGTTCCTCCCTGCCGGAGCACTTGACGTCCATGGCCGTGGCCAAGTTGATGATGCCCGCGTAGGCGGTCCCTTCACCGGGGCAGGTGCGGGTAACCGTCACATACGCCGCGTCAGCTAACTCTCCGTCCAAGAGCGAATCGGAGTCCACCCGGACGCCCTGGTCAGAGTGGGCCAGGTGCACGAGATAGAGGGTCTTCTCGGCCGGCCCGGTGACGACAACCAGGTCCGCCCACAGCAACAGGGCGTGGGCCACGCGCGGGACACTGCTGACCTGCAGAACCATCGGCTCCGAGAGTCCCAAGGATCTACCCGCAACGTGCTCGGCTTCCGAGTCCCATACCAGCCCTTTGGGCAGGGTGTCAGGTGCTTGCTCCATCCACAGCGAAACCATGTCCCCCACCGTCGCCTCTGCTGGCAGCACCACGCTGTCCGACACAGGGGGACGGGACTCACATCCCACAACAAAGGTGAAGCACGCGACCACCGCAATCACGGAATAGGGGCGCACGGTATCAGTCTCCCTCCTCGTCCGTACCCCCCGCGTCAGAGGGGAGCTTGTCCTGAGCGCTGGCGGCGGCCTCGTCGGCACGCTGCTTCTCCGCTCGGATCTCCCTCAGCAGGGCCTGAAGCTCGCGCAGATGAGGACCCGAAGCAGTCAAGACCACGGACGGCAGTTCGCCCGCAGGCAGTATGGAAGCGGCCATGGGATCGGGGAACATGGCACGCAACGCATTGGTGACCTGCCTGGTATTCACTCCGGGAAGGTGAATCACCGTATTGAAGTACATGGCCGGATGCTTGGCCGCCTCTTCGATTTGGCTCTCAGTAATGAACTTCGCGCCAGCCTTGACTCGCGCCCGTCGGCTCGAATTGAGTGATTGTATTCCAATGAGCCGTGGCTCGGCCGTGGACAGCAGGTCGAGGACAAATCCATGGGATGCAAGTATGTGCTCGAAGGTGACCTGCAGCTGATCGGGAGGGATGCTCAGTTCCTTGCTCTTCGCGCTGGAGATCTTGTAGGAGTGCGCGTAACTGCGGGTCTCCTCGTCCATGATGCAGTACTGCCCGGTCGCCTCGCTGTAGCTCTCTATCAGATCCGCGACGGTGGCATCCTCGAACGTACCCGTCATGGCGGGCAGCAAGAACGGCCCATTGGGCACGGGAAAACTCAAGAAGTCCTCGGCAGGCTTGGCAGGCTTGGCGAAAGCCGCCGTAGCCACGCAGACGAGAGTCAGAGTGAGAATCTTCATTGGGTCACCTTGGAGACTGGTGTGGGGAACACTCGGCTGGGCGTGCGCTATGCACGGGCCCCGAACAGGTGCTCCCGGTTATCCGGAGGCAGCACGCCCCGTACTGTAGCCATAATCCACAGGAACCACGTCAGCAAGGTCCGGTTCAGGGCTGGATCAAGGCCCGGATGCTACGATGAAAGATGCGATGAGTTTCCCCGCTCGCCTATTGGCACTGGCGTCTCTAGCTGCCGTTCTGATAGCTGGCCTCTGGCTGCTTGCCCGCGATTCCGGTCCGCTCGAGACCGTTCCGCACCAGCCAACACTGGCCGGCCTGGGAGAGGATTCCGAGGTACCGACGCTGGCCGTCCCCGAAGCAGACCGAGACGCCACTCAACCGGCCCGTTCGGTCGCGCCTCCGCGCGCCTCCGAAGAAAAAACCCTGGTCATCCCCGACGACGCCATCTGGATCAACGGCCGAGTGATCTTCCCACCCGGAACTCCCTCCGACGAAGAAGTGCGCATCGTGGCCCGTGGAAGATCATTCCCCGGTACGAACAGGCGCCGCACCCATGAAGTCGATGCCAACCCCGATGGGTCCTTTCGAGTTGCGTTTGCACCCGGAACACTGACTGGATCCGTCTGGCTCGAAGCGCATTACCTCTATGTCAGCGGTGACTTCCAGTTCGACGCCCAAGACCCCCCGGAACAGATCCTGCTGGAACCCGAGGTGGGTGGTCGCCTGTTGGTCACCGTGACCTTACCTCTAGGTTCGCCGCCCGGAGACCTAGATGGAATTGGCATGCGAGCAATGATCCTGGATTCAAGCCGCAACATGACCTACCACGCGAGGGCGGTCAACGAGCACGAGGGCAGTGTCTTCGAACTTCCTGCTCTGGCCCCAGGCCATTCGGTGTTGGTGTCCGTGTCCTCCCCGTTCGATACGGACAACGACATAGAAGTTGAGGGTTTGCGGGCCCGAGAGACGCGGGAGATCTCCCTGACACTGAAAGCCGGTGTACATCTCACTGGCTTGATCATCGATGAGAGCGGAACCCCGCTGAGGGGAGCAAGGGTATACGGACAGACAGTCATCGCGACCATGGGGAGTGACCCTCTCTACGAGAGCGTCAAGACGCAGTCGAATGCAGACGGCCGGTTTAGCTTTCGTGGCGTCAAGCCCGGCAAGATCATTGTCCATGCGATTCACAAGGGGCACACAACCGCCAGTCTTGAGCTGGGCGTTCTGCAAGATGGCATGGAACGACTAGATCTTGTGCTCTCACTCACCCGGGGCACGACCGTCGCGGGACGGGTCGAGGATGATCGAGGGACGCCACTTGAGAAATTCCGTGTTGTCCTCAGTGAGAGCCGATTGGGCAACGAGAGTGCCTTTGACAAGTTGAGGCACAGAGATGTTGCCCGGTCTTTCAAGTCCACAGACGGGACTTTTGAGCTCGAGGATGTCCCCCCGGGCAGCTGGGATGCGGTGGCGACGGCCGGCGGCCACACACCTATGAAAGCCGTGCGAGTCGACGTGCCTCACTCGGGTGATCTGGTTCTGGCCGTCAAACGTGATGCCACCGTCAGCGGAGTCGTTGTCGACCCGGAGGGGCGGCCGGTGGAACGAGCTACGGTGGAAGCTCAAAGGAGGTTGGGGCGATCGCTCCGAGTCGGAACAAGATTGAGGCGACGTTCTAAAGCAGATGGTTCGTTTCGATTAACTCTGACTTCGGGGACCCACGAATTGCATGCCAGCCATGCTGGATATGCCGACAGCGACACCCTCACGCTGGATGTGCAGCCTGGAGAGCAGCGCAAAGGGCTGCTGCTCACCCTACGACACCCGGCCAGCATCTCAGGCACGATCAGTTCTTCCGAGGGGAATCTGGCGGACCGGCGCGTGGAACTGTTCCACCCAGATGGGTCGTACCTGACCTCGGTAAGGCCTGACGAGAACAGGCGTTTTGAACTCCAGGGCCTAGAGCCTGGGGACTACCAAGTCGTCCTATCCAAGTTCACGGTAATCACCCGAGAGGACGGTTTCACACTTGAATCCTCAGCTCGCGATTGGCCGCCGTCACAACCCTCTGTTGTCCTCGCTTTGGAAGCGGGCCAAACACTAGAGATCACCCTGGGCGGGACCGGGGATGTATCGGATCGCTGAGACTCGGATCGAACTGGGGACAACGATCGGAGGCGCCTCCAGCATTCAGTCTGCCGGCATGCAAAGGGCTACCCACATTCCCTCCAGGTCCTACACGCCCCAGACTTGGTCACCGACGTTAGTATCCGAGGTGCTATGGAAAATCCCTCTCGCCTGCTGGCGCTGGCCACCGTTGCGCTCGCCTTGACCGGCGGGATCTGGCTCATCTCTCGTGATTCCGGTGTGGCTGAGTCCGTCCCGACATTGCCCGCGGCTTCTGACCCATTGGAAGATGTCGAAGTCGCGGAACTGGTTGAGCCAGTGGTAATTTCACAAGAGGCGCCGAAGGCTCCAGAGACGGCGCGGCATGAGGTTCCGGAGCGTGCGTCGGTTGAGAAGCAGCTCGTAGTTCCGGATGACGCCATCTGGGTCGAAGGGCGCGTGATCTTTCCGCCGATGACACCACTGGATGAGACGGTGAAGGTCATCGCCCGCGGTCGGCCCTTTCCGGGAACGGACAAACAACGCAAACACTCCGTTGAAGTGGATCGCAGCGGGGCGTTTCGGGTGGCCTTTGCGCCCGGGACCAAGACTGGGTGGATCAGGCTCGACGCGCACTACCTCTATCTCGAACAGACTCTCAAGTTGAACTCGAAGGAGCTGCCCGACGAAGTGCTGCTTGAACCCAAGGTGGGCGCCCGATTGCTCGTCAATGTGATCTTGCCACCCGGGGAAACGGTAGAGCACCTGGAAGAGGTCAACGTCCATGGTTACGTGAGCGAACCGAGTAGCACGGCGATCACCCCAACCGCCGGGACTCAGCAGGACGATGGTGTCTTTGAGCTTCCTGCCTTGCGTCCTGGCAAACGCATGTCTGTGGGCACGGTTTCCGAGAGATACTGCGACGAAGACAAGGAACTCAGCTCGTTGCAGGCGGGGGAAACCCGCGCGCTCGAACTCACGCTGACCGCCGGCGTGAAGCTGGCGGGGTTGATTACAAACGAGGCCAATGAGGCCTTGGGTGGCGCCTTGGTGGTCTGTGAGTCCACGCGATCCACGGGCACCAACGGTAGCTCGACAAACTACGGCCAGGCCAAGGCGGACGACGAGGGGCGGTTCGAGATGCTCGGCATTGAACCCGGTGAGATCAGCCTGCACGTCACCCATGACGGCCTCGATGGAGAGAAACTGGACTTCGGCCTGCTGCAGGATGGCGAGGTGCGCGAAGATCTCCTCGTCCGCCTGGGTCAGGGACGTGTCATCAAGGGCATCGTGCGCTGGCCTGATGGAAGCCCGGCCGTCAAAGCCCGGGTAACGGTGAAACAGGATCCTGATGATGACGAGGACGACGGGTTCTTCACAGGCAACAGGGGTACGACGTCTGTTCGCACCAACGACGAAGGGCGATTCGTCGTCGCCGGTCTGGGCGCGAAGACCTGTGAGGTTTCCGCGGGTGCGAAGCCCGAGCGCAAGGAAGAGGAAGGTCTGAGCCTGCTCGAGCGTCGACGCGCGCGGCAAGGCAGCCGCAAGAGTCCCGAATGGCGCGCCTCCCTTGCAGACATCGCGCCCGGTAGCATCAACCTCAATCTGACCCTGCAGAGCGGAGGGTCCGTGTCCGGCATCGTGCTGGATGACACAGGCAAGCCGCTTGAGAGATTCACGGTCACGGTCAGGAAGGCTGGCACTGGGGGAGCCTATGGAGCGGATCGCTCACCGGGCAGCTCCGTGACGAACACGTTCAAGACTGCAGACGGCCGCTTCGTCCTGGAGGGGGTCCAAGACGGCGCCTGGGTCGCCGAAGTCGTGGCGAAGGGACACACGAAAGCCGGAAGCAAAGCGGTGAGCGTGCCTCAAACGGGGGACCTGGCTCTGGTGGCGAATCGCAACGCCCTGGTCACCGGAGTCGTCGTCGGTCCCGGTGGGCGCCCGATTGAGGGGGCTCAAGTCACGGCGGACGAAAACCACCTTCGGGTGTGGAGCACGACCTTTGGTGACGGGGAGGCCCAGTCTGACGAAGAGGGTGAGTTTGAACTCAACCTAGCCCCAGGCAAGTACGCACTGCACGCCGAGCTTGGAGGATTCGGGGAGAGTGTGGAAACTCCCGTGACACTGGCCGCCGGTACGCATCAGGCGGGGCTCGTCGTCAGGCTGCGTCGCGCCGGAAAGTTATTGGGTGTGCTCGACTCGTCTGCTGGCCGACAAGCTGGGCGCAGGGTCAGTCTGAACATGAGTGATGGTCGCTACTGGGAGTCCACGACAACGGATGACAAGGGCGGGTTCGAATTCCGCGACTTGACCCCGGGTAATTACGAGGTCTCGCTCGAAGAAGAGGACGATGGGCAATTCAGCCAGGGAGTGACGACCAGCGTTCGAGATTACAACGATCTGACCCGCGTGCCCTCCATCACCTTTGCATTGAGCGAAGGAGAGGTGCGCAACGTGGTGTTGGGTGCGACCACGGTCGACACGATCCGGGTCTCGGGCCGCGTGACAGCTGGAGGCGAACCCGTGGGAGACGTCGGTCTGACATGGAAGGCACTCTCCAACTATGAGGAGTTCCGTTGCAAGACGGATGCGGAGGGGCGCTATGAGCTTGAGATCCGGGGAGCCGGCGTCTACTCGGTGAGCCTTGGCCGTGGATGGCAGCGCGGTGACGCGTTCCAAACCGAACTCCCCCAAGGGTCCAAGCTATTCGAATACGACATGCAACTGCCCCTGGCCCGCGTGTCCGGACGATTGATCGGACCGGACGGGAACCCCATGGGCAAGGCTCCGGTGAGGCTCTCGTCCCAGGTCCCCCACGCTAGTGAGGAGTACTCCGCAGCGAGTGATGAGGACGGCAACTTCCTCTTCGAGTTCGTCTCCCCAGGCACATACACGCTCGCAGCGAGTGACATGTACATGAGTTGGATGGAAAAGGATGCGCGTTTCGGCCGTACGGTTCTGCGCGATCTGTTGGTTACGGACTCGGGCCTAGACAACTTGGAGCTGCGCCTACCCGAACCCTCCACCATCGAGGGCACTATCAGCCTCCCCGATGGCTCGATTGCTGAGAGTTGCAGCATCTCGATCACCGATGGGGCTGGGCGAGAACTTGGGGATGTCTCCGGTACCTGGACCGACGACAGCGGACACTATTCGCTGCGTGGCCTCTCCTCTGGAACCTTCTTGATTACGGCCCGGTCCAGAGAGGGATCCAGTGAGAAGCATGAGGTGCGACTGACCTCGGGGTCGACCTACAACCTGGACCTGGTCCTGGTCCTGAACTAGCTCAGCCCGTCGCGGGATAGACTCAGAGTACCTGGGAGTCCCGTGGGCGCAGCTTTGGGGGCGATACAGTGTGCGACACCGTGTGCAGCGCGCTCATGGCGCGCTGGACTCCACCCTTGACCACATGGGTGAACTCTTGGGCAGCACCGCGCACGACGAAACCGCCGACACTGGGCCGTGAGACCTCGATGGGTCGGCAGACGTTCATCGTCCACAGACCGACGCGCACGACAAGCGTCGCCGTGACAAGGCCCTGGCCCGCTGCGGCGGCCAGAGATCCCACGCGGGTGGAAAGTGCGTCGGCTGCGTGCTGGCTGAGATCGGCCCCGAGGGCTGCGATGGAGACCTCGCGCAAGAGATGCGCCGTACCCACGAAACCAGGGCGCGCTCCGTGCATGGTCGCCACCCGGCGTGCAAGTCGCACGGAGAACCACAGGGTCAAGACACCGTCGAGCAGGGGCAATGAGAGGAAACTCGACGCCACACCCAGTTTCAGGGCGCTGCGCCGGATCTCCTGTTCGATCCGTTCGTCGAGGACGGGCAAGAGATGGGTCTCCAGCACTTCCCGAACCTGGGCCACGTACTGCGTGCCCACGAGGGCCTTGCGAGTCAACTGCAGGGCGTGCTCGAGCGGCTGCCCGTGCACCTTCTCCAGGTCGCCAAGCCAGCGCTCGACGGCCTGCATGGAAACCGGATCAAGGCGACCCTCGCGGCGGAGGGTCTGTCTTAGGTTCCCCACCCGCCGCACGCGAAAATAGCCCATGGCCTCTGTGCCAAGGAGCCACATGCCTCCGACCGCCACTAGCCCAAGGGCAGTGAACGCGGCCTCCCGCATCGGGCTCCCCCACTCTGCTGCCCGCTGCACCCATTCAGTCGTCTCCCCCAAGAGCACGACCACCATGAGCAAGCACAAACCGGCCCCGAGCAAGGGCAACGGACGCAGGAGAGAGCGACGGGAGAAGGACATGGGCCTGCCCATGTATTGGGCAAACTCCAGCCGTGATTTCAGTCTCGGGCGCCTCTTATTGAGGATCGGACCCTGAGACCTCGTCCAGCTTGGCCACCGGGTCAGGCATGAGGCTCAGAAGGGCCTCCCTGGCGTGGGCAGGCAGGGGCGCGGCCAGGGCGCGCAACAGTTGTTCGAGGCCCAGCTCGGTGGCCCCGCGGTCGAACAGATCGAGAGCTCGGCTGGCGTGCAACACGCTGCCCAGGGGAATTTGCTCCCGAGCGGGTGTAGCGGCCACAACTTCGATCCAAGACTGACCCAAGAACTGAGCTCGGACGCGGCCGACGACGACGAAGCGCTCGTGAGGTGTTGCTTTGGCGAGCAAGCGCTCGGCGAAGCTCCCGCGTTTCACAAAATAGCGGGCGGCGGGATTGTCGTAGTCCGATCGAATCCAGGGCAGTTGATTGTCTGACCAGGCGCGTACAGCTATGTGCGTTCGCTTGGAGAAGGGCAGGCAATAGGGATTCCAATCTTGCTCCAGGGAGTGGAACTGGAATGCGAGCTGCAGGTCCCCTTGCATGGGCTGGGCGCGCTGGGCGTTGACTTCTTCCCAGGTTACGTGCCGGGCCTGGGGTGTGGCCGCGGCCGCCACCAAGAGCGAGCTCAGACCGGTGCCCAGCACCTGAGCGAATTCGGGGGACAGGAGGAACATGGAACTTTTTTCGACCGTTCCGCTCCAGACCTTGAGCACGGCCTGATGGGCACGCGGGGCGGGCCTTGCTAGCATCACGCCCAGTCTTGTTTGCCCGTCAGCCACGTAAATCTGGAGACCTGCCTGTGAAGAAAGCCGTCGTATTGGGAGGTGGGATGGTGGGTTCGGTCATGGCGACCGACCTGGCCCAGTCAGGGGAGTTCGAAGTCACCCTCGTGGACCTCAGCGCCGCCAACCTCGAGCGGGCCAGGGGCCGTTGTCCGTCTCTGCTGACTCGCCAAGCCGACCTTTCCGATGCGCGGACGATCACGTCCATCGCCTCTGAGCACGATGTGGTGTGTGGAGCGTTGGCCAGCCACTTGGGTCTCTCCGCTTTGGAAGCGGTGATCGCAGCCGGCAAGCCCTACGCGGACATCTCGTTCATGGCGGAGGATGCGCTGCAGCTCGACGAGATGGCCAAGGCCAAGGGTGTCACCGCGGTTGTTGATTGCGGCGTCGCCCCAGGCATGAGCAACATGCAGGCGGGTTGGGGTTACGCCGACCTCGATCGTTGTGACCGGATCGAAATCCTGGTGGGAGGTCTGCCTCGCAAGCGGGAGTGGCCCTTCGAGTACAAGGCGGGCTTTGCCCCCGCGGATGTCATTGAGGAATACACTCGTGAGAGTCGCATCGTCGAGGGTGGCAAGACCGTTCTGCGTCCGGCCCTCAGCGAACCAGAACTGATGGAATTCGAGGGCGTGGGAACCCTCGAGGCGTTCAACACCGATGGGCTACGCAGCCTGGCTGACACGCTCGATGTGCCCAACATGATCGAGCGCACCCTGCGCTACCCCGGTCACATTGAACTCATGCGCGTCTTCCGGGAGACAGGTCTATTCAGCAAGGAGCCCATCGATGTGGGTGGAGTCAGTGTCAGGCCCTTGGATGTAACCAGTGCTCTACTGTTCCCCAAGTGGACCTACGAGGACGGTGAAGAAGACCTGACGGTCATGCGCGTGACGTGTGAGGGCATAAAGGACGGGCGGCCCCTGCGACATTGCTTTGAGTTGCTCGATTTCTACTCAACCGATGCGCAGGCCACGTCCATGTCACGCACGACGGCCTTGCCCTGTGCAATCGTCGCGCGCTTGCTGCTAGAAGGCGGGTTCTCGGAGCCTGGAGTGTTTGCGCCTGAAGCTCTGGGACAAGAACCCGGAATCCTGGAACAGGTGCACAGCGCCCTGCGAGAACGAGGTGTGCTGTTTCGGCACAGCCAGTCCTGATTTTGGGACTCGGAATATTGCCCAGGGGCTAGTCAGAGCTCACGCACGCGCCTACCCTTTTCGCCGTCGAACGCCTGTTTGCGATCGACGCGCGCAGCAGAATCCGCCGTGCCCCCTGGGCGCGGACGCGAATCGCGCCTCTCCGTAACTGACTTGTTCCTGCTGGATGGGTTGGTCCCGGTGCCTCAATCACCGGTACACGACACACTTCAGGACTTCAGTCAACATGACAGAAAAACGACCCGCTGGGTCGAAGAACGCCTTTGCGTCCTTCGGTCTGAGCAAGAATTTGATACGCGCCGTCAGCGATGCCGGCTTCGTCGACGCCCGGCCCATTCAGGCCAAGACAATTCCGCAGGTGCTCAAGGGACGCGATGTGCTCGGCCTGGCGCAGACAGGCACGGGCAAGACAGCCGCTTTCGCCCTGCCCATCATCGAACGCTTGGTAGCCAGCAAGGGCAGCAACCCGCGAGCGCTGGTCATCGCCCCCACCCGCGAGCTGGCCCTGCAAATCCACGGGGATTTCCAAATGCTCGGCAAGTACACAAACATCCGCTCCACGACGATCTTCGGTGGGGTAAGCGCTGTGCCCCAGAAACGCGCCCTACGCAGCCGACCCGACGTCATCGTCGCTTGCCCGGGTCGTCTGCTGGATCTGATGGGCAGCAAGGATGTGCGTCTCGACGGGCTGGAAGTGCTCGTCTTGGACGAGGCCGACCATATGCTCGATATGGGCTTCCTACCGGACATCAAGCGCATCCTGCAGCGCTTGCCCCAGCCCCGGCAAAACCTGCTGTTCTCGGCCACGATGCCGCGCGAGATCCGCAGCCTGACCAATGGTCTGCTGCACAATCCGCACGTGGTTGAGCTTGCCATTACTGCGCCTGCAGAGACGATCGAACACGCGCTCTACCCCGTGGAGCAGAGCCGCAAGACGGGACTCTTGATGCACTTGCTGCACCAACAGGACTTCACTTCGGCGATCGTATTCCTGCGCACCAAGCACCGCACGAAGCGCCTGGCGCGCGATCTGGAGCGATCGGGTGTGAATGCGATCGCCTTGCAGGGCAACATGAGCCAAGGTGCGCGCCAGCGGGCGATGCAGGGGTTCCGCGAAGGACGCTACAAGGTGCTGGTGGCTACCGATATTGCCGCGCGCGGTATTGACGTGGCTGGAGTGAGCCACGTGATCAACTACGACGTGCCCAACACACCGGATGCGTACACCCACCGCATTGGCCGCACGGGCCGCGCTGAACAGAGTGGCAAGGCCTGCACGTTTGTGACCAACGATGACTTCGCCGGCGTTCGAGCGATCGAACGCAAGCTGAAGATGAGTATCCCGCGAGTGGACTTGAAGGACTTCGCTGGTGGAGTAAGGGAAGGCTACAGCGGGCGCCCCCAACGCCAGCGCAACTCCGGCGGCGGGAGCAAGAAACCCCACAGGCCGCGCAAGCCTGGTGGAACACTGTCAGGGGGAGGAGAGGCTCGGGCCGCGAGCAAGAGCCCCGAGCCGCTTGCCCCCCGTGAGAGTTTCGGGGCCGGGCTCGGCAGCCCTCCAGCCAATGCGGGGGGTAAGCCCAAACACAAGCTCTCGAAAGCTGGCAAGCGCCGCAGGCGAATGCAGTCCGGAACAGGTGCAGGCTCGCGGCGCGGCGGACAGGGCGGGCGCAGACAGCGCGGCTAGTGTGAGCCCGGGGCCAGCCCGGGATGAGAAACATGTGGGGCCTCCCGGGCCAAAGCGCGTACCTTGCTCGACAAGGAGCTCTCCCATGTCACAGCCTATGGCCCTCAGTCGTCGTCAATTTGTCAGCGCGGTCGCCGCCACACCGGCGCTGTGGCCCGCACCCGTTTGGGTCCGTCGGCCTGAGCCCGTTCACTTGGGAGTCATCGGCATCGGCATTCGGGGGCGCAATTTGATGAACGGCGCGTTCCTGGCCCAGGAGGGCTTCCGCGTTGTCGCGGTGTGTGATGTGGACACCGACCGGCGCGAGGACGGCAAGCGCCGGGTGGATGAGCGCTACGGGAACACCGACTGTACCGCGTTCCTCGACCATCGCGAGATGCTGCAGATGCCCGGGTTGGATGCTGTGGTCATTGCCACTCCCGACCACTGGCACGCGAATCAGATCATCGACGCCGCCGTGGCGGGCAAGGACATCTATTGTGAGAAGCCTCTAACGCGCACCCTGCGCGAGGCCCAAACGGTCATTCAAGTCGTGCGCAAACACGGATGCGTGTTTCAGACGGGCAGCCAGCAACGCAGTGAATACGGCAAGCGCTTCGTCGATGCTTGCGACCACGTGCGCAACGGACACTTGGGGAGAGTCCTGACGGTCACGGTAGGTGTTGGTGACCCAGCTCGGGCCTGCGATCTGGGTGCGGAAGCCGCGCAGCCCGGTCTCGACTGGGATCGCTGGCAAGGACCGGTGCCCGAACGGCCCTACAACGAAGTACTCAGCCCACGCGGGGTGCACACTCACTACCCACGCTGGCGTGACTACCAGGAGTATGCGGGCGGTGGACTGGCAGACATGGGCGCACACCACATCGACATCGCACAGTGGGGCCTGCAGCGAGACGGGTCGGGACCAGTGCGTGTCGTGCCACCGATGGATTCTTCGGCCCTGCGCGGGGCCGCCGTGGTCTACGACGATGGCACACGCTTGATCCACGGAGGTCCCAACGGCACGACATTTATTGGTGAAGAGGGCCTGCTGCAGGTCGATCGTGGACGCATCTCCAGCGTTCCGGCAAATATTCTCGAACGGGAATTCGAGCAGGGCGACGCGCTTCTGCGGCGACCTGACAATCATGCGGCGGATTGGCTCGAGTGCATGCACTCGAGGGGCAAGCCCCTATGCGATGTGGAGGTGGGTGCTGGAAGTGCCGCGATTTGCCACCTCATGAACCTCGCTTATCGACACCGCAGGGAGTTGCGTTGGGACCCAACGACGTGGCGCTTTGTGGACGCCAAGGGTTCAGACTCAGATCTGCCTGAGAACGACTGGCTCGATTCGCCTCGCCGGGACGGGTATGCCCTACCGCCGGTCTGACTAACGCGCCGCGCGCGTGAGAGTCACTGTGCGCCCACTGTGCGCAACGCTCCACCCCCCACGCCTGAAGGCTGGGGTGGCAAGTGAGAGGTAGTGAGCAGGATCGGAGTTCGTGAAAACTAGATGCCAGAGCTCCTGATTCGGCTCACCATCTTCGGCGCGGAACAGGTAGTGGCGGTCCACTTCGAGTTCGGGGCCGATGCTGGCGGCCAATTCGCGGGTGCCCTCGTCTTCGACTAGCAACCAGCGCAACTCGAACTCTCCCCAAGCGGAGCTCTTGAGAATCTCACCCTCGGGTAGGGCGAGGCCCAAGGCGGCGAAAGTCTCCTCGGCGGTGACCGCCGGTGTAGGCAGCCCGTAGCGCTCGGGATGGTAGAGCTGCGCGGTCGCCTGAGGCGGCGACTTCCAGATCTTGTCGATCGCCTCCCAGCCGCCGCTGTCACGCAGAGTGCGCACAAACTCCAGGCCCGTGCCGTAGTGGAACAATTTTTCAAAACGCGCGCGTTCCATCGGACCCGTCTGCGGGATCTTCGCATGCTGCGCAAAGTCGTAGTGCATCAAGTCCGCCACCGCCAACATGGCTTCGCCCTCGATCAGAGACTGTAGAGCTCGGTTCTCGTCGGCCCCTTCGCAGGCCGCATGCAGGGCGGACAGGTCCCAGTTCTGATCTTGCAAGGCGTGGAAGATCTCGTGCAGCTGCACACCTCGAGTGAAGTCCGCACCCTTGCCCTCCTTGCCCATGACGACAACCAGGCGCTTGGTCCGTGATTCGTACCATCCTCCCAGGCTCGCGTCCGGCACGTCTTCTGCGTTGACAAAATCGGGCACCACGGCCTCGCTGAACTTCAAACCGCGCCACTCTTCCAGTTCTCTCATGGCGCCCTCAACCGCATGACTCAGTTCGGTACGAAGGTCGGGTTCGGCCTGGCCTGCGCCGTGGGGCTGTGCTGCACCGGAAGTGTGATCGGGTTGCTTGGTCGGCCCAGTCTCCGGCTCAGGGTCGTCAAACACGCCGCGCAATGCGCGGGCCTTGCGAGCGTGAGCCTCCTCCAACATGTCGCGCACGGCGGGGTAGTCGATTACCTCCAGGGCGGCTGTAAAATCACTGATGGCCTCGTCGAAGTCCCGCGCTCCCATGTGAACGCCGCCGCGTTCAGCAAGGAAGATGACTTGGTTCATCTTGCTGGGCGAGAGGCGCAGAAGCATGCTGTAGGCTTCCACAGCGCGTTCTGTGTCTCCTATCTCGATGGCCTCGGCCGCAGCGATGCGCAGCTCCTTGGGGTCCTGAGTGAGAGGGGCGACATCCACACCTGTGCCCTCGAAGAGCACGTGCACGCAATGGTCCGCGCTGAGCCAATGCTCGGCCACGCGCGCCACATCAGCGGCCTGCACCTGGGTCACTGCCGCGCCAAATCCAGCCAGAACATCCGTTTGATCGAAAGCGGCATGCCACGCCACGCGTGCCGCCAGAGCGAAGTAGGGCCGAGCTCTCAGGGGCTCATCTGAATAACGAGTGGAGAGGAGCATCTTGACCTGCTCCAGCGCGTTGGGGTCGAGACGACCGGCGCGGTAGCCATCAAGCAATGCCTGAACCTCCGCCGCGACTGCCTTCTCATCCTCAGCAGTGGTCGACCAGCCAATCTGCAAGAAGTCTTCATCCACTCGACCGCCGAGGCTCACAGACAGCGGGACACCGCAGTCGAGCTCTTCTTGGCCAAGCAAGCCGGCCAGCACTTCGAGGGCGGGACGGTCGGCGTGGCTCATCGCGGGTGTCATCCAGCAAGCCACCTGCCTGTCGCGGGCCAAGTCGGAGTGGATGGTTTCGGCGCGTTGGGCCGCGGGGATCGACTCGCCTGGCAGCACCTCATCCGCCCCCCGGGCGAGCGGGCCGAAGGCCGTTTCGATCCTGTCTAGCACGGAGTTGGGATCCTCAGGACCTACGACAACGACTGCGACGCGATTGGGTCGATAGTGGGTGTTGTAGAAGCTGCGGATGTCCTCGACGCCTAGGTGAATCGCCCGCGTGTGGCCATCGCGATCGCGTAGACCATAACGGTAGGGGTGGCGAGTGAAGACGACGGACTCCAGCTGTTGGGAGCGACCCTCGGACGGTTGATAGGAATGCGTCTCCTCAATTATCAATCGCTCTCGTTCATGCAAAGTCGGTGCGGGATCGAGAGAGAGATTCCGCAACCTGTCGGCCTCCATGACCAAGACTTGCTCTAGCTTTGCCGCGGGGAACTCGTGGTCGTAGTACATGGTGTAGTCATCGCGGGTAAACGCATTGGACTCACCACCCCAGCCCTTGATCGTGCCCTCGTGCACATCCGTCCCGGTCGTCGGCGTTCCCGCGAACATGGCGTGCTCGGTGAGGTGCGCCAGGCCCGTCGTTTCCGCAGTCTCGTTACGGTTCCCGGCGGCAATCGCCATGAAAACGCTCGCACGCTGGCCCTCGTCCCGAATGGCGAGGGCTTGCAACCCGTTGGCCAATTCGCGCCGCACGAAAACGTGCTCCCCTATCACCAGGACATGCGAGTCCTCTTGGACTCCCAGGGCCGCGGGGGACAGAACGACAAGGCAGGAAACCAGAAGCGATGACCAGGAAACACTCATGCCGGGAGGGATAGGATGAAATGAAGTCGACTCTATTCGGCCCGCAAGGCGTCAATCGGGTTCATGAGCGACGCGCGCCGAGCGGGCAGGATACCTGAGATCAGCCCGGTCAGCAGGCTGACAACCAGGGCCGCAACGATGTACTCGGGAGGGGTGCCTAGGGGCAGCGAGGGGACGAAGGCCGTGATCAGCGAGACCGACCCCAGGCCCAATCCCACTCCCAGGGCTCCCCCCACGAATCCCAGAACCACTGCTTCGGTCATGAACAGCCGCTGCACCGATCCCGACGTCGCACCGATGGCCTTGAGCAACCCGATCTCGTGCACGCGTTCGCCCACGGAGATCCACATCATGGTCATGATGCCCACGGCACCGACCAAGAGTGAGATTCCACCAATCGCGCCCACAGCAATTGTGATCATGTTCATCACATTCCCGAACACGTCGAGCATGGCCTCCTGGGTATTGAGGGTGTAGTCCTCGCGGCCAGCGTGGCGTTCGGTCAGCACGGCCTTCACGTTGGCCACCACCTGCTCGGTGGGCAAAGACTCGGAGTACTCCACGTCGATCTCGAACAGGTCCACGCGATTGAATATGGACATGGCCGTTGCGACCGGCATGTAGGCCACATCGTCCAAGTCCACACCCAGGATCTGACCCTTGGGTGCCATGACACCGATCACTCGCAGACGTCGGTCCGCGACGCGAACGAACTTGCCCAGTGGATTGTCTGTGCCGAAGATCTCGGTCTTCAGCTTGGGGCCCAAGACAGCAACCTGGGACTCGCGCTGAGAGTCCTGCTGGGGCAGAAACTCTCCAATCCCGACTTCGAACTGCCAGAGTTTGGGCATGTCGGAGGTCACGCCGTAGATGGCCACGCTGCGTGCGCGCCCCAGAGCCTCGACTCGACCCTGGCCCACAACCAGAGGAACAACGAGATCGACGCCCGCAACGCGTTTCAGGGCTTCGGCATCCTCCAGCGTGAGTTTCTGAGTCGTGCCGCCCATCAGGCCCGGGATGCCGAAGGTTTCGGACTTGCCGGGGTTGATCGCGATGATGTGCGTTCCGAACTGAGAGAACTGGTTCAAGATAAAGAGTCGAGTCCCCTCCCCAATCGACGTCAGCATCACGACCGATGCGATGCCGATAGCGATACCAAGCATGGAGAGCATCGACCGTTGTCGATGGCGGGCCAGAGCGCCGAAGGCCAGTGCGATGATGTCGCGCATGGTCGTTCGCACCTACTGGCGGAGAGCCGCTACGGGGTCCAAACGGGTTGCCTTGTTCGCCGGCAACACGCCAAAAATCAGCCCCACGCCAATGGACACCGTCAGGGCCGCAGCCACAGCCCAACCCGGGGGGGATGCGTCAAAATTAGGCAGGTAGATTCCCAAAGCGCGTGTCGCGCCCCAGGTGATCAACAATCCGAGCGCTCCCCCGACGGTGGAAATCAGCGCGGCCTCCCAGAGGAAGAGCCGCTTCACCTGCTGCCGTTCGGCGCCCAAGGCGCGGAGCAAACCCACCTCAGGTGTGCGCTCCGAGACCGTGACCAACATGACGTTCATGATCCCGATTCCGGCGACGATCAATGAGATACTCGCGATCCCGGCCAGAGCCAGGGTCAAGGCGCCCAGGATGGAACCGAGGGCACCGGCAACCGAGTCCTGGGTGATCACAGTGAAGTCCAGCTCCCCGTGGCGTTCGAACAACACCTGCTCAATCCTGTCCATGGCGCTTTGCATGTCCGCGTGTGCCCGAATCGGAATGATGATGCGAAAGAGACCGGGCTCGTCGTACATGGACATGGCCGTGGCAACAGGCACGAGACCCATCAATCCGATATCGAGGCCCACTTGCTGTCCGTGATCTGCCATCACGCCTATCACGCGCAGACGGCGATCTCCCACCCTCACTTTTTGCCCAAGGGGATTCTCGCCAGGGAAGAGCTCTGCCGCGAGTTCTGCGCCTAGGACGATGACTGAGCTAGAGCGGTTCCACTCCATCTCTGGCAGGTTCTCGCCCCTCTCCAAGTCCAACTCGCGAGCGGGAATGAACCCATCGGTTCCGCCGAGCACCAAGACCTGCTTGTGGCGTTCACGATTGGCGACGGTCTCGCTACCCATGGAGATCGGCACGACCAGCCGCGCTTGATGGACCTCGCGTTCAAGGGCGCGAGCGTCGGCCAGGGTCAGGTCGTTGGGGGCACCCCCCACGCCGGGGATCGTGCCGGCGGTCTCGGATCGGCCCGGCACGACGATGACCAGGTTGGTACCGAGGGACTTGAACTGAGTATTCACGTAGCGCCGGGCGCCTTCACCTAGGGACGTCAACAGGGCGACGGCTGAGACTCCGATGGCGATGCCAAGAAGACACAGACCAGTGCGCAGCCGGTGAAAGCTCAGAGCGTGGAGGGCGAAGCGCAGTTGGTCCAGGGAGCTCACGGGGACGACTGCTCCGCTTGAGAACCGAACAACTGTTCGAGGCTGACTACGTCCGAACCCTGCCACTCGCGCGCGATGCAGCCATCCCCGAGCACGACGACCCGTTCCGCCCGGCGCGCCACGGCCGGATCGTGGGTCACGACGACAAGAGTCAGACCCTCCCGATTCATGTTCCCGAGAAGGTCGAGCACTTGTGACCCGGATGCGGAGTCCAGATTGCCGGTGGGTTCATCAGCCAGCAGGACTCCGGGTCCCATGACGGTTGCGCGCGCGATAGCCACGCGCTGTCGCTGGCCACCGGACATTTCCGCGGGTCGATGATGCTTGCGCGGTCCAAGGCCCACCGCATCCAGTGCTGCCTCTGCCCGCTTCAGCCGCTCGCGTCGGGGCACACCAGCGAAGACCATGGGCAGAGCCACGTTTTCCACTGCGTCCAGTCGCGCAACGAGATGATAGGACTGGAAGACGAACCCAATGCTCTGCTGGCGCACCGCTGAGAGTTCGTCGTCAGTCAAGTCGGTGACATCGCGCCCATCGAAGTGATAGCGCCCCTTGGTGGCGCGATCGAGCAGACCGATCACATTCAGCAAGGTCGACTTGCCTGAGCCGGATGGACCCATGATGGCCACATGCTCCCCCTCTGTGACGGTCAGGTCTACTCCGGCCAGGGCATGCAAGACCTCCTCCCCCATCTGGTAGGTGCGCCAGATTCCCTCGAGCTCAATCACGGTTCTGACCTACTCGCCGGCCTGCTCGGCCAGTTGTGCCAGGGCACCGTCTGCAATGCCAGAAGACCCGAGAGTCGTGACGACGTGTTCGCCGACCTCCAGACCCGAGACAATCGAGGTCCAATTCCAATTGCGGAGCCCAACCTCCACCTTGCGTTCCACCAAGACTCCCTGTTCGAAGAGCAACACGCGCCCACCTTCCAAGAGGCAGGAGGTCGGAATGCGAACAATGTCTTCGGCGGTCGTGAGAATGACCTCCACGTCTGCCGAAGTGCCCGGCAAGAGACGGCCCGCAAACTCTTTGTCTTTGAGTTCAACCTCGATATCGAGGGTGCGGTTCTGCTTCTCCATATCGAGCACGTAGGGCGCAATGCGCACGACCTGCGCCTCGAACTCGCGGCCCTCAAACGGATCGATGGTGACGCGCACAGGCATTCCTACCTGAATCACGGCACTGTCCACCTCATCCATTGGCGCCCGGATGTAGATCGAAGTCGGATCGATCAAGTCGATGACCGACGGAATTGGGATCCCGGGCGGCGAGGGCGTGACAAACTCCCCAACCTCCACCTTCAGTTGTGCCAAAATCCCGGCAAAGGGCGCGTGCAGTTCACCCTGCAGAATGCGGGTCTCCATGAGGCTCTCTTGGGCGCGCGCCTCAACCACCATGGCTTCGCTGGTGGCCACCCCGAGCAGGGCTCTGTCGCGCTGACTGGTCAACTGGTCGAGCACGTCGTCTGAGATGAGGTTCTGCTCAAACAAGCGGGCATTGCGCTGTAGCTCACGCTCGGCGCGCTGGGCCACCAGCTGTGTCTCGGCCTGTCGGGCCAGTGCCACGCCGACCTGCCGCCGGGTGAGCTCCAATTGAGCTTCCTGGATGCTCCCGTCAAGGCGGAGAAGCAAGTCTCCCCGCTCGACGCGGTCTCCCTCGGCAAAGGGCAGCTCGATGACAAGTCCGCCGATTTCGGCCGAGACGTGGGCCCTGCGCCTGGCGGTGATTGTGCCCGCGCGGGTGTTGGTCACCGTGGACTCGACCACCCCGCGCGAAACCTCGTGTACCTCCACCGTCACCGGTTTGGGTTTCAACACGGTGCCCTTGGCGGCGAACCACCCTGCAATCAGCAGGGCGAGAACGAGCAGGCGAATGGTCCAGCGCTTCATGACAACGCAGGGAGAATAGGGCCTGCCTGCAAGTCTCACCACCTCGCAAAGCGGCTAATCGATGACCACCACAGACCCGAACGGTGGCCCGGGCCAAGAACGCACTCGTTGCGCCTATTCCCGTGTGTTTCCCGTGTCGCTTCGACCCGTGGCCCGCAGGTACCAAAGGGCCGTATTGCCGTAGACGCGCGGTTCAGGTGTGTCCCCACAGCAGAGAGTCGTCAGCTCAGATGCGCGCAGGTCTCGGGGGTGTGTGTGCAGCACGAGCGTGGCGTTGGCGGCTGCGGCCTCCCCCAACAACCCCCCGATCGCAGCCAACAGCGCAGCGCGACCTCTGTGGGTTCGGATCAAGGGATAGGGAGGATCCATGAATACCAGGTCGGGCCGCACGTCATCTTCCCCATCCCGCAAGCTCCAATTGGATGGTCTCAGTGCATCCCCGCGAGTGGTCGCCACCCGCTCGTGCAGGTCCAGCGTGGACACATTGTCGGCCAAGCGCTCCAGGGCCCGTCGATCACGTTCCACGAAGCGAGCCTGATGAGCTCCGCGGCTCAAGGCCTCCAGCCCCAGACTCCCGGTGCCGGCGAATAGGTCCAAGACCCGGGCCCCCTCGACCTTCTCGGCGAGGGTTGAAAAGAGGGCTTCACGCACGCGATCCAACATGGGCCTTGTATCCCGATCATGCGGGCCGACTAGACGGCGGCCCCGGAATTCGCCAGCGATGATGCGCATGGGTGAAGCGTACGCCACCTGGCCCAAGACTCAAACCGGCCCGGTCGAGTACCATGGTCCTCCGGCGGGCTTCGCTCCTCTCCCGTCGATCCCCATGCCCCGTCTGCACGTCAACATCGACCACATTGCCACCCTGCGCCAGGCCAGGCGCGAGGCCGTTCCCGATCCCGTCGCCTGGGGACTTGATTGCCTGAAGGCAGGAGCCCACGGACTGACACTTCACCTGCGCAAGGATCGCCGCCACATTCAGGATGCGGATGTGACGCGCTTGTTGCAGGCGACCGATGCCCTGGTCAACCTCGAATGCAGTCTGGATTCTGAGATGGTGGGCATCGCTCTCGACAGCGGTGCAGGAGCCTTTTGCCTGGTGCCGGAGAACCGATCGGAAGTCACAACCGAAGGCGGTCTGGACGTGGTCGGCGAACGTTCGCGACTGCTGGAAGCCGTCCCGGCGCTCACCGAACGCGGCGGCTTGGTGAGCCTTTTTGTCGATCCCGACCTCGAACAACTCGATGCGGCGCGCGAGGTTGGAGCAGCGTTCGTGGAATTGCACACGGGCCCCTATGCCAACGCCCCGGGGGGTGAACAGGAGGCCGAGCTCGATCGACTGCTAGGTGCAACGGAACACGCCATTTCAATCGGACTGCGTGTGAATGCCGGGCACGGACTCGATCACGACAACGTCTCAGCTGTGGCGGCCTTGCCCGGGGTTGAGGAGTTGAACATCGGCTTCGCCCTCGTGGCCCGGGCTGTGACCTGCGGCGTTGAGGAGTCCATTGCCTCAATGTTGCGTCTCATGGGTGCACCGAGCCGCAGTGATTGAAAGCCGCAAGTAAGTCACTTGTCTTGTGCTGACCCATCGGTGATCTTGAGGCATGAATTTGCTTCCAGCCGCCCTGCTTAGTTGCCTGCTCACGGGCTCCGTCTCTGCCAACCAAGACCGCTCGGCCAGTTTGCTACAAGCGGGCGAGCCCCTGCCCAGCCTGACCCTGCCGACGATCGACGGCACGGGCTCCATCGACCTGGCGGAACTGCGGGGCAAGAAGGTGCTGCTGATTCAGTTCGCTTCCTGGTGAGCTGGCTGTCGACGGCATGTGCCGGTCTGGCACGAGAAAACCCGCGCTCTGCGCGAATCCGGGGACTTGGTTGTAATTGGGATCACCCAGGAGCAACACCCGGATCGCTGCCGCTTGTTCGCCCAGTGGCAGGGCATCGACTGGCCTATTTTGTGGGATCCGTTCAACCTGACAAACTCCTCTGCAGTGCCCGTGATCCTGGCCGTTGACGAAGCGGGGGTCATTCGGCCTGGGCGCCTGGACGTAAGACGCTTTGAGGAGCAGTTTGAGCAGGACTGGATGTCCAGCGCACCTGCCGAGACTCGCCGCGCCGCAAGTCGCCCCTATCCGCACATCGCGCCTCCGTCGGAAGGAGCTGGGCCGGAGACGAAGATCAGCAGCGCGCAAGTAGCTATGAGTCGCTTGCTGTGGAGCCGGACGAATGGAGAGGCGCCCATGGACGCAGCGACCTATGAAGAGGTGCTCAAGACGTTGGACCAGGCTGCCCGAGCTCCGGACGCCGACCCCGCGCTGGCCTTTCAACACGGCGTGGCCTTGCGCATGCGCTACGACAGCGAGGCGCGCCAGCCGGGCGACTTTCAGCGGGCACTGGACGCATGGATGACCGCGCTCATGCGCCGCCCGTCGCAGTACATCTGGCGACGTCGCATCCAGCAGTGGGGTCCGCGTCTGGATAAGCCCTACCCCTTCTACGACTGGGTCGAAGAAGCCCAGCAAACACTTAGATCCCACGGTCAGCAGCCCTTCCCCATCAGCGTGGCCCTGTCCGGGGCCGAAGTCGCGACGGGCTCGAAGGAGATTCCCCTGCGCAGCGCAGAAGACACTCATCCGGACCCAACGGCTGCGCTCAAGCGTGATCCCGGCAAGCTGGTGACCCTGGAGACGGCCGTGTGCCTGCATACGGGAGTCACCTCCAAACGCGTGCGTGAGCCTATAGGGAGTTCACGCATTCACCTGATCCTGCGTCCGGCGGCGGGCGCCCATTTCGAGCCTGCGGCAGGCCCCGCCAAGATCTGGATCGAGGTCCCCAAGGGCTGGGACACCCCACGCCAGTTGCTGACGGCCAGTTCTCCGTCCGACCCGGAAGCCGCGCTAGGGGCAGAATTTGAAGTGCGACCGCCGGCTCCCGACCTCCAAGGTCCACCTCCCCCCCCAACCCTGCCGGCCTCGATCCGCGGCACCGCGTTTTACTTCGTCTGCGAGGATGAACACGGCGAGTGCCAGTTCCTGGCGCAGGATTTTGAGGTCGTGGTTCGAGCCCCGGACGTCGTCGAAGAGACCGGGGACGGAGAGTGAGTTCGACGGGGTGTGCTCATAGCGAGTTGGGCAACCCCATGCGGCAGTGGGTAGACTCGATGCCCATCGGGTTGAGGGTCTTTGGGTCGGGGGTCGCCATCTTCCTGATGGTCATTCTCTGGACCGGGCTACCCTTGCTCTTGAGCGCCTGACAAGCACAAGGCCTGGGACAACAACCCGCGCGGTCAGAGAAACGAATTCGGCGTTTGAGTCGATCGTCGGTTGACCCCATTCGCTGAGGTGAGCATCACGGCTCGCCGATTCCCGGAGGGCGGCCTCTGGGAATGGGAGGCGAACGAGCCGTCCGCCGACACCCGGCCCCCCACCGACGCCGCGATCGGGCGTGGAATCCCCCCCACTCGCTGCTAGGATGTGCCCAAGCGTGATGCCTGGAATCGCGCCCCAACCGATGAATCACCCATTCCAAGGGAGCCTCGTGGCCCTGCCGACGCCCTTCGCCGGGGCTGAGGTGGATCTGCTCACCTTGGCGCGTTGGGTGCAGGCGCAAGCCGCGGCGGGCACGGATGGGGTTGTCGCCTGTGGAACGACGGCCGAGACACCAACCCTCACACGGTCCGAACGAGCTCAGGTGATCGAGACGGTACTGACCCACGCTGGATCCATGACGGTCTTGGCGGGCGTTGGAACCAACTCCACTCGAACGACGCTCGAACGGGCCCTCGACGCGAGTGGCCTCTCGGTAGATGGGCGCGGTGTAGATGGCCTGCTTGTAGTCACTCCGTACTACAGCCGCCCCACTCCCGCCGGATTGGATCTGCACTTTGGCGCGGTTGCGGATGCCGTCACCTTGCCCATCGTGCTCTACAACGTCCCGTCGCGCACGGGCGTGGATCTGTCCGCCGAGCAGGCGCACGCCCTGGCCGCGCGCCACACAAACATTGTCGCCGTCAAGGAAGCCACCTCTTCAAGGGACAAGATGCACGCCCTGTGTGGAGACCCGAACCTAGCGGTGTTCTGCGGTGAAGACTCAATGGCCGGTGAGTACATGGCAGCCGGAGCGGCGGGTGCCATCGGAGTGACCGGCAACGTCTTGCCGGGGCTCGTCTCCCAGTGGCTCGCCGCGTCTCGCCCCGATGGAAATGCGCAACGCGCGCGTGAACTCGCCGAGACCTTGCGTCCCGTAATCGAGGTGCTTTTCATCGAGTCCAACCCGGGCCCAGTCAAAGCCGCCCTCGCCCTGCGGGGTGGCGCGAGCCCCGATGTAAGACCTCCTCTGGGTCCGCTCCGGGCCGAGTCCCTTGAGCAGATTCAGCGCGTCCTCGGTGAGGTACGCGATGAGTGCTTGGACGTGGACGGGGTTGTGGGCCAAAGCAGCGCGACGCGCTAGCTTCCTTGGCGACCTGTCCCGCGGCTCGAGGGTCCAATTGGGCCCCACGAGCGTGCGCCTCAAGGTCAAACTAGTGGCTGCCACAATGGCAGTTTATGGCGCCAAATTGGCATTATTGGTGCGTTTCACACCCACCTCGGGCACACCAGGGGCGTTTGGGCCCTGGCACGCTGCTTGCTCTAAGGGGTCCGTCCAACCGGATCCACGAAGAGGAACACCACCATGAACATTCAATTCACCGAACGCTCACAAGCCGTCCTTCAGTCCGCCCAGGCCAAGGCCCAGGGCGCGGGGCATGCGGGCATGTTGCCCGCGCACTTGGCGCTGGTGCTACTCGCCGAACCCGAAGGAGTGATGGGCGCCCTGCTCGGTCGGTTGGGAGTCGAGCCTCTGGCCTTGGCCTCCGAATTGGAGGCGAGTCTTGCAGCCTTGCCTGTTTCGACCGGAGCGTCCCCCGCTCCGACCCAGGCCTTCATCGATGTGTTGACCGCTGCGGATAAGGCCGCGCGAGACATGCAGGACGAGTACGTTTCCACTGAGCACTTACTGATCGCTCTCGTGAGCAAGGGCGACCCCGAAACCACGGGCCTGTTCAAGGCACGGGGCGTCACGACAGAGAAGGTCGAGGCGGCACTGGCAGACGTTCGCGGTGGGCGGCGGGTCACGAGCCAGAACCCCGAGGCCACCTTCGAAGCCCTCGAGAAGTACGCCATGGACCTTACGGCGCAAGCCGAGGCGGGCAAGCTGGATCCGGTCATCGGGCGCGATGAAGAGATCCGGCGTGTGGTGCAAGTTCTCTCGCGCAGGCGCAAGAACAACCCAGTCCTGATCGGTGACCCCGGCGTGGGCAAGACGGCCATAGTCGAAGGCCTTGCCAACCGGATCGTGGCCGGAGACGTCCCGGACGGGATCGCCGGCAAACGAATCATGGCCTTGGACATGGGTTCCTTGTTGGCCGGCGCAAAGTATCGGGGTGAGTTCGAAGAGCGGCTCAAGGCGGTACTGGAAGAAATCGCGGCAGCTGATGGCGAAGTGATCCTGTTCATTGATGAGTTGCACACGCTTGTGGGAGCGGGAGGAGCCGAGGGGGCCGTCGATGCGGCCAACATGCTCAAGCCCGCCCTGGCGCGCGGCGAGTTGCACTGCATCGGGGCCACGACGCTGGATGAGTACAAGAAGTACATCGAGAAGGACGCTGCCCTGGAGCGGCGCTTCCTTCCGGTGCTTACTGACGAACCCTCCATCGAGGACACGATCGCGATTCTGCGCGGCCTGAAGGAGCGCTACGAAGTCCACCATGGGGTGCGTATCGAGGATTCCGCCCTCATCGCGGCCTCGCGCCTGGCCGACCGCCACATCCACGACCGCTTCATGCCCGACAAGGCGATCGATTGTGTGGACGAGGCCGCCGCGCAATTGCGCACGGCCATCGATTCCATGCCCCCCGAGTTGGATGGCATCGAACGTCGCCTGCGGCAATTGGAGATCGAGCGCAGTGCCCTGGAAAAGGACGACGCCGGGGACTGCTCCAAACGGCTGTCCGCCATCGCTGCTGAACACGCCGGGCTGAATGAAGAAGCCAGTGCCTTGCGAGCCCGCTGGGATCGCGAGAAAGAACTGATCACCTCCATCCGTGCGGGCAAGACGTTGATCGAGTCGTTGAAAGCGGAGGCCGACAAGGCCGAACGAGAAGGAGAACTGGAGCGCGTTGGGGCAATTCGCTTCGGCGAACTGCCGGAGGCTCAGCAAACTCTCATCGAAGCCACCGGGCGCCTGAGCGAAGCCCAGGCTGGCGGCGCACTGCTGCCCGAAGCCGTGGACGCTGAGTTGATCGCGGGTGTGGTCTCTCGTTGGACTGGAATCCCCGCCGCCAAACTGCTTGAGACGGAACGCGACAAGCTCCTGCATATGGAGGAGCACATCGGCGCACGAGTGATCGGGCAGAAGGAGGCCATCGGCACGATCTCTCAGGCCGTGCGCCGCGCGCGTGCCGGGGTACAGGAAGCCTCGCGGCCGCTGGGTTCGTTCCTGATGCTGGGCCCAACCGGGGTAGGCAAGACGGAAGTCGCGCGCGCCCTGGCAGAATTCCTGTTTGACGACGAGCGCACTATGGTGCGCGTGGACATGAGCGAGTTCATGGAGAAACACTCGGTCGCACGCCTAATCGGGGCGCCTCCGGGTTACGTGGGCTACGAAGAAGGGGGTCGATTGACCGAGGCCGTGCGCCGACGCCCCCACTCCGTGCTGCTACTCGACGAAGTGGAGAAGGCCCACCCGGACGTGTTCAACGTGTTGCTGCAGTTGCTGGACGACGGTCGCCTGACCGACGGACAGGGCCGCACGGTGGACTTCACCCAGACTCTCGTCTTGATGACCAGCAACCTGCGCAATCAGGACCAGGTGAAAGAGTTCTTCCGGCCCGAATTCCTCAACCGGCTCGACGATGTGCTCACCTTCGAGACCCTCGATCGAGATCAGATCCGGGCTATCGTGGACGTGCAGCTCGAGCGTTTTGCTCGCCACTTGAGCCAGCAGGAGATTGAGATCGAAGTGTCCGGAGCCGCCAAGGAATGCCTAGCTGCTGAGGGTTACGATCCCGACTTTGGAGCGCGTCCCCTCAAGCGGGCGATCCAGCGCCACATTCAGGATCCCATCGCGGAGGCGATTCTGTCCGGAAAGGTGGGTGCTGGCAGCTTGGCGAGCATCGACTGGAGCGAAGCAGACGGCTTCACGGTTCAGGCGTCCGCACTCCAATCGAATCTGGCCCAAGCGGGTTAGTCACCTGAAGACTGACCTGCACAGAGCGGGGGCGACTGCGCTACCTTGAGCGCGTATGTCGCCCCCCCTCCTCGCTCCCGGTTCATGCTTTCGGTACGAACCCGACAAGATCAAGGGCTCGCGCTTCATCGCTTGTGTCGCGCCGGCGAAGAGTGAGGATGACGCGGAGGCTTTCCTGACCGAGATCCGGGCCGAATTCGACGATGCCCGCCACGTGTGCTGGGCTTGGCGGCTCGGGGACGAGGGAGAACGCACACGCTCCACCGACGATGGTGAGCCCGCAGGTTCGGCCGGCCGGCCCATTCTGTCTCAACTCGAAGGCCACAACACGATCCGTTGCGTCCTGGCCGTTGTGCGTTACTTCGGCGGAGTCAAGCTCGGCGTCGGCGGACTGGTACGCGCCTACGGAGGTGCGGCGGGCAAGTGCTTGGATCGTGCCCACCTGGACCCGGTGATTCTGACGACACGCCTGCTAATCGAACACGACTACTCTTGCTCCGGTGCAGTGCAGGGCACGCTCCATCACCTCCAGTTGACAGCGCTGGAACCCGTGTTCGATCAGCGCGTGCGCTTCTCGCTGGAGGTGCCCAGGGAGAGCGTTGGGGACCTGCGGCGGGAATTGATCGAGCGCACTGCGGGCCGCGTCACAATCGCTGAAGACCCCCAACAGGGCCCCTAGGGCCCCTGTTCGAGTCACTCGAAGAGCAGGTCCTCGGCGGCCGTCGCGATCGCCCTGAGGTTGGCGTACTCGCTGTTGCTCATCAGAACCAGGGCCAGCCCAGTATCCGGGTACAGGTGCATGAGGGTCCTGGTTGCTTCCTGCGATCCCGTGTGCGAGATCATGCGCTGCCCGTGGGACTGGCCCACTCCAAAACCCAACCCATAGGAACTGGTTTTGCCCTTCGGCAACGGTTGCCGAGTCCACATTCCTGCGCGAGTCTTGGTGGAGACGAGTTTGTCAGCCAGCATGCCCTCGGCAAAGCGAGCGAGATCGCCAACCGTTGAAGTGAATCCCCCGCCGGCGAGCTTCCACGAAACATCCGTGTCCGTGCTGGGCACGATCACCCCTAGCGCTCGTCGGTACCCGCGGGCCCGTTCGTGAGTCTTGGTCCAAGGGTAGTCCGGTCGCAGGCTCTTCATTCCCAGGGGCTTGGCAATCCGGTTCTGAACTTGCTTCCAATAGGACTCCTTGCCCGCACGTTGCACGACGGCACCCAACAACATGTAACCACGGGTCGTGTAGGCGTAGGCCGTCCCTGGTTCATTGACGAGCGGCGACTCCTTGAAGGTGTCGAGAGCCACGACTACGTCCTCAAACGGGTGCTCGACCTTGTACTCCACGTCGGTCTTAATCACGGGCCCATTCGTGTAGTGAACGATGCCTCCCTGGTGGCAGAGCAGTTGGCGAGAGTTGATGGGAAAGGGCTTTTTCGGAAACTCAGGTACGTACTCGCGCACGTCCTTTTCCAAGTCCAGGCGTCCGGCTTGCACGAGCTGCATGGCGACAACGGCAGTCAGGGGCTTGGAGATGGAGGCCCAGCGGAACAGTGTGCTGGCGTTGACCGGTTGTTCTTGCTCCCGATTGGCCAGCCCGTAGCTGCCCTGGTGGAGCGGCTGCCCCTCACGGACGACAGCCCAGGCAAGACCGACGAGCTCTTGCCGCTGGGCTTGGGCGACCACGACGGAATCCAAGTGGGAGTCCTGAGCAACTGGGGCCGCGAGAAGGGCGAGCAGGATGGGATGCAGCATGGACTGAGGGTAGCGGGCCCAGGACGAACCGCCTTATATATACGCTTGAGTATATTACGAGGATTGCCTGCTATTTCCGTCAGCAGGGCTCTGTAGCGCCCGCGAAGCCACATTTGTGGAGATACTCTTGCGTATACTACTCGCCAGTATACCCACGAGGCGCTACCCTCTCCCCCATGTTCGTGGGTCGATCTAGAGAGTTGGAGGTGCTCGAGGAGCTGCGGGAGTCCGGACGACCGGAACTGTTCGTGCTCTACGGTCGCAGGCGTGTGGGCAAGACGGAATTGCTGCAGCAGCTGTGCGAGAACGGGCGCGCGGTCTATTTCCTGGCTGCCCAGGTGCGCGAACGAGACAACCTGCGCGCCTTCCGCGAAGCGCTCAAGGACGGGCTGGGTGGAGACCCACTTGTGGATGGCATCGAGTTTCCCGACTGGTCGACGGCCTTGGGTTTCGCTGCCCAACGTGCCGGTGACGAACGATTGGTCGTCGTACTCGACGAGTTCCCGTACCTGTGTGACTCGAGCAAGGGCTTGACGTCTCAGATCCAACGCTTCTGGGATACGGTCGGGAAGAAGAGCTCGCTGATGCTGGTCCTTTGCGGCAGCCAGGTTTCGTTCATGGAGAACGAGGTCTTGGCCGAACGCTCGCCCCTCTTCGGTCGGCGCACGGGGCAACGACGCCTCGAGCCCCTGCATCCCGAGGACACATTGGCTTTCTTCCCAGAATGGGATGTGCGCACACGGCTGACGGCCTACGGGATTCTGGGCGGGATGCCGGCGTACCTCCAACGCTTCGACTCGAGCGTCGGCCTGCGCAAGAACTTGGAACGCGAAATGCTACGACCCGAGGGGTATCTCTTCGACGAGGTCTCTTTCTTGCTGCGCGCCGAACTCACGAGTCCAGCCACCTACAACTCCATTTTGGCGGCCGTAGCCAAGGGAGCCGAGAAGGTCGGTGACATCGCGCTGGCGGTGGGAGTGGACTCCACCACGGCCAACAAATACCTGCACGTGCTGCGGGAGCTGCGTCTGGTCTCTCGTGACGTGCCCGTCACTGACCCCAATCCTTTGCGCTCGCGCAGGGGACGCTACTCCATTGCTGACCGCTTCTTGACCTTCCATTTCCGACACCTGCAGCCCAGCCTGTCCCTGATCCACGCTGGCCGTGGGCAGCGTGTGTACGAGGAGTTCATCGCACCCGACTTGGACCGCATCTTTGAGGAGGCCAGCGTGGAGTTTGCCCTCAGCCACCTGCGCCGGGAGGCGGCGGAGATGCTGGACGATGAGGTGGTCGAGGCAGGCAAGTTCGACGGACAATTCGTGCGCGTGGTGGGCCGCACCGCTGGCGGCCAGACCGTGGCCGGTGTCATCGTGCCCGATGGACAGGCACGGACTGGGGCCCTGGAGGACGAACTGGCCGAACTTGAGGGCGTCTTCGGATCCGAGCCTCTGAAACTGGTGTACGGCATCACAGATAGGCCCGACCGGCCCCTCGAAGTCGAACGGGTGCCCGAAGGGGAATTGCTGTGAGCGGTGTAGACAAGGAATTCGATCGCTACTTCTCCGCCATCGACCGCGCCGGCGGCCAAGACCGTTGCTACCTCTGCAGGCGCGCTCCCGTAGAGGTGAAGTCCTTCTTTGGGTTCGACGAGGATGGTCACCCGACAGAAGCCCAACAGCACGGACTCGAGGACGTGGTCCTGGAGGAAACTCACATCATGAGCTACCGCGGCCGCCGGCCCATTTGCGCTGTGTGCCAATTGAACCTCGACACGATTTTCATGCTCGACGAAGAGGCGGAACTTCACGCCGTGTTGCAGGAGATGCGCGACGAACGCGAAAAACTCTGGCCAGAATCCGACCGCCCGCCCCACCTGAGCTGAGGCCGCCGTACACTCCCCGCCCCATGGCCTCCACCGAACAAGCCTCCGACCCCGCGACTGGCTACTTGGGACACTTTGGTAAGTGGGTCAGCCTGTCGGCCCTGATCGGAGTGCTCGGTGGACTGGCCGCAGTGGTCTTCAAGGCCATGACTGAGTTCACACGTGAGCGCGTCTTTGTACGCTTCACCGGCGTCACGGGTGAAGGGCTCGACGCGGGTTCATTGGGATGGATTTGGGTGTTGGTGGTACCCACCCTGGGCGGAGCCATCGTGGGTTGGCTCATTCAAACTTGGGCCCCCGAAGCGGAGGGCCACGGAACTGATTCGGTCATCCGCGCCTACCATCGAATGAAGGGCATCGTGCGCAAGCGCGTGATCGCACTCAAAGCGCTTACGGCCGCTTTGACCATTGGCACAGGGGGATCCGCCGGACAGGAAGGCCCCGTGGCTCAAGTGGGTGCGGGCATTGGCTCGAGCGTATCCAATGCACTGGGACTGTCGGATCGCGACCGACGTCTCTTCCTGCTTTCGGGTGCTTCGGCCGGAGTGGGTGCAATGTTCTGCTCGCCATTGGGGGGAGCCCTCTTTGCTCCCGAAGTGCTGTACAGGCGCGAGGACATCGAGGGAGACGCGCTGGTGCCTTGCATCATCGCCTCGATCTTTTCATACGCGACCTTCGCTGCCATTTCGGGAGTACACCGCGTCGTGGAAATTCCTGCGGAGGTCTTTGAAAACCTGCACTTCAACCAACCCCGCGAACTGCTGGTCTACCTGGTGCTCGGAATCGTGTGCACAGGTGCGGGCTGGTTGTACACACGGGTGTTCTACGGGGTCGACCGCGTCGCGGGAGGATTGAAAATCGTTCCCAAGGCCCTGCGTCCTGCTCTGGGGGGCTTCCTCCTGGGCTTGACGGCCCTGCTCATCGCCCCGGTGGCGGGCGGCGGCGGCGTCTTCTTCGGAGGCTACGGTCTAATCAGCTCGGCCATCTCCGGCGAGTTGGCGATTTCCGCCCTGCTTGCCCTGGCGGTCGCAAAGATTCTGGCCACTTCGTTCACAATCTCCAGCGGTGGATCGGGTGGCGTCTTCGCCCCTGCCCTGGCCATCGGTGCCCTGCTCGGAGCAGCAGTGGGCCAATTTGGCCACGAACTTATGCCGGGCCTAGTGGAACACCCGGGGGCCTTCGCACTTGTTGGCATGGGTGGGTTCTTTGCCGGAGTAGCCAAGGTCCCGATCGCTTCGGTGGTGATGGTTTCGGAAATGACCGGCGGTTACGACTTGCTCGCCCCGCTCATGCTCGTGGCCGTCGTACACCTGATGCTCTCGCGCGGTTGGACCATGTACCGGGCTCAGGTCACGCGCCAAATTGACTCACCGGCCCACGTCGGAGAGTTCGTAATCGATGTTCTGCAGAGCGTAAAGGTACGCGACGTACTTCAAGATGCACGCCCCCCACGCCTGATCCACGAAGACGTCACCCTACGCGGAGCGATGAAGATCGTGGCCGACTCGCACGATACGCATTTTCCAGTTGTGGATGACGAAGATGAGTTGGTCGGCATCTTCTCCCTGACCGACCTACGGCGCATTTTCCTTGAGGAGGAGGTCGGAGATTTCGTCATCGTGCGCGACTTCATGAATGATCAGGTGGCAACCGTCACCCTGGAAGACAGCCTGCACGATGTGCAGCGCCTCATGACTCGGCGCAGCGTCAGTGCCATCCCCGTGGTGGATGTGGAGAAGGGCCGGCGTGTACTGGCCCTGCTGGAACGCAACGCCATTGGCAGCGCGTATGCTGAAGAACTCAAGCGGCTCAAGTCGGGCACGGATAGCCTTTAGCTCGACGCTGCTCGTCCCCGCCAATCGGGCACCCTCCACGACCCCAGGAGCGCGCCCTGGGGCGCTTCTCGTACTCTCACGTATGCGTTAGAGTGTGTCCCCTTTCCCGCTCCCTACTCCCAGATCTACCCCATGTACGACCCTGCTCTTGTCCAGCCCTTTCGCGATGAACTCACCCAGTTGGGCGTGACTGAACTCCTGACCCCCGATGCGGTGGATACAGCCCTACGTCAGCCGGGCACGACCCTCGTATTCGTGAACTCGGTCTGCGGCTGCGCTGCCGGAAGCGCCAGGCCCGGCCTGCGACTCTCCCTGCAAGGCGACACCAAGCCCGATCAGGTGGTGACCGTCTTCGCCGGCATGGATAAGGACGCGACCGAGCGAGCGCGCGAATATTTCAAACCCTATCGGCCGAGCAGCCCGCAAATCGCCCTGATGAAGGATGGGCAGCTGGTCAAGATGCTGCAGCGCCAGGACATCGAAGGCAACGACGCCATGAGCGTTGGCGAGGTCCTCAGCGCCGCGTACCAAGAACACTGCTAAGCGTGTAGGATCCTGCGCGGAGCGGGAGTGGCGGAACTGGTAGACGCGCAGGATTTAGGATCCTGTGGCCTTGGCCGTGGGGGTTCGAGTCCCCCTTCCCGCACCAATTCGCGAATTGTCCAGGCACTTGGCAAGGGCGGGGCCCTAGGATCGGCGCGGCGCAAGAAAACCGGACAGGCCTGTCCCGACGGATTCGCGCCACGGACCCAAGCCGATGCCTGACACCCAAGCCACGCTCGTACGGCAGTTCCTGGAGAAGGTGGGTTTAGAACCCGGGCCCCTGGCCGCAGCCGCAGTGATCGTCGTTGCCCTCGTCGCTGGCAAGCTCACGCACTTGCTAATCAGGGTCACTCTGCAGGCTTGGACCAAGCGCACGAGTACGAAACTCGACGAGGCCATCGTCAAAAAATTGCAGTTGCCGGTCGTGCTCACGGTGTTTCTGTTCGGGTTGCACACCGCTACGGGCCTACTCGAACTGGAAAAGGAGACGCGTGAGGACGTCCTGCATGGGCTGCTGACGATTCTGGCCCTGGCCTGGTTTTGGTTCTTCTTCGGACTGTCTCATTTGCTCCTGCAGCACGCCAGCAACAACCGCTCGCGTTACAAGGTCGTTGAGTCGCGGACCTTTCCCTTGTTCGAAAACCTCTCGCGCTTGCTGATCTTTGGCGGGGGGGTCTACGTCCTGCTGCAGATCTGGGACGTCGACCCAAGCGGCCTACTGACCAGCGCCGGAATCGCCGGAGTGGCTATCGGCTTTGCTGCCAAGGACACCCTCTCCAACCTGTTTGCGGGGGTGTCTATCGTCGCCGACGCCCCCTACCGCATCGGTGACTACATCGTTCTGGACGGCACGACGCGCGGCAAGGTGGTCAACATCGGGCTGCGCAGCACCCGTGTTCTGACCCGTGATGATGTGGAGATCACAATCCCCAACTCAGTCATCGGCGCGAGCCAGATCACGAATCAAAGCGGGGGCGGCTCCAAGCGCATGCGCGTCCGCGTCAAAGTCTCAGCCGGTTACGGCAGCGACGTGGACGAGGTACGCGAAATTCTGACTCGCATCGCAGGCGCTGAATCCCTCGCCTGTGAACGGCCCGAGCCGCGAGTTCGGTTCAGGAGTTTTGGGGCTGACGGCTTGGAATTTGAATTGATGGTCTGGATCCAGGACCCGAGCCTCCGCGGCCGCACGCTCGATGCCCTCAACACCGCCATCCTGAAGGCATTCCGGGATGCGGGCATCGAGATACCCTTCCCCAAGCGCGATGTGTACATGAAGCCCCCCTCTGGCGACTAGGGATTCGCGCGGTACCAGGCCAGTTCCGCCAGGGATGCCTGGGCATCGTAGTAGGCGTCATGGGCGGCACCGCCCTCGAGGTCTGCTGCGGGGAAGACAGATCTCAGCTCGGGCGCCCGACCCTTGTCCAATTCTTGAGTGGATCCTCCGTTCGCCACGCGCCACTCGGTCTTGACGGAGCTCACATCGAGCAGTCGATAGTGCAGGCGTGAATGGAATCCCTGCAAGTCTCGGCGCGCGAAGAACCAATCGGAGTGAATGGAGTTCCCCGCCAGAATCGGGCGGTCCTTGATTGCATCGGCGGCCGGCCCCACGGTGGCGTCCAGGTAGGTCGACAGGAAGCGGTCCCCGTCTCCCACGTCGAAGGAACTCGCTCGGCAAGCCTCAACCACGGCGGGCATGTTCTCGGCGATGAAGGCCCCCGGCTCCCAGCCCGGGGGGGGCTGCAGGTACACGCTGATGCCGTTGCGGCGACGGACTTCTTCAGGCAGATCCGGACAGTCCGCTGGGACGATTGGCACCAAATCGGGTCCCGTGACAACTAGAGCCACCTGCAAGAGGCTCGCCCCGTCGAGTTCCAGGGAGGTGAACTCGGTATCAAACCAGCAGTAGAACGGTGAGGGGGGGGTGGCCATGGGGCGTGTACCTGGGCGGGGTCAGGGTAACCCGCAAGCCGGCGTGGATGAACAGCACAGCACCCCATCTGAGTCGGAGGACTCAAATGCCGTCGAATCGACTAATGGCGGGAACCGAAGGTCAGAGAGACTTCACGCGGTGCATCTCCCCCCATGAGCTCCAGCACGACGGGTTGTCCCTCCGTCTTCGCGGCCAGAGCGGAGTGCAGCTGGGAACGCGTGGTCACGGGCAGGCCGTCCACGCCCACGATGACGTCTCCGATGATCACTGTTCCAGGACCAACTTCGGCATGCCGAATACCCGCCAGGTGAGCCGCCCCGCCCGGGCTGACCTCCACAATCACGACTCCGCTTGCAGGCGCCCGATCCCCCAATTGTTCGAAACAGTTGGCGCTGAACTCGTCAGATCCGAGTACCAATCCAAGCTCGGGCCAGGGTTCAAATCCCCACTCGATGATCTGCGGCACCCATTCGAGGAGTCGGTCCGCGGGTATGGCAAACCCTACCCCAGCATTCGTCTCCGAGGAGCCGTGAATGGCCGTGATCAAGCCCACAAGAAGTCCGCTTGAGTCCAGCAGGGCGCCACCAGAGTTGCCGGGATTGATAGCGGCGTCGGTCTGAATCATGCCACCAATCACCACCTTCTCGTAGCCGATGATGCGGCGGTTGAGTCCGCTGATTACTCCCGCAGTGAGGGTCCACTCAAGTCCGAATGGCGTACCAATCGCAAAGGCTTCCTGCCCTACCAACAACTCTCCGGACAATCCAATCGAGGCCGGCACCAAACGCTCGGGTGGAGCCTCAATAGCCAACACGGCCAAGTCCTGACTGGGTTCAAAACCCACAAGGCTCGCTTCCCAAACAGATCCATCAGAGAGGGTGACTACCGCCCCGCCGCGGGTGTTGACCACGTGCATGTTGGTGACGATATAGCCTGCCGTGTTCCAGACCACACCCGATCCGGATCCAGAGGCGGGCTGGTTGCCGTCCAAGATGCGGCTCTCCATGGGTGAGAACTCCGTTCCACCCCAACGCACGTGAACGACCGAAGGCGACGCGCTCTGGAACAGCTGCACCCGTGCGGTCTCCTCGTCACTGAGCCTGCCTCGGTCGTCACTTGACAGGGATTCCCGACCACCGGTGACCACAAACACCAGCAACACAAGGGTGCTGGTTGCAAAGAAGACCAATCCTGCGAGAGAGAGTGGGTTCGTGGTGCGCGCAGTGGGTGCCATGGGAGATGGAGGGTACGGGGCTCCCTTCAGAATCGCAGAACCGATCACGTGAATCGAACACCCTCCGGAATCATTGACGATTGAGGGCTGCCGGGGCAGGCGGTCGGGCGTGTATCTTCCTCCGGCTCACGAGGCTGGCCCACAATGTCCCCCCGCAGCAAAGAACTCCGCACCCTGATTGGGCTTTCGATTCCGCTAGTGCTCACGCACCTGGGCTCGATGCTCATGGGGGTCGTGGACACAGTCATGGTCGGGCATTTGGACACGGCCTCGGCTCTCGCGGCGGCCGCATTAGCCAACGTGTGGATCTCGGGCACATCCCTGGCCGCCATGGGGATTCTGTTCGGGTTGGACCCTGTAGTGACCCAGGCTCACGGGGCAGGCGAAGGTGAAAGGGCAGGCCGGGCCCTACAAGGTGGCGCTCTCATCGCCGTCTTCTTGGGCCTGTTCATCTCGTTTCTCTGGACACGCACCGAGAGCGTGCTCTTGACCTTCGGGCAGGACCCGGAGCTGGCCAAAATAGCTGGGCACTACACGCGCGTGCAGGCCTACTCCGTGCCCTTCTTCTTGCTGTTCACCGCTTTGCGCCAGTACCTGCAGGGTCGGAGAATTTTGGCCCCCGCCCTTTGGGTGGCGCTGCTCGCCAACATCTTCAACGCACTCATGAACTGGGCCCTGATCTGGGGCCACTTGGGCTTGCCTGCCATGGGCCTCGACGGCGCCGGCGTGGCCAGCGGGCTGACGCGCCTGTTCATGTTCGCGGCTCTGCTTGTCCTCGTTTGGCGCGCGCGCTTGCACCACGGCGCCTGGGTGCCTTGGAGCCTGAGAGCCCTGCACCCTGATTCCTGGGGGCCGACCCTGAGGTACGGCGCCGCGGTCAGCCTGCACCTGTCCTTGGAAATCTGGGCCTTCAGTTACTCCACACTGATGGCTGGCAAGCTGGGAGCCGTCTCTACCGCTGCCCACTCGGTGGTGATGAACGTGGCCAGTCTGACCTTCATGATCCCACTCGGAATTTCATCGGCGGCGGTAACACGGGTCGGAAACTTGATTGGAGCCCAGCGCCATGACCGAGCCCAGACAGCCTCTTGGGTGGCGATGGGCATGGGAGCGGGTGCCATGGCCTGTTGTGGCCTCGCGATCTTGCTCCTGCGTGACTCCCTGCCCCAGCTCTACACGGGCCAGGCTGACGTGGTCCTCGCCTGCGCAGCAATCTTGCCCATCGCCGCGGCGTTTCAGATTTTTGACGGCACCCAGGTGGTGGGCAGCGGCATCCTGCGCGGCACCGGCCGCACCTTGCCGGCCGCTGGTCTGAATCTGGTGGGCTATTGGGTCTTCGCCATCCCCCTCGCCCACTGGATGGCCTTCGAGCGCGAAATGGGACTGGCCGGAATCTGGTGGGGACTGGCCATCGCCTTGGCTTTGGTGGCCGCAGGCATGCTGGTCTGTGTGCACTTCATCGGCCCCGCCAGGAACCGCAAGCGGGTGCTGGACGAGTTCAGTTCCGACGCATGAAGCGCAGGTCTCCGAGGTCTGTCGTAAAGCCCCATTGCTCGTAGAAGGCGACCTGCTCCTGACTGCAGAACAACTGAAACTGACGGACCCCCGACAGTGTCGGATGTCCCAACGCAGCGTCCATCAGTCGGCGCCCCAGGCCTTGGCCGCGCCAAGCTGGAGCGACAATGACGTCCAGCAGGAAGGCTGTCATCGAGCCATCAGAGAGGGCGCGCGCAAACCCTGCCAGCAGCCCCTCTTCGTCCACGAGGGTCAAGTTCAGGGCGCTGCCGTTCAGCATTCCGTGTACGTCCTGCTGAGTGCAACCGCGCGACCACGGCTCGGCCTGATACAGCCGCCACAGAGAATCTTCCAGCTCGGGGGTCAGTTGTTCGACGAGGGAGAACTTCACGAATCGCCAGGATGACGGGCCCAACGATCGAATGGCAGCGATTTTCTGGGTTGGGCCCGTCCGGCCCCTGCTCTCAACCCCGCGACTAGCGTCGCACCCGGATCGGAAAGGGCGGGCGGGTGGGGCGCACCGGGGGATTGGCCTCGAGTTGCTGCAGCACGAGCTCGATGGCCTTTTCGAGCTGCGGGTCGCGGCCAGCAGCCACGTCTGCCGGCCACTGCTCCACTTCGATGTCCGGCGGAACCCCCACGTTCTCGACCACGAAACCGTCCTCGGTCCAGATGCCCAAGTTGGGCGCGGTCACACTGCCGCCATCCATCAGCACGGGGAAGCCGAGAATGCCCACGAGCCCTCCCCACGTCCGACGTCCGACCAGCGTGCCCAGCTTCTGCTGACGGAACATCCACGGCAGTAGGTCGCCGCCGGATCCTGCGGTCTCGTCAATGATCATCACTTTGGGTCCCGGAATCGCGCCCTGAGGCGTGCGCAGGTCCGCTCCGTAGCGCATAGCCCACCAGCTGACGATCGGGCGCCGCAAGAGATCGATGTAGTAGTCCGCAACCTGTCCGCCACCGTTGTAGCGCTCATCGATGATGATTCCGTCGCGATCAGCCTGAGGAAAGAAATAGCGTTTGAAGTACACGTGACCCAGGCCAGCGGTGTTCGGCACATAGACGTAAGCAACTCGGCCATCGGTAGCCTCCGTAACCCGGGCGATGTTGCCCTCGACCCAGTCACGGTTGCGCAGGGCCGATTCGCTGCCCGTAGGAACGACTTGAACAGTGCGTGAATCGGTGCCGTCAGCGTTGGGTCCGACAGTCAGCTCCACGATACGACCCGCAGTGTTTTCAAACCGTGAGAACAGATTCTCAGGCGCTGAGAGATCGCTCCCGTTGACGGCCAGCAGGTACTCGCCGGCCACGATATTGACTCCCGGTTGAGCCAGGGGAGCGCGTAGTTGCGGGTTCCAGTTGAGCCCGCCGTAGACCTTGGCGAATCGATAACGGCCGTCGGCGAGTTCGTAGTCGGCTCCCAGCAGGCCACCGGAAATGCGATCCGCCCTCACGAGGGTCTCCCCGCCGCGCACGCTGTGATGGCCCACGGCGAGTTCCGAACACATCCATCGGATCAGCTTGTTGAGGTCCCCACGCACCGCCAGGTGGGGCAGGAACTGCGCGTACTTCGCGCGCATGGCCGGCCAATCGGCACCGTGCATGTTGGGGTCGTAGAAGTAGTCGCGATTGATACGCCAGGCCTCGTCGAAAATCTGTGCCCACTCCACCCGCGGATCGATCTTGATGCGCGCGCGATCTGTGGCCAGGCGGCCCTCGGAGCGCTTCACTGGCGGACCCGCGGCACTGATGTTGAATCCGCCACCGGCAGAGATCAGCAGGTGACTCGCCTTGGCGGAAACCGTGAAACCGTCCGCTCCCTCGAGCAAGACCGTCTCCTTGCGGCTATCCAAGTCGAATCGAGCCAAAGACCGTGAATCACTGCCCGGTTGGGAACGGATGTAGTAGAGCTGGCCCTCCTTGCCAGCCTTGAGGTTCTGGTAGCTGGCTGCGCCCAGCGGCAGGGCAATGATGCGCTGGCTGAGGCCGTCGAGGTCCACCGACAAGCCATCTTCGTCGCTTTCTCCCCCACCAGAGGCGTCATCTCCATCTTCAGAGCCTGGCTCAGTGGCCTCTTCGTCGTCATCTGCGGCAGCTGGCTCCTCAATGTCTACCTCGTCACTCTTGCGCGAGAGTGGACTCTCATCCTCCGCATTCAGAACCGCTAGGTATAGAGCATTGGTGACTGTCGCATCTGCATTCGACTGGGCGAACCACGTACGGCTGGGTCCAGCATCTGTCGAAGCAGCAAACCAAAGGTAGTCACCGCTCGCATCGAACACGGGCTCGGACACGTCGCTCAGTCCGTCGGTGATGGCGTGGGCCGCGCCGGCTTTGACATCAAACAGGTAGACCTGGCGGAAACTCATCGGGGTGTTCAGCGTGTAGGCCAACCAGTTGGAGTCCGGAGACCAGGAGTGCTGCATGGTCTGCACTGGGCTGTAGGTGCCCTCCCTGCCGACTTCTGTCACCGCACCGCTCTCGACTTCCAAGATGAAGATGCCCAGCGAATTGTCGGCGTAGCTAATTCGCTTGGAGTCGGGAGACCAAACCAGGTTCGTGTAGAACCCAGCGCCCCCCAGTTCAAAAGCGCGAACATCACCGCTGCCTGACTGAGGAGCGATGTGCAGCTCGTTCTCACCACTCGCATCCGAGATGTAGGCGATCCAGCGGCCGTCCGGAGACCAAACGGGGTGACGTTCGTGGATGCCAGGTGAATTGGTGATGTTGCGCGGATCCCCGTCCTTGGCCGGAACCGTCACAATTTCGCCCCGCATGTCGAAGACTGCTCGCTTGCCGGATGGCGAGATACTGCCACTGCGCACGTGATCGCCACCACTGACCCACCTCTGCCGGGTCTCGACCAAGTCAGCTTGCACCTCGATGGGCAAACGCGTGGGGCTGTGACCCGGTGCGTAGGTGTGCAAGTAGCCCGCTTGCTCGTAGACAACTTGGCCCGCGCCCGCTGATGCAGCGAGGATCGGAAAATCCTCGTAATCCGTGAGCCGCTTGGGCGCCTGGTCCGACTTCCAGGAGTACAGATTGAACTCTCCGTCGCGGTCGGAAAGGAAGTGCAGATCGTCCCCGACCCACATGGGGTTGGCATCATTGCAGCGGCCCTCCGGCTGGGGAACCTGTTCCACGGACAGATCCGAAAGCGTCAGCACCCAAATGCGGCTGGCCGTTCCGCCCCTGTAGTTCTTCCATTGGGTGTAGGGCGGATTGAGCGGGACGTAGGCGATCCTGGATCCGTCTGGGGAATAGCTGGCCATGAAGGCCGTGGGAATGGGCAACGCGCTTGGGTGTCCTCCGTCGACGGGCACACAAAACAAGTGGCGGAAGCGTCCCGTGTGCACGTCGCGTCCAGAAGTGAAGAGCACGGCTGAGCCATCGGGATCCCAGTCTTGGACGAGATCGGATCCCGGGTGCCAAGTCAACCGGCGAGGTTCCCCGCCCAAGGCCGAGACGACGTACACGTCTACGTTGCCGTCGTACTCGGCACTGAAGGCGATTTCGGTGCCATCGGGAGAGAATCGCGGCCCGCTCTCTCGGCCAACGTGGCTGGTCAACCGGCGCAGGTCGCTACCGTTGTGACGGGCCGACCAGAGGTCGCCGGCGTACTCAAAAGCAACGCGCTTTGCGCTCAGTGCAGGCCCACTGAGCATGCGCGTCCCTTCCGATTCGGTCTGCGCCTGCCCTTGGCTTGTGGGCAACGACAACTCCCCCGTTGGGGATGTTGCACAAGCGATGGATGAGAAGGCGACCAGCAGTGCGGAGAGAGTGTGGACCATGGGGAGGAGCAGATTTGGCAGAGGAATCCGTTTAACGCGTTCGCCACCAACTCGTGGGCGAAGCCGGGTGCGGTAGTCTATGCCCCACGCGAGAATCACGTGGCTCGATCTCGTGTTCTGGTTTCGAAAGGGCCCCGATTCGAACAGATGCTAGCACGCAGATGGCCCGGCAGCCGCATGAGCGACTACCGGGCCATTGATCGCGAGGGCCAGCCCCGCGGCACAGCGAAACTGGATCAGATCTTGATGCCGATGACTTTCACGTCGTCCACATCACCGCGTTCCTTGCCTTCGTCGCCCACGGAACGGAAGCGAATCTTGAAAGCAGGGTTGTTGTCTGCGCCATTAGGAAGCTCGATGAAACGCCCGTTCCACTTGACCGTCGTGACGCTGTCCGCGGAGGTCCAAGTGCTGCCATCAAACCACTCCACTTCGAGGCTCTCGCTCGTGTCGTAGTTTTTAGAACGACGGCTGACGAGAAGCGCAATCCGCTTGTAGGTGCTCGTGTCTACGGCTCGCTCCACAGTCCCCTTGCGCCGAATGCGTGCGCCGAACCCGCCCGTGTCCTTCGCCTTGGCCAAGACCTTGGGCTTGCCCTTGGTGATCGCCCATCCGCCCGAGACGAAGTCTCCACTCTCGAAGTCGTCGGCGAAGAGAGTCTCGTACTTGTAGATCAATTCCATGGTGCGCAAGACATCGATGCGGCCGTAGCCGAAGATGTTGTCTTCGCCCAGGCTGCCCAGGTCGTCGCATCCGTAGCGCAGGATGTACTCCGCCTGGTCAGGCGTCAGGGTCGGGTCGGCAGAGAAAATCAGCCCCACGAGGCCGGCAGTCAGTGGAGTAGCAAAACTGGTTCCCGAGGCCGATCCATAGCCACCGCCCAAGGTCGTGGTGTAGATGCTGCTGCCCGGAGCGAAGAGGTCGATGTAGTTGCCGTAACTGGAGAAGCTCGAGCGGTTGTCCGCGCTGTCCGTGGCCCCAACCATGATGGCCCCGTCGTCACGGTTGCCCTTGTAGTTGTTGCCGGAGTTGTCCGCGGCCCAGATCAGCAGCGCGCCTTGGGTGCGCAAGAAATCGCCGGTTGTGCTCACAGAGGGTGACGTGCCGCCGCTGTAGCTGACGCTGGCAACACGGTCGCCTGCGAGCGCCGCCGTTTGGGCGGCGTGGGTCAGGACGGAGATTGAACTGCCACCGCTACTCGAATTGGAGACGCGCATCATGCGCGGGGACAGGCGCCAGCCTGTGCCGACAACGCCAATGTTGTTGTTCCCCTTCGCTGCGGCACAGCCCGTGGTCATGGTCCCGTGCCCATTGATGTCATTGACCTTGCCGCCTGCCGATTCCCAGATCTGGTCCACGGCGTTGTAGCCTTCCATGCGATGCTTCTGGAGGTCGGCGTGATTCAACTGTACGCCCGTGTCGCAGATGGCCACGACAACTGAAGTCGAACCCGTCTCCAAATCCCAGCCGAGACAGGAGTTCATGCGATTCGCGTTGTGATGCCACTGGTTGCCGAACTTCGGATCGTTCGGGCATCCGATAGGGAACACGCGCCAGTCGGGCGCCACGTATTCGAAATCCCCAGAGGACATCAACTCTTGCGCAACTGCGTTCTCGCTGCCCAAGCCGACTTCGATCACGTACTCGTCCGTAGGCTCGGCGTAGCTTGAGAGGGGGTACAAGGCCAGCGCCGCGTCCGCATTGCGAGCGCGACGGCGCACCTCGGCGCGAGTCATGCCGTACTCGCGAGAGTCTTGCACCTGCAAGGGGCGGGCGATCAGTCGGCCCGAGAATTCCATTTCTCCAAAAACCTCGGTGAAATCGGTGTGCGTGCGCACTTGAGCCGTCGCGGGAGCGCAAAACAGGGGCGCTGCGGCGAGGACGCAGAACGAAGACCAGAACGGTGACTTGGGGCTGAATCGGAGAGCGTTCATGGGGGGAGCTGTGGGATTGAGAGGTCAGAGATGAGGAAACCGGTCCCGGTGAAGGGTGTTCCCACCATTAGTGGGGGCACAGGGCCAATAAAGTTCCCTTGTGATCGGAGATATTAGCGCAATTCCGGCGATTCGGTCCGGCGCGCTTGTCGCTAGTCCCCTTCTGATCCAACCGCGTACCCCAGGGCCTCCATATCGATCCGGCGGGCCTCATCTACAGACACGGTTCCCCCTCCCGCCGCTGATGCGGAGCCCTGCAGCTCGCTGGTCAGCTCGGCCAGCATTATCTGCAAGCGGTCGGAGTCAGACTCATTGCGCAGAGTGGTCTCCCCCGGATCTTCATTCAAGTTGTAGAGCTCGTGATGGCCATCGGATGACTGGATGAGCTTGTGGGATCCATCGTAGATCACGGTGCGGACTCGCCGGAATCGGTCACCCACGGCGGGGTGCAAGATGTCGGGTAGACGGCTGAAGTAGTTCTCGGAAAGGACGCGTCCTACGCCTGGACGCAACGGGAACCTGACCGACTGACGAAGACTCGCTTCACCCGGTACGCCATCTAGGACGAGCGCAGGGAGGTGCGCACTACTCGCCCTGTCAGTGCGGACAACGCCCGCCACCTGACCGGGGTATTTGATGATCAGGGGAACTGATAGAGCCTGCTCGTACACGTCCTTTGAGTGCTCCACGAGTCCGTGTTCACCGAAGTACTCGCCGTGATCCGAAATGACGACCAACAGCAGGTCCTCCCATTGCCCGCGCTGCTTGAGTTCGGCAAACAACTCACCAATGGCTAGGTCGAGATTCCTTACGGACCGGTTGTACTGGTCTTGCAAGGTCAACCCCAACTCGCCCGCCTCCTCGCCTTGCACAATGACCTGTTCGTACAAGCGATTCAGAAGGTCGGAGGAGTATTGGGTGGCCTGATCAAATTCCATCTCTCCTGGCAGGGGCTCCACATTGTAGGGACGGTGGGTGTCCATGAAATTCACGAACATCATCCAAGGCTCCGGCTTGGACTCGCGCCCATCGATCCAACCAAGCACACCGTTGCAGAGTCTCGGCGCGCGCTCGCGACTGATGCGCCACTCATCAAACCCCTGGGACAGCCCGAAGGCACTGTTCAGGTACACCGCGTTGGCCACGATTCCCCCGGTCGCGTAACCCTCTTCCTGCAGCGCTTCGGCCAACGTCCAATGTTCCGCGTCGAGCACGTAGCAGTTGTCGACCTTCATGTCGTGTGCGTCGAAAGAATGTGCCCGGTGATCACTGGGGTTCTTGCCCGTGAACATCGACGCGTGACTGGGTACCGTCCAGGGAGAACTCGCCGAGCACAGATCCCAGCGGGTGGACGCGGCAGCCAGCGCGTCTAGATTCGGGGTCAGATCGCCCAGGCCCCCATAACAACCCAGTCGATCCGCACGCAGGGTGTCCATGCACAGGATCAGAATGTTCGGCGGCTCAGCCTCCGACGGCGCGCAAGCACAGAAGCTTGATGCGAGACACAGCGCCAGTAGGCCGTGCTGGAATGAAGGCAGGAGTCTCATGTGGAGGCAGTGTAGCGCCAGCTCTAGTACGGAGCTCCAACCCGCATGTTGGACATCGGGCCCCGACGCGCCATCATGGATGAGACTCGGGCATGCACTTCCAACCTCCCGCACCGCGCTTGCGTATTGCCATCGTGAACCACCGCCCCCCAACGAGCCCTCGAAACACAGCGCGACGGGTAGCCCGCCTCAGTACGTCGGTCGCGCTGGGAGCCCTCCTACTGGTCGCCTGCGGAGCCGACAAGGCCGATCAGGGACCCCCAGGCCCTCCCAGCCCGCGCGTATTGGTGGTCGGCTGGGACGGGGCGACCTTCGACTTGATCGACCCCCTCATCGAGCAAGGCCGTATGCCGGTTCTCGCCGGCATCATGCAGCGCGGCTCGCAGGCCTGGCTGGAATCTTCCAAGATCCCAATTTCGTCCGCCGCCTGGGTCGGTGCTTGCTCGGGGCAACACCCGGGCGAGACGGGTGTCTACGGTTTCTTCCAACGTGTGGAAGGGAGTTACGACGTCGAAGTTATCGACGCCCGGACAAACTTGTGTCCGCCGATTTGGCGCATCCTCAGCGGCCGAGGCTCGACGGTAAACGTCATGGGCGTGCCGATCACTTGGCCTCCGGAGCCCGTGCGAGGACGATTGGCCGCCGGCATGCTCTCGCCCCCATTGGAAGACTGGGCCTATCCACCGAAGTACACACTTGAGTTGCGCGCACAGGGATTGCTTCCGGACGTTGGTATTTGGACACAGGTTCGCAGCCTGCAGCAAGACACGATGCTGAGGCGCATTCAAGGACAACTCGTCATCAAGCGACGCGTCGCCTTGGAGCTCCTGAACAAGGACGATTGGGACTACTCCATGATCGTCTTCAAGAGCCTCGATGTGCTCTCCCATCAGCGCTACGACGGGAAGACCGATGGGGTTGTGGCCGACTTGCTGGTGGACCTAGACCGCATCCTGGGCGACATGGTCGAAGCAGCGGGACCGCAAACCGATGTGATCATCATGAGCGATCACGGGTTCGGCAGTTTCCCCTTCACGTTCAATCTCTACCCCTGGTTGGTGAACAATGGGTTTGCGGTCGAGCAAGGCAAGGGCCCCCCTGAACGCCCAGCCAGCGCGCCTCTCATTACTTACGAAGCCGAGGCGGAGCGACTGCAGATGAAGCGTCTTGACCTCGACCAAACTCGCGTCTTGGCCACAAACACCGAGTGTGAAGGCAATTTTGGCAGCTTGAGACTCAACATTGTGGGCCGCGAGCCCAATGGAGTGGTACCGGCTGACGAGGTAGAAGCAGAGCTGGCCAGGCTCGAGGATGCGCTAAGGGCAATCAAGGTGAGGGAGCAGCCCCTGGTCACCAATATGTGGCGCGGCGCACAACTTTACCCGGGTCCAGCCAACCACCACGTTCCAGACCTGATCTTCGAGACTCAAACGGAATGGCAAGTGGTCGCTTACTCTGGCGGGGCTGTGCTCACTCAACACAAGGAACCCCGAGCCAACCACCGTTTGGACGGAGTTTTTGCCGCTGCGGGTCCGAGCATCCAGGCCAACCCAGAACGGGCGCGCTGGAGCGTGTTTGATCTGACGCCGACCGCCCTGCACCTCATGGATCAACCGGTCTACGACGAGATGAGCGCGACCGCGCACCCCGAACTCCTGACCGCGCCCCGTCCCGTGCGCAGTATCCCCCGAGCAAGCGACCCCACCTATCGCCAACCTATCGATGCCTGGACGGAGTTGACCCCGAAGCAGCGCCAGGATCAGATCGATCAGCTCAGGGCACTGGGTTACGCCGATGACAGCGACGAGTAGCCCTTTGGAAGGAACATCGGGCAACCGCCAGCTGCCCGCCCATGTCTGGGTTGGTGTGGGATTGACGGCGTTGACCCTGCTCGTCTATTGGCCGTTGCTCGATCTGGCTCTACTGGGCTGGGACTCATGGCCCATGATCCTGACTGCGAGGGTTCAGGATTGGGGCGATCTCTGGGGCTGCCTAACCGAGCCACTGATGGATGGTCGCTACCCCCTCGGGGAGTTCTATCGGCCGGTCACCAACCTGTTCTTCGCGATCGATCATTCGTTGGGAGGGCTCGAGCCCGGCGCCTATCACCGGACCGACCTGCTCATCCACCTGGGCAACACATTGCTCATCGCTTGTCTCGCGGCACGGCTCTGTGTGGGTCGAGCCGCACTGTGGGCCGCGGGCTGTGTCGGCGTGCTGTATTGCTTGCATCCAATTCAGCTGGAGCTGATCACGGCCTCCCCTCGGCGAGCGGACACCCTGTGCCTCCTGTTCACTCTTGCATGCCTGCTCACGCAAGGCCTACCTGGAGAGGGCCACCCCCGGGGTCCTCGGTGGTTGGGCGGATTGCTCGCCTTCCTGGCAGTAGGCTCCAAGGAGACGGGTGCGGTAGTGCTGCCTGTGGTCTTCGCCTGGCATGTGTGTCTCAGTTCACAAGGTCAGGTCCCCCTCGAGCGGCTCCGCTCGGCGGCCAAGAAAAGCCTGCCCGTGCTCTTCGGAGTCCTTGCCCTGCTAGCCGTGCGTACCCTCGTGCTCGGCGGCCTGGGCGGCCCAGTTCCTTTGGGCGGTGAGCCAGTGGGGCGGCTGGAACTGTTCGGCACTCTGATCGAACGAACTGTTCTACCCCTGCCCGTGTTGGGGTGGAGTCACGCGCGCCTGCCTTTCTACGCAGCTGGTTTGATTCTCATGGGAGCCACTTGGCTGTCCCTACGTGACGTGTCAACCAGACGTCTGCCAGAAGGTGCGCCACGGATGGGCCCGGTGATGTCCTTCCTGGGCCTGTGGTGCTTGTCCGTGTTCGCCATCACGGGCTTCGCCGACCAGATGCACGAATGGTACGCGCTGCTGCTCTCGGCGCCGGTCGTCCTGACCGTCGGGCAATGCATGGTGCGCATGCGTTTTCCCCTGCGCGCCCTCGCCTGTCCTTGGTTGATGGTCTTTCCCATTGTGAGTCTCGTCGTTGTGCTGCGGGGGTGGCCCCTCGAGAGCACGCCGCGACTGGACGCCATTAGCTTCCTCGCCCAGCAGGATCTCACGCGCCTGGAGGAGGGCGTCGAGTCCGCCGATGACGGCACAGTTCTGCGACTCAACCCATGGCACCCGATGCTGGCCCCCGCATCTGACGGCAGCGACGTGCGCAGTCTCTTCTCGGCCTTCGATTACGGTCTGCAAGCTTGGTGCGAACTGCGCTGGCCCGAGAGGACCTTTGATGTCCAGGCGTGGACGCTCGAGATCCCGCAACCGCAACCGGACATGCTGCGGGTGCAACTGATCCCGGGACCTGAACCGGGCTACCTGAATCTCAGCCCTGACTAGGGATTTGGGCTCAACGCCCCGCGCCCTGAAGCGCTTGTGCTTGGGCCATCCTTCGATCCAAATCTGCCAGCAGGTCCGGCGCCAACCTTGTGGCTTCCGCGAGCACGAAGTACTCGCGCGCATTCCTGAGGTGCTGAAGACCCTGATCCGTCCGGCCCTGGGCCAGGTCCAACTCCCCTAGTTCGCGCAAGGCCTGTCCCACCCACTCGGCTTGGTTGGTGCCCCTCTGGGTCCGATAGCGAAGTTGCGTACGTCGGGCGATCTCCTCCATGACCTGGCGCGCTTGCCCCAACCTTCCGGCGAGACGCAAGGCATGCCCGACCTGCCAATCCGCCACCATCTTCTCATGGGAGTTGGAACTCTCAGCCACAGCCGAGCGGCATCGAAGAAAGGCCTCCAAGGCCTGTTCATGCAAGCCGCGTTCCTCAAGTAGCCACGCGAGTTGGCGCCAAAGTGCTCCGCTGAGGAGGTTGTCACCGACCTTGGCACCATCCTGGATGGCGCGCCGGCACCAGCGCAATTGGTCTTCTCCGCGGCTCATCACCGATCCCATGTGGGCCAATTGCACGGCTCGAATGTGCTGGCCTGTTTGGCGCGCGAGGGTGTGGGCCTTGGTGCAGGTCTGCAAGGCCAGTTCGGTGTCCCCCGCCCGGTGTTGGTAGGCGGCTTGGGTCAGCAGGATCCGCGCTTTGCCCTTGGGCTCGCTTTCGGAGCTCTGCTCAACGGCATTCTCAAGCCAGACCTCGCCTTCTTCCGGTTTGCCAGTCAGCAGGTAGACGTGGGCCGCTTGGGCAGCGCCTTCTACAAACACTCCCGAGTTGGATTCGGCTTGAGCTGCCGCAGCTGCGAGCCGGTAGGTTTCCAACGCCTGCGAGTAGTTGCGAGCGTCAAAAGCCGCGTCGCCCCGAAGGAGAAGTTCGGAAGAACTCAGCCGGTCCTTGGCCGATCCACCAGAAGTGACACAGCTCACGCAAAAGGTGAGCAGCAGGGCAATGATGAGGGGTTGAGTTCGCATGTGCGGGGAGGGAAGAGGCTCCGCCTAGGGTAGCGCCTTGTGCGACAGATGCCCGCGCGTACTGGGTTGTGAGGAGCCCCGGACGCGGAGGCGGGGCCTCAAGCCTGCTCCGGCGCCGACCTGTGGTCCCGGGGTTTCAAGTAGTACTTGAGATGGGAGCTCGGGGTCTAGAAAGTGGCCCCAGACTCCGCCATGAAAGTCCAAGTCCTCCCGCTGCTAGCCACGCTTGTCGCCCTGATCCTCTGGGGCCTCTCGAGCACGGGCGGGGGGGACCCCCTACCTGAGTATGGGGCGCCGCCCATCCGGCCTGGATCCCAAGAAAAACCACGAGGATTGGTGCGCCCGCAACTCCTACCCAGCGGCCCCGAAATCCCCGCCCGAGAAGAGGAAGAGCCCGCCCCCTTCGCCGCGCCTGCTCCGAGTCCAGAGGAAGGTCAACTGCTCGTGACGTTGATCACCGGCGAAGAACAACTGCCCCTGGGCGATACTCGGTTGGTGGTCTACGACCCCATGGGATCGAGTGGGACCGAAGTGCGAGCGGGTCGCTGGTCACAAACGACAGACGCCGACGGGCGCGCAACCTTCGGTCTGCCCCTGGGCCAAGCATTGCGCCTGAAGGTCCGAAGAGATTCCGCGGGTCAGGAAGCTCCCACAATCGATGTGCCCGCCTTCAGCCCTGGGGAACGCCGTGCCATAACCGTTCAACTCGGACAGCTTCGGGAGGCCGTCTTCGAGGGCTACTTCTTGGACGCCACCGATGACAAACCGATCGCCGGGGCCGAGGTGCGACTCAGACCGTGGTCCAAGACGCACAGTTCCGCCGACCTCTTGGATCACTCCGGCCGGGCTGACGCCGTGAGCGACGGTGCTGGACGCTTCGAGTTGCAGTGGGCCCGCACGGATTCGTCCTTCGCGGCAGTTCACGCAATTGGCTACGGCCCCATGTTCTTTGACTTGGCGGGTCAACAGGGGCTCTCGCAGTCGGCCCACCCGATCCGCCTCTACCGCAGCGCGGCTTACGAACTCAAGGTGGACGACCCAGGGCCGTTCCCCGACCTACGCCTGAGGGTGACTAGCGCCGGTCAAGTGAACGCAAGGAATGGATCCTCACCTCTGCTGGCCGGGGCCTTGGGCTGGTCGGCACCCGTCAGCGCAGGCGGCGTGGCGCAGATTCTAACCCTGCCGCCCAACACTCCCCTGAATGTGGAGTTGTGGAGAGCCACGACACGCATCTACGCGTCTTCCGCGCCTATCACGCTGGCCCAGGGGGAGCACCGCGTATTCGGCCTGGGGACGGGCGGAATTCCCATGATCACGGGGACCTTGCGAGATGAGTCGGGTGAGCCCGCAAGCCACAAGGAAATCTGGTTGGTTCCCGCGACAAGTCGAAATCCGAAATTGTTGACCCACTCCATGGCAGGCGCACACAACCCCAGACGTGCGAAGACGGATGCCGAAGGCCGCTTCCAATTTGTCGATCCGGGTTCCGGTGATTGGTGGGTTGGGCCAGCACCCGTATCGAGCACCGCGTCCGGCGCCCCGCCCCCGCTGCCGCTGGCAAAGTGGCTGCACTTCCCCGAAGGCTCTCAGCAGGTGCGGCTGGACCTGACGACTCGCATGGGCGTTTTCTTGGAAGGTGTTGTGCGGGACTCGGCGGGCAAGCCTCTGCACGGGTCCACGCTCCACTTCCGGCCCGTGCTCGACGCCCAAGTGCAGCAGCGCCCGGTTGACGAACAGGGTCGTTTCCGAGTGGGCCCCCTGGTGCCGGGTCTCTATGACGTTTGGGTCGCTGCCGGCCAAGCAGGTGAACACCAAGGCAGTCTGCCGCGCACCGTACGGGCCGGCGGGCAGCCCATCGAATTCACCGTTAGGCGCGGATCGTGGGTCCAGGTCGGCGCCGTGGCACCCGGGGAGAAGCGTGAAGCTCGTATCACCCGCGGTCTGCTCACACACCTCGGTGAGCGGTCCACGCTGGTGCGCGACCTGCGTTCCTCTCTGCTGCTAGTCGAGGAGGCGGACGGCGCAGGATCTCAACTTGAGCGTGCGGTCTTGCGGGGCAATGCCATGGAACTCAGCGAACTGGAACCCGGGACGTACGGGGCGGCCCTCTACTCCGCGGATGGCCGGGTTGCCGTGCTCGACCGCATGGACACGGCGGAGATGGGCAGTCCCGCACAAGCCCACGCCGTCCTCTACCCCGTGGGTTGGTTGCTGCTCGAGCACTTGGGGGAGGCGCACGGTGCCGACTACCGGGTCCTGAGGAACAAAGTCATCGTCGCGAATGGCACCCTGGGCTGTGGGGCCCTGATAGAGGTTCCGGTTCCCCCAGGCGAACTGCTCGTGGAATGGGCAATCCAAGGTGAACCCATGCGCACCCAGACTGTTTCGAGCGCCCCCCACGGACGGGTGCGCGTGCACTTCTAGGGGCTCGGCAACCCGCTGTCTGGGTGTGTGAAGGGGGTGCCCCACGCCCGGCGAGGGCCAAAAACTTGCATTGCATGGCCCCGCCTGCCAAAATCGATGGGTGCAGCCCCGTGACGGGGTTTTTGGCCCCGGCGCACGGGCTCCTCTGCCCCAATTCTTACTTCCAATCCACCGTGGACACGGCCTATGAACCTCGACGGCTCGATTGACGCCATCATCGCCAAGAAAGGGAGTGAGGTGCATTCGATCTCCTCCGATCGCCTGATCATTGATGCTCTGTCGATGATGGCTGATAAGCGGGTCGGTGCGCTGATGGTCGTGGATGATGAGCGCCTGGAAGGCATGTTCTCGGAGCGCGACTACGCTCGCCGGGTGGTACTGGCAGGACGCTCTTCGCGCGAGATGAAGGTGAACGAGATCATGACCGTGGACGTCATCACGGTGACCCGTGAAAGCACCGTCTCCGAGTGCATGCAGCACATGACGAATCGCCGCTGCCGCCACCTTCCGGTGATCGAGGACGGCAAGATCGTGGCCCTGGTGTCATTGGGCGACCTCGTCAATTGGATCATCACCACCCAGAAGAAAGCCATCCACGAACTGGAGGGCTACATCGGCGGGGAGTACCCCAGCTGATGGGTGCCCGCCGCGAGGCGGAGATCGGTCCCCGCTAGCCAGGGCCCCGCGGCCGAGTGGGCGGGGCCCACGTCTTGGGCTCCCAAGGGGGCAACTTGCCCAGACCCGCACGCCTTGCTTGAAGCCTGCGGCTAGAATTGCGACCAGGCCTTGGGAATCGCATTGGAGGAACCTGCTGGCCTTCCCAGAATCAGGAATACCCCTGTATTTTGTGTTGACTCGAGTGATCGACCCTCTATATAGTGTGAACATCGTCGTCCGGAGCAGGCCCTTGGCGCCCCCAAGAGCCCTGCAGCCCCCCGGACGCCGAGCACTTTGAAACCGCTGCTCCCCGTCGCTTCCGCCCGACCCCGGAGGCGTTGGGGTTCTTGAGTGGCCCGCGTCCCCTACCCGGGAAGCGGGTTGCGCGCAGGGCTGTGATAACCGACCCCATCCCCACGCCGTCTCCCGACGGCAGGTTTCACGGACCAGCGCTAGGCGCGGTGTGAGGCGGCTGATCTTCGGATTGGCCGCCTCCCTTTTTTGGGGCGGCCGAGACTCGACTACACGGGAGTTCGGAGCGGGCCGCAATGACCCAGTGGCGGCCAAGCGCGGGCGCACTCAGGGTCCGGTGAAAACCCAAAGGAAGCGCGCGCAGCCATCATCCTAGGTGGAGGTATTCGCCCCACGGACAAGCTGCGCGCGCCATGAGTTTGACGCTTACTCGGAAGGGTCAGTTCCCGATACGCAGATCCAGGTTCGGAGTTTGAAGATCGTCTAGCATTCGCAAGACCAATCCAGACACGCGCATCAGCTTGTCGCAGTCGATCTTGTCTGCAGTATCGGTCGGTTTGTGGTAGTCCTCATGTACGTCAGAGAAAAGGAAAGCCACCGGGATTTTCAGGTTGCGAGCGAAGTTCGCGTGATCCGAGCGGCTCCAGTAAGCGTCGGCGTTGTTGAGCTTGGTAAAGCCCTGTTGGCCGCAGTGCTTCTCAACGAGTTGAGTCAAGCGGTTGTACTCGGGATGGGCAGAGGTGGGTGTGATCCCAATCTCATCCGGAGCGTTGCGGCCAATCATGTCGATGTTGAGGTCGCAGAAAGGTTGCATGCCCTCCGGGAGCCAGGGATCCAGGGTCCAAGCGCGCGACCCGAGTAGGCCCTTCTCCTCAGCAGAGACCCACATCAACATCACGGTGCGCTTCATGGGGCCGTACTCGGTGAGAGCTTCGGCGATGGCCAACAAACCCGTGGTACCCGAGGCATTGTCGTCGGCCCCGTTGTAGATATCGCCATTCTCGCGCTTGCCCACGTGGTCGTAGTGCGCCGAGATGATGATCACCTCGTTGCGCATTTTGCGATCGGAGCCCGGCCACAGGCCGCAGACGTTCTCCAGAGCAATGCCGTCCAGGGGGCCCGAGGAGTAGGTCTCGGCAATGTCCACGCCGATCGGTGCTCCGATTTTCGGCTCTGCACCTCCCAACCAGCCCTCGGCTCGATCTTCTGCCAGGTACAGAAGGGGCACGCCGTAGGTGCGCTGCTCTCCCATGCTCGGCCTTCTGCAGATATCCACCCAGCGGCCGTACATCTCTTTCGAGCTCTTCGAGGACTCTGGGTCAAAGGGAATGATGAGACCCAGCATTCCTGCTTGCTCGGCGGCTTGATTGCGTTTTCGAGACACCTTGGCGCCGGGTGACATGAAGCCCCACGACCCTTTCAAGTCCACATTCTCCAGGTCATCGGGATCCAGCTCTCCAACGTAGGCCACGGGACCCGCTGCGGAACGCGATCCACGGGAACCCATGGATACGTAGTAGTCCTTGCCGAATTCGAGCTTTTGCTCGTGGTCACCGTTGGCCACGGTCATGGACGTCTCGTCCTCGTTCAAACCGTATTGGGCCAGCGAGTAATTGTAGAAGTAGCCATCCGGGGCACCCGGCTCAAGTCCCAAGCGCTGCAGCCGTGAACGGATGTAGCGCGCTGCGATACGCTGACCATTCGACGGCGAATCGCGTCCGCCCAACTCATCACTGGCCAGGAAGTAGATGTCAGCGGAGATCTCCTTGACGTCCAGAGTCTTCAGTGCACGGTCCAGGTTGCGCCCGGGGGCGGTGACGGACTTCGAAGCGGGGACGTCGGCAACCAGGAGCGCCGCGGTAAGAGCGAGGGTGTTGAACAGCATAGAAGAGGTCTGTGGCAGGAATAGGGTCTTGGAGGCTCACATGGTAGCGACGGAATCCGACCCTGCGGAGGTCGCACGCAACCGTTACCAATCGGCAACATGGTCGGCCTTCAGGGTTCAGCGGCCCGGTCTGGAGATTGAACAGCACGCAGAGCGGCAGGTCCTACCGACCTCTCACCAGTTGAGCCAAAGCCCGAACCCAATCGGGACGCTGATTCAAGGCCGGTACGAGCTCGATCTCTCCCGCCCCGCCCTCAGCCACAGACTTCGCGAGCCGCACTCCGATCTCCTCCAAGGTCTCCAGGCAATCCACGAGGAAGCCTGGGCAGGCGATGGCGACCCTCTGTCCAGCCGAACATAGTTCGCCGGCCACATCCTCCGTGTTGGGCGCCAGCCAAGGCTCACGACCAAACCGCGATTGGTAGGTCAGGGTCCAGCTCTCTGGGGCCAATCCCAAGCTCTGCGCCAAGGCCGCGGCGGTCTGCTCGCAATGATCACGGTACACGTCCCCTTGCTCCACATAGCGAATGGGCAGGCCGTGGAAGCTGAAGAGGTAGTGGTCGCAAGGGTTGCTACCTAGGTGTTCGCGAATGCCCTGGGCTAGGGCCTCGATATAACCGGGATGGGTGGGGTAGGCCGAGGTGAATTCCAGAGCAGGAGCATCCGCGATGTGCCTGTGCAATTCGCGCACCCGCGCTTCAATCGTGCCAGTGGTCGTACGACTGCCCTGGGGGAAGAGCGGCAACACCTGAATCACATCGACACCCTCGTCCGTGAAACCGTGCAAGACCTGCTCCAGACTGGGTTTCCCATAGCGCATGGCCAGGCGCACGCTGACCGCCTCCCCCACCTCGCGCTGCAAGGCCTCGCACAATCGAGCGGACCCGACGACCAGGGGTGAACCTTCGGCCGTCCAGATGGACTGGTAGAGTCGTGCGCTCTTGGGTCCCCTGAAAGGCAGGATGACTAGCTTGCGCAGCATCCACCATAGTTGTGGCTGCGAGTCCACCACGAACGGATCGGAGAGAAACTCATCCAGGTAGGCTCGTACGGCGCTCGTGCTGGGCTCGTCCGGGCTTCCGAGGTTGACGAGCAGAACACCACGCCGAGCCTCCGGCCATGCGGACTCTAGGGACTTAGTCACGCGCGCATCCTGCCAAGTGAGAAGAGCAGCCGATACGGGTCGTGATTCGACCGCCAAAACGTGTGGGAGCATGACAGCCCTGTGACAATCCAACTCCCCCGGCGAATTAACTTTCCCCCATGGAACGCGTAGCCATTATTGGCTTCTCACTGTCCGACGGGACGGCAGCGGAACTGGAGGGCCTGCAAGCCCGCGGAGACGTGGCCTTTCAGCGCGAACTAGCTGACGTCTTGGGAGCATCCGAGATCGTCTATCTGGCCACCTGCAACAGACTCGAGATCATCTACGCCTGCGAAGAAGGTGAGCCCCCCGGCCCGTCCGACTTGGAGTGCATGCGTGAGTTCTTGGGCGCCAAGGACGACCTGCGCCTGCGCTTTTGCGGTGGTCGCGACGCCGTCCGACACCTCTTTCGAGTGGCCTGCTCCCTGGATTCCCTGGTTCTTGGAGAGGACCAGATTCTGTTTCAAATGCGCGCCTCCCACACGCGCGCACAGGAAAATGGCCTTCTGGGCTCGCACCTCACGCAGGTCTTTCGCGCTGCATTCCAGGTGGGCAAGCAGGTACGCGCCAAGACGGCTCTCTCAAGGCAACCGGTGTCCGTCATGAGCCTTGGGGTGCGCGCGTTGGAGGAAGCTCTCCTCCAGCGCGGCTGGACCGAGAGCCATGCTCCAATCGTCGCCCTGATCGGCGCCGGTCAGGCTGCGGAACACGTCATCCAAACCCTGTCGACCAGCCGCCTGAAGGTAAGTCTCTGCGCGAATCGCACGCCAGCCCGTGCACGTGGCCTCGCTTCGCGCATAGGCGCGCGGGCAACGGACCTGGACTCGCTGACCTCGGGTGCGGAGTCCGTGGACGTCTTGATCTGCGCCACAGCCGCAAGAGAAGTCCTCGTGGATTCTGGGGCATTGGAACAGCTAAGTCACAACGCCCCCGGCGAGCGCGGGTTGCTGGCGCTGGATCTGGCCTTGCCCCGCAACCTGGCGACGGAGGGGCTCTCAGAGCGCGTTCAGGTTCTTGGCATGGAAGCCCTGCGCCAGCGGGCCCAAGTGAACCGAGAGTTGCGCTCTCAGGCCTCCGAGCAAGCCGAAGCACTGATCAACAAGCGCCTCGTGCATCTTCAAACCCGAGCCACGGATGAGAATTCGAGCGCACGTATCGAATCATTCGTGTCTTCGAGCAGAGAGATCCTCGAAGGGGAACTGGAGCGCCTGGTGGGATCGGAAATGGACGGACTGGGCGAGGCCGAGAGGCGCAAGGTCGAACGCTGGGCACGATCTGCCTTCGGACGACTGCACCACGTGTCCACTGTCGCCTGCCGGGAAGTAGGGCGCGCGCGCAGGAGCGATCCAAGCGAAGGCCAAGGAGAACACCAATGAAATTGAACATCGGAACACGAGGATCAGACCTTGCCCTTTGGCAAGCTCGCCATGTGGCCCAACGGCTGACAGAAGCCGGTGCTGAGGTCGACATCACAGTCCTGGTCACGCGCGGGGACCGCATCGATGACGTCCCCTTGCATCTCATCGATGGTAAGGCCTTCTTCACCAAGGAAATTGAAGATGCACTACTGAGCGAACAGATCGACGTTGCCGTTCACAGCCACAAGGATCTACCCGTTGAGGGGCCCGTGGGGCTGACGATCGCCGCCATACCCGCGCGGGCTGGAGCGGGAGAACGTCTGCTGGTGCGGCGCGAAGCCTATGACCCAGCCGGCCATTTCTTGCCCCTGCGCCAGGGTGCTCGGGTAGGAACGAGTGCCCCCCGGCGCCAGGCCCAAGTAACAGCCCTACGCGGAGATCTTGTAATCGAACACCTACGTGGCAACGTGCCCACCCGTGTCCAACGCCTACGCGATGGCGGCTACGATGCCATCGTGCTCGCGGCCGCGGGTCTGGACCGCCTGCAGTTGGAAACTTCCGACTTGGTGTGCGTGAACTTGGGAACGCGGCACTTTGTCCCGGCGCCCGGTCAGGGTGCACTGGGCGTTCAAGTCCGCACCACTGACGCAGAGACACTGAGCTTCGTGCGAGCTGCCATGCACGACGCAGCGAGCGCAGCCAACATCGAGGCCGAGCGCGGCCTCTTGTTAGCGGCCGGAGGGGGTTGCAACCTCGCCCTGGGTGCCCACGTCCAGGCGTTGAGTAACGGCAAGTGGGAAGCCCACGTGTTCAGAGGCCCCGACGGTTCAGACTCCAAACGGCCCGCGCGATGGGCTCAGGTGGTAGCCGACACGGCTGATGAGGCCGCGCGCAAGGGGCTGGAACTCGCTAGCCAATCTGAGACCACAGGCATGGGACCGCTCGCTGAAATGCGTGTGGCTCTAACGGGCACTCGCAACGGTGGCGGACGGCTACGTGAACGCCTGGGGGCTCTGGGTGCGGAGGTCCTCTCCGAGGCAGTCATCGAATGCGCTCCCATCGAGGGCACGCAATTGGGTGAGCGCCTGGCCCGGCTCGACACTGGCGACGGAATGGTGTTCACGAGCCGTCAAGCCGTGAATGCCATGCAGGGCCTCACCATTCCCACAGGAGTGCTCGTCGCTGCCGTGGGCTCAGGAACGGCACAGGCCTTGGAGAACATGGGTATCACGGCAGACGTCGTCGGCACTGGCGGCGCAAGGGACTTGGCTGAGGCCTTGCCCATGAGTTCCGTCAAACACGTGCTGCACCCCTGCGCCGCAGAGGCACTGCCCGACCTGCGCGATGCCCTCGAGTTGCGAGGCATCCAAGTTGAATCCCTGCCCGTGTACATCACCCGGGCCATGGACTCCATCGAACTCAGAACGGGCGTGGATGCGCGCGTCTACCTCAGCCCCTCCGCGGTTCGCGCTGCCGCTCAAGCCGAAGCCGCCGGACAAGGCGGCCAAGCCGCGCGCGTTGCGCTAGGTGCCCATACAGGCAAGGCGCTAGACGAGGCGCAACTGCACTGCTTCACGCCCCCCGACGGGGATCGCGAGTCCATCATTGGCTTCCTTCTCAATCACACTCCGACCCTGGAGCCTACATCATGATCCTGCGCCCCCGAAGATTACGCCGCACGCCTCTGCTGAGGGAGGCGCTCGCCGAAACGCGGGTGGACCCCGCTCAGTTGATCCAGCCTCACTTCCTGCACTCACGGCCGGATAGCGAGCCAATCGCCTCCATGCCCGGTATCGCGCGCATGGGGATCGACCCCTTGGTTCAACAAATCGGGGCTGACTTGGACTTGGGTCTCAGCTCGGTGCTGCTCTTTGGAGTCCATGGCCCTGAAGAAAAGGACGATTGCGCCTCGGCGGTCACCGATAAGGGTGGCTTGGTCCCCAATGCTGTGCGCCGCCTACGGGGTGAGTTCGGCGATCGGCTAACGATCATCACGGACGTCTGCCTCTGCGGCGCGACAACCAGCGGACACTGCGGTGTGCTAGACGAGAACGGCTACGTTCAGAACGACGCCAGTCTGCCCCTGCTCGCCGCGGCTGCCACGGCCCACGCCCAAGCGGGAGCAGATGTCGTCGCCCCCAGCGACATGATGGACGGTCGGGTGGCCGCCATTCGGAAAGCCCTGGACCAAACGGGCCTCACGGACACGGCCATCCTCTCCTACTCCACGAAATTTGCGTCAGCCTTCTATGGCCCTTTCCGCGACGCGGCTGACTCCGCTCCTCAAGCCGGGGACCGGCGTGCCTACCAACTCGATCCGCGCAACGGGCGCGAGGCCCGACGGGAGAGCCGGCTCGATGAGGCGCAGGGTGCCGACATGCTGATGGTGAAGCCCGCCCTCTCCTACCTGGATCTGATTCGCGATATCGCCTTGGAGGCGCAGGTTCCCGTGGCGGCCTACAATGTCTCGGGTGAGTACGGCATGGTCAAAGCTGCCGCCGCGCAGGGCTGGGTGGACGAAGGTGCGGTCGTGAATGAGATCCTGACCTCTATCGCACGCGCCGGTGCCGACTTGATCATCAGCTACCACGGGCGCGATGCCCTTCAGCAGGGGTGGATCTCATGAACGACATGCTCACGCGCTCACGTAGCTGCATGCCCGGCGGGGTCTCAAGCCCCGTGCGGGCATTCGGCTCGGTTCCCGGCGACCCGCCGATCATTGCCCGCGCTGCGGGCAGCCGCATCATTGATCTGGATGGGCGCGAATACGTGGATCTCGTTTGCTCCTGGGGCCCTCTGATCCTGGGCCATGCACACCCGGCGGTAGTGGAAGCCGTTCAGCGCACGGCCCAAGACGGCTTGAGTTTTGGCGCCACCTGTCCCGGGGAAGTCGAGCTGGCGGAGGCCATCCTGAGCCGCTACGAAACAGTGTGGCCGGAGGCGGACCGAGTACGTTTTGTTTCGAGTGGAACCGAAGCCGTGATGAGTGCTGTGCGCTTGGCGCGCGGTGTCACTGGACGCTCACGAATCGTGAAGTTTGAAGGCTGTTACCACGGGCACTCCGACGGCTTGCTCGTTCAAGCGGGATCGGGCCTGGCTACCTTGGGTCTGCCCGCGTCCGCAGGTGTACCGCAGGCGATCGCCGCCCTGACCGACGTCTTGCCCCTGGACGACGAGCAGGCAGCTGAGGCCCTTTTCGCGGAGAAGGGTGACGAGATTGCATGCGTGTTGATCGAACCCATGCCGGCCAACAACGGGCTCTTGCTTCAGCGCGTGGAGTTCCTACGCCGCTTGCGAGACCTCACACGCGAGCACGGTTGCCTGTTGGTGATGGACGAAGTCATCAGCGGACTGCGCGTGGCCCCCGCCGGCATGGTGGAGCTCACGGGCATCGAACCCGACCTGGTCACCCTCGGGAAGATCGTCGGGGGAGGCATGCCGGTGGGAGCGTACCTCGGCAGCGCACGATTAATGGAGCAGCTGGCTCCACTGGGTCCCGTCTACCAAGCGGGGACCCTATCCGGCAATCCGTTGGCGATGGCCGCGGGTCTAGCAACTCTGCGCGAGTTGGAGGCGGGCGCAAAGTACGAGCAACTGGAGCAACTCGGGAGTTCCCTGGAAGCTGAGTGGCGATCCTGTCTGGCCCAATCGGGCACCCCGGGTGAAGTCGTGCGAGTGGGCTCGGTGCTGTGGCTGTCCCTTCAGGGGGGCCATGCACCACGTGCCAGTGATCGGATCGATGCGAGCGCAGCCCTACGCTACGGGTCCATCTTTGAGTCCATGCTCGAACAAGGGGTGTGGATGGCCCCGTCGGCCTATGAGGTGGCGTTCCTCTCCACGGCCCATGCGCAAGAGGACGTGGACCGTGCAGTGCTGGCCCTGAAGCTGTCCCTCGAACGATCCCACGTGCGCGCCCTGGAGGTTGGCCAGGCGTGAACGAAACCCGCCGACAACCGGTCCTCTTTTGGGGCGCGACGATTCTGTTCTTGCTCGTCATCGCCTGGTGGATTTTCTTCTTCTACGGAGAAGCCGAGAGAATTGTAGGGCGAGTACGGGAGTCGGGCGTGACCCTCTCAACTGAGGCGGTGGCAGCCCTGCAGGCTGCGGTGCAAAGGAACATGCGCATGTTCCTGTTTGAAGGAGCCGCGCTGGCGTTGATCGCATTGGGAGGTGTGCTCTTTGTCGTGCGTTCCATGCGCAGGGAAGTTGAGATGCACCGTCAGCAACGGGACTTCCTATCCGCCATTACCCATGAGCTACGCAGCCCCATTGCCGCGGCGCAACTGCAAGTGGAGAGCGCGCGGGATGAACGCATCAGCCCAGAACAGCAAGATCGTTACCTGCACAACACGCTCATTGACCTGGGGCGCTTAAGTTCCACCGTGGAAAAATTGCTAACGGCCGCCCGTGCTTCCTCAGGTCGCATTCAATTGCACCTAGAGACCCTCGACCTGGCCACTCTGACCGAGAGGGTCGTCGACCGCATGCGGTCGACTGCTAGCGGTGAGCTGGAAATGAGTCTTGTCGCTGCAGAGTCTGTCCCGGTCCTGGCCGATGCCCAGGCCCTAGGGACGATTCTAGAGAACCTCCTGTCCAACGCCATCAAGTACGGTGGCGAGCCACCCCAGGTGGAAGTTCAAGTGCAGCGCATCGGCGACCGGGCCGTGCTCGAAGTCCGAGACCGTGGACAGGGAATGAGCGCCAAAGAAGCGGACCAGGTCTTCAGTCCCTTTGTTCGCGGTCAGAGTGACCTCGTCAAACGCAGGCCTGGCGTGGGCCTGGGCCTGTACCTGGTCTCAGAGCTAAGCCGCGCCTTGGGGGGGCACGTGGACGCCGCGGCCCGCGAAGGCGGTGGGTCTTGTATTCAGGTTAGCCTGCCCAGCCTGCCTGAGTCCCAAGCCCGCTGACACCCTGGAAGCCCACCGTGAACGAACCCATTCAAGCCCAACTGCTCATCGTCGAGGACGAGCCCCACCTGGCCGAAGCCATCGCAGCCAACCTGGCGCTGGAAGGCTTCGAGACCGAGGTCGTGGGAGACGGGGCGCAAGCCCTGGAGCTCATCCGCACCCGAACGCCAGACCTGGTCTTGCTCGACGTCATGCTGCCCGGCTTGGACGGTTTTACGGTCTGCGAGCGCCTGCGCGACGAAGGGAATCGGGTTCCGATCCTGTTCCTCACGGCTCGCTGCGATGAAGATGATCGAGTACATGGCTTGGAGTTGGGCGGCGATGACTTTCTGGGCAAGCCCTTCAACGTGCGTGAGCTGCTCCTGAGAGTGCGCGCAATTCTGCGGCGCACGCAGTGGGTCAACGCAGATTCAGGCCTTGGCAGCGAGTTGATACTGGGGGAGACCACCGTCGACCTGCAGACCTACACGGCACGCACGTCCCATAAGGAAATCCAGCTCTCCGCCAAGGAGATCTTGATCTTGCGATTCCTAGCCGAACACGCTGGCGAGGTCGTGTCGCGCAAGGACATTCTGGACAAGGTCTGGGGCTACGACGCCTTTCCCACCACTCGCACCATTGACAATTTCATCGTTCGACTGCGGCGCGTGATCGAACCCGACCCGCGCGCCCCGCGCTACATCCATACCATTCGCGGCACTGGATACCGCCTCACTCCCTGACTTCCGTGGAACAAGACAAACGACTTCTGCGCGCTTTACGGTGCGAGCCCCTGGACCGCCCTCCTGTTTGGCTCATGCGGCAAGCGGGACGCTACCTACCTGAGTACCGCGCGTTGCGAAAGGAAGTAGGCAGCTTCCTCGCCATGGCCCGTGACCCCGAAATCGCCGCGGAGGTCACTTTGCAGCCCATCCGGCGCTTCGGTATGGACGCAGCCATCGTCTTCAGTGACATCCTCTTGCCGCTCGAAGCCATGGGCATGGAGTTGGTCTTTGACGAACGCGGGCCGAGTTTCCCGAGCCCGGTGGCCAGCGCGGCTGACGTCGATGCCTTGCGGGAGGTACAACCGAGCGAGAACCTGGCCTATGTAGGCCGCACGCTTGAGCTGGTGCGTCAGGGCCTGCCTGACTCAACCACCCTGATTGGTTTTTGCGGTGCCCCCTTCACTCTGGCCTCCTACGCGATCGAAGGGGGGACGAGTCGCCAATTCATGTTGCTGCGCAAAATGATGTACCGCGACACGGCAACCTACGAGAGGTTGATGGACAAGCTGAGCGAGGTGGTGGTCGATCATCTGCGCTTCCAGGTCCAGTCAGGCGCGGAGGTCGTAATGCTCTTCGACTCCTGGGCTGCTTCGCTCACACGTGAAGACTACAGGCGCTACGCCATGCCCTGGTCGATGCGGGTGATCGAAGCGCTGGAAGGACATGCGCCACGCATCGCATTCGCCGGAGCGGCGGGACACCTGTTTGAAGAGCAAATCGAATTGGGAGCCGAGGCCGTAGCCGTCGACCACCGCGTGGACATGCGCGGCGCCTTGAATCAAGCTGCTGGTCGAGTTGCCTTGCAGGGCAACTTGGATCCGGCGGTGTTGCTCGCCAGCCCAGAGGAAGTGGCGAAACGGACCCACGCCCTGCTCGAGAACGTAGGGGGTAGACCGGGGCACATCCTTGGCCTAGGTCACGGAGTGCTGAAGCTCACCGACCCCGAGTGTGTGACCGCATTCGTCGAGGCGGCTATGGGAGCGAGGGCGTGAAGAGACGCGAGTCCTTACAAGTCGCGCCCGAGCAGATTCTGCGCTATGCCCAGGCTGGACCCCGCTACACGTCGTACCCCACAGCCCCGATGTGGACTGACACAGTGGGGTCGACCGAGGGGATTGCGGCGCTGAAGCGCAGCCGGTCTGCTCAAGAGGACCCGTTGTGCCTCTACGTTCACCTGCCGTTTTGTGAGCGGCGTTGCCTGTTCTGCGGTTGCACGGTCGAAATCACACGCCAAGGGGAGAAGGTCACACGCTACCTGGATCGCCTGGACGCAGAGTTCGACCTGCAGTGCTCGGCCCTGGGTGACCGCCGTCAGGTCATCCAGATGCACTGGGGAGGCGGAACACCGACTCACCTGTCCAGCGCTGAGCTAGAACGCCTGTTCTCCATGGTCGAGCGACGTTTCGATCTGCTTCCCGATGCCGAGCTCTCGATTGAGATCCACCCGCACGTCACGACTGACGCGCAAATCGCCACACTGACTGGCCTGGGTTTCAACCGCTTCTCAATGGGAGTCCAAGACACGGACCCGGAGGTGCAACGCGTCATTCATCGCGACCAAACCCTGGAGGACACCCAGCGCTGTGTCGAGACTTGCCGTGGGCATGGTGTGGGGGGCATCAACTTCGACTTGATGTACGGGTTGCCCCTGCAGACCGAACAGACCTTCAGCCGCACGCTCGATGCTGTCGCTTCTCTGCGACCCGACCGACTGGCCATCTACGGCTACGCCCATGTTCCGTGGCTGAAGAAGGCCCAGATCGTGCTGGAACGCGAGGGCCTTCCGGGTCCTGTGGAACGGGCCAATCTTCTGGCCCAGGCCATCGACCGTCTAGGCGAGCAAGACTACAGGGTGATCGGGCTGGATCACTTCGCATTGCCCACCGACTCCCTTTCGGTAGCGCTCGAAGCTGGCACTCTCGAACGCAACTTCATGGGCTATGCCGCGTTGCCCGACGGCTCACGCATGGGCGACATGCTGTCCTTCGGGGCCAGCGCAATTGCCGATGTGGGCGGTGCGTTCCTGCAAAACGAACGCACGACGGCCAGCTACGAGGCCGCCCTCGAAGAAGGCCGATTGCCTGTTGCGCGCGGCCTCGTGCGCAGTCTCGAGGACAACCTTCGCAGGGCTGCCATCAGCTCGCTCATGTGTCGCATGCATCTGGACCTGGACGAATTGCAAGCTGAACTGGGGCTGCAGGGCCTGCAAGAGCACTTTGCACCGGAGTGGATGCGCTTGGCTCCCTTCGCCGCTGAGGGTCTCTGTGACGTCTCGCCTCGGAGGGTGGATGTGCGGCCACTTGGACGGGTTTTTCTGCGCCACTTGGCCATGGTCTTCGACGCCTACCTCGATCACGATTCTCAGCCCAACGCGCGTCGTTTCAGCCAGACGGTGTAGCCGTGAACGAATCCGTCGAGACACTCGTGATCGGAGCCGGCATCTCTGGAATGGCTTACGCCTACGAACGGCTGAAGCAGGATCCCAGCGCCGATCTGCGTGTCGTCGACGGGTCCGATCGAGCGGGTGGCCTGGTGCTGACCGTTCGGGTCGATGATCCCTTGCCCGTCTCCTTTGAAGCCGGCCCGGAGACGATCTCCGATCCCAGTGGACGAGCGCGCATCCTGGCCACAGAGTTGAACTTGGAACGGGTTCAGGCCAGCGCCAGCAAGCGGTTTCTCGTTCACAAGTCGCAACTCATCGAGGCCCCCACATCTCCCGGGGCTTTCATGAAGAGTCCGATCTTGCCCCTGCGTGCACGCTTGCGTGCCTTGCGCGAGCCTCTATGCACCAAGGGCGTCGCGCTCAATGGAAGCATCGCCGACTTCGTGCGCCACCGCTTGGGGTCCGTCGTCCTGGACACCCTGGTCGACCCTCTGGTGGCGGGGATCCATGCGAGCAGCCCTGAACAACTCTCCCTGCGCGCCTGCTTCCCATCCCTAGCCGAGGGGGTCGAGAAGCACGGGAGCATCACCGCCTACATGAAGAGCCAGGCCGGAAAGACCGAGGCCCAGGATCGCCGGCCGTGGAAACCAGCCCAAGGAATGGGAGCCTTGACAGCTGCCCTGGCTGCTCGCTTGGGCAGCTCTCTTCGCTTGGGTAACGCGGTTTTGGATCTGCGCCGTTCCGAGTGCGGCGAGCACTGGGAAGCGCACCTGCAATCGGGTGGGATCCATGCCCGGCGCGTCGTCTTGGCGCTTCCTATTCGGGCCACCGAATGCCTCTTGCAGCGCTGTCTGCCTGCAGTTTCTGACAGCCTGAGCGCTGTCCAATGCGAGAGCCTGACCGTCGTGGCCCACGCCTACCGTCGCACGGACGTTCGCCACGCTCTGGATGGATTCGGGTACCTGGTGGCCAGCCAAAGTGGGCTCATGCACCTGGGTACGCTCTTCTCATCCACCCTCAATCCCGGGGCTATCGATAAGGACCACGTCTTGTTGCGCACCATGCTGGGCGGTTCGAGGCCTCGACCAGAACTCGATGCCGGCGACGGGCAGATTCTCACCCTGGTCCAGAAGGAAGTCGGACCCCTGTTGGGCATCAAGGCCAAGCCCGTTTTCTCAGCGGTCCGTCGACACCAGGGAGCCCTGCCCCGCTACGACCTCGACCACCCATCCCGCTTGCGCCGTCTGCAAGAGCAGTTGCCAGGAGACCTGAACCTGCTTGGCAACCATCAGCGTGGTATCGGATTGTCCGCCTTGCTGAAAGACGCCTCGACCTTGGCCCTCGCGCACGGATCCGAGCACGCCGTCTGCGGACCCGCTCAAGCCGGGTTGTCCTGAGCCCATGGGCGAGTCTTGGAACGGGGTAATCCAGTCCGACGCGGAGATCTTCGAACGCTTCCGGTTGGCGGAAGACCCCGAAGATCGAGCCACGGGCGAATCCCTGGATACGATTCCCCTGCACAATGAGTGCGTGCTCGAGTTGGGTTGTGGCACCGGTGCGTTGACAGCCCTGCTCGTTTGACGTGCCCAGCAAGTGATCGCGCTCGATCGCGCTTCCGCCGCCATCCACCGGATCGATGCCCAAGCACCCAGGCTCGGTTTGTGCGTCGGGGATGCCCTTTTTCCTCCGCTGCGAGCGGGGACGGTCGATCAGGTGGTCGGGGGTTGGGTCTTCGCCGACCTCCCCGCTGCGCGTAGGCACTCGTGCCTGAACCGGCTCGAAGAGAACCTCCGTCCGGGGCCGGGAAACGGGATGTGGGCCACCGAAAACTACGGGGAGAGCGAAATTCAGGTGATGCGGGGCAGTAGTCTCGACCTGGTCCGGCGGGGTGCCCTACCCTTCCGAGCGTGGGTGCGCACCGACATGCTCAATTCCAAGCCCGTGCCCTTTGTCTGGCAGGCGGAGGGGAGTGCATGCAGCAACGGATGGCCTGATTCCCTGCCTGCCCCGGCCTGGGGAGCCCAGCGGGGCCGTTCTGGCCCGCATTGGGGGGGATTCCGTAACCACTGGCGGGACCGCTCGTCGACCCGGGTGGGCGGGGGCGGCGGATGGCCTACGCTCTCTCCGGCCCGCCGCCGGTGCCGACTGACCTCCTCGGTGCACTCATCCACGACCCGCGCCGACTCCGCAACCAGAAGGCAGACGGACCCTATCGAGTCCTTCCTCCCCATGGATCCGATACCCGGAAGAGCCGGTAGAAGTCTCGTTCACTTCCATCTGGAAATGCGGCGACGGGGGCATCGCTCCACAGCAACTCAAAGCCCTCAACCGATGAGAATTCCTGGGCACTCGCGCCCGCAAGTAGCGCCTCCAATGCACTGCCCGCTGGCAAACCCGAACCGGCGTCACTGAGCCCCGCCAAGTAGCGCGAAGATTGCAGCCACTGCAACGTGTGCCGGTCTAGCAGCAGGTATTCAGTATGCAATTGTCCTGTCAGCCATTGAGCAAGCTCCTGAGTCGAGCTGTGATAGAGGAAATTCCATAGGCTCTCGACACGCCGCCGACTCGCGACACTCTCCCACTTCGGCTGCACGATGATGGGCCGCTTTGTGTGAGCCAGAATCGTCGTCGAGACCATGAAGTCCGCCGCCACCGCCTGGCCCGTCGGAACGAATTGCTCGATAGCTGTGATCATTGCCCGGTCGCGGTCACGCCGGAGTTCCCAGTGCCAATCCAATCGTAGGTCGCCCGCCCAACTGAAGAAGCTCAGACTCTGGAGGAGGACGAACGTCGCGCAGCCGGGGGCCAGCCAACGAGATAAACCGCCCGCTCTCGAATTTGATCCGCGCTCGGCGAACCACAGCGCAATCGCGCAGGGCAGCACGATGGCCAGGGCGGCGCTGACACGCATGACGAGCCATGAACCCAGCGTGAGGAAGATCAAGAGCAGACCGTTGAACTGGACCAGATCCCCGGGTCGCCCCCGCGCCCAATGCCAGGCCGAAACCAGCGCGAGGGCGACGAGAGCGAGCCCGGACGGGCCAAAGAGGTGCCGGGCTGTCGCTAGGTCGAGTGTGGAAAAGGGCCCCTGCCACATCATTCGCACCTCAAAACCCAGCTGAGAGGGGTCTGAGGGCAGGCTTCCGAGATGCCGCAGCTTGGCCAACAGAAGGGCGAGCACGTGGTCCAGATCACCTCCACCACCCCAGCTGGCGGACAGGATTTCCACCAGGCCCAAGAGCAACACCGCGGCTCCCAATCCCACAACCACGCTCTTGCGCCGGTCTCGTGAGAATCGCGCGGCACAGGCGAGGGCCAGGAATGCAATCATGGCCGGCGAGAGGAGCGCCCCCTTGGCCCGCAGGACGGGCACGAGCACGCAGACCACCACAAGGGCAATCAGTCCGGCCAAGGCTGGTAGCCGAGTGAAGGGATTGCCCCCGTGCCGGAGAAACAGGAGCCAGACCGCTACGGCTTCGATGGCTGCCAGGAAGCCGGCTGCGTGCCAAGTGGCCAAGGCGAGCCCCAGCGATCCGCCAGCAAGCAGTCCAGAAAACCAACCGCCCGTGCGATAGGTGCGTGCCACGAGCCATAAGTGACAGGCGAAGATGGGCAGGCACAAGTCCTCGCGCACCAAGACGAACCCAATGCTGCGGTAGGCCGCGGGAGTCAAGGTGTACAGAAGCGCGGACAGCAGCCCCCAGCGAGGTGAGCCGGTAAGTTCGCGCGCCAACCCATAGATTCCCAACACTGTCAGGCTCGCCAGCAGCGCCATCACTCGGATGGCTAGCAAGTGAGTCGGTAGGTCATCCCCCGCAACTCTGCGCGCGAGCTTCAAGATCCACTCTTGCCCCAGGCAATAGTCCGCGGGTATCGAAACCCCTTCGGGATACTCGATGTTCCGATCCACAGGCCAGCGATTCACATCTGCAGTGGCGGACAGTGGGTGTTCTGCCAAGTAGTACAAGAGCCCCGGGTCGGATCGCACCGCGCCAACGGGGTTGTTGTCAAAGTGCCCACTATCCATCGCCTTCTCGATTCGCAAGCCGGCACTCAACGCGACAAGCAGAGCAAGAACGAGAGCGACCAGCCACGCGGCATTCGTGTGATTCGGTTGGACAGAAGTCACGCCGTGAGGGTAGTGAGTGGCGCGAGCCTGAGGCGAGCCCTGGCTCGGGGATCGCCATTGCGGCCCCAGTACGGGGCCTGGCCAAATCCGTGTGGCAGCGGAACTGGAGACCTTCCGGGGTCCAGCCCATCCTTCAAATCGCCCCCTGGTGGACGTTCTAGGGGGTCTAGGGCCGTATTGGCAATAAAAGTGCGTAGACGAGCAAGGCCTAGAGGGGTGCCACCGATGGAGCCTGAAGACCGGTAGCGAAGGGTGTCATGCTCACCCTTACCCGCCGACCCATGCTGCGCTCCGCAACCGGGGCGCATTCCGACCTGCTTTATGCCTGGCGTCAGATCAGGCGTGACAATCTCTCTCTCTTTACGTGGTGCGTCATTCTCTTCTGTCGAGTGCACGCCCCCGCTCACCCTTGGAGGTGAATTCGATGGACGCTTTTTCTCGAGCTCTCAACACCGTCAACGGTTCCTGCAAGCCCATCATCGGCCTAGCACTGAACCTCGCTGTTCTGTTCCTCATCATCGGCGTTGTGTTCCCGGCGGCCGTGCCCGCGGGTTACGACATCATTGGTAACGTCTCTGGCCTGGTGAACACGTTCATCGGCGGCGGCTTGGCCGGCCTCGTCACCCTGATGGTGTTCATGTCCCTGATGGATCGCAACTAGCGACCCACTCGGACTCAGCCAACCGGTACCCGTTCCTCGATTGCCTCTCATCGGTAATCGAGGAGCGGGAACCCAAACCCTGAAGGGGGCTACTGAATGGAACAGATGATTGCCAAAGTGAGCAACATGGCTAGGGCGACAACCCAATTGGGTTTGACCCTGATCGTCACGTTTCTCGTCGTCGATATCCTCTTCCCCGGATCTACGGGGATGGTTGCCAATGTGGGCACTGTAGCGAACAGCATTTCGGACAAGGGCCTCGCCGGCCTCGTCGCTCTCGGGCTCTTCTATATCGTGTACACGAAGGGACAGAGTTCCTCACCCGCTCCGCAGGCTCCGACACACGGAGCTCCCGGCGGGCACTAGACGCACGGAAGCACGGCCCCTCGCGGGGCTCCACAGGCGCCGCTGTCTATCGGGACAGCGGCGCCTGCTTCGTCTCTCAATCGGAATCGGGAAGAGGGACCTCTGAGTCATGCTGCAAGTAGGCCACCAGGGCCGCGACCTGCTCCTCAGTTAGAGTGTCGAGCTGACCCTCAGGCATCATTGACGACTCATCCGCTCGGCGGGACTCGATTTCGTCCAAGCCCAGGACTATTTCTTCGTTCTCGTTGCGCAGAACAAGGGTCTCGGCATCCTCAGCCTGCACGATCCCGGTGAGCAGTCGGCCGTCGACCGTCAGGATCAGGGTCATCTGATACTCCACCGGGATGAGTGCGTTGGGATCGACCATGTTTTGGAGCAGGTAGTCCAAGTCCGCCCTGCCAGCACCGGTCAAATCCGGGCCCAGGTCCTCGCCCTTCTCGTAGAGGGTGTGGCAGCGCATGCAAGTCAGTTCGTACACGGCACGCCCGGCGGACTTGTCCGCTTGAGCCAGTCGTTCGCTCGTGAGCAGCGCGCGCCATCTCTCGATCTGCTCTTGGGCATCTCCACTGGGCTCCCGAACCGCACCCCAGACTTCGTTGAGCCGCGCGAGCACCGACGCGTCTTCCAAAGCGCGCAGCTTCCTCAATTCAATCGACCCCAGATCGCTTCGGTTGGCTTGCCCCGAAGCCATTGCATCCAGCAACTGCAAGGCCCAGGCGGACCGTCCGGTCAAGGCAGTGATCGCGTCGCGTCGCGCTTCACCTTCCAGCTCCGGGAGAGCTTGAAGGATGGCGCCCGGGATCGAATCGTCCGCGAATACCGCCAACCCCTTTAGGGCGCGCGAGCTCCAATCCAGATCGCCAATCAGATCGATCAACACGGGTACGACCTGGGTGTCCTTCGCACCTACCAGCGTCTCCAAGGCACGCTCACGATCAGCGGCTGGCGCGGATGCGTCGGCAAGCTGCCCCCTCAAGTAGGGGAACGCTCTGGGATCACCAAACAGGCTGGCGAGGCTCATGGCTCTGGTTTGAACCGCATCGGATGAACTCTTCATGAACGCCTGCGACATCGCCGGCCAGTTGTGCGGCATCTCCACACCCCGGCGCGAACTCAGGGCCGCGAGCAACCCATCGAGAATCTCTACCTGCCGCGCTTGGTCCGGAGACCGAGCGAGGTCTTCCAGGGCAAACGGAAGAGTCCCGTCCTCCGCTCCTGCGCGACGCCAGATCCAGGACGCCAGTCGCGGCAAGCGGCTGGCTCGGGCGAGCTCCATGGCGTAGGCAGGGTTCTTGGCCACCAAGGGCTCGATCCCGTACCAGAGCAGGAATGGAATATTGGCGTCCTCGGCATCCTGCCCATGGGACACCAAGGCGCGCGCCAACTCCCAGCGCTGAGACAGCGGTATGCGCTGCAGGGCGCAGGCGAGGTACAAGCGCACGACTGGGGATGGGTCGATTGCCGCCATGAGCTCCATGCGGTCGAGCACCTCAGTCCCAGGCCGGCGCCCTTCGCAGGCCAACTGCACGGCCCACGCGCGCACGATGGCATATTCGTTGTCGAGTTGCTCAAGCAAAACCGACGGTGCCAGCGCACGCGCCGTGTGCAAGCACCACAAGGCGCGCAGACGACGGGTCTCGTCGGGGTGCGACCTCAGGATCTCCTCGAGACGCGTTTGACCTGCAGCCGACAGTCCCCGTTCGCTCAATACCTTTCGCGCATTGCGCACGAACCAGTCGTTCTCGTGCAGGGCCAGCTCAACCAGCTCGGCCTCCCCCAGCGCCGGGAGGTTGGCCTGCACGGGCTGCGTATCCCCGTAGACGACCTTGTACAAACGTCCGTTGCCTCGGTTCCAGATCTCCGTGTCGTTGTGATGACAGGCCTGAGGGTCGTACCAATCGATCAGATACACGGAACCAGCGGGCCCGTACTTCAGGTTGATCCCACGAAACCATTGGTCATTCGCTAACAAAAAGTCGGGGCCGTGTTGGCCGATGAACCCGGAGCCATCCGGAACCAGGATGTCGCGATTCACCCGGTTGCCGTGCACGTTGTTCATGAACAAGGTGCCGCGGTACTCGTCCGGCCATGAGTCACCGAGGTAAATCATGGCTCCGCAGTGAGCGTGCCCCCCACCCACCGACTCAGAGATCCCATTTCCCCCGTGGGGAGTGCTGCTCAAGTAGTGCAGGTGATCGGCGATCGTCGGAATGTCCTCGAACACGTAGGGGTTGAAGTGACGACCGGCTTGCCGCACGTAGCGCCCCCCCTGGGCCGTGTAGTACAGGTGCGGGATCACGCAGGCTGTGATGAAGGCGCGACCGGTCTCGTCAAAATCCACGCCCCACGGGTTCGAGGAGCCCCACGCGAAGACTTCAAATTCGCGTCGCAGAGGGTGGTAGCGCCAGATGCCGGCGTTGAGGGGCGTACGGTCACCCGCCTCGGTCCCCGGTGCGCCCACGAGAGAATGGGTGAAGACGCCGTGACATCCGTAGAGCCAACCGTCCGGCCCCCAAGTGAAAGCGTTCAGAGTCTCGTGAGTATCCTGGTAGCCCCATCCGTCGAGCAGGACTTCGGGTTCACCGTCCGCTCGATCATCCCCATCGGCGTCAGCTAGGAAGAGCAATTCGGGTGCGGCCCCTACGAAGATCCCGCCGTAGCCAACCTCCAGTCCGCTGACGAGGTTCAGGTTCTCTGCAAAGACCTTGCGAGTTTCAAACTGGCCATCGCCGTCGGCGTCCTCGAAGATCAGAATCTGATCGCGTGCGTCTTCAGGTGCTCTGCGGGCTGGATAGGAGTAGGCCTCCGCTACCCAAATTCGCCCTCGCTCATCAATGGTCATGGCAATGGGCTGATGTACATCCGGCTCGCCCGCGACGAGTTCAACGCGAAAGCCCTCAGGTGTCGTCATGTGTGCCGGCGCCTCCTCGGGGCTCAAACCGGCATTCAGAATGCGGTCGATTTGAGATTGCAGCTCTCGGCCAGGAGGGAACTCAGGGCGCTCAGCATAGAACCGAAAATCGTCGTAGTTCACATGTCCCCAGCCACCGGCAGACTCGTCAACGATGCGAATCTGAACTTGCTCGCCAAGGTGCGCGCTTAGATCTGCCACGGTCGGCTGCAAGGTCTCGTAGCTGGGTCCCGTGAAGGACCCCACGATGCGGTCGCTCTCGGCTAGGACCAGATCCACTCGGGTGCTCGACCCTCGCCCACCGGCGATCAAGAATGCAGCGAAGGGGTGAGTGATTTCGAAGGGTGCGGAGGTCAGGGTGCCCAGTTGCGAGTCCTGCACCAATTCGTAGCCACCAATCCAGTATTCACCCAGGTGCCCACTGGCGGCTCCGCAGCGGGGCAGGCTCGTATCCCCCTTGATGGGTTGGCCTTCGAACGCCGAGCCTTCGACTGTCCAGTCCTCAAGGGTGCCCAACTCGAATCCGAGATTGAGGGGCTCGCCATCCGAACCGAAGGGTCGCACTCCGCCCGCCGGAAAATCCTCTTGGGGCGTAGCAGCTACGACCGGTCCCGCCAGGACCGGTGCGCATAACAAGAAGCGAATGGGGAGAAAGGGGCGGCGTCGATCGGAGTTGTCTGGCAGTCGGCGTGTGGTCATCTCCCCCGCACCTTAGGAGATGACGTGCTAGCTGTGCAGATGGACTTTGTGCGACTACTCTCCGTCCTCGGAGAGCGTGTACTTGCGCCAGCGTGGATCGCGCAGTTCTTTGGCCCAAGCAGCGTGGGCCGAGAGCAGTTCGTCGATGCGTTCTTGCAGAGCGGCCTCTGGCCTGTCTCTTGCAAGCACCAGGAAGCCTGCCTTGGGATCAGATAGGTCTCGATAGAAGGGGCCTGCACCGCGATCCACGATCTTGTGATCCCCGGCGAGCAGCGCCCATTGCTCGCCTTGTCTCCAGTAGAGGACTGGGTGGGGCTCAGTCAGCCCCTCGGCCAGGGCCGACGGCAGGAGATAGGGCGTCAGGTCCACACCGTCGAGATTGGCGGGCAGTTCGCGACCAGCCGCAGCGAGCGCGGTAGGCACCAGGTCCAGGGTGCTGACGTTCTGCGCATAGTCCAATCCACGTGGCAGGACTTCTGGCCAGCGCAAGATGAGCGGAATGCGCACGCCACCTTCGGTGAGTTCACCCTTCTTGCCAATCAGGTCCCAGTTGGCGATGCCCTCGCGCACGCGCCCTCCGTTGTCTGAGAGCAAAACCACCAGCGTATCTTCCCTCCGTGAGTGCTCGTCCAAGGCCCCCAAGATCCGGCCCACGGCCCTGTCCAGCGAGGCCAACATGCGCAGGGCGGGAGCGCGCTTGGGATCAACGCTCTCGGGCAATTCGATGCTGACCTCCGGGTCCTCCTGAAAGGGCGAATGCACCGCTGAGAACGAAACGAACAGGAAGAACTGTTGCTCGGCGTGACGGCCAATAAAGTCGACAGCGCGGTCGCCCAGCTCGGTGGTCAGGTAGACGAAATCCTCCTCCACAGGTTCCGTTCCGTTGTACAGCCGGTTCAGGTCGTTTTGTCGTCGAGCACGGCCGCCCGTGTAGGCGTGATAGCTGCGTGCACCTGACAGGAATCCGTAGAACTCGTCGAAGCCGTGACGTAGTGGATGGGAAGGCGCGCCGAATCCCAGGTGCCACTTGCCAATGAATCCGGTCGCGTAACCCTCGCGGCTCAGATGCCGTGCGAGCGTAACCTCACTGGGGCCGAGTCCCTGGCGCTTGTCTGCCTTGTGCTGCGGGTTGAACTCATGCCCAAACCGCTGCTGGTAGCGCCCCGTAAGAATGGCCGCCCGGGATGGGCTGCACGTGGCTGCCGTGGCGTAGGCGCGCGAGCATCGAACCCCGTCCGCTGCCAGCGTGTCGATGTGCGGCGTGAGGCCCAGCGGGCTGCCGCTACAACCCAGATCAGCGTAGGAGACGTCATCCATGAGCAAGACGACGACTGCTCGCGCGTTGGGCAAGCTCGATTCAGAACCAGATATGGTCAGCGCATCCTGGGTCGGGGCTGGCAAGAACGATGCCGCAGCGGCCCACAGGGCTATGGAGACGGTCCACATGACCCAAGTCTATCTCGCACGTCGTCGGGGTGCCCGAATGAAGACTTGGTGCTGACCTCGGGCTAGTTTTGTGGAGGTCGCCCCGCTTCGACCTGGGCTCACTGCGATGGATCATGCCCCCTGCATGGCGATCTGCTCTGCGCGGGAGCTAGGATGCGGCCACTCCCATCGGATGGCGGAACGCGTCTTGAATTCGGACTGCCACGACCCGGGGGACCCGAGAGCCCCGGCTGCTCCCCATGAACTCTGCGCATCCTATCTCTATTTTCGATTGGGCCATTGTCCTGGCCTACGTCGCCTTCGCGCTGTGGGTCGGAGTGCGTTTCTCGAAGCGCGCCGGCCAAAACGTTGAGGAGTTCTTCCTGTCGGGACGGCGCCTTCCCTGGTGGCTCGCGGGCACTTCCATGGTCGCCACGACCTTCGCCAGCGACACGCCCCTGGTGATCACGGGCTGGGTACGCGACTCGGGAATCTGGGAAAACTGGCAGTGGTGGTGCCTGGCAGCGGGGGGAATGCTGACCGTGTTCTTGTTCTCGCGCTATTGGCGACGCGGAGAAGTGATGACCACGGCTGAGTTGGCAGAACTGCGATACGGCGGCCGCGAAGCTGGTGTACTGCGCGGATTCTTGGGCTTCTACCAAGCGGCCATCACGAACACGATCATCCTGTGCTGGGTGATCTTGGCCGCAGCGAAAATCATGGACGTCTTGTTCGACGTCGATAAGACCGCCTCGGTCTCGATCGCCTGCCTGCTGGCACTTGCCTACTCCATGATGGCCGGCTTCTGGGGGGTGGTCGTCACGGACCTAGTCCAGTTCGTCATGGCCATGGTGGGATCTGTCACCGTAGCTGTGTTTAGTTGGAACGCGGTGGGTGGAGCCTCTGGGGTGCTTGCGGCCGCCGAGAAGGGCGAGGGCGGATTCACTCCCGACACTCTGGCCTTCTTCCCACAGGCCGGGGGCGCGGGTGAGCCGTTTTGGACCGTGGGCTTGGCCGCAGTGTGCGTGTTCCTGGGCGTCCAGTGGTGGGCCAATGACCAAGTGGACGGCGGAAGTCTCGCGGTCCAGCGCATCTCCGCCGCCAAGTCCGAGCGCGACGGAATACTCGCCTGCCTCTGGTACAACATCGCCCACTACGGCCTGCGCCCCTGGCCGTGGATCATGGTGGCGCTGGCTTCTTTGATCGTCCTGCCCAATATCGAGGTGCGTGCCACAGTCGATGGCACCGTGACGGGCATCGAAGACGGAGTTGTCTCAATCCAACCGGCGGACGACAGTGAGCCGCTGAATGTGCGAGTCGCCGACTACGCCAGTTCCCCGGATTGGAGCCCGCACAAGATCCTGGTCAGCTCCAAGGCCCCCGGCGGCGACCCGACCAGGGTGCAGGCCGGTGACATCTTGGCCAAGACGGACTCCGAGCGCGCCTACGTAGTCATGATGCGCCGCTACCTGCCAACGGGGCTCCTGGGCCTGGCTATCGCCGCCCTGCTAGCCGCCTTCATGTCTACGGTCGACACCCACGTGAACTTGGCCTCATCGTTTTTCGTCAACGACATCTACCGACGCTTCCTACGGCGTAACCGAAGCCCGCGTCACTACGTACTGGCCGCGCGCCTTGCGAGCGCTGGCGTGCTGGCCATCGCTGGCTTCCTGGCTTACCACGCCGACTCGATCAGCAGCCTGTTCAAGTTTTTCTTGGCCTTCCTAAGCGGAGTGGGCCCCATCTACATGCTGCGTTGGCTTTGGTGGCGCGTGCGTGCGGCAACCGAAATCGTGGCCATGGTCTCATCGAGCGTAGCCGCTACCGGGTTGACCTTTGGACAAGAGCTAGCGGACTTCCTGCATTCTCAATTCGGCTGGGACGCGCCCCTGAGTTGGGCCACCCACGCGTGGGAACTCGGCCCGCTCTCACCCGGCGGAGAATTGGAACCGGCCGGCCGTCTGATTCTCGTCGTCTGCTTCTCCGGCCTGTGCTCCCTCGTATCGATCATCCTGCTGCCCAAGCCGGATCCCAGCAAGCTCGTGAATTTCTATAGGAAGGTCCGGCCCCTCGGTTGGTGGGGACCTGTTCGCAGCCAGGCCGGAATCGAGACGCCCGCTCCCAGCCCGATCCCCAGCCTGGTTGGAGTCCTCAGCGGCCTAGCCCTGATCTACGGCATGCTGTTCGGATTGGGCGGATGGCTGCTAAATCGCGGTCTGCTTGCCATGGCTTGGTTCGGCTGTGCCCTAGTCGGCGCCATCCTTGTGCGATGGTCCCTGAGAAAACTCGGGGACGAGCCGCATCCCAGCGCTGGCGGATAGTTTCAGAGGAACTTGGAATCGCGACTGCGCTGCCCTGATCCAGGTTGGGCCGACCGAGAGTGAACCAGACTGTCCCACGCCGCTCAGTCCTGCCGTCAACGACTAGGTGAGTTCGTCTAACGAGGGCGCGCCCAACAGGCGATCCACGCCACCATCAAAGTCTGCCAAGGCCTCCTGTCCGAAGGTCTGCCAGCGTTCTGGACTCCAGACGCGCACGTCACTGAAATTGCCGACCAGGATGAGGTCCTTGCGCCCCTTCTGCAGGCGGTTCATGCCGGCGCACTCGAGCAGCGGATCTGGGATGCGGACGCGGCCCTGTTTGTCACAGCGCACGGGTGCGGAATTGGCGGCGAGAAAGAGAAGTGTGCGTCGGTTGCGGGTGCTGGCGCCGGCGGCCTGGCGTAGGGCGTCCACGTAGGATTCCCATTCGGGGCGCTCTCGCAGGCAGATGCTGCCGTCCGGTTCGAGGTTGGCCATCAGCCTGAAGTCTGGGCGCCGCACGTTCATTTCGTCGCGCAGGCCTTGGGGCAATTGGAGGCGCCCTTCACCGTCGAGGGTGGCGCTGTACTGTCCGATGAGGTGCGAGGTGTGAGTCACGGGGAGATCTCCGGCGGGCGGCCGGGCAATGTACCCGGATTCCTCCTTTTTGCTCTGCATTTTTGGCAACGGCGGCGATTTGGCCCCGATAATCTCCAACGTCCCTTCACTTTCCACGAGTTTTCCACATTGGCGCCCCGTACTCCCCCATCTAGGTTGGGGCCCACTTTGTGCCATGGGAGGCTCCCAGCAGGGGCTCCCGACCCCCTCGCGTGTGCGCGAGAGAGAAAGTCCGCAGACAATCCACAGTCGGCACGGGTTCCCCCGGGGCTGGCCATCATCCATCACGGGCTCGCCGACAAGCCCCCGGAAGTGTGGCCGTCGACACCGATCGCCCGGGTTTTGAGTCGATTGCTAGACTCGCAGCGTGCCCCCCAAGATCCCCGTTCCTCGAACATCCAGCTCGCCCTTCATCCACAAGTTCCCTGCCTGGGGCGTGGACGTGGTCGAGAGCCACCACGCCGAGGATTGGCGCATGGACCCTGTCCGGCACGATTTCTTGAAGATCGTGTTCCTGGGATCTGGTCAGGGGTTCCTGGTCTATCCACAAAAGAGCCGACTGCCCGCGCGGCAGGGCAATCTACTCGTGATCCCAGCTGGCTGTGAACACACGTTGGAGGATGGCCCGAACACGCCCACGAATCTGTACGTGATCAGCATCCGGCGCGAGATCTTCGAGGTCGCCGCGCTTGATCCAAGCCTCCTACCCACAGGGGTGGTGGACCTAAACACACAGCAGATCGCCAAGACTGAGAAGACCGTTCGACGCCTGCTATTCGAGCAGAGCTTGGGGGGCCCACAAGCAGGAGCGCGTGTGGTCAGCCTGTCACTGAGGTTGCTGACAGAACTCATGGACCTACGGACGACCCCACCCTCGGGAGAGCCTGCGCGCTCCAAGCAAGATACGCTGGCCGGCAAGGCACGCACGGCAGATGCACCTTCCTCCGCGGCCCGCATGAGAGCCTACGTCCAAGACCTCGATCAGCATTTCTTCGAGGCCACCAACCTTGACGACGCCGCCGCGAGATTGGGAATCAGCCGGCGTCGATTTACCCAGTTGTTCAGGCAAATCACAGGATCCTCCTGGCTGACCCATATCCGACGCCTGCGAATTGCCCACGCCCGGCGCCTGCTTGTTCAGACGACACGCACGGTGCTGTCCATCGCTTTCGAATGCGGTTTCGAGGACCTCTCCACCTTCTACCGTGCCTTCAAGAGGGAAGTCGGGCTGAGCCCCAACCAGTGGCGTGAGGACCACGAACGGCAGATTCCCTGAACGCCTAGGCGACCCCTGGGGAACACGGCCCAGGGACTAGCCTCTGGGTTCGCGTCCGGGGACAATCCACAGTCCATGGAGTCCCCCGGCCTGATTCGGATTGTCGCTCGCTTCTACGCCCGTGTCTGGCACCGAGTGCACGTGGTCGGCGAGGCGATTCCGAAGGATTGCCCCGCGATCGTGGTGGGCAACCACACCGGAGGCATCATGGACGCGGCTGTGATCTACGGCTGGTCCCCGCGCCCCCTGCGCGTCTTGATCAAGCACTCGATCCTGCGCACACCGGGCCTGGCAACCCTGGCGCGTCTGGGAGGCTCAATCGCCGTCTATCGCAAGAAGGACCACGTGGCAGCCAGCCTGAACAACAACGAGGCCTTCTCTTCCGTGCGCAAGGCGCTGTTGGGCGGCGAAGCGCTGATGATGTTTCCCGAGGGCGAGAGCAAGAATGCCATGCGCATGCGCGTGCCCTTGCGAACAGGGACGGCCCGGTTGGCTTTCAACGCCGAAAACGCCCGTGACTGGGCGCTTGGCTTGCGCATCGTTCCAGTCGGCATTCACTACACCAACCGAGATGAGTACCGCAGCCGAGTAGATGTGCGCGTGGGTCCGTCGTTCACGATTGAGTCCTACCGCGCTGCCCACGAGGAGAACCCTCGAGCCGCGGTGTCGCAGTTGATGGAGGAGGTCGCGAAGGCCATTGGGGACCTCACGCTTGAAGCGCAGCACGAGAGCGATGAAACCGTGCTGCGCTTGGCTCGCCGCTGCTGGCACTCCCGCGATGGTTCTCACCACGGACAACTGCAAGCCCTGGCGCGTGGACTGGGCCGTGAACGCGAGCAGAACCCTGACGCTCACACCGCCTTGGTCGAGAGCGCACGGTCTTTGGCCGACCACCTGCAAGAACACGGTGTGGACCCGATCTTTGGTCAGGCCGCCGTGCCCGCGTCAGAACGCACGGGCTCACCCTTGTCCCTGGCACCGGTCTTGCTGGGCCGACTCTTCTGGGGTCTGCCCGCACGGTTATGCAAAGTGCTGGTGCAGAGAGCCGGGCTGCCACAAGACAAGATTGTGTCCGGCACGATCCTACTCACGCTTCCGCTGGGCCTGCTGTGGAACGCCATCTTGGTCGCGGCGTCCTGGACGATGTGGGGTCCCTTATCAGGATTGGCGGTCAGTCTAGTTTCGTTGGTTGCGCTTCGAGCAGCGGCTCCGGCCGCAGATTCCCTGCGCGGATATCGGGGACGCCGACGAGCCCACGCGGCCGGGTTAGCAGACTCCCCAAGCACCCTGCCGCTGACGCGCGAGTTCCACTTATTCCATTCCGAACTGGAACGCCTCACTCGCTTGGGCCAGGACGCCGGCGACCACTAGGTCTATGGAGTTCAAGACACCGGGCAGTTTCCGCGATGCGGGGAGCATGCGCGCCCATCTGCGCGAACTGCTGCCAGACCTGGACCTGGACGTGGAGCTCGAGGGTCGAGCAGGCCCGCTTGGCCAACCGCTCGACATCGGTTCCATGACCCTTGGTAATCGCTTTGCGATCCACCCCATGGAAGGCTGGGATGCCACACCTGAAGGCACGCCCTCCGAAGCCACTCTTCGGCGCTGGCGCGGATTTGGCCGCTCCACGGCGAAGATGATTTGGGGTGGCGAGGCGTTTGCGGTGTGTCCAGACGGGCGCGCCAACCCGAACCAGTTGCACTGCTCGGTCGATCAAGATGTGCCCGCCTCCTTGAATGCATTGTTGTCTGAAGTCCGCGACGGCCACACGCAGATGGGCGCCGACACCGATGATCTTTGCATCGGTCTGCAGCTCACCCACTCTGGCCGATTCGCAAGACCGCTGGGAAAGCCCGCGCCTAAGTTGGTCGCGCGGAACCGAGTCCTGGAAGAGCACCAAGGCCTGAAAACGGACGGGCCGCTGCTGACGGACACGGAGCTCGAGGCCATTGGGGAGGCCTTTGTAGCTACAGCAAGGTTGGCTTGGCAGGCGGGTTTTCATTTCGTGGATGTGAAGGCCTGCCACGGGTACTTGCTGCATGAACTCCTGGGGGCCCGCAACCGACCCGGCCCCTACGGGGGCGACCTGAAGGGACGCACACTGCTGTTCAAGCGCATCATCGATGCCATCCGAACAGAGTGTCCGGGTCTGGTGGTCGGCAGCCGAGTCTCTATCGCTGAGGTTTTTCCCCACAAACCAGATGAGGACCGCGGGCTGGGTGAGCCGCGCGGATGGGACGCGGAACTGCCTTATCCGCATGGAATCGGAATCGACACGGCGGATCCGCGGCGCATGAATCTGGCCGAGTCGTTCGAACTACTGGAGCTGCTCCGCTCTTGGAATGTGCGCCTTGTGAGCCTGAGTCTGGGTTCGCCCTACACGACGCCCCACCTGCAGCGGCCGGCAGCCTACCCGCCTTGTGACGGCTACCTGCCCCCGCGCGATCCCTTGCTGGAAGTCGGCGAACACCTGCGCGCCGTTCGCCAGTGCAAGGCGGCCTTTCCTGACCTGGTGATTGCGGGCACGGGCTACTCGTACTTGATGGAGTACTTGCCCCACGTCGCCCAGCATGAGGTGCGTCACGGACATGTGGACTTGCCCGGCTTGGGACGCATGGCCCTGATCTACCCCGAGCTGCCCGCTGACGTGCTCGCCGGTCGCCCCCTTGATCGCCGTAAGATTTGCCGCACGTTTTCGGATTGCACGAGCGGCCCGCGATTGGGCCTGCCGAGCGGCTGCTACCCGCTCGACCCCTACTACAAGGGCACTCGAGCCGCAGCTGAGCTGAAGCGTGCCAAGCGACGAATCTGACGGCGCCGGCTGACACGGCTAGCGAGAGTCGCATTCGTCGATCGCAATTGCCCCCTGTGCTGGGCAGACTGGTCAGCGACTCCGATCAAGACCGCCGATTCCCAAGCGCGACTCACTCATGAATTCCAAGCCCCTAGTCCCCGTCCTGGCCCTTCTTCTCTGCGCTTGTTCTGGTCCCAGCTTGGTCGCGGGTGCGCGCTATATGTCCATGGATAATTCCGGCGAACTGAGCGCCCTTGGTCCGGTGACCGGTCAGACGACTTCGTTCAAGGATCTGGGCATTGACGGTGACGAAGGCAGCCTGGGAGCGGTCGTGGACCTGAGTTGGGGCTCTCCGCACTTGTCGGTCTCGACTCAGAGTGCCAGCTACGAGGGCTCGGGCACCGTGAAATCAAACATCACGCTCGATGGGCATACGTTCGTTGCCAACACGGACGTGGATAGCCGTATGGACATGGGACTGCACTCCATGCTGCTGACCTTCGACCTCGTTCCAGGAGACAACGCGGAGTTCGGTTTTGGGATCGGCGTAACGGCCATTGACTTCCTTCTGGCTCTGGAAGACACGGCGACCAAGCAGGAGCTGGTTGGAGAGAGCTTGCTGCCGATCCCGGTAGTCGGTGTGCGCGGCTCGATGGACGCTGGCCCGATCACCTTGAACGGCGTGCTCTCGGGAATGACCGTGAGCGTGGACGAAGGCGAAGTCGATATGCGGGACTACGACCTCTTCGGCCGCTGGAAATTCGCGGGCGGTGAAGAGCACTTGATCGGCTCCGTCACCTTTGGTTGGCGCCGCACCAAGGTGGACCTGGAGTTCGAGGACGCCGGGGATAGCATCGCGCTAGACTTCACAAGTGGTGGCCCGTATGTGGGCCTTAGCCTGCACTTCTAGATCCGCTTGCGCTTGACATGAACGACTGCTGCAAGGGCTAGGAATCCAGCGACGATCTGCCAGCCCAAGGCGCCCAAATTCTTTTGGAGGGTGGCCAGACTGGCGAAGGTGGCGATCGACGCACTCAAGATCATGAGCGAGTTCCAGATCACTCGGCTACGCCCGCGGGGTCGCCGTTTGCCTAGCAGACCCTTGCTGTTCATCATCAGGAAGAATGTCCAGTAGGCGATTGGTAGCAGCGCCATGCCGAAGTTTGAAGTCGGCACAGCCAGCCAAAATTCGGCGTCGCCTTTCCAGATGAACGGCCCAAAGAAACCCACGGTTCCGGCGAACAGCGCTCCGGCACGGTGAGCCGTGCCGCGCGGCTCCAGGTTGAACATCTCGCAGAAAGTAAAGCCACTGATGAGCATCAAGATGATCACCGTAGAGATGGCCATGCCAAGCACTCCCAACCCAAAGACGACCTGAGACACGGTATGTCCGGTCAATGGCTCAAGGGAGGCTGCAAGAGAAAACGCATCGCGTTTCTGCAGCATGGCCGCCAACTGGCGGTCCGCAAGCGGTAGCTCGGCAAGGGCGGAGGCCACTCGTGCTTCGAAAGCGCCGGGTTCCAGTGCCTCTCGCAATCCAGGGTCTACGCTACGCCGGGCGAAGTCCTCGGTGCTCAGCTCACTCGCTAGCCGTGCGTCAAGAGTCTTCAGGTACGCCGTGTGCTCGACAGCTGCTGCCGGCTCATTCACTAGGCGCACATCGGCCTTTCCGTGGAATTGACTGGCCGCAACGATGACCACGCAGCTGGTGGCCAATGCAAAGGGGATCAGAAGTGCGGTCCCGAGATCGAACACCGCCAGGCCCCGGTGGGCGCGCCCCCAGCCCTTGCGCAACATCGAGTAGGGCAAGAGGAACGTCATGTTGATACCCACGGCCGTGGCCGCGGCGGCAACCATGACATCCTGTTGTTCGCTCACGATGCGCGCGGACCACCACTCCGCCATCGGGCTGGCGGCGAGGAACGAGGCAAACTCGGGGGCAGGGGAGCTTAGGAACGAGAGGTCAGGAATTAGACCACCGACGATATCGGCCCATGTCAGGCCGATCTCCGAGGTGGCCAGTGTCAGGACCACCCCAAAAAAGCTCAACACAACCAGCCCAACCATAACTTTCAACACGATTTCAAAGATGCGGATGCCGCGTGCGCCGCTGTCGTAGAACCAGATCACGACGCTTGAGAGACCCAAAATCAGTGCGCAACTGATGACCGTACCCGTGGTTCCCGAGAGGGACGGAATCAAATTCTGTTGGATCGCAGCCGAACCCAATGCGAACTGAGGCAAGCACCACACGACATTGGCCAGCATGACGGCTATGATCCAGCCCCAACCCAGCACAGGGCTCACGTGTTCGTTGATCGCTCTGAAGGGTCGCTTGCCCGTAGTGAGTGTCACAAACCCAATCGCCGCCAGCATGACGATGCCCAGCAGCATGGCCGCGATCTGCAACCAAAGCAGGTGGAAACCTGAGAGCACGCCCAAGTAGAGGGCACTGGCCAACGAACCGCCTCCCAATGTGATCGCGCTCTGCAACCAACCAGGTCCCGACAGGCGAACGAACGCGCGCACAGTCGCGAGCGGACCCCTTGCCCTGGCTTCTGTCAGAGTTCGCTCTTCAGTCTCTGCGCGCGATGCGGTCATGATCCCGAGGGTGGAGGTGAACGCCAGAACCGTAGGGCACCGGCGATGTCCGGGCAAGGCTCAGTGACAGCCGCTAGACTCAGCCGCCTGCATTTGCCCATGACACTCCACGAACAACTGCTGGGCGAGCTTGAGGCCGACCCTCTCGCCGAACACATCGATATCCTTGGCGAACGAGCCGGGTTGAACCCAGTGCGCCGAGCGTTTGCCGCCACGCGTGTGGTCATGGCCACCTCCTATGCAGAGGTACCCCACACTCCCAGCGGACCGGGGAGCCCCTCTGACATCCAACCCCATGTGGATTGGGAAGCGACCCGAGCTTCACGGCGCTACTTGATCGAACAGGGTCTGGGAATTGCCGAAGCAATGGACACTGCGCAGCGGTTTCAACTGGGATGGCCGACCGCCAAACGATTGATCGAGGAAACGTCGACGTTGTCACCTCCCGCGGGTTTCATCGCTGGAGCCAGCTCCGATCACCTGGCGCAAATCGAATCGGCGCAAGCACTCTGCGAAGGCGTCATTCACCAGGTAAACTTCATCCAGGTAGCTGGGGGGTTACCCATCTTGCTACCCATGCCTTGGCTGGTGAACAGAGGGTGCGACGAGGACGAATTCGTCGCCGTCTACGATCAGATTCTCTCCGCGGTAGAGGGCCCAATCCTGATCCACTGGCTCGGCCCAGCCTTCCTGGAGGGTATGCAACACTATTTCCCAGGGAGCAGCTTTGAGCGCGTGATGTCCCTGGATCGGAACAAGGTCGCGGGCGTCAAGCTGTCTCTACTCGACCCGGCTTTTGAGCGAAGAGTGCGATCAGAGTTGATGCGCCACGGGCAAGCCGTGTTCACCGGAGACGATCTGAATTTCCCGGCCCTCGTCGAAGGGGAGTCCCAGCAAGTGCTCAGCAGCCGCGAGATCGTGGGCGGCGCACTCACCTGTGGGGATTTCAGTCACGCTCTACTCGGGATCCTGGATGCAATTGCGCGGCCGGCTACCCTGGCCTTGCGCGCTTTGGCCGCCGGGGATTGCGCGCGGTATGACCAGCTGATGGCACCCTGCAAGGAGCTGGGCGCGCATCTGTTCGGACGACCCACCTGGGGGTATCGAGCTGGAATGGCGCACCTGGCTTGGCTCGCTGGCAGGCAGGAGAATGCGATGCTGCCCAATCACGAGGAGTCGGTGCACGACGATCCATTCAAACAGCGCCTGACCCTGCTAGCCGTTCGGGCCGGGGTGTTTGACGATCGCGCCGCGGTCCGAGAACGGCTGGAGGTGGATCGGGCTTCCGCTCGCTGACCCACCTGACAAACAGCGCGGCCCAAGTTGGGGTGAGAGCGCTACCATGCCTGCATGACATCCCTCGCACGCCGCCATTTCTTGGCCGCCGCCGGCTCCGTCCTCGCCACGCCGCTCAAGTCCGGCGAGGCGCTACTCTCGCTGCCGTTGGAGCCGCAAGAACCCCAAGAGCCAGAGGGAGCCGAGGTCGCACCAGGTCCATGCATGCGCGGCATCCAGCGTGCCCTCAAGTACGGAATGATCGGACCGGGCTCGACCGTGCTCGAAAAATTTCGGCTGGCCGCTGATGTGGGCTTCGAAGGGGTGGAGATGGACTCGCCCAGCGGATTGGATCGCAACGAAGTTCTGGAAGCCAAGGATGCCACGGGCATCGAAATCCCCGGTGTCGTGGATTCTGTGCACTGGCGGGACACGCTGGGTGATGCGGACGCTGAAGTTCGCAAGCGTGGTCTGGATGGGCTGCTCAGAGCCTTGGAAGACTGCGCCGCCTATGGCGGTTCGACGGTTCTGCTTGTGCCAGGAGTGGTCAATCAGAACACCCCCTACCACTTGGTGTACGAACGCTCCCAGACCGAGATTCGCAAGGCACTGCCCGCCGCCAGTGACTTAGGGGTGAAGATCGCCTTCGAGAACGTATGGAACAACTTCCTCCTCTCTCCGGTCGAAGCCGCACGTTACGTGGACGAATTCGAGAGCGATCGAGTGGGCTGGTTCCTCGATATCGGAAACCTGATCCGCTACGGCTGGGCCGAGCATTGGGTGCAGGCCCTAGGCCATCGCATCCTCAAGCTCGACGTCAAGGAATACAGCCGCAAACGCCAAATGGAGGAGGGGCCATGGAAGGGTTTCGGTGTGAAGATCACCGAAGGGGACTGCCGTTGGCCCGAGGTGATGGCCGCGCTCGACAAGGTTGGCTTTGCAGGTTGGGCCAGTGCCGAAGTGAGCGGCGGCGACCATGAACGAATGACTGAGATTCTGGTTCGGATGACCCGCGCATTGGATGCTTGAAAGTTTCCCTCTTCGTTTCCTGCCTGGTAGACACCATCGCGCCCCAGGTTGGCGTGGCCACCGTGCAGGTGCTTCGGAGAGCTGGCTGTACGGTCGTGTTTGACGCGCGACAAACCTGCTGTGGGCAGCCGGCATTCAATGCCGGTCATAAGGACGAAGCCTGCCGAGTGGCCCGCGGAGTGCTCGATAGCTTGGGTTCGACGAACGAGCCCATCATCGTGCCCTCGGGATCCTGTGCGGCCATGCTGGCTCGCCTACCGAGCCTGTTTGAAGTAGGCGAGGATCACGAGCGAGCCCTATCGGTCGCCAACCGCACGCGCGAATTCAGTCAATTTCTCGTCCAAGACCTGAACTTGATGGACCTGGGAGCTCGTTGGCCTGGCAAGACCACCTGGCACGACGCTTGCCATACGCTGCGGGAGCTGGGCGTCCGTGATGAACCGCGCCAATTGCTGTCCCACGTGCGAGACCTTGAATTGGTAGAGGCGCAAGGTTGCGATACGTGCTGTGGGTTCGGCGGGACATTCGCGATCAAGCACGCGGACGTGTCTGTGGCCATGTCCGACTGGAAGATTCGGCACATTGAAGAGGCTGGTGTGGCTGCCGTGCTCTCATCTGACGTCTCCTGTCTGTTGCAGTTGGGCGGCCGACTGGACGCGTTGGGCTCCAAGGTGAAAGCCCTGCATTTGGCGGAGGTCTTGAACTCAAGATGACACCTGGCGAACCCATCGTTGATCTCGATGCCCGCAACTTCGGAGATCGCTCTCAGGAAGCTCTGGCAGATGACTCCTTGCGCGGGGCACTGGACAAGGTCACGACGGAGTTCGCCAATCGCCGGCAACGTGCACTGGCACAAGCGCCGGACTGGGAGACGTGGCGCGAGCAGGCCCGGGCCATCAAAGCCCATACCTTGGCGAGCCTGGACTCCTACCTACTTCAGTTCGTAGAGCGTGCAGAAGAACGCGGGCTGCAGGTCCACTTCGCCGAGGATCGAGAGGAGGCCTGCAGTATCGTGAGCGCAATTGCCAAGCAGACTGAGGCATCCAGAGTCGTCAAGAGCAAGAGCATGGTGACCGAGGAAATCGGTCTGAACGAACACCTCCTTTCGCAAGGAATGGAGCCCGTAGAGACCGATCTGGGGGAGTGGATTATTCAGCTGGCGGGTGAAAAGCCGTCCCACATCATCGCCCCCGCCATCCACAAGACGCGTCAGGAGGTCGGCCGGCTGTTCAGCGAGGAGCTCGGCATACCCGAAAGCCACGATGTGGAAGAACTCACAAATGTGGCCCGCCGTTTCTTGCGCGCGCGCTTCGCGGACGCCGACTTGGGTGTGAGTGGTGTGAATTTCCTGGTCGCCGAAACGGGCTCCTTCCTGGTCTTGGAAAACGAGGGTAACGCGCGACTTTGCATGAGCTTGCCCAAAGTGCACATCGCGGTTACCGGCATCGAAAAGGTCATTCCCCGCCTCGCCGATCTGGATGTGTTCTTGCGGCTGCTGCCCCGATCCGGAACGGGACAGGCTCTGACCACGTATCAGACTCTGTTTACGGGCCCCAAGCTCGCACCCGGGGATGAAGGGCCCGAGGAACTACACCTGGTTCTGCTCGACAATGGCCGCAGCAAACAGCTCTCCACGCCACTGGAACGAGAGGCGCTGGCCTGCATTCGGTGCGGCGCATGCCTCAATGTTTGCCCGGTCTACAAGCAAGTGGGTGGTCATAGCTACGGCTCAGTCTACCCCGGCCCCATCGGGGCGGTGATCACTCCCGCCCTGGCGGGGCAAGACTGCGCCGGCAACCTGCCCCACGTTTCCAGTCTGTGCGGAGCGTGCCGAGACGTGTGCCCCGTCAAGATTGATTTGCCGGAGCTGTTACTCGACCTGCGTGAAAGAGGGACGGAGGCAGGCTGGGGTGAGCGCTGGGGTTTCGCAGCCTGGAGTCGTATTGCAGCACGCCCGCGACTGGCTGGGTTCTTGGGCCGCGTACTCACCCGCACCGTCCGCCTGGGCCAATCGTCAGGAGCGCTCTCCCGAATGGTGGGCAAGTTGCTTCCACCGCTTGGGGTCTGGAACGACAAGCGCAGCCTGCCCCAGATGCCGAAGCACTCGTTTCGACAGGAATGGAAGGGAGGTCTCGACAAACAGGAGCCGCCCACATGAGCGCCACGGATCACCCCCTTCTGAACGCAGTCCGTTCCCGGCTCAAGGGCACACAACCTCCGCCCCTGCCGCCCGTGCTCGACATGCCGACTGCGCGCGGTGGGGTCGACGCATTCTGTCAGGCCCTGGAAGCCGTTGAGGGACAGGTGCACCGGGTCAAGTCTTCTGAAGATGGCCTGCTGATTCTGCGAGGCTTGGCAGCTGACCGCAGCTGGAATGCGATTGCCTGCTCAGACGCCGCCGCTCTTTCGAGTTGGCGTGACTCTGTGGGCCTTGCCTGCCACGTACACGGCCTAAGGGACCCGATCCCCAGGTCGGAATTGCTCGAGATGGACGTTGGCCTGTGCACGGCTCAGCTGGGCATCGCCGAGACAGGAACTCTCGTGCTGTGCTCGGAATCCGAACGACACCGGCTCGTATCCCTCGTCCCACCGGCCAGCGTCATCGTTCTCTTTGCTCGCGATTTGGTTCCCGACCTAGCCTCTGCTCTTCGGCAACTGCAGACCCAGGCTCTACCCACGACCACTTCGTTCATCACCGGGCCCTCGCGCACGGCGGACATCGAGCTGACCTTGACGGTTGGGGTCCACGGGCCCCGCAGTGTGGACGTCATATTGATTGAAGGCTGAATCGGCGCCTACTTGGCGCGCCGCAGTTTCAATTCCTCAACTAGGCAGTAGAGGGTGGGGACGACGAAGATCGTGATGAGGGCCACCGTCATCCCGCCAATCGATGGAATTGCCATGGGGATCATCACGTCCGACCCGCGCCCGGTGGACGTGAGGATCGGGATCAAGGCCAGGGTCGTCGTGGCTGTGGTCATCAGACAGGGCCGAATCCGTCGTTTCCCCGCTTCCACAACGGCGTCAATCACGGCCTGCTTGTCTTTTGGTGCCCGACGCTCGAAGGTCTGCTTGATGTAGGTCGCCATGATGACCCCGTCGTCTGTGGCGATCCCAAACAGGGCCAAGAATCCCACCCACACGGCCACGCTCAAGTTGAGCGCGTGTACCTGAAACAACTCGCGCAGGTCAGTACCCGCGATCGTCGTATCGAGGAACCACCCTTGCCCATAGAGCCAGAGCATCAAGAATCCGCCGGACCAGGCAACAAACACTGCCGAGAAGACGATGGCCGTCGTCATGGTCGAACGGAACTGCATGTATAGGATCAAGAAGATGAGGAACATGGCCAAGGGCAACACAACTCGCAACTTGGCCGAGGCGCGCTGTTGATTCTCATAGTTGCCGGCAAACTTGTAAGACACCCCCGGAGGCAGTTCGTAGGCACCCGATTCAATTTGCGCGGCGATGTAGTCCTGTGCGTGTTCGACTACGTCCACTTCCGCCTGGCCCGGTTGCATATCAAACAACACATAGGCCACTAGGAATGTGTCCTCGCTCTTGATGCTCTGCGGGCCAGGCGTGTACCGGATTTCGGCCAACTGACCCAGAGGGACCTGCACCCCTCCGGGGCTGGCCACAAGAACTTCACCCAACTGCTCGAATTGGTCTCGCAATTCCCGCGGGTAGCGCACGCGCACTGGGTACCGTTCGCGCCCCTCGATGGTGGTTGTCAGCCTCTTGCCCCCCACCGCCACTTCGATCACGTCCTGAACGGCGCGTACGGAGAGGCCATAGCGAGCGATCGCGGTACGGTCGATGTCGATTTCAATGTAGGGCTTGCCGATCACTCGGTCTGCGAAGACCGTTGCCGGACGAATCGTGGGCACCTCGCGCAACATCTCTTCGAAGTCGAGCGCCACTTGCTCAATCGTCTTGAGATCGGGTCCGTACACCTTCACACCCATTGGAGCCCGCATGCCTGTCTGAAGCATGATGCGCCGGGTCTCAATGGGCTGCAGCATGGACGCTGTGGTCATGCCGGGAATCCTGGCTGCCTGCTCGATCGCGTCCCAGATATCCCGCGGGCTAGTGATGTGATCACGCCATTGGCGAAAAGCCTGTCCGTTCTCGTCAGGGACCAACATTCCGCCGTCATCCAGCAAGAACTCGCCCGTTAATTCATCTTGGGCGAATCGAAGTCGCCGTCCATTCCCGTCCAGCTTGTACTCAGATTTGTACGTGACCACCGTCTCCACCATGGAGATAGGTGCTGGGTCGAGAGGGCTCTCTGCACGGCCAATCTTACCCACGACCTCCTCGACTTCGGGGATCGCGCGGACCAGCATGTCTTGCTGCTGCAAGAGCTCGAAGGCTTCGCCAATGGAGGCGTGGGGCATGGTCACGGGCATCAGTAGGAACGACCCCTCGTCCAAGGGCGGCATGAACTCCTTGCCCAAACCGGGAAAAGTGTGGGAAGCCCACGTCCAGGGTTTCCACATTTGCACGTCGTGGGCGTCCACAGTTCCCGACCCGACGAGAGCTGCGGGCAGGACTGCGCGTGCGGCGTTGGTCACGGCCGCCATAGGAGCCGCTAGAGGCGCGGTAACCCGCGCGAACCCCAGCCAAGTGGCAAGTCCGAAGAAGACCAGGATCGTCGGGACCGACAGGAACAGGATCTTGTGGCGCAGGCACCAGCGCAGAACCGGCTCGTAGGTCGAAATCAGTAATGCAAAGAGGGCCAAAACGCCGCCGAGCAGTCCAAACGTGAACAGCAGATTACCGCCTGAGCGCCCAGGTCCAAGCGGTTCCCACAGGCTGGCCAACAGAACCGCCACAGCGACCGCAACTGCTAGGCTCGCGAATCGGCGTGCGACTTGTTTGGTCTTTTCGGGGAGGGTGGGTTCGAGCGCACGCCAAGCCGCGAGGGCCAACAACGCGAGCCCGCCCTTCACCGTCACGCTGAACGCGACCGTCAAACCCGCGATTGCCAACATCCAGGCCCCAACTAGAGATCGTCCTCCCCGTTTCTCTCGCGCACGCCCGAGGAACATGTGAGCCGCCGGGGGAATAATTACCAGTGCGACGATAATTGAGCCAATCAACGCAAAAGTCTTGGTGAACGCCAAGGGCTTGAACAACTTGCCCTCAGGTCCTTCCATGGCGAACACGGGCAGGAAACTGACAACCGTAGTCAAGACCGCAGTGAGCACGGCCCCTCCCACCTCCGTCGCCCCACGATAGACGCTCTCCAACCGTTCTCGCACGTTCTGCTTGGGAGTGGCGTGCTTGAGGATGTTCTCCGTCAGCACGATGCCCACGTCCACCATCGTGCCGATGGCGATAGCGATACCGGAAAGGGCGACGATGTTGGCGTCTACGCCGAACTGCTTCATGGCAATGAAGCACAAGAGCACGGCGAGAGGTAGGAGTCCGGAGATGAGCGCCGCACTGCGTAGGTGCCCCATCATGACCAACACGACGATAATGGTGACCAGAATCTCGAGCTCCAGGGCCGAGTTGAGGGTCCCCAGGGTCTCGTGGATCAGACCAGATCGATCGTAGAAGGGAACCACACTCACACGTGACGTGCGTCCATCTTCAAGAGTCTTGGACGGCATGCCCGTAGCGATCTCACCCAAGCGTTGCTTGACCCGGTTGATCACTTCAAGCGGGTTGGCGCCGTAGCGCACAACGACGACGCCCCCCACGGCCTCTGCTCCACCCTTGTCCAGCGCCCCGCGCCTCAGGGCAGGCCCAAGAGCGACCGTTGCAATCTGGCGCACGGTGATCGGCACGTTGTCTGAGACACCCACGACGATCTGCTCGATGTCCTCGAGGTTCTCGAGGAATCCCAGACCGCGGACTACGTACTCGGCCCGGTTGATCTCGATCGTGCGCGCACCAACGTCGACGTTTGAAGCCCCAACGGCCTTGAACACGTCATTGAGTGCGATGCCGTGCGCTCGCATGGCGTCGGGATCCACATCGATTTGGTATTCCTGCACGTAGCCCCCGATTGACGCGACCTCCGCCACGCCCTCCACGCTGGAGAGCTTGTAGCGCACGTACCAATCCTGGATCGTGCGCAACTCATGCAGGTCCCACCCGCCCGTGGCTTGGCCCTCTTCGTCACGTCCTTCCAGGGTGTACCAAAAGACCTGGCCCAACGGCGTCGCGTCCGGACCCAGCGCCGGCTGCACGCCCTCGGGCAAGGTGCCGGATGGCAGGCTGTTTAGCTTCTCCAGCAGGCGACTGCGAGACCAGTAGAACTCCACGTCCTCGTCGAAGATCACGAAGATCGACGAGAAGCCGAACATGGATGAACTACGGATGCTCTTCACACCGGGAACACCCAGGAGCGCCACGGTCAGTGGGTAGGAAACCTGATCCTCCACATCCTGGGGGGAACGGCCCGGCCAAGAGGTGAAGATGATCTGCTGATTCTCACCGGTGTCGGGAATGGCATCGACGGGCACTGGATCGCGCGGTAGCCCGGGCACGTTCCAGTCGAATGGCGCAACGATGATGCCCCAGGCCACAAAGAAAACCGTCCCGAGCATTACGAGCAACCGGTTCTCGAGCGAGAAACGAATCACGCGATCTAGTGCGGACGGGGGCTTCGCCCCTGATTGGAGGTCCGTGTCAGCCATCACTTGTCCTCGTGCGCGTGCACTTGGTCCGCGGTATGGGCTGCTGGGTGGAACGTCTGGCGAATCTCACCGCACTTGAGCATCGAGTCTCCGAAGTAGGGATTGCGAAGGTCGTCTCCCACCTGCAGCCAAGAGGCCCCCTCACCATCAAGGGCCATGGGACAGTAGGCCTCGTGCAACATCGAGTCCCCGTCCTGACCGAACATCTCTGCCATGCGAATGGCAGCGTTCGAGAGCGGCTCAAATGCTGCCCTCAGACCTTCAATCCCAATCGACGACCTAGCTCCTTCGATTGCTGTCGCCATCGCTCGTTTCTCCTCTGCCCAGGTGGCCCGAGCCTCGCTGGGCAGAGCCTCGGCTACGGGGGCCATGAGGGCCTCGTCCAAGTCATCGATGACACCGCGGGCGGCGACCTCATCATCGGCCGCCAAGGCGACCTGAATGCCCAGGTAGGCGCGATAGAGCGGAGAGATAGATTCGCGGAACAGGCTGGCCGCCGGCCCCTCGAGACTCGCAGCCTCCGGCTCCATGCTCATCATGCTGGGCTTGGCTTGAATCTGCATAGCGCTGTCGATGCGGAACGCACCGTTCGTCACCACGACTTCACCCTCATCAAGCCCTTCGAGTACGAGGTACTCATCTCCGGCGCGGGGCCCTAGGCGGACTACCCGGCCCTCGAAAGTCGGCTTGTCCGCGCCGGGAACCTGCACGTAGACAACTGCCCGCTTGCCCGTCAGCAGCACCGCGCTGACGGGAACCACGAGCGGCCTCTGTTCGGGGGTCAGGTGCGTCGCGACGAGTCCCAGGTCCTCTGCCGGCACCAGTTCCATCCCACAGATATCGCACAGGCCGGGTTCATCCTTGATGATTTCAGGATGCATGGGGCCGACCCATTTTCCAGCGAGGTGCGGGTCGAGCACGGCCCCCGCAGCCCCCAAGCGCGAGGAAGCCGCTGCGCGAACAAACATGCCCGGCTTCAGAAGACCGTTGGAGTTGTCCAGGATGACGCGCACCTTGGCCGTGCGCGTGTGCTCCTGGACGAGGGGGTCGATATAGGAAATGCGCCCTTCAAATACGGCGGCTGGCAGAGCCGCGACTTCGATCTGAATGTCCTGCCCAAGACGCAACCAAGCCAGGTCCTGCTCGTAGGCGTCGAGCTGCACCCAGAGTTGGCTCAAGTTGGCAACGCGATAAATGTGGGTGCCCGTTTGCACGTAGTCCCCCTCATCCACGTACTTGTCAAGAACGACACCCGCAGTGGGAGAGGTCAGTTCGACGTGGTCCTCTGCTGTGCCGCGGGCCTCGATCGCTTCAACCTGAGCCTCGGTCAATCCCCAAAGGGTGAGCTTGTCACGCGCGGACTGATAGGCCGAGCGATTGCTAGCGGCCAAGAACTCGCTAGTCTCACCAGCCGTGGCCAACAACCGCTGCTTCGAGGTGAGCAGCTCCTCCTGTGCAGTCAGCAACTCGGGACTGTAGAGACTCACGAGATGGTCTCCCTCCCTCACGCTCACCCCCGTGTAGTCCACGAAGAGGCGGTCGAGTCGCCCAGGAACCCAAGCGGAAATTGTGCGCACGCTCGTTTCGTCGTAGGCCACCTTGCCCGTCATGCGCACCATGCGCGTGACATTCTTGCGGCCTACAGACTGCACGTTGATCTGTGACAGGGCCTTGGAGGCCGGAGACATGACGAGTTGGCGCTCTCCGGCTCCATGTCCTTTCGTCAACTCGACGAGATCCATGCCGCAGATAGGACAGTCCCCGGCATCGGGCAACTTGATCTGCGCATGCATGGGACAGGTCCAGAGCCTCGCCTCTTCGGGCTCAACTGAATTGACCGTTTGCGCCCCAGTTTCCGGCTCACCGGAAACATCAGGCTCAGTGGGAATCGAGTAGCGGCCTGCTAGAAATAGCGCGCCGGCCAGGGTGCCGGCAATGAGAATCTTGTTCGTGGTGTTCATGATGTTTCTCCTCCACTGAGGGCTCGCAGGTGAGCACGCCCTTCCAGATAGGCGTGGCAAGCGCGCCAGAAGGAAAGCTGGAACTCCAGCAAGGCGCGTTCTGAGTCGATTAGGTCGAGAATTGAGCTGGTGCCAGTTCGATACGCAACCAGCGTGAGTTGCAAGGCTTCGCTCGCCCTGGGAATGAGCGAATCACGGTAGAGAGAGATCTTGCGTGCAGAGTCCTCTACTGCGAACGCCTGGACTTCGATGCGCATGCGCAGTCGGGATTCGAGCGCATCAAGGTTCTGCTGGGCGGCTCGTACTCGATGACGTGCCTCGCGTTCGGCAGCTTGGTAGCTCCGCCTCCAGACCGGCAAGCTCACGCCAACCTTGACCATGAGCGGGTCATCTCCACTACCAGCCATGAGGGGGTCGATAGCTGATCCGGTCTGCATGGTCTCAATGCCAAGCATGAAATTGGGCAGCGACTTGAAGCCGGCCACTTCGATAGCGGCCCGACGCGCACCTAGCTCCGCCTGCAAGTCGTGAATCTCGGGGTTGTTTTCAAGAGCCAAGGCCAAGGTCGAATCAAGGGCAACCGTAGAGACGACAGGCTTGGGAAGCTGGGGAAGAGGCAGAATGTCCCCGGGCTCCCGGTTCAAGGTCATCGCATCGGCGAGGTGCGCAGAAGCCACGCGCTGGCGACGAAGCACGCGCGCCAGGTCATCCTCCAGTCTTCCGATCTCGACCTGCAGGCGCAGCAGGCTCGCCTGCCCTTCGCCTCCCCGAATCCGGCCCTGGACCACGGGCTCAAGACCGTGTAACAGCACGAGCAGTTCACGGGTTGTGCTGATCTCTTGTGCGAGCAGACCGTAGTCGAAATAGGCGACCTCGATGGCCGTCTGGACTCGCAGCCGTTCCACCTGCAAGCGATGGCGGGCAGCCTCGGCCCGGCTAGCGGCGACCTGGGCCTGGGCCCGCAGTTTCCCCGGCCAAGGAAATGCTTGGGAGAGCCCGATGCGACGCTCCTGGGGACCCGTGCGGGTTTGGACGCTCTCTAGGAACTCGCCATAGGAGAGTTGCGGGTCTGGGTAGGTATCCGCCTGCTCAGTCTGGGCCAGCGCAGCCTTCCACATCTCGAACCGCGCTCGAATCGTCGCACTGTTGGAAAGGCCAAAGGTGATGTAGTCCTCCAGAACTGGATCCGACGGTAGCGGAATGGGCTCAGGAATCGCAGTGTCAGCGACTGTCTTGAACGAGGAGGGAGTCTCTACCGCGTCGTTGCCGGTGGACACACACGCCGCGCTGACCGTGAGCAGGATGGCTAGGGGGTATCTGGAATTCTGGATCATCGAAATAGGGGCGGAGTCGAGAGCGGATCGGGGACCAGTTCGCGCAGCAACGAGCTGCGGATCGATGGCCTCGCGCTACGGCAAGGACCTGCGCCATGCACATGCGAACGCCACCACACAATGGTGCTGGTGGAGCGCAGGGCGCCTAGGAGTGTGCGCTCGCTCTCAGAGTCGGAAGACCTGATGGAGCAGACACAAGTCCGCCCCCACCCGTGGAATTCCAGCAGGAGGGGTCACTAGCACCTGCTGCGCGCACTCGGGCGCATTGAGCAGGGGATTCCAATCAAACGCCAGGGCACTCGTCGGCGGTTTGGCCCAGTTCGACGTCACGTTGTCGGGACGATCCAGGGGCTGGGGAAGGGGGCTGGCCAGGCAATCGCAGGACCCAGCTTGCACGCTGTCCACACCGGGGTGGATGCGCCACGGATCGGAATCATCCGGGCCACAGCAACTCGCCTCGGTGAGCGAGCAGGCGCTGACCTCAACGACCTCGCAGCAGCAGCAGCAGCACTCTCCCTCACTCGGCCCAGAGGGCGAGCTCATGGTCGACAACGCAAGTGGCTGCAGAACCAACTGCAGCACCGCGAACAGTGCGACCACGGAGAATTGTCTAGTGCGCTGAAGCATGTGTGTCGTGACTGAGAGGCTTCCTTGTGGATCGGATCTCGGCCCCTCGACCCTGATACGATTCCGAGTTCCTTGCAATAGACTCAAGTGCGATATTGTGCGCGGCCCTTACCCGGGGCCCTCCGGGGCCCTCTCATCCGGGCTTGGACCCCCACTGGGCCCGATATCGCCAGATTCTCCACCGATGTGCCGCCTGAGGCCCCGGTTGAAGGTTAGGAACATCAGGGCGAAGAGCCCGCTGAATGCCCCCAGCGCCATGGGGTAGCCCTGGTCTTCGATCAGCCAACCAAGGATGGGCCCCAATACGAAAAAGGAAAGGCGCACGCCCAGGCTCGAGATCGAGTTGGCCGTGGCCCTCCATTCTGCGGGCACGCGGGTGTTCAAGGCATCCTTGATGACCACCTGAGTCAGTCCACGGCCGACTTGGAAGAGCAAACCAAGAGCTACACCCAAGGTGGCCCACAACCACGAGCCTCCCGCTTCATCAAAGGCGAAGGCACACACGGCCATTCCCCCAAACCCCAGAATCGGAAGTACGCCTACGCAGGCGACGACGCCTCGAAAGGTGACTCGATCCTCCACGTTGTGGGCCAAGCGCCCGACAAAAGCCACAGTCAAGTTGTAGCCGGCCCAAAGCAGGCCGAAGTGCGCCACATTGATGTCCAGCGAGCGCCAATAGTCCTGGAAGGCCCAGACGGCGATCAGAGTGCCCAGGCCGTAGAGAATCAGATTGATCATCACGAAGCGCAGGAATCGTGACTCGCTGAAGATTCCATGCCAAATCAGTCGTGCGTTGCGCCAATGAGAGCTCGGGTCCAGTGTCTGTCGCGGAACGTCCACGAGGGAGAGTGCAACCAGGAATGGGATCCAGCCAACGACCGCATTGACGTGCACGACATCCTCCAGGCCGAGGTCCAAGAAGGACGCCCCGAGTAGGCCTGCCGTGATCAGGGACGCGATAGTCTCCCCTCCTTGCATCCACATCAGCCGGCGACCCAGGAGCCGCCGCTTGCCACCAGCATCCCCAAGCGCCTCGAGCGAATCGTAGAGCAAGGCAACATCTGTGCCGGAGTAGAAGCACACGCCAACAGCCGCGAGAAGCTCAAATCCGATGAACCCCGCGAAACTGTCCGCCCAGTAGAGGATGGTGAATCCGAAGCCATGCAGGCAGCCCGCCATGAGCAAGCAGCGGCGCCGCCCCAGAAGGTCGGAGACATAACCCGAAGGAACTTCGAGCAACACGATGGTGATCGCGAACACCGCCTGCAGTTGAAACACACGGTCCATGCCAAGGTCGTGCAGCCCGAAGTAGGGCACGATCACGGGCATCACCAGCATGAACATCCAGGTGAAGCTCATGGCCTGGATGCGTCTCACATTCGCTCGCAGGCGTTCAGCAGTGGGGGCAGGATGGACCATTGCGGGCGGGAGGATACCATCCACACCCATGGCTCCCTTCGCGCACCTCACTCGTTCCGATTACCCGATCCCTTCCGAACTCGAAGAGCGCTTGATGAGCCCCGCCCTGCTCGTCTTCCTCGATCGGGTCCGGGAAAATATCCGGCGCGTGTTGGAGTGTGCTGACGGAGATCCGAATCGTTGGCGAGTGCACCTCAAGACCACGAAAATTCCGGCGATCTGGGATGAATTGCTCAGCGCAGGCGTAAAGACCTTCAAGTGTGCGACGGGTCGCGAGGCGGCTCAGCTCTTGGCACTGCTCGACAAACGTGAGATCACAGGCGACGTACTGCTCGCCTATCCGTTGGTGGGCCCTTCACTTCAGTACCTAGGCCGATTGGCGAGACAGCACCCTTCTCAACAGGTTTCCGTCTTGTGTGAGGACGAGAAGCGAGTGCACTCCATTCCCGAGGAGCTCGGGATCTTCATCGATGTGAATTCGGGAATGGATCGAACGGGGATCCCGTTGTCCAAAAATCAGGCGATTCTGGCCTGCGCCCACGCTGCACAAGGCCGGCTCGCCGGTCTCCACTTCTACGACGGCCATCTGCACGGCGAAGATCAAGAGGAGCGCAAGCGTGAAATTTTCGACGGTTACGATCGCCTGATTGCCCTGGTGAAGACGCTCGACGCCGGGGGAATCCATGTGAAAGAGGTCATCACGGCAGGTACGCCGGCGTTCCTTTCGGCCCTCGACTACCAACCCCTGCAGGGCCTGGGGGGAACGCTGCACCGCGTTTCACCGGGAACCGTCGTCTTCCATGATGTGCGCTCGCAGATAGAAAACCCGAAACTGGCTCTCGACCCGGCTGCGCTCGTCTTCAGCCGAGTAGTCAGTCACCCGTGCGAAGGCCAGATCACCTTGGATTCGGGCTCCAAGGCCGTCGCGGCTGAAGCCGGCGACCCGCTGGCTCACATCCTGGGCCATGCCCAGTGGACGGCCTTGAGTCCTAGTGAAGAGCACCTACCCGTTGACCTGGGCGGCGGGCAGGCCCCCGAACGGGGCACGACCTGCATGTTGGTACCGCTGCATGTCTGTCCGACAGTCAACCTGGCTGAGCAAGCGGTGCTCATCGAGAGCGACGGGTCCTATTCGGTCGTGGAGGTAAGCGCGCGCGCACACGATCTCTTCGCCCCGGACTACTAGGTCAACGTCGCCGGGTTGGCCTCTGCGTTGGCCTCTGGACGAGCTTCCGAATCCGCACCGTGGACGAACATCTCCGTGCCGGTCTCGAGGCAGGTCCGCGCCAGCTCGTCTAGGCTCTTATTGCTCGCGACGCTCACGCGCTCTGCGCGGTAGGCCTCCAGCCAGCGGTCCGCCTCACGGTCTATCGTGTTGGTCACCGGCAAGTCCGTATCTTCCCTGCCGGTGAGGGCATCGAGAACGTCCTGCAGACGAATGTGAGACAAGTCGCGCGCGGGCAGGATCTCGTGGGATGCGTCTCCTGGATTCTCGCCCAAGGCGACAAGGCCGTTTTTGCGTAGGCGCTCTAGGGCGTCGTCAACCGAGCGTTCGGGCACTTCCATGTCCTCCGCGAGAGCATCCACGCGCAGGGGCGCCTGCCCGGCCAAGAAGGTGACGGCCACGCGGCCCATAACTCTCATAGCAACGGCCTCCAAATAGGCAGGGTCCTGGTTGCGGGCGCGCATCACCTGGCGGAAAGCCGGTTCACCCTGATGCGCGCAGGCAACCTCCGCACCCAGCAGCACGGTGGTCCATGACAGGTACATCCAGAACATGAAGATCGGCACGGCCGCAAAGGTCGAGTAGATCGCGCTGTAGTTGGCCACGCCCACCTGGAAGCGCAGGTGCAGAACCTGGGCAATCTGCCACAAGGCCCCTCCGACCAGGCCGCCCAAGATTGCCGAACGCGTGCGAACACGCGTATTGGGCATGAAGAGGTAGATGAAGGTGAATCCAATCCAGACGGCCAAGAAGGGGCCCAGACGGGCGTAGTACGCTACGAGTGAATCCAGTCCAAGGGTGTTCGACGCGTAGTCGAGAATCCGTTGGCTCTGCAACGAAGTGTTGAGCGCTGTGGCAGCTGTCAACAAGATCGGCACGACTACCATGATCGAGAGATAGTCGCTGAGCTTGCGCAGCATCGAACGAGACTGGTGCACGCCCCAGATTTCGTTGAAGGTCTGTTCGATAGAGCCCAACAGCTTGACGATTGTGTAGAGCAGAATCGCCGCACCGAAGGTTCCCAGGCTGCTCACCTTCGTGTCTTGGACCACGCTGAGCACCTTCTCGATGGCATCGCGAACTTCCGTCCCTCCAGCCACGGCTTCCGTGGCCCCAGCAGCCGCGGCCCCACCCCCACCCAAGTGCTGATCGAGCATGGGTTGAATAAAGTCGTTGAGCAGGGAGTCGTAGCCCCCCAACCCCTTGGCCACTGCGAATACGAAGGCCAGCAGCGGGACAATCGAGAGGCCAGTGGTGAACGTTAGAGCCGAAGCCCGCATCAAGCAGCGGTCCAGATGAAACCCACGCAGGGCCAGGTACACCACCCGCATGCACTTGTAGGCAAATGCCCGCAGGGTTGGCAGCGATCCCAGATCCTTGTGCCATAGGTCGCCGGCCAAGAACTCACCCGTGGCATCCCAGCGCTTGCCGAGCCAGGTCGTCGACTGGGCAGATCGATTCGGTGAGGTCATGCTCAAGGCTCCTGCTCGTCCCGAACCGATTCCTCCTCCACCAGCAGGGGCCCCCTCCCGGCGCGGCGACGAATCCAATTCAAGACCGCGTGTACCCGTTTCTTCCGGATCAAAGCCAGTTCAATGGGCCTCTTTCCTGGAAAATCCACAAGCATGGCCCCCACAAGGATCGCCAGTAGCCCCTGACCGGGGCTCACCAGCATCACGATGCCCGCCAGCACCAGAATGACCCCTAGAACATTCTTGACCAACGTCAGCAGGACCTTCGGCACCGGGTGCGCGTCTGCCCAGGGCAACCTGGGTGGCTTGGGCCCGAGGAAGTAATCCGCGGGCATACGCCTTATGGCCTGCGGAACCACTATCAAGCTCGAAATCGAGATCACGAGCGCGACGCTCACCAGGAGTTCTCGGTTGTTCTCAATCCAGTCGAAGAAGACAGTCATGGGCACGGAGTGGGATTCCCCCCCACATCGTAGGGGGTACACATAACATAATAGTGTCATGGCCCTTCCCCTGATCCTGCTTGGCGGTGGTGCCGGGCTAGCACTCCTGCTCTCCCCCACGTCCAACTCCATTGGGAGTCTTGGTGACGAAGGCTCTCCGAGTTTCGTCACGGATGTACGGCCGATCCTCTCGGAACATTGCTTTCCGTGTCACGGATTCGATGGCAAGCAGCGCAAGGCTGGGCTGCGCCTCGATCAGCGTAATGGAGCCTTCGCAGCCCTCGAGTCGGGGGGGCACGCCATCGTTCCCGGCGATGTCGAGCTCAGTCAGATGTTGCGGCGTATCCAGTCTGAGGACGACACGGAACTCATGCCTCCGCCTGAGTTCAAACGCCCACTGACAAGTGCGGAAATAGAAGTCCTGGAACACTGGATTCGTGAAGGGGCGCACTGGGAGGAGCATTGGTCGTTCGCGCCTTTGGCTGCGGTGAGTCCTCCTGAAGAGTCTCTGGACCCGATCGACGGTTTCATCCGCAGGGGCCTTCTAAATTCTGGACTCGATCCGGCTCCCCAGGCGGACCCCGTCACGTTGTTGCGTCGGGTGACCTATGACCTGACCGGGTTGCCCCCCGACCCAACGGATGTGCAAGCGTTCCTGCAAGATCCCAGTGCCGAAGCCTATGCCGCCGCCGTGGATCGCTTGCTCGCTTCGCCGCGTTACGGGGAACACATGGGGCGCTACTGGCTGGACGCCGCTCGCTACGGCGACACGCACGGTTTGCACCTGGACAACTTTCGACGCATGTGGCCCTACCGCGATTGGGTCATCAACGCGTTCAACGACAACAAGCCCTTCGATGAGTTCGTCATTGAGCAGTTGGCGGGAGACCTATTGCCCGATGCGACAATTGAGCAGCAGGTGGCTTCGGGTTTCAATCGTTGCAATGTGACTTCCTCAGAAGGCGGGATGATCGCGGCCGAGTACTTGAGCCTTTACGCCAAGGACCGCGTGGAGACGACCAGCACCGTGTTTCTCGGCCTGACCATGGGCTGCGCTCAATGCCACGACCACAAGTACGACCCCATCAGCATGGAGGACTACTACGGGCTGTACGGTTTCTTCAACAGCCTTGCAGAAGAAGCCGCCGACAAGAACATCGCCAACCCGGTGCCGTTCATTCGGGTTCCAACGCCAAAGCAACAGGCAGAGTTGACAGCGCTAGGCGAACAGCGCGACGAATACATTGCAGAGCTGAACAGCCCCATGCCCGAAATCGACGCGCTGCAAGTCGGTTGGGAAGACTCCTGGAGTGAACGCCTCGCGGACAGGTGGTTGATCCTCGTCCCCGAATCCGCTTCCGCAGCCCATGGCACGGAACTGGTCATACAAGAAGACGACTCGGTCTTGGCCCAGGGCCCCAACCCGGCCCAGGAGGTGTACGAACTGACGGCCTACTCAAGTAGCTCAGCCATCACCGGGCTGCGCTTGGAGGCGCTCGTGGGCGGCGGCAACTCACCAGAGGTCCCGGGCCGTGCGCACAACCAAAATTTCGTCCTGACCCAGGTTCAGTTGGAAGCCTACCCGGCAGGCCAGCCTGAGTTGGCTCAGGAAATCTCGCTTGCCAGTGCCCAGGCGAGCTTCTCCCAGGACAAGTACTCGATCACCGGAACCCTCGACGCAACCCCATCGGGCTGGGGAGGACTGGGGTTCAAGGGCTCGCGCCATGCGACCTTCATCGCAGCCGAGCCCTTCGGCTTCCCCGAAGGAACGGGCATTCGAGTGCGGCTCAAGCACGAATCCCAATTCCCCCAGCACAACCTGGGGCGCGTACGACTATCGATCACCTCAGAGCCAGCCCTGACTCCAGCGCAACTTGGCGACTGGTACAAGCTTGGCCCAATAGAGGAGAGCGACGGTCGTGCGAGCTTGACTAAGGACTACGGCCCCGAACGGGAGGTCGACCTGTCCTCCACGCTGGGGGAAACCCAATTGGAATGGGTCGCTCAGCCAGACTACTCCGATGGCGTCGTTCACACCTTCGCCAACGTCTCAGGCATCGTCTTTCTCTACCGAGAAATCGAGGCGCCCACTGCCCGGACCATGAAGGTCGGCTTGGGCAGCGACGACGGCCTGCGGGTCTGGCTCAATGGAGAACTCGTGCATGACAATCCCGCGGCTCGTGGTGTGGCCCTGGACCAGGACATGCTTGAGTTGCCCCTGGCGCAGGGGCGCAACCAACTGCTGATCAAGGTGGCCAATTACGGCGGCGGTTTCGGATACGCGTTTAGGAAGATCGAAGAACGAATGGACGACGTGCCGTCGCCAGTGGGCGCAGCCCTAGGTGTGCCCCGCGCCCAGCGCACTGCCCAGCAAACTCACGACATCAAGTACTACTTCCGCGGCGAGCATTCGCAGGATTGGACCGCCACGCGTGCAGCCATGGAGGCTACGGCCGCCCAACGCACGTCATTGCAGGAGTCCCTACCCACGACACTCGTCAGTAAGGAGCTCGAGACGCGCCGCCCGGCTCACGTGTTGATTCGAGGGCAGTATGACCAGCTCGGTCACGAGGTTCAGCCCGCAGTACCAGCGGCTTTGCCCGCGTTCTCGCCGAATGAGCCCGTCAACCGCCTGGGCCTCGCGCGCTGGATTGTGCGAGCCGACAACCCTTTGACCTCGCGTGTCACGGTCAATCGATTCTGGCAGCAGTTCTTTGGAACAGGGCTCGTCAAGACATCCGAGGACTTCGGGGTGCAGGGGGAACTGCCCAGTCACCCCGAATTGCTGGACTGGCTTGCGCTGCAGTTCATGGACAACGACTGGAATGTGAAGGACCTGGTGCGCACCCTCGTCACTTCCCACACCTACATGCAGTCGGCCAAGTCTGAGGAGGGGGCGCTGAAGTTGGATCCTTACAACCGCCTCTTGTCCCGCGGCCCCCGCTTCCGGCTGGACGCTGAGATGCTGCGGGACACGGCGTTGTTCCTCTCGAACTCCCTCGTCGAAACTCCCGGTGGGCCAAGTGTGAAGCCTTACCAGCCAGCGGGTGTTTGGAAGGCCGTGGGGTATAGCGGTAGCAATACGGTGCAGTACAGCCAGGACAAGGGCGACGCACTCTACCGGCGCAGCATCTACACCTTTTGGAAGCGTACCGCGCCGCCCCCGAACATGGTGGCCTTTGATGCACCCTCACGTGAGTCCTGCACCGTACGCCGGTCGCGCACGAATACGCCATTGCAGGCGCTGGCCCTCCTGAACGACGTGCAAATGGTGGAAGCGGCTCGGCGCCTCGCCCAGCGGATTTTGACTGAATGCCAAGCAGACCTGCCGACGCGCGCCAACTGCGGATTCAAGTGGGTTACCTCACGCGAACCGACTCCGACGGAACAGGCGATCCTGCTCCAGGTTATTGAGACTCAATTGGCCGAATTCCAGGGACAGACGCAGCGAGCCGAGCGGCTGATTCAGATGGGCAATTCTCCTCCGTCCAAGGACTTTGACGCCGAGGAGCTGGCGGCCTGGACCCATTTCTCGTTACTGCTGCTCAATCTCGACGAGGTCATCACGCGTGGATAATTCACACCCCATCACTAGGCGGCACGAGCGCCTGACGCGTCGCGCGCTGCTAGGCAGGACGTCCCAAGGGCTCGGAACCGTGGCGCTCGCGTCACTCCTCGAACCCAAGTTGTTTGCAGGAAGTGGTGACAGTCCTTACCTCGCCGCCCCGCACTTCCGCCCCAAGGCCAAGCGCGTGATTCACTTGATCATGGCTGGTGCCCCATCACAGATCGATTCGTTCGACTACAAGCCGCGTTTGCGCGAGATGTTTGACGAGGATCTGCCGCCCTCGGTGATCGACGGGCAACGCTTCACGACGATGACTTCCGGGCAGAAGCGTTTCCCGATCGCACCTTCTGCGTTCGATTTCAAACAGTACGGCCAGTCCGGCGCTTGGGTTTCAGAACTCTTTCCGCACATGGCTCAGACCGTTGATGACATCGCGATCGTTCGCTCGGTGCACACCGAGGCGATCAATCACGATCCTGCCATCACCTTTCTCCAGACGGGCAGTGAAGTCCCCGGCCGCCCGGGGCTCGGCGCCTGGCTGTCCTACGGGCTGGGCAGCATGAACAAGGACTTGCCGAGCTTTGTGGTCATGACCCCCACATGGACGGGCCGCAAGGAAGCTCAAGCCCTCTACTCGCGGCTATGGGGGTCGGGTTGGTTGCCCCCTCGTCACCAGGGAGTCAGCCTGCGCGCCAACGGTGACCCCGTTCTGTACCTGAACAATCCGGAGGGCGTTACGCGTCAAAACAGACGGTCTCTGCTCGACGGCCTAGCGGCTCTCAATCAGGAGCAGTTCGACGCTCATGGTGATCCCGAGACCCTGGCGCGCATCGCGCAATACGAGATGGCCTACCGCATGCAGGCCTCCGTCCCGGAACTGACGGACATCTCGGACGAGCCCCAAAGCGTCCTCGATATGTATGGACCGGACGTTAAGAAGCCCGGGACCTTCGCCGCCAGTGTCCTGCTCGCGCGGCGCATGATCGAACGCGATGTGCGCTTCATTCAGATCTATCACCGGGGCTGGGATCAGCACGGCAACCTCACAACAGACATGCCGAACAACTGCAAGGACGTGGACCAACCCTGTGCCGGCTTGCTTCGCGATCTCGACCAGCGCGGTTTGCTCGAGGACACAATCGTCGTTTGGGGGGCGGAGTTTGGCCGCACGGTCTACTGCCAAGGTCCGCTCACAAAGAACAACTACGGACGCGACCATCATCCGCGCTGCTTCACCTATTGGATGGCGGGGGGTGGAATCCGCGGGGGGACCGTCCACGGTGCAACGGATGACTTCAGCTACAACATCGTTCAGGACCCCGTTCACATCCACGACATCAACGCCACGATCCTGCACTGCCTGGGCATCGACCACGAGCGGCTGGTCTACCGCTTCAAGGGACGAGACTTCAGGCTCACGGACGTCCATGGTCGGGTCGTGCACGAAATCCTGGCCTAGTCCACGACGCCGGTTGGACGGCCAAACCTGAAACCCGACACGCCACCTGCTCTGCCATCAACTCTTGTGGTAGAAGGGTGCTATGTCTCACGACCTACCCACGATCGGGTTGATTGATCACCGTTTCGAGGTACCCCTCGATCACGCCCGCTCAAACGGACCGACAATCCAAGTGCGAGCGCGCGAGGTGGCTCCTGCCGGGAAGTCACCTGAGCAGGACAAGCCCGTGCTCGTGTTCCTACAAGGGGGGCCCGGGTTTGGCGCCCCAAGACCCAACAATCGTTCGGGCTGGATTGGCCGAGCGCTAGAGGACTACCGAGTCCTACTCTTGGACGAGCGGGGCACGGGACGCAGTTCGCCCGTCAACTACCAGACGTTGGCGCGCTTGGGATCCGCGCAAGAACAGGCGAACTACCTCAAGCACTTTCGCTCCGACAGCATCGTCGCGGATTGCGAATGGGTGCGGGGTCAGATTATTGGAGAGGACACACCGTGGTCAGTATTGGGCCAGAGCTATGGCGGGTTCTGCGCCACCCACTACCTCTCTGCCGCGCCCCAGGGATTGCGTGAGGTCTTCATCACCGGGGGCCTGCCGCAATTGCGTGGGTCCGCGGACGATGTCTACGAACTCACCTACCCCATATGCGCCCGCAAGAATCGCGAGTACTACGATCGCTACCCCGATGATGTGGAGCGCATTCAGCGCATCGCTCAGCACATCACGGAACACGACGTTAGCCTGCCAGGTGGCGGTCCGCTGACAGTGCGCAAGTTTCAGACACTGGGACTCTCCCTGGGATTTTCCGACGGCTTCGAGATCATCCACTACCTTGTTGAGCACGCATTCGTGGATGGTCCACATGGCGCAGAACTCTCCTACGCGTTCCTACGTGGCTTCGAGAACACATTGAGTTTTGACACCAACCCGATTTTCTCGATCCTGCACGAGGCTTGCTACACACAAACGTCTGCGTCCAACTGGGCGGCCCAGCGATTGCGCGATCAGCATCCAGAATTCGACGCAGGTGCAAACGATCCCCTCTTCCTCACCGGGGAGATGATCTACCCCTGGTTCTTTGAGGAGTTCCCGACCCTGACTCCCCTGCGCGAGGCCGCCGAGCTACTTGCTGAGGACGAAGATTGGCCGGTGCTCTACGACCTCGAGGTTCTCAGTAGCAACGAAGTCCCCGCAGCAGCAGCTATCTACAAGCACGACATGTATGTTCCCTGCGAGAGCTCATTGCGTACGGCAGCAGCCATCAAGGGCCTGAAGCCATGGGTCACGGATGAATTCGAGCACAACGGTCTGCGTGCCGATGGGCCCAAGGTCCTCGGCCACCTGATCGCGCTCTTGAAGAACTGAAGCTCCCGCGTTCTTAGAGAACCGGGCTGAAGATGCCGGCGGCGTTGTCTGCAAATCTCCGCAGCCAAGACCGAGCATTCACTTGGGCCATGGTCACCTTGGTCGATTGGCTCATGTATTCGCGTTGCAAGAACCGTAGTTGGCTCGCAAAGTCGGAATCGTAGACCAACGTGGACACTTCGAAGTTCAAGTCGAAACTGCGTCGATCGAAGTTGGCGGTGGTCACGAGGGCCAGGTCGCGGTCAACGGTCAGGGTCTTGGCGTGCAGAAGTCCTTCCTGATACTCGAACACTTCGACTCCGGCCTCAATGAGGCGGCCGAAATGGCTCCGAGCGACTGCCTGCACCAGGGGTGAGTCGTTGCGAGCGGGGACCACGAGCCGAACACTCACACCACGCCTCGCCGCGGTGCAGAGACTGACGACTTGGGCTTCCCCGGGCACGAAGTACGGGGTCGTCAGAATCAGCTCTTCATTGGCCCCGTGAAACGCTGATAGTGCCAACTGGTCCAGCGCCTCATTGTCGTTGTTCGGTCCAGTTGCCAGGACCTGAACAGGAACACCCGTCGCGCAGGGATCTGGAATGTCGGCCAAGAGGGGCTCGAGCGGTTCGTTGGTCTCGAGAAACCAGTCGCACACAAAGATAGACTGCAGGTCCCCGACAACCGGACCGCTGATGCGCAACATGCAATCCACCCACGGTGCATAGCTGGGTTTCAGAGCAAATGCTGCGGCTGCGATGTTCTGGGAACCCGTGTAACCCACGCGCCCATCGATGACCGCGATCTTGCGGTGGTTGCGAAGGTCGACACGGGCGAAAGCCAGGCGCAGGATGTTTGCGGGCAGCGACTCAACAACCTGCACGCCTGCATCTCTGAGTGAACGTGCATAACGGGAGGCCAGGAACGGTCTCGAACCAACGCTGTCCAGCAGCAGGCGGCAATCGACGCCGCGTGCGACGGCAGCCTTGAGGGCCTCTCCGATTCTCAGCCCGGCTTCATCCTCTACATAGATGTAGAACAACAGGTGGCATGAGCTCTGTGCAGCATCGATGTCGTCGGCCAGCCTCTCGATTAGAACAGCCGAGTCACTGGTGAGCTCCAGTTCATTGCCCCTCCGCGGGGGTGTGCCACCCACGGCCTCAGCTAGAGCGATGGTGGCCTTGTACTCACGCGCCTCGGCTCGGTGCTCGGGCAGAGGCCCCAGTCGCGCCACCTGATCCGCAACCCGGTCCGCGATAGAGCGATAGCGCCTCCGCCGGCGGCTACCCAGTCGGGCTTCACCAAGCAGAAGCCAAATGGGAATTCCAACCAAGGGCAGGAAGACGACGAGCAGGATCCAAGCGCGCGACGAGTCAGCGGCACGTGGCCCCCGCATGATGATCTGCACCACGACAACCAGGCGTAGGCATGCATCGCAGGCCAACAAAAACGCAGGCCACCACTGAACCCATTCCATGGCGCTGATTGTCCTTCCCACCCGGCCCTCGGTGCAAGGGTACTGGTCAGTCCATAGGCTGCTCGGTACCCTCGGACGCGAATGGAACGCGTGCTGCTATACCCAGACAACTTGGTAGCCGGCGGCCAGCTCCAAGTCGGACCGGTCTTGCTTGAGGATGATCGCGTGGTGGCGGTTGGTTCCGACGCAGAGGGCGAACCTACCGATCGAACTCTGCACCTACAGGGAACCCTGTTGCCCGGAGTGATCGACCTGCAGGTCAACGGTGCGGGAGGCCGGGGTGTCGAGGAGGGAACAAGGGATGCCCTGAACGTGGTCGCGCGCACGGTTGCATCGGGCGGAGCGGTCGCGTTCCTCCCGACCCTGATCAGCGCCCCGTTCGAAGATTTGCTCGGCCAGACGGCTGCTGTAGCAGACTGGATCGACAACTGGGACGGAAGGGGCGCTCGGCCCCTGGGCATTCACCTTGAGGGTCCCTTTCTCGAGGCTCCGGGGGCCCACCCCACCGATTGCTTGATTGACCCAGACCCAACACGTGTTCAGTCCTTGATCGACGCGGCTCGCGGCCATCTGAGGCTACTCACGCTCGCTCCAGGTCGCGCGGGTGCCGTGTCGGCCACAGCCCAGTTGAGTGCTGCGGGCGTGTGTGTCTCTGTCGGCCACGCTCAAGATCACACACAACTGCAGGCCTGCGTGGATGCTGGTGCCCAGATGGTTACGCACCTGTTCAACGCCATGTCTGGCGCCCACCACCGCGAACCGGGAATCGCCGGACTCAGCCTAGCGCACGCCTCGCTGTGCTGCTCCTTGATCGTGGATGGAGTGCACGTCCATCCGGCGATGGTGCGCAACGCCTACAGCTGTTTGGGACCGGAACGATTCGTGCTCGTCACTGACTGCATGGCTGGAGCCGGCATGCCCGATGGAGAGTTCAACCTCGGTTCGAGTCGTGTGACCGTTTCCAACGGGGTCGTCCGAGATACAGCAGGGGCTCTCGCGGGCTCGGCGATTCTCATGTCCGACGCGGTGCAGCGGTTCTTGGAGTTTGTCCCGGGGACAGATGCGACCCAGGTGGCGAGAGTGGCCTCCGGCAACCCGGCCCGCCTGCTCGGACAGGAGTCCATGGGCTCCATCGCACCGGGTAGGTCCCCGGGCTTTTCGCTGCTGCAGGAGGGCGGCCAGCTTGCGGCAATCGTCCTGGATGATGGCGGGATTCCCGACCGGACAGCCTGAGGAGGCGCCAGGGGGCGGAGGCGCCGTCTGCAACCCATCCCACCTCGCCGGGGGGGCTGGTATCATCCCGCCCGACTCCAGCCATGACGAACAAAGCCCAAGATCCGCCCGCAGAGAGAGCCGACTCCGAACGACTCAACTTCATCGAACGCATCGTCACTGAGGATTTGCGTTCCGGACGAGTACCGAGTGTTCACACTCGCTTTCCACCGGAGCCCAACGGCTACCCTCACATCGGACACGCCAAGGCCATCTGCGTGGATTTTGGCATTGCAGAGAAGTTCGGAGGCGTTTGCAACCTGCGCTTCGATGACACGAACCCCGGCAAGGAGAGCATCGAATACGTAGACGCCATCATGGAGGATGTGCGCTGGCTTGGCTTTGATTGGGGTGACCGGCTGTTCTTTGCTTCGGACTGGTTTGAGGACCTGTACAAATTTTCCGAGGAGCTCGTCGAGAAGGAGCTGGCCTACGTCTGCGACCTTTCCGCTGCTGAGACGCGTGAGTACCGAGGCACAGTGACGGAGGCCGGCAAGAACAGCCCCAACCGCGACCGGCCCAGCGCAGAGAGTCTCGATTTGCTGCGCCGCATGCGTGCGGGTGAGTTCGAGGACGGTGCATACACCTTGAAGGCCAAAATCGACATGGCCTCGCCCAACATGAACATGCGCGATCCGGTCCTCTACCGCATCATGCGCGCCCACCACCACCGCACGGGCGATGATTGGTGCATCTACCCCATGTACGACTTTGCGCATGGGCAGTGCGATGCCCTGGAGCACGTCACGCACTCCCTGTGTTCCCTCGAGTTCGAGAACCACCGCCCGCTGTACGACTGGTTCACGGCCAACCTGTCTGTGCCCGCTGTCCCCCACCAGTACGAGTTCGCGCGCCTCAAACTGACCTACACGGTAGTGGCCAAACGCAAACTCGTGGAACTTGTGGATGCGGGACGAGTCAGCGGCTGGGACGACCCTCGCATGCCCACCCTGCGCGGAATGCGCCGCCGCGGATACACACCCGAATCCGTGCGCGAATTCTGCAAACGCATCGGCGTAGCTAAGTTCAACAGCACGGTGGACTACGCGGTGCTGGATGGCTGCCTGCGCGATGACCTCAACAAGCGCGCCGAGCGTCGCATGGCCGTCCTGCGTCCCCTGAAGGTCACCCTGACCAACTGGCCCGAGGGCCACATCCAGGAGGTCGAGGCAATCAACAACCCCGAGGACGAGAGTGCTGGCAAGCGCACGCTCCGTTTGGGGCCCGAGTTGTTCATCGAGCAAGACGACTTCCGCGAGGAGGCCCCGCGCAAGTTCTTCCGCCTCAAGCCCGGCGGCCGCGTACGCCTGCGCTACGGCTATGTGATCACCTGCGACGAAGTCATCAAGGACGAGAGCGGGACGGTCACCGAACTACGTTGCACCTACCACCCTGAGACCCTTGGCGGCGCCCCCCTAACCGAAGGCGGCAAGGTCAAGGGCATCGTGCACTGGGTCAACGCAGCCGAAGCCATCCCCGCCACCGTCAATCTCTACGACCACCTGTTCCGCACGACTGACCCCGAAGAGGTCCCGGAAGGAGGCCACTGGCACGACAATCTGAACCCAGATTCCTTGGAGACACTGACGACTTGCCGACTCGAACCATCTCTGAGCACTGCCCAACCGGGAGAGTTC
>Ga0209992_10000092_pt1 | contig 133221 bp, 102 predicted proteins | sample 2SBtaG_2_FD_182564 | JGI IMG/M metagenome (GOLD analysis project Ga0209992, IMG submission 182564) | Deep subsurface microbial communities from Kolumbo volcano to uncover new lineages of life (NeLLi) - 2SBTROV12_ACTIVE470 metaG (SPAdes)... | ecosystem: Environmental > Aquatic > Marine >... | reverse complement strand
GCATGATAAATTCTACATTTTCTTTGGCAGTCAAAACAGGTATTAGGTTATAGGCCTGAAAAACAAACCCAATGTTCCTTAACCTGAAATCGATGAGCTGATTGGATTTTAATTCAGTAATGTCGGTATCATGAATGATCACTTTTCCCGATGTAGGAGTGTCCAATCCACCTATAGCATTCAAAAAGGTAGTTTTACCAGAACCAGAAGGTCCGACAATAGCAGTGAATTCACCTTGTTTAAAATTGATAGAAACATCATTGAGTGCTTTTACTTCAATTTCACCTTGCTGATAGATCTTGAACAGGTTATTGGTTTCAATTACATTCATAATTCAATTTATAATGACCTTACTGCTTCTGCAGGGTCTAGTTTTAGTGCTCGTCTGGCTGGTAATAAAGATGATATAAAGGCAACGAACAATGTTAAAATACTAATGTTTACATATAGATTAGAAGGGAGGTAGGTATAGACGATAGCGCCTACTCCGAAATTCTCAAGTCCTTTTCCAACAATTGATAGGTCAATGCCGTGCTCACCAAAGTAAGAGATGATCCAATAAGACAATGCTATACCAACAGGAGTAGCGATCATGCTAATGAAAATGGTTTCAAATAAGATCATTAAAAATATTTTTAGCTTATTCATTCCTACGGACATTAGCATTCCTAATTCTCTTTTTCTTTCTAGCACCGCCATAAGCATGGTGTTGATCACGCCAAAAGACAATGCCAATAATATGATACCCATGAATATGTAGATGAAAGTGCTCATCATTTCATCTGCATAACCAAGCTCAGGTGCAATTTCACTCCAAGTTTCGATCTTATCTTCAGGAAATTCTTTTTCTAGCTGATCTTTTAGCGGAGCTGCATCATCTATAGTATGACACAAAATGGCTATTTCATGAGCAACATTAGCATGTATAGCTTTACTAATATCTTCACGTTTCATAAAAATATTGGCTTCATCAAAAATGGAGCTGGCAGTCTTATAAATACCCTCAACCTTAAGCTTGAGCTTTTGTTGATCTCCGTTTTCATCTACAAAAGTGAGATATAGCTTCTTTTTAATGTCTAGCTCTAATTTATCGGCCAGCGTCTGCCCAATAACAACAGGCTTGCTCTTAATCTCAGTAAAATAAGTTCCTTTAACCAAGTTTTTAGCAATCGTAGTGATGTGCTTTTCATCTTCAGGATCAATCCCAATTACATGAAGTCCCCTTGATCCATGAGCAGTTGTTCCCATTCCAGCTATAATCGTTCTAAGGGAATATGCTTTTACTTTTGAGTTGTTTTGTAATCCTTTAATAAGTTTGTTGGGGTATGGTATCGTATCCTTTATGTTGTAGTTTTCTAAGAAATTAGGATGGTGGATCTGTACATGAGAGAGATAGGATTTTACAGCACTATCCATTCTCTGTTCGTTCAGGCCAAGCGTTAATGCCATGGTAAAAAAACCTGCCCACAAGCCCAATACTATTGAAAGGATTACTGTAAGGCTACGGAGCTTATTTCTCCATACATTTCTCCATGCTATTTTAATGAGGGTTTTCATGTTATCTTTTCATGGCTTTAATGGGGTTCAGGTTAAGTATGGTGATAGCAGGATATATGGTGATAATAAGTGAAATACAGAAAATGATCAATCCATGTGTGAGAGGGATGTCATAAGTGCTCATAAATGGAATGACCGCTTCAAAACCAAATTCCTCCATTACATCGGCTTGATCACCAGATAAATTCAATGGATTGTAATGAAAATACAAGACAAGAGGTCTTGATAATATAATTCCAGCTATTACGCCTATGCTTGTAAGTAGTAAAGTTTCGTAGATCATGGTAATGATGAGCTTGAATTTTTTCATGCCAATGGAAACGACCACACCGAATTCATATTTTCTTTCTTGGGTCATCATAAGTACAGTCCCAAATATTCCAAAAGTGATGATCATATAAAGGATAAATACCATAATAAGACCACCTGCACTATCAGCTTGGATGGTTTGTTCCAATTCTGGCATCATTTCTTGCCAGGTCATTACTTCATAATCTTCAGAAAGAGTGGAAGATAATACTTTGGCCATTTCCTTTTCATTATCATATTCTTCCTTGTTAATTACAAGGTGTGTGATTAAATCTTCTGCAGAAAGGAATTCCTGAGCCATAGGCAAGGTCATAAAAACACTTACATTATTGAGCTTTGGATTTTTCATATCTAAAATACCGCTGATGGTATATTCACCAACAGCCTGCATTCCATGATAACCCTGGCCTATAAATACAAGCTTATCTCCAACTTTAAGATTGAAAAAACTGGCAATTCCTTTTCCAATATTAATACTTGTACTTGTGTCAGATAAGAGTTCTCCATCAATTAATCTTGTTTCCCAATTAGTGAGGAGCTTTTCTTTTTGAGGTTCTATTCCTGATATGAAGACGAATTTAGAAAGAGTATCATTAGAAGCCAATGAACCGCTTTGTATCCTTTGAATTACATTGTTTACCCCCTCAGTTTGATGAATAACTTCAAGTGTTTTTTCATCAGGGCTAAAAGCATTGTCTATCACCTGTTCATCCCAGTAACCGTTACTATGGACCTGTATATAGCCAGAATAGGAGCCAACTACATTGTTGATCATGTTATCATACATTCCTAATTGTAAGGAACGCATCATTATAGAAAGGAATACTGCAATAACAATGGCAGTAACAGTGATCATGCTACGCTTTCGGTTTCTCCAGATATTACGCCAGGCGAGTTTAAACAGCATGATGTTATTTTAATTGAGACATTTTGTTCTGATTGAACTTGTCTTCGCTTACGTTAATGTCAAAATCCCATACATTGTATTCAATGATGGTTTTATGCCCTTCATCTTCTACAGGAATAAATTCAATTTTAGCAGGAAGTTTTTTACCACTAAATGTTTTTACATTAGACCCAAGCATAACATTGATCAGCTCATCATCTTCATCATAAAATTCACTTTTGAGCTGCATGTAATCAGTTTTATCCACCCAAACAATCACTTTCCCCCAAACTACAGTTGCTTCTTCTTTAGGAATGAGGATTAGCTTCCAGCAGGGGAGGTTTTGGATGGTTTCAGTTCCTGCGATTTTATGCGTATAATCTACCACAGTTGATGACTGTTTCACAAGGTCATCATTGGTAAGATCGGTTCCCATCCAGTTTTGCATCATCATTGAGGGTGGCAGCTTAATGGTACGCTCCAATGAAGGGATGTAATTCCATACCTCATTCTTTCTTTTTAAGAAAACAGAGCCTTTTTCTTTAGCAGGAGATAATACCAATGAAACAGAATAATCTGCTCCTTTGCTCCAACCTTTAAGGGTCATTTTCTTTTCCCATTTTGGTCTTACTGTAGTAATGCTCATTTCTGTATAAGAACTAGCACCTCTTAATTTACTATCTGCTCTTTCAATGATCTCATAGGGGGTTTGAGCATGGTGTTGAATAGTGGAAAGAAAGAAAATGGATAGGGAAAATAAGATTTTCATAGATAGAGGATTGTTCTGCATAAAATTAATTCTTTAAAAGCAACTATCCTTGTATTTCATTGTTTTTATGAATGTAATTCAACAAAAGCATTCCAATGTTAAATGGAATCCCTTTATTAGATTTAATAATAAATCAATAAATTATATTAAATATTAATTAGATCCCTAAAAAATGAAACTACATTACTTTATTATTCTGTCATCTATTCTCTGCTTTTTTGATCTAAAAGCTCAGACAGTTGATCTTGATCCAGATAAATCTGGAATGGACGTAATAGAACAAACAACTACAAAATTAGTGATCAAAAACACACTGTCTTCCTTTGATTTACTAGAATTAAAGAAAGATGGAAGAATGTTTAAGTCAATTAGGATTCCAAGCTATGTAACAAACCATCGAATTGGTTATCCAGACTTATTGACAAAGAATCAGCTGATAGATATTCCTTATGGATGTGATATTCAGATTAATATATTGAATAAAACTGAAGAGGTTATTTTATTAGATCAACATGGTGGACTTGAAATTGCTCCTGCTCAAAGATCTATTTCTAAAGGAGAAGATGCAGATAAGGTAAAGCTGAATTATAATAAATCTGTCTACCAAAAAGATGAGTTTATAGGACTAGATCCTGTTAGAGTAGTAGCGTTGGGTAAAATGAGAGGACATCAATTGGGTAGAATTGAGATTTCTCCTTTTGATTATAATCCAGTACAGGGTATATTAAAAGTAATTACAGATATTGAATTTGAAGTAGTATTTGATCAGGCAGACCTAGGACTAACAAATTATATGCATAATAAAAATCACTCTAAGGATTTTAATGTGCATTTCACTAAGTTGCTAAATCATAATTCTTTTCAGACAAAAGACATGCTAACAACTTATCCTACTAAAATGGTAATAGTTGCTGATCCTGCATTTCAGGTCGCTCTTCAACCATTGGTTGAATGGAAAACTAAAAAAGGTTTCACAGTAATTGAAGCCTATACCAATGACCCTGCTGTAGGTAATACAACCACTTCAATAAAGAATTATTTAACAGGGTTGTACAATGCTGGAACTCCTTCAGACCCTGCTCCATCTTATTTATTGATCGTTGGAGATGTTGCTGAGGTGCCATCTTTTAATGGAACTACTGGTACTCATGTATCTGATCTTTATTATTGTGAATATGATGGTGGAGGAGATTTTTATCCAGAATTGTATTATGGCAGGTTTTCGGCAACGAATGCCAATCAGGTTTCTATAATGGTGGATAAGACTTTAGAATATGAGCAATACCTTTTCCCGAATCCTAGCTTTTTAGAGCATGCCATTATGATCTCAGGTGTAGATGCTTCTATGGCTCCAACCTATGGAAATGGGCAGATCAATTATGGTAATTTTTATTATACCAATACGGCACATAATATTACTTCTCATACCTATTTATATCCAGCATCAGGAAGTAGTGCTTCACAGATTTTACAGGATGCCAATAATGGTTCTTGTTTTATCAACTACACCGCCCATGGATATGGTGGTGGTTGGGCAGATCCTTCATTTACATGTCCAGATGTTTATAACATGACCAATGAGCATAAATTGGCATTAATGATCGGAAATTGTTGTCAATCTAATATGTTTGATGATCCCGAATGTTTTGGGGAAGCTTTATTAAGAGTGCAAAATAAAGGCGCCATCGGTTATATTGGAGGATCAAATAACACCTATTGGAATGAAGATTATTGGTGGGGAGTAGGAGCAGGAACAATTTCTGCTAATCCTGTTTATTCTGCCACAGACTTGGGAGTTTATGATAGAACCTGGCACGACAATGGTGAACCTTTTTCTGAATGGCATGTTACCAATGCGCAGCTGATGTTAGGTGGAAACCTTGCTGTTACACAAGCAGGTGGTGCTGAGGATTATTATTACGAGATCTATCATTTAATGGGTGATCCTTCTTTAATGACTTATTTTGGTATTCCTGCACAAATGAACGTTTCTCATATGAATGCGGTGCCAGTAGGGACTGCTAGCTTAACTGTTGTTGCTGAACCAGATGCTTATGTTGCTATTTCAATGAATGGGGTTTTATTAGACGCACAATTAACTGATGCTTCTGGTACTGCTAATTTAAGCTTTACTGGTTTTTCTACTTTAGGAACAGCAGATGTGGTAGTGACCAAGCAGAATCGTCAGCCATATATAGGTACAGTTCAGGTAATTAATGTGAATGCTCCATTTGTAGCTTATGATGACCATTTAACATTGGATCCTACAGGCAATAATAATGGCTTACCAGATTATGATGAGGTTATCGATTTAGATGTGACTTTAAGTAATTTTGGTTTAGTAGATGCATTTGGCGTAACTGCACAGCTAGTATGTACTAATTCTTATGTGACTATAACAGATGATAATGATACATGGGGGGCTATTAATGCAGCTTCTTCAGGAACAGTAAATAATGCTTTTTCTATTACTATTGCTAATGATGTTCCAGATCAGGAAATAATTAACTATGACATCATTGTCAATGACAATAGTGGTGGTAGCTGGACTTCTTATTTTAGCATGACTGCTAATGCTCCAGTTTTAAATACAGATGAAGTAGTAGTTGACGATCAGCTGAACGGTAATGGAAATGGAAGACTGGAAGCAGGTGAAGTGGTTGATCTTTCTATTCCTTCAATGAACGATGGGCACAGTGACTGCATTAACCTTAATGGAAGCCTAAGCACTAATAGCACTTATGTTACTATCAACAACCCTAATCATTTATTTGGTGCTATGCTAGCAGGAGGTAACTCAAATTCAGATTTTGAGATCACCGTAGATCCTAACACTCCTTATGGAACAGCTGTAGATTTTGTTTATGAATTAATGGATGGAGCTTATTCAACAATTTATAACTTCACTTTAGTGGTAGGTATTTTTTCAGAAGATTTTGAATCTGGAGATTACTCTCAATTTAATTGGAATGCTGTAGGCTCATTTCCATGGATAATAGATCAAGGAACAGTTTATGAGGGTACTCATTCTTCAGTTTCTGCTAATATCAATGATGATCAGTCTTCTACAATGGAAATAGATGTTGATGTGATTGCTACTGGTGATATTAGCTTTATGAAAAAAGTCTCTTCAGAATCATCTTATGATTATTTGAAATTTTACATTGATAATCAACTCCAGGGTGAGTGGAGTGGAGAGGAAAACTGGTCTGCTGAAACTTATTCTGTAAGTACAGGGCAGCATACATTTAGATGGGTCTATGAAAAAGATTATTCTGTTAGTGATGGAATGGATGCCGCATGGGTAGATTATATTTTGTTCCCTCCAATGAACAGTACAGTTGGTATAGAAGGGAATAATTCATTTAATGATCTAAGTATTTATCCTAATCCAGGAAATGGTCAATTTGTCCTTGATTTTGAATCGAGTGAAAATACTAACATTATAATTTCTGTATTCGATGCAAAAGGTGCTCTAGTAGAACAAAACAGTCAATATGTTCAGTCAGGATTGAATCAAGTTTCAATGGATTTGAAACAGCCTAAAGGGATTTATTTGCTTCAAATTGTTGGGAACGGTCAATCTATCACTAGGGAGATAGTAATTCAATAGCTGGCTATTTGGAAGGTAAATAGGATCAGTAATTTACTATTTTAATGCTCACCTTCTTTAAATGCCTTCACCCCAGCAGTTACTTTAATGTTTAAGTGATTTTCTTTTGGAGGAATGGGACAAGAATATCTTGAATTGTAGCAACAATAAGGATTGTAGGCCTTATTGAAATTGATGATCATTGTCTTAGAATCAGAGATAGTGAGGTCTATGTACCTTCCACCACCATAGCTTTCTTCTCCATTAGTAAGATCTGTGAAAGGTAGAAATAGGTGATCTGCATAAAGTTCGTTATTCATTAATCTTTGATTTTGGTAGATATTTAGCTTGAATTTCTTCCCATTGATCTTGAACTTGATCTCTCCATATTTTTTATAGGTTGGTCTTCTTGAAGTACTTGTTTTCATCTCAAATACTTTTTCATTTTCAGTTCTTTTGAATTTAGCTTGTACATAAAATACGGGGTTAGGTTCAAAAAAATCATGTCCATTAAAATTGAGTCGGTCTTTATCAAGTAAAGGTGAATGAGCTGAATCACTATATTGATCGTTTAATTCTTGTTGAAACTGTTTCACTTCTTCTATAAATGATGAGCTGTTAGATTGTCCAAACAAGCTTAAACTGAACGAGCCAATTAAAATAAAAGTCAGGATTTTTTTAAACATGTTCTATTGATTTTAGTTCATCAATATAGATAAAATTACGAACTCATTGTTAATTAATTTTTTAAATTTTGAATAAGGTAAAATCTATTTATATCTACTTTAATTCATATCTTTATATCTATGATCAATAAAATATCTTTTGTTTTCATTTTTTTGATTTGCTTTTCATGTGCTCATGCTCAAAATTTTCAAATTTACGGTGCTGTTTTAGATAGTTTAACAGAAGAACCTCTAATTGGAGTTAATGTTAAAATAGACAAAGAGCTTGGTTTTATCACTGATCTAAATGGACAATTTAAATATGAACTTCCTAAAGGAAAGCATGTGTTAAAATTGTCTTTTGTAGGTTATAAGGACAGGATGATTGAGATTGATTTGCAAAAGAATCTCTTATTGAAATTGACAATGCAGGAGATGTCCAGTGAGTTGGATGTAGTTGTAGTTTCAGCCTCTCGATTTGAACAAAAATTAGAAGAAGTCACTGTGTCTGTAGATGTGATTAATGCAAGAATTATTGAAAATAAGAATTGTATAACTCTTACCGATGTGTTAAGAAATGCTCCTGGTGTTCAGATAACTGATGGTCAATTGAATATTCGTGCTGGTAGTGGCTGGACTTACGGTGCAGGGAGCAGAGTATTGGTAATGATAGATGATATGCCATTGCTTTCGGCTGATCAAGGGGAGGTCCTTTTTAATATGGTACCATTAGAGAATGTAGAACAAGTAGAAATTATTAAGGGTGCTTCTTCAGCTTTATATGGATCATCTGCACTTAATGGAATTGTAAATGTTCGTTCAAAAATGCCAGGATTAAAACCAGAAACACATATTGGTTATTTTCATGGGTTTTGGGATACACCTAAAGATACAAACTTTAAGTGGTGGGGGGATAGTACCAGATGGAAGAAAGGGCTTAATTTTACTCATTTAAGGAAAATAGGAAAACTCGATTTATCGGTATCTGGTTCTCATTTTAATGACATGGGTTTCATAAAAGAAGGAGTTAATGAACAAACAAGATTTGTTGTAAATACAAGATATAATTTAAAGAACTTTTTGATTGGGCTTAATGTAAATTATATGCACAGAAGTAATGGGCAATTTGTAATGTGGTCTTCAGATACTACTGCTTATACTCCTTATGAAGGTACCATGCTTATTAATTATGGTAGTAGGTTTTACATTGATCCATCTATTGTTTACTTAGGAGAATATTCCAAGCATACACTAAGAAGCAGGATTTTATCAAGAAATGTTTATTACGATTATCAGGATTCAACTTTGATCAAGTCTTTATTAACCTATAATGAATATCAACATCAGTATAAGAAAAGAAATACTTCAATTACAAGTGGTGCTGTAGCTACAACTTTTATGGGTGAAACTGGCTCATATGGTGGTAAATTAGAAGGGGTTAATTATAGTATTTATTCTCAATTCGATCAAACAATAGGGGATTTTAATATTTCAACTGGTGCTCGTTATGAAATTTATGACCTTGATACAATTAATATTTCAAGACCTGTTTTTAGAGGAGGTCTTAATTATGAGCTTATAGAAGGATTAAATTTTAGAACTTCTTATGGCCAAGGGTTTCGATTTCCTTCAATCACTGAAATGTTTATGCAGGGAGAGATTGGTCCAATCAATTTATACAGAAACCCTAATTTACAACCAGAATCGGGTTGGACATCTGAGTTAGGAGTGAAAAAATCATTTACCTTTTCAAAATGGAAAGGATATGTAGATTTAGTGGGGTTTGTAATGGAGTATAACAACATGATGGAATTTACTTTTGGAGGCTGGGGCCCAAGTACTGACCCTTTGTTTGGATTGGGTTTTACATCTAAGAATGTGGGAAAAATCAGGATTTCAGGATTTGAATTTACTTTTAATGGAGAAGGTTCCATTAACGACAAATGGGGATTTGGAATACTTAGTGGTTTCAACCTTACAAACCCTATATCTGTTTATCCAGATTCTGTTTTTTCTTACAACATCTCTAATACCCAGGGATATACCTTTAACAACACCAGCTCAGACACTACAGGCCATTACTTAAAGTATAGATCGAGAACATCTGTAAGATTAGATATTGAGCTCTCTTATAAAAAGAGATTTTCAATTGGGTTCTCTTATCAATATAACTCAAAAATGAATAATGTAGATTGGATCTTTGTAGATGACCTGTTTAATGATAATAACTATTTAGGAGGGAATGGTGTTGACCTTGGAATTAATAATTCAATGGAAAAATACAATAAAGGCTATCATCTTGTTGATTTTCGAATTCGAATGAAGCTGCTAAAATCAGCTACACTTGCTTTAATGGCAGAGAACTTATTTAATCAAGAGTACTTAATACGTCCTGCTAACTTTGGTTCACCAAGAACATTCATGGCTCAGATGAGTGTGAAATTTTAACTTAATCTTCTTTTTTACCTGTATTGAGAAATACAGCGAATTGTAATCTATTTAAATTTTGAGTACCTAATCGATGTCTTAAATATCCTACCTGAATATTCATGTTATCATTGACTTGAATGCCTAATGCGCCAAATAGTCTGTTCTGATCAAACGGTTCTTCAGAAATATTTAAAAATATTTCATCGTAAAGAGAGATGAATAATGGGAATTCAGGATCACTTTTAAGTGGAATTCTTACAGAAAGCATATACCTGGCTCTGTTTTTATAAGCGCTAACTCCAGCAGATTTTACCCATCTTTGCTCTAACCTGTATCGATGCCTGAACTTGATATTGTTTACTTTATTCCTTAATATGAATTGTTCCCAAATACGATTTTCTATGACTAGCTCATTGTTCCATCCCTCTCCCATAATTGGTTGAGTTGGGATCCATGCATATCCAGCTGTGATTATCGAATTATCAGCTATATGGTAATTAATTCCTGCTCTTGGTAGTAATTGGAAGAAATTATTCAAGATCTCATAATTTCTTAATTGTGTTTCGTAATGGACACTGAATTTCTCATTAATTTGATGGGTTCCAAAATACATCCACCATTTGCCTAATTTTTCTTCTGGATTGGTTTGAGCAGAAATGATTTGAGGTAATATTAAGAAGAATAATAAAAGATTTCTGATCATAGGTAGTGGTTTTTGCCAAAAATATTTAAAATCTAATTCTTAGCCATATCTTTCATAAGTGTTTTTTTATCCATGGCTTTAGTGAAAGTATCTTTTAGCTCTTTAGGAATGGGTAAATAGATCCCGATCTGTGCAAAAGTTCCTCTTGCCATCTCATTTCCATGAGTTACTCCTATGCGTACTGCTACCTTGTTATTTTTGATGTGATGAAAAGCAAATTGCTTTAAGATGTGTTTACCAAAATCTAAATCTTCAAAATATAAATGATGAAATAGCTCATCAAGATCTTTTGGGTCCATTTTAGAAAGGTGTTGTTGTATGATTTTATCGTTCAATAGGGCTTCGAGTATATCGGATTTCTCAAAGATGTCTAGTAGATTGGCTTTGTTATTAGTTTCCAAATTATAGGTTATATACTGTTTTCCATAACTAGGATGAGCGCCTCCACCAGAAGAATATTCATTTTCATATGAAATATATGGCCCTACAATTGAAAGTAAATTGTTGTTTTGTTTATTGAAATAAAGATCACAATCATTAGTGTAATATTTATATAATTCTGGATCAGAAAATTTTAATTTCTCTACATCTTCTTTAGTAATATATTTTGTCTCAGTTATGTAGAATTCACTATCAATATCTTTATATAGTTCAGTTATTTTTTTTGTTTCAAAATCAATAATAAAAGCAGTATTGTCTGTGTATACAGAGGCTTTGTTTTTATAATAATAGCACTTGCTTGAAGATAATTGTTGAGCAAAAATATTATTACTGAAAATGATTGAAATTAGAATGACTAAAATGTGAATTTTCATTTTGGTTGGTCTTTTAGTTTCTATCATTTAATCAAATAATGTACCAGTTGTCAATCAAATCCATTTTCCTTTAATCATTACTTTATGAATATGATCCTGTCCAAAAGAATAAGGAAGAAAACTGTAACCAGATATTTTATCTGTAACGATTAAGTTGGCTAATTTTCCTTTTGTAATACTTCCAGTCTGATCGGAGAGCTCCATTGCGTATGCACCATTGATAGTACCTGCATTAATAGCTGCTTCGGGAGTTATATTCATTTTAATGCAAGCTAAAGAAGTTACTAGATTCATATTCCCATTTGGGCTAGATCCTGGATTGTAATCAGTAGCTAATGCAAAAGGAATATTGTTGTCTTGTAGTTTTCTTGCAGGTGCAAAAGGAATATTTATAAATAAAGAGCAGGATGGTAATAGGGTAGGAATAGTAGATTTATTTTTAAGGTCATTGATGTCAATGTCTTCCATTACTTCCAGGTGATCAACAGAAATAGCATTGAATTCTAATGCTTTTTGAATTCCGCCTATACTTGTAAATTGATTTACATGTACCTTTGGTTTTAATCCATGCTTATATCCTTCTTCAAGTATTTGGTGCATGTCTTCCACAGAAAAGTAATTGGTTTCACAGAAAATATCTACATAATCTGCCAGGTTTTCTTCTGCAATATTGGGCATCATTTCATTGATGATAAGATCGAGATATCCTTGTTTGTTGTTTTTGTATTCAACAGGAAGGGCATGAGCTCCTAAAAAGGTAGATTTAATGGGTATAGAGTATTTTTCTTTTAATTGCTGAATAACTCTTAACATTTTCAGCTCATTTTTTATATTTAATCCATATCCACTTTTTATTTCAATGGCACCAGTACCCATTTTCATAACATCTTCTAGTCTTTGAGCAGCTGATTCATATAATTCATCTGCTGAAGTGTGCTCCATTTTTTTAGCTGAATTTAAAATACCTCCACCACGAGCTGCAATTTCCTGATAGCTCAATCCATTGATCCTATCTACAAATTCCTGTTCTCTTGTGCCTCCAAATACCAGGTGGGTATGAGAATCGTTCCAGCATGGTAGCACACAATGACCTTTAAGATCTATAATATTTGTTGAATTAGTAGCTAGATCTAGCTCTTCCATTTTTCCATAATCAACTATGGCCTCATCTTGGATTATTATGTATGCATTTTGAATACAATTCAATTGGTCCATTTTAACCACCTTTTTGATATTTGTATCCTGTATACCAATGAGTTGGTGTATGTTAACTAGTGTTGAAATGTTAGTATTCATATATTTACAATTAGAAAAGCCAAATTAATAAAAGTAATTTTTATGCTTGAAAGTATTAAAATTGAGATATAAAAAGTAAATTAGTGCCTTAATTTTATCGAATCAATGGAAGATATTTTAATAGAACGCACCAATAAGACTCCTGAAGTTCATTTTAATTATGATAAGGGTGAATTATTTTTAGGTGGAATATCTATACCAGAAAATACGGTAGACTTTTACCATAAGCTGATGTACTGGATTACCCAGTACTCTAGAGAGCCAAAGTCAAAAACAAGCGTTATTGTAAAGTTTGAATATTTTAACACAAGTACATCTGTAGTTTTGTTAAATATATTTAGAATGTTGTCTGATACAAAAACAGAACTAGAGATCAATTGGTATTATGAGGAAGATGATACTGAAATGTTAGAAGTTGGTAATGATTATGAAAGAATGCTAGACATTAACTTTAATTTGATAGCAATCGATTCATTTTAGCTTTCTTTTTCATTAAATTTGTCAGGCATGAAGTTTTCTTATACATGGCTGTTTTATATTCTAATTCTTTTTAATTCACAGCAATTATATTCTCAATATAATAGTATATGGTTAGAAAGTATTGAAGGGGTTTCCAATCAATTGGTAAATGATATTGTATATGATCCAAGTAATGAAAAGGTTTATGTAGTTGGTCAATTTGAAGGTGATATTTCTGCTTCATTTCCTAATGGGTCAAATACTTCAGATTTTGCTAATCCTCCATTGGGTCAAAATGGATTTTTAGCTCAATATGACACGGCAGGAACTTTAGGTTGGGCTTTATGGATTGGGGGAGCTGGTGATGACAGGATTTCTTCAATTGATATAGGTGAATCTGGTAGTTTATATATATGTGGTAACTTTAACTCTTTAGCTATTTTTTCTGATATTGGAGGTGGTGTAACAGCTACTACTACCAGCTTTGGTGGTCAAGATGCATTTGAAGCTAAATACTCATCTTCTGGTATATTGCAATGGCTTCATGAAGATGGAGGTGCTGGTGATGATTATTGTTTATCTGTAGCAGTTGATACTAATTTTAGCCAGGTTTATTTTTTGGGACAATTCGAATTAGATCCAGAAATAGGTGGTTTTAATATTGGTAATATTTCAAATACTACTATTGAATCGTTTGTTTTGTCTAGAAATTTATCAGGTTCTGCACAGTGGATTACTGAAACCGAAGGAATAGATGGAGATAATACTTTAGTTGATATTAAATTAGACTCAGATTCAGTTTATATTGGAGGTACTTTTAATTGTAGCTCTTTACAATTTAAAGATTATTTAGGTAATTATTTTCCAATTTTATCCAATATTGATAATAACAATGAAATTGTATTAGCAAGTCTATCTCAGACTTCTGGAGATTTGAATTGGCAAGCTCAAATTAAGAATAATTCAAATGATATTTTAGGGGGACTTTTATATTTAAATAATTCTTTATACTTAACTGGTGCTTTATCTTCAAATGCTGAATTTCCTATGTTTGGTAATGTCTCAACTACAAGTGGATTAAATATGTTTTTATCTAAGCACAATGCTATAAATGGCGCTACAGATTGGGTAATAGTTGAGACACCTGTTGGAAACTCCAATTCAATTGGATTTAATTTAGGTTTTGATAGTGTAAATATTGCTGTAATTGGGACCAATGATGGCACCATTAGATTTGATGGAAATTCAGCAAATGACCTAGTCGCAAATGGAGTAGATGGGTTTATTGCATTTTATGATCCAGTAAGTGGAAGCTTTTTTCAACGTAAAGGAATTACAAGTCCAGGAACTGTGAAAACAAGTGCTATAAGTACTAATGGTATTGAACAATATTTCTTTGGAGGAGGTGCTCAGCAAGCAATTACTGTGGATACTATATCTTTACCATTTTCCTATTCAAATAATGGATATTTTGGAAGATTAGCGCTAACCTCACCTTGTAATACTAATTTTCAATATGGATCAAACATATATTGTATGTCAGACTCCAATCAATTTCCTGCTATTATGGGTCAATCTGGTGGTGTTTTTTCATCAGATTTAGCTAGTTTATATTTTGTAGATTCTTTAACAGGAGAAATTGCTATAGATAGCTCTTCTGATAATTCATATGAGGTTTATTACACTTTAGGAGCTTGTGAAGATACATTTCAATTAGAAATCATAGATGCAGCATTCACTTATTCAGATACTTCTTTTTGTAATAGTGCTTCAAATGATACTGCAGTTGTACTAGGAAATTACAATGGTGCATTTACTTCAAATTCACCTGATTTAGCTTTAGATAATTTGGAAGGAATAATTGATTTTGGATTGTCTCTAAATCAAGCATATTCAGTAATTCATACAACTTCACAAGGATGTTCAGATACTTTTAACCTTGAAATTATCAGTGCTGCAATTTCTTATTCGGATACACTTTACTGCAGTGGTGAGCCTAACGATTCAGCCATTATTTTAGGAAACAATAATGGTGTTTTTTCAAGTAGTCCTGCAATATCATTTATTAATACAAATACTGGAGAGATCGATTTTGCAAATTCAAATTCATTGCCATATGTTATTACTTATTTAGTTAATGGCTGTACTGATAATTTTGATTTAGAAATTGTAAATTCTGATATTGAATATTTAGATTCATTGTATTGCATGGGAGAACCAAATGACTCTGCAATTATCAATGGAAATACAAATTCAAATGCTTTCTTCTATAGTATTCCATTAGACCCATATATAGACCCTTCGATTGGGCTGATCAATTTTGATAGCGTTGTTCCTCAGCAATATTCAATTATTTATAATGTAAGCGGATGCTTAGACACCTTTGATTTGGAGGTAGAAAGTGCAGAAATATTATATTCAAATTCTATTTATTGCAAAGGCAGTCCTGATGATTCAGCAATTATTTTAGGTGCTAGCAATGGTGCGTTTTCAAGTTTATCATCAAATATTCATATGGACACACTTAGTGGTTTAATCAACTTTGATAGTACAACAATAGGGAATTATTCTATTGTTTATGAAACCCCAAATCAATGTAGAGACACATTTGAAATCCAATTGGCTTCAGCTCATTTTAATTATACTGATTCTATTTATTGTGGTTATTCTAATAATGATACTGCAGTTATTTTAGGAAATTCATCAGGTGTATTTAGTTCAATTCCATCTGGTTTGTCTGTTAGTAACCAAACTGGAGAGATTGATTTCTCTAATTCATTAGATAACTCTTATTGGGTTTATTATGAAGTTTTAAGTACCTGTATTGACTCATTTCCAATAGAAGTTATTGATCTTTTAACTAATGCGGGAATGGATTCTTCTGTTTGTGGATTTACATATCAACTAATGGGTCAACCCAATTCAAATGCTAGCTATTCATGGATATCTTTTGAGGGTCTTGATCTTTCTTCTGATACAGTTATTAACCCTCAAGTTACTGCTATTAATGATGGGGCTTATTCATTTGAGCTTACATTAACAGAAAGACAATGTGTAGCAGTTGATACGGTTGTGATCAACTTTTTTGATTATGTAACAGTTGACCCTGGTCCAGATCAATATATAGATCAATCTACTGCTAATTTATCTGCAACTTCCAATAATGGAACTATTTTCTATTGGGAAAACTTAAGCATGTTGGGTACTATTTTAGAGCCAGATTCTATGACTACTGGATTGATAAACCTAGTTTCTGGTGATTATTTATTTGCTGTTACTGCTTCAAATGGTGTTTGTCCATCTGTTTATGAAGAAGTTACCTATTTTGTTGATTGGATCTTTATTCCTAGTGGATTCTCTCCAAATGGCGATGGGATCAATGATTTGTTTTTAGTAGAAGGGGCAAGACTGAATGTAGATTTTGAAATGCAGATAGTCAATAGGTGGGGTGAGCTGGTGTTTGCAACATCAGATATTTTTACTGGTTGGGATGGGACTATCAATAGTGGGTGGGCTCCAGTTGATACTTATTTTTATTTTATAAGAGTTGCAGATACTAACTATAAAGGATATATAGAGCTTAAAAGATGATGAGATTTATCTTCATATTATTTTTAATTGTAATGAATGGTCAATTACAAGCTCAGTTTGTACCTGGTTTTACGGCATTTATGGAGACAGATATGGTTTATAATCCATCAGTATGTGGAAATAAAGACTATCTATCATCTGTTATGGGCTACAGATATCAATGGACTGGAGTTGATGGAGCACCACAATACCTGATTTTTAATACAAGTCTTCCTACTAAGAACAAAGGTGTAGGAATGGGTATTAATTTTTTAAATGAGTCTATAGGGCCTAATAGAAATAATTTGATCACAGGAAACTTTTCTTACAAGCTATTGCTTTCTCAAGGTGTATTGTCTATGGGTTTATCAGGTGGGATTAAAAACACAAATTATAGAAGTGATTTAGTAGTAGTTTCAGACCCATCAGACCCTGCTTTTTCTACAGGTAATGTAAGTCAGTTTTCTCCATATTTTGGATTTGGGGCATCCTATATTATTAATAATTTATTTTTTGGTATAGCTGTTGCAGATATAACCAATCAAAGTTTTACTGAAGATCTTACACTTTCATTTAATTACAAATATCAACTTAATAACGAACTTATTTTGACATCTTACGTTTTTTATAAGAACGGGCTTTCAAAGATCAGTCAGATGGAAATGGGTTGTGCTTTGGATTATAAGAAAAAAGCTGGTTTATATTTGGGGTTTAGAACCAATCAAGACGTCTTAATAGGGTTGAGATTAGGCTTAACAAAACAGTTATTTTTGTTTTATTGCTATGATTATATAACAAAATATTATAGTGGTTTTACAGGGGGCTCACATGAATTTATTTTAAGATATAATTTAATTGAAGAAAAACAGGCAAATAATCCACGTGACTTTTAGCTTAATAATGCTGATGCCGTTTGGCTTATTATCTCAAGAAAATTATAAATTGAAAGCACTAAAGTTAGGAGGAGGAACGAACCGTGAAAATGTGTTTGGTCCTTTTGTTAGTGGTGAATATTTATATTACAGTAGTGATAAGAAAACGAAATCTGCTAAATCAATAGTAAATGAAGATGGGTCTAGTTTTACTGACATCTACAGAGTTAAAATAAAAAAGAATAAGCTTTCTGGAAGAAAACAGCACCTTAATAATGCAATAAATTCTGTAATGAATGATGGCTTTGTTCACATCACTAAGGATAACTCGTTGCTCTATTTTAACAGAAATATGAATAATGAAGATGATGAATCTAAATCTGGAATTTTCTATTCGAAGAATATTAATGATACTTTATGTGCTGCTATACCTTTTAAACATAATAATATATCCTATAATGTTGTACATCCTTCTATAAGTGAAGATGAAAGCTTAATGATATTCGCCAGTGATATGCCAGGAGGTAAAGGTCTTTCAGATTTGTATTATTGTGAATACATTAATGGAGAATGGTCAGAGCCAAAAAATATAGGATCTCAAATTAATACAGAATTTAGAGAGTCTACTCCCTATTTATATAAAAATCAATTGTTTTTTAATTCTGATAGGCCTGGTGGAATTGGAGAGAAAGACCTTTATGTTTCTAATCGTTCAAAAGATGGGTGGACTCAACCAAAGAACTTAGGGGAACCCATTAATTCTCCTAAAGATGATTTTTCTATCTTTTTATTAGATGGGTTGCAAGAAGGTTATTTTTCTACTAATAGAAAAACATCTCTGGATCATATCATCTATTTTAACTCACAGCTTCCAAGAGTAGATACGTTTCATGAAATAGAACCTAATTTTTGTTTTATTTTCAATGATGAAGAATATGAAACTAGTAATGATATTGAGCTTGTTTGGGATATGGGGAACGGAATAATTAAAAAAGGAAATAATTTTGAGTATTGTTTTGATGAAATAGGTGCTTATTCAATGTCTTTGAATATTATAGATCATTCTTTAGAACAAGAATATAAAAATATTCATCAACAGGATATAGAGATATTAACTGACGATAAACCTTATATTGTACATGAAATTCAAGACAGTAAACATGTTTTTTACGGTGATGCTAGTACATGTATTACTATTTATGATAAATACTATTGGATTATTGACGGTAATTTACGATTTGAAAAACAAATTGTAGTTGAAGGTGCAAATCATGAAATTAAATATGTTTCATGGAATGAAGCTGATCCAGAAAAGGTTGTAGGTGTAATTAAAAAATATGATTAATATTTTGTAAATTAATTGTTATGAAAATATGGGTATTCGTATTTTTTTCATTTAGCTATTTGTATTTATTAGCGCAACCTGTGCCTGCTAAGGAAGAAAATATTCCTTTTCTTGTTACATTTAGTAAAAAGGCAAGCTCATCATATGGTGATGACGATCATTCTCAAACTTTTTTCTTTACTATACCAAAAGATTATAAAAAGCCATTTTATATAAGAGTATTTGATCCTGAAATTGGTGGAGAATACGATGAGTTAAATAATGGGTCTAATAAAAAGTTCAATTCTTTTACAAGTTTTACACTATATGGTGGTAGTGGATGTATTTCCGAAAAGGATGCTACTGGAGTTGACCCTGTTGGTAACTATAAAAGTGGTAATGTGATAGTTTCCTATTCTTTTGGCGAAGATCAATCTTTAGATGGAAAATGGTTTGCTATGGGGCCTTTTAATCCTTCTGAAGGTGAATATTCTGAGCAATATTATGGATATGTTTTTAAATTAATTGCTGAAGGATTAGAAGGTGACGATGGTAATCTATATAGGTATTTTTTAAGCGCTTCAGCTACTAATAATATTCCTGTAAATGGAGGAAATGCTTTTACATTTGAATATTCATTTCGATTGCCAGTAAATATAAATGAGATCTGTCATATTTATCCTTTTGTAGATAACAAGGTTGTGTCTGTTAAACAAACCAATTTTGACTGGGACCATGGAGGAGCGATTAAATTATATTCTGTATCTACTTTTGCAAAAAATTTGGCAGTTTCTGGTGATGGTGAAAAAGCTGAAAGTGTTTATTATGTAAAAAAATCAGAAAAGGGAACATCACTTGATATACAATTTCAAGCAGATGAAGCATCTAATATATCTAACAATAATGTAGTATTTTATATTACCAATCAATATGGCGAAACATTGCCTTTTTTCTCTGTTCCAATTGGGGGTGTTCCTAAGTATAAAGGTAATGTAGTAATTGTGCCATCAAGATAAAACTAGATATAGGAATATGAAGTACGTTTTAAGGGTCAAGTTTTTTTTTCTATCTATTTTTTGTTTTTTTCTAGCAAATGGTCAGGAATATAAGTTTGAGCATTTAGGCAGGAACCAGGGTTTAAGTAATACTTTTATTTATTCTATAGATCAGGATGAAAATGGCTTGTTAATCGTTGGTACATCTGAGGGTGTTGCTGTTTATGATGGAAAGGCATTCCAAATGTTTAATTCAGAAAATGGTCTTTCTGAAGATTTTGTTTCATCATCCTATAAAGATTCAAAAGGCAATATTTGGTTTGGACATAAAAAGGGTGGAGCCTCTAAATATAGTAATAAGGAATTTCAGAAAATTCATCCAGGACATGGAATCAATTCAATTGTTAATTCAATTGTTGAAGATGAAAGAAATAAAATTTGGTTTGCAACTCAAAATAAAGGAATCTATTATATAGATCAAAATGGGGAATTTCAATTTTTTCTAGATGATTTTTATGGGGACCTTATTCAGTCAATTTGTTTTTTCAATGATGGAAGAATGTTTATAGGGACAGATAAAGGTTTGGATGTTTACGATTATTATGAAGATGAAGAAAGCATCTATAAGGTGATGGAGATCCAAGAGTTATCTGATTTATCTGTTGTGGATCTAGTTGAAGATGATCAAGGTAATTTAATTATAGCTACTAAACAATCTGGTATTTATCAATTGGAAAAATCAAAAAGTGTTTATAGCTGTAAAAAAATAAACATCAGCAATTTTAATCCAAATATTATTATTAAAGACCTTTATTTAACAAACAACATGTTGTTTGTTAGTTCAATTAAGCAAGGTGTATTAAAAATAGCTATTAATGGTGAGTACAAGATTATTGAAAAATACAATCAGTTCAGTGGTCTTAAAACCAATGCAGTTAACACCTCATTAATTGATAGGGAAGGCGTGTTGTGGGTAGGTACAGTTGGTGAAGGAATAGCGTCTAAGGCTAACAATTATTTCACTTTCTTTTTTAGAGATAAAGTGATACCTAAAAAGTATTCATATCTGCTAGTAAATGATGTTCATTTATATGTTGCATCAGAGGGTGAACTCATACAGTACAGTAAACACGATTTTAATGAAATTAACAAATGGGGTGTTAGTAATGGCCTTCCAGAAAATGAAATAACTTGTTTTGCTTTTAATTCGGATAGTACATTATTTGTAGGTACAGAAGAAAAAGGACTTTATTATAAAGTTAATAATGAAAGTCAGTTTAAGAAAATTAAATTATCGTCTGATCTACTTAGTAATAGTATTCGGTCTATATGTAGTTTAAAAGGAAAATTATGGGCGGGAACATTGAATGGTGTTTTTAAGGTAGATGAAAAATCTCTTGGCATTACTTCCTATAATATTTCAACTGGACTCTCTCATAATTCAGTAGGATATATATATAAGCATAAAGAGGTTGTTTATGTAGGGACAAAAAGTGCATTTTTATCTGAATTTCATGCTGAAGATATTAGGAATTTTCAATTATCAGATCAATTGAACCTTGTTAATATAAATATGATCAAAGCAGATGATTATGATAATTTATGGATATCATCTAAGGATAATGGGCTTTTTGTTATTACTGGTGATTCAACTCAAGAAGCCGGTATGAGCTTTGTTTTACAATACAATGCTTCAGATGGTCTATTGTCCAATTATTGTTATGGTGTTTCTATAGACAATAAAAATAATACATGGGTGACACACGATGGAGGTGTTAGTAAATTCGATAAAGAGAGAGGAGAATTTAAGTATTACAATGAACAGGATGGTTTAAACATCAGTTTCTCTGAATCAGCGATATCTAATTGGGGAAATGAATTATGGTTTGGAACCGACAATGGTATTGTTCGATATAATGCTGATGAGGAGTTTATTAATAAAATTCCTCCCATTACATCTATTAAAAAAATAAAAATCAACGACCAGTTAAAAAATGTCACTGATCAAATAAGCTTGCCTTTTGGTGAATATGATGTTGAATTTTTATTTAATGGTTTAAGCTTAAGAAAATCGGATGAAGTTACCTATGAATTTAGGTTAATTGGGTATGAAGAAAAGTGGTCCGATAAGCTTACTCAGAATTCAACTAAATACCCTAAATTATCAGATGGTGAATATGTTTTTCAAGTAAGATCATACAATTCAGATGGTATAATGGGTGATGTTGTTGAATTCAAGATCTTCATAGAAATTCCATTTTGGAAAAAATGGTGGTTTTATTTAAGCATATTTATTTTAGTTATTCTTTTGGTGACACTCGTTATTAAATTAAGAGAAAGAAATTTAATTAAATACCAGAAAACACTTGAAAATCAGCTGGCATTGAGAACAAAGGAAGTTGTCAATCAGAAAGAAAAAATTGAGGAAATCAATAAAGATTTGACAGATAGTATAAATTATGCTAAAAGTATTCAAATACAGGTGTTGCCTGAAAAGGAACATTTTGACTCAATACTACCTTCTAGTTTTGTTTTATATAAGCCTAAAGATATAGTAAGTGGTGATTTTTTCTGGATCAAAGAAATTGGCGATGAGATTATATTAGTATGTGCAGATTGTACTGGGCATGGAGTTCCAGGAGGTTTCATGAGCATGATTGGTTCTATATTGATCCATGAAGCCATTGTTTTTCATAAGAAGCTAGATCCTGCTGATATTCTTAAAGAAATTGATGTGAATATAAAAACTGTTCTCCATCAAAAAGATGATTATGAATCTAATAAAGATGGGATGGACCTTGCCATTATCACTATTAACAGGAAAACAGGTAAGCTTAAGTTTTCAGGAGCTATGCGTCCATGTCATATTTATCGAAATGGAAGTATAAATATTTTAAGTGGTGATCGTTATTCTATAGGTGGATTTGCTTTAGCAAACAAGGAATACACTACTAAAGAATTTCAATTAAAAAAAGGTGATTTTATTTATCTATTTTCTGATGGTTATGCCGATCAGTTTGGGGGTGAAAAAGTGAGAAAATTAAAAATGTCTGGCTTTAATGAATTATTGGACCAATTAGCTTCAGCTCCAATGGATGACCAATATAAAATTGCAAGTAACTTCCTTAAAAACTGGATGGGGGATAATTCACAGATGGATGATATTCTATTAATGGGTCTTGAGTATTTATAAAGATCATTTTTCCTTTAATGTCCATGCCTGAGGGCGATCACAAAAGCAGCTGGTAGCATACTTCCATATTTTATTGAATAATTCTGAATTTCTATAATTATTCAATGTCATTTCGTTTTCCCAATGACTATATGTAAAAAAGATATTTGAATATTTTATGTCCTGTAAAAGAATTACTTGATAACACCCTTCATGGTTTTCAATAGCTGATTTTTTGTCTTTAAAAAAGATTTTAAATTCTTCAACCTTTTTTGGTTCAAGAGTTAGTTTTACTATTCGAGTGATCATTAGTTTTTAAATTCGATTGTGATGGTGTCATTTAACTTTAATCCAAAAAGCTGACTGGCTCCACCTCCAGACCCATCCACACCCTTGTTAATAGCAATTTCAAGTAAGCCACTACTGCTGAATAGAGCCACCTTTTCACCTTCTGGTACATCTCCATATTTTAAATGAATTTTATTAATGGAATAGCCAGACCTAGTTAAAAAGATCTTAAAAGGTCTTCCTTTACAAATTTCATTAAAAAGTTGTTGAGAGATGTTAGTAATTAAATTTCCATAGGAATCAATATAAGTGACAGTGCCTTTTATGACATCTGGGTCTACCGTTGCTCTAAATAGTTCTCTTTTATTATAAGATGCTATTGGTTTACTTATTACAGAAGGTAATCCTCCTCTTGCAATATGACATGCGGCTTTAGTAAAAATGTTTTTAGTTGGAAATGAATAGGAATTACTTTCTTCATTTATTGAGATTTCCCATATAGCATCAGGTTCTTTTTCAAATAGTAATGAAAAGATTCCATTATCAGCACCAATAAAATATTGTTGATGATTCTCTACGATTAGATGTGAACAGTTGTCATTAGCTTCAGGGTTGATCCCAATTACATGGATGGTGCCCTTTGGAAATTCTTTGTAACAATTTTTAATTACAAAAGCAGCATGTGAGATGTCGAATGGTTGGATGGAATGGCTGATGTCTATAATTCTTACTTCAGGTAATTCTTTAATTATAGATCCTTTAATAGAGGCTACATAGTAGTCTTTAAGCCCCATGTCAGTTGTTAATGTAATTATCATATTTATTTAGGAATTTTAAAGTCCTAATTATTACCTTTGAACTCCAAAAGTAATTAAATTATTAGCAAAATAGATCAAAGATTTGTGAAGGAAAATACATTTGACATTAGCTATGTTGATCAAACAGAATTGTTTGGAGTAAGAGAAAGTAAATTAAAACTAATTAGGTCTTACTATCCAAAATTAAAAATTGTAGTAAGGGGCTCCGAAGTAAAAGTGATGGGGGACCAGAAGAGCATAAATAGTTTTGATGCTGGCTTAAAATTGTTGTTAGCCCATTTAGATAAATTCAATTCTTTAAATGAGAACAACATTGAGAATTTATTAGGTGAAAAAGGGGGGGAGATACTTAATTCGTCTGATGATGTGCTGGTTTTTGGAAACAGGGGTATTTTAGTAAAGCCAAGGACTCATAATCAGAGGAGATTGGTGGCTTCTATAGAGGACAACGACATGCTTTTTGCTATTGGTCCAGCTGGGACAGGAAAAACATATACTTCAGTAGCATTAGCAGTAAGAGCGCTAAAGAATAAAGAAGTTCGTAAAATCATTTTAACAAGGCCTGCTGTAGAAGCAGGTGAGAATTTAGGGTTTTTACCTGGAGATTTAAAAGAAAAGTTGGATCCGTATTTGCAGCCTTTGTATGATGCTTTACAAGACATGATCAACCCTGAAAAATTAGCAGAATATATGGATTCAGGTGTCATTCAAATTGCACCTATAGGATTTATGAGAGGTAGAACACTCGACAATGCATTTGTGATATTAGATGAGGGTCAGAACGCTACTGAAAGTCAAATGAAAATGTTTTTAACCAGGATGGGTAAATCTGCTAAATTTATTATTACTGGAGACGTTACACAGGTTGATCTTCCAAAAAATCAACGAAGTGGATTAAAAAAGGCAATTCAAGTCCTTGATGAAACAAAAGGAATATCTATCATATTTTTAGATGAACAAGATGTGATCAGGCATCAATTAGTAAAGAAAATAATTAAAGCTTTTAAAAGTTAATACAATGACATCAATAACAGAAACTAATTTTAATTTCCCTAATCAAAAAGCCGTTTATAAAGGTAAGGTTAGAGATGTCTATAACATCAACGATGACCTTTTAGTGATGGTTGCAAGTGACAGAATATCAGCATTTGACGTTGTTTTACCTAAAGGAATACCTTTCAAAGGTCAGGTGTTAAATCAACTAGCCGAAAAATTTCTAATAGCAACTAAAGATATTGTACCTAACTGGCATTTAGCTAGCCCAGATCCTAATGTAACTGTAGGACATTATTGTGAGCCATTTAAAGTGGAAATGGTAATTAGAGGATACCTTACAGGTCATGCTTGGAGAACTTATAAATCGGGTAAAAGGTTATTATGCGGAGTTGAGATGCCAGAAGGAATGAAAGAACATCAGAAATTCCCCCATCCAATTATTACTCCATCTACCAAAGCTGCTGAAGGCCATGATGAGGATATTTCTAGAGATGAGATCATTGCACAAGGATTGGTAAGTGAAGCTGATTACGTTCAGCTTGAAAACTATACACGTCAAATCTTTCAGAGAGGTACAGAGATAGCTGCTGAAAGAGGTTTGATTCTAGTAGATACTAAATATGAATTTGGTAAAAAAGAGGGTAAGATCTATTTGATTGATGAGATTCATACGCCAGATTCTAGTAGGTATTTTTATGCTGATGGTTATGAGGAAAGGTTATCTAATGATGAAAATCAAAAGCAATTAAGTAAAGAGTTTGTAAGAGAGTGGTTAATGGAAAATGGTTTCCAAGGAAAAGAAGGTCAACAAATACCTGAAATGACAGATGAATTTGTTCACTCTGTTTCTGAAAGATACATTGAATTATATGAAAATGTTAGTGGTGAAACTTTTGTTAAATCAGATATAGGAGATCCTAAGGAAAGAATTGAAAAGAATGTAATTGACTTTCTGAATAAGCAAATGGTATATTGATTCTTTTAGTTGGGTTTGTTCAATTTAAGGTCATGTCCCATTTTTTCCTTTTTCGTTTTTAGGTATTCTTCATTGTGAATATTACAATTGACTTCAATAGGTAAAATTTCTATTATTTCAAGTCCATATCCAATCAAACCTGTACGTTTTTTGGGGTTATTACTAAGGAGTTTCATTTTTGAGATATTCACTGATCTTAAAATTTGTGCGCCTACTCCATAATCTCTTGCATCTCCTTTAAAGCCTAATTTTAGGTTAGCATCTAACGTATCATATCCTTCTTCCTGAAGCTTGTATGCTTTTAATTTGTTAATGAGTCCTATTCCTCTACCTTCTTGGTTCATATAGATGATTACTCCTTTACCTTCCTTTTCGATCATTTTCATTGCAGATGCCAATTGATCTCCACAATCGCACCTTAAAGAGCCAATAATATCACCAGTAAAACAAGAGGAATGTACACGAACCATTATAGGTTCATTTTTATTCCATTTACCCTTAATTAAGGCTAAATGTTCTTCTCCAGTAGTTGTTTGTTTAAAAGCCTTTAGTTTAAAATCTCCATACTTGGTTGGCATATTTACTTCTACCAACTCTTCAATAAGCGTTTCATGCTTCATTCTATAGGAAATCAGATCTTCAATAGTAATTATCTTTAGATCAAATTTTTCAGCGATCTTTGAAAGCTCAGGAAATCTTGCCATAGATCCATCTTCATTCATGATCTCTACTATTAAACCTGCAGGTTCAAATCCAGCAAGACGGCTAAGATCAACTGCAGCTTCTGTATGACCTGCTCGTCTAAGTACACCACCTGCTTTAGCTCTTAAAGGAAATATATGACCTGGTTTTCCAAGGTCATTTGGTTTTGTATTAGGATCTATGAGTGCTTGCACTGTTTTGGCCCTGTCACTTGCAGAAATTCCAGTAGAACAACCTTTACCAATTAAATCTACAGATACAGTAAAAGGGGTATCAAAATGAGAGTTGTTTGAGTCTACCATCATTTCTAGTCCTAGCTCATCACATTTTTCTTCTATAAGAGGTGTGCAGATCAGTCCTCTTCCATGAGTGGCCATGAAATTGATCAGTTCAGGTGTTGCGTTTCTTGCTGCAGTTACAAAGTCACCCTCGTTTTCACGGTTCTCATCATCTACCACAATAACGATCTTGCCTGATTTTATGTCCTCTAGTGCCTCCTCAATAGTATTCATAGAATAACTCATAAAGTATTTTAATTTATTGCAAATTTACTACATTAAAAATGATTTTCATTTAATCATTACAACTAGTTATTGAAAGGTTTTTTCAAGTTGTTGTGTACTGGTTTTCCAATTAAAGTTGTCGACAATGTATTTTCTTCCGTTTTTCCCTATACTATTACATAGCTGTTCATTATTCAATAGTTGAAGAATCAATTCAATGTATTCCTCTTTATTATCTCCTATTAAAAGATCTTTTTTATCAGTAGCCATTAATGCTTTATTAACCATAGTTGAAGTTATACAAGGTATCTCCATTGACATGGCTTCTAATAATTTATTCTGAAGACCTGTACCAATTCTTAAGGGTGCAATAAAAATTTTTGCGGAGGCATATGAAGTTCTAATATCTTCGATCCATCCTTTTACAGTTACATGTTCGTTTTGAAGGCTACTAACAGCTCTAGTTGGGTTAGCTCCAGAAATAAGAATGGAGATGGTTGGTATTTTTGTTAACAGTGCTGGTAATAATTCATTGCAGATATAGATAGCAGTATCTATATTGGGAGCATAGCTTAGGTTTCCTACAAAGACAAGGTCGAAACTTTTATTTGTTTTTAGTGGTTTAAAGTAATTAGCATCTATTCCATTGGAAATAACCTTGATGTTTTCTTTTTTTTCATGAAAAATACAATCTCTATCCTGTTCCGATATAATAGTATGATGATCGAAATATTCAAAACAAAGATTTTCAAATTTCAATAATCTATTAGCTTCTGCTTTAAAGATCGGTTTCATCCATCCAGATTGATTGATTCTTCTTTCAATTCCTTTTGAAAAAGCATCCATGTAATCTATGGTCTTTTTGTAATGATAGTTGTGTTGTACATATGATGCACACCTTATGAGCTGACAATAAATATGATCTGGTTTAAAATCTTTGATGATTCTGTTAATTCTTTTATGTATTGTACTTTGGTAAAAATATTTTACTTGAAAAGGTTTGTTGCTGAATAATCCTACAAAAAGATTAATGAGAATTTTCCATTTTTTTAATTTAAATACATAGATCTCAGTGCAAATTTTTTCAAGCTCAATAATATGAGCTTTATCTATTTTCTTTTCTGTTAAAGAAACCAGACAGATACTATTATTCTTGCTTAATTCCTTGATTTGGTGATAAGCTCTTAGCTTATCACCTTTATCTAAAGGATATGGAAATCTAGATGTAAGAATAAATAATTTCATTACGATACATCTTTATAGAACTTAATTAGATTTTTAGTGATTATTTTATTGTCGTAATAATTACTTACTAATTCTCTAGCTTTATTGCCAATACTATTGATCATTTGCGGGTGTTCTAATAACATTTTAATGACTTGTTTGTATTCTTCAATAGTATTAGCTATTAAAATATTTTCTCCATCTTTATAATTAATTCCTTCAGCACCTATTTTAGTAGAAATAACCGTTTTTCCCAATGCCATACCCTCAATAATTTTAACTCTCATTCCACCTGCAGATAGAAGAGGAACCAGCATAATGTCATTACTGTTTATAAATTGATTGGCAGATTCTACTTCACCATGATTGGTTACACCTTCAATTTTATCTTCTAAGATCCAGGGAGGCATTTTTCTACCTGCAAGATGTAGATTAATGTTTTTAAAATTACTATATAATACAGGCCATATTTCGTTTAACAACCAGCTAACAGCTTCAAGGTTTGGTTTCCAATCCATGGAACCTAAATGGAAAAAATTAAGCTGCTTTCTAGTATTGCTTTCTATTTTGTATTCATATTTTTTAATATCGATTCCAAATGGAATTGTAATCATGGGTTTTTCACATCCTAATTTTTCATATTTAATTTGATCTGCAAAACTAATAGCTGCAATACCATCAATTTTATTCAACATATTTACTTCATAGTCTTTCAACTGCTTTGAAAGTATGTTTAAGTAGATTTTTTTTGCAGGATTGATCGTTTTTCTGGCTAGCTTCTCCCAAATCATATATTCAAGGTTATGTGACCTTAATACTATTTTAGAATCGCAGCACCTTCTAATTGTATCTATATATGGAGTCATGAATAGACTTTCCAAATGAATAATATCAAATTGTTGTTCTTTTAGTGTTTTGATAAGTAAAGAATCGAAATCAGGTGAAAAAAACCTAGATATATTATAGGAATCAGATGTGACTAGATTTGAGAAAGCATCTACCAAATTAAGCTTAGTATCAACAAAAACTCCTTCTATTTTAGTTCTGTCTAAATAATTTTCATGAAGCTCATTAAATTTAATTGGATGTTTTTGGGTACCAATCGTAATGATCTTAAGCTTGCATTTATTCTTCATTAAGCCTTCTGAAATATTATTCATAGCAATACAACCACCATCGATAGATGGTTTTGGTGGTTTATGACATAATTGAAGAACTTTCATTATTTATTTGTTTTTTTCGATGCGAAAATAGAAGTAAATAATTTCTGATAAAACTCTATATCAAATAAAACAGAATCTTTATTAGCTTTAAAAAAGATAAAGATGGTAATAGGGGTGATGATTATTGCACTTAACCACATACCAATATTTGGATCCATGCTTCCATTAATGGCCATTTCTTCACCTGCTCTAGTTAGCATGAAATAGATAAGAAAAAATAGTATGGCAATAAGTACTGGCCATCCTAACCCTCCCTTTTTAACGATAGCTCCTAAAGGGGCACCTAGAAAAAACAGCATAATTACTGCATAAGAAAGTGTAAATTTCCTATTCCATTCTATATCAAGACTGGCTAAGTATTTTTCGGTAGCTTTTTCTTTTTCAGCCTGAATTTTAAGGTGATTGATAACCTGGTCAACCCTTCTTTTTGCTGTCTGTAGTTGTTTTTTCTTATTGATGTTATCCTGAGCATCAAAGAAACTAAAATTAGCAGGTTCAAATTGATGTGATATAGCATTGATTGAATCTGTAGTTCTAAAAACTGCAAATGAGTTTTTTACATATTTATTTAAATGATAGCTTCTATCCTTGACCTCTTTTTTAGCAGAATCTTCTAGCTGTATAATTTGATTGATGCTTAGTAAATATTGTTCTTTTTCATAGGCTTCTTCATTAGACCTCTCAAGTTCAAATGAATTTAGTTCAAAATTAAGGTGGGCGGAATCAAAATAGTAGCGCATAAATGGCATGGTAGAATTTTTCATATTGTTGGGGTTCCATTCTTGTATAATGCATCCATTATGAAGCTGTAAATGAAGTCCTGACCTGTTTTTAGGATTGATGATCTTTCCTTTTTCTGCTCTTATGATCCGTTTGAAATCTCGAGGGTCTTTTTTATAAGACCACGCTCCAATGGTCTGTTTTTTCATTTCACTGTGGTCGTAGATCAAAATGTCTTTAAATGAAACGCCATCTTCATTTTTTTCTTTTACCCTTATTGAGAAATCATCTGAATTGAAAAATACTCCCGGTTGTAAGGCAATGGCTAATTTTGTGTTTTGAATATCAGTAATTAGTACCCTCATTTTAAAATTGGCCAATGGCCAGAGATTATTCGAGAAGTAAAATGCAAGTCCAGAAATCATTATAATAACAACAACTAAGGGTTTCATTATTTTAAATAACGACATCCCACTGGATTTCATTGCGATAAGCTCATTGTGTTCACTTAAGCTTCCAAAAGTCATTATGGATGCCATTAAAATAGAGAGTGGGAGTGCAATAGGAACCCAATTAGCAGAAGCATAAATCATGAGCTCCATAATAATGTGCCATTCAAGACCTTTTCCCATAAGATCATCTATGTAGAGCCATAGGAATTGCATATCAAGAATAAGCATCCAGATAATGAAATTCAGGATAAAGGGTCCTGCAAATGATCTAATGACTACCCAGCCTAATTTGTTCAAAATAGTTGTTTAACAGAGAAAACGACAAAGGTAACAGAAATGTTATCCTCCAATGGCTTGTTTTAGCTTACTTACATTATTGTCCCACATCATTCTGATCTCATCCACCTCATCATCTTCAGCAAAATCTGTAACGATAAGCGCTACTTCTTTAGTTAATGCATCGATTTTAATAGCCATTTCAAAATAATAATCCTCATCCTCATCATCTTCCCATTGGAATTTAACCGCTTCACTTTTCCTTATATTAAGTAGCTTTGCACTTTCTTCACTTCTTTCCCAGAAAAAAGTATACATATCACCTTTAATGTTCACGTCATTGGCGAACCATTCAGATAAACCACTAGGAGTACTGAGGCAGTTATATAGGATAGTAGGTGAAGTATTAACAATATATTCTAGTTCGATTTTTATTTTTTCCATGGTTTTCATCATTGTATTGAATTACAATCAATAAACAATATAGAAAAAAATTATAGGTACTTAAATTATTTTTAATTAAAAGTGAAAAATAAATTAATCTTACTCAACAAATCATCACAATTATCTTTCATAATTTATATATTTGCGCCCTTATCAGGCGCGGTAGCTCAGTTGGTTAGAGCGCAGGATTCATAACCCTGAGGTCGGGAGTTCAAATCTCCCTCGCGCCACCAAGACAATCACTTGTAAATTAAGGTTTTAAGATGTTTCTTAGAACCTTTTTTGTTTTAGGAATGTTCTTGTGCTAGGAATTGCGGTAGGTCTTGCGCTAGGGATTTTTACTATTTCATAAAAGAAAGTATATTTGAATAGCTAAAATTTATTCTATGAAACAACTTTATTCCACATCTATTATTTTATTATTTATATCATTTACAAATGCACAAAATTTTAGTTTAGAATGGGCAAATTCTATGGGAGGTTCAATTGATGATGAGGGATACTCTATAGCTACAGATGCTAGTGGAAATGTTTATACTACTGGCTATTTTAAGGATACAGTAGATTTTGATCCATCTTCTGGCGTCTTTAATTTAATATCAAATGGACTTTCGGACATTTTTATTCAAAAATTAGATGCTAATGGTAATTTTGTTTGGGCTAAACAAATGGGAGGAATATCTACTGATAAAGGACTATCCATTTCCATAGATTCAATTGGCAATGTGTATTCCACTGGTTATTTTCAAAATACAGTAGATTTTGACCCAAGCTCTAGCATTTTTGATTTAACAACAAATGGAAGTTATGATATATATATACAAAAATTAGATGCTAATGGTAATTTTGTTTGGGTTAAACAAATAGGAGGTTTAGGTGATAGCGATTTCGGAAAATCAATAACAATAGATGCTGGTGGAAATATCTATACCACTGGTAGTTTTCAATTTACAGTAGATTTTGACCCTGGACCAGGTGTTTTTAATTTGAGTGCTACTTTGGGTTCTACTAATATGTTCATACAAAAATTAGATAATAGTGGAAATTTTATTTGGGCTAAATCTGTAATTGGAACTGGAGATATTAGTAGTAATTGTATAACTATAGATGTTAGTGGAGATGTTTATACTATTGGCTCTTTTCAAAATACAGCTGATTTTAATCCTAACTCAGGTATATATAATTTAACTTCTACTGGTATTTATGATATTTTCATTCAAAAATTAGATGCTAATGGTAATTTTATATGGGCTAAATCTATGGTTGGTACTGTTGCTAATAATGGATTTTCCCTAAAATTAGATTCAAGTGGTAATATTTATACTACTGGTGGTTTTATGGATATTGTAGATTTTAATCCAAATTCTGGTCTCTTTAATTTAACATCAAATGGAAATTTTGATATATATATACAAAAATTAGATGCTAATGGTAATTTTTTATGGGCTAAATCATTTGGTGGAACAGGTATAGATTTAGCTAAATCTTTATTTATAGATGCTAGTGGAAATATTTATAATACTGGTCGATTTCAGAATACAGTAGATTTTGATCCAAGTTCTGGTGTCTTTAATTTAATATCAAATGGAGGTTTAGATATATACATACAAAAGTTAGATGCTAATGGTAATTTTATATGGGCTAAATCTATGGGTGGAACTGCTAATGATTATGGATCTTCCATAATTGCAGATGCTGGTGGAAATATCTATACTACTGGTTGTTTTAATGATACAGTGGACTTTGATTCTGACTCAAACGTTTTTAATTTAGCTTCAAATGGAAACAAAGACATTTTCATCCATAAATTATCTCAATGTGGCAATAGCACTTCAACCGGTTTTGATACTCAAGTAGAATGTGGATCATATACCTGGATAGATGGAAATACTTATACATCAAATAATATTACAGCAACTTACACATTAACAAATGCATTAGGATGTGATAGTGTTGTAACACTAAATTTGACAATAGACACTGTAGATATTGGAATAACAAATAACTCACCAACTTTATCTGCTAACACATCTATAGCAACATTCCAATGGTTAGATTGTGATAATAATTTTGATGAAATTAATGGAGAAACGAGTCAAAGTTTTACCCCTGCATCAAATGGAAATTATGCAGTTTCAGTTACGCAAAATGGTTGTACAGATACATCATCTTGTGAAAGTGTAAATAATGTTCATGTTAATGAAATATCTTCATATAACTTAACTGTTCATCCCAACCCCACAAACGACCAAATCACCATTGATATAAATGGTTATAATGGACCTGTTAACGTTGAGGTGTATGATTTACAAGGAAGGTTACTAGAATCCACAAATACAACCACAGTGTCTCTTAGAAAATACGAAAGAGGAATTTATATCTTCAAGATAAGTTATGGAGAAATAACAGAAGAGGTTAGGGTAGTGAGGGATTAATATTCTTAGAGTTCAAAAAGAAAAAGCTCAGAAGATATTTCACTTCTAATCTGAAAAAATACTAATTATGAGAATCACATTTGTTTTAATTGGACTTCTTTTTTTTTACTCCACAATAGCGCAGACTATTACCGAGAATATTAATGATTCTGTCTTTTGGGGGAATGATACAATTACCTTAGATATTGATGGTGATATGATTGATGATATTTCTATTCAAAGATATGGCGTTTTAGATTTCCATATTCTTTCAGCTAACTCACTTCAGTCTGGTGTATCTGTTGCATCTCCTGTAGAGATTGGTCAAAATTTCAATAATTTTGGAGGTTCAGCTAATATTCAAATAACAACAATACTTTGCTTATGGTCACAAAGCTGGCCACTAAATTCAGGCGTTCGTTATATAGGTTATGCATTAGAAAATTTTACTGGAGACACTACATTCGGCTATATTTCAGCAGACTTTAGAGGAGGAACAAATTGTGATGATACGCTTTTTGTAAATTCACATACATATATGAATCCATCTAATATAACTCTAACTGGAGGACAGATAATTACTGATATAGCTGTTATTAAAAGTAGCTTAAACATATTTCCCAATCCTACAAACGATCAAATTACCATTGATATAAATGGTTATAATGGTCCAGTAAACGTTGAGTCATATGATTTACAAGGAAGGTTATTACATACCACTAGAACAAACACAGTATCTCTTAGGAAATATGAAAGAGGAATCTATATCTTTAAGGTAAGTTATGGAGAGATAACCGAAGAGGTTAGGGTGGTGAGGGAGTAAGATAGTCTTGTGCTAGGAATTTTTAGAATTCCATAAGTAGTAAGGGAGTGATTTTTAAATTCTAACCCCCATTATACAGACATCATCAATCTGTTCGAGATTACCTTTCCAAGATGAAAATTCATTTTTTAACAATTGATGTTGTTCTTCCATACTTTTGTCCTTAATGTCGATTAAAAAGGATTTTAATTTCTTGCTTTTATATTTCTTTCCTCTTTCTCCACCAAATTGATCGATATAACCATCTGTAAAAAGATAGACAGTGTCTCCTTTTTGAAGCTTAGCTGTTTTAGTTTCAAATGGTTGTAAATGGTCATAGATGCCAATAGATTGTTTGTTTGCAGGTATTTCTTTTATTTCATTTGAGTTTTTTCTTATGATCCATAATGGGTTATGAGCTCCTGCATAGGAAAGTTGATCTCCCTCTATTTTACAGAGAGCTATATCCATTCCATCCTTAACATCATCTTCACTTTTTTCAAATTCTTCTGTAATTATTTCTAAAGTTTTATCTAAAATTTTTCCTGGATCTGTAATGCCATGTTCTCTAATAGATCTGTTTAGACCATTATTGCAAATAACAGACACCATTGCACCAGGAACACCATGTCCGGTGCAATCTGCTACTGCAAAAAGAATAGCTCCATTTGTAGCTTTTGAAGTTTCTATCCAATAAAAATCTCCAGCTACAATATCTTTAGGCTGGTAATAAATAAAATAATTTTTCAAATACTTGTTGAGAGTTTTTAGTTGAGGAAGAATAGCAGATTGGATTCTTTTGGCATAATTGATTGAATCCATAATTTCATTGTTCTTGATCTCAAGTTGGTCAAAAGCATTATCAGTTTGTTCTTTTTGCTTTTTAATAATATTCTTTTGATTATTGGAAATTCGAAAACGGTTATACATGAATAAAGTAAATAATAATGTTAAGCCTAATACTCCAAATAGAATAGTTCTCTGAAAATCTTTATTTTCTTGCTCTAAGAAATGCTTTTCATCTTCTAACCTATGCTTTTCATCCTTATTTTGTTGCTCTATACTATGCTTTTCTTGAAGTGCTTTTTGCTCATTTTTATGCTTACTTCTTTCCAACTCAATAAAGATCTTTTTATCATTCTCCTTTTGTATTGTAATTTTATATTTATCTATATAAAGTTTTTGCATCTCATATGCTTTTTTAAAGTTCCCCGTTTTATTATAACAATCTGAAAGTTTTAGATATATTTCTTTTAGTAAAGCTGTTGCATCGATTTCATTTGCAATATTTAATGATAGATTTAAATAAGAAAATGCTTTTTTAAAATTAGATTTTTTAAAGTGTACTTCACCAAGTGAATAATACGTTGATGCTACCCCATTTTGGTCTTTCAATTTTTTTTGGATAATCAGGCATCTGTTAAAATATTTTTCGGCTTTTTCAAAATCATTAGAATAGGAATATATGCTACCTATATTGTGTAAAGACAATGTTAGATCTGTTGTCGCTTCAATATCCTCACATATTTTTAAGGATCTTTTAAAATACTCCAATGCTATATCATAGATACTGTCATTTAAATAAATAACTCCAATATTATTCAAACTATTTGCTTCTCCATGTTTGTTATTTAATTTTATTTGAATGGCTATACTTTTATTGTAATAATCTATAGCGATTGAATCTTCATTTAACGCATGATAAATAATACCAATGTTATTGTAGGTGCTGGCAATTCCAATTTGATTGTTTATTTTTTCCTCATATTCTAAGCTGTTTTTCCAATTTTCCAAAGCATTCTTATACTCTCCTTGATCATAATAAACCGCTCCTATGTTATTAAGGGTTGCGGCAATCCCTTTTTGATAATTTAAAGACTTTTGAATGACTAATGCTTGATTATAGAAATCAATGGCAAGATCGTATTTACTTTGAAAATAATAAGAAATACCCTTTAAGTTCAAAGCGCTGAACATGTATTTTTCTAATCCTTTTGATTTTGCAAATTCATAATAAATATTAGTGTAATAAATAGAGCTGTCAGGATTGTTATACAAATAACCATTAATTATAAACTCTTTAATAGAATTAAGTCTATTGGTGTCGGCTTGATTTGTGTTATTCCATACACCCCATAGAGAGTCTTGTTTGGTTTGACTTGAATAAGAATGTCCTAATGATAGGAATATAATAAACAGAAGGACTTTGTACATAATTAAATATAGCAAAATCCTTTAATATGATAATGTAAACGGCAATTGAATTTTTATAAATTAAATAATAAACAATTTCTTAAATTGATTTTTTTTTTTATAAGTTTAAGTAAACTATAAAATTAAATACATGCTACCCCTAAACTTAAATAAGCTGAAAGCTGTTATGCTTTCTATTCTATTATTTTTTTCTTTTAATATTTTCTCTCAGCAATCTAGTGTCTGGGGGTCAGTGGATAATATTAAAGAGCTAAAAAGTTCCAAAAAATTTAATGATCTTGTAAATGTTCTCAATATTAATGTTGTTGAGCAAGCATTGCCAAGTTCTAAAAGAGATGACCTACTTAAAGTATATGAATTTAGTTGTAATTGTGATTTAGAGGATTTATATGTTGCAATGAATAAACTTCCTGGTGTAGAGGGGGTAGAATATGCTCCAGTTTATGAAACATTACAATTACCGAACGATTATTATATATCATTTTCAAATCCTTATAATTTAGATTTGATTAATGCTGAGGAAGCATGGGATATCACTCATGGAGACCCTAATTTAGTAGCAGCTGTCTCAGATCAGAATTATTGGGCCGTACCAGGCAATGTACATGAAGAATTATTAGGAAAAATCGTTCACTATGATCCTATGAATAATTCTTCACAAGGACATGGCACTGCAGTTGCTACTTTAGTTGCAGGTAATACAAATAATGGTGTTGGTATGAGTAGTATAGGTTATGATATAAAATTAGGTTTATATAGAATGAACTATAATGAAGTGTTAGATGCTTCTTACAATGGTGCAAAAGTTGTAAATATGAGCTGGACTTCTGGATGTTTATGGAATATATATATTGAAGCTGCTATACAAGAGGTGTATGATAATGGTACATTTATGGTGGCAGCTGCTGGAAATGGTTCTACTTGTGGTGGGCCAAATAATTTAGTATATCCAGCTGCATTTGATAAAGTTTTTTCAGTTACAAGTATTGGTCCAAATGATAATCATGAAAGGTACATTGGAAACCCTAATTCAACACATCAACACAATATTACTGTTGATTTATGTGCTCCTGGTTATGACGTTCCTATTACTGCTGCACCAGGCTGGTATTTGTACTCAAGTGGTACATCTTTTGCTGCGCCTCAAATAGCTGGTACAGTTGGATTAATGCTTTCTGTTAATCCTTGTTTGACTAATGAAGAAATTGAATACATACTTAAACAAACATCAGTTAATATAGATCCTTTAAATCCAGATTATGCTGGTTTAATTGGAGCGGGTAGGTTAGATGCTGGCGCTGCTGTTGCTATGGCTGAAAATTATTTAAACAATAATGGCGGACCTTGTGGTCAGGTAAGCTGCGATCCTAACCAAAGTGCAGATGCAGGTGAATGTCAAACAGTTTATGCTGGATATACAGCAGCTTTTGCAACTGTTAATTTAGATGGAATAACATCTGGTGGGAATGGTACTACAACAAGTGTATGGACTGATGAGAATGGTGTAGTGGTTGGAACAGGAAATTCTATTGATTTTATTGCCAATGCAAATGGCATTTCATCTGGTGACTTTGGCTCAGAAATATACACTTTAACTTATACAGATGAATTTAGTTGTACTGTTTCTGATGAAGTAGAAGTTTTAGTTTACAATGTAGATTGTTCTCCAAATCCAAAAAACAAAAAGGTTTTGGTATGTCACAATGGCAATACATTGTGTATTTCTGATAATGCAGTAGATGCTCATCTCAATAATCACGGAGATGATATGTTGGGTCCTTGTGGTGCTGGTTGTAATTCTGCTAAGAGCTCAGTATTAACAATTTTAAATAATAACTTAAACGTATTTCCTAATCCCAGCTATGATGTGTTTAATATTCAAGCTGCTAATGGCCAATTGATTAATAGAATAGAGATATACAATACATTAGGAGAAATGATCTATTCTAATAGTAATGAAAATCTATTTGTTGTAGATCTTTCGGAACATGTAAAAGGTGTTTATTTTGTAAAATCTTACGTTGGTAATGAAATCAAGAGTTCTACGTTAATTCGTTTCTGATCGATGCTTTATTTTATAATTAATCGCTAGATAAAGATAGCTGATCAAAGATCCAAACATAGCAAGGCACATGTCTTTTTGTGCATCCCACATGTCTCCTTGTTGACCATTGTAGCTGTCTGCCAGCCCTTCGGATAGAAATATAGATAAGTTCCATTCAAATAATTCATAGATCATGCTAAATGTTTGAATACCTAAAAAGGTAAGCAAAAGAACATGCTTATAAACTAATTGTGTTTTGTGTTTAAAATAATCTACTATAGCAGGGAATAACAATAGTCCAAAAGAGAAGTGAACCATTCTGTCGTAATGATTTCTTTCCCAACCAAAGTAGGCATTCATGTCCCATGAAAAATATTCGATACACCATTCATTATAAGGTACATAAGAATATAACCAGCAGGATCCAATGGCATGTAATACTCCAAAGGTTAATAATCCGTAAAACCCAATTTTGCTAAATCTGTTTTTTATTACATCCCATATAAAGACAAGAATGATCAGTAAACTACCAACATTATTTAAATAAACCTCTTTGTTTTCGTAAATTGAAATGTTGATCATTATTAGGCAGAAAATAAGATAGGAAATGGTGGCTATTATTCTGTGTTTGGTGGTCATGATTTTTATTTTTTGTTCATATATATAATTGAACAAACTATCATGGATACACAATTAATATTATTTTAACATTTATTAAGATATCAATATGAAGCTTAGAAAATTAGGAAACTCCAACATAGAATTGTCCCCATTAGGCCTTGGATGCTGGCAATTCAGTAAAAATACGGGCTTTGCAGGCAAATTCTGGCCTACATTAAGTGAGGCGGATGTTAATGAGATCGTTAAGGTAAGCCATGAAGGCGGAATTAATTGGTTTGATACAGCAGAATTATATGGATGGGGTAAATCTGAGGAAGCACTGTCATTGGCCTTAAATAATAATAACCTAAAGGGTAATGATGCCATAGTAGCTACTAAATGGTGGCCTGCTTTTAGAACTGCAGGATCAATTAAAAAGACCATAGATGATCGATTGATGTATTTGGATGATTACCCTATTACACTTCATCAGGTACACATGCCATTAGGATTATCCAGTGTGGAAAAGGAAATGAATGCCATGGCTGATCTGTTGGAAGCAGGTAAAATTAAACACATTGGAGTAAGTAACTTCTCTAAAAATAAGATGTTAAGGGCATATGAAGCATTGGATAAAAGGGGGTTGAAGCTATCTTCTAATCAAATGGAATATAGTTTACTAAATAGAAATATAGAATCCAATGGAGTAATGGATGCTGCAAAAGAGCTTGGAGTTTCTATTATTGCTTATTCACCCTTAGCTCAGGGCTTGGTAAGTGGTAAATTTCATGCAGATCCTACATTAATCAAAAGCAGGACTGGTTGGAGGAAATACCGTAAGCAATTTTCTAGAGCAGGGATGTCTAATTCTCTACCTGTTATTAATGAGTTGAAGAAGATATCCAAAAACTATCAGGTTACCCCTTCACAAGTAGCATTGAGCTGGCTCATTCATTTTCATGGCGACACTGTCCTAGCCATACCTGGGGCAACAAAAGTTAAACATGCTATTGATAATGCTGTAGCTATGAAATTTAATCTCAATGAAGCTGAGCTAGATACTTTAGATCTTGTCTCAAGAAAGTTCATGTAATTTTTTATTTTTTCTAATTGAATAGGTGACCTTTTTGTATTTTTCCCATTAAGGATATAAATACAAATTATGGAAGACCAACAAATCGTCAAATTAATACAGCTTGGAAAGCAAGATAAAGCATTTTTGAAGCTTTATAAAAGCTACCCTAAGGTGCATAAATTAATTGTATCTAAAGGGGGTAGTAATGAAGATGCTAAAGATGTTTTTCAGGAGGCGTTGATCATTTTTTACGAAAAAGCACGTCAAAAGGATTTTCAGCTTACAGCTGCCATTAGTACCTACTTATATAGTGTATGCAGGTTTTTATGGAAAGATCAGCTAGTTAAGAAGAAAGGAAATCCAACAGCTGAATTTTCTTCGGAGCTATCTTCTTCTGATGAGGCCGAACTACAAGAGGTCCTTAAAAAAGAAGAGCAGTTCATTAAAATGGAAACTGTACTAAATCAAATAGGAGAGAAGTGCCTTGAATTGCTACAGTTATTTTATTACAAAGGCTTAAGGATGAAAGAAATTGCATCCAAGCTGGGATTGAAATCGGAGAAGATCGCAAAAAATCAAAAGTATAAATGCTTGGAGAGAGCTAAGCAGAAGGTCCAGTCCATCTAACATTATTATTTATATCCTTAAAAAATTAGTCATGAGAAACGAATTAGAAAAAATAGAATTAATTGAAAAATACCTTAGAAATGAACTTTCTAAAGAAGAAAAGCTTGCTTTTGAGCAAAGAATGGAAACCGACAAAGATTTCTTTAAAGAAGTAGAGCTTCAGAAAGATATTGTTAAAGCCATTGAGCGATTAGGTGTAAAGAATGCTATTAATAAAGCATACAGGAAATACAAGCTAGGAAAAGCAGGCTTTAATTTTGGTATTGGAAGCTTAATCATTGTAGGTATTGTATCTGCATTTATTTGGTACAATAACCTGAATACTAATAATGAAGAGATTTCTAAAGAACAAGAACTCCTACAGCTTAATGAACATGGTGAAAACATTTGGGCAGATGCAGATAGGAATTTACCATCTCAAAAGTTTGTACTTAATGGTGGTAATGATACTGTAATAGAAACCAATGGAGGAATGGTCATGTATGTTCCAGCCAATTGTTTTGTTGATGAGAAAGGTAACCCAATAAAAGGAGAGGTAGAGATTGAAGTGAAAGAAGCCTTAAATACAGCAGAGATCATAAAAGCAGGTTTAGAAAGTAAGTCGGGAGATCGTTTATTGGAAAGTGCAGGTATGTTTTATGTAAATGCAAGAAAAAATGGTAAAACCATTCATATAGATCCTGATAATGGTATTTATACTGAAATACCAGCAGATGATATCAAACCAGGCATGCAGCTGTTTGAAGGAGAAAGAAAGGAAGACGGCTCTATTGACTGGGTCAATCCAAAAGCGTTGGATAATTTTCTAATTCCAGTAGATATTTATTCTTTGAATTTTTATCCACCTGGCTATGAAAATACTTTAGAGGAGCTTTGTTATGACGTAAAAGATAAATCATTTACCGATAGCTTGTATTATTCATTTTCTCATCTATATTCATTAAATAATGAACCAATTCAAATTGTGGATACTGAAGTTAATTTTGAAAGTGATTCAGTAGCTTATACTTCTGAATATGATGCAATTATTGATTCTTCCAGATTGTATATCAATCCTGCAAAGATCAAATCGATTTGGTCTAAAGAATTCAATAACACTTTACTTGCTACCAGAGAATTTGAAAAAAGATTAAAAGTGATCTTTGGAACATGTAATGGACTTATACTTGATCTTTACATTAATAACCTAGATAAAAATATGTATGAGATTGATGCTATAGCTGCAACTATGTGTTTTGGAGAAAACAGAAAGTCGTTTTTAGATTTTGCTGCTCTAAAGGAGGGAAAGGTAAAAATAGATGAATCTCGATCTCGAATGCTCATGGAGCATTATCAACAAAAGCAGTTAATGGTAATTGAGGCAGCTAGATCAGCATGGAAAAAGTACAATGAAGAAAATCAGCGATTAAATGATATAGCAAATAATAAAAGAAATGAGCAATGGTCAAAAGATTTTGCTAGAGTAACTCAAAATTTCAATGAGGAGCTTGAAATTAATCTAGATGAGGCTTATAGACAGCTCGGTAAGGAAAGGCCAAGAAGAGTTGTAATGCCACCAGCAAGATACGGTGTTTTGGTAATTAACAATGGCTGGAAAAACGTAGATGTTTATGTGGTGGAAAGTACTGTTAATAGAACAACATTAGATTATACAGATCCCGATACAGGAAAAAAAGCAGTCATCAAATACGAAGCTTTATCAGTTTCAATATTAGATAGGAAAAAATACGATAGACTTTATATCTATATTCTCCCAGACAAGGTTAATAGCTTTATGCGTTTAAACGAAAAGGATAGTGTTTTTACTGAAAATCTAAATGAGCTCATGGATTACTCTTTGATCTGTTTAGGTTATATTGCTGAACAGCCCTATTATTTTGAAAAAAGGAGCATAGAAGCAACAAATTACTATGATCTTCAATTAGATGTAATCTCGGATGATAAGCTGAATAAAAAACTAGGAAAATTCGACAGCAATAAAATGGATGACCTTTTTAATGAGCTAGCATATATTCGATTTGAAATAGATGAAGAAAAAAGGATGACTAAGATTGAGAATAAGGCTAGATTAAGAAATAAGATTAGATCTGTAATTTTTCCTTGTTTATATTATTCTAAAGAGTATGAATACTCAGAGCAAAGCATGAAAGAAGCAGAATGGTAAAATAATCAGTTGTCAGTTAACTTTTAAGCCCTGCATTTGCAGGGTTTTTCATTTATTTGGATGGTATTTTAGCTGTAATCCATATAGAAAATTACGCAGGAACTGGTCTTTGCATAATCGATATTGGCTTTGGGTAGGTTTTCTGAAAAAAGCACTAAGCTCATGCTTGCTAACTCGCATGTCTGCTAGCTGTAGGATCTCAAGAATATCTTCTGATTTTAGGTTAAGTGCTATCTTAAGTTTTCTAAAGATGATATTGTTATTTAGGCTTTTTTCTGGAATAGGTTGATCGCCTTCTCTTTTGCCACGTTTTTCTATAATGAATCCATTAAGGAAAATAGCTAAATATTTATCATATAGCTTTTCGTTTTCAGGATCATCATCTTTCTTTAACCAATTACTTAGTTGAGATCTTGTAATAGTATGGTCAGCTAGCTCAAAGATCTCCATCATTTTTGAGTCACTGAAATCAAAGGTGTAGCGAATTCTTCTTAAGACATCATTGTTATTCATTATTTAAAAGTTTATTTATATTTTTCTTTCCATTTGAATGTTCGATATCTTCTATTATAAAAACCACAATTTTCAAAAGTAGTGATGTAAACGGTATTACCATAGGATTGAATCAGCAAATCCTCTTTATCTAAAACTCCTGGGTTTGATATGTCTTTATAAAAAACCGATACCTGCTCTCCAAAGTGGATAATATCGCCTGGTTCTAGTGTAGAAGTTTGATCTAAATATTCGTAAATTCTCTTAGGCCCTAAATACTTTAGGTTATGACCCTGTCTTCTTTTGCCGTAGATAGCCAGCTCTGCACAATCGGAACCCACTCTAAGGTCTGTTTGATGTCCATATTTACTTATGTATCTTGGAGGAAGAATAAAGGGAGTGTTGAACAATTCTTTCAAATAATCTAAATATGTATCTGATTCTCTAACAATTAGTTGAATAACATGCTCGTGCTGAAGATGAATAGGTTTAATAGTTTCGAATGTTTTATTATTTGATAAAGAACTTGTCTCAGAACTAAAATAGTAGGTGCCAGGCTTTAACTTACCTGGTAAAAAACACAGTTGTTTTACTTTTTCGTAAAATTTTACGTGGTAGGTAATTGGTTCATATGTATAATTAGTGAAATTATCGTATTCTCTTAAAATAGGTTTTACGCTATACCATTTGGTCTTGTTTTTTTGTCCAGGGTCTATTATAAGAGAATCATTGGTTGTTAATTCAATGCTCTTATGAGAAATTTCAGAAATAAAAATGTATTTAGCATTGATCTTATCAACTAATAAGAGAAGAAAAATCAATATAAAAATTATATTTTTTAAAAGATACTTCATTGAATATATCAAAAGCCTTTCCATCCTAATATGTAAACTTCAGAGATGCATACATCTTTGTATTTTTTTCCAGGATAAACATCATGAATAATGAGCATTATTTTTTTAGAAGATACACCTTCATTATTGTTTTGAAGATTAGTGCATTTTTTAAGTATATTATAATCTTTTAATTCCTCATATTTAAAATCATCAAAAGATACATATTCTGATACAAAATGAAGAGTATTTCGATAATCACGATAAATATCATATATAACTTCAACTTTTTTTAATCTGGCATTGTTGTAATAGGTTTCTTTATTTTTATAATAGCCGTTAAGTACCAAGAACTTATCTAAATAAAAAGTATTCTTTTCATTAAGAATAAAAACAATAGTATCTCCTATTCCGTAGCTGTTTTTTTGTCCATCGGCCCATGCTGTTCGAATATCACCATCTGTTAAATTACTTGTAGGGTAGCTGGAGGTAGGATGTGTGCAATAACTATTGATGGGTTTAATTGGGTTTTTCATCCTATGATTGGTCTTGGAGGTATCATTTACATGGTACTCAATTGTAAGCATTGAATTCTGAGCAAGATTAAAATCAGAGGCTGAAAGACTGCATATAGAGTCTTTAAATTCTATTCCCTCAATCCCATTTATCTTCCATACCATGGTGTCGTTGTAATTCATTAGATCTCTTACATCTATTTCAAGTTTGAAATTGTCTATCATTCCTTTACCCCAGCTAGAAGCAGGAGAAAGATCGTATCTAAATATCCTTGGGGAATAATATACCATAGGGCTTTTGCTAGTTTCTGAATCTTCATGTTGAGTAGCGACTTTATAGGTAATGATCAACTCTTTTTCAGGTTTATCATACCATTCATTGTCTTCTGTGAAAAACAATTCACTTAAATGCCATTTTCTGGCATATCGGTTAAAAGGTCCTACCATATAATCATTTACTTGTTCCTCACCATAAAATGTAATGGAATCAGTTTTGGTTATATAGCTTATAACTTCACCTCCCCATTCAATTTTAAAATCTTTTATATAATCTTGATCAAATTGTTCATTTTTAGAACCTAAACTAATTTCAGGTTCAATTCCATTCTCATAATAATCTCTAAAAATCCAGTAATCTACAGGAAACCCGTACAGTACTTTCCCATTAAAATCTCCTTCAAAAACATATTTTACAGTTACCTCGCAATAATCATCTACTATTTTAATAAAAAGATCTTCTTTGATCACTTTAATCCTGGGTTCATTAAGAAAACGGATGTTACCTGTTTGGTAAAAATAGGATTCATTTACAGGACCTCCATTTCCATAGGAAGTGACTGAAAATAAGGTGCATATTAGTAGGGTAAATATTAAAGCTCTTTGTGTAATATTCATGTTTTATGATTTAGTGTTAATTTTTCTTTTCCATAGGGGCAAAGTCAAACACTACATTGTTAATTTGATTAAATTTATTAATGGATCTTTCAATAATAGGTTCTATTTTACCTTTAAACGCCCATGAACCAGCCCAACCTTCCTGATGAGCATCTAATAGCACATAGGCTGTTTTATTATGGATCTTAAAATAGGTAACTTTTGAGAAAACGTCATTGCCAAAAGGAGAAATTGAAGCTGCAGCAGCATTGGCACAAGCTTTAATTACAGCAGTAGTTTCATTAGTAAATGGAATACTGATACTTTTTTGAACAAAAGCCATGTCCCATAAAGGATTCCTCAGCTCTTCATTGTTTAAAAATGCATTCATTAAGCTATTGTATTTTTCCAAATTGTAAGGTATGTATATGTTGAAATAGGTAGAATCTTTATTTGAATAAAACAGGATCTTATTTCCTTTTTCATCATAAGAATATTCTGCAACTACATCCCATCCACCATCCATTAATGCCAACTCAGTTGAATGAGTAGTAACTAACTCATTGTCTACAATAATAAAATTTGTAGCATATGAATATTCGTATCCAATGTCAGATTGAAACACATGTCCGTTGTTGAATTCTAAACCTGCACCTTCAAATCCATATTCATATATTTTTGTACTAGGGTTATAAAAGTAATAATCCCTTCCTTCTGATTTTGCATATAGGGTTTGATGCAAAGAGAAATCCGAATTCCCATCATTATTATAATCTGAAATTTCTAACTGAAAAATAGGGCCATCCCAATAAATTTCGCAGGACGTTGTTATGTCTTGTATTAGTTGATCATTACCTTTTGAGTAAACCATAACATTAGTGATTAAGTTGTCTGTTTTTTTGACCTTAAAATAATGATCTTTAGTGTTGTGTTTTTGTATAAACAGTGTGTCATTTCCTGTTTTATTCAGTTTTATTTTATGCTTTTTATTGGTTCTAAGTTCATTCCAAACTCCAACTATTTTTTCATTATTAGTATTGTAATTTTTAAATATTAAACTTGCTATGGTGTCATTTTTTTTATTGAACTCAAATAACCTTAATTGATTGTCATTAATATTTCCTTTTAATAAGATAGGTGTATCGTATTTGTCATATTTATAAACGGCTTTACTGCCATCAATTAAAAATTCTACTTGACCATTGCCGATAATGCCCGTGTAATTGTTTTGACTAAATAATATAAAAGGTGAAAATATATACAGGATTATACAGACGTATTTATGATAGTGATTATTCATAGAAAATCAGGATCTTCAATTTTAGTGCCATTTATTAAGTATCTAATTTTACATTCTTTCCAGATAGTCTTAATAAAAGATTTTATCTATAAATTAATAAAATAAGTCGTTATAAATTCTTATTTTATCGAAAAATAATATTATATTTGAAGTTGTTTAAAATAAACATAAATCAAAAAATTTAAATATTTTATTTTAATTAATATGAATATTTTAAAATGTTTTAATCAGGTTAGTATTAATACCTGTTTTATAATTTGCTTTAGTATTTTCATGTCCAACATGCTTGTTTTAAAATACACTGACCTAGCAGTTGTAGATGCTATAGAATTATCAGAATCTGAAAGTGAAGAAATTGAAGAGACAGAATTTGATGAGTTTTTAATAGTTTCAGATATTGAAATCAATTCCATTAAAAAAAATAAATATTTAAACTCTAGATCAAATCTAACTATCATCCGACATTTCATGGATGTTTTTACTCCACCTCCGGAGTTCACTACATGTTAACTTAAAGATTACCTCCTTTTTTTATTAAGTTTTTTTCAGGCATTTGCCTATTTATTAAATTAAAGTTACATGTTTAAAAAAGATAGATTATTAAATTTTTCTCATTTATCAAATGATTTTCCTGCTTCCATTGTAGTATGGTTAGTTGCATTACCATTATGTCTTGGCATAGCTCAAGGGTCCGGTGCTGAACCCTTTACTGGTATAGTTGCTGGTATAATTGGCGGTTTAGTTGTTACATTAATCAGTGGTTCTAGATTCGGAGTTAGTGGACCTGCTGCCGGCCTTATTACCATTGTTGCTGCAGCTATTCTTGATCTAGGTTATGAAGCATTTTTACTTGCTGTTGTTCTTTCTGGTATTATTCAAATATTATTAGGACTTTTTCGACTAGGCATTATTGCTTATTTTATTTCTACTTCTGTAATACATGGAATGCTAGCAGCAATTGGTTTGATTTTGATTTTTAAACAAGTCCCTCATGCAATTGGCTATGATGCTGATTATGAAGGTGATCAGTCTTTTAATCAAATTGATGGTCAGAATACATTCACTGAAATTTTGAATAGTTTAGATTTTATGGAGTTTGGTGCTTTTTTTATTTTTATTATCTCGATTTTACTTTTACTTATTTGGGAATTACCTTCATTAAAAAGTAATTCAAAATTAAAGTTTGTACCAATTTCACTAATTGTTGTAATTGTTGGAGCTGTTCTTAATTATCTATTTGGAACAATGGGTGGAAATATGTCACAATTTGAATTAGGAAGTTCACACTTAGTAAATCTTCCTGATGCTTTAACTACTGGTGATTATAAAAGCTTAATTAAGTTACCTGATTTTACAGCATTTGATAATTCAAAGGTATACGTTTATGCTATTACCTTGGCCTTAGTAGCAAGTGTTGAAACATTATTGAGCTTAGAGGCGACAGACAACTTAGATCCAGATAAAAATATTTCACCTACTAATTTAGAGCTTAAGGCACAGGGAGTAGGAAATTTTATTTCTGGTCTAGTTGGAGGACTTCCGATAACTATGGTTATTGTTAGAAGCTCTGCTAATATTAATGCCAATGCTAAAACACAGCTTTCTGCCGTATTGCATGCTGTCCTATTAACTGCAAGTGTGTTTTTATTCCCAACATTTTTAGAGATGATACCACTAGCATCATTGGCAGCTATATTGATAGTTATTGGATTTAAATTAGTTAAAATTCAAAACATTATTAAAGCACTTAAAAACGATCTGGAAACAGGTTTAGTAACCATTATTACTATAATAGCTGTCTTTTTAACTGATCTACTTATAGGTGTTGGTATTGGCTTTGCATTTTCTATGTTTTTTATCCTAAGAAAAAATTATGAATTGGCATTTATCTCTCATACAAAAGGAAAAGAAACAGTCATATCATTTGCACAGATTGTTTCATTTTTAAATAAAGGGGCATTGATGCAAACCTTAAGAAAAATCCCGCCTGGTTCTAAAGTAAAGATGAGTGCTATAAAATGCCATACTATGAGTAAAGAAATTCAGGAAGTGATTGCTAATTTCAGGGATGTTACAAGTAAAAAGAATGACATTGAACTAGAGCTAATGGGTTTTAATAAATTCGATCTTTTGAATAAAAAGAAGGACTCAGAAGAGTAATTATGTCTAATAGAATGCAATTATATGCTTATATTTAAGTATGAAAAGATGGCTGTTATTTTTAATATTAATCATTAATTGTTCTATTACTGCTCAACATGAAAGAACTAATAATAATCTTTTATTTACAGCCGAATATGGGCTTTTAAATACTTCTGATAAGTTCTTGGGTAATTTTTCTGAAATTTCTGGAAATAGTTTTGGGTTAAGTATTGGTAAATACATTGCAACTAAACAAACTGGAATTTTACCAATATCCATTAGGTTGCAATATAATTATCAGAGAATGAATTTGCCTGTTATTAGCACTAGTTCAATCAATCTTACCGAGCATTGGGTTACTTTTCCTATTCAATTCGATATGCATTTATTTTCAATGTTATTGAATAAATCTTCTAAGCATGAATGTAGGAGCTTAAATAATGGTTTATCTCTGGCTATTTATCCTGGATTTGGTTTTGTAGATGGCTATGATAATATCAATAAAAAATGGCCTCTTCCATTAGAAATTGGTTATTCAATGAATGTTTCTAAATCCGGTGGACATAAAAGTGTAGCTAGCAAGGATATTCATTTTTATTTCTTTGCTCGTATAGACCTTAACCCAAGATATGAATCAATAGGATTACCAATCAGTAAAATTCATGAGCACTGTTTCGGACTACGTATACAATACACCCATTATAAAACTTATAATTTCCTTAATGTCAATTGATAAACTAATTCAGTAAAGAGATCCCATCTGTTTTACAATTAAAAGCTTGGCTGGTTATACCCATAAAATCTAGAATGGTGGGAACAAGGTCTGCCTGAGTACTTGAGCAGCTTTGAGAAAACAAAAGGGTAGGGTGCTGTGCATAGAAAATGGTATTGATAATGTGTTCGTTATCTTGTCCACCGCCATGTCCAGTGCCATCACCACCATGGTCGGATACTATTAGGATAAGCCAATCTTCTCCATTTGCTCTTTTATTGTCGATGATGGTAAATAATTGCTGAACATATGTATCTGTTTGGGTAAGAGTTTCACAATATTCTGTAATTGTTGGACTATATCCATATCCATGGCCAGCTGCATCAGGATCATCGAAATGTAGGAATAATACATCAGGGTCTATGGGGTTATGATTGAGTAGCGCATCTTCAGCCAGCTGATAAACCTCAGCATCGTTAATACTGGTTTCAGGTGCGTGATCTGCATAGGAATGAGCTAAATAATCATTGATAGGAGTCCAGTTAACAATGGATGCAGTATTTATACTATTATCAGCATTTTCTATGTAAGAGAAAAAATGAGGAAAATCATTTAGATGATGATCGTTAAAGCTATTATTGGTTACCTGATGTTTACACCAATGTACTCCAGTGACTAAGCTAGACCAATTAGGTCCACTCATTGTATAATCTTCTACTACATGACTGTTGTTATAGAACACATTATTTTGTTGCGAAAGCTGATACATAAATGGAGTAATACTTTCTTGCATAGCATCGGACCTGAAGCCATCAATACCTATGACCAATACTTTTCTGTTAATCTTATTGGTGTCTATTGTTATAGTGTTGTCTGTGCAAGAATTGTCACCTAAACCATTAGAGCAGGTAGTTGTTGTTTTTCTACATGAGTAAATTGTGATTAAAACAATCATGATCAGTACATTATATACAAGCTGTTTCATTTTATTAAATTTTAATTCCAATTACAAGTATGTCATCTATCTGTTCATGAGAGCTCATCCAGGCATCCATTGTTTGTTCTAATTTGATTTTCTGATCTTTCATAGATAGGTTAGAAAACTCAATGAGTTTTTGCTTGAACTGTTTATACATGAATTTTTTTCCTTTAATACCTCCGAATTGATCGGGATATCCATCTGAAAACAGGTAGATGGTATCTCCTTTTTCTAAAGTGATATTCTGGCTTTTGTAGTTTTTAGTCCTTGGGCTGAATGAGCCAATGGCAAAATCATCTCCACTGTGCTGGATCAGCTCTTCATTTCTAATTTGATAGATGCTGTTCTTTGCACCAGAAAATTGCAAAGAGAGTTTTTTTAGATCGAACGAACAGATGGTCAGATCCATACCATCTCTAATATATCCTTGGTTGTTTTCTTTATTGAGGGCTTTATGGACGGATTCATTCAAATGGTTCAATATTTCCGATGTGTCGCTTAATTGCTTTTCATCTGTGGCAGCATTGAGGCCATTGGCACCAATAAAGCTCATAAATGCACCAGGAACACCATGTCCTGTACAATCTACAGCAGCAATAATAGCACGGTCTTTTAGTTGCTTAAACCAATAAAAATCTCCGCTTACAATGTCTTTTGGCCTAAAGAGGATGAAAGCTTCTGGAAACAATTGGTTGATGTTTGCTTCATATGGTAGTATAGAATCTTGTAATCTTTTGGCGTAGTTAATACTATCGATGATCTCTTTATTCTTTTCTTCTGCCAATAGTCTATTGTTCTCAGACTCCTCATGCTTACTAGCCAATTCTTTTGTTCTTTCTTTTACTGTTTGTTGTAATTGAAGCTGACGTGATTTAAGCTGTTTAGTTCTAATTCTTATTAATAAGTATATTGATAATAATAACAAGCCAATACAAATTGAAATGAACCACCAGGTGATCCAGAAGGGAGGTGTAATGGTGAAAGTAAAAGAAATGGGTTTACACCAAACACCATCTGAATTGGCAGCTTTAACTTCGAAGGTGTAAGTTCCAGGAGCTAATCTTGAATATTCAATGGACCTTTCTTTAGAATAATTCCATTCATTTTCCAATCCGTTAAGTCGGTAAGCATATTCTATATTTCTTTCAGATAAGAAATGGATAGCAGAAAATTCAAATTTAATGTTGTTTTGATCGTAATTCAGGGAATGATTATATTTTAAATTCTCATATGGAGTTTTAAGCAAATATATTTTTTCTTCTTCTTCCCCTTTAACATAATTAATGCAATTAAAATAAATATTTGGCATTGTTGTATCGACATGGAAATCGACTGGATCCCACGTGTAAATATGGGTTCCATACCCCATCATTAATTCACCTTTATTATTTTCATTGATGAATTTATCTCCTCTTAATAGATTTTGCTCTATTATTCCATCTTCTTCGTTAAATAGCTGTATATGCCTATTTTTGGTATGAATGTAAATAAGCCCATGATTAGATGTTGCCCAAAGATTACCAACTTTGTCAATTTTGATCATTGATGTAGCGTTGGTTGGTAATCCATCTTCAATAGTATAACTATCTAAAAGTTTACCTGAATGTATATCAAAACATAAAATCCCATTATTCCATGTAGAAACCCAAATACTATCATTTACTATGTCTAACCCTAAAATTGTAGGTGAATGCTCTTTTCCGAATGAAGAAAATGACATATTATTAGTATTTAAGGTGGCTACACCTACAGTAGCTGTGCCCATGTAAAGTATCGAATCTTTTAATGCAAAATCAGAAACAAGATTTGCCATACACGGAAAGCCACTCTCTCCATATTTATAATTAGTAAATTCTTGGGTTTTATTATTGAATTTTGTTAATCCATTTATCATATCCGACAACCATATTATATCATTATTTTGTTCTATAATAGCTCTATATATACCCTTAGAATTTTCAAAAAGATCAATTTCATTTGTATGTTCATTGAACTTGCCAATTTTCTGATGTGCACACCATAATTTATTGTTTTTGGAAATTAAAAAAGAGCCACCTTGGTAATCTTTTCGTACATACACTTCTCCATTTCCATAAAGTTTTTCATGATTTGGTTGTATACTACGCAATATTTTAAAACTTGGATCAAATTTTAAAATTCCATAATTTGATGTAGCAAAAAAAGAATTATTGTATTCTGTTACATTATGTATATTGTAATTGTCTATACTTTTTTCTTGACGTAAATCCTGCTCTTTAAGTTTTTTTAAGTTTATAGTATTGATTTTCTGATCCTTAAAATTTAGAGTGTAAATCCCGTACATCATAGAACTTAACCAAAGGATATTATTGTCATAATACATATCATAAAAAAGTTGATCTTTTTGGATTGAAGTATTGTAACTGAATGTACCATTTTGATAATATGGAAATAATGTATCAAAATTATTGTCAATTTTAAAAATCTCAACTCTCCTTCCGTCTTGAATTATTAATTCGTTCTTTTTAGTTTTTACGAAAGATTTTGGAGTTGTTAGTCTATAATTAGCATCACAATTCAACCAATATTCAAAAACTCCTGAATTTTCAATGAAGAAATAGAAGTTAGAATTATTAGATAATACTAACAAGGTATCTTTATTGTGTCTTTTAAAATCAATTAAATATTCCGAACTGTCTTTTGATGAGAATTTAAAATAATCAAATACTTTTAGATCTTCATCAAAAGAAACAAAGCCTTTTTTGTAAAAGATCATTTTGCTATTTTCAGTGTCAGTAAATTTAAAATCATTAGAAGAAGTAAAATCATTTTTTAACTGCCCCTTAAGGCCTATAGAATCAATTGTGTTTAAATGTAAGTTGTATCTATATAAATAATTATTTGTAATAAATAGTAGTTGATCAGAATTGATTTGGTATATGTCATTAATGCTATATTTTTCATTTTCTCCTTCAATATTAATCATGTGATCAGGCAGTTTAATTTTCTCAATATTATTTGTAGTAAGATCAATGTATTCTAAGCTTAAACTATTACTTTGCATATTGTAATTGTAAGTCCATATTCTATTGATGCCATTCTTAATAATATAAGTGAATTCACCCGACATTTTTTTATTATTCCATGATGTTTTGAATTCATAACCATCATATGAAAATAACCCATTAGCTGAACCAAACCACATTACTCCCAAGCTATCCTTTAAAATGTTATTTACCATAACACTTGGCAACCCATCTCTTTCATTGAAGTTGTTGAATCGAAATTTTTTTTGCCCAAATACAGAAAGAGTTGAGATAAAAAGGAATAAAACAATATAGAATCTGGAGCAGTTCATTCAACTAAAATAATAAATTTAGATTCAATATTAATTAAATTGTTTCAATGCATCTATAACATTTGTTACAGGAAGTTTACAGCTTTTATTTTGGCATACATAGATAGTAGTTTGTCCTTTGATCAGCTTATTTTCAAGTAGCTCTAAAGTCCCTTCATTTTTACCACCTAAAAAGATAACATTGGGTAAATAATATTGATTAAATTCTTTTCTAATTTTTAAATAGTCTTCTCCAACTATGGCCACTTCAAATGGGTCTTTGATCATCCACATTAAAAGCAGGTCCCAGTTGGCATAATAAGGACCAGCAGCTCTTGCTTTATCTTTAATATTGTTTAGCATTTGAAGTGCGGTATTAGCATATTCATTGTTGTAAAAATACTTTTCAAGTATATAGAGATTTTTAGCCATTTCAGAACTTGATGCAGGAATTACATTATCGGAAACCTCCATTTTTCTGGCTATTAAAGCAGGGTCTAGATCGGAAGTATAAAAGAACATTTTGCTTTTTGAATCATAAAAGTGTTCCATTACATAGCTGGTAAGCTTATTGGCCTTTTTCAGCCATTTTTCATCAAAAGTACTTTGGTACAATTCTATAAAAGCACTAATGGTAAATGCATAATCGTCTAAAAAACCATTGATGGTAGATTTTCCATTTTTATAGTTCCTGTTCAATTTGCCATTTTCTTCCATACAATTATTAACTATAAAATCGGCATTTTTAAGCGCTGCAGCTAAATATTTATCATCATCAATTACATTGTAAGCACTTACATATCCTTTTAGCATGAGTGCGTTCCATGAGGTCAAGATCTTATCATCTAAAGCAGGTCGAATTCTGTTATTTCTAATTTTCAGTAGCTTCTTTTTAGCTTGTATAATCTTATCATGAAGTTTTTTAGCAGATAGATTGTGATAAGATGCAAATTCAGCATCATTCATGGTAGTATATAGAATATTAGCACCTTCCCAATTTCCAGCTGATGTTACATTGTAATATTCCTGGATCAATGCTGCATCTTTTTCAAGTAGCTGGTCTAGTTCTGTTTTGTCCCAAACATAGAATTTACCTTCAATCCCCTCACTATCTGCATCTAAAGAGGAGTAGAAGCCACCTTCATCGGAAGTCATTTCTCTTTCAATGAATTCAAGCGTCTCGGTAATAATGGTTTTATAATGCTCATTTTTAGTGAATTGATACGCATTAGCATACAAGCTAACAAGCTGTGCATTGTCATAAAGCATTTTCTCGAAATGAGGCACTTTCCATATGGCATCCGTACTATACCTTGCAAAACCACCACCAATGTGATCGTAGATTCCTCCACTAGCCATTTTATCTAGAGAAGTAGTGACAGCTTTAAGCGCTTCTTCATTATTAGATAAACAATGATAATCGAGTAAAAATTGAATACCTACAGGTAAAGGAAATTTGGGGGCTCCTTTGTTTCCTCCATTTATGAAATCTATGTTCGGTTTCCAATGATTAAAAATATCCTCAAGATCGTTGAAGGAGTGTTGAGTCGGATTGTTATTGAGCTGTATATATTCGGTACTATTTATACCATTTGTTAGGGTATTCGCTTGTTCCTTGGCTTTTTCTGGCTCCTGATTGATAAATACATCGAGCTGTTTTAATAAATGGAGCCATTGTTTTTTATTAAAATAGGTACCTCCATATACTGGTCTACCATCAGGTAGTGTAATGCAATTCAATGGCCATCCACCTTGACCAGTGATCATCTGAACAGCATTCATATAAACCTGATCTATATCTGGTCTTTCTTCTCTGTCTACTTTAATGCAAATGAAGTTGTCATTCATATAGGTAGCTATTTCTTCATCTTCAAAACTTTCGTGCTCCATAACATGGCACCAGTGGCAAGCAGCATAGCCAATACTTACAATGATAGGTTTGTTTTCTGTGATTGCTTTTTCCAATGCTTTCTTTCCCCAAGGGTGCCAATTTACAGGGTTATGAGCGTGTTGTAACAGGTAGGGGCTACTTTCTTTGATAAGCTCATTGGTGTATTTAAAATCCTTACTAGTCATATTAAAGTCATTTTCAGCTATTTGTTCACATGAGCAAATCGTTAATAAACAAATATAGAGAAAGGTATTAATTGAATTCATCGATAATTAAGTAGAAATCTAACTTTCTTTTAATATTAATTAATTATTAAATACTCTTTTTGATAATTATTACATAAATTAGACAAGTTACTATTTTTGAGAATTTTTGAAGTATAAGTATGAAGCCTACTAATACGAAGAATCCTGAGTATTATCATAAGGTAGTTGATTGTCAGTATGCATGTCCTGCTCACACACCAGTACCTGAATACATACGCTTAATTGCTGCCGAAAGATATACTGATGCCTACATGGTTAATTGGGAATCTAATGTTTTTCCTGGAATTTTAGGAAGAACATGTGATCGGCCTTGTGAACCCGCATGCAGAAGAGTTAGGGTAGAAGATGAACCTGTGGCTATTTGTCGATTGAAAAGGGTAGCTGCAGATAATAAAGGGGATGTTAAAAGGCATATGCCAGAAGGACCATTTAAACCCAATGGTAAAAAGATCGCTTTAATAGGTGGTGGGCCTGCTTCGTTAACTGTAGCTAGAGATTTGGCTCCTTTAGGTTATGAGATTCATTTATTTGATGAGCAAATTAAGGGTGGTGGAATGATGCTGAGTCAGATTCCTGCTTTTAGATTACCTATTGAAGTTTTGGACGAAGAAGTCAATTACATTCTTGATTTAGGTATACACACTCATTTTAAAACTTATGTATCTAGTTTAAAAGAAGTATTGTCCAAAGGATATGATGCTGTTTTTGTTGGCACAGGCGCTCCTAGAGGAAGAGACTTGGATATTCCTGGTAGAAAAGAAGCTGAAGCAAACATACATATTGGAATTGAATGGTTATCCAGTGTTGCGTTCGAACACACTAACTCTATTGGTAAGAATGTTATTATTTTAGGTGGTGGAAACACAGCTATGGATTGCTGTAGAACATCAAGAAGATTAGGTGGAGAGAATGTTAAGGTAACAGTGCGAAGTCCATTTAAAGACATGAAAGCTTCTCCTTGGGAAAAAGAAGATGCCATGCATGAAGATATTCCAATACTTGATAATCATCGACCTAAAGAATTTGTACATAAAAATGGAAAATTGGTGGGCATGTATTTTGAAAAGATGGAAGCTCATTACGATGAAAATGGTAAAAGATCCCTTACTCCAACTGGTGAACCAGATGCTTATATAGAGGCAGATGATGTTTTAATCGCCATAGGTCAGCTCAATACATTCCCATGGATCGAAAGAGACATAGGTATGGAATTCAATGATTGGAATATGCCAATAGTAGATGAAACCACTTTTCAGTCCACAATAAAAAATGTATTTTTTGGTGGAGATGCTGCTTTTGGCCCTGAAAATATTATAACTGCAGTTGCCCACGGTCATCAAGCAGCTGTTTCAATTGATCTATTTTGTAATGCTAAAAATGTAAATGATCGATTAGCACCTTTCACAAATTTGATCACTCAGAAAATGGGTATTCACGAATGGGCATATGATAGTTATGTTCCTAGTGATCAGCGATATAAAGTACCACATGCAGATAAAAGTAAAACACTTAGTAACATTAAAATGGAGGTTGAACTTGGTTTTGATGTAAAGACTGCATTTTCTGAAGCACAACGATGTTTTAATTGTGATGTTCAAACTGTTTTCACTGAAGATATTTGTATAGAATGTGACGCTTGTATGGATGTTTGCCCTACATCGTGCATTACATTTACAGATAATGGAGAAGAAGAGGATTTACGTAAGAGATTATCGGCTCCATCCTTAAATACTGATCAAGACTTATTGGTTTCAGATAAATTAAAGACCGGTAGAGTAATGATAAAGGATGAAGATGTTTGCCTTCATTGTGGCTTATGTGCAGAAAGATGTCCCACTAGTGCATGGGATATGAAAAAATATCTATATAAAGTAACCAAAGCGGGGTAGTAGTTATTATGAGTAAGGTAAATGATTTTGTAGTAAGATTTTCAAATGTAAACGGAACAGGTTCTGCTAGTGCTAATTTACTGTTTGCTAGATCTATTTTTAGAATGGGGGTTCCGGTATCACCAAAAAATATATTTCCCTCTAACATTCAAGGACTTCCAACTTGGTATGAAGTGAGGATTAATGAGAATGGTTATTTAGGTAGAAGAGAAGGAGTTGACTTAACAGTTTGTGTAAATCCTGAAAGTATGGCACAGGATGTAAAAGAAGTTCAATCAGGCGGTTATCTTTTATATGATAGTACTAAACCTTTACATGAAGAATTCATAAGGGATGACATTAATTATATAGCCATCCCATTAATGCAATTATCCGCTGCTGCTTTTACTGATCCTAGACAAAGACAGCTATTCAAAAATATTATTTATGTAGGTGCATTAGTTGCTTTATTGGACATTGAATTTGATGTTGTTGTTACTCTTTTAAATGAACAATTTTCAGGTAAACAAAAACTAATTGATGCTAATATTCAAGCATTGAATATAGGGATTGACTATGTAAAGCAAAATTTAAATCATCCCCTTGACATTAGGTTGGAAAGACGAGACAATGTGGGCGACATGATTTTTATCGATGGCAATAAGGCATGTGGGTTAGGTGCTATATATGCTGGAGCTACTGTATTAGCATGGTACCCAATAACACCATCAACATCTGTTGCTGAAGCTTTTGAAAATTATGCTAAGAAATTAAGAATAGATCCTGAGACAGGGACATCTAAATACGCTATAATACAGGCGGAAGATGAGCTGGCTGCTATCGGAATGGTTATCGGTGCTAACTGGAATGGTTCAAGATCTTTTACTTCTACAAGTGGACCAGGCCTTTCTTTAATGAATGAATTTTTAGGATTGGCCTATTTTGCTGAAATTCCTGCTGTTTTGATTGATGTTCAAAGAAGTGGACCTAGTACTGGAATGCCTACACGAACTCAACAATCTGATGTTTTGGCAGCTGCCTATGCATCTCATGGTGATACTAAACAGGTATTATTATTCCCTGCAACACCAACAGAATGTTTTGATTTGACTGCAATAAGTTTTGATCTAGCTGACCGATTACAAACACCTGTTATTATTCTAAGTGACCTAGACTTGGGAATGAATGATCATTTAACAGCACCCTTAAAGTGGGATGACAATAGAAAATTTGATAAAGGAAAAGTTTATTCTTTTCAGGATCTTGAAGAGATAAAATCATTTGGTCGTTATAGAGATGTGGATGACGATGGTATCCCATATAGAACCTACCCTGGTACTCATCCAACAAAAGGATCCTATTTTACTAGAGGTTCATCGAAAAATGAAGAAGCTGCTTATACAGAAAATGAAGCGGAATATAAAAAGAACATGGATCGTTTGTTGAAGAAATGGGAGACAGCTAGAGATCTAGTTCCAGGTCCAGTTTTTTCTCAAAAAGAAAATAACTCATCAGATGCTCTTCTTTTTTATGGCACCACTAATTATTCTGCAATAGAAGCTTTGGACCTTATGACTAAGGATGGAATGCAAATGGACGCCATAAGAATATTATCATTTCCATTCAATAAAGAAGTAGAGAAGTTTATTGATGATCATGAAAGAATCTTTGTAATTGAACAGAATAGAGATGCACAAATGAAAACATTATTGGTTAAGGAGCTTTGTGTTCCTCAGACTAAACTGATTTCTATATTGAATTATGATGGTATACCCATTACTGCAGACTTGATCATTAAAGGAATTTCATCTCATTTAGTATTAAATAATAGTTAAAATGTCATATAAATCACCAGCATTCGTACACCCTGAATTACCTGTAAATAATATAGGTTATACTAAAAAAGATTATGAAGGTGTTTTGTCTACATTATGTGCTGGATGTGGTCATGATAGTATTAGTGCTTCTGTAGCCTCTGCTTGTTATGAAATGAATATTGAGCCACATAAAGTGGCTAAAATGTCTGGTATAGGATGCTCATCAAAAACACCTGCTTATTTTCTGGATAATAGCCATGGATTTAATTCTGTTCATGGAAGGATGCCTTCAGTTACAACAGGTGCTAATATGGCCAATAGAGATTTAGCTTACATAGGGGTTTCAGGAGATGGGGATAGCGCTTCTATAGGTATGGGGCAATTTGTTCATGTGATTAGAAGAAACCTTAATATGGTTTATATTCTAATGAATAATGGATGCTATGGATTAACAAAAGGTCAAGACTCAGCAACAGCTGATAAGGGATCTAGAAGTAAAAAAGGAGCTCCTAGCCCTTTTTCATCTATAGACATGGCGAGTTTAGCATTAGAACTGGGTGCTACTTTTGTTGGACAAAGTTTTAGTGGGGATAAAACTCAATTAATTCCTTTAATAAAGGCAGCCATTAATCATAAAGGTTTTGCTTTTTTAAATGTAGTGTCCCCATGTGTGACTTTTAATAACAATATAGGTTCCACTAAATCTTATGATTATTTCAGAGATCATGCTCAGGCAACGTCAGCATTGGATTTTGTCCCTGAAAAACAGCAAATTGAAGCTGATTATAAAAAAGGACAAAAGGCAACAATTACACTTCATGATGGTTCGCTAATACACTTAGATAAATTAGCAAAGGATTGGGATCCTACAGATAGAGACTCTGCTAGGGCTGCAATGACAAAAGCACAAAATAATGGTAATATAACTACTGGTTTAATTTACCTAGATCCTGAAAGTGAGGATCTGCACGAAATTTTAAATACTTCTAGTACTGGTTTAAATAAATTAACTGAGAAAGAATTATGTCCTGGCTCCGATGTGCTAGATAAGATCAATGCTAGCTTAAGATAACATCAATTCTTTAGTTTCATTAGGGTTTCAAAAGCCAACCCTACATTTTTATTTTTTAAAATAATAGTGAATTCGTTAGTGGTAGATATTACTTCTGTTATACTAATGCCTTTCCATGCTATCTGACTTAATAAAAAATAATAGAGCCCAGGAACATTGCTGCTTTCTTTTGGTAATTGAACTGAAATACTAGAAAGATCATCAATAAAGGATAAAGTTTCTTCATTTGCCATGATCTTTTTTAACCTACTATTCATGTCATTACTTATAATGATTGTGGTTTCATGTATACCTTTAGATATTGTATGAAATCCAAATTCATTTTCTAAAATCTCTTTAGAGATCTTAGAAATATTATGTTCTAATGATTTCGAATTTTTAAACGTATAATCAGATAACCCAGACCTAACTGTTATATCTCCCAATTTTTTTATAGACCTTTGAAGCGTTCTTTTATGGTCTTTAACTTCTTCTAGCTCAAGTCTTTTAATCGCCATAATAATGGCATTTTTATTATTTTTTTTACCTGTTAGTTTATTAATTTCAGGCATAATTTTTCTTGACAATGCTGATATATTTATAATACCATCATTAATTCCTTCTAATAGAAATGGCTCTTCTTTTAATAATTCTGTTAGGTGATCTTTTATTGTTTTCATGTTAAAAATTTAACATTTTGTTAAATATATGATAAATATATCAATTTATTTACATTACAACTAATTACTTAATAGGTTTGGATCAAATTAAAAATAGATATGGAAACACCTTGCTATGTATATGATCTAAACTTGTTGGAGAACACTTTGGCTCACCTGAATAATTATGTAGATAAATACAATTATCATGTTCATTATGCTATAAAAGCAAATACAGATCAAAAGATCAATAAAATGATTGCCAATAAAGGACTTGGAGCAGATTGTGTAAGTGGTAATGAGATTTTACATGCTCTTAAGTGTGGTTTTAGACCAGAAAAAATTGTTTTTGCAGGTGTTGGTAAAACAGATCAAGATATAATAACTGGCCTTAAAAGTGATATAGGCTGTTTTAATGTTGAATCATCTCAAGAGATTGAAGTGATCAATTCTTTGGCAACTAAATTAGGTAAGAAAGCAAGAGTTGCAATAAGAGTTAATCCTGATGTAAATGCTGAAACCCATGAGTATATTACTACTGGGTTAAATGAAAATAAATTTGGAATTTCCTCTATGCATTTAATGGATGTTGTTGAACAGATAGAAGAGTTAGCTAATATAGAGCTTACAGGATTACATTTTCATATAGGTAGCCAGATCACTAATATGGATAATTTTATTGAGTTAAGTAAAAAGGTGAATATTATTTTAGATGAATTAAGAGATGAAGGTGTTTTCATTAAGCATCTAAATATGGGTGGGGGATTAGGAATTGATTATAATAACCCTGACAAAAATTTAATTCCAGATTTTGAACAATATTTCAGTGTTTTCAATAATCATTTAAACTTAGAAGATTTTCAAGAGCTTCATTTTGAATTAGGGCGTTCAATAGTTGGACAATGTGGAAGCTTATATACTCAAGTGTTATATGTTAAAGAGGGTATTGAGAAAAAATTTGCTATAGTTGATGCTGGTATGACAGATTTAATTAGACCCGCACTTTATAAAGCGCAGCATTTAATACAGAAATACCAAACTAAAAAGATTGAGTCACATGGTTTATATGATATAGTTGGCCCTATTTGTGAATCAAGTGATGTATTTGGGAAAAACATTGAGCTTCCCATTTTAAAAAGAGGTGATCGTTTAGTGATCAGGTCTGTAGGTGCGTATGGTGAAGTAATGTGTAGTAATTACAACTTAAGAGATCAGCCTAAAAGGTATTATATAGAACCTGGAGTTAAGACTACTGTAAATGAAAAAGTTAAATTAGCATTTCCAACTTATCTTTCATTAAAGAAAACATTACAAGAAGATGTAATTCTACAATAAAAAAAAGCTCCTATTAAGGAGCTTTTTTTATAATTAGGCTATTATTACTTAGCAACAATAAACTTAAGATTTCTAGATTGATCATCCGTACTAAGGATGATGCTGTAATTTCCATTAGACAGATTACTAATATTAATTGTATTCAATTCAGATGACTGACTTAGATTGCCACTTGCTACCTTTTTGCCTAGTATGTTATAAATTGAATATTCCTCATAAAGATCTTCGGAATTAATATATAATAGGTCTGTAGCAGGATTAGGATAAATGGAAATTAACTCATTAAAGTTAACCTCAGTTGAAGAAATATTACCATAAAACCAATCGTGTGCAGTTTTAACTATATCATCTTTTATACTATTGTCTCCAATCATCTCAAGAGAAACGCCTATATAAACTAATTTATAATCAGTATTCTCAAATCTAATAGCACCCACCTTGCTTGCATCTCCATTGTAATTAAAAATTGCAGTAGCTCCATTTATAGGATCAAATTGATCGGGATACATGTAGCCACCATATGCATCAACTACAGCTGAATTTCCAATGCTACCATATACTGCATCAGTGGTAACTGTTGTGTATTGTGAATTAGCAGTGCTTCCATCATCAACATAAGAAGCATTCATATAGTTAGCATAAAAATTTTGAGTGGTAGCAGTACCATATCCACTGCCTGATTCAATATCCCATCCTATATCCTGACCAGCTATAAAAAGATTTCCGCCATTGTCCATAAAAGACATCAATGTAGTTGCATCATCATCAGCAAGTGATGGAAAGGTCCATCCAATATTATAATAGATGTTATTTACTCCTGAAAGTGCAGCACTGCCAGAAAGTAAATTCATTACAGCAGCACCTGTAGCATCATATGATGTGTTATTGGCATGAATTAAGCCATCAATGAATTCAGCTTCATAGTCAACGGCACCATTACCAGCACCTGATCCATTGCCACCTGATCCGTTTACCACAAGGTCTGTAATTCCACTAATCACGTATACTTTTTGAGTTTGTATTGCATTAGGGTCGCTAACCATAGTCATCGTTAGTGTATAGCTTGATATAGATGGGCTAGCTCCAGGAATTACATCAATGTTAATATTATATGTTGTTCCACTTGTTAAATTGATCGTTTGAGGAGTAGTGTATGAATTACTATTTACACTATAGCTTGAATTCCAATCACTTGGTTGATCCGATGTTAAATCAAAAATATAATCATTGCTTCCATTAATTAGTGGATCAATAGAAAAAGAGAAGGTAGTTGTGCTTCCGTTTGTTCCTTCTATTGCTTCATTTGTTAAGCCAGTGAAATCACCTAAGAATTTAGCATGATCTCCATCATCAATTCCACCATCAGCAGAAATAGAAACACCAGTATAGATTTCCTGATAAGATTCAGCTACAAATACAACAAGATGACAATTAGAAACATCAACTGGAATTCCATTGACATCTGTAGGTACTGAATATATATATTGATTTTGATACAATGAACCTTGTGTTGTTGTAGAAATTACATCGCCCCATTGTCCAGTGACCATGTCTCTTAGCATATGACTATGCACATAGTCAGCCCCCACATAATTAGTTGGATTGTAATTGGTTCCACCAGATTGAGGTCCTAATAATGAGTCTTGAGTAAGTACAACATTCATATAGTTAGTTGGGGATGCGCTATTTGAAGTATAATATGCTTCAACATCAATGGTTAATTCATTGGTTGATGAATTGTAAGTAGATGATGCCCCTACATTTACAGGAGAAACAACCTGCATAATTTCATTTGACATTGATGACCATGTACTTCTTCCATTAGCGGTTCCACCTGCAGATTGTGCAGTAGAGAAAACATGTCTGTTTACTGTTCCAGCTGGATAACCAGTTAATCCAGTTTGATTGGCAATTGCATCTCCCCATGTTGTTCTATAATCAGGCTCACCAGCTCCTGGAGACGCAAAGCTTCCCTGGTGAATATTTATTAAAATAACTCTATCTGGATTAGCATTGTACATATTGGATGCAATTAAATGTCCATCTGGACAATAACCACAGTGAATTCCTGTGAACTCTTCAAGTATAGTGCTTTTATACTGAGGATTAACTGTTACTATGCTCTGTCCTATAAACTGAAAAATATATAAGATAGAAAGGGTAGTTGTTAGTATTGATTTTTTCATTCTTTTAGTATTTATAAAATTTGCAATGTAAATCTATTATTATTTAGCTTAACCACTATTATTAGTTTAATCGGATTATTGTAATCCTATTTTAAGTAATATAGATAATTAATTGTGGTTAGCTTATTGATTAAAAGATACTAATTCAGAATTAGTTTTTGAAAACCCTATCTAGTCCTTTAAATTCAGGTGATTGAATAGAAATTACTTTTAATGGAACATCAGAAGTAACTTCAACACCATGCCAGGTGTTTTTAGGAACTACGATCAGGTCACCAGGCTCTATATGATAAGTTGTAGCACCTAAATGGAATTTACCCTCACCTTGAGTAACATAAATATTTTCAACATGTTCAAGGTGCTTGTGCATTTTAACTTTCATTTTTACCCAAATTACAAATGTAGTAGCGCTACTATCAGTAGAGATTTGATGTACATGAATATTACTGAAAGTAGAATCAGGTCTAATTTTATTGAATTCTCCTACAAATTCTTGAGAAAAGAAACTGAATAGTGATAAATTAAAAATAAGTGTAAATAATAACTTCATAAACATTTGAGTTTAGTTATTCTGGCTCCTGCTATAAATTGTGCTACTGTCATTCTTTTTTTTCCTTCAAGCTGAACCTCTGCTAAGATAATGCTTCCAATTGAACATCCAATATGAATTTCTCTATTATTTAAATGAATTTCACCTGGTTTAAGGAGTTGATCAGATAAATCACAATTAAATATTTTAAATTGTAATTCTTTGTCTTCAATGTATATTTTAGTCCATGCCCCAGGAAATGGACTCATTCCTTTAATAAGATTTTTTACTTTTTCATTGGTAAGGTTCCAATTGATTCTGGCCGTAGCTTTATTAATTTTTGGAGCGGATTTAATATTAGCTAAATTCAATTGATCTTGAGAAATAGGCACAATTCTATTGTTGTCGATGTTTTTAATTGTTTTAACTAAAAGTTCAGCTCCTTTCACCATTAGTTCATCATGAAGCTCACCTAAATTTTTATTTTCAATTAAAATTTCTTTCTGCATTATTATTTTACCTGTATCGATTTCTTTTTCTATAAAAAAAGTAGTAACTCCAGTTAATTTTTCTCCATTAATGATTGCCCAATTTATTGGAGCGGCTCCTCTGTAATTTGGTAATAGAGAAGCGTGTAAGTTTATACACCCTTTTGGTGGCAAAGACCATACCAATTCTGGAAGCATCCTAAAAGCCACTACTACAAACAGATCTGCATTTAATTCTTTTAATTCATTAATAAAATCATCGTTTTTCAAATTGGTGGGCTGCATTACTTTTAAACCAGAAGAAAGTGCAAATAATTTTATCGGAGATGATTTTATTTTCTTCCCTCTACCAGCAGGTCTGTCAGGAGCAGTAATTACTCCTGCAATTTCATGTTCACTATTTAAAAGGGACTTTAAACTTGCAACTGCAAATTCGGGTGTACCCATAAAAACAATTTTCATTTTTCTGTTTTCTATAAAATTAATCAACTTGTATCACCAAACCTTTTAAATATTCACTTTCAGGGTGGAATATATTTACAGGGTGATCAGATGGTTGATGTAGTTGATGTAATATTTTAATTTTTCTCCCTGCATTAATTCCTGCAGAAAGTAAGGTGTTTCTGAATAATTCTTTACTAATAACCTGTGAACAGGAAAAGGTAAAAATAATTCCACCAGGCTTGATTTGTTCAATAGCTCTGGCATTTAATCTTTTATATCCTTGAATTGCTTTATGCCTAGCATTCATGTGTTTGGCAAAAGCTGGAGGATCTAATATGATAATATCATAATCTGCATCGACATTCTTGATATAGTCCATAGCATCTGCAACTATTGAGGTGTGATTGTTTTTATAATTTTTAATTAATTCAATGTTTTTTTCAAGTAAGTCAATCGCTTTTTTAGAACTATCTAAAGAATGCACTTCTTTAGCACCATTATTTAATGCATAAATTGAAAATCCACCTGAATAACAAAAAGTATTAAGGATCTTTTTATTTTTTGAAAGGTCTCCTAATAATTTTCTGTTTTCCCTTTGATCAATAAAAAAACCAGTCTTTTGTCCAGTTATCCAATTTATTGAAAATTGATTGCCATATTCTAGTCCTTCATAAATTGCATCTTTTTTACCAAACAAATATTGATTTTCAATTTGATGCTCTTCTACATGTTTTGAAGGAAGAGTTTCCGCACTTTTATCATAAATTGCTTTAAGACTCGGAACTATTGATTGCAATGATTGGCAAATGATATCTTTAATTAACCACATTCCAATTGAATGACACTGAACGACAGAAGTTCCATTGTAGTAGTCAATGATCAACCCAGGAAGATCATCACCCTCGGCATGAACTAATCGAAATATATTGGTTTCATTAGCGTCTACCAATCCTATTTTTATTCTTAATGTTAATGCTTTTAATAGCTTTTCTTTCCAGTAATTGTCATTTATGGGTTGTTGAGTAAATTCAAAGAGTCTTATTGATATAGAACCTTCTTGAAAATGACCTGTTCCCAAATACTTTCCCTTATTAGAAAAAACATCTACAATTTCCCCATCTTTACAATGTGGATCAACTGTTTTTATTGCTCCTGAAAAAACCCATGGATGAAACCTTTTTACAGATTTATCTTTTGCTGGTTTTAAAATGACTTTTTTTAAATTCATATTCTTGAAAAATCAAAAGACAAATTAACATTAAATAATTCAACTACTTTTATTTTAAATTTTAAAAAATGAAATTTGGACAGCTTGATAATCTCGATTCAGTAGACTTTAGATTTCAGCATATTACTGATACTACAATAAAATTAATCAATACTGCTAACACAAAGGGTAGTATAAAGTTTTATTTAGGTGCACCTGTATGGTCAGATAAAAATTACCTAGGAACCTTATATCCTTTAAAAACAAAACAAAAAGATTTTTTAGCTGCATATGCTAGTCAATTTAATAGTATTGAAGTAAATGCAACCAGATATGGCACTCCCAAAAGTGAAGTTATCAATAAATGGATGAATGCTGTTCCAAATGATTTTAAATTTTCATTAAAAGTTCCTCAAGTAATTACACATAGAAAAAACATTAATGATGATCAATCAAGATTTAGGTTAGATCAATTTATTCTTGCATTGGATCAATTGGGTGACAAATCTGGTATTAGCTATGCAGTAATGGCTAATTATTTTAAGTCTAATCAGATGAATGAGTTGGAAAAGTTTGTTTCTAATCTTCCAAAAGAGATGCAATTTGCTATTGAATTCAGGGATGAATCTTGGTTTCAGGATACTGTGAAAGATGAGTGGCAATCTTTATTTAAAGACAACAATATTCTTCCAGTAATAACTGATACACCAGGCAGAAGAGATGCAGCTCATTTTAGATTGATAAACAATCATTTGTTTGTGAGATATGTAGGAGATTTCTCACATCCATCAGATTTAAATAGAATAGATCAATGGGTAGAAAGAATTAAGGTACTAATTGATTTTGGTATTGATAATATTTGGTTCTATGTTCATCAACCGGGTGAAAATAGAGAAAGAGTGGTGTTGTTTTTTAATTCATTTATCAAAAAAATGAATAATCGTTTAAATATTAAAGTACCATTACTTACTAATTACAAAAAGAATTAAATATAGCCTACCAATTTGTAAGTAATGTATCCTGCAATTTCATGGGATAGTTTTTTCCATTCAAACAGAATATGACTTTGTGGAAGAATGATGGACTCAAGATCGAAATATTTTTTATCTAGGTCTATTAAATAGGGATCTACTGCTAACCCTGAACTATTAAAGCACATCAATGACCTTCTCATGTGATAATCGGATGTTATTAAAAGGCATTCAGGAATATTGTTTTTCGTTATTTTTCTGATTAATTTAGTAGTAAAAACAGCATTTTCATAGGTGTTTCTTGATTGAGTTTCTGTTAAGATATCTTTACTAGGAATACCTGAATTTATTAGATAGGTTTTAATGTAATCTGCTTCTTTAAGATCTGAAATTAAGCTTCCTGACGCACCAGTAATTATAATTTTATTTATTCTTTTTGTATGATATAATTCAATTGTATTTAATAATCTTTTAGAAGAACTAATGAATTCTATGCTATTAGGTGTAGAATTTAAGCTGATCATTCCTCCTAATAAAATTCCATAATCATACTGCACTTTTATAGGCTGATACTCAACCTCCCAACATGAAAAAACAAATTTATATATAAATGAATTTGAAAATATAAAAAGGGAAATAAATCCAGCCATTATATATTTTCTTCTTTTGTACTTCTTTCTATTAAACAATCCAATAAGAAATAAGGTAAAGATCCAGAAATAAGGATCAGTTAAAAATGAAAGGATTTTAGAAATTATAAAAAACATAATCTATGACTTAAAATTTCTGTAAATCTATTTATTTTCATCCAATTCATTTTAATTTGAGAAGCCATTTCAAAAATGTATTTTTGTCTAAAAATTAAGTGTTAATGGACATTCAACCATATCAACCAATAAATAAGATCAGAATTGTTACTGCTGCTTCATTATTTGACGGGCATGATGCTGCTATCAATATAATGCGAAGAATTATTCAATCTACTGGATGCGAAGTGATTCACCTAGGGCATGATAGAAGTGTTGAAGAGGTAGTTAATTGTGCTATTCAAGAAGATGTTCAGGCGATTGCAATGACTTCTTATCAAGGTGGGCATAATGAATATTTTAAGTACATGTTCGATTTATTGAAGGAAAAAGGGGCAGGACATATCAAGATATTTGGAGGTGGAGGTGGTACAATCCTTCCTTCTGAAATAGAAGAACTTCATAAATATGGAATTACTAAAATTTATCATCCTGATGACGGTAGAGAAATGGGTTTGCAAGGAATGATCAATGATTTAGTGCAAAAATGCGATTTTCCTACAGGTAAGGATTTAAATGGAGTTTTGAAAAACATCAATAAAAAGGACCCTCTACTTATTGGTAATTTAATATCTGCTGCAGAAAATTTTCAGAAGGAACATAATAAGAAATTAAATGAGATTGATGAGATTGCTAATAAGTCGAATGTTCCTATTTTAGGAATAACAGGTACAGGAGGAGCTGGTAAATCATCGTTGGTTGATGAGCTAGTGAGAAGGTTTTTAATTGATTTCCCTAAAAAGACCATGGCTATAATATCAGTTGATCCGTCAAAAAGAAAAACAGGAGGAGCTTTATTAGGTGATAGAATACGAATGAACTCTATTAAAAGTGATCGTGTTTATATGCGATCATTGGCTACAAGACAAAGTAACCTGGCACTCTCTAAACATGTAACTCAAGCTCTCGATATCCTTAAAGTGGCTGATTTTGACCTTATTATACTAGAGACTTCAGGTATTGGACAATCAGACACAGAGATCTTAGATCATAGTGATGTTTCTTTATATGTGATGACTCCCGAATTTGGGGCGGCAACTCAGCTAGAAAAGATAGACATGCTTGATTTTGCTGACCTAGTTGCTCTAAATAAATTTGATAAAAGAGGTGGCCTAGATGCTTTAAGAGATGTGAAGAAGCAATATAAACGTAATAATAATCTTTGGGAAATTGATGATGACCAAATCCCTGTGTATGGGACAATTGCTTCTCAGTTTAATGACCCAGGAATGAATACACTCTATAAAGCTATAATGGATAAAATTGATGAAAAAACTAATTCATCTTTAAAATCAAGTTATACTATATCTGAGGAGATGTCGGAAAAGATATATGTAATACCTCCAAAAAGGATTCGCTATTTATCTGAAATATCTGAAAGTAATCGTGCATATGATTATTGGGTCAATCAGCAGGTTATTACAGCTAAAAAATTAGATAGTCTCTACCATACATTAGAATTGATCAATGAATCAGAAACTGATGATAGAGATTTATTAGTGAAGGCATTGAATGAAAAAATTAAATCTGCACAAATGGAGATGGACCCAAAAAATCAGCAGATAATCGATGAATGGAATAGCAAAGTTGATAAGTATAAAGCTCCTGTTTTTAAATTCAAGGTAAGGGATAAAGAATTATCTATTAAAACACATACCGATTCATTGTCACATATAGATATACCTAAAGTAGCAATGCCAAAATACTCTGGATGGGGAGATATTTTAAGATGGAGTCTTCAAGAAAATGTGCCTGGTGAATTTCCATTTACTGCTGGTCTTTTTCCATTTAAAAGAGAAGGTGAGGATCCAACAAGGATGTTTGCTGGAGAAGGCGGTCCAGAACGAACGAATAGAAGGTTTCACTATGTAAGTTTAGGTATGCCTGCTAAAAGGTTGTCTACTGCATTTGACTCTGTTACTTTGTATGGAAATGATCCTGCTATACGTCCAGATATTTATGGTAAAATAGGAAATGCAGGTGTTTCTATCTGCTGTTTAGATGATGCTAAAAAGCTCTATTCTGGATTTGATCTTTCTAATCCATCAACATCTGTAAGCATGACCATCAATGGTCCAGCTCCTATGCTGTTGGGGTTTTTTATGAATGCGGCTATTGATCAGAACTGTGAAAAGTACATTAAGGAAAATGGTTTACAAAAAGCAACTCAGAAAAAAGTTGATGATATTTTTAAAAGTATAGGTCAGGAACAGCCTAAATATCAAGGTGATTTACCTGAAGGAAATGATGGCTTGGGATTAATGCTATTAGGATTAACAGGTGATCAGGTATTATCTAAAGATGTTTATGATGCTATTAAAAAAGATACTTTAACTAAAGTAAGAGGAACTGTACAGGCAGATATTTTAAAAGAAGATCAGGCTCAAAATACTTGTATATTTTCAACAGAATTTGCTTTGCGTCTAATGGGAGATGTGCAGGAATATTTTATTGACAATTCGGTAAGAAATTTCTATTCTGTTTCTATATCTGGTTATCATATTGCAGAGGCAGGAGCTAATCCTATTACTCAATTAGCATTTACTTTAGCTAACGGCTTTACTTATGTAGAATATTATCTAAGTAGAGGAATGGATATTAATCATTTTGGTCCAAACTTATCTTTTTTCTTCTCAAATGGAATTGATCCAGAATATGCCGTAATTGGTAGAGTTGCTAGAAGAATTTGGTCTAAGGCTATGTCTAAGAAATATGGTGCAGATAAGCGTGCTCAAATGCTAAAATATCATATTCAGACTTCTGGGAGATCTTTACATTCTCAGGAAATAGATTTTAATGACATAAGGACAACTCTTCAGGCTTTATATGCTATTTATGATAATTGTAATTCTTTACATACTAATGCTTATGATGAAGCCATAACAACTCCAACTGAAGAATCTGTTAGAAGAGCGATGGCTATTCAGCTAATCATCAATAAAGAATTAGGGTTAGCAAAGAATGAAAATCCTATGCAAGGATCCTATATTATTGAAGAATTAACAGATTTGGTAGAAGAAGCTGTATTGCTTGAATTCGATCGTATAAATGAAAGAGGAGGTGTGTTAGGTTCTATGGAGACAATGTATCAAAGGAGTAAGATCCAAGAAGAATCTTTGTATTATGAGACATTAAAGCATACTGGTGAATACGAAATAATAGGGGTTAATACTTTTTTAAGTTCCAAAGGATCTCCTACTATTATTCCTTCTGAAGTAATCAGAGCAACTAAAGAAGAAAAGGAATATCAGATTTCAATGTTGCATCAATTACATCAACGAAAGGATAAAGAAGCAGGTGATTCATTAAGATCTGTAAAGGATGCTGCCATTAAGAATAAAAATATTTTTAATGAATTAATGGAGGCAAGTAAGCATTGTTCATTGGGACAAATCACTGATGCCTTATTTGAAGTTGGTGGTCAGTATAGAAGGAATATGTAATTCACTTAACCATGTCTGCTAATCAACTTATTATTTTTGCAAAAAATCCAATTCTTGGAGAGACAAAGACTAGATTAGCAAAATCGGTTGGGCATCAAAATGCATTGAAGATATATATTCACTTATTAGAATATACGGCTAAAATTTGTTTAGATGTTGATGTTGATCGTCATATTTATTACTCTTCGTATATAGAAAAAGATGATATTTTTCAAGATCGATTATTTGTAAAAAATATACAGACAGGGAATGATCTAGGAGAAAGAATGTACAATGCATTTAAAGATCTTTTTGGACAGTGGGCTGAGAAGGTTGTAATTATTGGTACAGACTGTAAAGAACTTGATCCTGATATTATAAATGATGCATTTAAAAAAATGGATCAAACAGATGTAGTAATTGGACCTGCTAATGATGGAGGGTATTATTTATTAGGAATGAAGTCCTTACATAAAGAATTGTTTTTCAATAAGACATGGAGCGCTGAAAATGTATTATTAGATACAATTTTAGATTTAAAGAAATTAAAAATCAACTACGAGCTTCTTCCTGTGTTAAATGACATAGACTACCAAAAGGATCTTGGAGACTTAGAAAGATTGCTGGAATGAATCTATTAAAGATCAATGAAGCATATGAATTTCTAAAATCAAGAGGTGTTATGCATTCATCAATAGGCATCGTCTTGGGTACTGGTTTAGGGAAATTAGTTGATGAGCTATCTAATAAGATTTCTATTGAATATGATGAAATCCCTTATTTTCCTGAAAGTACAGTTGAGTTTCATTCTGGAAAATTAATTTTTGGTAAACTATTTAATAAAAAGGTAATTATTCTCCAAGGAAGATTCCATTATTATGAGGGGTATAATATGGAAGAAATTGTGTTTCCAATTAGAGTATTTAAAAAGTTGGGTGTTAAAGTATTGATCTTGTCCAATGCAGCTGGTGCTTTAAATTTAAATTTCAATAAGGGTTCATTAATGCTCATTACTGATCATATTGATCTTTTTCCAACTCATCCTTTAATTGGTAATAATGAAGAAGAATTAGGTCCTAGATTTCCTGATATGAGTGAATCATATAACAAGGATTTAATTGAATTAGTAAAGGAGTCAGCTAAAGAATTGGATATTGCTTTAGAAAAAGGTGTTTATGTATCTGCACAAGGACCCATGTTAGAAACCCCAGCAGAATATAGGATGTTAAGAAAAATAGGTGGAGATGCAGTTGGAATGAGTACAATACCAGAAGTGATTGCTGCCAGACATTTAGGGATTAAATGTTGTGGAATCTCAATATTAACAGATGAATGTGATCCAGAAAATTTAAAGCCTATTGATATTAATGAGATCATTAAAATTGCTTTTGAAGCAGAAAAAGTATTTATTAGGCTTGTTAAGGAGTTTCTATGTAAATTAGATCACTAAATTTTAATATTGTAGAATTAAAACATTTGTAATGGTTAGAATATTTATAGGATTATTGTTATTTCAACTTCTTATTTGCACAAATAATGCACAAGACCCAATGGATTATCATTTAGGGAATAGTGGAGTAATCAGCGATCATGAATATGTGTTGGATTATCTTGAATTGCAGCATCCTGGATTCAAAAATGCTTACAACAAGACATTAAACAATGCAATGTCATTTTCAAATAAATCTGGCCAGCTATATACTGTTAACGTTGTGGTGCATATAGTTTGGAATGATCCTTTGGAAAACTTGGATGATAGTGTTATTTACAATCAGATACAGATAATAAATGAGGACTTTCAAAGATTGAATGCAGATACTTCCAATTTAAGATCTATTTTTCATCCTGTAGCTGGAAATCCTAATGTTGAATTTAATCTTTATGATATTATTAGAGTTCAAACCAGTGAAACATTTGGAGTTTCTTTATTAGGTCTCCCAGATCATGTTAAACAAACATCACAAGGGGGTAGTGATGCATTTTTCCCTGAATATTTTATGAATATATGGATTTGTAAATTAGATAATTTATTTGGTGCTTTATTTGGATATGCTTACCCCCCAGCAGGGCTTTCTAATTGGCCTCCAAATTCAAATGCTCCAAGTCCTGAATTAGATGGAGTAGTCCTGGATTATAGAACTATTGGCAGCAACAATCCAAACGTTTATCCAAACCCTAATGGTGGAGTATTTGATCTTATTGGTAGAACAGCTGTACATGAAGTAGGTCACTACATGGGTTTAAGGCATATTTGGGGTGATGGAGGTGGACTTTTTGGTGGTAGTAGCTGTGGTGCAGATGATGGATGTTTAGATACTCCAAATCAAGGTTACCAGAGCAACTTTGATTGTGATACTACTTTAAATACTTGTATAGACTCTATTGGTAATAATGTAGACCCTAATGATCTACCAGATCTGATTGAAAATCACATGGATTATTCTTCTGAATCTTGTAGTAATATGTTTACTATGGAGCAATCTATAATTATGAGAGGAGTTTTAGAAAATGAAAGAATAGATTTAATCAACCCTCCGTTAGGTGCTTTAGACCATTTATTTAATAATGAAATCATTGTTTATCCTAATCCCGCAAGCCAATCAGTAAATATTGAATTTGAACAAGGCAATAAGACATTAAATAATATTAAGGTATTTGACCTATCTGGCAGGTTGATTCGTGAGCAATCTTTTAACGGAAATTCAATAAGTATTGATGTTGCAGCTTTTAAAGATGGGATATATCTATTAAATATAAATTCTAAGTATCATACTAGCTTAGTGGTAAGGTAAATAGATTAAATCATTTGTTTTCTCTCAATTTCTAAATAGGGCTTGATAGCTTCTATTAATTCATTAGCCTGTTCAAAATTTAATTGTTGATTGGCGTCAGATAATGCATTTTCTGGATTTGGATGCACTTCAATTAATAAACCGTCTATTCCCATTGCTATTGCAGCTTTACTTAGGTCCTTGATACCATACCTATATCCTAGAGCATGACTAGGATCAATGATAATGGGTAGATTAGTATGCTCTTTCAACCAAGATACTCCACATAGATCAAGTGTAAACCTTGTGTTGTTTTCAAATGTTCTTATTCCTCTTTCACATAGGATTACTTTTTCATTACCTCTGCATAGAATAAATTCTGCTGCCTGTACGAACTCTTGTAAGGTAGTTGAAAAACCTCTTTTCAGCAGAACAGGTTTATTAGATTTACCTAAAGTGTTCAAAATTCCATGATCATACATAGATTTAGCGCCTACTTGAATTACATCTGCGTGATCTATTACTTCTTCTATATGGGTTGCATCTTTTGCTTCTGAAAAAGTGGTAAGGTTGTTTTTAGTTCCTGTATTTTGTAATATTTTCAAACCTTTAGTTTCAAGACCTTGAAAAGAATAGGGAGATGTTCTTGGTTTATAAGTACCTCCTCTTATACAATTTAAATTTAGTTTTGATAAAAACCTTGCAGTTTTGTCCATTTGCCCCTCTGATTCGATGGAACAGGGCCCCATTATAACTGCAAAATTACTACTATCTCTACCAATTTTTAAGTTGTTTACGGATATTATTCTATTGGGTTCATATGCTATAGATGCTATTTGTATGTCATTGTCAAAAATAAATTGATCAATTATATAAGGTGAAAGATCATGAGAAGCTGTTTTATTTTTGGATGAATTGATGATTTGATAATAATCATTCTTTTCATTGATAAAAGTAGTTGAAGACAATTGAATGTCCTTAATGATATTCTTTGGAGTGTTTTTATTTAGATGTAAGATCATATTTAAAAAGCTTCATAGCAACCAAGGTCATTGCCGTTGGTTCTAGTGTTTCCGTCTATGTCAATAATAATATTAGATAAAGCGCCTTTATCTACTGAAAATGAAGATATTGGTATGTTGAATATCCATTCATTTGGTTGAAGAAATTCGGGGTCGTCATTTAAAAAACAATTAGTAAAAAAGTCAGGATTGTTAATAGGATCTTCAGATTTTATTAATGTATTAGTGAAATGAACATTAGGTGCCTCACTAGTAATGCTTCTGCCAAGGGTGTCCATTATAAATTCATTGTCATTAGAGCCATATACAATACAATTATGAAATTCAGCATTAATGAAAGGCCTGTATTGAAACCCAGCATTCGACTCATAGAAATCTTTAAACACAAATAATGATGAATTTCTTTGTCCTTGAAAATAATTTCCAAATGTACAATGCTGAAATTTCACATCACCACCAATACTTACAAAGGCAGAATACTGACCAGAATTTCCAAAAAGACAGTTAACGGCTGATAGATTAGCTCCTTGTGTTAAGATGCCTGCAAATAGTGAATTATGCACCTTTACATTACTTAATTTAATTTTATTATTAAATGCAGCTGTGTCAATTTGTATACCAATAGTTGCATTTTTAATTTCTGCATACTCAATTTTGCTATTTAGAGGTTCATAAAAGTAAATTCCCCTCCATTGTCCTGCTGTACTATCAGCGTCATAAAGCAAATAATCTTCCATTCTGTCCTGTTTAAAAATAACAGGTGACCCAAGTGTGCCATTCACTAAAAGAGAACTCTTATAAACAATTAGAGTAGCATTTGCATGACCATGTACAGTAGTCCCAGCTGGTATAGTTAAGGAATTGGCGGAATCTACAGCACAATAATTATAGATTACATGTGGTTTGTCATTGTTCCAGGTTTCATTTTGAGTAATGATTTCATTTACATGAAAATAAGCATCCTGTCCCCATGCATTAAGTACTACCTTTTGAAGGTTGTTATTTGTTAGGAAAATAATAGAATCCTCCACGATCAGAGGGTTATTAGTGTTATTAGGATCTATTGTGACCTCAACAAAAATAAAAATACTATCATTTTCTTCTATTTCTATATTTTCGAATAAAACCCCAGCATCACCATTTACATTGATCCTAAATGGAGAATTAGTGCCCTGCGCTAAGTGAATAGATGAAATATTGATCTTGCCATTATTTGAGTTATAAACTTTAAAATATTTAGTAGTAGAACCTATTGTTGTAAAGAGTGTGTCAAATAGAATTGTATCTGATGAGAAGCTTAATGTAACATTTGAATGAGTTAAGATCTCTTGTTTTCTGCATTGACTTGTAAATGCTATTAAGAAACAGAATAAAAAGTAGATAATTATATTTCGAACTTTATAGATATTCATTTATTTAAACTATTTGCAAGTTTATTAACTTATCCTTATTAAAAATATTTTATTTGATTATTTTATTTTAACTATTGATTAATAAAAAAAGAAATCCTAAATTTGCAAACTTTAAAGAAAAGACGAAAAAATGAAGAATGATATACATCCAGGGAATTATAGACTTGTTGTTTTTAAGGACATGTCGAATGATTATGCTTTTTTGAGTAGAAGTTGTGCTGCTTCAAAAGACACTATAAAATGGGAAGATGGTAACGATTACCCATTGATTAAATTAGAGATTTCACATAAATCTCATCCTTTTTTCACTGGAAAAATGCAATTAGTAGATACCGCTGGTAGAATTGATAAATTCAAGAACCGTTATTCTGCTCATAAAAAGAAATAATTAAGATTAATTAAATTTATCTTTTAAAACCCTCGACATTGTTCGGGGGTTTTTTATGGTTACATTTGAAATGTAAGATTGAAAGAACATGGAAGATATTATTTTATTTGATGGCCAATTACACCAGGGTCTTTTACCTTTAACATTTACACGCCCTGTTTCTTATATAAGAGTAGGTATTTTTAGTATTAAGGAAAAATGGGAAAAACATTTAGGAACTTCTGTTGGCGTAAGAAGTAAGGATTATTTATCAAATAAATATAATTCCATTGAGACAGAGATGAGATTGGGTATCTCTGCGGGTTTATTACCAGATTCAGAATTGACTTTAGCTTTACAGAGCTTAGAAGATCAAAGTATTTTGATGAAAGATAATAAGGTGCTAGCAATAACTCCTATACCAGCTAATGATAAAGAATTAGAAGAAAAATTAAATCAATATCAGGTCATTAATTACGAAGCTGATATTAATATTATCGAAAGACCTCATGATATTTTTATCTTAAATGGAATAGAGATCGAAAAAGATTTTGAATTAATTAAAGATGAAACCAATTCAATTAATCCTGATTCATCAAATACAATTTTTGGAGATCAATTAATCATTGAAGAAGGGGCTAAAGTGAGAGCCAGTATTATTAATTCCGAAGATGGACCAGTTTATATTGGAAAAAATGCTGAGGTCATGGAAGGATCTATGATAAAGGGACCTTTTGCTTTATTAGATCATGGAGTAATAAAGATGGGTTCAAAAATATATGGCTCAACTACATTTGGACCTTATTGCAAAGTTGGAGGAGAGGTGAATAATTCTGTGATCTTAGGATATTCTAATAAAGCACATGATGGGTATTTAGGCAATAGTATAATAGGAGAGTGGTGCAATTTAGGAGCAGATACTAATACTTCGAACCTGAAAAATAATTATGGAAATGTTAAGGTCTGGAGCTACAAAGAGAATGATGTAATTGATACTGGAACTCAATATTGTGGACTTACTATGGGAGATCATTCTAAATGTAGTATTAATACTATGTTTAATACAGGAACAGTAGTAGGAGTATTTGCTAATGTTTTTGATGCTGGATTCCCTCCTAAACATATACCTTCATTTTCGTGGGGAGGTAAAAATGGAATGACAACTTATAAAATTGAAAAAGCAATTGAATTAGCTGAACTGGTGATGTATAGAAGAGATGTGGAATTAAGTGAAGAAGACAAAGAGTTGTTAAAATTATTACACAATTTAACTGACACACATCGAAATTTTGATTAATAATATATAGCTGTAAGTATTGTTTGGCATATACCTTGCCGTAATACTTATGGAAATGATGGTAATTTTATATAAGATCATTGAATTTCAGAGTATTACATTGTAATTATAGTAAAATACAGAAATTTATTTCCTTAGGTTTTTAATTAAATAAGTGTCAATTTGACAAAATAAGATACAAATGAGTGACTTTTTTTCAGCATCTGAATGGTTAGATCTTTCTGATGTCATAGATCAGGAAACTGAGTTTATTCCATTAATTTCTTCAGAAGAAGAAGATAGAATGAATACAGAGAAGGTTCCTGAAAAGCTTCCGATTTTACCTTTAAGAAACAATGTGTTGTTCCCGGGTGTTGTAATTCCCATTACGGTTGGTAGAGATAAAAGTATTAAGTTAATCCAGGATGCTTATAAGGGAAATAAGATCATAGGTGTAGTTTCTCAGAAAGATTCTTCTATAGAAGAGCCAACCTATGAAGATCTTTTTTCAGTTGGAACTGTCGCGCAGATCATAAGATTACTTAAAATGCCAGATGGTAGTAATACAGTAATCATTCAAGGTAAGAAAAGAATGAAGCTATTAGATATGCTTCAACCTGAACCTTATATTATTGCAAGGATAGATCCATTTAAAGAAGTTAGAATTAAAAAATTCAATAAAGAATCATTGGCATTATTCGATTCATTAAAGGATATGGCCTTAAATATCATTAAGCAATCCCCAAATATTCCTTCAGAAGCATCATTTGCTATTAAAAACATTGAAAGCCCCACATTTTTGGTGAATTTTATATCATCACATATGCAGGCTGAGGTGAAAGAAAAGCAAGAAATGCTTGAAGAACCTGAGGTGATTAAGAGAGCTAATCTTTTATTAAAGCATTTAAATAAAGAGTTACAGATCCTTCAGCTTAAAAATGATATTCAATCGAGGGTTCGAGTAGATATAGATCAGCAACAAAAAGAATATTTTCTCCATCAACAGATGAAAGAAATTCAAAATCAACTTGGTGAAAACCCTGTTCAGCAAGAGATCAGTGAATTAAGAATAAATTCAAAGTCAAAAAAGTGGAGTAAGCAAGTAGAAAAGGTATTTAATAAAGAAGTTGATAAGCTTGAAAGAATGAACCCTTCTGGTGCTGAATATGGTGTGCAATTAAATTATTGCCAACTTATTTTAGATCTTCCTTGGAATGAGTATTCAAAGGATAAGTTCAATTTAAAACGTGCTCAGAAGATTTTAGACAGGGATCATTTTGGGTTGGAGAAAGTGAAAGAACGAATTATTGAATATTTAGCTGTACTTAAGTTAAAGGGCGATATGAAGTCTCCCATATTATGTTTATATGGACCTCCTGGAGTAGGTAAAACTTCATTAGGCAAATCTATTGCAGAATCTATTGGTAGAAAGTACATTAGAATGTCTTTAGGTGGCATTCATGATGAAGCTGAGATTAGAGGTCATCGTAAAACTTATATTGGTGCTATGCCTGGCAGGATTATTTCTAGTATAAAAAAAGCTAAAAAGTCAAACCCTGTTTTTGTTTTGGATGAGATTGATAAAATAGGAAGATCCAATCATGGAGACCCTTCTTCAGCTCTTTTGGAAGTATTAGATCCTGAGCAAAATGATTCTTTTCAAGATAATTATGTAGACATTGAATATGACCTTTCTAAAGTCTTATTTATTGCTACTGCTAATGAGTTGTCAACAATACAACCAGCATTAAGGGATAGAATGGAAATCATTCAAATCAATGGTTATACTATTGAAGAGAAACTAGAGATAGCTAAAAGACATTTAATTCCTAAACAAATTAAGGAGTTAGGACTTACATCAAAACAAATCAGTTTTTCCAAGTCAGTGATTGAAAAAATTATTACTTCTTATACTAATGAAAGTGGGGTAAGGGGATTGGAAAAATTAATTGCAAAGGTGATAAGAAATAGAGCTAAGGAAATTGCATTCGAAGAAAAATATAATGTAGTTGTTAAGGTTACTGAATTACAGAAAATATTAGGACCTTCTTTTGATATAAATAAATATAAAAATAATGATGTCCCTGGAGTGGTGACTGGTTTGGCTTGGACAAGAACAGGTGGTGATATTTTATTTATTGAATCTTCTTTAACTAAAGGAAAAGGCAAATTAACTTTAACAGGTAACTTAGGTGATGTGATGAAAGAATCTGCTATTATAGCTTTAGAATACCTTAAGTCACACAATGGTCTTATTGGAATTAGTCAGGATGACATAGATAAATTCAATGTGCATGTCCATGTTCCTGAAGGGGCAACTCCTAAAGATGGACCTTCAGCTGGTGTTGCTATGATTACTTCATTAGCTTCTTCACTGACCAATAGAAAAGTTAAAAAATTCCTAGCAATGACTGGGGAAATCACATTAAGAGGTGATGTGTTACCTGTTGGTGGTATTAAAGAAAAAATCTTAGCAGCAAAACGTGCTGGCATTAAAGAGGTGATGCTTCCAGTTCCTAATAAAAAGGATGTAGATGATATTAAGCCTGATTATTTAAATGGACTTCAATTTCATTTTGTACGTAATATAAAAGAGGTATTGGATATTGCTTTACTGAAGTAAGTTATTCTAGTTTAGTAAATTCAATTCCCCCTATAGTTGAATGTATTTGAGTTGGTTGATAGACCACCATGAATTCATGAAATTTATTGTCGTTATTTATTTCAAATATCCCTTTATCTCCTTTAATACAATTTGTAGTTATCCATTTTTTTTGCTTTTTAGCATTTTCATTTTTAGCTGATTTATAGAAAATGGTAATATCTTCTAAATTAGCTATATTGTTTATCACGTATTCATATTTGCCTTTTACTAAAGTTTCATTTGTTTTGTAATAGTAAAATAAAGGCATTTCATATTTTTTGATTTCACTTAAAGTGATATCAATAAGCTTAAAAGATGAACGATGTTTTAATTTAATATGTAGGTCTTTAATTTTTTCTGATTCTTTTAATTTAATATAAAGGTTATTCTTATGGATAGGGGCGTTTATTTTTTCCAATTTCCCCTTTTTATTTTTAAGGAATAAATTTTTTAATTCGATGTCATTTTCACTCTTTAAAATGATGTAATTAATACTTTTAGAAGTATCTGATGATAATTTAAAGATTGATTTTCTTTTTTGATTTTTGATTTTTTTAAGAATAGATTGCTGATTTAAACTATCACACCAATAGCCTAGTGTATCAATATTATATTTAACTGAGTAGGTGTTAGTGGTTTCGGAGTAGGCTGTTTTTTTTGCATGATAATAACTTTTTAGCTTTAAATCAGTTCTTTTCGTTTTCATTGGTTTTCCTTCTGTGTAAGATGACCAGATTTTCATTTGATCAAGAAAGATTGAATCTTGATATATTTCAAAAAGGTGTTTCATTTCCATGATCTCATACCTTAAATACAATACTGTACACCTACTGTTCTTTTTTCTATTGTAATTACTCCAGTTATTCATGTCATATTTACTTAAGCAAAGTTTTAAAGATTCATAGCATTCATCATGAATTCTTTTTGCTAGAGTATCCTTAGTGAAGTGATCAGTATATTCTTTAAGCCCTATTAATCCGTTAATAAATCCATTTAAAACTTGAGGAGATTTTTTCGAATTTGGATATTCTTCTATCCATGTGTAGCCTTCAGAAGTTTTGCCTATCGAACCATTTTTATCTACTGGAGAAATCATTTGATAGGCGATTTTTTCTATAATGGAATCAATCTCTGTGTCATTGGTTAATGCTCTATATCTTAAAAGTAAAGAGAGTGCAGATCCTTGAGTCATTCCAGAATACCATGGAGGGGTTAGGTCTGCATGTTTATAATTATATGGCAGACCAATTCCTTTTCCATCTACACTTAAATCAATTTTAGATGTATCTTTAAAATAGCTGATTTGATCAAGTAATTTATAATAATATGATGAGTCTTTTGTTTTTAAGAATTCATTGTGATTTAATAGTCCATAATGTACAATACCTAATGGATGATATTGCTTGTTGTTTTTAATTACCCCATTTTTATCAAAGCTTCTTTTGCCATTTTTCAACCATTTACTTATTTCAATTCTATCGACAAAGCATGTGTAGTGATTGAGCTGTTGAGCAAATAAATTATTTAATAAAAAAATCAAATAGATTATTAGGTATATTTTGCTTAGTAAATTCATTAAATACAATGTTGTAATTTACAATTTTCTATTGTTATAAATAGATGGTTTAATTTTAAAAAAAATGAAATTACTTAGAATTCATGTAATTGATGATTTTAATGTTTATAAAATTCATAATAAGTTGTTAATAAGTCCTCAAGAGAATGTCTGTTATCTCTTGCCTAATTGTCTATTTTTACGATGAATAATCCCAGCAACTTATATGGCGGAAGAGAAAGTAGCGTATACCGAAGACAATATAAGGTCATTAGATTGGAAAGAGCATATCAGAATGCGTCCTGGAATGTATATCGGGAAGCTTGGAGATGGTTCTGCTCCAGATGATGGAATTTATGTGTTAGTTAAGGAAGTAATGGATAACTCCATTGATGAATTTGTGATGGGTAATGGGAAAAAGATCGAAATCAAAATTGATGGGGATGTTGTGATTGTTAGAGATTATGGAAGAGGAATACCATTAGGTAAAGTAAAGGATGTTGTTTCCAAAATGAATACTGGGGGTAAATACGATTCAAAAGCTTTTAAAAAATCAGTTGGATTAAATGGAGTTGGAACAAAAGCTGTAAATGCATTATCAAATTATTTTAAAGTTGAATCTATTCGAGATGGTAAATTAAAACGGGTAGAGTTTGAAAGAGGTAATGTAGTTGAAGATTTTAATCTTGAAAAGACATCAGTTGGCAACGGAACATCTGTTCAGTTTATACCTGATGATGAGATTTTTAAGAAATTTCATTTCCGTGCTGATTACCTGGAACAAATGTTCTGGAACTATTGTTATTTAAATAGAGGTTTAACAATCGATTTTAATGGCAAAAAATTACTCTCAAAGAATGGATTAAAAGATTTGTTGGAATCCAATATGGATGGAGATCCTTTATATCCAATTATTCACTTGGAAGGAGAGGATATTGAAGTCGCATTTACACATGCCAGAGGATATGGTGAGGATTATTCTTCATTTGTAAATGGTCAGCATACTACTCAAGGGGGAACACACCTAAGTGCGTTTCGTGAATCTATCGCAAAGGTTATTAAAGACTTCTTTAACAAATATGAACCTGTTGACATAAGGCAGGGAATAGTTGCTGCTGTAAGTATTAAGGTAATGGAGCCTATTTTTGAATCTCAGACCAAAACTAAATTAGGATCATTAGAAATGGAACCTAATGGTAAATCTGTACGAGGTTTTGTAATGGATTTTTTAAAAGAGAAACTGGATAATTTCTTACATAGAAATCCTGCTGTTGTAGAGGTAATGGAGTATAAGATCAAGCAATCTGAAAAAGAAAGAAAAGAGCTGTCAGGTATTCGTAAAATTGCTCGTGAACGTGCAAAAAAATCAAATCTGCACAATAAAAAATTAAGAGATTGTAAAGTCCATTATAATGACCTTAAAAATGAGAGAAGAACAGAAACATCCATATTTATAACTGAAGGTGATTCTGCCAGTGGCTCGATTACAAAATGTAGAGATGTAAAAACACAGGCGGTTTTTAGTTTAAGAGGTAAGCCATTAAATTCTTTTGGACTTACAAAAAAGGTTGTTTATGAAAATGAAGAATTTAATTTAATTCAAGCGGCACTGAACATTGAGGATGGAATGGACCAATTGCGTTATAATAAAATTATTATTGCTACTGATGCTGATGTGGATGGTATGCATATTCGATTATTATTACTTACTTTTTTCCTTCGTTTTTTTCCAGATCTAGTGAAGAAAAAACATGTATATATTCTTCAAACTCCATTATTTAGGGTGAGAAACAAGAAAGAAACAAGGTATTGTTATAGTGATGAAGAAAGAAAAAAAGCATTAAAAGACCTTGGTGCAAATCCAGAAATAACACGATTTAAAGGATTGGGAGAGATATCCCCTGATGAGTTTAAGCACTTTATTGGAGAGAATATGCGTTTAGAACCTGTACTTTTAAATAAAGAATATAGTATTGAAGATATACTTACTTTTTATATGGGGAAAAACACTCCAGATAGACAAGAATTTATAATAAATAATCTAAAGGTTGAAGAAGACCTTGTTGAAGATAAGGAGCAAGTAGATTAATGATGAGTACTGAAGATTTAAATGAAAATGATAATCCTGAAAAGGAAAACAATGAAGAAAATCATGAACTGATCGATCAGGGTCAGATCATTTCTTTATCTGGAATGTACAAGGATTGGTTCTTAGATTATGCATCTTATGTTATATTAGAGAGAGCTGTTCCTGCATTGGCAGATGGGCTAAAGCCTGTGCAAAGAAGAATCCTTCATTCTTTAAAGGAGCTAGATGATGGTCGTTATAATAAAGTAGCAAATATTATAGGTAATACCATGAAGTATCATCCTCATGGAGATGCTTCCATTGGAGATGCTATGGTTCAGATTGGGCAAAAAGAATTACTCATAGATTGCCAGGGAAACTGGGGGAATGTCCTTACAGGTGATGGAGCAGCGGCACCAAGATATATTGAAGCCAGGTTAACAAAGTTCGGTAACCACGTTCTTTTTAATTCAAAAACTACAGAATGGTTAAGTTCTTATGATGGTAGGAACAAAGAACCGAAAAATTTACCTGTAAAATTCCCATTATTATTAGCTCATGGAGCTGAAGGAATAGCAGTAGGATTGGCTTGTAAGTTTTTACCTCATAATTTTAATGAGATTATTGATGCAAGTGTCAATTATTTAAGAGGAAAGAAAGTTGAAATTTTTCCAGATTTTATAAATGGTGGTATGGCTGATTTCACCCAATATAATGATGGGTTAAGAGGAGGAAGAGTACGAGTTAGAGCGTCTGTAAGTAAAGTCGATAATAAAACACTAAAGATCGATCAAATCCCATATGGCACAACAACAGATCAGCTGATTGATTCTATTGTTAAAGCAACTGAGAAAAATAAAATTAAAGTTAAGAAGATCGAAGATAATACTGCTGCTGAAGCAGAAATTATTATCAACCTCCCAACAGGGGTTTCTCCAGATAAAATGATAGATGCACTTTATGCATTTACTAATTGTGAGTTGTCTATCTCTCCTAACTCTTGTTTAATTGATAATAATAAACCTGTATTTCTAGGTGTTTCTGAGATTCTTAAAAGATCTACTGATAGAACAGTTGAATTATTAAAAAAAGAGCTAGAGATTCGTTTAAATGAGCTAGAAAATTCCTGGCATTGGTTGTCTCTTGAAAGAATCTTTATAGAGAATAAAATATACAGAGATATAGAGGATCAGGAAACTTGGGAAGGTGTGCTAAAAGCCATAGAAAAAGGATTGAAACCTCATATTAAGGTATTAAAGCGACCTGTAATTGAAGATGATATAATAAGGTTGACTGAAATTAAGATCAAGCGTATTTCAAAATTTGATGGATTTAAAGCAGATGAAAACATTGCTAAAGTAGAAGCACAAATTAAAGAGGTAAAGAATTATTTAGATAATTTGATTCAGTTTGCAATTGATTATTTCAAAGATCTTAAAGCTAAATTTGGAAAAGGTAAGGAGCGAAAAACTGAGATTAGGGTATTTGATAGTATAGCTGCAAGTAAGGTTATCGTATCTAATAAAAAGCTTTACATAAATAAAGAAGAAGGCTTTATTGGATGGGCATTAAAGAAAGATGAATACATTTCAGATTGTTCAGATATTGATGATATTATAGTATTCTTTTCTACTGGAAAAGTAATTGTAACAAAGATAGCAGATAAAAAGTTTGTAGGTAAAGGAATTATTCATGCTGCAGTTTGGAAAAAAGGTGATACAAGAACAATTTATCATTTGATTTATCAAGCTGGAAAGGGTGCGCCTTCTTATATGAAGAGGTTTGCAGTGAATGCTGTTACTAGAGATAAAGAATACGACCTGACTGGAAATAGTAAAGATCCCAAGCTTCATTATTTTTCAGTAAACCCTAATGGAAGAAGAGAAATTGTAGCTGTTAAATTAAGGCCTAAACCAAAGTTGAAAAAATTAAAATTTGATATTGATTTTGGTGAGCTGATGATCAAAGGAAGGAATTCAAAAGGAAATCAGGCGACAAAGCATTTTATTTCTAAAGTGGAGTTAAAAGAAACTGGTGGTTCTACATTGGCAGCTAGAGAAATTTGGTGGGATGATGTAGTAAGAAGATTAAATAATGAAGGCAGGGGTATATCCTTAGGCGCCTTTAAGGGTGAAGACAAGATTCTTACTGTATATAAATCGGGTCATTATCGTCTTACTGGTTTTGAACTTTCTAATAAGTATGATGAAGATTTGCTTTTTATAGAGAAATGGCATCCAGAAAGACCCATTGCATGTGTTTATTATCATGGAGATAAAGGAATCTATTATGTTAAAAGATTCATGGTAGAAGAAACAGCTAAAAAGAACTTATTTATTCCAGACAATAGTGGATGTGAACTTACGGTAGCATCAACACAATACCTTCCAAAGGTTAAAATAGAATTTAACAAGCGACTAAAAGAAACTAAGGATATTGCAGATAAAACCGAAGACCTGAACAAGATCATAGATATTAAAGGCTTAAAAGCGATGGGTAATCAACTAACAAGGTTAAAAGTGAAGGAAATTCATTTACTTCCAACTAAGGAAGGAGAAGAATGGCCGTTAATTGAAAATACTGATCAGCCTGTTGATGATAATTCAGCTAATAATGTTGATGATAATATTAATGGAGCTAAAGTAATAGGCACAGTAAATGATGACAATCCTATTGAAATTGAATTATCTTTAAAAAAGAAAAATGTTGATCAGGAGAAAAATGAAGAGCCTGGAGAACAAATAAATTTATTCGAATGAAAAAATATTTTTTATTACTTCTAGGTGTTTTTGTAACAGTGAATGTTATAAATTCTCAGGAAAATACAGAAAGTTTAGAGGTTATAGATTCTGCCTACCTTGAACAATACAGGAATTATTTTGGCTCTAATATAACACCACTTCTATCTGGAGTTGTTTCTGGAAAAGATAATTTTAATGTAAAAGTCAATTTAAGCTATAAGAGGAACTTTGGTGAAAAGAACCTAAGGTTTAGCATGAATTATTTAACCGAAGGTAATGTTTTTCCATATGATTATTATTCCATTCAATCTACTACAGATACTACTTTACACAATCGATATTTTGATAATTCTTATGAGCATTATGATTTTAGATTTGGATTCGAAGAATTACGAGGATATGGTGGGGCAAGGGTACATGTTGGTGTAGATGCGATTATAGGGTTTGGGAATAACTCTTCTATTTATTTTGACAGGACTTATTTAAAAGACACTACAGGTGCATACATACTTACCAATGATGTCAGCTCTAATAATTTTCAGTATTCAATAAATGGGGGTCCAGTTTACAATGGTTATCATTTTATAGATTATTTAATTACTGGAATAGATGTGTCATTTGGATTTGACTGGTTATTAAATGATCGATTTATGTTCACCTTCCAGGTTGTTCCTCAATTTAACTATTATATTTTCTTAAATGAAAAATTTGGAGATCAGCACATGGAATATCAATCTGCTACAAATTATGCAGATTTTAAATTAGGCTATTTCGACCTAATGTTATATTACAGATTCTAAGTAATTTATGCTGGTTGCTTAATTTTAGGAGCAGCTGCCATAATTTCTTCATTTGCATTTTCTGCAAACTGTTCGAAATTTTTAACGAATTGCTCTGCTAAATGATAAGCTTTAGTATCATACGCAGCTTTGTCTTCCCAAGTGTTTTTTGGACTTAATACATTTTCAGGTACATTAGGACATGTTGCAGGCATTTGTAAACCAAATACTTCATGAGTATTGTATTCAACATTGTCAAGCTCACCGTTAAGAGCCGCAGTTATCATAGCTCTAGTGTGCTTTAGGCTCATTCTTTGACCAACACCATAAGGACCTCCAGTCCAACCTGTGTTTATTAGCCAAACATTAACATTACTTTCAGTCATTTTATCTCCTAGCATTTCTGCATATTTAGTAGGGTGGAGAGGAAGGAAAGGAGCACCAAAACAAGCAGAGAATGCTGTTACAGGCTCAGTAATTCCAGCTTCAGTACCAGCAACTTTTGCAGTATATCCTGAAATAAAATGAAACATAGCTTGACCTTTATTCAATCTGGAGATTGGAGGAAGTACTCCAAAAGCATCAGCAGTAAGAAAGAATATATTTTTTGGCCTTGTCCCTTTAGATCCTTCAGCAATATTATCTATATGGTCAATAGGGTAGCTTACTCTAGTATTTTCTGTTTTAGTTTTATCTGCAAAATCTACTGTAGATGTGTTTTCAATGAAATTGATGTTTTCAAGAATAGCACCAAATTTTATAGCATCCCATATTTGAGGTTCTTTTTCTTTCGATAGGTCTATACATTTTGCATAGCAACCTCCTTCGAAATTGAATACAGAGTCTTTTGCCCATCCATGTTCGTCATCACCAATCAATTTCCTGTTAGGGTCTGCAGATAAAGTAGTTTTACCAGTTCCAGATAAACCAAAGAAAACAGCAGTATCTCCATCTTCACCTACATTGGCAGAACAATGCATAGATAGTACATCTTTTTCGTAGGGTAGAATAAAATTCAAAACAGAGAAAATTCCTTTTTTGATCTCTCCAGTATATCCAGTTCCACCTATAATGATCATTTTTTTAGTAAAATTAATGATCGCAAAATTATGCTGACGGGTGCCATCTTTTTCAGGGTCAGCATAAAAACCAGGAGCATTAATAATATGCCAATCTGGATTAAAGTCTTTTAAATCATCCATTGCTGGAGAAATGAACATGTTATCTGCAAACTGATTAGACCAAGGATATTCATTGACAACCCTAATATTGATCTTGTATTGATCATCTGCACATGCATACGCATCTCGAACGAATATATCTTTATTTTGTAGGTAAGATGTTAATTTATCATATAGCTGATCAAATTTAGATGAGCTAAATTTAATATTGATATCTCCCCACCATACAGCATTTTCTGTGTAATCATCACAAACAATAAACCTGTCTTTTGGTGATCTGCCGGTGAATTCTCCTGTATCAATAGCAACAGCACCAGTGTCAGCTAGTACGCCCATTCCTCTAATTACAGTTTCTTCTACAAGTTCAGCTGGGGTTAAGTTCCAAAAGGCATTTGAAACGTTCTTTAGACCTAATTCTTCCAAGTTTGCGGATTCAGGTCTTAAGCCATATTCATTCATTATTGATGGATTAGAATTAATGCGCCAAATTTAAGGAAACTATTATTAGAACTATGCAATATTTGTTCTAATTATTCACATTATTTTAACTTATTAAGAATATGTATGAACTAATCTTTAATTTTGAATTAAATTATTCTTATAGATGTCTACAGATAGTGTTTTTAGAAAAATAATACCCATTAAATCTGCACAAATTGAGCTGGATCATTCTTCTGAAATTTTTGTTGCTGGTTCTTGTTTTATTAATCATATGGGTAAAAAATTGCAGCATTTTGGATTTAATACTCATCATCCTTTTGGCACATTATACAATCCCATTACTATAGCTCAACACTTTATTAGGATCATTACTCAACAAGCTTATTCAATAGATGATGTAATTCTATCTCAAGAAGGTTATTTTAGTTGGCATCATAACAATGTGATTACCCATCTTGATAAAGGTCAATTACTTAAAGATTTGAATCAACAGCTAAGCGATTTAAAAAATAGCTTTAATAATAGCTCTCATATTATTATAAGCCTTGGTTCTGCTTGGGTATATGAATATCCAAAAGTGGGTGTCGTTGGCAATTGCCATAAGATTCCTGCTAGCTCATTTAACAAAAGAATTTTATTGATTGAAGAAATCGTACATGAATTATCTGCAGTAATTGATCAATGCCCCGATAAAACATTCGTATTCACTGTTAGCCCAGTTCGACATTGGGCAGATGGACCCGTGCAGAATACACAGAGTAAGTCCGTTTTACATTTGGCAACCAGAAAATTGACCGAAGCAAATAGCAATTGCTTTTATTTTCCAAGCTATGAGATCATGTTGGATGAGCTAAGGGACCATCGTTTTTATGCAAAAGATATGCTGCATCCATCCGATGAAGCGATCGAATATATATGGAATCAGTTTATATATTATTCCATGAATTCTACTACTCAAAAAACAGTAGAAAAGGTAGAAAAGGTGAGAGCTGGTATAGCTCATCGAGCATTTAATGCTAAAAGTGATCAGCATCAGCAATTTTTAAGGAATCTGTTAAAAGAGATAGATCAAGTAAAATATGATACTCCTCATTATGATTGGGGAAAAGAGATAGAGCAGGTGAGCTCTCAACTGATGTGATCCTTCCAATTAATTTCAGACAAAGAAGCATAATTGTAATGTGCATTGTACATCCACTCTGGTTGTGTGTCTTTTTCTGGAATCACTATTACTTTCATACCTGCATTGATCCCTGCCTGCATTCCAAAATTTGAATCTTCTAGTACAATACATTCCTCAGGTTTTAATCCTAACTTATTGGCAGTAGTTAAAAAAACAGCAGGATGGGGTTTACCTTCTATTTCATTTTCTGCAGAATGAATAAGGTCGAATTTATCTTCTAGCTTTAGCTTTTCTGTTACTGCAGCGATGATCTTAAATGAAGAAGAGGAGGCAATAGCAGTAAGGATGTTGTTACGATTAAGGTATTCAATAACACTATTAACTCCTTCAAGTTCTTTCCCATACTTTAATACATTCTCGATCAGCTTATTTTGAATATTCTCTATTACTTGATCTATAGTAGGACTAGACCAATTAAATTGATCGTGCCAGAATTTTACCACTTCATTGATTCTCATACCCATAGTTTGGAGACACATCTCTTCAGTAAAGTGGTAACCCATAGAATGGAAGACCTCCATTTCGGATTTTCTCCATAGTGGCTCTGAATCAATGATCAGCCCATCCATGTCGAATATGACAGCTTTGATCATCTACAGTAGATTATCCAAGGAATGGATAACGATAATCTTTTGCTGGTACTAAAGTTTCTTTAATAGTTCGTGGAGATACCCATCTTAAAAGATTCAAATACGAACCGGCTTTATCGTTGGTTCCTGACCCTCTTGCACCACCAAAAGGTTGCTGCCCTACAACTGCTCCTGTTGGTTTGTCGTTGATGTAAAAATTACCTGCTGCATTTTCCAACTTTTTCATGGCATGAACAATCGCGTATCTATCTTGAGAAAAAATAGCCCCAGTTAATGCATATTCGGAAGTAGAATCAACCAAATCTAAGGTAGCATCAAAATCATTTTGATCATAAACATAAATAGTAATTACAGGTCCAAAAATCTCTTCACACATCGTTCTAAACTTTGGATTGGTAGTAGTTACTACGGTTGGCTCTATAAAATAGCCTTTGGATTTATCATAATTTCCACCAGCAACGATTTCAGCATCATCCTGTTCTTTAATGTAGTCGATATACCCAGCAATTCTGTCAAATGCCACTTCAGAAATAACTGCATTAATAAAGTTGGATGGATCTTCAGTCGACCCCATTTTAAACGAATTAACATCTTTCTTTACCTTTTCTATTACCTGATCTGCAATATTAGAAGGAAGGTAGGCTCTTGAGGCTGCAGAACATTTTTGTCCTTGGAATTCAAAAGCTCCTCTTGTGATTCCTGTTGCAACCTGCATTGGATCTGCAGAAGGATGTGCCACTACAAAATCTTTTCCACCAGTTTCACCAACTATTCTTGGATACGATCTGTATTTGTCGATGTTATTGCCAATGGTTTTCCATAAATGCTTAAATACACCTGTTGATCCCGTAAAATGTAGACCAGCAAATTCTGGATGGTTGAATACTACTTCACCCGCCTCAGGTCCGTCTGCAACTACCATATTAATAACCCCATCAGGTACTCCAGCTTCCTTGAATAACTTCATGATAACTTGAGCTGAGTACATTTGGGATTCTGCAGGCTTCCAAACAACTACATTTCCCATCATAGCTGGTGCTGCACAGAGATTGGCTGCAATGGCTGTAAAGTTAAATGGAGTAATAGCGAAGATAAAGCCCTCTAAAGGTCTGTATTCTAGCCTATTAAGTATTCCGTCAGATGAATCTGGTTGCTCGTCATAGATTTGTTGTACATACGCAACATTGTATCTTAAAAAATCAATTAACTCACAGGCGGCATCTATCTCAGCCTGAAAAACATTTTTGGATTGACCAAGCATAGTAGCTGCATTCATTTCGTCTCTATAAGGGCCAGCCAAAAGATCGGCTGCTTTCAAGAAAATGGTAGAACGTTGTTCCCATGGCATATTTGCCCATTGTTCTCTGGCGGCAAGCGCACTATCTATGGCCTTTTGTACATGTTCTTTAGTTCCTATACTAAACATTCCTAGCGTGTGCTGGTGGTCATGCGGAGGAGACATCCTTAGCTTGGTGCTGGTCTCTACTTCTTCACTACCTATGTACAAAGGGACATGAATGGGCTCTTGATTATACATTTCTTTGTATTTACTCAGTAGGCTGTCTCTTTCTGGTGTACCTGGAGCATAGCTGTTCACTGGCTCGTTAGCAGGGTATGGCATGGCATAGATTCCTTTTGGCATGGTCTGTCTTTTTTAATTTTTCACGAATTTATAATTTATATAGGATTATGCTTACTAATCGTAAAAATGTTTTGCTGTTTATAGCTGTTTGTATTATTTAAGAAGAAATTATCTACTTTTAGTACATGCAAAAACTCTTTTCGTTTTTCATAGTACTTTTTATTGGGTGTAATACAATAGCCCAAGTAAACCTCGATTCCTTATGGAATGTCTGGAACGATGAAAGCCAGGCAGATACCAACCGCTTAAAAGCAATGCATAATATTGCCTGGGATGGATATTTGTTTTCTCAGCCCGACAGCGCTTTTTATTTTGCGCAGATGAAGTATGATTTTGCAGAATCTGTTAATAATAAAAATCATATGGCAACTGCTTTGAATACTCAAGGAGCTTCTTTTTTCTATCGAGGGGATTATTCCAAAGCTATAGACTATTATGCTAAATGCTTAAAAATACACAAGAAATTAGGTCATAAAAAAAACATTGCTTCCACCTTAAATAATATGGGAGTTATTCATGAATATCAAGGCGATTACAACAAAGCAATAAACTATTACACTAAGAGCTTAAAAGTTTTTGAGGAGCTTCAAAGTAAAACAAACATTGCTGGGACTTTAAGTAACATTGGGAATATTTATAAAAACAAAGGAGATTATGTCAAAGCCTTAGAATATTATACCAGAAGCTTAAAAATTAGAGAGGAAATAGGAGAAGAAAGAGGTATTGCGGCTTCTTTACTTAACATTGGGATTATTTATTGGGAGCAAGGTGATTATAGCATAGCCATGGAATATCACACCAAAAGTTTTAAATTATATAATGAAATAGGAGATAAAAATGGCAGTGCTACTTCTTTACACAACATTGGGAAATCTTATAAAAGCCAAGGAGATTACGTCAAATCCTTAGAATATTATACCAGAAGCTTAAAAATTAGAGAGGAAATAGGAGATAAAAATGGTGTTGCTGAATCCTTACTTAATATTGGAGATGTTTATAAAAAAAACATAGATTTTGAAAAAGCATTTGAATATTTGAACAGAAGCTTATCTATCTATACAGAAATTGAAAATAAAGAAGGTATTGCATTTTGCTTAAATTTAATGGGTTTAATTCATGAAAATAAAGGCGCTTTTATTGAGGCCTTAAATTGTTACAACAAATGTCTGGTTATTCATCAAGATCTTGGAAATCTTAAAGGATTAGCAAATACATATAATAACCTGGGAGTTTTGTGCAAAGCACAAAAGAAATTTGATTTAGCGGTCGATTTTTACATGAAAAGTTTAAAGATCTGTGAAGAAATTGGAGTTAGAACTTTAACCAGCAATGTTCTGGGGAATATTGCCATGCTTAAATACCTTCAAAACAATTACCAGCAAGCAGAAAAGTATGCTCAAAGAAGCTTGGTCATATCAAATGAGTTGATTGCACTTGAAAGGATAGAGTTCAACAGTAATTTACTTTATCTTATTTACAAAAAAACAGCCAATGATTCCAAGGCGTTGGAAATGCTGGAGCTTTATAATAAAACAAATGATACGTTGTCCAAAATGGACTTAAAAGACTTACTATTAAAAGAGAAGGTTAAGCAAGAATATGAGTTAAAAATATATAAAGACAGTATAGATAACCTAATAGAAATAAATGCTAAAAATGAAAAAATAGCCAAATCAGATGCAGAGCTTAAAAGCAAAAGGGACCAGCAGCTATTTTTATTGATAGGATTAGGAATAGTATTGTTGTTTTCTATGTTTATTTATAATCGATTCAGAGTTACCAACCGTCAGAAAAAGGTGATACAACATCAGCATCAGAGATTAAAACAAAATCATGTAGAGTTGGAAGAAGCTCACAAGGACATAACAGATAGTATAGTTTATGCCAAACGTATCCAGGATGCTACCTTAACTTCTAAAACTTATATCAATGATGTACTTCCTCAAAGCTTTATTTACTTTAACCCCAAAGATTTAGTAAGTGGAGATTTTTATTGGGTTTTCAGCAATAATGAGCATGTGTTTTTTACTGTGGCCGATTGCACAGGACATGGAGTTCCAGGAGCCTTTATGAGCATGATTGGAAATTCATTACTGAATGAAATGATCATTGAAAACAATATCCAAGATACAAACCTTATAATGGATCGAGTTAGTGATAAGGTAAAAGAATCACTTGATCAAAAGGGTGAGCAAGGGGAATCTAGAGATGGCATGGATATGATGTTGTGTAAGTTGAATAAGAAAACAAATGAATTAATGTATACTGGAGCAAAAAATCCATTGTATTTAATTAGGGAAGGAGAGGTAATAGAATATAAGGGAGACAAAAGACCTGTAGGTTATTACACGGCCGAAAATGTCTTGTTTACCAGTAATAAGATCAGCTTGAAAAAGAACGATATTATTTATTTATTTTCTGATGGATTCTCCGATCAATTTGGAGGTGAAACTGCTAAAAAATACAAAGCCGCCAACTTCAAACGCTTTTTACTTTCTATTTATGATAAAGACGTGGATTTGCAACAACAATTGTTAAGTGATGAATTCGATCGTTGGAAGGGAGAACTAGAACAAATAGACGATGTTTGTGTGATGGGAGTGAGGGTGTAAGTTTTAATTTATCTTTACAGTATTCAATATTTAATTGTGTCTAATAGTCCATTAGCAAATACCACTCCCTATCCAATGGGAATAGATGTAGATAGAGCAGAGGGTATCTATATATATGATAAAAATGATAAAAAGTATTTAGACCTTATCTCGGGCATAGCCGTATCTAATTTAGGACACAATCATCCAAAGATCAAAGAAGCTATCAAACAGCAGGTAGATCAACATCTTCATGTTATGGTTTATGGAGAATATAAACAGTCTGTTCAGATTAAGTTGGCCAGTAAGCTATGCAATTTATTGCCTGATGGCTTGGATGTGCTTTATCCTGTTAATTCAGGCACAGAGGCCAATGAGGCTGCTTTAAAACTAGCCAAAAGAGTTACAGGAAGAACAGAACTGATCTCTTTTAAGGGGGCCTACCATGGTTCAACACATGGTTCTTTAAGTGTTAGCGGTAATGAAGAAAAGAAAAGTGCATTTGAGCCCTTACTCCCAGAAGTAAGGTTACTTGATTTTAATAGTGTTGAGCAGCTTAATACGATCTCAACAAAGACTGCTGCTGTGATCATCGAACCCATTCAGGGGGATGCTGGAGTGCGTATTCCATCCAATGAATTTATGCTTGCGCTTAGAAATAGATGTGATGAAGTAGGTACACTTCTAATTTTTGATGAGATCCAGACAGGGTTTGGAAGAACTGGGAAATTGTTTGCTTTTGATCATTTTAATGTTGTACCTGATATTCTAACCATAGGTAAAGCTTTTGGAGGCGGAATGCCTATTGGTGGATTTGTTTCTTCTAAAGAGAATATGGAGCAGCTAACCCATTCCCCAAAGCTCGGACACATTACTACTTTTGGAGGGCATCCTGTATGCTGTGCGGCAGCATTGGCCAGTTTGGAAATTATAGCAAATGATAGCTTATTGGAACAAGTTGAGGCAAAAGGTCAATTGTTTGAAGAGCTACTACAACATGCTTTAATTAAAGAGATAAGAAGAAAGGGATTGTTCTTTGCCATTGAAATGGAAAATGCCGAATTGGTACAAAAAATAGTGGAAAGGTGCAAAGAAAGGGGAGTGCTCACTTTTTGGTTTTTATCTAATCCGCAAAGCTTCCGCATTGCTCCACCTTTGATCATTAACGAAGATGAGATCAGAGAATCTTGTAATAATATATTGTCAGTTATGAATGATGTCGATATTTAGTTTTACCAAGTTTGATCCACTATTTTTTTGAATTCATCTTTTGTAGATGTTTCGTATTTAAGATCGGTGATAAATGTGTCTTCTCCAGTTTTAATATCTGCTATTGCCCAATGTATGTGTGTCTTATTGATGATTTTATAAACTAGTAAATTAGTTTCTTTTCCCTTAGGAATATCCTTAAAAAATGCTTTTGAGTTTTCGGAATTCGTGAAATAGCCCGGGAGGATCGATTTTATATCTAAGAATATTAATCGAACATAGGTGCTATCAGTTGGTTTTTGAAGGTCTACTAATAGCTCTGTAGTAGGTCCTTCATTAACAAAAGCATCGCAATTGATCCAGCCTAGCTTATCGGTTAAAACTGACAATCCTTCACCTCCACCTTCCATTTCGTCATTAAAATAAAATTCACTTGAATTCAGCTCTGCTTTAATGTCTTTATCTAAAGTCCAGTCTATGATGTTGTCTTTTTCTTTTCCAAAGAAAACACCAAAAGATTCATTGATGGTAAAAAAATTAATGTGCGCTTTTGTTCCTTTTTTCAATGGAAGTTCTTTGCCATTACAATAAGCCATAATATGGATCATTCCTCCAGTCATTAATGTTTTGTCTCCGCTGGTAGTGGTTAGACCAGCCAACAACATTTCGGAAGGAGTAAAAAATTCTTTTAATTCAATTTTAATCTCTTCACAATCGCAATTGAAAGAATTAGCAGGAATATAAATTTGAGTATATCTACCATATAGATATACGGGTTCATCTTTATTGAAAATTCTTCTTGTAACTCCGTTAATTGTATCATTAATGTAGCCAGATGCCACTAAATTTCCACTTTTTGTAATTACTAGTTGATAATAACCCTTTCTGGAAGTAAGTTTTTTCATGTTTTCTTGTGTCCAGGTAACTCCTGTTAAAGGGAAACCATCCTCCTTTTTTCCTTTTATTTCAAAAGGAATAAATTGCAACAATAGATCATAGGGCTCTACTGCAAGAGAATCTTTATAGAAATCAGCAAGCTTTTTTATCCTAACTCTGCTATAATTAATTTTATCTCTTTCAGTAAATTTTTTTTGTTCTTTCTTTGTTAATACATTAATTATGATCTCATGGTTATATTTAAGTTCTCTATAAAGTTTTCTAGCTTGTTCAGATATTTCAGCTGTAAATACAACAGATTTTTCATCGAATTTGATAGTTTCCTGAGAGATGGTTGGATTAATAAAACATATTAAAACAAAACAATAAATAGTAAATATTATTTTCATAATTGTTTTTTGGTTTACAATATTATAATGTTAGATTTATATAAAGGAACCAATTCTATTGGAAATCTTTTATTTTAATAAATAGTTTATTTTAAATTTCACCCCTAATGTTTTATATAATTGATCTTAATACAATAATATGAATGCTGAATTTTTAATGTTGGTGGATAAAGTAAAAACAGTTGCTATTCCAGATATAGGTGCTGTTGTTAAAATGGGTAAAAAATATACTTTTAATCACTTTCTTAAATTTAATGATGGTCGTTTTTCTAAACATATTCAGGAAACAGGTATTTCGAAGGAAGAGGCAGATCAAAAAGTAGTTGAATGGGTGTCATCTATTAATGAAAGTTTACAAAGTCAAGGAAGCTATGTTTTTGAAGGAATGGGAGCGCTTTATTTGGAAGGTGATGGAAAATACCGTTGGGAACAAGAAATAATTTCAAAAAAATCTTCTTTAGCAAACACAATTAATGAAGAACCAAAAGAGGAAATTATAAACACTGTAAATGAAATAGAGGAGGAACCCTCCTTAAATGTTGTACTTCCACAATACGAAAGTGGCTATTTATCAACCCATTTTGATGTTACAAGAGCAAAGGATGAGATTAAAAGGATAGATAATATTGAAGAGCTAACTGAATTTACTAAAAATGATAAAAGAGCAACAGTAATTTCAGCAGTAGAAAAACAGAAAAAAAAGCTCAATGAAATCCCTACGCCTTCTATTCAATTAGAAGAGAAAGAGAAAGAGAAAGAGAAAGAGAAAGAGAAAGAGAAAGAGAAAGAGAAAGAAGAACCTTTAGATAAAGAAGTCAAAGATCAGGTAGAAAAAGAAAGTAAGATCTTAGAGACCATTATAGAAAAAGAAGCATTAGAAAAAGAAAATAATGTAAAAGAGGATAATTTAACAGAAGCGCCTCCTAAGTTTAAGCTAGATAAGGAAATAGAAGGAAAGCAAGAAGAAGAAGCTACTGTTCCTCAAACTAACGATAAGAAAAGACCTTTAAATCAAGAAAAAGCACCTCCTAGAAAGAAAAGAAAGTTGTTTTTAGTTGCAATGCTTTTAATTATTTCTGGTACTGTTATTATTGGGGTAATAAAATACGATCAGTTCAAGCAATATTTTTTCAGTAAGGTTGAGGATACAAAAAAAGAAATAGCTGATAAAAGTGAAGCATTAAAACCTGATGCTATGGATAATGTAGATCAGGATGTTGTAATTGAAAAAGATGATTCAAGAGCTTTAGTTAATTCTAATGATGAAGAATTGGATGAAAATAATGAGTCAATTGTAAATTCTTCCGACAATGTGTCTACTGGTATTGATGAAACTAATAATGCTATTATTTCTGAAAATATAACTACTAACAATAATGTAGATGAAAATATAGATAATGATTCATTCCATATAATAGTAGGGTCTTTTAATGTTGAATCTAATGCCGACAATTTTTTAGCAACTAAATTAAAGGAAGGATATAGTAAAAGTGCTGTTTTTAGTGGTCCTAAAAATAAATTCTATGTTAAAATTAACTCTTACTCTTCTAAAAGTGAGGCAATTAAAGCGCTTTCGGCTTATGATTTAGATGCTTGGGTTTTAAAGTTTTAGTTGGTAAATAAATGACTATTTGTTTGGTTTTTTGATTTTATATTTTGTATCTTTAAGTATATACCTAGTATTTATTTTACAAATTATATCATATACTATTCTAAAACCCTAAATCTATTTATATCATGACAACTTTAATTTTTACCCTAATTTTTCTTGTTGCAAATCCTACTATAAGTAATGTGACAGACTATGATCAAGATGAGTATAATGTAAATTATTCTAAAGTAAAAGTGATTGTCTTAGAAAAGAATGTGCCATTAGAAGGTGTTTTTGTTAAGATCACTCAAGGAAATATGCATCTTGGCGAAACTTTAACAGATGAAAATGGACAAGCAATAATTCTTTGTAAACATCTTTCTGAAGATAATAAAGAAGTTGAGATTAATGCTACTAAGGATGGATACCAACCAGTTCACATTCATGGTAGTTTAATTACTTCATTAACTGATTATAAATTTAATCTAACTAAAGATGGAGAGATGGCTCCTCAGTCAAATGACCTGAATTTTCAGATAGAATATGAGTCGTTACATGCAGAATTGGATTAATATTTAATTTGACTCTTTATCTAAGCAATTATTCTTTTAATTAATCAAGATTTTTTATAATATTGATATAGTATAAATCTAATCTATATCAAAATGAGAATATTACTTATTCTATTCAGTTTTACCTTTTGTTTTTCTACTTCTTTTTCTCAATATAAAATAGGTGTTTCAGAAAAATCAGTTGGTTTTGAATCTGGTAATCACAATGCATTTACAGTTATTGTCTATGAATGCTCATCCAAGGATGTTGAAAAACATTGGAAAAAGGAAATGAAGGACATGAAAGCAAATGTTTCTTCTAAGAAGAATGAAATGAAAGGTGATGATGCAAAAATAAAGGATATGGGAGAGAATACTTTTGATATATATGCAATAACCAATGAAACAGATAAAGGAATAGAATTGAGTGTAGCTTATGACCTTGGAGGTGCTTTTCTATCTTCTGGACAACATGCTGAACAATCGAAGATCATTAAAGATTTAATGTATGATTTTGCAGTAAAATCTACCAAAGAGGGTATAAGAGGAATTTTAAAAAAGGAGGAGGGCACTCAACATCATTTAGAAAAAGAACATGAGAGTCTAGTGAAAAATAAAGAAAAGCTAGAAAAAGATATTGAAAATTGGGAAAAGTCTATTGAAAAGGCCAAGAAGGATATAGATCAGAATAAGAAAGATCAGGATGATAAAAAGAAAGAAATTGAAGCACAGTCAAAAGTAGTTGAGGAAGTAAAAGCTAAAGAAAAAGCTGTTAAATAAACTATTTTAGATTAACGCCTACTGGACAATGGTCTGAACCTACAACTTCGTTTAAAATAAATCCATCTTTAATTGTTGGTAATAGCGATGATGAGCTTAAGAAATAATCTATTCTCCATCCTATATTTCTCATTCTTGAATTAAATCTATAGCTCCACCAAGAATATTTAACTTCATCTGGGTAAAAATGACGATAAGTATCGATCAATCCATTGGCTATGTAATTATCAAGACCATCTATTTCTTCCTGCATATATCCAGCAGATCTGTTGTAATTGGCTTTTGGATTTTTTAAGTCGATGTCCTTATGAGCTACATTAAGATCACCACAACAAAAAACTGGTTTATTTTTTTCAAGATCTTTCAGGTATTGTAGGAAGACTGCATCCCATTTTACTCTGTAATTCAATCTTTTTAAGTCACCACCACTATTAGGAACATACACAGTAACAAAGTAAAATCCATCATATTCTGCGGTTAATACCCTTCCTTCATTGTCAAATTCTTCTATTCCAATTCCATTTGTAATTGATAGTGGTTCTATTTTAGTTAGAATTGCAGTGCCACTATATCCTTTTTTTTCGGCACTATTGGCATAAATATGATAACCTTCTAATCCAAATAAAGCTTCCCTAACTTGATCATCTTGCGCTTTTGTTTCCTGAAACCCAATAATATCAGGGTTCATATCATAGATCATGTCGATCAGCCCCTTTTTAGCTACAGCTCTTACGCCATTTAGATTCCAAGAAATTAGTTTCATATTTATTTTTAAGTGGACTAAATTAATGCTAAATGATTGTTGTCCAAATATTATATTTGCATTTCTTAAACAATACGATCAATGAAGATAGATAATTTTGATTTCTCTAATAAACGAGCACTAATAAGAGTTGACTTTAATGTTCCTATTGATAAACAAACTAATCAAGTAACGGACGACACAAGAATAAGATTAGCTATTCCAACGTTAAAAAAAGTAATAAATGATGGAGGTAGTATTGTGTTGATGTCTCACATGGGAAGGCCTAAAAATTGTCCGGAAGAAAAATTTTCTTTATATAAAATAGTCGATACGATTGAATCTTATTTAAATTGTTCAGTAAAATTTGTGGATGATTGTATTTCTTCAGAAGCTTTTGAGCTTACTTCAAATTTAAAAAATGGGGAGGTAGTGTTATTGGAGAATTTACGATTTTATCCTGGGGAGAAAAAAGGAGATAAGGAATTTGCTGAAAAGTTATCTAAGCATGGTGATGTATATGTAAATGATGCTTTTGGCACTGCACATAGAGCACATGCATCAACAGCAGTAATAGCAGATTTTTTTACTGAAAGTAAAATGTTTGGTTATTTAATAGAAAATGAGATTAAAAGTGTCGATCAATTATTAAAAAGTAATGAAAAGCCATTAACAGCTATTGTTGGTGGAGCTAAGGTTTCATCTAAGATCACCATCATTTCAAGATTAATGGACAATGTGGACCACTTAATTATAGGTGGAGGAATGGCATATACATTTATTAAAGCATTAGGTGGTAACATAGGTAATTCTCTAGTTGAAAATGACCATATTGACAATGCACTTGAGATCATAAAGCTAGCTAAAGAGAAGCATGTAGAGCTTCATTTACCAATCGACTCAATTATAGCTGATAAATTCTCCAATAATGCGGTACAAAAAACAGTAAAAATTAACGACATTCCTGATGGTTGGATGGGGTTGGATATTGCTGAGCACTCAATTAATGATTTTAAAAAAGTGATTGCTTCATCAAAGCTAATTCTTTGGAATGGCCCTATGGGAGTTTTTGAAATGGATTCATTTCAACAGGGGACTCTTTCAATTGCCCATGCTGTTGCTGAAGCTACCGATAATGGTGCTTTTTCTTTAATTGGAGGAGGTGATAGTGTTGCAGCTGTTAATAAATATCAACTTTCAGAAAGAGTAAGCCATGTTTCAACAGGAGGAGGTGCAATGCTTGAATATTTAGAAGGGAAATTGTTGCCGGGAATAGAGGCGATCCTTAATTAAAAAAATAATTTGTATATCCAATACAAACACTTTATCTTCATCAACTCTTTAAAAATTAAATCTTAAATATTTATGAAATCATTGAAATTAACTTATTTATTTACTATTGTTTTTTCAGTAGTGTTTTTTATTACTTCTTGTAATGATGACAAAGCTAAAGATAAAGACAAAAATGGTGGTGTTGAAAATGTAAATTGGAAGTCCAATGTATTTGGATCAATAGATGGAACAATTGCATTTGTTGGATCTTTTGATTTTATGGAGATAATGGATAAGTCATCTATTATGGATGCTGATATTATCCCAGAAATGTATAAGTCCATGTTTATGGGTTACATTGACTCTGATAATTTGGGTATTAAATTAGAAGGTAATAACCATTATGCTGTTGTTATGGATAACAATGGAGAATTTGATTATGCATTTGCATTTGCTAATGTCCTTGATGCAAAAAAAATTGCAACTAATCTTCATATGTATCTTGGTGGAAGAACTGATAATGAAGATGGTTATGAGTTTTTAAAAACTTCTGATGGAGTTGTGTTTGGATGGGATGATCAACACTTAATCGCAGCTGTTTCTGATAGAAGAAGATCAGATGTAAATCAATTAAAAAATAAGATTAAAAAGCTATTAGATGCTAGAAATAAAGACGTGGAAGCTGATGATCAATTATTAGCTTATTTAAAAAGAGACGATGATATTAACATGTATATGAATATGAAGTCTTACATGGATTTTATTAAGAATATAAACATGAATAATGAATTAACAGAGCTATATTCTAATGAAGAGTTTTTAAAGTTAATGGATTATACAATGGTAAGTACAGCTAATTTCAATAATGGTGAAATTATAATGGATCTTAAAATGATCAATAATGGCAATGGTTTTAAGTATTTAAAAGATCAGCCAGTTGGCGCTGAATATTTAAATTATTTAACTGATAATGATCGAATGATCGCTTCAGCATTTGCTAACATTGATTTGGATACTTACATTTCTTTTTTAAAGCCGATGCTTAATTCCAACTTGGATGTTTATAATGATTTTAATGATTTTTTAACTCAAATTGGGCTTTCAGAAAATGAAATATTTAACATCTTTAATGGTGAATTAGCTATTTCTATCATCGATATCCTTGAACCTGAAAATAGTATAGAACAGGAGTTTAGTGATGATTTTGGTGAGTGGGAAGATGACTTTTTTGATGAAATGGATGAATATGGTTATGATTCTCCATCTAAAGAACCAGTACCTAGCTTTTTATTTACTTTAGGAATTAATGACCAATCTGCATTAATGAAATTAATGGCAAATGCTCCTGTAAATGTTGTTAAAGATCAGGTGATTGAGATTGAAAATGATGTTCATTTATTATTAAAGGACAATAAATTATTTTTAGGTTCACCACAAGAATTAATGAATAAGCTAAATGTAGCTGGTTCATTGAGTACCTATAGTAAGATCAATTCAATTGATTATCCAGTTTATTGTTATTTTAATACTGATGCTTCTAGTTATCCTGATATTGTTACTTCCACTTTAGAGAGAGAAGGTGGATTAGAAATATTTCGTGATATAATGAGCTTGTTTAATTCATTTGAAATTAAAGGAACAAATAATAAAATTAGTTATGAAATCATTATGAGTAATAAAGGAGAAAATTCTTTGAAACAAATAATGGATATGATCATTAAATTAGCTAAGGAAAACAATCCTGGGCTAATGAATGTATAATTAATAGTTATTTCCCTTTCTGAATAGCTCTTCTAACGCTACCGTATTTCTTTAGAATTAGATTTGCTTTATCATAATTAACATTAAGCACTTCCATTACCATTTTTGTGCCTCTATCTACTAATTTGTTGTTGCTAAGCTGCATATCTACCATTCTATTACCTTTTACTCTTCCAAGTTGGATCATTACAGATGTAGATATCATATTAAGTATGAGCTTTTGAGCAGTTCCTGATTTCATTCTTGTACTTCCAGTTACAAATTCAGGACCTACAATTGGAATTATAGGATGAGCTGTTTTTAATGCCAATGGACTACCTGGATTGCATGTAATGCCACCATTAAGTATTCCTACTTCCTTACATTTTTCAATGGCGCCAATTACATAGGGAGTTGTTCCAGATGCAGCAATTCCTATGACACTGTCTAATTCGTTTATTTCATGTTCCTGAAGGTCAAACCATCCTTGCTCATAATTGTCTTCAGCGAACTCAACAGCTTTTCTAATGGCTTGATCACCTCCAGCAATTATACCGATGACCATACCATGAGGTACTCCAAAAGTTGGAGGACATTCACTAGCATCAACAATACCTAATCTTCCACTTGTTCCTGCACCAATATAGAATAACCTTCCTCCATTTTTCATTCTTTCTACAATTTTGACTGTAAATTGCTCAATTGATGGGATGATTTGTTGAATGGCATTTGATATCTTTTCATCCTCTTGATTGATCAGTGTCAACAATTCATGAACCGATTTTTTTTCAAGGTCATTATGATTAGATTCATTTTCGGTTATTTTGTTAAAATCCATAAATAGAGTATTTTATAATAAATCTGTTGATAAGTTCATACTACAATAATTGCTAATAATCTCGCTTATTTGCTACTTTGCTATAAAAATTTACAAACAAGTATGAGTGAACTAGTTGAAGGCAATGATGCTCCTAACTTTGAAGGTAAGGATCAAAATGGTAATACTATTAAATTATTAGATTTTAAAGGCAAGAAGCTTGTTTTGTTCTTTTATCCAAAAGACAATACACCAGGTTGTACTATGGAAGCTTGTAATTTAAGGGATAATTATGAACTTTTAATTGAAAAAGGTTATGCAATAATAGGTGTTAGCGCTGACTCAGAAACAAGACATCAAAAATTTATAAACAAATACGAACTACCTTTTCCATTAATTGCAGATACTGAAAAGGAAATATTACAAGCTTTTGGTTGTTGGGGACCTAAAAAATTTATGGGTCGTTCGTATATTGGAATACACAGAAAAACATTTATTATAGAAAATAATAAGATTGTTAAGGTTTTTGAAAAAGTTAAAACTAAAGCACACACTGAGCAAATTCTTGAGGCAATGGAAGTAAATCAATAGAACGTAACAACTTTACGTGGTTAATGTATCATATTTGGAGAAAAAACTAATAAAATGGCAGAAGTAAAACAAGAAAAATTAAAGGCATTACAAGCTACATTAGATAGATTAGATAAATCTTATGGCAAAGGTACTGTAATGAGACTAGGAGATGATGCAATAGAGGATCTTGATGTTATATCAGCGGGTTCTATTTCATTAAATAGAGCTCTTGGAGTTGGAGGTTATCCCAAAGGAAGAGTAGTAGAAATTTATGGACCTGAATCTTCAGGTAAAACAACTTTAGCGATCCATGCTATTGCAGAAGCACAAAAGAAAGGTGGTATAGCAGCAATTATAGATGCAGAGCATGCATTTGATCAGCTTTATGCCCAAAACTTGGGTGTAGATACTGAAAATCTTTTGATATCTCAACCAGATAATGGAGAGCAGGCCTTGGAAATTGCTGATAATTTAATTCGATCAGGAGCTTTAGATATTATAGTGATAGATTCTGTAGCTGCTTTAACTCCCAAAGCAGAAATTGAAGGAGAAATGGGTGACAGCCAAATGGGTTTACAAGCAAGGTTGATGTCTAAAGCATTAAGAAAATTAACTTCTTCAATAAGTAAAGCCAACACTTGCTGTATTTTTATTAATCAGCTGAGAGAGAAAATAGGCGTTATGTTTGGTAATCCTGAAACTACAACAGGAGGGAATGCATTAAAGTTTTATTCTTCAGTAAGAGTTGACATTAGAAGATCATCTGCTATTAAAAATGCAGATAAGGTTTTAGGTAACAGAACAAGAGTTAAAATTGTGAAAAACAAAGTAGCTCCACCATTTCAGCAAGCTGAATTTGATATAATGTATGGAAAAGGAATTTCTAAGATTGGAGAGATTATTGATCTAGGTGTAGAATACAATATCATTAATAAATCTGGATCTTGGTACTCTTATGCTGACGCCAAATTAGGTCAGGGAAGAGATGCTGTAAAGGATATTCTAAATGACAATCCAGAATTGCTTGAAGAGCTCGAAGAGAAGATCATTAATGCCTTAACCTAAATTATTCTTTACGGTTAATTATTAAGTAAAGTCTTTGCCATCAAATTGGTTATATTTATCCCGCTAATTTAAATAGCGGGATTTTTATGAATAAAAGAATATTTTATATACTGTTTGTTTTTCTATTGGTCCATTGTGAAATGGAAAAAGAAAAAAAATCTATAGAAAATGAAGAAGAGTTAAGTGAATTTCAAATTGACGGAGATGTAAGTTTATCTGAAATTGAACAAGAAATTTTAAATAACCCTAAAAGCTCAAACCCTTATTACAAAAGAGCTATCTATTATAGGAATAATAACAATTATGTATTGGCAATCGAAGATATTAATAGAGCTTTGAAGATATCTCCAGAAGCTTCAATGCTTAATTATGAAAAAGCCAACCTATTGTATAATTATGGCCTGAACCAATCTGATCAATCAATGATTGACAATGCTAAGATCTATTTAGATCAGGCGATGGAATTAGATCAAGATAATTATTTGGCTTTTCTATTGAAAGCTGAAATTCTAATAGATTTAAAAGACTCATTGGAGTCAATGAATTTAGTTCAGAATGTCATTAAAAATGACGAGACCAATGCTAGAGCCTATTATTTAAAAGGATTGATTTATGATTTTTTATATTTCAGGAATAATCCTAGAGGCTATGATAAAAATCAAGAGAATAAAGACATGGATCGAGCAATATCATCATATCAGACTGCTATTGAATTAGATCCCAATTTATATGACCCTTATATTTATATAAGCATGCTGTTGGAAATGAAAAAAGATGATAGGGCTATCATGTACCTTGAAAAAGCATTGGAATTAGAGCCGAATAGTTTTGAGGCCTATAGAAACCTTGGATTATTTTATCATTTTACATATAGATACAATGAGGCTCAAATGTATTTCAAAAAAATAATAACAATTGACTCCTCATTTGTTGAAGCTTACTTTAATATTGGAAATACATATATAGGTATGTATTCAGACAATATGGATTCCTATTCAAAAGATACTACTTTAAATAAAGCAAGTTATTATTTTGATAAAGCAATTGAAATATTCCCAGAATATGTGCAAGCTATTCATAATAGGGGAGTTGTTTATGAATTTCAAGGGCAAAAGAAAAAAGCTAGAGAGTTTTATTTAAAAGCCATTGATCTTGATAATAATTACATGCCTTCATTAGAAGCTATTAATTCACTTTAATCTTACTTGGTAAAAGATTTGCTAAATTTTCAATATTAAAGAAAGGTCCTCTTTTCACATTGTCAAGAATTATTATGGTTTCATCTGATTCAATGATTCTTATAAAATAGCTTCTAAAACCTTTCCACCACCCAGTATGGAAGACTATTTTTCCTTTAGATTCAGTTAATAGCAACCTGAATCCATAACCATAATTTTGATTATCCTTAAACATTTCATTATGCTCTTTAATGGCAAGTTGATAAGTTTCGTTAGAGATTAATATATTGCTATTTAATGCTCTGTCAAAATTAAAAAGATCAATTACATTACTATAAACTCCTTTATCTCCAACACATCCATTAAGATAGGTGTTATCTGCATATTGTTTTGAATTTATATGACCTCTTACGGGCTTGATTAATTGATTGAAATTATCCCTATTAAAAAGCTTAGTGCTTTTCATTTGAATTGGCTTAAAAATATTTTCATTCAGATAGTTTTCAAAAGTTAACCCCGAAACTTTCTCTACAATCGATGCTAATAGGACATAATTAGTATTACAGTAATAGTATTTTTTGTCTGGTGGGTAATTGATTAAAGGAACTATTCTAGACATAATATCAATAACATTTTTATTGAATATTGTTATGTTTTTATCTGGCCATATTGTGTCAGGAGCATCACAAAAATGAGTATACTGACTTAAACCAGATCGATGACATAATAATTGATGAATGTCAATACCATGATAGGGAAATTCCGGAAAAAATTTATTAATAGAATCATCTAAATTAATCAATCCTTTTTCATACAGCTGAAGTATAGCTATCGCAGTAAATGGTTTAGAAGCAGATGCTAGCTGAAAAGTGTGCTCTAATGTTAATGTATCTTTATTTTTAAGATCAGTAAACCCATATGATTTGTTAATGATAATTCTGCCTTTTTCAGCAAAAAGAACACTTCCATTAAATTGTCCGTATTTAAATTTTTTATTGAAAAAAGTGTCTAGAGAATGACGTAAAGGAGCAAATAAACTGTCATAATAAGCAGTGCTGTCTACTTTTAATTCTAATTCTACTTTAGAAGCTCCTAGAGTATCGTTATTATTAGAAGAGTAGGGTGAACAAAATTCAAGTAATAATATAGTAGATAATAAAATTGTAAAATAACTCCATTTCATCAGTTGACTAAATTATCAAGTAGATCAATATAATTAGAATGATTTAATGATCAATTATGAACAATTCATTATTTAAATATTAAACTCCACCAAAAACTAAGAATAGTTGCCCTAAGCCTGCTAGCATGCCCAGAACAGCACCAACTAGGATCAGCTTAAATTCATCTTCCTGAAAAACAGGTCGTAAAAATCCTACAAAATCCTTTGGAGATAACGATTTCATTCTTGTGCTAAAAATGGTTTCAAGGTCCATGGCTTCTTCTGCATAAGGGAAAACAGGTCTGACAGATTTAGGTAATTCTTGAATGGTTTTTTCGACAACAATATTTTTCATTCTTTCAAAATTTCTTTTTCCTGCTACTAAATTGATCAATGGTTTTGAAAGACCTACAGCATCATCAATGGCTTTATTGGCATGATCAGTTACAAGATTTATAAACTTGTCTTTTGTAGGCCCAGTTACTATAGCCGCAAAGATTCTGTCAAATGTAAATATTTCGTATGCTAGCATTTTAGCATATTCATCAGCCACTTCATTTTGCCTTTTAATAAATAAACCCTGGTATTTTACCCCGAAAAGGTTGATGGGCTCTACGGGTTGAAAAATTAGCTTTAATGCTAACCAATTAGTAGCAAAGCCAACTAATAATCCAAAGAGTGGTAATATCCAGTAGGCAGGAAAAAAATACCATACAAGCATTTGAATAATACCAAATACAAATCCAAAATAAAACCCTGACCTTTCAATGAATTTAAACTCTTCTCTTCCACATTGAAGGAACATTTCATTTAATAATTCTTTATCAGTGGTAAGTCTTTTAATTACCATCTGCTTGATATCAAAAATATCCTCAATATTCTCTTTGATATCAGTCATTATTTCAGTGACTATTTCAGGCATATCCCTAGAAATTCTAGCGTAGATCACTTTTTTAATAGGTTCAGGGATCTTAGTCCATGCCTCAGGAGCTTGTTCTTCCATGATCTCATCCATGATCTCTTTAGATATACGATCAAATTCAGGTCTCATTTCTTTAGCTACTTTTTTCGGGTCTATCTGCTCAAAAAGATCTTTAACACTTACGAGTTTAGTTGTCCATAGGTCAACAGATATTGAAGACATTTTAACTGCTTTACTTGGTATAATCCCCTGCCATCCGAAAAAAGGACGAATACCAATAAATTCTAAGGGATAGAATGTCATCTTAATTGCCAATACATTAGTGATCCATCCAACAAATGCACTTGTGAAAGGAATTGATAAGTAAAGAAATATCAATTTATAGGCTGTTAAAAACTCAATCATATTCAATCTTGTTTGGTAAATATAAAACAATTGAAAATTTATTATATTCGGATAATGAAAATTCATGTAATGAAAAAATTATTCTTTTCTCTTTTTATTGCTCTTTTCTTGTTGGTTGTTAATGGATGCTATAAAGTCCATCATAATTTTATGGTAAAAGGAATATGGTATATAGATGGTGTAGAAATTGATGGTGGATCAGTTAATCAGATGGGAAGCATCTTGGATAATTATGAAGATGGAAATGGTATTTACAAGGTTTATATGCTTGAAAATGGTTTGTTAAGAGGTGAGTATTATACTTATGATACATTGAATTATTTTATAACAGGACAATGGGAATTACTTGATCATGATCAGATTTATTTAAAAGCCGATCAATACATTGACGGTACCTTTCAAATAGAAGTAGTTAATTCTAAAAAAGTTATATTAAGCACAGAAAAGAACCATGTTACCTTTTTTAATATTGGGGATGTTAAATCTGTAATAAGATTGAGTAGGGATGAGCCTGGAAATTATGAGGACACCAGGCCTTAGGGCTTAAATGTTACAAATGAAAAAGCACTTGATGTAGCAGCTCCTACATTATTTTTTAAAAAAACTACTAAGTTTCCATTAGCATCATTAGTGAAAACTTCATCAACTGAGCCACCTATTCCTCCAATTAATGTTACCTGAGTAATATAATCCTGTGAGGTGTAGTTTTCTCCAGTAATTGTAATTTCATAGGCAGAGCTTGTAGCATTCCATGCAGCTGAAACATTTCCTGAACTAGCACCTAAATTTCCAGATGCATCTACTTTGCCATATGCAATAGGTAGCATATTTGCGGCTCCTGTATTAGCAGTATTGATCTCACTAGAAGAATTAGAAAGTGTTACAGTGCCATCAACATCAAGCTTGCTATCTGGTGAAATAGTACCTATTCCCATATTTCCTAGTATAGTACTATATATATCATTTCCTGATGTTTTCCAGCCATAAATAACAGTAGTTTGGATACCTGCTTCATTAAAATAGGAGAATTGACCATCAATAGGTGTATGATTTGCCAATGTTGAAAGTGATGGGTACATGACTCTTTCAGCTGCTTTTGCATAGGGCACTGCAGCAAACTGATTGATGCCTAAAAATTCATATCCATTTCCAGCATCTATTTGAATTTTTAGATAATGTTTTTTGGACTTCCAATTAATATTTGAAAAAGTTCCACTATTTACTGTTCCTTCTCCAATTTTTAAGACAAAAAGACCATAGCTATTGGTCATAATAGAGCTATGAGTTTCCTCGTAGGCGTTAGGTCCAGTTGCTGAATCAGATATAATAGTAATATTTACATCGAGTGACTGATCTTGAAGAACATTCCCATTGTTATCATGAGCTACTGCTTGGTAGTTGAAGAACTGAGGTGATGTTTGTGTGAAAATTATTTGAAATATAAACAGGTAAATAAATGCGAAAAAGAAACTATGAATATTCATATATAATATATTATAAGTGCAAATTACTAATAATATAATTTAATGAAGAAAACTGTTACAAAATTCCTTAATTCACATAAAAAAATTTATAGACCATTAGTTGTATTTAAAGTTCCAATAGCCATTATATTTCTTAAATTAACATCTTGACTAGAATTTAAATCACGTCCTCCAATCCATACGTAATAAGTGGTATTTGCATTAACACTAAATGTATGGATAATTGTAAAAGGAATATCACCATAACCACCTCCAGTAATACCAACTGCATCTCCCAAGGTGATTAATCTATCAAATGTAGTTCCTGAAACTGGAGAGCTATTAATTGTAGTTGTTTTTACACCAACATTGATTTGATGAGAAGAAGCAACAGTTCTATTAGCAGATCCTGAAATTACTAAATTTATTTCGCCAGATACTTGAGGTGTAAAATTGATTAAATTTGAATTATAATATTCATTATTTGAACCATCAATTACTGTTATTATTCCAATATATCCATCTTTTGTAGGAGATAAAGCATAATTCCAGCTAGCATTTCCAGATCCATCAGTGGACATAACTTGATCAGCTGTTCCGTCTGAATTAGGTAATGTATATTGGTTGTCAATGTTTAATGTGCCATTTATTCTAAGTAAGTCATTAGAAAAATCTCCATAGATCAACGGATTACTTGTACCACTATTATCAATGTATAACAGATTATTTCCAGTTTCATTAAATCCAGCTTGATATCCCAGAAAAACATTGTAGGAACCAGTAGAGTTATAACCAGATTGATACCCCATTATGGTATTATAACTACCTGCAGTATTAGAAAGCATTGCACTATAGCCAACAACTGTGTTATTAGCCCCAATAATGTTATTATAAAGTGAAGATGTACCAATAGCTGTATTATAAGAAGATGTTGTGTTTTGAGCTAAGGCAGATGCCCCGAATGCTGTGTTATAAACACCACTTTGATTAGATGAAAGAGAATTAAATCCTGCAGCAGTATTTTGATTACCTGTTGTATTAGCATCCATTGAAAAAGCACCTAATCCTGTATTACCATTTCCTTCATTAAAACTAAGTACATCTGCACCTACTGCAACATTGTTGATAGAACTTACTCCATTCTCCATGCTACCCCATCCAATAGAAGTATTATAAATACCGTCAATATTTGATTTTCCTGCATTATAACCAATGAAAACACTTGCATTATTACTTAGATCATCATCTTCTCCCGCATTTTCTCCAATAAAAACAGAAGAACCAGTATTAAGGGTTTCAATTTGTCCTTTTTGCGTAATCCTGGTTCTAATTACATTATTAGTTCTAATATCAAAATCTTGCGCATCTGTAGTTCCTATAAAATTAGTTCCATTAGTTGTGCCACCATTTCCAGATAACTCCCATCCAGAAGCAGAAACTGCAGGAGTTTGCCATGATAAATTACCAGATCCATCAGTTTTTAATAATTGATTAGCAGTTCCGTCAGAAGACGGTAAAGTATATGGATTAGAACCATCGTCAATTCTTATAGATCCATTTGTGATATGTAGTTTTTCAGATGGATTCGTATTGCCTATTGCTAAATTATTCTGAATATATACATTTCCATCTTCAAAAAAACCAGCCCAATTACTGGTTCCGCCAAATGCTCTACCTACAATAGCTTTATTTGTAGTTGCAAAAGTAGCTTCTCCCTGAACTCCTATATTTTCGCCTGAACCACCAGCTCCAGCCAATGAATAAATTCCATATTTGTCTGATGAAGAAGAATAATTTTGAATAAATTGAGCGGCTCTAAATAAATTGTTTGTTTCAACTTGTAATTGTGCTGATGGCGAATAGGTTCCTATTCCAACTCTATCATCAGTATTATAAATTATACTATTTCCTAAAATTGTAGTATCAATCCAAAAACTGTTATTTGTAGATCCTAACAATGGGTTTAAATCAATAGAATGAGTAATAGTACCTTCTGTAATTTCTATGCTGGCATTGTTTAAATTGGTACTAGTGATGAGCTCATTAGCAGGGTCAGCATCGGCATCATTTATATTAGCATTGAAAGTAGTCATTAGACCAGCTTCATTAAAATAGGTAAATGACCCATTTCCATTATCTATTAAGTTAGAAGTGGTTGGGTCAGTAACAGTCTCAGCTTCTTTGGCAAAAAGTGCATAGGGAACAGATACTAATTGTTGAGTTCCAAGGTCTTCAAATCCAAATCCTTCATCTACCTGAACATTTAAAAAATGAGTGTGGTTTTTCCATGAAATAGTTGAAAATGAAGATTGGTTACCAGCATTAGACGATGTTCCATTGCCTATTTTTAGTGTAAATAATCCATAGTCATTTGTAGTGAGTAAATGATCTTCTTCCCATTCAAGGGGACCATTAATCGCATCAGAAATGATTCCAATACGAACAGTAATACTTTTATTAACTAGAGGAGTTCCAGCATTATCATGTGCAATTGCTTGATAATTAATTAGTTGGGGTGCTGACTGGGTGTAAAATAAATTGGATATTAAGGTCAGGAGGAGGGTAGAGAAAAAAAGTTTTTTCATTTTAGTAGTTTAATAGAACTACCAAATTAAATAACCTTTATTTAAATAAAAAACTTTTGATTGTGAATTATCTAACCACTTGTACCCAACCACTTTTTGAATGACCTGAAAGAGGAAATTCAACTATGTAAAAATAGGTGCCTGAAACAACTTGATTATTGTTGCTATCGGTACCATTCCAAACAACATCAAGGTTGTTATAATTTTCAAATTCCTTTAGTATGTCTCCCCAACGATTAAATATGATCACCTTGTTTTGACCAATATCGCTATTCAATGGAAGAATCCAATTATCATTAGTGCCATCTTCATCAGGACTAAAAGCATTGGGTGGATCAAACGGATTTTCAAAAACTATAGAGTAGGAGGGTTGTTCAAACCCTTGAGTAAGCACTAAATTACTAGATGATTCTGTAGTTATTGCTACTTCGCCAACATTGTCCATGATTACCATATTGGTTAAAGTATGAGAGGATCCATAAGATCCTATTACTTGCCTGGATAAACTAATTGATTGGGCATTAAGACCAAATGATCCAAATGAAATGATAAATAATATTAATGTTTGTCTTATTGACATAGTGTAAAAATATAAATATTTATTTTATACCTAATTTATTTTTTATTAATTGCAGTTCATCTTTTAATTCTTGATTTTCTGCTTTTAATTTTTCCAATTCTAATTTTTGTGAATTCATTTTTTCATGTAACTCATTTGTAGCACCGACTAATAATGGAGTTAAAGCCGAATAATCAACCATGAAAATATCATCTTCATTTTCAGGAACTGCAACAGCTAAAGGAAATACTTCAAAAAGTTCTTGAGCAATAAAACCATAAGTTTTAATACCGGGACTTTGTATCATTTCATATTGTCTAGCTTTTATTTTACTTAAAAGATCAAGTGGATTAGGAAAATCAATTATATTTTGTTTTAATCTTCTATCTGAAGCGGAATATAAACTTGCACCTCCAGAACCATTCCCTCTTATACCACCGTCTAAACTACCATTAGCGTAACATCCAATCCAAAAAGCACTAGTTGGTGGTGTTACAGTTGGTATCTCAATTCTCAAACCATCATCTCCTAATGTATTCTCAATATTTGCAACATATCCATTAGTAGCTTCACTTACATGTAATCTGTAAGTAGGGCTTGTATTTCCAATTCCAAGGTCACCAGCACTAGTTAAAGTAATTCTGTCACCACCATAATACCATTTTAATTTGTTGCCGTCTGTTCCATCTATATAGGAATAAGTAACATTTGTTCCATTTATAGCATATCCATAAAATGGTTTTCCTGATGCGTTATTTACATTAGTATACATACCTCCCCAGCTTGAATTGTCATAATCATTAACTACAAAATTTGCAGCACCAATAGGAGTGGTTTGGTTAATTCCAACAAAACCATCGTCTCTAACATGGAAAATATTATTACCTGCAGTGTTGGTAATATTTAATGATGAAGATGCTGATGTACTACCAGAACTTGCAATGTCCAATCTACTTCCAGGATTTGAATTACCAATCCCTAAGTTACCAACCTCTGAAAGCGTCATAACTATATTAGCACCAGCTTCTCCATTGTTGTACCAAGTAAAACCTCCTGTGCCGTCATTATTATTATCTGAACCAAAAAGCACAGTACCATTTCCATATAATCTTAAAGGTTGAGCAGTTCCTTTATCATTTAATACATCTCCTTTAAAATAATAACCTTCTACATTACCAACTACATCTAGTTTTTCTGAAGGTGAACTTGTGCCAATACCTACATTTCCATTTTCATCTATACGCATATTTTCAATTAATGAATTAATTGAATCAGCAGTATAAAATAAAAGCTGCCCTTCATATAGAGCACCCGATCTTTTTGTTTCAATTTTAGCAACTTCATATGCAACTCCTGTTGTAAATTGATGATAAAAGTTAATTGTATTAGTGGTTCCATTAGATGTTCCATCAGACCCTTTTAGTTCAAGGGAAGCTATTTTTCCAGATTGATATGTGTCAGATGCAGATATTGTTAATGATCTTGTGTTGCCTGATAAATTTAGGGTAGTAGTTCCAACACCTATATTATTTTTAATATGAACATTACCAAAATCAAAATAACCAGCCCAATTAGTAGTTCCACTAGCAGCATTTCCATAAATAGCCCTGTTTTCACCTGCTGTACCTAAAGCTTGACCGCTAACTCCATAATTTATACCTGTTCCTGAGCCAGATGCATCAAACCATCCACCAATATTATCACCTGATCCACCACCAGAAGTATTCGAGTAGATACCAAATTTACCAAAACCAGAATTGGAATTGGTTGAGTTAATTATATATAATGCCCTGTCATTCGAAGAAGTGTTAATCTCTAATGGGTAATTTGGTAAATTAGTTCCAATTCCAACATTGTCATTAACATTGTAAATTACCCCAACTCCACTAGTGTTCCAATCACCATCATCTGCAGCAGAAATAGTGGTAGGATCAACCCAAGTTGCATTTCCAACATTGTCCGATTGTAGTATATATCCACTATTGGGAGCATTTTCATATCTAAAGCCATTGTAGGCTATTATATTATCTGAAGTTGTTTTACCAGATACAAAAAATTCTGTTGGATCAGAAAAATTGGGACCTCCTCTAAAATAAATAGTATCAGAAATTAAAAATGATTCACTTGAATTAGAACTATTAGTATATTTCATTGAAAACTCCTTTGGATTCGAAGCTGAACCAAAAACCTGAAGATTTAATCTTTGATAAGTATTGGATTTTTGCAAGTTTAGTTCAGGATTTGAAATAATTCCACCTGTGGGCGCTCCAACACCCATCAATGCAGTAGTATCTCCAGATGATAGACGTTGACCACCAAAATAGGCAACATCTTCATCATTATATTGAGAAAAATAAAATCCACCACCATTATTACTACTTGTATTGGAATTTACACTAACAACAGTGTAATCGTCTGAGCTCTCAAAAAGTGCTACGTCAGAATTAAGACTACCACCATCCACATGAAAAAGTTTAACCGGAGTACTTGTTCCTATACCTACTTTACCCGAAACAGCACTGTACATGTCTGTACCATTAATTGTCCAATCATTATCTGGGTTTCTATCAGTTGGAACCCAGCTTCCCATGGCAGCATCATATACTAAAATTTGACTTCCTGTCGGAGTGGTAGCATCAACAGGCGTTCCTTGAATATGTACTACAGTAGGATTCGGATAAGTGCCAGATAAATCACCACCTGCAGCTGTTGAATTAGTAATGTCATCAGAAGCGTCAGTGTCACCAATATTCTCTACTGTATATTCCCCATTTGCTTCAGTAACTGAAATACCTGTTCCAGCTGTTACAGATTCATCAAGGCTAGCTAGTCCAATTGTTTCAGCTGTTCCAGATTCTATTCCAATAGTTAGGTTGTTAGTAGCTATATCAAAACCAGATCCAGATATATTTTGATCATCAGTGCCAGAGTTATTTAAAGAACTCAAGTCAATTGAAGAAGTAGAACCACCTTCAACTACCGTAAGAATTCCACCAGCATTTATACTTGAGGAAGAAATAACTTCATTAGTCGCATTATTATCTGCATCATCAACTAAAGAAGAAAGATCTACAGTTGCAGAAGAGCCATTTTCTATATCAATTTGTAAATTGGTTCCACCTAATGTAGCTCCTGTAAGGTTTTGGTCATCAGTACTTGAAAATGAGCTTAAGTCAACAGTTTGTGTACTACCTCCATCTGTAATCTCAAGATCTGTTCCATTTAAAGTAGCACCTGTATTGTATTCGTTTGTAGGATCATTATCTGCATCATCTGTACCATCATTGGCTTGTGCTACCCAATTAGTACCATTCCATGTAAGCACATCATTGGTATTTCCAGAAGCAGGTAATTCAATTTCATTTGTTGGATCAGCATCAGCGTCATCAACTTGGTCATTTTCTACTGTTATAGCATGGAAAGCATAAGGAACAGATACCAACTGATTGATTCCCATTGAATTGAAGCCAAACCCTTCATTAATCTCAATCTCCAGTTGATGAACTCCTGCAGACCAGTTGATCGTTGAAAAAGGATCAGATTGATTAGTTCCATTACCGATCATTAAACTGATCAAGCCATAGTCATTGGTAGTGATTCCGTTGTGCTCTTCACTCCATACAACTGAATTTGTTCCATCAAGTATCTTGACTAGTAGATCAACTTGTTGATTAGCCAAAGGAGCACCTGAATTACCATGTGCAATTGCCTGATAATTGATTAAATTAGGTGGAGTATTTTGAGAGAAGGTTGTTTGAAGTGTTAAAAACAGTGTAACTGTAAGAAAAGTTATTTTTTTCTTTATGGATATTAAGTTCATAAGGATTATAATTTTAGGAGTGCAAGGTATGTAATATACATCTAATAATCAAGACGATTGGTCAGCTAATAAAGTTGTTTAGTAATATAAAATTAGTTTATAATCGTTGTAAAGGAGTTTTTTTGCCATCAACACAGCTATAGCACCAGAGTTTGTCTTTAAATACTGAAGATTTAAAGATCGATTTATTCAATAACATTCTAACACATTCCTGCACCCCTTCAATAATAGAAGGGTGAGGGTGTACCAATTCAGCCAACTCATGGATTCCTTTATTCATTTTAATAAGTAAAGCAACTGCTTGAATAGCACTAGAAGCATGTTCGCCAACAGCTCTCATACCGAGAATTTTCATTTCTTTGTCATTGGTTACAATGATCTTAAAAAAACCTTCAGTTTTTCTCATAGCAATTGCTCTAGCAATACATGAGTAATCCAGCTTTACCACTTTGACGGGGATGTTTTCTTGCAGACATTGTTTTTCATTCATACCAACTGAAGCAACTTCTGGTTGTAAGAACATAATGGTACTAACATTTTCATAGTTTAACTTTTCCTTTTTATTTTCAAAGATTCTTTCTACGGCATGTCTTCCTTCTAATTCTCCTATATTGACCAAAGCTATATGACCACTTGCATCACCTACTGCATAAATATTAGGTATATTGGTTTGTGTATCTGTATCTTTTATATGAACACCTCTATCACTTAAAGTGACACCAGCATTTTCCATATTAAGTCCTTTAATATTTAATTTTCTTCCAACTGACAGTAATGCTTTTTCAACTTTAATTATTTCTTTTTTACCATTTTTATAAGAGAGCTCATATTCAACCTTGCCTTTCTTATTCTCTAATCTTTCTAGTTGAGCGTTTTGATGGATGGTAACACCGTTATTGGTAAGATTTTTATCAATTAAGCTAGAAATATCTTCGTCTTCAAAAGGAAGGATTTTATCTGCTCTGTCTATTAAATAAACCTTTGTTTTTCCGAAATTAGAAAAGATACTAGCATATTCACATCCAATAACACCGGCTCCTACAATGACCATGCTTTTAGGAAAATTTGTTAATGAATCTACACCATCGCTAGTAAGAATAACTTTTTCATCTACTTGAATATTAGGTAGTTGTCTTGGCTTACTTCCAGTAGCAATTATTGTATTTTCAGCATAAATAATTTTCTCCTGACCATTTTTTTTAGAGACCTTAATGTGATGATTATCCACAAAACTCGCATATCCTCTTATGTATTTAAATATATGCTTAAGCGATTCTGATTGTAATAGTTTAATGTGACAGGAATATTGAAATTTTCTATCAAACATGGCTTCTTGCATTGTTTTACTTGCAACGTCCCATGGAATTTCAAATTTTTTCCTACCCGAAGAAACCATACTTTCATTAACAGTTCTTACTTTTTGTGAGAGTTCCCATAATGTTTTTGAGGTAAGTGCACCATTGTATAATCCAGCTCCACCAATTTTATCTTTCTCAATCAGCACTACCTTTTTTTTATAATCAACAGCACGCATTGCTGCAGCATAACCAGATGGACCTGCACCAATGACACAAAGATCAAATTTCTCCATTTTCAATTTATTATATTTTGAAATTAACTAAAATAGTTCTTCAAGAATAAAGAAATAAGTTATTAAAAAAAAATTAGAAGGTGATTATGAGTTTAAGCTGAGCAAATGAATATTCGTTGATAGGGTTAACAATAGGTTTAAATTTAAAGGAAAGGTCATTAGAATTGTCAAAGTGAATTAAATGTCCTTCTACATTAGCATCTACTAGTTGTAATAAATATATACCTAAAAAGGAAATAATAGATAAATCCCTCCATCTTCTGTAGTCATCTTGTATTAGCTTTAATTGATCTGATGAATACTCAGGATATAAATCTATTAGACCTGTTTCTTGTCTGTAAAGTCTTTCACTTTTATAGGATTTAAACTGAAAATTATTATCAAGAATAAAAAAAGTTGCAGTCCCTAAACCACCATAAATTATTGGTAATTTCCACCATAACCTATTCTTTTGATCAGTAGGGCGGTGAAAATTATTATAGACCTGGCCACTTCCTGGAAAAATAGAAGATAAAATAGTGGCTTTTTTGGGTAGGTGAGTAGAGTCAATCTCATTTTTTTGAGAGAAAGAAATAAGAGAAAAAAATAATATAAAAAGAAGAAGGTGAAAACGCATTTATTTTTCCAATAGGTCTATGATTCGATTCATTTCAATTTCATTGTCAAAATTAATAACGATCTTTCCCTTTCCTTTGTTGCTTTTATCTATTTTGATCTTTGTTTGATATTGATGTGAAAGCTCATCTTGCATTCTTTTTTCATATCTAGAAAGAGTAAGAGGAATATTATTGTTAGATTTTTTACGCTTACCTAGATTTTCAGTTGCTCTAACTGATAGGTGATTTTTGATGATTTCTTGATATGCTTTTAATATTTCTTCGGGGTCTTTTAAGCTAAGTAACGCCCTTGCATGCCCCATACTAATTAATTGATCTCTGATACCTGCTTGAATTTCATCTGGTAATTGAAGAATTCTTAAATAATTAGAGACAGTAGAACGGTTCTTTCCTATTCTTGAGCTTAGTTCTTCTTGAGTAAGATTACATTCTTCAAGTAGTCTTTGATAGCTCAATCCAATTTCAATGGCATTAAGGTCTTGTCTTTGAATGTTTTCGATGATTGCCATTTCAAGCATGCTCTGATCATCGGCAATTCTAATATATGATGGGATCTCATCTAAACCTGCAATTTGCGCAGCTTTGTATCTTCTTTCACCTGAAATGATCTGAAATTTGTCATTCCCAATTTTCCTTACAGTAATTGGTTGGATAATTCCGTGTTCTTTAATTGAGCTTGATAATTCTAGTATGGATTCTTTGTTGAAATGTGTTCTTGGCTGAAAAGGATTGGTTTCAATCCTATTCGCTTTAATAAAACAAATATTACCTAATGTGAAGTTAGATTTATCTGATGTTGAGTTAATGGTAATATCAGTACCAGCATTTTCAAGTAATGCGCTTAATCCTTTCCCTAAAGCTGATTTTTTAGCGCTCATTTGATTCAGTTTTTTCTAATTGACTTTTTGTATTAATTTGATTATTGATTACTTCTTTAGCAAGATTTAAATAATTAATTGCCCCTTTGCTGCTTGCATCATGCATAATTATAGTTTCACCATGACTCGGTGCTTCTCCTAATCGAGTATTTCTATGAATAATTGTATTAAAAACCAGTTGCTGAAAATGCAGTTTTACTTCTTCAATTACTTGATTAGCAAGTCTTAATCGAGTGTCATACATAGTGAGAAGTATTCCTTCAATACTCAATGAGCCATTTAGTCTACTTTGAACAATTTTTATAGTGTTTAATAATTTACCCAATCCTTCTAATGCAAAATATTCACATTGAACGGGGATAATAACACTATCAGATGCAGTTAATGCATTTAAAGTGATTAAACCAAGAGATGGCGAACAATCTATAATTATATAATCAAAATCTTCTTTTACTTTATCGATGATGTTTTTAATAATATATTCTCTATTAGGAAGATTTATCATTTCAATCTCAGCTCCAACAAGGTCTATGTGAGAGGGGAGAATGCTTAAGTTAGGGCTACTTGTCTCAAGGATGTATTCATTAATGTTATCTGATTGATTGATAATACAATCGTAGATGCTGCCATCCAGTTTTTTATATTCAAAACCAACTCCTGAAGTAGAGTTTGCTTGAGGATCTGCATCAATGATTAAGGTTTTTTTGTCTAAAACTCCAAGACATGCAGATAGATTAATAGCTGTAGTAGTTTTTCCTACACCACCTTTTTGATTTGCAACAGTAATTATTTTAGCCATATTAAATTATATTTCAATTGTTTCTCCAATTTCTGGTAAATAAAGATCTATGTCATTGGATCTGAAAGATTCTTTTGCTTTTGAATGATCTATTTCAATATATCCGAAAGTATCGTAATGAACTCCTACAACTTTTGATGTTTCTACAAATTTTGAAGCTGTAATTGCATCATCTACACCCATGGTGAAATTGTCACCAATAGGTAAAACTGCAAAATCAATTTTTGTAGACATTGGAATCAGCTTCATGTCCATATGAAGAGCAGTATCTCCTGCATAGTAAAAATTGCCATCTTTAGATTCAATCACAAAACCTCCTGGATTACCACCCGAACTTTCATCAGGAAGCATGCTGCTATGAATAGCATTTACATATTTAACTTTACCAAAATCAAATTGCCAAGAGCCACCATGATTCATTGGATGACCATCAGGTACACCTTTTGATTCAAACCAAGTAACGATCTCAAAATTTGAAACGACCTTTGCATTTGTTCTTCTAGCTATTGTCCTAACATCAGCAATATGATCAGCATGACCATGAGAGATTAATATGTAATCAGCTTCAATAGAATTTACATCAATTGAATTTGCTTTTTCATTTGGAGTTATATAAGGATCAAATAATATATTTTTACCTTGAATCTCAACTGAAAAGCATGAATGGCCATAAAAAGTTAGTTTCATAATAAATAGTATAAATGATTTTATTATATAATTCAAAAATATCCTGAATCTCTTTATATAATGATGAATAGAACTTTCATTTATACACAAATTTTTGTTTATTCGGTCTTTGAACTAGGGTTTTTAACATATTTCCTATTAATTCCAGCGTTTTTTTTTAACTAAATAATAGATTATCAAACACTTACCTTATTGTTCATTTATATTTTAACTGTTAATAATTTTGATTGACATGATTACAGTAATTTCTGGAACTAATCGACCTGATAGTAATAGCTTAATTGTTGCTAAATCTTGCATTGATTTATTAGCTAACAAAAGTATTGACGCTCAACTTTTTTCTTTAGCTTCTTTAAAAGATGACTTTTTATTTACTGAAATGTATAATGAGCATTCAATTAACTATAAAGCAATTATAGACCAATATATTTCTTCTGCTGAAAAATTTATATTCATTATTCCTGAATACCATGGAGGATTTCCAGGGATATTAAAAGCTTTTATGGATACGCTTGACCATCGTTCATTAATGGGTAAAAAAGCTGGTTTAATAGGAGTTGCTTCTGGACATGCTGGTGCCTTAAGACCATTAGACCATTTTACCCATATACTACATCATCTTAAAATGGAAGTATTATCTTCTAAACCTAAGCTAAGTAATGTAGATAGTCTAATAACAGATAATCAATTAAGTGATAAAGTATCTTTAAAAAAGATATCAGAATTTATAGAAAATATAAATGAGTTTTGACCTATTTTCCTAGATCATCAAAGTCAACCTCTTTAAAAGCATTTCCATCAGTATCTTCAGTACTATCTGCATCATTAGTTGAGTCTTCTTCAACATTGTCAGGAGTTTTGTCTGCTTCATCAGTAGAAGCAGGTTGCTCTTCATTAACAGGAGGCTCTTGTTGATATGAAGAGTTCTCCTTTAATTCAGAAATTTTATCTATCACTTCAGTAAGTCCATCACTGAACTTTTCAAAATCTTCTTTATAAAGAAATAGTTTATGTTTCTCAAAATAGAAAGTTCCATCTTCTTGAAAACGTTTTTTGCTTTCAGTGATGGTTAAATATAAATCTCCACCTCTAGTGGATTTAACATCAAAAAAGTAAGTTCTTTTTCCGGCTCTTACTGATTTAGAAAAAATTTCATCTCTAAAATTGCCTTTTCCCTCATTCATAAATCATTATATTATCATTATTCAATCACAATTGTACTAAAATATACTTTTGCAAGATAAACATCTCTTTTATTTTATACAAAATAAAATTTTTAATCTTCTTTTTTTTCTAATAATTGCTTTCTATGGATTTCTGAATAATATCCTTTTTTCAGAATTAACTCTTCATGCTTGCCTTGTTCTATAATGATGCCTTTGTCTAACACTAAAATATAATCAGATTTCATAATAGAACTAATTCTATGTCCAATTATAATGGTAATACATGATTTCATTATTGGAGCCAGGTTTTTAAGGATGTTTTCTTCTGCTTCTGTATCAACTGCAGAAAGACAATCATCAAATATTAAAATATCTGGATTTTTGATCAGTGCTCTTGCAATAGATAATCTTTGTTTTTGGCCACCGGATAAAGTAATGCCTCTTTCTCCAATATTTGTATTATAAGCATTAGGAAATTCCAATATTTCTTTATGTATGAAAGCATTTTTAGCAGCCTTTTGAATAGGCTCATTGTTAATGGGTGAAAGCTCTAAACCAAATGAAATATTATTGCTGATAGTGTCAGAGAACAGAAAAACATCTTGTGGAACATGACCGATTCTAGACCTTAAATTGTTGATATTTTGATCTTGTGTATTTTTATTATTTATTAAAATAGATCCATTATCAGCATCATATAATCTGCAGATTAAATTACCAATTGTGGATTTCCCAGAGCCAGTTCTTCCTATTATCCCTAAAGATTGCCCTTTATGAATAGAGAAAGAAATATCTTTCAATGCTGTGATACCTGTATCAGGATAAGTGAATGTTACTTTGTTGAATTCAACTTTTTTAATTATTTCTAAAGTAGCAGCATCTTTTTTATTGATGATTTTATCATCTACTTTAAGAAATTCATTGATTCTTTTTTGTGATGCTGCAGCTCTTTGAATCAAAGAAGTTACCCACCCAACAGAAGCTATCGGCCAAGTAAGCATATTGATGTAAAAAATAAACTGGACGATATCGCCATAATCAATTTCATTGTTAATGGTTTTGATTCCTCCAATATATATAGTAAGAATGGTGCTTAATCCTATAAGTAATACAATAGCAGGAATAAAAAAAGCATTTACATAAGCAAGGCTTAATGAAGCTCTTTTGTAGTTTTCAGTTTCTATGGTAAATTCATTACTGAAGTAAGATTGCCTGTTATAGGATTTAAGTACGCGAATTCCAGAAAATGCTTCTTGTACAAAAGTGGATAGAAGAGATTGCTGAGTTTGAGTAATCTCACTTTTCTTATTGATCATAAAACTTATCTTGTAAATAATAAAGGATAGAATAGGTAAAGGAATAAGTACATATAATGTTAATTCTGGGTTTTTCTTGATCATGAATGTAATTACCAATATAAATAACACAGCTACATTTATAGTATACATAATGGCAGGTCCTAAGTACATACGTACTTTAGTAACATCTTCACTAATCCTATTAAGTAGATCACCTGTATTGTTCTTTTTATAGAATGAGATACTTAAAGATTGGTATTTATCGAATATTTCATTTTTAAGATCATACTCTATCAATCTAGACATAACAATGATGGTTTGCCTTGTGAAAAACAAGAAGATTCCTTTTAATAATGCCAATGCAAGGTAAATTAGACATAAATAAATGCCAGCATTCCATATTTTTTCTTTATTAAATGAAGCTCCATTTTTTTTATCTATAAAATGATTAGAAATTTTGTCTGCGGCCCTATCAACAATTTCTGGCATATAGACTGCAAATAAATTAGAGCTTATTATAAATAGGATACCTAAAATTAGATACCATTTATATTTTATAAGGTATTTATTGAGATAGGAGAGTGATTTCATATGAATGATCAAATATACTTTAGAACAACAATATTTAATTAAATAATTTCATTTAATCTACATTATATTATTTTTGCAGTGCTCTTTATAAAATAACGTATAACTAGTACTTAAATTGACGTAATGTACTCATGGAGGTAAAAGAAATTTCAAATAACAATCCCGAAAATTCAACAGTAATTAAAGATCTTTTCTCTATGGGTCATGAACGAGTTTTGATCTGTCAAGATGATCAGGTTGGCCTAAAAGCTATAATTGCAATTCATAGCACTATATGTGGTCCTTCTTTAGGTGGAACAAGGATGTGGAAGTACAACAATGAATCCGAAGCTTTAAGAGATGTGCTGAGACTTTCTAGAGGAATGACCTATAAAAACGCTATCTCTAATTTGAATTTAGGTGGAGGTAAAGCTGTTATTATAGGGGATTCTAGAAAAGATAAATCTGAGCAGCTATTCAGGAGATTTGGTCAATTTGTAGACAGCTTAAATGGTTCATATATAACTGCTGAAGATGTTGGTATCAATCCAGATGATATGATACATGTTGCTAAAGAAACAGATCATGTTACAGGTTTGCCTGGTAAAAGCGGTGATCCTTCACCTGTAACTGCTTATGGTGTGTATATGGGAATTAAAGCCGCAGTTAAAAATCGATTTAATACTGATTCTCTTGAAGGAAAAAAAATAGCTGTTCAAGGAGTTGGGCATGTTGGTGAATATTTAGTGGGTCATTTAGCTAAAGAGGGTGCTATAATAACAATTACAGATATTCATGATGATATACTTAAAAGAGTTGCTGAGCAATACAATTGTGAGGTGGTGTCTCCTGATAATATTTACGATGTAGATATGGATATTTATGCTCCTTGTGCCTTAGGCTCTACTGTTAATTCCAACACTATTTCGAGAATGAATTGCAGTATTATTGCAGGTGCAGCTAATAACCAATTGGAAGATGAATTTCTACATGGTCAAGAGCTAATGGATAAAGGAATTATTTATGCGCCTGATTACATTATTAATGCTGGAGGAGTTATGAATTGTTATGCCGAAGTTCATCAAATCTCTTCTAAAGAGGTTATGAAAATGGCAGAAAATATATACCATACAACATTAGATGTTATTAATACATCTCAAAAGGAAAACACCCCTACTTTTTTAATAGCCAATCGTAAGGCAGAAGAGAGATTGAAAATGATTAATGCTAATAAATAATCAAACATGCTAAATAGGAGACAACTTCGAATTAAAATTCTACAATCCTTGTATGCTTATTTTCAATCTGAAAATGAAAATTACAATGCTGGTTTAAAAGAATTAATGCATAGTATCTCTAAGATGTATGATATGTATATTTATTATTTGCTAGTATATAAGGAGCTAGCTAAATATGCTGAATCTAAAATTGAAGAAACAAAAAACAGAAAATTTTCTAAAGTATTCGAAGAAGAATTAAATAGAAATTTTATTGACAATCCTTTTATTCAGATATTATCTAATAACCCTTCATTATTAAAAGCAGCTGAAAAGTTAAAAATTAATTGGAATGGTGATGTTGAGCAGGATGTTATAAAAAAACTTTTCAATTATATAGCTAAAACAGATACTTATAATGAGATAATGACTCTTAAGAGTAATGACTTTGAGGCACATAAAACATTGTGTATAAAGCTATTTAAAAAAGAGATCTGTAATTATCATTTAATGCATAATTTTTTTGAAGAAAAAAGTATTTATTGGACTGATGACATTGATCATGTATGTTCAATGATCATTAAATCAATGAAGGCTATTAATACTTCTAATGCCCATTCATTTGCGGTGTTGCCTTTATGGAAGGATGATGAGGAGGAGTTTACCAATAAATTATTTCAGAATACAATTAAGCTTAAATCAGATAATGATTTGTTGTTAAAAGATTACACTAAAAATTGGGACCAAGATAGGTTAGCAAAAATGGACATGATTTTAATGAATATGGCTATTAATGAAGCAAGGGAATTCCCTACAATCCCTGTAAAAGTAACATTGAATGAATATATCGAAATATCTAAATTTTACAGCACTCCAAAGAGTAATGGATTTATAAATGGTATTTTAGATAATATTTTTGAAAATTTAAAAAAAGATGGTCAGATTGTTAAAACTGGTAGGGGCTTAATAGAATAAATTATGAAAAAAACTATATATGTAATAATACTAGTAAGTGCTGTTTTATCTTCATGTTTAACAGATAAGAAATATGATAGAGAGATAACCGCAGACATGATTGACAACCCAAGTAAAATAGAATTTGTAAATCCTAATTTTAACTTTGGAAAGGTTGCTGTTGGGTCATCAGTAGAACATACATTTAAATTTAAAAATACAGGGGATACCCCTTTGGTAATTCATTCAGTTCAGGCTCAATGTGGGTGTACTGTTCCTGAAAATTGGCCAAAACACCCTGTTCTTCCAGGTGAAGAAGGAGAGATAGATGTTGAGTATAACCCCAAAAGGGAACAAAAAAATGTAAGTAAATATATAGCTGTGATTGCCAATACAAGACCAGCAAATACCAAGCTCTATTTAAAGGGAAATGTAATAGGAAATTAAAACCAAACAATTATTATGAAAATCGAAACACTATTTTTAGCACAATCTAACCCAATGGGAATGATGAACATATTTTTTATTGTTGCCATGATCGCAGTTTTTTACTTTTTTATGATCAGACCTCAAAATAAAAAAAGGAAACAATTGGAAGAGATGCGTAATACGCTTAAAAAAGGAGATCATGTATTAACTATTGGAGGAATTCATGGTAAAGTAGCAGAAGTAAAAGAAACTACTATTCTACTACAAGTAGAAGGTGGAGTGAAAATAAAAGTGGAGAAATCAGCAGTTTCATTGGATAGCAGTACTCAGCTAAATGAAGAGACTGCTAAGCATGCTGCTATGGGTAATTCGTCAAAATAATAATGCTGAGAGTAGGTCTTACAGGTGGGATAGGAGCAGGTAAAAGCACAGTATTACTCATTTTTCAATCTTTAGGGATTCCGGTATATAAGGCAGACAATAGGGCCAAGTGGCTTATTAATCATCATTCGGATATAATTCACTTTCTTTCTAATGAATTTGGTTCAGATATTTACAATGAAGGTCAGATCAATACTTCCTATTTATCTAATATTGTTTTTAAAGATCCAAGTAAATTGAAAATCCTTAATGAAATTGTCCACCCTAAAGTAGCTGAAGATTTTTCATTATGGTGCTCAACACAAAAAGCAAAATATATAGTTAAGGAAGCGGCTATTTTAATAGAGTCTAAAGCATATCAACAATTGGATAAAATAATATTGGTAACTGCAGTTAAAGAAGATAGGATGAAAAGGATCATGGATAGAGATTCAGTTAGTGAGCATGAAGTGTTACAAAGAATGAGAAACCAGATGACTGATGAGCAAAAAATTCCTTATGCCGATTATATTATTGAAAATAATAACCAGGAATCATTAATTGAAAAAGTACAAAAGATCCACAATGAATTAA
>Ga0209992_10000091_pt1 | contig 135034 bp, 110 predicted proteins | sample 2SBtaG_2_FD_182564 | JGI IMG/M metagenome (GOLD analysis project Ga0209992, IMG submission 182564) | Deep subsurface microbial communities from Kolumbo volcano to uncover new lineages of life (NeLLi) - 2SBTROV12_ACTIVE470 metaG (SPAdes)... | ecosystem: Environmental > Aquatic > Marine >... | reverse complement strand
AATAATTCGAAGCGTTTCAAAACTGCTCGATATTCCTTCACAACACCATTGGTAGAAATCGTCATTCCCGGCTCTAAATCATCAAGATTTGGTGTTTTGTCAGAGGCAATAACTGAGACAGCAATATCAGTTCCTTCAATAACCCCTTCAAGGGTTTTCCCGTTTTTGTATTCATCTGTAAGGCCAATACCCATTGTTCTACTTACTCGATTAATTACGACTGACACAGGCCATTCCCCTATCATATCTTGAGATACAATTTTTGTTCGCTCGGTTGAAGTGAGTGCATCCCTAACTTGCTGTGCTAATAGAACAAACTCACTTCCTCGCTCACCACTCATTGGTTCAATTACAGGTTGCGGAGTTTCCTCAACAAGCGCATCTTCAACAACACCTTCAGGTTCAGAGATTTCTTCAGATGTTCCCATTTCTTCAACATCATCATCAAATTCAGGCTGACCAATATCCATTCCTTCAACAAGGTCTAGAACTTGGTTTTGAATTTCATCAAGATCAACTTCTCCATCTTCCATGATGACTTCTGCTCTTTCAGATACGCCAGCAACTGCAGCCAAGCCAGCCGCGGCTCCGACAGCCCCTGCCGCTACTCCAACTCCTGCGGCAACCTTAGCGGCATCAGGGATTTTACTTCGTGCCTTTTCTTCAACAGCATCCATCTTAGATGCAAACCCAGCACGAATCTTATTTTGTATAGGTGCAGGCAAATTTTTGATTTGCCCTTCCATTTCCTCTTCGGCTAACATTCTAAGATTCGAAATCTCACCATCAAAATTAGGATCTATTGAAAGTTCCTCTACCGCTTCAGCAAGGGCTACAATTTCTTGCTCTTTTAATTCTTCAATGCCGCTCGCTTCATCAGCGAATTTTTGTAAAGTGTCAGCAGCTTCTTCTTTGAGTGAGCGATGGACGTGACTAATCACAAAATCCTTAGTGGCGAGTAATTGGTAACCATTGTTAGCAAGGAAAGCCACCTTGTAATTCCCTGCTTGTAAATTATGGGGGATGGTGATTTGTCCCTCTCTAAAACCATGGCCAGAAATTTTTTCTCCATTTACATACAACCAATTTCCATGATGATGCCCCCCATCTATTGGGTGTTCTGATTGATAAATCCCAATCCAATCGGTTGGGTTTCCAGGCCCATTCTTGAAGGCAACTTCAATATTTTCCTGGGGACCGAAATGTTCCTGACTGAGGGAAAGTGAAGGACCATCACCATCAAACGACTCAGCCGCCATGAGTTCTTTCAGGGCCCCCTGTGTTATAGGACCTACTATTCCATCTGCAGCCAACCCGTTTTCGGTCTGGAAATTCTTCACAGAGTTTCGAGTTTGAACACCAAATGACCCATCAACAATAATTGAATCACCTGCCTTATTGAGCAATTCTTGTAGTTCACGAACATCATCACCATCGGCTCCTAGTGCAAGACTCCTTTGGGCAACATCCAAGCCTTCAATCACTTGATTTCCAGCATTTTTAATCCGGCTAATCCCATCAATTAGGATACCAAATAATGGCATCAATCCCATAGGGACCAACATAAAAATCCACAAGAAAATAAAACCCCAACCATGTTCAAATGGCATTATTCCCCAAGTATGAGGGAGACTCCATAACCAAAGCACTGCCCAAATTATCGAACCCCATAGTCCTGCAGTAAGGACTGTTCCAAGCCCATCTCTTTCAGGAAGAGTCATCTGAGTAAATACTGTCTTTTGACCCAATGATACTCCGCCGATTATTCCTGGCGACAGAACGCAGCCAAGAATGAAAGTATGCAGTAGAAGCCACCACTCCGCTCCACCGCAAAATCGGGGTCCATTCCAAAAACCACAACTTATAGACTCTTGAAAGAACCAATCTGCCTGCAACACTTTGAAGACAACGAAATATCCCATTAAGGAACCAATAATTGCTTGAGATTCTTTGGGATAATTTCTAAAAAAATCACCATCCATTGGCTCATTTTCATAACCTCCCATGGTAACTCTTCATAGTTGTCGGTTGTATATCTTTCCTTATTTATTTTATAACAATAATTGTCTTTGGTAAAGCCGGTGAGGATTGAGGCGTCTCAAAGAGCAAAGTCTGAGAAGTCATCGTCATCGGTAATATCTGGTCCACTTCTAGTTCGTGGCTCAGGCTTGGATTCAGGTTCGGGTTCTTTCTTGACAGCCTTTGTCTTGCGAACTTTACGTGTTTGTGGTTGTGATTTGGCAGCATCTGTTTTTTTTGCCGGAGTTGGCGAAGTAGGTTTATCTGGTAATCCTTTAGGAACCTCTATTTTCCCTCCCATTCTTGCCATCTGTCGTTGCTTTATTGTGTCCTGCAACTCACGCAAAGAATCTGCCTCATCCATTTGTGCTTGCATTTCAAATGATTCTGTAGTTTCTATAACACCAGCACTAGTAGATGAGCGCACTGAATGTGCGCTCGGCCGATTTGCTTCACTCATTACACTATCAATATCAAAGTCATCGAGTTCAATACTTGGTTTTTCACTCAACTTTTCAGCCTGTACAACCTGTGCCTTTGCGGCCTTGATTTTCTTCTTTTCACCAGTTTCAGATTTTACTCTATGCATATCATGTTTGACTTCTTTCTTTACTGTCTTCGCTGCTAGCATCTGCGCCTCAGTCATTAATTCTCGAGCACTTAATTTCGCACCCCGCCGAATTAAACCACTAGATAAGAAAAAGAGTACGGCAGCGCCAGCAATAGACCCGAGGAGAATAATAGAGTATAACCAAGTGCCAAAGATTGGAACTGAGTAGGCATTGTAAGAATTCTCTTCATCAATCAAACCATGCTCACTAAGTGTCATTGATGTCACAAGCATTGAGCCCCTGAAACCGTCAATATTTGCACCAGCATAAATACGGCATTGTCCATCATCGGAAACATGTACCTCATTATCGCCCATATATTGTCCATCAACTAACCAACCCTCAAGTGCTATTTTTTGATGCCAATCTAATCCCGCAAAACCATCTAGAATATTCTCATTGGCTGGAATCAAGCCTACAATTGCCCACCCATCGTGCGGGAATTTACTCGCAGATGTAAAGCCTGGAGGTGTGGCTCTTACACTCAAAAATGGAGTATGCCAGTCCTTAACTCCCTCAACTTTCCCTTGCATTGGAGGGATTACCTCATCATATTTACCAAATTGAACAATTATTGCAGATGTGCTCACCATTTCGCCTTTTGAAGTCGAAGAAGTGCCATCTGGAAAGTGCTTGGATAGATGTAACCAACCTTCAATTCTGATTGGTTTGTCAGTAGATGCTGCGGCTACTGAAAAATTTCCTTCATCATCACATCCTAGCAGAGTAGCAACATCATCCGAGAGGTCATGGTCGCCCGTGTAGGACGACATCGTTGCAGTACCTGCTGATTCATCAATAGTGACTTCGATGCCATCTGCACCCCACTTTTGCATCTCTGGTGAAACACAACCGGAAAGCACTATACTTGCCATTAAGAGAATTGCAAGACTAACCTGCGCCCCTCTTGCCATGAGTTGGCGAGGAGTGGCGTAGTTGAATACGCTTTGCCGTGTAATTAATGGTCATCGGTGTCATTGAGGTCATTGGCCTACTAAAATTCTAATATCCTCAAGGAATTCATCGGTACTCCAATCAGAACCAACCCAAGCAACTCGCTTTTGCCCATTCTTGTCTACGATATATGTGACAGTGCTATGTCCTACATCATACACTTCTTCTGCATCCTCAGAATCTTCACCACTCTCATGACCATCATGTGTGCCTTGCCCGTCTCCAGATACACAAGTTAGGTGGTCAGCACCATCCCATTGGTAGCCATCATCACACATACAATGAGCACCATCTCCCTCACCCATTACCCATCCATGTCCACCGCATATTGCTGATGCTGGTGTTGGAAGATTTGAGAGGTTTGCATTACTCGCTACCCAAGCAATGTGTGGGTGGTGTGCGGAAATATCTACTCCATCAATTCCTACTTGACTTTCTTCCCATGAAGAGTTTGAACCGTTCCAAAGGTAAAGACTCCAATACCATGAGTAGTCAGAAGGAGATTCAATTCCTGAAATATTTTCCATGTAATGCCCATATTGTGAATCAGGTGCTACGAAACTGATGTTGTTGATGTTGAAAGCGCTTGTAGTTAGATTGTAACCAGTTGCATTCTCTGGTAGATGTGTTTGGTTTACTTCATATTCAGCGGTGCTATTATCTGGCATCATGGTAATTACAGAATGCATGATTTCCTCTTCATCCATACCATCGTCACTTCCATCCATCTCCCCGTTGATATGCATATCAATCATTGAAGAGTTGACAGCAACCCCCCAACTATTCCACATACTCTTCAGTAATTCAAAATCTGTGGAAGTAAGGTGGGGCCAATCGTAGCCATATTCCTCGACATATTGTGCTAGAACTTCAGGTGTATCTCTAATTGGGTCGATAGTGATAGACAGATAAACCACATCTTCACCATATGAATCTCCTAATTCTCCTGCCATATAATTCATGTTTGCTTCAATAATTGGGCAAACATCAGTGCAGGATGTGTAAGTGAAAGCTACAACAACGACCTTCCCATCATAATCGGAAAGAGACACATCATTTCCATCTTGGTCTGTTAAGGTGAAATCCGGAGCATCAACGGGTGGATTGTATTGGTGACCATTGAATGTAACAGCCTCTTCATTTCCACCTAAGCATCCAGAGAGCAACAGCGCCCCTGCTAACAAAACAACGACAACTCTACGCATGTTTTTGCGCAGGTTAATTTTGGTTTTAATTTATTCCAGCAGAGGTATCCACCCTATTCGTCAATTCATATTGATTCAATCAATGCTTGTTGCCCTTTGGGTTCAAGAATGAGAAGCGAGTCGGCCGCTTCACTGCGGACGTCGCATAGCCTGGTATCGCGCCGGATTTGAAATCCGGTGACCTCGTGTCGCGGGAGTTCAAATCTCTCCGTCCGCGTCATTAACAAAACGACATACTGCTGTCAATAGCAGAGCCACTCAATTTTGCCCATCAATTAACAAGTTCAACTAGGGCGTATCAGCAAAGATGCTATTGAAAGCAATTCTACCAGAATCTACACCATGCTGGTAAAGAATCAGGTGAAGCAGGGCTAGTTAAAGCGATGACAGCGATCATAATACCAATGAAAAAGACAGGGAACAAAGCAGTCATTGTCAAAATGTTGCTATCTTCTTCCATCCTAAGGTGCATGAATATGAAAGCGATTCCAAGAAATTTAACCACTCCAATTGATACGAGGACAAAAATAATCATGCCCTCAGAAATCTGTTCTTGTACTGCTGCAGCAACCGCTCCAACTTCAATTAAAGTTAGAATCATCAGCATAGCGAAGTTCATGTTGTAAGCGTCTTTTCCAAAAATTGTATGACTCATATTCTCTCCTCCTTAATACAGGTAAAATGCTGGGAAAACCAACACCCAAACCAAATCTACAAAGTGCCAATAAAGACCGAAGTACTCAATCGATACTGCGTTAGTTGGTGAGTACCCTCCCTTGTGAGCCTTGAAGGTCATATAACACAGGCCAACAATGCCTCCGAATACGTGAGCACCGTGAGTTCCAGTAGCGACATAGAAGGTACTTGCAGAGAGACGTAAATTGGCTGTAAGGTGTTCTTCACCGTGGCCTGAACCAGCAAATGGGTAGGCCGTATTGTGAATTGTGTATCCATCTTCCAACAGACTTGGTGCATGGAATGGTCCGATATTGAATCCAATGAACCACTCAACCATCTTCAAGATTAGGAACAGAGTTGCAAGTGCAAGAGTTGCTCCTAGATAGTTGCGTATTTTCCGGCTTCGCTCTTCGTCATCCAAATCGGTTCGCTTTGCAGTCTGTAGAGCCATTACCACTGTGAAGGAGGAAATAATTAGAGCGAATGTGTTGATTGCACCTGGAACCAGAGTGTCTGGAAGTCCAAATCCACCAAATGATAGGGTCCACGATTCTGAGTGGCTTCCAGCGATAAAGTAAGATGCTGGAATCCAGCAAGCATCACCCGGTGTGAATGGTACACCGTTAGAGTATGTGGAATGGTTGTCAAGAATTGTTTGGCATGATTCTGTACTAAGTCTATAACGAATATAGGTTGAGAATAAGGATGAGAAGACCATCATCTCAGACATTAGGAATACCCAAATACCAACCTTACGGATGTCGATATTCTTGAATGGAACTCCTGCGGATTTTGGTTCGTAGGTACCATCAAAGGAAAGATCTTGGCGCCACCAGATTAGGAATCCTGCCATGATTATTGCAAATCCAACAAGAGTTACCGGTAGGCCACCGGGATTGTAGATGGTATTGTCCATTGTTTCATTCATTGCGAATGTGCCCGCAAATCCGAATAGGAATACTCCTACTCCAAGTGATACAATGATTGGTGCCCAACTGTTGTGTGGCGCTCCGTGTGCCCAGTCATGTGGACCCCATGCGCTTCCATGATGTTCGTCGTGCTCTCCGTCGTAACTCATTTTGCCACCTCCTCGTGGTTATCAGGAACCATCATTCGCATCAACCAATTTGGTTCCTTCTCTTCGTGAACGTTAGCATCTATTAGAGTTGGAATCTCGTCGAATGATGGAGTTGGTGGAGGTGATGTTGTAAGCCACTCGAATGACCAACCACCCCATGGGTCAGCAGGTGCTTTTTGACCCTTGATTAGAGAAACTACCATGTTGATTACCATAAACAAAGATGAAAGTCCAAAGATAAAAGCATTGATTGTAATGAACATATTCCAACCTGCTGCTTCAGGAGGTAGAGTTCCAATCACATCACTGTATTCATTTGCCTGCATGAAGTATGTGTGGTGTCTTCGAGTCATTCCCCAAAGTCCTAACTTGTGCATTGGCCAGAAAATTCCATTGTATGAAATGAAGGCGATTAAGAAATGAATAACGCCCAGACGTTCATTCATCATGCGTCCAGTCATTTTCGGATACCAGTAGTATATCGCTGAAAACAGACCGAATACAACTCCCCCAACCAGCACATAGTGGAAGTGCGCGACTACGAAGTAAGTCTCATGCAAATGTGTGTTCATTGAAATTGCCGGGAAGAACATTCCTGAAATACCACCTAATGTGAAGGTAATTAAGAACCCAAGAGCCCATAGTGTGTGAGTTCGATAAACTAGAGAACCCCCGTGCATGGTTTTGAGCCAATTGAAAATTTTGATTCCCGTAGGAACAGCCACAGCCATTGTTGTCAGCATCATGACGAAACGTAGAGCAGGAGACATTCCACTGGTCAACATGTGATGCCCATAAACAATAAACGACACAAATCCAATTCCAGCAAGCGCAAAAACCATTGAGCGATAACCGAAGATTGCTCTTCTTGCACTAGTCGCCAATACTTCAGAAACGATACCGAAAGCAGGTAAAATAACCACATAAACTTCGGGATGTCCAAAGTACCAGAACAAGTGACTCCAAAGAACAGGGTCACCACCTGCTGAGACATTGAAGAAGGAAGTTGCAACGGTTCTATCTAAGAAGGCTTCAATCAATCCGATTCCAAATGCTGGGATTGAAATAAATAGACACATGATAGAAACTAGAATTGACCATGTGAATAGAGGCATTTGCATCCAACCCATCCCAGGCGCTCGCATACCTGCGATTGTTGTAATGAAATTAATTCCTGCAAGCGTTGAAGATGCCACCAGCATTATTTGGCCAGCAATCCAGAACGTCGCCCCAGTGTGGGTACCAACCCAGCCTGTAATTGGTTGATATCCAGTCCAACCAACATCAGCAGCGTTTCCAGAGAAAATCCCACTCATTATGAGCACTGAAGCAACAGGGTTCAGCCAGAACGCCATTGCATTGATTCTTGGGAAAGCCAAATCCTTTGCACCAATTTGTAGCGGGACAATCCAATTAGCAAATCCATTAATCATTGGCATTGCTGCTAAGAAAATCATAATTGTTCCATGTAAGGTGAAGAATTGATTGTATTCATCCTTGGTTAAGAAATCGTTACCAGGGATTGCTAATTGTGTGCGCATTAACAGAGCAAGAACTCCACCGACAACGAAGTAAAACAGTCCTGCTACAAAGTAAAGAGTTCCAATCTTTTTGTGATCGGTGCTAGTCAACCATTCTGAAATCCAAGGTGCAAAAGCTGACCAACTGAATCCCTCAGGATTCATTCGGTAGAATACGTAAACTATTGCGACAAACAGCAGAAGTGTTACCAAAATAATTGCAGAGAATAGAACAACGAGCCCATCAGCATCCGCCAAAGGCTCTTCTCCTCCACCCATTGAACTCATAGTGAATGTTGATTGAGCCCAGTAGTCATCAGCACTAGCACTTCCATCCCCATTTACAGAATTTACAGTCAGGGTAAAACTAGATGTTCCACTCGCAGGTGAAGTCCATTCAACTGTCCAAGAAGTTTGGTCATTTCCTGAATCTGTGTGGGTTAACTGGCCTGCCATTAATTGAGAAGAGTCATCAGTTGATGCCAGAGTTCCTTTTGTTGCAACGAGATTGAATCCACCCATGTTCTCTTGGGTTCCGGCAGCCACATCTCCAGGTCCACCAGTAAAACCAACTAAGAATGAATAAGTTTCAGCGGCATTGTATGTTTCTGGTAATGCGCTACCATTCGCTAATGTCATAAAAACTGACACTTCACTGTTAGGGCTTCCAGTGTGACATGAACAACCTGTTTCTACATTTGAGATACCTGTTGGCCTTGCTTGCATGCTAGGTGCCAACAACATTGCAACTAGTATCATTGAGAAGATTGCGATAAATTTCTTATTTACTTGCACGATAATCACCTCACTCGTGGACCTCAAGAATCGCAGTCATGTATGCATGGTCATCGCCACAAAACTCTGCACAATCAATGAAGAATTTACCAGTTAAATCAATTGGAAGCCAAATAGCAGTCTGCAGTCCAGGCACAGCATCCTCCTTTGCACCCCATTGAACGAAGTAAGGTGAATGTGTTACATCCCCCGAAGTTAAATCAATTCGATACATGGTATTATTTTTCAGAATTAGCGTGGTTAAGCCAGTATCTGCATCAACTCCCACATCACAAAGGTCTGTACTTAATTCTCGACAGTCAAATTCCCAGTACCATTGGTAGCCAGTAACTCCAACTTCAAAGTAATCTACACCCTCAACTCCAATTGCATCGGGGTCTTCCCACACATCAGATGTTGGGCCTATGATTAGTACGGTGAGATAAATAATGAGGATAGAAGGAGCAATAATCCAAGCGGCTTCCAACTTTCCATTGTGATAATGTAGTGGAAATTCTCCAACTTTGAGATTATCAATATTTGGCACTTCTCCGTCCTTAGAGCGGTAGAAGAACGAATGGTGTAATTGCCATCCAAAAACGATGACACCTACAAAGATAGACCAGTTCCAAAATATCTCAAACAACTCATTGTATGAAGCGCCACCTACAGCCATGGAAAACCCTCTTGGTTTGGCCGTAAAGCGGTCCGTAGTTAAGCGTTGGCAAAACCTAACTCAAAGTGGGAACAAAGATTGAACCATTTTTTCAATCACTTACACACACGGCAGTTGTCCACTGAAGTATTCAAATATTGATATTAAAACGCATTTTCAAGATGGTTATTCGATTCTTTTTGACCAACATGCGATTTCGCAAAAGGTTGAATTGGTAACACTGTATGGCTCTGTCTATGAGTGTGCGGGCGTTGGTGGTTGAAGACAACCAAGTAAACGTACGTTTACTACTCGCTTTGCTAAAGGGAAAAGGCATCACTGACATTGAAATTGCAGAGGATGCCAACCAAGCCTTCACCGCTCTCCAGACCGGCGCTTTTGATCTGATATTCATGGATATTCAATTACCTTGGACAGATGGTTTACAATTGACAAAAGCAATTCGTGACCACCCCCTTGTAAGGAAAAGTAGGATAATTGCTGTGACAGCATTCTCTACCCCAGAAGACCGTCGTAAGGCAGCAGCGGTAGGATGTGATGCATTCGTTGCAAAACCAGTACGGCGAGAAGAGTTGTATCGAGTAATTGATGAGCAATTAGCCGAGCGTGGCAAATGATTGATTCCGCTCAAATGCTGATTATTGTACTGAATTAACCGCTTTGTTTTCATGTTAAGCCAAATTCAAGATACATAGAGTGATAATGATGGCTGACATTAATGATGTAGTTACCCTATCATCTTCTAGAGAAGTTTCAATTGCAATCGAACTCCAACCTTCATCTTCAAGTTCAGAAATTTTGGGAATCAATCAATGGCGTCAGCGCTTGCAAGTAAAGGTCATTTCACCAGCAATAAAGGGCGCGGCCAATCAAGAACTCATCGAGATAATGGCAACTTTTTTTGGCTTATCTAACTCATCAGTGAAACTAGATTCAGGGGCCAAGGATAGACGTAAACGAATTTTACTTTCAGATATTTCATTGGAAAAAGTGCTCGAGAAACTTGAACATTTTTTGGATGAAGGGGGGCAATGAATGTCTCGAAAAAACAGCACTGGGAACCCCACTCAAGACGTACGGTTTGAAAGTGCTGGCCGTGCATTGGCGTTAGCCCGAGAGAGGAACCGAGATGTTGAGAAGGGTGGTTCTTCATGCCCTGTATTAATTGAGGGAATAAACGATGTCAAGGCATTACGAAAATTAGGCTTCACTGGAGTCATTGAACAACTGAATAGAGGTTGGGACCGAAGTCGTTTAGTAGCATATTTATTTGAAAAATATGGTTGTAATAATCCAAATGATGGCGGTCCAGCCATCATCTTATTAATGGATTGGGATCGTACAGGTGGTCGTATCCAAAATGACCTCAGTATTCGTCTTAAGGCAATGGATGTCTCCTTGGATGAAAAGACACGAATTGAATTAGTAAGGGCAATGAAACCAGAAGGAAAAACAATTGAATCATTGGCTCCATTTGCTAGCCAATTACGTGAAAAAATGAGTTATCATGACCCAGATGGTTCAGATGGTGAGGAGTAATCCTCTAGTTGAATGATAATCCGAGCACTGAGTTCTGCCTGAACACCCTCGCGAATTTTTTCAAGGTGTACAATTCGCTCATCAAGTTCTCTGGTTAGCCTCGCAATCAATCCGTTTTTCATTCGTCTCCAACGGTCATCAACAGGCGTCCCACCTTGTTGTTGGCGATAGACTGCAGCACGAATCTGCTCACGCTCTCGTTCGATTCTTTGCATCCACGAGCGTTGCACATTGTGCCTCAATTCGTCCAAAAGTGGTGCTAGCCTTGCCCTTTCATCTTCTAGAAGCCAACCATGGATTCTATCTAGAGCACTTTCAATAACGACTTCTTCGGTCTCATCAAACATCACCCTCTCAAGTTCCTCAATTGATTTCCATGGATAGAGAGGTTGATTGGGTATAGGCATACCATGTTTGTCTAGAACTAGCCATCGTCGAACTGCATGATTCGATAATCCAGCAACAATCCAATCAAGGCAGATTAGCATACATGCTTCTTTATCCCAATATTTTGGCCTCATCGCTTTGAGTTGAGTAACAGGAGCAATTCCAGCGACCTTCCATCCGCTGATGGTAGCATCGGGATTTGATTCACCACCAATTGGTTCACGCAACCATTGGACAATTGGGTGCCATGGAGCAAGTTGGACAAGATCAGTTCTGTCTTTCGCCTCTTCTCTATCAATCGCTACTCCAATTATGTGCGGTCCAGCCGAACCTGCTAACATTTCAATATGCTTTTGCCAACCACTAGTCAGCCAATCAGAACGATATTTTTCAGCGCATCTTTGGGCTAATTCATCAACGCTATATTGGCTTAATTTCAAGTGCCAATATCCATCAACTTTGTATACGCTTGAATGTCGGTCACGTTGTTTCAATCTTGCTTTCACCCAGGCAATTAATTGACCCGGCTCAATACCAAGTTCCATGTTGATAGCGTCTTCCCTCAACTTTCGAATTCCCGGGTCATTACCTAACCATTCACGTTCTTCAGTGGCTCTCTCTGTTAACCAGCGCTCGCGTTTTTCGAGTAAAGTGTCAAGCCCGCCATCAACATTGGCAACTTCATCAGCATTTACCAGACTATATCCACTATGGCCTAAACGTTTGGCACGTGGATTGTTGAGTTCGGTTTGAGCAACAAGCCGCATGGCTTTACCAAGTAGCGGGTCAAGCATTCCAATTGAATCTTCAAACAATCTTATTCGGTGGAATAAACGACCTAGGATTGCAGCATCAATTGTGCCTTCAACTGCTAAGTTGAGAATAGTAATCACATCTGCTTCTTGACCAAATCTATCAAGGCGGCCAATCCGCTGTTCTATTCTCATAGGATTCCATGGTAAATCGTAGTTGACTAGTCTATGACAATGCTGTTGGTCTAAACCTTCACTTCCAACTTCACTTGAGAGAAGAACATCAATTTCTCCATTAGCAAATTGGGTACGCAACTCCTCTCTTTCCAACATTGGAGTTTGTCCACTCAGAACTTTACAATTTACCCCCTCTTCGGTTAATCGTCGAGATAAATAAGCAAGTGTTCCACGGAAATGACTGAACAACAGAATTCCTCCCACACGGTCTTCTTCAAGGGAGTTCAACATCCACATTTTCATGGCTTCAAACTTTGAGTCTTCATCTCCCAGTTCTTCCGCTGCGTCAATCAATTCATCAAGGTCACCAAAGCGACTCAGGAGTCGGTGTTCGGCTTCTCGGATTGTGCCATCATCTGCCTCATCCTGACCTTCGGTTCCAAAATCAAATGCAGCTCTTGCTGTTTGTCGTAATTGAGTTTGAACATGAGTTGCAAATGCTTGTAGGCAACTGCTAGCCATTCTCTCAGGCACTACTAGTGCCCAATCAAATCTATCCGAATCAGGATTTCTCAATTGCATCAATCTCCAAGTCCAACGTCTAGCAGCCTCATACAGCCTCCACTCAGCAGCACTCAATTCAACATCCAATGTGATTGCTTCCCGGGTCGCAAGGTGGAGGTCTAAATCCCGACGTCTTGTTCTAACAATTAATTCATTGAGTGGTCTTAGTTGACGAATTAAATCAGCAACTTCTAAACGATTTCTTTGTAAATTTTCATCTCTCCAACCAAGGGGGTCTGAGCAGATTTCAATGGCTTGAGTCAAACGAGGGTCGTTGGTAAATCCAGGCGTCATGTTTAGAATTTGTAGTGCACCCAAAGCCCCTTCAAGGTCAGGTGTGGTTTTTGCTGTGGCATCTAATGCCGTGTTCAGCATCTGCATAGGTCTCATGGTTGCTTGGAAGGAATTGAAATCTGGCCATCTGTCAGGTGCTAGAAGTGAAAGTTGCACCCACAATTCTTCATTTGAGAGATTGACAGGAGTGGCTGTTAGAAACAAGGTTTGCCGGCTATGTAATGAAAGAATCTGGATAGCATCGTGTAATCGACTACGAGGATTTCTGCAATGGTGTGACTCATCAACAATTGTCAGAAGCAAATCAGGCACCCCCTCTTCCATCAATTCTCTCAACAATTTTGATTGTCTGAAAATACCATGACTAGTGACGACTACAAGTGATTCACCATCGCGAATCCTGTCCAGAGCATTGTGCAACTTCTTACCGGTATTCGCCTCGAATCCATCAAGGTCACAACGGTGGAACATTTCTTGCAACCATTTCAATCTCAATCCACCAGGACAAATGATGAGAACGCCGCCGGATTCACCCATCGCGTGAAGGCGGCGTAATACATGCAATGCCGACACTGTCTTGCCTAATCCAACTTCGTCAGCAATTAGTAATCCAGCCCAATTACTAGAAGCCAGCCTTGCTGCTGGAAGGTGCTGATGTGGCTGGTCAACCCAGCGTCCAAAATTTAGTAATGGACACAAATCAGATGGTGGAAATCTAATATCCAAATCGGCGCGGATTAGATTCCATTCAGGGGCACCTAATTTTGCGCCGCTGGCGCCTTGATTCCTACTACCTAAATCGCTCAACAGTGCCTTACCGCAAAGCGACCGTTCTTGAAGATGCGCGAATCAATAGGGTGAAACAGTCAAAAAACGACAATTCCCACAAAACGGCACTGCGATAATTTTTCAAGGATTTAACCAAATGAATCTTGATTCATTACTGCTTATTTCGGTAACTTAACACCTTGTTCTTTCACGGTGTTTAACACAACCATGGTAGTAGACCTTTCAACTCCTTCTGTTGAGAGAACGGTTTTGGTGAAATCATCTAAATCATCTCGGTCACTCACCCGTGCAAACACCAAACTATCCATTTCACCTGTCACATCGTACACTGCGAAAACCCGAGGGTCGTCGGCAATCAAACGCTGTACCGGGAGAAGTTCTCCTTTGACGATTCGCAACCCGACAACAACACTCATTTCCCAACCAATTTTGTCCGCATCTAGGGTGACAGTATAGCCTGTGATGACACCATTTTCTTCTAATTTACCGAGTCTGTTTGACACAGTTCCTAGAGCGACACCGACCAAATCAGCCAGTGCTCTCATGGAGAGTCTACCATCTCCTTGAAGGGCCTCAATCAATTGCTTGTCAGTTTCATCCAACTCCATTTTACCAAGTCCGGAGTTTAATCGCTCCGCAGGAGGTTTTTGAACGTTGTTGACAATTTACTATCTTTTTTTGGTCAGATGAGCACCAAACTATGTGAAAAAGCAATTTTACGACAATTTCTCGTAAGTCCAAAAAGTTTCACTCAATTTTGTGAACAGGTAATTTTAGGTCAAGAACCCAACCACCTAATTCTTCTACTTCAACTTCCCAATGAGTTTCTGCCTCGCTGATTTCTTCGGTACTTCTTAGTTTTACAGAAAAATTCCGACTTGTTCCTGCTGCAACCAACTGCTGCTTCGGTATCCTTGACATCTTCCAAGGTAATGTTGCTGACGCCCCCTTGATTGTCAAGTCGTATTTACCCGCGGTAACTTTTACTTCAGCAATCCATTCCTTCTTGATATAACGTAGTGTTCCTGTGATGAGTGGAAGCCCAACTTCTCTTTGGTAATCTTGACGTACAATGATAACAAGGCCTACAATGATTGCAACCACCAACAGCATGACAGGAAACATCCCTGCAATATTCGGGATTCTATCAAGAGTTTGAACCTGAGCATGGTCAATTCCATAAATGGTTGAATTGAGGTCATCGACTAACATCACTGTCACTTCTAATCTCCACAGGTCATTGATGGTAAATGGAATTCCATCCTCTGCCAAGCGTTCTGAATCAATGACCTGCGACCAGTTCGTGACATTACCGGCAGAATGGTAAAATGAGGATGACCAACCATAGTGGAGCACGACATCATCAGCAGTTCCATTTCCTACAGGAGCATGGTCCACCGTAACATACCAGCGCAAATTTAGTGACTCCGCTAAATCCTCTAATGGTTCAATTTCAACTTCTAATAATAGTCCAGCAGATTGAGTCACATCAGTGGCAGGGGATTCTTCATCATCTTCTGTGGCTACAATATCAACACTGAGAGTCAATGTTGCTAGCGATGATATCTTGGTAGCATTCTCAATTGACTCCCCATTCTTCCATTGTGAACAGGAATCTGCACCGAGTTTTTCAGCTCGTTGCTGTCCGGCTAAACTGCTTCCTTCACCATGAATCCAGTTTAGTGTGATATCGTTCTCTCCTTTCTCAACAATGTCAATTTCTTCAGCACAATTGTTGTCATCAATAAATGATTCAAAGACCGAAATTGATGATTCTTCAGCCTCAGCACTAACAGCCTCCAAGTTATCGGGAATGACAAAAAAAGTCAGATTTATCAAGATGAATGCAGCGATCATTACTGCCGAAAATCGTGTCACAGAGTCACCTCAATTCCTAGTGCATAGGTCAGGAGAGTGCGTTCGCAATCTGGCAACATGAGAGTCAACTTGCCACCTAGCCATGCAGGTAGCCACCACACCACTCCTTCATGATTGAACCGCAGTACCACACCTCCAGATGATTCCTTCTCAATAGTCGATATGCTTGGGGCGGCGACTTCCTTGTCTAAACTTCCCTTGAGTAACATTTCCTCTAGTAACCCGGCTGATATTTCGTGTACACGATTAGATAATTTTGCTGCTGTAATATGTATTCCTTTGGAAGTTGGTCTTTGTAAAATTCCTTTGCGTATTTCCCACGTAGGCAGCCCTGCTTGAATGACTTGAAACGGATGCCAATGACAACCCGGCAATTTACCACCGCGTCTCAGCATTCTTTCACCAGCCCAGAACCAATCGTGAATCTCATTGCTGATGGTGTAGATTTTACTACCTCTAGTGAACATTTTTTCATAGTCAGCCCCCCATTCCTGAGAAATAGTCTTTAGCACATCAGTTGAGGTAGGCAGTTCGTGGTTTTTTGTTGGTGGAGGTGGTTCACTAATTGGCCGTTCTGCCATCTCACTTGTGGGCATTAATGCTTCAGCAACTTCGCTATTGCCGATATGTTCGAAAGATGCCACAAAGAATCCTCCTGAATCATTTTCATCACTCCAAATTCGTTGACAAAGAGGCAACGCGCTAGCGATTTCGGCTTCTTCAGGCGGTATCAGAATCTTTTCAGCATCATCAATATGCCCTCCTTTGCCATCACTTTTTTGATGAAGTAGAGGCCAAGTGGACATTCCATTCCGACTAACTATTCCCGGGCATTTTTTATCAATTTCAGTATCAACTAATTTCAAAAATTCACAGGTCCGAAGAATCTCTGCTACCACCGCTTCATTTTCAAGTGGGTCCATTGAACATGTAGAGTAAACCATTCTACCTCCCGGTGCGAGTAACATTGCACCCTTTCTGACTAAAGCAACCTGTAACTGATTCAATTTCCTTCCAGCCCGTTCAGTCCATTTGTTCCATAGTTCAGGATTCTTTCGCGTTGTCCCGCTACCTGAACATGGGGCATCCACCAATATCCTATCATAGCCAGGATTTGGACAGCGAGGCAAATGCCTGCCATCATGACGAATAATTACCATCGAAGTAAGTCCAACTCTCTTAGAATTTGATACCAACAAATTTGCTCGCCCAGGGTTTGATTCATTGGCAACAACCACTCCCTCATCATCAATTGCTTCACACAATTGAGTCGATTTGCTGCCAGGAGCCGCACACATATCCAATATGTGATGCCCAACCTTGCAATTGAGTAGTTTTACAGGAACCATGCTAACTGCTTCTTGCCTAGTTATCCGACCTGAATCATGCAGGGCACAAAGCAGTATTTTTGATTCACTTGAAGGCCATTTTCCCCTAGCCCAAGGCATTACCCAACCTTGTCCTCCCCCGCCTTCAGGTAACCACTGGAGCGGTTTTCCACCTAGATAGGAGAGTATTTCCTCGGTCCATTTTTGGTCCTCCCGCAAAGGATTTACGCGCAAGGTTTCACTAAGTCTTGATTCAGCAGCCTCAAGCCATGGTTCTGGGTCGTCACGCCATGCTTTCACAGCCTTCCACAGGTCGCTTTTCGAAGGGTCTCCAAAGCCGAGTTTGCCCATTCATACCACCCCCATAACCGGTTGCACAAACCTTCGTGCCCGTGACCATCCCTCAAGGGTTGTGGATGCGCTAACCCAATGAGCCATACCCACAGTCGCCTATTTCATGGCGGTTGGTGGAGGTGATGCATTCAGCCTTCCCGCCACCTTGTTGACTCTTATTTTACTGTGGTCGTTTTTACAGTGGTCTGCACCTTTATGGCTACCAGGAATGTATGAAAAATATCCAGATAAAGCAAAATTTTTGCGTAATTTTGACCGCAGTTTAACAATCCTACCTGTGGTATTGGTGTTGCTTGTTGTCTTAGTATTATTCAGGATTCATTATGTTCAAGATTTCAACCACGGTCATGTGGTAAATTTTGGAATTAATAGTTCATCAGCATTGCAAAGGATGTTACACGGTCCATTCAACACAGTTGGTTCGCCATGGTTAGGAATCATCATTTTATTTGCTCTAACTACTTTTGTAAAAGAGATTTTTGGCAACTCAGATTATTCATTATTTGATGATGAGAGTGCCGACCTACGCGCCCGTGTATTAAGATGGCATGGATTTCTATGGCCATTGATGCTGGTTGGGTTTATTCCTTCAGATGCATTTTCAGTCCATTCGGAGCCACAAACTTTCATCGGCTCACAAATTGTACCAATACAGACTACAATTACATTGATTTTTGCAGGCATCGGAATAGGCATCTGGCCCTATGCTATGGCAAATTATTCACAGTCGGGTGAAATTGGTAAAGGTGACAATTTTCTGCTAGCCGGTATTCCTGCTGTACTAGCATTATTTTTCCTAGCGATGTCAAACTTAAGTTCACAACAAATTGATGATTTTGATGAACTAATTGCTCTAGGGCAGTTCAGCCAAATATCTCTCGCCATTTCAATGGTTGTTTTATTGTTAGGATGGCCTGTCTTCTTGTTGTTATTGACTAAAGTACACCAAAAAAGAGGTATTGCGAAAGGAAGGCGTTGGCTTGGATTAACTCGCTCCCTCGCTCATACACTAATTTTGACTTGGATTTCTGGGGCAGTAATACTCGAATCTCTGCCTCACATTGATGGTTGGTTCAGTGCACTTTGGCTTTCATTGAATTTGATGCTTCCTCTAGCAATCTTTGGAGTTGTTGGGACCTTGCTCCCTATTGTAGGATTAGATTCTAGACCACGGCCAGAAGTTTGGGGATTTTACTTATTGATGAGTTTATCAATTCCTTTCTTGACAATAAGGGAACCTCTCACTGTAGTTTTAATGCCCGGCTTGTACATGTCAATGACGACATTACCTCTGTTAGCAACCCATCCAGAAAAGCGCCCCAATCTCCCCGTTCAAACCAGAGGAATTGAATCAGGTGTGTTAATTGGATTAACAATTACAGCCTTGTGGGGATTGCACCACATGTTCTCAGGCGATTCACTTGCTATTTCCTTAGGTATTGGAATAACTTTGGTTTTACCATTGATATCACTACTATTACTGAACCGAAAAACAGCACTTTCTTGAACAAACTTAGTGAATTAAAAGGGGAAACTTGGTGTCAAAGAATACCCTACCAAAATCACCATCTTGAGGAGTTTTTGACCTGCAACGGTTATAGCACCGACAGTGCGCCTGCATTTCAGTTGACTGCGTTTAGTAGTCATCTAGATGGGATGCGAAATGACGGAAGAGAGTGAGCGAGGAGTAAAGAGACAAAAGAGGATTAGTCCATTAGCAAAAGCCAACAAACAGGCTTTCAAAGCGGCTAGGGCTAGAGCCGAAAAAACATCACAACAACTTGATGAAACCAGAGAGTTCAGAACACGCTTCCAAGATATCCACGAGCGTGCAGTAGAGAGCCAAGTTGAGCAAGGCCCGCTAGTTCCTGTTGAGGCACAGATGGAGGTTGAAGATGATGATTGGGTTTACCAGTCAATTGATGAGGAAACTCTCCGTGAATTGAGTCATCGCGTAGTTCTTCAAACCAGTGCTGGTACGCGAAAAGTACTATTTGAAACTCAAAATCTCAATGAAGCAATGGATTGTGCAGCACGAATTGTAGAGTACAGTGATGGCTGTGTTTTGGTCGAAACTGTCGACCCTTGAGTGTAAATTAGCATTCGTCGCGTTCAAATAGGCGAGGCAGGTCGGGCGTTTTACATGGCAGTCAAGAAGGACAAGAAGTCGAAGGGGCCAAACATCCAGCAAGCTGCTGGGTTGATTCGCTACTTCGACGAGGAGTCAGATGATGCTTGGCAGATTTCAAAAGGCATGATCTACACTGTCTGTATTCTATTCTCGGTTGGCGTATATTTGGCTAACCAACCCAACCAGTGGGATAACACTTGGATGTGGATGTGGGATAACCTGTTCGGCTGACTTTTCTTGCCGAGGTGCTGATTTTTCTTTGGAAAAATCAACAATCGCTCATGTTGAACATCTGTCTGGGTCGCTATCTTCAATTTCAATCAGGGTCCTCTGGACCCCAAGCGACTAATCCAGACAGATGGATTTCAATTTCCCTCGCTATAATTTCAATTTGCCTCGGCTAAGAAAAGTCAGCCTGTAGTGTCATATCTGATTTCAAATGAGGTTCTACGAACCGAATGGCAACTTTTCAGTTTTGGCTTTGGTCTGTTGGGCCTCCCAATTTTCCCAAGAAAATTGGGTATCCGCTCGAGCGAAGGTCAGAACTGGTCGCTCATTTTCATATGATTCCGTCTTTCGGGGTCCTTTGGACCCCATGAGCGACTTGTCAGTTCTGACGATTGAAATCGTTCTCGCTTTGCAGATACGCGCCCAACTTCAGACCAAAGTCAGCCTGTAGTTTTACATTCAATTTCAATCAGGGTCCTCTGGACCCCAAGCGACTAATCCAGACAGATGGATTTCAATTTCCCTCGCTATAATTTCAATTTGCCTCGGCTAAGAAAAGTCAGCCTGTAGTTTTACAATCGATTACAACTACTCTTCGGAGTCGGTTAAATCAACGAATGGAACATCGTTGTCAGAATCATCGTTGATGCCTTTGAGCAAGTCATCTGCTGAGACATCGCTAGTTTTTGTTGCAACTTCATTAGGAGCAATTCTATCTACTTCTTCAGGCAGTTCTTCATGGATTAGAATATGCTCTTGTAATTCTTCTTCCTCAACTTCTAGTGAATCATCGATAAGTAAATCATCAGCCTCTTGGAAAACTGTACGCGTAACTTCTGTTGTTGGGTCAGCCTCAATCATTGAGGCTTCTGCTCTTGCTAGCGCCCTCTCAAAGCCGGCTGCATTCTTGTCATGAAGTGCTGCCAAAGCGATTTCAATGTGGCCACTTGCGTCTTGCAAGGCGTTTTCAGCATCCTCTCGCTGCCAATTTTCATAATCCATTCCTTCAAACTCGTCAAGTCTCTTTGTTAGTTTTGTGTGTTTATCTTTGTATTTGTGAGCCTCTTCGTTCATATTTTCCCTTGCATATTGGAGTAGTCCTTCCCACGCTTCACGATGACCATTCGAATTAGTCTTGGTAGTTCTTTTCCACATCAAGCCAAGAGTTGGCTCCCACGGGTTTCGTCCAAGAGTTGCTACCAAATCAAAAATAAGTCGAGCCCGGTTTTCTAGTGGGCCTTCAATTACAATCTCGTTCAAAAAACTTGAATCAAAGAGTCCAAATCCCCAATATGACCGACTTGTGATTTCAATACGTAACAGGGAATCATTTGTTACCATCTTCCAAGTTTGTTGGTCAAAGCCAGGTGGCGAAGTCAAGATGGGCGGTTCATGAGCGCCAAAGCATCTCAACAAAGCATCACAGATATCACCGAGATAAAGGCTAGTTTTTCCTTCTGGCCAATTTAGGTGGCGCAATCTGTTCTCATCATCAACCTTCATCTCTGGTTTGCCGTTCTTAACCTGACACCAGAGGTGGGAGTGTGTTGCGTGAATTCCGACCACACCATCTTCCTCCATAGCCCACCCTCTCAAAGTCGTGGGCGCGCCTGTTGCATCATTGTTACTTCGCTTTGATAGTGCTTTTCGGGTGGTATAATTTACTGTAATAGATTAATTTTGGAGATGATTTCTATCGTAAGGCTGAATAAAAGACTCGTTCCGTAGCGCCACCATGGCGAAGAAGACGGACTCGGGGAACAATCGTTCCGCAGCAGCAAAGAAAGCCGCAGCAACTCGAAAGAAGAATGCTGCTGCTAAAGCGAAAGCAGAGGCCGATGCAGCGGCTAAAAGAGCAGCAGCGGCCAAGAAGGCGGCAGCAACTCGCAAGAAGAATGCTGCTGCAAAAGCAAAAGCAGAGGCAGAAGCCGCAGCAGCCGCCAAGAAAGCAGCAGCGGCTAAGAAGGCGGCAGCAACTCGCAAGAAGAATGCTGCTGCAAAAGCAAAAGCAGAGGCAGAAGCCGCAGCAGCCGCCAAGAAAGCAGCAGCAGCCAAGAAAGCAGCAGCCACTCGTGCTAAGAAGAAAGCAGAGGCGGAAGCCGCAGCAGTAGCGGCCAAGAAAGCAGCAACTGCCAAGAAGGCGGCAGCAACTCGTGCTAAGAAGAAAGCAGAAGCCGAAGCCGCCGAAAAAGCAGCCAAGCGAAAAGCCGCTGCCAAGAAGGCAGCAGCAACTCGAGCCAAGAAGAAAGCAGAAGCCGAAGCCGCAGCAGCAGCCAAGGCAGCCGCTGCAGAAGCCGCCGCTGCTCTAGAAGCCAAGCGAAGGCCAGGATTAGTATTGGCTGTCGACCAGATTGATTCCAAAGTATCCAATAAGTTGCGCAACCGCGCAAAAACCTCTACAGCAGCATCTCACATCGCTGCTAAAGATGATGCTTCCAAGATTATGAAGAAGGGCGTAAAAGCCAGTAGAGGTGCAAAAAGCACTGCCGATAAGAGAAAGAAGGCATTTCACAAGCGCTGGCTAGATGGTGCAAACGCACAAACTGTTGAAGAGTTCTCTTGGGTTAGAGAATTCACTTCTTGATAACTACAAATCACTCAATGTCGCCAAATAGGTCGACTTCTTGTGCTCTACGATAGACTTCTCTTAGAGTTTGGTCAGTGATATCTAGGTAAACTCGTGTACTACTGATGTCAGCGTGACCTAGTAATCTCTGAATGCTTACAATGTCAGCCCCACGCTCAAGCAAGCCTGTTGCAAAATTATGACGCAATGTGTGAGGGGTTAATCGACTTCTCAATATTCCAGCATCATCAGCCAATGAATCCATCATTTTCTGAACATTTCTTTGAGTTAGGCGATGTCCGCGACTGTTGAGGAATAGTGCTTTTTCATCTTTTGTGAACGTCGAAGACCTGTGTCGTAACCATTTTTCGAGAATTTCCTTGCTCCTTTTGGTGAACAGCACCCGACGGTCTTTGTCACCCTTCCCTGACCACACATTTGCTGACATATCTTGATAATCAATATCTATGCAATCAAGCCCACATAGTTCACCCACTCGTAGCCCAGTCTCAAGGAGCACAACTACAATCACTTCGGCGAGAGGATTTTCTGATTGGCGGCAAACTTGGATTAATTTGCCAAGTTCTTGATGTGTTAATGTTCTAGGTAATCTTTTACTTCTCTGTGGCCTAATAACCCAGTCAGGTACTGTGTGACCTAGCCACTTGAGTAGGTGAGAGATGGCCGCTAATCTAGCGTTTATGGTCGATGGTTTGAGATGTGAAATCGATTGAATCCAGAGATCCAACCTCCCATTGTTTGGGTCAATATGACCAACACCCTCAATCATTGACATACTCTCAACCTCATCAGGACTGAGTTGACCTTGATTTGGAATCGAAGTTGAGAGAAACTTTCTTGCTGCAATGAAGTAGGAACGAGAAGTATGTTCACTTTTCTTTTCTGCTTTCAATTGTTGTTCATAACAGGACAATAACGGCATATCTTTCAGACGAGTAAGACGAGTTGGAAGAGTGAAACCATGACCGACTATATCATCGCTGAAACGCTCAAGATATTGACGCGTTCCTGCATCCGCCCATGGTTGCCCATTTTCCTCTTCTTTTTGTGACATTGTTACCTCTCTTCATCGTCAGTGCCACCGAGGTGACACCCATTCCCATCCCCTTACAGGGAAGAGAGGTTGATTCACTCACGATTATCAATGCTTCGCGGGTTGAGTGGTATTATCCGTCCAACGTGCATTGAATCGAGAATAGCCACTTAGTAGGAATCTTCGCTAAACTCAATTGTTGAAGGGTTGACATTATTGTTGTCGACAGAATGTGAAACCCATTGTGCTAATTGTTGGTGAATCTTGTCAATTTCACCATAACAAATAATCTCGTCACCTCGCCGCAAGAGGAATGTTCGTCTTGGCTTCCAGATATGCATTCCCTCGCGAGCAACAGCGAATACAAATTGTTCATTAACATCCGTAAAAACGTCACCAATTTGTTTTCCACTGAGAATTGGATGCCGACTGATGTTTACACTAACAACACCGTGACCGGGTCGACTACGCAAAAGTTGGTCTAAACCAACATTACTGAAACCTTGATGCTTGATGCAATGTTCAATGATTGCACCCGCCACATTGATGCCAGTGGCTCCTTCAATTCCTTCTAATCCAGGACTTGAATTAACTTCCAAAACCAATGGGCCACGCTCACTTTCCAGTAAATCAACGCCAGCAACATCAAGATTCAACAAGCGAGCAGCACGTCGCGCAACGTCTGCATATTCATCTGGCAAATCTATTTTTTCAACAGTTCCGTTGAGATGAAAATTTGATCTAAACTCACGACCTCGAGCGCGTCTTCGCATGGCAGCAATGACTTTTCCTCCCACGACAATAACTCGGACATCTCGCCCGTGACTTTCTTCGATGTACTCTTGCACAAGGACATGGTGTCCCTCTGAGAGAAGTTTGTATGTCAGTTCTCTAGCCCGGTCTTCACTATGCACTAGGAAAACTCCACTACCTTGGGTGCCCTCACTAACCTTCACTACTACTGGCATTCCACCTACCTTAGACAGTGCTCCTTCAACATCCTGCCATGTTCTAATATGACAGGTGGTGGGTACAGGAATGCGATTTTTTGTGAGTAGTTGAGTTGCATGTAATTTGTCTCTACTATGGCTAATTCCCTCACTACTATTCGCTACATAGACACCCAATCTCTCAAATTGTCTGATTAATGCAACCCCATGATGCGTAATTGAATATCCAATTCTTGGAATTACAGCATCGACTTCGACAGGCCAGCCAGCATTTAGAATCCTTGGCGTTTCATTCCCAACAGTGATGCTGAGACGCATTGGGTCAAGGATTTCAACATAGCAATCCTGCTTTTCGGCTTCTTCAAGAAGGCGCCGAGTACTGTACAGTCTCGGGCCGCGGGATAAAATGGCCAACCGGACAGTCATGGTATTCCCGGGTTACCTCACCATTTTTGAGTCCTGTGGGTCTTCATTTTCACGCATTTTCATTTTTTTTAGATGCTGAAGTTGTATTTTCCACTCGATATCTAACAATTTCAATGAGGCCTATCCTTTCATAATCAGGGAGGCAGTGCCGCCTTCATGCAAGCAGGTCCATCCGGTCCTCCGAGTGCCGGACCAACAGGTCCACCAAGCGTCGGCCCATCCGGGCCGCCCAGTTCAAAACCATCTGGTCCACCTAGTTCTAGACCCAAGGGTCCGCCAAGACGGTCTGTGTCTTCTTCTCTCTCATCTAGCGAAGAGATGGACGAAGGGGCTTTTGAGAAATTGGCTGAACAAAATGTCGTCCGACAAGCCGAGATTGACCGCCGAGAAAAGGTGGGAGGCTTAAGGAAAATTAAGAATGATAAGCGAAACAATGTAATCTTGTTATTGTTGTTAGTTGCAGTATTTGGTGGTATTGCGTTGTGGCCTTTCAGTCAAGGTGACGTTTCTAACAACCCCCATGAATTTAGTCAAGAGGTCGATATTCTAAATCGTAATGACCCCTCTCATCCAGCCGCTTGGGAAGAACAAGATATTGAGTTGATGAGTAATAAAATATGGGACGGAAACGATGAGTTTTCAGGCTCGTTCCAGCACGATTTGAATCTCCCAGGAATTCCAATTGAACTTAGTGGAATTACTACAATACCAGTTGATGTAAAGTTGGTAAGTTATCGTGTTGATGGCGCAAATACTGGTTTCAGGATCGCTCTTTTCCCAACAACTTGTGACACCATGCAAGGACAAACCATTGAGTCTCTTCCAGATCAATACAAGTATGGTTCTATAACACCGATGATTATAGGTATGGAAGTTTCAGTTTCTTTTGAAGTTCCAGCGGGTAAATATTGCCTAGTCTTTGAATACGAAACTCCTCCAGAGGTTCAGGGATTCAGAGCAACAATTGATGCTGAAGTAACACCTCATTGGAATCAACCTATATGCGCGCCATTGGCCGCCATTTCTTTCATTCTAGCAATATTCGCAGGAGTTGGTGCCCACAAGGCAGGCAAGGCTTGGAAGAAAGTCGCCCAACCCGATTCACCTGACAAGAAGAGCACCGAAGAAGAAGTACTTGACCAGGCAGAGGAAGAGCGAGGAGCGATGTCTGAACTTGGAGAACCCGGTGAGGGTGGGGATGATGATGCCAAACTAAGTGGCCACGCTGACTCAACACCACAAGTTGAGGAACCTGTTCCAACCTCTGAACCTCAAGTTACACAGGAAGCAGTATCAGAAGTTGGGGAACCAGCACCTGCTCAACCAGTTTACACTGATGAGGAATTACGCGCTTTAGGATGGACTGACCAACAGATTGAGTGGCAGCGTCAAGCAGAGCAAATGCAGTAACCATAATCTTCGTTTTGAGATTTTTAACCCGTGCGTAGCACGGATTTTAGCATTCCCAAAGAAATTTTTGTCAATGTAAAATCGTATGTGCACCCTGCTAAATACCGAAGGGGTTGAAAGCCCTAAGTGGCCCCAATGTGATTGGGTCACAGAATGGTCGACGATTCTAATCCAACTGCAGCGCAACTAGTTGCGCTCAAAGTTGCAGATCTGAAATCAATGTGCAAAGATGCTGGATTGAAGGTTTCTGGACGTAAAGAGGAGTTAATTGACCGACTCTTGGAATCTTATGCATCGGATGATGAAGAAGAAATCTTGCTACTTGAGGAAGATGGAACTGAACCTAGTTACCAACCAACCGAAGAAGAAGAGGTTAGTCAAAAAACAGCCGAAGAGGTCGCTGAAATTGAGGAAGAAGTTGTTGAGGCTGATGTCTATGTTGCAGAACTAGAAGATGAACCTGATGACGACCTTTTCATCGCAGAAGAAGAAGATGAAATTTTTGAAGCCGAACTGTTTGAGGCAGAATTAATTGAGGAAGAACAGTATGAACCCGCTCCTCTACCTTCTAGCCGTCCAAACCGTCTCGCAGGGGGTTCCTTCATTGGGACTCTAACTAGTAAATCCACGATTGCAACCCTGTTAGTAATTCTAGTTATTGCAGGTGGTGGATATTGGTGGTGGACCAATAATCTAGACCCATTTATTGCCGAGCCAATTGAGTATGGTGATGAGATGAACTTTGCAATCTCTAGTGGGTCATTTGATGTTGAAGGTGAAGAAATGGTGCGCGAATTAGACAACCGTCTCAATGGTGCCCTATCTGATGTGTGTGAGGAATTCAAAGTCGATTTCACGGGTACAGGGAATATAGCGGTAGCCAAAGGTGGGAAATCTGAATTGCTAAATCCGTCCGATTCAAACTTAGTTGGAGTTGTGCAAGCAAGAGATGCATATGGCTTAACTTTCTTAGCAGTTGAACAGGAGTTGAATCATCAACTTTCAGCCACCGTATCTTCAAAAACATGGCTTGGAGATCAGACAGACAACATGTGTTCTGTGCCTGTCGGGCCGATTTCAGGATATTCATTTGCCCAGAATTCAAAGTCTTGGACAGAGTTAACCAGCAAGGCTTTGTTGAGTACTCATAGTTCAGTAACTCTTGACAATCAAGGTGAACTAACTTCGGTAGAAGCACTTTCCTATGGGGTGCCTGATGATACTCTGTCTGACTTGATGCCAGAACTTCTCCTACCACTGAAACCAGTAGAACTTACACCAATATTTGGCAACTCTCTACTTGAAGAAGGACAGACCGGAACTAGTGGCAACTGGCGCTGGGAGGTTGGAAGTGTAATCTCGGTTGGCAATGAAATGGGCCTTCAAGTCAACATGGCACACACAGAAGTTGAGGGGTGTGTAGGGCGAGCAAATATGGTTCTGTACATTGTCCCTTCTTCTCCTTGGGCGGTGCAACAGCAAGTTGACATACGTCTTGAGAAGAGCCGTTATGATTCACCAGATTGTGGGGTTTTGACCGAATACCTACTTGATAGGGCACTTCCAGAAGGTTCAGTTAGTTTGCAGTATACGCTTGTGCGAACAAGTGATTCCAGCGGTGAAGGGATGATTGATTGGCAATCATCCTATGGTAACCGGCCAGGAGATAATTCTGGAGCACTTTCAGGAAATGAGAACTGGGGTAGCGGTGGGCTCCACATGCCAGACCGCAGTGACGATAGGTCATGGCCGCTTGAACAGGCGATAGCCTGTATCATCAATCAGACAATACAGGCTGAAGAGGCATCAGCAGCTTTGGCTTCTGGAGGATATGTCTTCCGCGCAACTGATGATAGAAGTCATGGTTTAACCGAATGGAATGTTAGTTGGGTTGACGATAACGATGCTGGATGGGTTCGGGTTGAAGAGCGAACTGATAATTGTTCAGTTCTTGACAAGGCTTCAATTGGTGGTGAAGATAAACCTGCACATCGCCGAGAAAGTATCCCCACTACTGCCAGCCTCCAACAAGTTGAACAGAGAATAATTGACCCAAATCGTTACCCAATTCTTGCAAACGATATCGCCCAAAGTGGGGTAATATCTGATGACACATCAATCGGATATCTGCTAACAGTTCCACCAGAAGCAAGTGACCTTCTTGACCTAATTGATGGGTTACAAGAGGGGTCTGTCATGGTATTTGGACAGCGAGAATGGACTGAAAGTGGGATGGACCACACACTTTCATACGCGATTGATGGGGAGACCGGCAGGTTGGCAGGGTGGGTCAAAACCTCCACTAACTCCTAGAATCCACAGACAAGCCCAATTCCTGGTAATAACTAGGAACACCGATTATTGAAAGAGAATTTTGATTCATTCACCTGTCATTTATCCGGTTTATAGAAATAAGAAAGGGTCAGAACCACGGAGATAAATAGAAGAGTCAATCCGATAAAAATGTAGTTCATACCATGGGTTGTTGGCGTTTTTTCGTTGTTGAGTTCAGATGAGTTATTGGAATTATTCAAGTCACCTAAATCACCATCATTATCTGTTGATTCATCATTTGTTGTTTCTTCATCTAGTTCCTCCTCAATTTCCTCTTCAGGCTCTTCAACTTCAATAATTTCTGGAATAATTTCAATCAATTGACTTGTGTAAACCAATGTCTTATCGGTTCTAGAGCCTTTTTCGCTCATATTAGTAAGGTGCCATGATGAAGTGATCACATCGTTTTCTTCTTTGTGAATAGAATTCAAAGAGATATAATCAGCGCGGATGGAATCATCAATCCATTCGATTGTTCCGTTTTTGTTAATTTTCATTAGGTACCCTGAGGCACGAGAATCGTTACTGGTTAGAAAAACCTCATCAGAAATAGAAATGTTGCAAGTAATATCGGGACAAAAATGTCCGCCCAAAAGAACAGCGCCATCACTTAGGATTAATGCGCCTCCAACGGTTAAATTACTAGGCAGAGAAAAATTCATCATTATGTATGAATTGTTTTCATCATCATTCACCGTTAGATAGTATTCAGTTATTGTTGGGTCATCTGAACCTAACACACCCAAAGTATCGTTGAGTTGAAAGCCATTTATTTTTAACAAAGATGTTCTAGATTTATTTTCAAGCGATTTGCTATCGATATAGGTAATCCAACTATCTTCATTATTACTTCGCTGAGAATTCATATGTTTTCCATTAGTCATATTTCTATTGATTAAAAAAAGATGAAATTCAGGATCATTCATGTGAAGTTGACCAGGAGGGTCATCTTCTTGATGTTCCCTATGACACCTTTGAAAACTCTGGTCAAGTATGGAAAAATTACCGGGCTCAATATTTCCTCTGGGTGAGTTATCAGAATATACAGAAGCTAGAACTGATACCAAAATGTTTCCTTGGTCATCAATAATCATGTTTCTGAAATTATCAGTACAGGGACTTGAAATAGCAATTTGTTTTCGCAGAATGCCATCAGTTTTGTTTAATTCAAAAATCAAAATATCAGCGTAACCTCCTCCATGTTTGAATAATCCTCCAGTTAAATTTAGAATCATCTTTCCCTCTCCATATAATGATGAAGAATCACTCTTCATATAAAGGGAATCAATGATTAAACCAATAATAATTGGATTTCCTTCGGGTGATAAACCTAGTTTACTAATTGTAAAGGAAGTATATTCCGGAATATTTAAGAAATTGAGATCTATTAATTTAAACCAGTTCAATCCACCATGAGACGCATTGATAGATATAACTATAGATTTTTTATATGAACCGTCTGTATCCGTTTTGAAAGCTTCTTCATTTATGAAAAGTGTAAAGTCAGAATCACAGCCTATAGAGAGAATGCTGATTAGAATATCACCCTCTTCGTTGATGCCAAAATTTAGGGGAGAGAGAATAGACCTTAAACCTGAATTGCTTATTTGCAATACTGCACAAGTCATGTGTGTACGCCATACTTCATTATCGTCTGAATCTAGAGCGGAAATTCCTGTTACATGTTTATGTTCTAACTGGCCATCAAATTCGTGCCAAAGAATATACTTAGTACCATTTGGCATCACGATAACACTTGAAATCTCAACTGATGAATTATTGTATTTCGGATAGTATGTTGAGTGTTCAATTTGATGATTTTTCCTTTCACTTTCATCAGAATTTTCTCCGACCACAACCATATTCGTCAAAAGTAAAATTGTAACAATGAAAAGTACAAGAGGCCATGACTTTTCTATCTTCATTCAATCACCATGTTCCATCTTCAAACCACGATTATCTTCCCGGATTGAGTTGTATTCCAATAATAGTGATATGATGCAGGTCCCGAACCAGTCCCGTTATTTGATCCGACTGCATTAGTTTCTATAATTTCATGGTCAAATGTAACGCTCAGATTAATTTGATAGATAGGCGCTCCTCGAGAAAATGAAGTGGATGAGATATTGTTGTATGAAAATAGAGGTTCTTTCCCTCCGCCAATTAATATATCAGAAATTACCCAATCGCAGCGAGAACGACTCTGAGAATTACTTGGAGGCAGATTATTGGTTGAATGTTCTGGCCCACCTTCTGCACAAGTATGGTTTGTCGTCGAATGTAATAAATGAACAAAACTGTTCCCATTCCAAATCGAGATGTTCAAAGCGACTGAAGCATTTAGGTGAAAATGATGATTTGTAGGTTCTAATGTAAGACAATTATCATCTGAATCCTCATGTACTTGAATTAGAAAAATTAATTCACTTGAGTAATTATTTGTAAAATTACTAGTATCATTTGCTTTTCCAACAAGCAACCCGAAAGGCGTTGGTATATTTGAAGATCGATTACTAATTGATGTTGTAGCATTTGAGCATTTTGTTCCGTTTGAAATATTTTGGTTCGTTGTGTTGTGAATGTTAAATCCAGCTATCACTGTATAATTCCGGTCGTAACTATGGTAATTTGTAGGAGTCCCATTTAATGACACATCATGAATTCCGTTTTGCACACTATCAAGGAACCAAAAATCATTGAAAATCGCATGTGTTCCTCCAAGTGTAGGTTCATGAGCGATTCCTCCATAAACCATTCGTGCCCATCTACCAAGACTAATTGTGTTGTAAGAGGATGCATTTGTATCAAGCAGTGGGAAGGGATTTACGACTAACCATGGCGCTATACTGTTATCTCCCATTGTGTCATTTATAGGATGATAAAATCCAGAATTGAGGTCTTCAATACTACCATTCCCCAACGCTCCGAATGCTTCAAATCCCATTTCTGAATGTTGAAAAATACCCAAATTATCTGATGTAAAGTCATCCCCAAAAGCTTGCCGCATTCTAATTCCATTATACGTGGAATTGCTACTCAAATCAGCATAAATTGGGTAAAGGCATTGAGTACCCCAATTCGATTGGAAATACAAACCAGCCGGTGAAGATGAAAAATCCCATCCAGCAACCTCAAAAATGCCCGAACAGTTTGCGTTTGTACGAAAAGCATGAGTGCCAGATACTATTGATGAGCAAGTTGAGAGATTCTTTAGTGAGGTAGAAGTGTTATATGCAGGGCAAACAAGATAGGCTCCAGTTTTAGACCCATGGAATGTTAAGAAAATGGTTCCATTTCCATTTTCTTCACCGGATTCAAAAACAATATTTCCTGTATCTAGGTTGATTATCCCGTACTTTGACAGATCATCAACATAAAGATCTAATGAACATGAACTGATAATACCGGAATAACTTCCAGTGTCATTGTCATAATCGTAGTTGTATCTCACGTCAGATTCTGATTCACAATTGGTGCTGCCTAAAGCACTAGCCTGAGCAGATCCAGTTTCAATCAATATATTGTTAATTGGAAAAAAAAATAATGATAATAAAATACAGAGGCTTGTCCTTAACACCGCCTGCATGTTATTTCTAAGGGTGTAATTCTATATATGAACTAATTGCCGGACGTTGAAACATCGTCAATTTAAATCAACTAGTTCATTATCTTATTAGAACTCATTTTGAAAACAAAAAAAATATTGGCGTTGGCGATTCTGAAAACGCCTCAAATTCGTTACCAACCAATGACTCCCTCCCGTCACCCTCAAGAGTGTTTGAGCCGCCGCTAACCTACGGTGCTATGATGCGAGACGGTGACGATTCAATTCCCGATGCCCAACCAGCACCGATGGTCATTGATGTTGAATTTGAGGAGCAAGAGGTACAAATCCCCCAGTCTAGAGAGTTTGGTCAAGCCGAGATTCGTGAACCGTTGGACCTTCCTAGGGCTGGGCCAACACCCGATGGACGTGCACGCGTTGTGACAGTCATCAATCAGAAAGGAGGGGTAGCAAAAACCACCACAGTCATCAACGTGGCTGCTCATTTAGCAATTCAAGGAGTAAAGGTGTTGGTTGTTGATTGTGATTCTCAAGGCAATTGTGCTACCGGATTTGGGATTGATAAATCAAGAATCAGGTATGGCACTAGAACTCTAATGCTAACTCCCGAAGATTCAATCCGCGCTCGACATGCAACTGGTGTTGAAAATCTCCATCTAATTGTTGCAGACCGTCAACTGGTTGGAATTGAGGAAGAACTGATTTCACAACTTGGTAGAGAAAGAAGGCTTGCTGAGGGTTTGGAGGCACTTCTTCCACATTACGATTTGATTTTGATAGACACTCCACCTTCACTCGGGCTTGTTAGCATCAATGCACTAGTTGCTTCTGATGCAGTTGTCATCCCAGTTCAAACGGAGTATTTCGCATTAGAGGGTTTAGCCCTTCTTGCCTCAACGATTCGTGAAATCCGCCACCGCCTCAATCCTCGGCTAGGTGTTGATGCAGTGTTGATGACAATGCACGCTCCAACTTTGCTCAATGGACAAGTGGCTGCTCAAGTGAGAGAGACATTCCCAGACCTAGTTGTAGACCCACCAATCAGGAGGAACATTCGATTGGCAGAAGCGCCGAGCCATGGGACGCCGATTCATATTCACGCCCCGAAAAGTGCTGGTGGTCAGGATTATCTAAACCTGTCAAATGCATTAATGAAAGTATGGGGATTTGGTGAAAAAGATGAGTAAAACCCCCAAAAAAGGTGATTCCAAGAAAGGCTTGGGTAGAGGATTGGGTGACCTACTCGCTCAACATGATACTGATTTACCGTTTCTTGGTGCATACGGGGCTGCATCTGGTGAACACGAGCATGGTTTGCCAGCATCTGCTGGTGAAGATGATTCGAAACAGTTGTTATCTGCTATTGAGAGATTCCTAAGAACTACTCTGAAAGAAGCAGAAGTTGAAGCGGATGGAGATGAAGTTTCAGTCGCTGGATTCATGACTGCTGAAATCAGAAAAGAAGGTGGTATCTCATTTACAATAAATGGTTCAAACCTGCCTCTAGTACCTTCTGACTTAGCGGCTCCAGGTATGATTGCTGGCAAACTTACTGATGACAGAACTAGCGCAGAAGTCGCAATGTTGCAGTGGGGGATTGAATCACGACGTCTGCTAAGCAGATTGTGTGAACACCATCTGCTTACTCTATGAAATCGGAAATTTCATCCAGCGCTTTGCGCTGAAGATTTGGGACTTCAGCATCATCAGCAGGGTAACCAACAGGCATCAATAACATCGCTTTTTCGTGTTCGGCTCGTCCCAATATTTCTCCTAGGAAACCCATTGGTGAGGGCGTGTGGGTGAGTGTTACTAACCCCATATTATGGACTGCTGTGATGAACATCCCTGCAGCTATCCCGCACGACTCTTGAGAGTAATAAGTGGGTGACCACTCTCCATTTTCTCTTTTTCTTTGGGTGTGGCGAAACAGTACTACTACCCATGGCGCATTGGTAATATGTTCTTTCACATGGTCTGTGCCTAAAGGTGTCAACACTTCTTGCCATTCTTCCGGTATTTTCTCTTCGTAGAATCGTTTCTCTTCAATTTCGGCAGCGTCTCGGATTATTGCTTTCAAGTCTGGATTTGATATTGCTACAAATGTCCAAGGTTGCAGGTGGGCACCTGATGGTGCGGTACTCGCGGCGATGATTGCATTCTCAATCAATGAGCGGGAAACCGAACGGGTTGAGAAATTACGAGTTGTTCGTCGTTTATCCATCATCTCAAGAAATTCAGAAGAACGCGCTTCCATTTCACCTTTGGAGAGTTCATGAAACTCTAGGGGCACGAATCCCTCTTGGCGCTCGGGCATAACTTGGCCGGAGCACTCATCAGACATCAACGGTTCTAATCGTTGCTTCCACAGTTGGAACAAGCAAGCGAGCCCATTGGGTCCCATGCTGGTAATACAACTGGCTTGGTATCTAGTGCCTTTAGCATGGCTTCTGTGAGATATGATTTCGGTGCTGCAATCTCAAACATATATTGGTCAAACCAAGAATCATTCATTGTGTAATATCCATCTTCACCGGAATTCTTTGCCCCCCATGAATTTTCAACACGCCACTTGCGAATACCGTTCTTATCTACATCAACACCGGTGAACAGCATTGCGTGAGTCATCAGCGAATGATGATAGTCCAATCTGTTCTTTTTGTCTAGTCCGAACTCAATTCCATACATCTCTTCGAACTCAAACAGTTTAGCATCCCAAATCCCGAGTTTGCGGTGCATGTGTTTGCCGACATCACAACCCATCCAAACGGTGGTGCCATCTTCCAATAATTTTCTAGTTACAGTTTTCATTTCTTCAATTGAAATATTCAGATACTCAACAGGCGGTCCACCGACCACATTTTGCAGGAAATCAACGGTGTATGTTTGCATCAATTCGTTTCTTGGGTCGTTTACCAGACAGACATAATCATTGTAATCAATAGTTACGAATTCTTCTAAGAATTCATGCGGCGTCATAGTTCCCCGAGTATGGTGATCGTTGTCTTTGTCCCTCCATGACCATTCAAACTCTGTAGGAGGAGTTCCGAGGTGAATGCACAGCAGTCTCCAAACGTCCTCCATTCGTTTATTTTTGTGCGCTCTAGCCTCAGCCTCTGAGCCACCATCATCAATCATTTTTCGGATTTCACTTGCAATTGAGCGCACGAGTAGGCGCAAGTTAGCATTCATCCAGCGAGTTGAGGAAGATGATTGAGATTCAGGGTAAGCAGATTTTGGCACCATTCCATGCTTGTTGATGACATTAATCGCCATGTTCCACTGGCCACCATCCTCACTTGGATTATCAAGAATAAATCCAATCGTCCGGTCATCTAAGTCACGGTCTGAGGTGACAATCATTGCTTCCAAATTGTGGTTCGCCCGTTCAAATTTGTCCCAAAAATGTACAAATGCTTGGCTAAACTCAAATTCTTTGACATTCATTTTTTCCATAGCACCTGGCCGCATCAAATTCAATACAGCAAATAGCCAACAGCGCCCACTGGCTTTTTGATTGGTTACTTTCCATTCATCAATCTTGGTTGAGAAGGTAAAATCTGTGGAGGCAACAACTTCACGAGAAAGTGCAATATCCTGAACCGTAGTTTGGGTCACTGCATTTTGAACTATTCTTGCATCTTTGTCAGCAGAGAACTCTTTTCTCAATCTATTGATTTCCTTAATCGTCATTTCACCGGTCATTGTAACAACCTCGCCCAACCCCACGGTAACTCGGTCAGGTCTAAGTGATTACTACTCTGAAAGTAAAATCAATTGTTACAGATTCTTCAATTATTCAGTCTTCGCACTGCAATAGCCATCATACCAAGAACGCTGATGGTTGCAATAGTTGTGAGTCCAGGCAAACCGTCACTATCATCATCACAACCGTCACCTCCAGACTCAAGACCAGCAACCCAGCAGTCTGACCAAACTTTTCCGCCCCATCCAGTTTCAGGGTAAGTGCTTGAATTTCCATCTGAATACTCTAGTGTGATACGATAATTCACGTACGAGTGGTCATTAGCAGGAGTCATCGTAGTAACCCAAGATTCTCCACCATCAGAAGAAGCCAAATCTTCAGGTACAGGAGCATCGCAAACACCACTATTGAGACAAACCTGCCAAATCCAAGAAACGCTGGTACCATTGTTAGCAGCATTCTCATCCAGTGTTACAGTAATTTCGAATTCTACACCATCACTTGATTGAGATGGGGTGCTTATAGCAGCGATAGGTGTGCCCTCGATGTCTAAATTTTTGTTGACACCTCCTACATCTGCAGAAACCACAGGCGCCAATAGAAGTAGGCAAAGAACGAGCGCCAACCCTCGCTTCATGGTTAAACGGGGAACCTCCTCCTTCATCAAACCTCATGTTATTGGTTCAACAATTTCACAGTTCTAATTCCCACAATTCATCTCCAACATGATGAATTGATTTCACAGCTTTACCAGATGTTGCTTTAATCATATCTGCAGCATTCATTGTTGCCCACCCAATCGCTAACGGCTTGCTATGTTCTTGGTCGCGAATCCAAATCAGGTCTCCTTCAATTATTGATTCACAGGCGGAATGAATCCCTGCTGCCATGCAATCAGCACCATTCAGCAAAAACGGAATTGCACCATGGTCAACCTCACACCATTTTTTTTCAGGAGACCAAGCCAAACACCCGCGTAGTGTTGGAAATGCGATTCTTTCTCCTTCATCTTCTGGCAAAACTTCCATTGCTAAAGGTGATTTATTGACAATTAATAGAGACCAAGGACCATACTCGGCTTGCTCAAGAAAAGTAGACGAAAGGTCAACATCAAGGTTTAGTGGTTCACTCAAGCGACCAATCAAACCACGGATTTTTTTGTGCCGCACTGGCTTTCTCTGCTTCAACTTCCAATCCTTTGCCACGTCCTCCCCATGGCCTCATCAGACATCAACCCTGTGATTGGAAACATTTACTGAATAAATTCCAATATATCCATGACCTCATGATTGTGGCCCCAGGTCAATTTCCCCGGTTTATCGAAATAATAGTATTTGGTCATGAACTGAGCAGGTGCGTGCGTGTTCTGACCGTGTGCAGGCCAACGTGGATTTGGTTCATCCCACTCTATGACAATCTTAACACTCCAACCAGGTGATGCAGTGCAACATCGTGCAGGTTTGTTATCAACTAATACGCGAATCCATTCCCAATCATTGTATTCCACTCCTTTGCTACCATCAAAGCCGTCGCCGTGGTTGTCTGGAATTATATTTTCAGTTAGTGGCCTTACAGGTACATCACTCCAATACACATGGCCATCAAACTCGTATAGATGCGGGTGAAGAGCCACGACTGTGTATTCATGCATTTTAACAGGAATAAAATGCCCAATCGGAATTTTACCACCCCCATCGATAAGTCTCTGTAAAGCAAGTTCGACTGTTTTCTTTGTAAAATTGGAATTGGTTCTCCCTGTTCTCAAGTTCTCAATGTTGACCTTGTTGTTATTGGCAGAGTAAATTTTGTACAGAGATTTCCCTGTATATGAGTGGTGGATTTTCTTTTGCTTTTGAGCATCCTTTGCTTTTGCCACAAGAGAACTCCAGAATTCATTTTTATCAATTTTCAAGTTATTTGTTCCACTTCTTAATTTGGCTAACATATCCCTTTTTATTTCGATATCGTCATCAATTTTTGTACGCTTTGCTGATAATGAATTGATATCAGTTTCAATACGTTTAATTTTCTGTTGATGTTTATTTACACTAGACGATTTTGTGTAATCGCGTAGCATCTGCTTAATCATTCCACTACGATTGCCGCTGGGGATTTGCTCCCAAAGCGCAAGCGAGTCATCATCCAAATACAAGTTAACTTTCTTACCCATGTGGGTATATGATAATGGGGTCATATAAAAACCCATGGGGTACACGAACATTCAGAACCTAGTTTCTTTTCCACATTTCATGAACGGCGCATGGGGGGTTAGGAGAAATTACCATGCCCATGCAAAAGAGATGGGGGGTGTAGCACCTTCAACTCCCAAGTTTTTCTTCATGCCTCCGATAGCAATAGTTGAGGCCGATGAAGGTGGTAGCGTTGACATCGCATTAGGAAACTCAGCAAATCAAATTGAACATGAGGTAGAGTTGGTTGTAAAAATTGGTGAAAATTTTGAGCCTGTAATGATGGCTGTGGGGTGTGATACCACTGACCGCACCGTTCAAGCAATTGCGAAATCAAAGGGGACTTCTTGGATCGAAGCCAAAGGATTTCCTGGTGCTGCAGTTGTAGGTGGATGGATTCCTTACCTCGATGGGGATTACAACATCAGTCTTTCAGTGAATGGAAATGTAAGACAGGACTCTAATACCTCATTGATGATTCACTCAGTTAACACTTTGATTTCAGCCCTCAAAGAGGAAGGCAATCTTTCAGAAGGTGATTTGATTTTTACCGGTACGCCAGCAGGAGTCGGTTCTCTAAATCCCGGTGATACAGTTTCAGCATGGATGCAAAATAAAGCCGGCGAAATCATCAGTCAGTTTTCCGGAATTTGTAAATGAACCATAACGGAATTTTGTTCCAATTCCCAAAGGTCAGCAGTTGACACTAACTAGTAATCCCGATGGGGAAATGGGCAGGAGTCGTATTTTGTAAGCGGATTAGTAATGCAGGCTTATGGCGGTACAGACTCGTGAATGTTGAGAGTTTCACGGGCCTTTTCTGGGTCATCAACACTGAACACCAATTCGGTATCTCCTCTGTACTTAGAGAGAATGTAAATTGATCTAATATTCACACCTCCATCAGCTAGCCGTCGAGAAAATTGTGCGAGAACCCCAGGCTCATCAGGCATCACCATTTTGAGAAGTTCTGAAACGGTGTAGTTGATACCCATCTTGTCAAGTAATGCCTTGGTTTGAGGCACCTGCTTGGTAACCAGTGCAACGTTTGGCGCGACTCTCCCTATTGCACAAATTGTTTCAATATTGATATTTGCTTCTGCTAATGCTTCGGTAACTGTTGCTAATGACCCGGGCACATCGGGTAGTTCCATACTGATTTCCATCATCGCTTTCGTCCTCATTAGTGGCGTCTATTACTGATTATATAACCCCCAACGGCTGAACTACTAGTTAATCGCGGCTTTCAAATAAGGGAAGCAGGTCGGCCGCATCCCTGAGGGATGATAATGGCACACTGGCATGGTATCTCAAGACGCAAGCCGACTGGCGGTCGCTTGAAGCGACCAAATCGCTACCGCGGCAAGCGCCGAACCGAAATTGCATCCGAGAAACAATTCGCATCAATTGGCGAACCAGTTCGCAAAGTATACCGAAAGCGCTCAGGCCTTCAAACAGTTCGTATTCTAACTGACAACGTTGTCAACGTTAACGACCCAAAGAAAGGGGTCACCAAGAAAGCTAACATGGTTACTGTAGTCGAAAGCCCTGCAGATGTCAACTATGTTCGCCGAAATATTGTCACTAAGGGAGCAGTTGTAGATACTGATGCTGGAAAAGTTCGACTCACATCCCGCCCAGGTAAGGATGGCGTTCTAAACGGCGTCCTAATTGACGAGTGATTTTCCCGTAGCCCTGATAGGGTACGAGTTCCCCGACAAAAGTTGAGGGAGAGCCATGACCGACCATAATCCTGACCGAATTGTACTTTGGCCGGGATACTTCAATTCCAAACTTTCTCGCAAACAAGGTCGCCGAGTCTCGAAAGAATCAGCAGTCTTGGACCCAACTCTTGACACCCTCGCTTTAGCGGCAAGAAATGTTGGATTAACCAAGATGAAAAGAGAGGCTGATACTCAGCATCCAAAACGTGCATCACAGAAAGAAGGTCGCCTTTGGCTTTCAAAGAAAGATTTGCAGGCAACTCTTGGTACTACTTCCAAAGAAGCCGTAATGCAGACAATTGGAACCAAGTGGCAAAGCCAGCAACGGGAATTAAAGGAACAAGAGATTGCTGCCAAAAAAGCCGGTCCAAAGACCGGCGACAAGCAAGCCCGTTCACAGAGGAAGCAGGTTAAATCAAAGGGGCCAAGACGCCAAAAAAAGAAAAAATGGAAACTTTGAGACAGTTTCATCCATTTTACTCAACGGTAATTTCAGCTGTTGGCACTGCTCGAATCCAGCCAAATTCATCCACTCCTGCTTGAGTTTGAATTGAGGTAAGCAAATCATACAGTTCTTGAGTCACTGGCCCAACTTGATTATTGCAATAAGATGTACAGACTTCACCATGACAAATTGCACCGATTGGTGAAATCACTGCAGCCGTCCCTGCACAGAAGCATTCGTCAGCCTCTAAGACAAATTGAATATCCACTTTTTCTTCCCTAACTTCGTATCCTTTGTGACGTGCTAAGTCAATAATACTCGCACGAGTTATTCCGGGGAGAATAGTACCGGTAAGTTCAGGTGTGTAGATTATTCCATCCTTCACACAGAAGAAATTGGCCGCCCCAACTTCTTCGATATATCTGTGATGAACAGCGTCCAAATAGATAATTTCAGCAAAGCCATCACTTTTCGCATTCTTACTAGGCATCATTCCAGGTGCATAATTCCCGATTGCCTTGACTGCACCTGAACCACCAGGGGCGGCGCGGTGAAATTCGTCTGAAACTTTCAGTGCAATTGGGTGCATACCTCCTTTGAAGTACGGTCCAACCGGACAAACATAGATCATGAAAGTGTATTCAGGTGAAGGTGCTACTCCAAGAATCGGACCTGTACCCCATAGAACTGGTCGGACATATAGTGCTCCTTTTCCGGTAGGTGGTACCCAACGTGCATTTGCCGCTACAACTTGTTCAATAGCATTGAGAAACATCTCTTCCGGGATTGGTGGCATACCCAATCTTTTCGCGCCATCGGCTAGTCGCTGAGCATTTCGCTCAGGCCGGAACAGAACAATTCCACCATTTACGCCTCGCTGTGCTTTCATTCCCTCAAACAGCCCTTGCCCGTAATTTAGGACTCCAGCGGCTGGTGAAATTGTGATATCACCATAAGGTTCCAATTCACCTTCCTGCCACTGCTCACCTTGTTTACAAGTGGAGCGGTACATCACATCAGTTGGTGTGAAACTAAAGGTCATGGAGTCCCAATCAATTGAAACATCATCACTCATTTTCAATTCCCCTTGCCTGCCCACGGCGGCTCATTCAAACCGCAAGACGAGGACTCGGTTATCAACGGTTACCCTTTTTCGGGTTGCGAGGGTTCTTTGGGCTCTTACCATGTCGGGTGAATTGGATGGTGCTTACAACTGTGCAAAGTTGCGTGGTGCAAGGCTCATACATGGGGAGGGATACTGATTCAGGTCCTGAAACGATGATTGAGTTATGGTGCCGAGCGCGCGAGGGGCATTCAGTTCTATTATTGGTCACAGGAGTTCGACCATGGCTAGAAATTTCGGTGCCTGGAAGGCCAAAAACTCCACCAAACATTGACGATTTATTAGACCAAGTTAGGGCAACAAAAGGTGTCACAAAAATACATCAGCCAGTTGACAAATGGTCTGAAATGGGTGTGAAGCCGCATTGGCGAGTTGAAGTCTCTCAGCCATGGGCTGTTTCAACCGGTCCAAAGGTAAGGGAGCAATTAGAGCGAGATTGGACCGTCACTAGTGCTGACATCCCATTCATTAATCGCTTGTTCATGGACAATGATATCGGCCCACATATTTCTACGGAAGTTGAAGTCTTGTGGGCTAGTTCAGATGTCCCAGATACTTTGTTTGCAGAATTACCTGAATCAAGTAAAGGTGATTCTAGAAGACTTCAGGCTGCGGACAAGATTCGCGAGATTGGCGGTTCTGGGCTTTATCCAGTTGACTTGATAGCAACTTGTGATTTTACAAAAGTTGTACGCTGTGACCCATTCCCAACCCCTTTCGTTTTGATGTCTTTTGACCTAGAGACATCAATTGTTGAAGAGACAATTTTGTGTGCTGCGGCTGTTATTCAGAAAGGAGATGGGGAGCGTGAAATCCGCGAATTTCAAGGTTCTGAAAAAGAAATTCTAGCAGGGCTCAGTAAATTGGTCAGAGAGTTTGACCCTGACATAATTACTGGTTACAACATAGATAATTTTGATTTGCCACGCTTGCAGTCTCGAATGAAATCTAATGCTAATAAGAAAGATTTCTCAAGTGGTGCAGATTTGTTCGGCTGGGGCCGAGTGCCAATCATTGAGAGTGAAGCAAAGCGATTGATTCCCGGCCGGGATTCTAACCGCAGGACTTGGCGGATTCATGGCCGCTGTGTTCTTGACGCATGGTGGCAGGCAAGGATGGTATTACGGCCAAAGAGAGAGACTCTGAAATATGTCTGTAGATTGCTTTGGCCTGAAAACGAAGAATTACACAAGATGGATGTTGATGCATCTCAAATGGATAAAGAATGGGCTGAAAGGCCAGATGTTGTAATGGAATATTGTGTTCAAGATACGATTTTACCACTGGAAATTCTGAAAGAAATTTCCGCTGTCAAGCGAAAAGAAGCAGTAGCGTCTGTAGCAGGAATTCCGTTAGAAGTAGCAATTTCAGGAACCACCTCACAATGGATTGATAGTCTTGTCATTAGAATAGCAGACAGAGAAAATATTGCGGTTCCCAGAACAAATAGAGGCGGCCGTGGCGAGCAAATTGTTGGTGGTTATGTACACGAAGTGGAAGCGGGTGTATCCCGCTGGATTGCCGTACTCGATTTCAAATCAATGTACCCTTCAATCATGATTTCAAACAATATTTGTTATACAACAAGAATTGACAAAACCACTCGCCCTGATGAAGTTCTAGAATCGGGTTTCCACGAATCTCCTCTTGGGGCGAAATTTCTGCCGGTGGAAACACGTCGAGGATTAATTCCTCGTCTCCTTGAAGATTTGATGCAGTTACGAACCGACCACAAATCTGCTCTCAAAGCAGCACAAAATTCAGGCGACAAAGTAGCCGAGCAATTCAATGACGAAATGCAATACGCGGTAAAAATTCTAATGAATTCATTCTACGGCGTTTTTGCTTCCAAGTTCTACCGCTTCACTCACGAAGATTTGGGTTCGTCAATCACCGCATGGGCAAGGTCCAACATCAAGGATATCATCAATCAACTCGATGAAGAAGGCAGCCATGTTGTCTACAGCGATACAGACAGTGTGTTCGTAGAAGCGCCAGTCAAGGAAGGTGCACCCCTAAAGGAGCCCGCAGAAGGTGAAGACCGTACGGCTTGGGACGAGGCATCTAATGCATTAGTCAATTTTGGCGATGAGTTAGCAGATAGGTTCACCAAAGAAGGTGCAGAACTAGAGTTTGAAACAGGGCTCTCATCATTTTTCAGTCACGGGGCCAAAAAACGATATGTCGGACAAGTGATATGGCCAGAACCAAAACTGCTCATACGGGGCTATGAAGTGAGAAGAACCGATTCATTCACCTTACTTACCGATGCCATGACAGGACTTTTTGAGATGATTCTTGATGGTGAATCAGATGCCGCAGTCAATATGTGTATTTCATTGATTAAAAAGGTGAAAGAGGGTAAAGTTGCACCACGCGATTTGGTGATTAGCAAATCTTGCAAAGGAAAAGTTGGGGCGGGAGGGGTAATAGATTTCTCCAGCGCTTATGTTAATCCAGATAGAATGGTTCAGGTTAGGGTTGCTAAACAGCGTATTGCGGCAGGACTTAATTTCACACCGGGGATGAAAGTAGGGTGGTTGGTGACCGATTATAGCCAGAGTCCGATGCAGGTTGCCGCTTGGCTAGAGGATGAAACAGGGGTTGAACAAACTGAATATGACCCTGATTTCTATGTCAATCGTTTGGCTAAAGCCCTTGGCAGAATTACTGAAGCATTTGGCTGGAGTGGTGAGGATTTAATCAAAGGCAACCGACAAGCAAATCTTTTCAGTTTTTGATTCTTTTACTTCCCAAAAAAATCCTCTCCTTTCCTCAGATGCAATCAACAAACAAATCTTTTCAGTTTTTGATTCTTCCACAAATGCCTATTTGGGGTGTGAAAAGTGCTAATAGAAAGCGAATGTAACCTATACTCATTACCGAATGGTTGATGATAGGCCGCCACTCGGTATAACATGATGAAGAGACATAAAGTTAGTTCCAAGGTACTCGTTTTGACATTACTTCTAGCGGCAATCGTTCCTGGTTGCTTAGAAACATTCAGTTCTAATTCTGCACCATCAGCATCTTTTTCGATACAAGAAAGTGGCACTTTGAAGGCAGGTATGTTACTTCATTTTGATGCAACCGCATCTTCGGACCCCGACAGTGATGAACTCACTTACTCATGGAATTTTGGTGATACAAATACTGCCACCGGCGAAACAACATCTCATACATACAGTGCGGAAGGTGATTACACCGTCAAATTATCAGTTTCCGATGGAGATTTTGCTACAGAGAAAAAGATGACTCTGAATATCCTTTCAGAGGATGCGGCAACTCCATTCGCAGAAATCATAACTGCAAAGGATGATGATTGTGATGACGAAACGGCTTCTAGTTCAGGGACCTATATCCTCATTTGGATTTGTGATGACACAATGGATGAAGGGACTAGGGATTGGAACCCTGAAACAACTGTAACTCTAGATGCCAGCGAAAGCGCAGCTGGTAGCGCAGAATCTTGGCTAGTTTCATGGAAGTGGGATCTCAACATTTACATCGATAGTGATGGAGATGGTGACAAGACCAATGATGTGGATGCAGATGGTGAAACCTATTCTTGGACCACACCACCCGGCGAATGGAAGGTACGCCTGACAGTAACAGATGACCAAGGAATGACCTCAACTGAGGAAACTTGGGTATACGTCAACGCGCGGGCAATTTGGAGTGACTTAGAGATTGGTCGTAACAATTCTGCAGATAACCCCCGTCAAGAGTTCACCGTCCCACTAACATATGATTTTGAGAATTCTCAAAAGTTGAACCAATTCAAGACAAGAATCGTGTATCCAAAGCAAGACCCCGGGGTTGGTTGTGGTCAAGCCTGTAATCAAAACAATAGAATGGACCTCTATTTCTACAACGAAACCGATGAAGAAGTCCGTAACAGCAGCGCAAATTCTGATGAGCAACAAACGGATTCAGACTGTTCTTCGGATAATTATTGTTTGACTATGACTTCTAGCACTGGGGATTTCCGAAAACATTTGGATGGAACTTGGTTGGTTCAAATATTCAATAATAAGCAGCATGACGCGGAAATTATAGAAGTTCAGATTATTCTGAAATATAAATGAGGTAATTCGCGTCTCAGTGTCCCTTTTAGGGACCTTATCAAGGAACCTTTAATCTGCGAGTGGTTCAAATAGGGGTGGTCAGTCGGCGGGTCACTCAAAGGAGTGTATATACCATGGGTTCACAATGGGAAGATAAGAGCAAGGATCACTTGAACATAGTTTTCGTAGGTCACGTTGACCACGGAAAATCGACCACAGTAGGGCGATTAATGCTAGATAGCGGGCACATCGAGGCCCACGTTATTGAGAAGTTCGAGAAGGAAGCAGCAGAGCGTGGAAAGGCCGGTTTCGGTTTCGCTTATGTTATGGATGGATTGAAGGAAGAACGCGAACGTGGTATTACCATCGACGTTGCTCACAAAGAATTCTTCACCCCTAATTATTACTTTACAGTCATCGATGCGCCAGGCCACCGTGATTTCGTCAAGAATATGATTACCGGTACCAGCCAAGCAGATGCTGCAGTTCTGAATGTTGCAGCAAACGATGGTGTAAATGCACAAACCAAGGAACACGCTTTCTTGGCTAAGGTTCTTGGTGTCAAGGAATTAATCGTCAACGTCAACAAGATGGATATCTCTGGTGTTGATTGGTCACAAGACAAGTACAACAGTGTTGTTGATGAAGTCAAGGGATTACTCAGAATGGCTGGTTTCAAGCCCGATGATATTCCTTTCGTCCCATGTAGCGCACTTGCGGGTGACAACATATTCAACAAGAGTGACAATACTCCATGGTACTCCGGGCCAACTCTGTTCGAAGCCATTGATGGAGTACAGTTGCCTCCAAAACCAATTGACAAGCCTCTTCGCTTACCAATTCAAGACGTTTACAAGATTGGCGGTATTGGAACAGTTCCAGTCGGTAAGATTGAAACTGGTACCCTAAATGCTGGAAAGACAGTTCAATTCAACCCTTCAGAGAAGAGTGCTGAAGTGAAGTCAATTGAGATGCACCACACAGTTGTCGACAAGGCACAGCCTGGTGACAATGTTGGATTCAACATCCGTGGACTTTCAGCAACTGACATCCGCCGTGGTGACGTAGCTGGATACACAGACAGCCCTCCAATGTACGTTAGACACGATGAGACCTTTGTCGGTCAAATCCAGTTGATGGACATCCCTAAGGCAATCGGCGCTGGCTACACACCTGTGTTCCACGCTCACACTGCACAAGTAGCAGTTCGCTTCGCTGAACTTCTTGAGAAGACCAGCAAAGGCCAGAAGACTCCTAACCCAGACTTCCTAGTAACTGGTGATGCATGTCTAGTACGTTTCGCACCAACCAAGCCAATGGCGATTGAGGAAGCCTCAGTATTCCCTGAATTGTCCCGTTTCGCAATTCGTGACATGGGTAAGACCGTGGCTGCTGGCGTTTGTATGAAAGTTGAGAAGAAGTGATTGCCTAACTTTGGAGAACACTGAGAATTAAATTCACAGGTTGGTTTCCCCATGGCAAGTATCACAGCAATCAAAGTCACTGGTATGAACCATGTTGATGTTGATAGTTTGTGTGATGGTATCAAGCAGATTTCAGACCAGACTGGAGTCTCAATGAGAGGCCCAATACCGCTACCAACCCGCCGCTTAGTTGTTCCATGCCGCAAAGCACCTGATGGTGAAGGCTGCGAAACATGGGACCACTGGGAGATGCGAGTTCACAAGCGTTTAATCGAGTTGGAAATTAACTCCACCAAGGATGAAGCAGTTCTTGCACGAGTTGTCCACGGTTTGGAAATTCCAGATACAGTAACCATTGAGATTACTCTGCGCAATGTCAACTAGATACATCAGATGATTGATGCATCTTCTGCGAATCCTGCTGCAATTAATCCAGTTGCAAAGTCAGATTCGCAATACTCAACATCACCTTCCATAAGTTCTAACTCGTTTCCATTAGAATCCATAATTGGTGTTGGCATATCGGTTAACATCTTGATGCGAATCATTCCTTCCTTAGCAACTTCAGTTGAATTTGGAATTTGGTCAGGCGAGATATTATCGCTAGATTGTGGGCTAGATTGGGAAGGTTCATCACTTGTGACATCTGGTTTTACCATTCCAGAGGTCGGGTAGGCACTCATCCTAGCTATTCTGTGTTCTTCATCCTCATCCGGGTCTTCGTATGGTTGAGATTCAACTTCTTTGACAACTACCTTTGGTGGTCCTTGTCCTGTAATCCCCCCTTCATCTTTAACAAATGAGTCTAATTGCACTGTACCTTTCTCTACAACTGGTGATTGTTCTGTTTCTCCAACCAAACCCTTCTGCAACACATTCCAGGAAACATGGTGTTTGTACTTCTCAATCAGTGAGTTCAAACCTTCATAAAATGCTCTCTCAGCAGCATCGTGGCGTTGCCAATCAAGAGGGTTGAGAGGGCTTTTTTCTTCACCTAAAACATCACCATAAGGAGCCGATGCAAGATTATTGGTAGACGCGTGTCTAACGAATGCAGTCAACCTGTGCTGAGTCAAATCAGCAACAGATCTTCTGACATTACCCTGACGGCGGCTGAGATTTTGGGCTTTTACACTCCAGCCTTCTGATTTTCCAACCTCGGCTAATTCAATATCGATATTTGCAAGAAGTGTTGAAACCTGGGCCCAAAAATCGGGCCGAGGTAATTCGATTGGGTGGTTTTGTTTGGCTTGTTGTCGAACTAAACTGAATAATTGGTTCTCAATCGCTTGCAATTGTGTGGCGCTAACTTGCGTAATTTCACCACTCTCGCCGCGCATTTCAACTCGCCCGATTTCCCTCTGCTCGAAGGCATCCTAAGAATGCTTCAGTCAAAATCAGACTACAATCTAGAGAACTTAGTCATCGTTGGAGAGAGTTCAAACGAAGTGAGCACACCGAGATGTATGCAGAGGCGTAGCCATGGAGGGGGTTTCAGATACAAGGAGAGCCTATCTTCTTGCTATGCTACTCATCATCATGCCAATGGCTGGATTAGTCTCGGCTAACCAAACGATGTGGGTAGGTCCAAGTGTCGTTTCAAGTCCTGCTGGTGGCGGGAATGTCACTGTTACTGGATTCCAAGTTCCCCAAGGGGAAGAAGTGCTTGATGCCTGGCTCGAAGTTAGTGAGGCTGGCATGAGTGATCTTGGCACCGGTATTGAGTGGGTTGAAGATGCAAATGGTAAACTCAACTTTAGTTGGGGTCTTTGGAATTCAACAACTGCAGATTTCTTTGATGGTGCACTGAGTCTCGATGCAAACCACTCGGTTGGTAGAATCAACGACTTTGAAACTTTGAAGAGAGTAGTTCAAAATTGGCAATATGGTGGCACTCCAGGTGTTTGGGAAATTAGCGACATGTTGGGGATAGCAGGGCCAATCAATGGTTCTGGCCGTGAATCTAGTGGTGGCTTGATTCCAATTGGAGGTGTGACGGGGCGTTACATAATCGCCACTGCCGACGACCAAGCTCTGCCAAATGGAGTTCACAGTTGGATGGAGTCTCCAGATTTTTACATACCTAACGTAATCAATAATTTCAATCTAACTTTCTCATATTGGCAGCATATGTACACACCAAATTCTGTTAATGGAAATGCAGATGGTTCTTGGGTTGAGATGAGCATTGATGGTGGTGCAAATTGGAATTACATCACTCCCGAAGGAGGATACAATAATCGCATCAATCCAACTGCACCTTCACCAAACGGTAGTGGTGGTTCAAATTTTGAAGTGTGGGCTTCACCTAATGCAACTGGATGGCAACAAGCAAACTTCAACCTTGATAACTATCCGGGGATTACTAATGCTAGCAATGTTCGCTTCCGATTCGTTGTTTGGACAGATGTCAACTCCACAGTCCAAAGACCAGGTATGTTTCTTGATAATGTGAATCTTACAAATTCAGGGTCAGATCTCGGCTCATGGTTCCATGGTAATCTATCAAGTTATTACGCAGATGGCGCCAATTCATTCCTTTCATTCGAAGCCAATCTTTCAAATGCAAGCGGCCCAATAATGCTGGATTATGCTGTTGATTTTGATATGGAAGGAGATATCTATGATAATTTCAACTGGGAATGGTCTCTCAACAATTTTTCATGGACTTCATTCTCTCCACAAATGCCTTCATTTGGGGTTTTGATTGGAGGTCAGATGTATGTTGATGACTCAAGAGGCTGGAAACCCCTTTCCCATCCATTGCCTCAATCACTTGCTGGCAATTCTTCAGTTTACATCCGAGTTTACCTAGAAACAGACACCTTCCCCGGCTCAGGCTTTGGTGGCACAACTCTAGACCCACCAGAAGGCTTGTTCATTGATGATGTACGAATATCTTCGGGCACAACAGGGAATCAGACAACACACCTTTACCTCAATTTCACAGATGTCAATGATGGGAATCCAACTCATGGAAACATCGGGACAGGGTTAGACGAGTGGCAACACCTAACTTCACATGGGGTTAATGGGCCGTCGTACCAATTTGATTCATTTGAGAATTCACCTCTCCTTCCTGAAGGTTGGGAAATTGACACAGACCGTGGTACAGGATGGGAGTTTCGCGCTCACAACACTTCTTGGGTGTATGGTCCGGACACTCCAGATTCTGGTTCTTATTACGCAGGCATTGTCTTTTCAGATGAATACCAACCCAATACCTGGACACATCTGACTTCACCAGCGTTAGCGATTCCTGTCGGAAGCCATGCGCGAATTTCATTCAAGCAATTCGCATGTGCTGAACCGGGTTGGGATGGTGGTGTTGTTTACATCTCAACTGATGACGGCCGTACTTGGATTCCTTATGGACAAAATGAACCCGATTTCTATGATACTCAACAGACTCAGAATCCAAATTCTGACATCTACAATTTGTGGGCAATGGACGGCAGCAATGCCAAACCCACTTGTTATGGGCAACGTGGACCGAGCAATAACAAATCATGGGTTACTAAGGAGGCTGATGTTAGTCAGTATGGCGGCCAAGCAATAAAACTCCGTTTTTCGTTTTATTCCGACCCGTTATTGGAAGCGGATGGTTGGTATCTTGATGATGTCGGGCTCTATGTTGATTGGTTTGAGGAGCAGGGCACTTGGACAAGCGATTTAATTGATACAAATAGAAATGGTTTAGGAACGATAGATATTGATGCCTCAGTTCCGAATGGAACTTGGGTTCGTTGTTCACTGTTGGATGAATATGGGGCAATTTTACAAGGTATGGAAAACCTTAGTTTCCCAGTAATTCCTTTACCCGGCTCACTTGGTGAAAAGGTAAGAATCAAATTGGAGATGGGAACATCTGAACCCGAACTAACACCAAAGGTACACGCGTTGTATGTTGGAGGAACAAATATCTTCTCAGCTAGAGATACATCCAATGGCTGGACAATATCACCATATCTCGATTTGAATCAAACATCAGGCAATCTAACAAATTCTGGTTTGGCTACTCATTCACTCACAGGTCCTCTGATTTATGCGAATAGTCCAATGCAAGTATTTGAGTTATCAGGGGTAGGGGCTGGTGTTCTTGTAACACTGTTAGATGAAAGAGGTAGCTCGTTTAATTATGGGATATTAGGAAATAAAACAGTTCAAAGAACAATACCTCTAACTGCTTATCGTGTTCAAATTGACCTACAGCCTGGAGGTTGGCTTAATTCACTAAAAGTTTCAGGACGAATGCTTCAACCCGGATTAAATGTCTCAATTGATGTTGGTGACGATGGCTCAATTGATTGGGCGTTCAGTGAAGGGAACGATGGGCGAGGTCAACTTGGATGGCAGGATTCTCTGATGTTATCTAATACAAGAAGTGCGACAACTGATTCTCAATGGAACGGTATGAATTTCATATCTCTATTAATTCCAGAAGGTGCAATTGTAACTGGTGGAATAGTCGGTGTGCAAACTTATCAGCAATCTGTTGAGGTTAATCTTTCGATAGCCGGAGCAGCTTTGCTGAATCAGCACCCAATTGCAAATGGACAAGGAATCTTGGTCCCACTGGATACTGCAGTCATCCAATCAATCAACGCTCAAGTTGGTATGCCTTATGCAAATTCGACAAGAGATTGGAAGCAAATTCCGATATCGTTGGATACAACTGATTTAACCCAAATCCGTATCTATGGGTTGAACTACATCTTGAGAGATAACGTATCAGGACTTGGGCCAGTAGTTTCTCAGGCAGTGAATGGAAGTATCCCAGCAAATGGGACTTACAACATTCCAGTACGAGTGGATTCACAAGCAGGCGGTATTGGATTGTGGGGCGGGGTAGAGCATGCACCACTTTTGGTTAATGAAGTGGTCTCTGTTCCAGAAACTTGGCTACCGGACAGGCCAACAATCATCACTACTGAACTAACACATTTGTTCTCGCGGGAATTGCTTGCAAGTGCTAATCTATCATTGATGGCACCCAGTGGTGATTTGATTTCATTTTCCATCATTGACCTTGCAAGCACCCCTATATTTTCTCAAAATAGCGGAGGTGGCCAAGTATCATTTGATACAACATCATCAACTATTTCCCCGATTGAAAGAGGCTGGCAGATTGAATGGCATCTACAAACAGAATGGGGTTGGGATGATGTTGATTGGCTAGACGTTGCTGCCGATTCTTGGGCGGTTGATGGAACCAACCTTGCTGACGATGTTGTCAGAATCGGTATTGGCTCAAAAGCCGTTGAAAATGACATGGAAATAGATACTTGGGAAGTTAGGAACCAAAATGGAAACCTACTCTCAACCCGCGGCTCCCCAGCCTATCCATTTGAGATTGCTACAGGTTCTATCATTGAGGTATCTGGCAAAGTTAGGTTTGAGGATTCTAATAGCCGCCCTTCAAATGATGATTTTCAGGTTTCAATCCAATCTGAACATATCAACGGCACGACCCAAGTCATTGCCTCAAGTGGGCCCAACGGTGAGTGGGAGGCTACTGTAGTTCTTGAACAAACGAGCGGACAAGTGAATCTCACGGCTTGGATTCTTCGTCCAGGACCAACAGGCGTTTCTCTTACTGGAGCAACAGATGTTACTGCGGATAGAACACCAGTCACGCTGATTATTGACTCCAATCCACCAACACTTGGTCCTTTAATGGCATACACACCTAGTGGCCCAAGACCGGCGGATGGAAATGTTTGGCCAGAAGACAGACTCTTGCCGCTATCAGTGGAAATAACAGAATTTGAGGCTCTTGGAGGTCCTCTATTATTGCATTCATGGAGGGAAGGTATCGACGATGTGAATGGGAATGGTCAAGCAGATGAATGGGAATATTCTATCCTCAGGGAAATAACTCCGATGAAAGAAAATGGAACCGTGAAAGTAGATTTCCCATCCCTAGATTTGGTAGCAAATGGTGAACTTGGAAAAGTCTCACTCTACATTACCGGAACAGATCTTGCGGGACATTCTGTGCTAAATGGTGGTGCGCCAGGGGTGGACAATGACATGGCAACTTTAGTGACCCAAGATGACTTACCAACTACAATTTCACAACCATCTATATCTCTTGATAGGTGGGGGAATAACCTTCTTGTTGGTCAAGTGCATGAGTTCTCTTTTTCACTCACTGATGATAATGGAATAGGCTCAATTGACAACATTTCAGTTGCTTTGGCACCAGGTGACGCCAGAGGTGACATCTGGCTTGACCCGTTATCAGGGATATTGTCTGTGAATGATGATTCCCCAATCACTCCAGTTGGACTAATTATTGACGAACTACCCGCGGGTTCGTACAAGGTTATTGTTCAGTTCCGCTTGGGTGTTGACTCACCTCAATCTTGGAATAAAACAACCCAACAACCCAGTGTAATAGTAACTGAGCATGGTCAAGTGCTAGCACTTGGAAGCAGTTCGCTTTCTCATCTTGATTGGACGGTTGATGGGCGGGTCAACCTAGAATTGTTGAGTGCTAATGACTTGTCTCCACCTTACAGTGGATTAATTGAGAATACGCTATATCTTCAACCAGACGATAGATTCAATTTTTCGGGTCAGTTAAATCATCCGGCTAACGGATTAAATGTGACACTGGATGGTGATTGGCAAGTCAATATTAGTATGGATGACGGCCAAAATAATGCTGAAAGATGGCAGACTATACTTACCGATTCCTCATGGTTTTCTGCAACATCTGAAATCCCTCAATCTAGATGGAATCGTGGCTCAGCAACTGTAAAAGCAACAATCGTTGGAGGTGTTCAAACAATTCCAATTTCCAATATGGAACTACTTCTAGTGATTGATTCAACACCGCCTCAACTTGATATTCCTGAATCTACACTACGGGTCATCAACTCAAATCAAATGCGCCAACAATTAGTTACAGTGCAGGTAAATGAGGAAGGTGGGATGGGTGAAAACCCTCTCGAATTGCATTGGTCATTTAGAAGGCATGGTGTAGAAATCCCCAGCATGAATGGGATTTCACTACTACCTCTCGCAACCCAGACAGAAGGGGTTTGGACATACTCTACGAGAATCGATTTTGATGTGAACCAAAAAAATCTCTTGCCAAATGATGACTTGGTAATATGGATTGTTGGTACCGATTTAGCAGGCCATTCCTTAGAGGGACTAGGGACCGAAGGTAATAGTAGACTAACAGAACTACGAGTCATATTCTTCCAACCAGTACTCTCGGAATTAACCGTTAGCCCATATAATCCGACTGTTGAATCTGTTTTCAGCATTGATGGTAGAGTGCTGAATGAGGGAAATGATATGGGGGTAGTCAAAATTGGACTATGGGCTTGGCAATCTGGTAGTGGAGGGCGTTATCTCATTTTAAATGAAACAAATTTAACACTTTTACCTCAACAACATGCGTTTTTCACCTTTTCACAAGAGGCTTGGGCTTCTGGTGATTTGCAATTGTATATCGCAATAAATGATGATGATACAAATTTGACAAGCGTCCCTGTTGGTCTAGTTCGTGAGCAATCTGCTGGTGAAATTTTATGGCAAAATCTTGACTCACCAGCAGCAATTGGTTTGATGATTTTACTAATATCAGTCGTTTTGATGGTTGTTACTGCAGCGATAAGACGTAGTGATGAAGAATGGGATGATGAAGAGGACGAAGATGCTCCGCCTCCACCTCCGTGGGCTCCGGATGAATGGCCCGAAGGTGCAGGACCTCCACCCGAAATCCTAACTAAGAGCACATCAATGCTTGAGGAAGAATGACAAAGGGAAGCATCCACCAAGTTACCACTCAGGGGTACCCGACCTCTCACCGCGGGCGCAGCGGTGAGAGAGTTTTCGGCTTCGCCGCGCTGCGTTTGAATAACAAGATTTCAATTGTCACAGGCCCATTTTCTTGTTGTTTACCCTGTGAAACCGAACCCAGCTTTGACCGTATATTTGAAGGTGGATTGGCTTCCCCCTCAACTTACACGCAGGGGTACCCGAGCGGTCAAAGGGGGTGGGCTCAAGATCCACTGCTTAGTGCTTCGCAGGTTCGAATCCTGCTCCCTGCACTTTGATTACTCATGCCTTCATCGTGCAGAGAGCGCAAAACGCTAACGTCGAACCTGCTTCGCAGTGCATCAGGTTGCTGTGCAACCTTCGCATCCTCAACCTTCCCTCTGCTCTCAGACGCTTCCATCAGTCCAGATTGAGGATTTTGAATCCTGCTCCCTGCATCAGATTTCATAAGATTTCAACAGATTTAATCAGGACAGGATTCGAACTCCGCGAGTTTTAATCCATCTTACTTCAACAAAACTCGCTGGAGTTTGCCGCTGGACTGACCAAAGGGAAGGAAGCGTCAGACCGTTTGAAATCCTGCTCCCTGCACTTTGATTACTCATGCCTTCATCGTGCAGAGAGCGCAAAACGCTAACGTCGAACCTGCTTCGCAGTGCATCAGGTTGCTGTGCAACCTTCGCATCCTCAACCTTCCCTCTGCTCTCAGACGCTTCCATCAGTCCAGATTGAGGATTTCGAATCCTGCTCCCTGCACCAACCAATTTCATTCATTCTCCTTCCTCACTGCAAATTATTCTATCTAAATGAATGTTGACAAAGGCAGTAAAGGTAAGTGAATTCTCCAATATAAAAATCACTTTTCCAATTGAACAATATGTGGTTAATTCATCATATTGTTAGAGGCACACATTCAAACAGGGGAGGCAATAGGTTGGGTTATGCGCAAGCGTGAGGATGAATCGGAGGGATTCATCTTTTTCGAAGATGATGGTGAAGATGAATCGGCAACATCTGAAGATAAAATCATCAAAGATAAAATTGCTGAGGATACTGACTCTCAAGTGGATTCAAATGATTTAGTTTCACTTCCCAAAGACCAAATAATTCCCCTGAAAGATATTTTGCCAAAAAGGGATGAGGAGTATTTTTCTGCTGAATTAGTTACCGACGGTGTTCATGATTTTGAATGGCCAATCAAAGGAATGGATTGCCCGGATTGCGCAATGAAAGCGAGTTCTGCTACAATAAAAAATCCAGCAGTTGCCTCATGTAAAATAAGCCATGCTGAAGGAATGGTCCGTATCGGGATTGATCTTGGAAAGGGTGACCTTTCTAGAGCTAATCGTATATTATCAAGCCTAGGCCATGAGCCAGATGTTGATTGGTTCAAATTATCTGGTGTTACTGTTGAATCGGTAATGAAGCGGCAGGGTTGTGACCAACCCTCTTTGAAGCGACTCCTCCAATCTGCTCCAGGTGTACTCGATGTTCACTTAGAAGGTAACGATATTATGATCCAGCGGCCACCTTCTTTGTTGCCGCTCACTCGTCAAGAACACGAACATGCACTAGAGAGAATGACAGGGAAAAATGTTGAGTTGGTAAAAGGTGATATTTCCGGGCTTTCAACCGAACATTGGCGCTTGATTGGTGCATCCATCGCATTTGTTCTATTACCAATTATTCTCCTCTTAGAAGCATTTTCAACTCCAGCAATACTAATCGGTGGAATCGGGCTTTTTGGCACAATTATTGGTGGTTATAGAATGTTCTTAGAAGCGATTGCGAGTGTCAGGAATCGTGTTCTTGGATTTCAAATACTTACCACAATGGCAGTAATCGGTGCGGTAATTTTACAACACTGGGTCGAAGCATTAATGGTTGTATTATTAGAATCTGTAAGTGGTCATTTAGAGTCATCAGCCCTTGTTCGGGCAAGAAATGCAATGCAGGGTGGATTAGACCGCTTACCCCGAGTGGCAAGAGTAGTTTCAGGCATGAATCCACGCTTGGGTACGGTCTCAACGACAACATTTAGCACAGGTTTATCCCCATTATCATCGCTTGAACCAGCGCGTCCAGAACCCGAAGAAATTCCGATTGAACTGGTTTTTCCTGGAGCAAAGGTGGAGGTCAGAAGTGGTGAGTTGATTCCAGTAGACGGAATTATCACCGAAGGTGTTGGGCAAATAGACCGGGCTCCCTTGACTGGGGAAAGTGTACCAATAAGAGTCGAAGAAGGAGACTTCGTAGAGGCGGGGTTAGTGCTTCTGAGGGGGCCAATATTGATTGAAGTTTCAGCCGTTGGTGAGGATACAACTCTTTCAAATTTAATTGACAGTGTACATACTTACCGAGATAAGCCTCCTCGACTCCAATCTTCCGTAGAATTGTTCACGAAATTTTGGGTACCTACTGTACTGATTGGAGGCATTGCAGTTGCTCTGTTCTATGGTGAATGGATGATGATGTTGCTACTGTGGGTAGTTGCTTGTCCCTGTGCCTTGCTTTTAGCGGCTCCAATTCCACACGCAACTGCTCTATCCACTGCAGCCCACCAAGGTGTAATTGCGCGTGGAGGTGATGTTCTTGAGAGGGCGGCTAGAGTTGATTTAGCATTACTCGACAAGACTGGAACATTGACAAGTGGACATCCTCAACTTAGTTCATTAGTCCTAGCAGATGGTGTTTCTATGCTTGAGGCACTTTCTCTTGCTGCTGGGCTAGAAGCACGAAGTAACCATCCATACGCATCAACAATCATGTTGGCAGCCCAGAGTGAAGAGGCTCAACCAATTGAAATTAAGTCATTAACAGATGGTGTAGCAGGAGTAAAAGGGAAAAATGGCAGGTCAATTGTCCGTCTAGGAAGCCAAGAGTGGCTATCTAATGAAGGAGTTAACATCACAGATGCCCTAGAAGATGCAGCTAATGATGCCCGAATGAAAGGGCTTGGTGTGTCAATTCTTGCCAAGAGTAATGATGCGATTGCCGTATTTACTTTCATCAATGATGACTTACGGGTTGGTGCAAAATCTCTCGTCAATGATTTAACCGAACTTGGTATCTCTGTGGAATTACTTTCCGGCGATTCTCAACCAGCAGTTGAAGCACTTGGGAAGGAACTTGGAATAGATTCAAAATTTTGTCGTGGGGACATAGACCCAGATGGCAAGGCTATCTGGGTAGAGCGCCGCAGTCAAGCACTTTGCACAATGATGGCCGGAGATGGCTTCAACGATGCTGCAGCACTAGCGGCTGCGGATGTAGGGGTTGCAGTTGGAAGTGGAGAGAGTGTTAACCTTGAAGCCGCAGACGTTCTAATTCCATCGAATGACCCACGCATATTGTCTCGCTTAATTCGTCTATCTAAAAAGACGAGATTCATTGTAAATATTAATCTAGCAATTTCTCTAGTTGTCACCTTCGTCTTAGTGATTTCAGTACTTTATCGCTGGCATGATAGCCTAGCGCTAGGGGTGTTTGTTCACGAAGCGAGTGCGTTGATTACCTTACTAAATGGAGTCTGGTTAGCAGATGAAAATATGAGTAAATTAGGTACAGTTGGCAATTTGTTTGAACAACTTGGAAAGGATTGCGTAGAGGCATGGAGTTCCCTAAAATCAATGGTAACTGCAAGTAATTAAATGTGGCAACTTGTTATAGCATAGTGCTGAGTGTTAGACAACAACGGGGAGAATAAGAATGGCAAAGATTCGAGGAGATTCGCGGCAAGTGGCCTTAGCTCACGAAACTAGAAGAGGTATTGTCGAAACCTTGCAAAATGTTGAGGAAAAATCAACAGTGCAAATTCAAGAAACTATAGGAGTAACTCGCTATCATCTATATCATCATCTCAAACAACTCGTAAGTGCTGGCATCATTGAGAATCATCGTGACCAGGGAAGAGCACGATGGTGGCGACTTACGGGGCCAATTGAATTAGAGGCTGGAGTGAGTGTGAATCAACCAGATTTATCCGGCCTTCCAGATGAAGTCTCTGCCCTAATAAGGAGAGGGGCTGATGTTCACTGGGTTGAAATTTCAGGTTCTGCAAGAGATTCAATTGCGGCAAAAAAAATGCTGGAAAGTGTAGCCGAGGAGTGGGGAGTTGAACTTGATTTACCATTCACTTTCACGCCCGGCGGAATCCTCATCATTGGTAAACCACGAAACTGAGGTGAATAAATGTCTGAGGAAGAAGTAGAGGTTGATAATAGCCAATTAGAAATAGAATCAAATATTTCACCACCATTAATCAATTGCCCAAATTGTGATGGTTTACTACCTCTAGGTTTGGGGACCAAGACTTGTGCCCTGTGTGGTGCAGTAGCGAATGTTGAACACGAAGCCACACGAAGAGAGTGGGCAGATGAACGGTTTGCCTGTCCAAATTGCTCAAAAGTTTTGGTTTGTGGGCTCGAAGAGAGACCTGCAAAAGTAGCCTGTTCTTCCTGCTCAAATCAAATTGTCGTGAAACCAAAGGTTGTCAAGGTAGAGATTACTTGCCCTTCCTGTGAGCGTCGCCTACGCCTCAAGCCCCGACCGGGCTCGCGTCAGATTACCTGTCCTGCTTGTGATGATGAGTTTAAGGTCACATTTTGATCCCTGTTTAGCATTAAGCAAACGCTTCTTTGGCATTATACCCTTAGGGTATGTGAATTGCCGTTTGACGGATAATGTCACCCTGCTCACTCAAATAGGAAGAGACTTGCAGGTTTGTACTAGGAGCAATGGGCTCCAGGGGATGGGATCCTGACTGAAACAGAAGCGAAGTTAGCAGAATTGAAGAAGCAGGTCGTTGGTGGAAGCGATCATTCACTTGCTGAATTACGTCATGAAATCACTGGTACAGATTCACCATCTTTGGAGAGAGCCGGCCAGATTACTAAGAATTTGACTAACGAAGAAGGTCTTCGCCGTAGCCTTGGAAGAGAACGCCGTCTTAGGTTGAAAGACCAAGCAGAAAGGCTCTCCGCTGCTAAGGGCTCAATGGGCCGTGCTCTCCAGATGGAACACCAATCTATTCTCAAGAATCTTGAGTCAGAAATGCGGAGTGAGATGGAATCAGAACTTTCGCGTCTAGAGAAAGAAACACTTGGTCGGGAAGAAGAGATATTACGCGAAGAATTGGATATGAGGCTTGAGCGTGAAGAGATATCACTTCGAGAGCAACTAGAGGTTGAACGGGAACGCCGCCTAAGTGCAAGCCGTGAACAACTTCACTCACAACTTTCCAGTGATATGAACAAAGAGTTTGACCGTCGTCGCGCATTTTTACAGGAGAAAATGGAAATTGAGGCAACCCAAGCACTCCAGGAACAGTTGTCGAGTCTAGAATCAGAATTGAAAGAAGAGATGGAAGTTCAATTAAAGTCTGAAGAGACACGCCAAGCAGAAATCATTGAAGCTGAGCAACATTCACGTCTTTCAGAAAGGGAAATACAACTCCGGGATGGAATTCGCCGTCGCCTTGAGGGGCAATTACGCAGTCGTCTGCGCGCTCGCGAGGCTCGCCTCAGAAGCGAGTATGAACATCGCGCCCATAGAATGGAGGAAGAGATTGCAAAAGACCTCCAAGACGAACTAGAGCAACGCCTTACATCGGAAACCGAACAACTCGAAGAGCGAATGCAACAAGATTTGGAGTTAGCAGTTGCGCGTAAACGCGATGAAGTGCGAGCATCCATTCTGAATGAACTTCAAACCCAGTATGGTGAACGAATCGCAGAACGGAAACAGCGTCTCCGTGAGCGTTATGACTTAACTTTCAGTCAGTCAATTGATGAGATTGAACAAGCTCTAAACATCGAATTGGAAGATGTCCTTCAAGATCGAATGGAGGGTGAATTTGAAACTTACCGCCGTTCACGAGAATCTGAAATATCTAGTCGCCTATCTCGATTCCGCCATGATAGAGAAATTGAACTCCGACAACAACTAACTTCATCCTTTGAAGGTAGGAAGCAAGAATGGATTGACCAATTAGAACAAGAATACCGCTCTAAGGAGTCAGCAGTACAACGACAAATTATGGCTGAGATTGATGCTCGAGTTCGTAACGAAAAGATATCTCAAGAGACCTCACTTGACCTGTTAAAGCAGGAGACCTCAATGGAACTTGAGGTAGAGATGGAATCAAGACTACGAGAGTTTAGATCTAGAAAGGAAACAGAAGTAACCGATCAATTAGAACGCCAACTTTCCAAGCGTGAAGAAATTATGCGTAACAAAGCCCTCATTGAAGTTCGCCGCCGTGAATCCGAAATACGTGCAGAAATTGAAGCACAACTTGCAGTAAAGAGAGCAGAAATTCGTGAGCGTCTTGCAACACTTGAGCAACGCTCAGAAGAATTCAAACAAGTTGCAGAAGAAAAGATTCGAACACAACTTGAGCGTAATCTTGTTTCAGAGGAAGATTTGGAAGACCAAGTTCGCTTGCAGCAGTTAGAGGATGAGGCTGAAAACCTTGAGAATCAAGATACAGTATTGGACCGCCGCCAGAGATGGATGGGTGCATTGGAAGGTGCCCAGGGCCAGATGCCTGAGACTGCTGTTCGCCAAGGTGGCCTTGTTGGAGGGGGCAGATTAGGACAACCAAAGTCATCAACTCTTGGTGGGCCTGCAAAGGCCTCGGCACCCCCCGCTCTTGGAGCAGGTGCTGGAGGGCGATTAGCACCTTCACGAGCACCTATTGGACAGGCTTCGGCAGCAACAGCGGCCACGCCAGCAACAAAAATTCCCAAACCATCAATCGGTTCAACTATGGCTGAGCGCTTAGCACCAGTCAGAGCGCCTATCAGGGTTGAAGGTGAAGCACCTAAAGAAACCCGTTCTCTAAGTGATATTGCAGAAGAAGTAGGACTACCTGCGCTTGAAACAAAAGAACCCGAAGAACCTTCAGGCATTGACTCACCAAAAGAGACAATCGAAGATGATTGGGATAAGGATGAAGAATTAGAAATCAGTTCAGTAATTTCAGAATTAGCTACTCTAGAAGAAATAGATGCTCAATCTCAGTCACAACCTGAAGAACCAACCCCTGTATCAAGAGGTCCGCCAGGTGGAGGCAAATTGATTCGCGATGACGTGAATACAGAGGGAAGTGTAGAGACAAAACCAGTGCGCGGTCCACCCGGGGGCGGAAAACTAGTTCGAGAAAGGCCGGAACCTTCTGAGAGGAGTCCTCCAATTGATACCACAGATATTCCAGCAGAGATATTAAAGCCAGTTCGAAAGCCAGTATTACAACCAAAGAAAATTGAAACTGCTAACATTATTTCAATGACAGACCCCGTCAAAGTACTAGTTCCTGAAGCGGCTCCAAAAGTTGCAAAACTAACTCCGGTGACCACCACTTTAACTCCAATACAAAGTTCAGAAGAAGAAGAATGAGTGCAAAATAATTGAGTTGACCGTAGGTCATTTACTCAAAATCAACCTACCACCGCATTCAAAGGTAGAATGCTCCTCAACGGAGCATGCGCGCCTCGCTGACCCTCTCATCCCTAATGCTCATTGGCGTTATGATTCCTCTACTTGCATCCACTACAGCATCAGCATCATCACTTGCAAATGCTGGTGTTGTATCTGATATTGACAGCCATTCAGTTGGGATGTGGCAAACTTATGATGGCTATTCGGTAGTCGTCAATGAAACAGGTTTCGTAATGGCATTAGAAATAAAAAATGATGGCACAGTGACTGAAGCATGGAATTACACATTAAATGTGTCAATTACCAGTGGAGCGATAGATAATTCTCAACACCGACTTGCTTTAGGTACTGATGCTGGGGTTCAGGTGATATCAACTGAATTCCATCAATTGCTATATTCAATCAACATCGTTGGAGGTGTTGACTCTCTTGGTTGGGATGGGAATGGTGACTTATGGGTTGGTGATAGAGCCTATCGTTATGCGGCAGAGTATGACGACACAGCAGCGACGGGGGTCACAACTCAAACACATCTCATCAAAGTGACAGCAGTACTTGGCATGACAAATGGAAGTGTGATAACTGGAGGCAGAGATTCAATCGTTAGAGTCTCAGCACCAAATGGCTCTATGGTTCATGAGATGATGGATATTCAAAGTGATGTTGCAGGATTGTATCTAATCGATGGCGGGGATACTCTAGTTACCACATCTACTACGGGTCAGTTGATAACATATTCAACTTCTGATTGGCAAAAGACTGGGGATATTTATCTATCCAGTGGCGGAATAATCAGAACAGTAGCCCAAAATTCGGATGGCACTTTAATTGTCGGGACTCACAATGGCCATCTTACAATTTTAAATGGCACTGATTTGTCCGAAATGAGTAAATTTTCTTCACTAGGGGAGATTATCAGCGTAAAACTTGGCCAAGATAACTCCTTTTTCTTGTTGGCAACTTTCTCTGACAAATCTGATATTATCATGTTCGATTTAGATAGTGATGGAGATGAAGTTGTTGACGCGGTAGATGAATTCCCTAACGATTCAACCCAACAAACAGATTCTGATGGCGATGGGTATGGAGATAACCAACTTGGAAACAACCCCGATAAATACCCTCAAGACCCGACCCAATGGTTAGATTCTGATGGCGATGGTCGTGGTGATAACGCCAGTGGGAATAATGGAGATTTATTTCCATTTAATCCAACTCAACATCAAGATAGTGATGGAGATGGATATGGAGATAACCCATTAGGTCAAGATGCGGATGCATTCCCAAATGATATATCACAATGGTTAGATTCTGATGGTGACCAATTAGGTGACAACCCAAACGGTACCAATCCAGATGATTGCCCAACATCGGCTGGGAATTCATACAAGGACAGAAATGGCTGTCCTGATTCAGACAACGATGGCTATAGCGACCCTCGTGGTGATGACCAGGAGTGCTCATCAAATTATCCAAATGGGGCTGATGCATACCCACAGGATGCAACACAGTGGTGTGATACCGATGATGATAATTATGGAGATAACTTAACCGGAAATAACCCTGATTGGTGTCCTGCAGAATGGGGTAACAGCACCCGTGGAATCTTTTTCGATACTGAAACTAATATTTATGTCACAATACAGAGATTTGGTTGCATTGACAACGATGGAGATGGATACGAAGATAGCGGTGAGCAAGATGGGCTTACCGATTGGTCGAACAACAAGAGTGAATGGGTCGACAGTGACCGGGACGGAGTTGGAGATAATGCCGACTGGGATGACCTTGACCCTACAGTTAACACGCTTGAACAGTATTGTGTCAAGAACCCAACAGATTACTCTAATTGCGAATCCGTATACATTCCAGTAGATAATTCAAATAGTGAAGATGAAATGACAGCGAGTGAAAAGCGCTCGAAGTTAATGAAAGAATTCTTGATTTATGGAGGTGGCATTGGAGTCGCTTTGATTGCAGGAATTTTAGCAGTGTGGGGATTAGTTGGAATTATTCGGACATCTATCGCAAAGCGAGCACCTGATGCTCAATACAGCCACCAGGATGCGACAAAAGAGTTGCAAGCATTTGAAGAAGGAGAAGAATTTGAGACTCGCGGTGGAATCACAGAACAAAAAGGCTGGGAGGATGAAAAACTCGGTGATGGAGTTACTGAGGATGAATTATGGGACCTTGCTGAAGAAATCGAGAAACCATCCTCTGTCCCTGACTCAAGTATGTTTACTGGTGAATCTGAATCACCTACGGAAGAGTCGGATGACACCTCAGAACCTGAGCCAGAACCTGAGCCAGAACCAGAACCAGTAGCAGTTGAGAGCCAGCCAACACCAGATACATCCGCGACTATTGAAATGCCAGAGGGTGCACCTCCTTTACCAGAAGGTGGATTACCAGCGGGTTGGACTACAGAGCAGTGGGTCTACTATGGTCACCAGTGGTGGGATGCAAAGAACAAACAATGAGTTCTAACTGTTTTCTCAATGAAAATCAACTGGGATTCGAGTCTTTAATTCCCCTAATTCGGTGCCAGACAAAGCGGGCTTCCCATCTTTTTTGAGATTATTAACCAGTAACCAGAGTAATGTATTCCAGGTTTTCTTAGTAGCATGCAGTTCGATGGTATTACACGCAGCAAGTTTGAGTAACTTATTCTCATCACTATCCTTGTTGAACAGTCCGTTCACTAAAGTACCCGAGTTAATCCAATATGCTGGAGCCTGTCCTTTCATTTTTTTCACTCCTGAAATGGTGAAAGTTCAAGTTTCGCAATTAATCCACTCACATCAATATCATCCATTGATCCAAGTGCTTGTTGAAGGGCATCACTATCCCTACTAATCTGATTGAGTCGGTGCTCCTTCAATAATTGTTGAAGGAATTCGTCAACACTCTTGTAATTCCCCAATGCTCGCATTGAATTTAGTTGCCTTCTTACCTCAAAACTTACACTAATTGATGTCATATCTGGTGAACCCATTTTATCACTTATTCACCGTGAATCAAGACATCTATAGAAGGATGACGGTTACAAGAAGGAATAAAATTGTGATTTGCCATATAATCGCTTTACAGCCGATGTATCTTGTAGTACATTATTCAGCTTGTTTTAAGTGATGTAATTTGAGTCTACTCGTCTCGTTTACACCGTATTTATAACGTAATTTTTTAACACGGTCTGAGACTTCTTTGGCTAATGACCAATATGCTTGTGAACCTTTATTTTTCTTGGTAGGCTTCTTTAAAATGACAACAGGAGCGCCTTCTAATGGTGCTTCTGCGATTGAAATTATTCTCGGAATCATTGTTCCAAATACTTGTTTGTCAAAGTGCCTTCTAACTTCAGATGAAACTGTGTTGCAAAGTCTAGTTTTTTGATACATCGTAAGTGCGATTCCAAATAATTTGAGATGAGGGTTAATTCTTCGTTGAATCAACTTGATTGAATTCATTAATTGGCTCATGCCTTCAAGGGCATAATATTCAGTCTGCACTGGAATCAATACCCAGTTTGCTGCAGCAAGGGCGTTAATGGTTAGTAAGCCAAGACTCGGCGGTGTATCGATAATGATGTAATCAAACTCATGAATTGCGCTTGCAAGCCCCTCTTTCAGCCGAGTTTCTCTACCGATTCTAGTTGCCAATTCAATTTCAGCACCCGATAATTGAATGTTTGACGGCAGTAACCACAGATTTTCCACTTTGATATGCTTTGGAACCTTCCTCTCTTTCTTCGCCCCATCTTTTTCGTACCGATGTTGGTTTTTCCAAGCCTCACGCATTGAATCAGTCAGTATTTCAGGAGAAATCAAATATTCATCCAAAATAGGGAGATCCTCTCCCAAGTCATTCATCAAAAGGTCGTATACAGTTCTACCGAGTTTACTTTTATCTACACCAAAAGAAGTAGATGCATTACCCTGAGGGTCAAGGTCTACGAGGAGAACTTTAGCAGGTTCTACACCCCTAGCAGGATTACCTTCTGCCAATGATGTTGCTAGGTTAACCGCGGTGGTAGTTTTCGCACAACCCCCTTTCTGGTTGGTGCATGCAATGACCATTTTGTACGGGTCCATCTCTCTCTCCCCCCTCGTGTGGTACGGGCTCTGCTTTGAACCTTAATCATAACCGCGATTGATTGTGTGCTCAAGTGGCATAAAAGCCGTCAATCTGAATCAAGCAGTTTGGATTACTGGGACAGGTACTTCAGAGAGAATCTTGCGAGTAATGTGCATGCCTGTGATTCCCCGAATCTTTGCTTCTGGCTTTAGCATGATTCTGTGACTAATAATTTGGAGTGCAACACCCTTGATGTCATCTGGAATCACATAGTCTCGGCCATCAATTGCTGCTGATGCACGACCAGTCTTGAACAATGATTGGCTAGCACGCGGAGAAGCACCGGTGATTACCCTGTGATCTTCACGGGTTCTCTGGACAACTTCAACAATATAAGAGAGAATTGCTGGGTCTATGTGCACGGTTTCCAGTGCCTTTTGCATTGCCACCACTTTCTTTGGAGAAGTGATTTGTTGAACATCGTGGTCATCCTTTCCTCGCAATTTTCTGCGAGCTAAAATCGCCTTTTCTTCGGAACGGTCTGGGTAACCCATAGACATCTTCATCAAAAATCGGTCCATTTGTGCTTCTGGTAGAGGATAGGTTCCTTCTTGTTCAATTGGATTTTGAGTAGCCAATACAACAAACGGTGCTGGTAATTTGTGGGTAATACCTTCGATTGTAACTTGCTTTTCTTCCATTGCCTCAAGCAGAGCAGCCTGAGTCTTCGGCGGTGCACGGTTTATTTCGTCAGCGAGAAGAATGTTTGAGAATAGAGGTCCAGGTCGAAGTTTGAATTCTCCAGCCTTTTGGTCATACATGTAAGTCCCCATAATATCTGAAGGTAGCAAGTCAGGTGTGAATTGAACACGCTTGAATTTACAACCCAGTGCTCTTGCGAATGTGTTTGCAAGTAGTGTCTTTGCTAGTCCAGGGAAATCTTCTAGCAGCATATTTCCATTGGAGAGAATACCTATACTTACCTTCCTCAAGTTCTCTTGTTTTCCTATGATGACTTTTGATACTTCATTCATCAATCCGTTTGAAATTGCACTTACAGTTGCAATCAAATCTCGGGTTCGTCCGTCCCCTCCCATAGTAGTCTGCATTGCCATCACTCCGTTCTACAAAAACCGACCCGCCCAATTCGTACTAAAGGGTTGGGGGTTGAAACATCAACCACAATTCACTGGTTACCGGCCCCAAAAATGGTCATCACGGCGATGAATAGCAATTATTTCAGCAAGTATTTCTTCCTCAATACTTGAAATACTTAATTTGCGTAATTTCCTGATATGTGACTCTGGAACATCAACTAGTAGTACATCGCCTTCATCGACACCTCGGCCAATTGTAATTCCTTCAATAGCCACAGCCAATTCATCGCCCTGTTTTGCTTCATTCAGAACATGGTCGCCATCCCGTATAGATTTCACCCGGCCTGCCCGTTCTCCCTCAATAGTCAACAGCCGTTGTCCAACGTGAATTCTACCACCCAACACCCTGACTCCTACAACAGCAGGTCCGGAGCGTCGGAAGATATGGTCTTCCATAATTAAAATACGGCCGGGGTGGATGACATTTTCACGCCCTTCTTCCTCTAATCTCTTTTTTGTCGCGTCAAGCCATTCGTCATACTCTTCAAGAATATGGTAAATAATATCCGAGCCAACGTGTAAAACATCACAATCATCACTACTGAGATCAGCCTGTGCTTCTGCTAGTATACCTGAACTGAAAGTAAGAATTACTCTCTCATACGGGTCGTCAGATACCGCAGCACTTCTGACATCTTTACGATTGATTGGGCCAATTGTAGCAGAACGAATTTTAATGTCCCTTGGATTTCCAATAGAATCTTTCATTCCTCTGATTTCAAATGCAAGTGCTTCCAATCCACCCAATGTATCAGCTTTGATAGCAATTCCTTCTTCGTCTAAATCAATTGAAATTTCACACTCTTCCGCAATATTGTCAATTATTTCCTGGCGTGAGTCAGCATCAGGGATTACTCGCAGTGTCGTTCCTGCTAAAATAGACTCAATATCAGGTGCACTCAATTTCAATCCAGCCGCTGCTGAAACGGAATTTACAGAATCCCATCGGTCGCCTGCATCTCTCATTTCAGACATCCCTCGAGGCGAAAACATGCCTTTGATTTTAGTTACCAGAGGGCCTGTTGGAGTAGCGATTGCAATTTCGTCTCCCTTATTCATCGTGCCCCTGTGAAGAATGATGTCCAAGGTTTTTCCAAGCCCCCTCTCATCTTTCATTTCGAGAACTGTTGCTTCTGCACTCCCCTCAACATCTTCCAATTGATCAGCCAAGAATTTTTCAGCCAATCCAATAGTTACCGCTAGGAGGTCTTGAATCCCCTCACCTTCTTTGGCTGAGCAAGGTACGAGTGCAATATTCTTCGTAAAATCCGAAATTTGGTCATAGCGTTCAAGATTGAATTCTTGTTCGCCGAATTGGCCAACTAATTGCCAGTATTTTTGGTCAAAAAGAGCAAGCACATCATCAGTCTGATTTCTCAATGAAAGTGCCATTGCTCTGCCATTTTTGGATTGCCATCCATGGATTCTATCGACTTTATTGCAAGCAACAACGAATGGAGTTTTTGCTTTCCTCAAGATACGCATTGACTCTAAGGTCTGAGGTTTACAACCATCAACAAGGTCAATTACCAAAATTGCGATGTCGGCTAGAGACCCACCCCTAGTACGGAGTGTGGAGAAAGAATGGTGTCCAGGCGTGTCAATAAACAAAAGCCCAGGTGAGTTGAAATTTTTTCCACCCATCAGGGGCGCACAAAGGTCGTTAAGAACCTCTGAGGGAACTTCAGTTGCCCCAATATGTTGAGTGATTCCACCAGCTTCTCTTGCCATTACTGACGACTGTCTTTCAGAACCTAGAGAGCGAATGTGGTCAAGCAGGCTAGTTTTACCGTGGTCAACATGGCCGAGGACTGCAACAATGGGTTGTCTCCTCTCTTTCATCCATGTCACCTGCCCCTGTAATCAAAAATTCATTCTTCGTAAATCCAATCTTCTGCTGACCGGGTCCAATCTACTAATCCCTCAGCGAACCAAAGTCCTAATTCAAATTCTGCAGTTTCTTCAGCGTCACTGCCATGGATTAAGTTGTGTCCTATATCCATCGCCCAATCCCCACGAATTGTTCCCGGGGCAGCATCACGCCCATTTGTTGGACCGATGATATTTCGAGCCACCTTGATGGCTTCTACTCCACTCCAAGCCATGGCTACAACAGGTCCGGATGTGATGAATTTTAGTAGTCCAGGGTAGAATGGTCTTTCTGAGTGGACGGCATAGTGACTCGCCGCTAATTCATGAGAGGGTGTCAACTGCTTCAAACCCACCAAACGGAGCCCCTTTTCCTCAAAACGGGCAATAATCTTGCCAACCAATCCTCTCTGAACCCCATCGGGTTTTACCATCACAAACGTTGTCTGCATATAACTCACTGAAGCGGCCGTGACGCCTCCCCTGTTTAAGCAAAACGCTTGAGCGAACCAAAAATTTTCACTGGATGCCGCCTTTCACATAGTGGCGGGTCCACTTTACTTTGCGAGAATTTCGCTTCAAATTCACCATGTTCTTGCGGGCTTTACTGCTCTTGAACCACAATACAGTACCGTCCTTACGAACATACATCTGGCCAGTGCCGGGTTCGATTTCTTCACCACTAAAAGTGCAAACACGTCGCTCAGGCATCTTATCGACCTCCGAGTTTACGTGCTTCACGGCCAGTATCACGGAGCATCAACACATCACCTATGCGAATTGGGCCCAACACATTGCGAGTAATTATTCGCCCAACATCTCTTGGATTTGGGGCATCATTGACACGAACCTTGACTTGGGTAGCCTCACCGGTCATACCGGTTCGACCTACAATTTCAACGACTTCTGCCGGCCAACCGTCTGCCATCAAAGTCACCTCAGTTTCCTGCTAATTCCTTAGCAGATGCAACTACGCCCTTGAATTCGTCTGCTGCTCCATCCATCTCAATCACTGCGATTGCTGATGTTGGGCGCCCAACTGGAAGTCCAGCTGCCTCTCCAAGGTAACTTTGGTCCTTGACATAAATGTAAGGGATACCACGTTCTTTACAGATCATTGGGATTGGAACCATCATTTCTCCAGGGTTGACATTTTCAGCCATAATTACGAGCTTAGCATCGCCTCGCTCGCATACTTTGATGACCTCATTCATCCCCTTCTTGAAGTGGCTTCCGCTCTCCTTCTCAATCTTCTTCACAAACTCATAAACCATGTCCTGCACATCGGCAGGTGTTTCAAAATCAATATGTACGCTCATAGGATTCTCTCCTCCTGTAGGTGTTCCGCCGAGGGCGTGGTCTGTATAAACGCACCGCATGGTGTAGTGAGGGGTATTTCGGGAGACTGCTCAAAGATTCAACCGCTCACGCAACTGCTCAACACCCCTTGCCAAAGCAGCAGCGGATGAGACAAGAGCGCGTGGATTGCTTGCAATAGAATCTGTTGCATGCACCCCACTCACATGGTCATCAAGTCTGGTAATGGCCCCGCCAGTAAACAAACCGTGTGTACATGCTGCATGAACTTCTTTTGCGCCTTGGGAAAGCAAAGCATCACTAGCTTTGCATATTGTTCCTCCTGTACTAATCATATCATCCACTATTGCAACAACTGAACCTTCGACATCCAAGTCTTTTGGCTTGTGTTGAATCGTGTGCGCATCTATTCTTATCTTCTCGAGATATGAGAATTTGCAACCTATTAGATTTGCAACATGAGTCGCTCTTTCGACTGCGCCTTTATCAGGACTTAGAATAAAGTCTGGATTAACATTGATTTTGAGGTGTTCAGCAATTTCGGGCATTGCAGATACAAATTCAACAGGAGTATCGATATCATCCAATACTGAAGGTGCATGTAAATCCAAAACGATTAATCCGTCGATATGTCGTGCTAATAGACGTACAATTAGAGAAGCAGAGATAACTTCTCCCTGCTGAAATCTCTTGTCTTGCCTACTATATCCAAAGTAAGGAACTGCAAGAAAGATTCCCGGGCCAACGTCCGTAAGATTTTCTGGCCCTTCACCCATCAGGTTTTGGAGATTTCCTGACCGAACGTCATGAATCGCTTCTAGCATTAGTAATGCCTCAACTATTCCGTCATCAGGAAAAGTTGTAGCAACTACAACAACCGGTTCAGAGCGAACCGCATCAATACTTTTTGCAGGCACCCGAACATATGCCTCTGAGTCTGGAAATCGCCTAGCAACTAATTCATGATGTTCCAAACCCAAACGTTTTGCTAATGCAGATGCAAGATCTCCATCAATACTTCCTGAAACTACTGGCAGGCGCTCCCCTCAAACACTCCGACTAGTGGGACCTTCATGTCCTTTGTGTGTAAATTATGGGTAATAGAATTGAGTAAGTTTAGTTGGGTAATATCTAATGACACCCCTGGTTGTAATTTGAGTGGCTGTTTTTTCAAAAACAAAAGGGGAAAAATCACACCTCGAGAAATTGAAGAGTGGACGAGGCAGGATTTGAACCTGCGACCTCCCGGTTATCAGCCGGGTGCTCCAACCAACCTAAGCTACCCGTCCAAGGGTGAGCCGCGCCACCGAGGGGTTGAATTAAACGGTTCCGATTCGGAATCTCATTCTTCTTCTTCGAAGTCTTCTTCGTTTATTTCGCCTGAATTCAACTTTAGATATGATGGGAGTCCCATCAATTTGTCAAACGTCCGTGAAAGAATGAGCTCATCCAACCGGGGGCTTGTGCGTGCTAGGAATTGAACTGGTATGTTGATTACACCGTTTTCTAATCTGTATCTTCTTCTTAGATTTCCTCTAGCCTTTACTTGTACGCCGCGATATGTGCGCTTAATTTTGACTAGCCCAATGACTACGCCGAGGTCTTCACCCTGGGTGTCAAGAACTGCTCTGTCAAGTAGTTCATCGGGGGCGTATAATTTTTCATTGATACGAACTGTGTTTCGCCATCTGCGTTGCAATTCCCTCATTGACTTCGTAAGTTTGATACTCCCATCCGACTGAATGCTGTGAAGGAGTTCTTTTGAAAGTGGAGCGAACTCAGCAGGCTTGCGCATAAATTCGTCCGCAACACCTGGCTCAACCTGTAATCTGAAAGATTGGACTCTTTCTTCATTGGGGTGATATCTCTCCCCCACTATTACTCCAACTCGCGTTTGTTTCACGTAAACTTCTCGTTGTAACAATTCCTGTATTCTAAATGATTCATCTGTCATATTTTTTCCCTCTCTATTACCGTGCATCCCATGTCTCGGTCAATGTCCTACGCTCGGAGTCAGTATATTAACTATCTGCCGAATAACTAATCAGATATTCAATTGAAAAAGACGGATAATCATGAATATACCAATTGGTTGTTATAAATTTGGACAATTGACCACATAATCAAAATTCAATTGAATCTACTGGGGATATGCATTTAATTTACCAATATGAATAGCCTGTTTAGAATGATTATCCGAATAAGTTTTCCAATAGGAAAGACGGATAATACTAGCGACTTCCCATTTTGCAGGAATTATCTCTTTTGGTCCCGTAGTTTTCCAAAATTATTCGCTGTTTCCAATATAAAATCCTAAAAAAATTCTCAAAATGATTTTTCTTCACAATTGACAAGATTTTATTCGATAAGTTAATGATCGGATGGCACATTTTTTTTAATGAAACTACCAATTGAAAAATAGATAATTCAATTGGATAATTTGGGCATATAATTCATAATTTCCACAATAATATATCTTGCTCTACTCACAGCATAAATTGATGAGTGCACTCCTCTTCCCAATTCACATGGAAGATTCGTTCTTGTCTTTGTTAGATGAAATTCGGAAGAGGTCAGGACCCCGCCAAACTGTTGGCTTGAAGGACTCGGTCATCACTGAATTTGCTGCATCAGATCAAAATCTTGTAGACGCCATTTCAGAAGCATCAAAAAATCACCAAGATTACTCGGCTGAATTTGGTCCAGATTTTTTAATGATGGATGAGTCGGAATTAATCAAAACCTTGCAATCAGATTTCATAAATTTTTATCCTTCTGCAACAGTGAATCCCTATGTTGCAATTGCTGCTCGTGGCCCTTGGATAATCACTTCACATGGAGCTGTTGTCCACGACAACGGTGGATATGGGATGTTAGGTGGTGGTCATGGCCCGAATAATGTCATCAACGTCATGTCAAAAAATTGGGTTATGGCAAATGTCATGACTGCTTCTTTTAGCCAGAAGAAGTTAACCGATGCATTACGCAGAGAAGTTGGTCATACTCGGGGCACTTGTCCCTTTTCAAAATTCATCTGTGTAAATAGTGGATCTGAATCAGTGACACTCGGTATGCGAATTGCTGATGTAAATTCCAATAATATGACTGGTCCAGGTGGACGTCATGAAGGTAAACCGATTAAGATAATCGCATTGAAACAAGGATTCCACGGTAGAACACAACGACCGGCTTCAATATCGGATTCTTGTAAAAAAGGATACATAGATAATCTTGCTACTTTCAGAAAGCGGGATAATGTTATCATCGTAGAACCAAACAATGTTGAAGAATTACAATCAGCATTTTCAAGAGCTGAGGAAGAGAACTTTTTCATTGAATTATTAGCCTTAGAACCAGTGCAGGGTGAGGGCTCTCCTGGACAAGCAGTAACTCGTGAGTTTTACGATGAAGCAAGAAGGTTAACTTCCGAACATGGAAGCATGTTGTTAGTTGATTCCATACAGGCTGGATTCCGCGGCAAAGGCTGTCTTTCAATTGTCGATTATCCCGGATTTCAATCTGCTGAAGCCCCAGACTTAGAGACATGGTCAAAAGCACTCAATGCTGGGCAATTCCCTCTTTCTGTTGTAGGATTATCAGAGCGTGCTGCGCAATTGTACGTTGTTGGAATTTATGGAAATACCATGACAACAAATCCCCGTGCACTCGAAACAGCAATAGAAGTACTCGACAAGATTACTCCAGAAGTACGGCAAAACATTGTTGAAAAGGGAGATGAATTTCTCACAAAACTTGCAGGATTACAGAAAGAATTCCCTAATGAAATCACCCTAGTTCAAGGTTCAGGTCTGCTTCTGTGCGTAGAATTAGATCCAGAGACTCTTCCTGTTATTGGCTTTGATTGTGTAGAGGAGTGGTGTAGATTAAACGGCCTTGGTGTAATTCATGGCGGAAAGAATGCACTCAGATTCACCCCTCACTTTGGAATAACATCCAAAGAGATTGATTTGATAGTAGACTTGGTTAGATGTTGTCTGATTGAATTTACAATGGGTAAAGTGCATCAAATTGCAAAATAAAGTGTTAATCATCAGTTTAGTGTAATGGGAAATTGTATGAATCAACAATCAACGAAGGTGAGGGTATGCCAAAAATGGTAAACCTTCAAGGAGATGAGAGCGTTTTCTTTTCGTCATTAAAAGAGCGGCTTGAGAGGATAGAAATCGATACTGATTCAGCTGATGGAGTCCACATCGTATGCTGGGATAATGGTCCAGCAGTCAAATGTGATTTAGTAATCCGCCCCTCAACAAGTAAACCGTACCCAAGCGAGTCTCACTGTGAATTGGTATTGCACGATTTGTATATCCCTGGTGGGTCTGGAAAGTGGGGTCCTAAGGAAATAGAAGAGCAAATTTCGTGGTTGAACAATCCTATTGAAAAGAGGCCCGAAGGAGAGCCAAGGCACTGGATTCACGTTCGTGATGTAGTGGATATGCTTTCAGTTTTTTTTACTAATCTACCAAGTGGTGTGGTTGATGTGAGTGGCAGACGTTGTTGGAGCCATGAAGCGATGTCAAGTGAATTGGAGATGCTCTTCAAGAGGGTCAAAGCAGCGGAATCAAAAACTTTCCAATTAGATAACTTAAAAATTTTTGAGCCAAAAACCGAGCCAATGGTCTCACCACCTAGGCCTAACCTTGGCCCACTTCATGAGGCGTGTCAAAAGGCTGGATTGACGGGATGGCACCCTTCAATTCCGTTTAGAATTGGATTGATGGAATGCATTGCTCATCAATTACTTTAGTGCAATTTTGTATTTTCATTGTTCTGCGAAGAGACTTGCACCTAACAGAGGTAAGAGTAAGGAAGCATCCCCTTCTACAACAATTTGAGGCGCTTCCGCACGAATTTTCCCCCAACTAATTGCTTCTTTGAGTCTTGCACCCGATAATGAACCATCATGTTCTGAGGCGGTAGTGATTTGCACTGCAGAATCCAGTCCTCCTCGATATTGATTCCACCAAATAACATGGTGTTTTGAGATTCCTCCTCCAACCATCAAGGCATGGGAGGAGTCTGTGGTCCAAATTAAGTCAGAGAGAATTTGTTGATCTTCTAACAAATCAAGATTGAAGTCCCTTGCTTTTTGTCGATGCATGAACAATTGAGCTCCAATAGAACCATCATAAATACCTGGTATAATAATCGGAATTCGATGCTTGGCGGCCCAATGAAGTAAACTTGATTCATCATCAATCCGATCCCCCAAAGCCCAGCATAATTCTACACTCCCGAATCCTTGCCACGGGTTTTCGGGATTTTCTGAGCGCCTCTCATCGTCAATTTCTTGTAATATTGGCATTACGATTTTCTCAATGATATCTCCATAACTTGCATTTGGAACAATCACGTTTCCTAATCGATTCAAGCCCTGTTCACCTAGTTCGATATCATCTAACTCGAATGCTCCATGATAATAATCACTGAAACTTCTGGCAATGTCATGGTCAAGAGTTCCACAAGTTGTGACAACAACATTGAATCTTTTTCTTTTCAATGCTTCAACGAAGAATCCACGTGTTCCGGTAGCACAAAGGCAGGCAGGAAAAGAAAGCCAGTTCAATTGGCTATTCCCTTCTTCACTTGATGACTCATCAAATTGCTGAAACATATCTGCTAGAATGTCGCGGGCTAGGGCTAATTTAGTTGCTGTAAAACCACCAGCAGTTGCCATTTGGTCCAACAGTTTGGAGGCATTTTCAGTGGTAGAGAAATCATAATCCACCACTGGCAAATCAAAGTCTTCTTGGTTTACCATGACATCACCCGACAAGCCGCCTCAAAATGAATACAGCGGTTATTCACAAATCCTCTCAATTTCCTTTATCACTTCATTTGCGACATCAATTCCAGTTGCTCTTTCTATTCCCTCAAGCCCAGGTGATGAATTTACTTCCATCAACAATGGCCCTCGGCTAGACTCCAATAAGTCGACTCCACCGAATTGAATGTTTAGGGATTTACAAGCGTCAATACATATTCTCTCAATATCTGGTTCAAGTTCTAATTGGTCACCGGTTCCACCTCGGTGAATATTGCTACGGAAGTCATCACCCTTTCCCGTTCTCCTCATTGCGGCTACTACTTTATCGCCAACAACAATTGCTCTGATATCAGTTCCCTTGGATTCTGCGATATACTCTTGAACAATTATTGGTTGATGTAATCTAGCAAGCACATCAATAACTGATTCTGCACTTGCAACAGTATCACAGCGCATCACTCCAATTCCTTGAGTCCCTTCTAATAATTTCAGAACTACAGGTGGACCGCCCACTGTTTTGATACACGGGTGTAAATCGGCTGCTCCTCTTGCATATGCTGTTCTAGGAATGGGTAATTCCACTGCGGCAAAACGCTGTAGAGCACGTAATTTATCCCTACTCGCCCCAATTCCATTACTTGGGTTGAGGACTGGGACGCCTGCGGCCTGAAATTGTCGGAGAATGGTTAATCCATGGCGGGTGATTGAAGCCCCAATTCTAGGCACAATACAATCCATTGGTTGCACAATTTTGTCACCATTATAGAGAACAGTTGCCCCATCGGGAGATAAATCAATTGTACATCTTGTTGGGTTGAGATAACTAACTCCATGCCCCTCTCTTCTAGCAGCAGCAGCCAATCGAGTTGTGCTGTAGAGTTCAGGCCCTTGGGTCATGATGACAATCTCAAGTCTCCGCCCCATAACCTGACCTTCAGAGGCTCATTGTTTTCAAAATGACCGATTTGAGCTATCCCTGATTTTCCAATTGGAAAATTCGATCTCTCAATTGGGCAGCCTTCTCAAATTCAAGTCTACTTGCTGCCAGTTTCATCTGTTTTCCAAGTCTTTCAATTAGTCTTTCAAGATCTACGTCCTTTTCTGTATCATCACTAGTTAGGGTTGCTTTATCTTGTTCCAAAATTGAAGATGCAACACTCGCCCACGAAGGTTGGCTTACATTGCTAACCGTTTCGCCCTCAGAACCCCATCCATCTGAGCCAAGGTCTAATCGTTTTGCCAAATCTCTTTCATCTTTAATTTTACCACTCTGACCGGTGGTTCCACCAACAAATCTCTTACCGCCACTGCTACCAGTACCAGCAGTCCCAGCCAACAATTCCTCTGCTTCAATTCCCATTGTTGGCAATTCTTTGATGATTGTTTTAGGGACAATATTGTTCTTCAAATTGAATTCTTCTTGTCGTTGCCGCCTTTCAATTGTTTGTAAAATAGATGTACTCATCGCGTCAGACATTGAATCAGCATACAATAATACTCTACCGTTTTCGTTACGCGAAGCTCGGCCAATTGTTTGTAGAAGTGACCTCTCATTACGCAAGAAACCCTGACGGTCGGCATCAAAAATTGCAACCAAGGATACTTCTGGAATGTCAAGGCCTTCACGTAACAAATTAATTCCTACAATCACATCGATGTGACCAATTCGCAAAGCCTTGATGATTTCAGACCTTTCAATTGTATCGATTTCAGAATGAAGGTAATGTGCTTTCACGCCCATTCTCTGTAAATAGCTGGAAACTTCTTCAGCGAATTTAATAGTCAAAACAGTAACTAATACTCGTTCACCATTCGTTACACACTTGTTAATCTCGTCAAGTAAATCTTGCACCTGTCCCTCGGTAGGGCGAACCTCAATTTCCGGATCAAGTAACCCGGTTGGTCTGATTTCCATATGCACAACCCCGTCAATTTTTTCAAGAGATTTGAGAATACTTGGGGTCTTTTTTGGTTTTTGTAATTCAGGTTCAACCACTCCACCACCTCCTGGTACATGGAGCAACTCTTGGGGGACGTCTTGCCCAGTCACTTCTGCAAGATGTCTTAGTTCCCTTTCTCCTGGTGTTGCTGAGACGTACAACATCTGTGGGACAAGGTTTTGAAATTCATCTATGCGTAAAGGCCTATTATCTGCCGCAGAAGGTAATCTGAAACCGTGCTCAATCAAAGACATCTTTCGCGAATGGTCACCTGCGTACATTCCTTTTAGTTGAGGTAATGTCACATGGCTTTCATCCATGATGACAAGAAACTTTTCAGGGGAACCATGGAATTGATTAGCTGCCGCAGCAAAGAAATCAAGCAAACAGAATGGTCTTTCTCCATATGTTCTGCCATCAAAATGCATGGAATAATTTTCTATGGCTTTGCAATGACCAGTTTCTCTAAGCATTTCTAATTCAAACTTAGTCCTAGTCTCAAGTCGATGGGCTTCCATCTCTTTGCCTTCTTTCTCCAATTCATCAGTTCTCTCTGATAACTCAAATTCAATATCTTCCAATGCTTGGGCGAATCTCTCTGGGCTAGTCATGAAAAATTCTTTTGGATGGACCCACGCTTCCTCTAAATTATCAAGAGGTTCCCAAGAAACAGCTTCACAAACCTGAATTCTTGTAACTCCATCAAAGTCGAATCGAATCCGAAGTGGGTCATCCCTACTTGGCATCCAAACATCAACAACCTCGCCACGGCAACGGATTTCACCTCTAGTGATTTCACCTGTTACTCGTTGATATTGCAACTCTACCAATTGTTTGACTAAATCCAAAGGTTCGATAGATTGGCCGACGTATATTCTTGCATGTTGTTTTAGGAATGTTTCTGGGGGATTGAGTCCGTAGATTGCGGACACTGTTCCAATGGTAATGACATCAGGTCGTGAGACAAGTGAAGCCACCGTTGCGAATCTTTCCTGCTCAATCCGCTCGTTCATCTGTAATTCTTTATCGATGTATAAGTCGCGTTTTGGTAAATATGCTTCAGGTTGATAATAGTCATAATGACTAACAAAATACTCCACGGCATTTTCAGGAAATAGTGAAGACATTTCCTGCCAGAGTTGACGCGCCAACGTCTTATTGTGGCTGAGAATTAAAGTGGGTATATTCAGTCTTTCAATGATATGCGCCATAGCGAATGTTTTACCCGAGCCAGTAACACCAAGAAGGACACCTCTTTCCTGTGAATTATTGAATTGAGAAATTAATTTTTCAATTGCTTGTTTTTGGTCGCCTGCGGTGTTGTATTCAGAATGTAATTGGAAGCATGCTACCGAGGGGTCTAACCAGTCTAGAGCAGCACCTTCAATTGCTTTAGACAAATCAAAATGGTCGACGTCTTTTTCTGTCATAATATCCACTCACAATTGATGACCCTTCAATTTATGGTCGATATAATCCACCGTTGACATGTAAAATTGCACCAGTAATGTAACTAGAATCATCTGACAAAAGGAACGAAATCACATTGGCAACTTCTTCAGGAGTTCCCAATCTTCCCATAGGAATTGTTTCTTCCCTAGCAGTTCTTTTCTTTGGTGTGTCATTCGCCACCAAGTCTGTACTGATAGTTCCTGGAGCAACCACATTTACTCTTTGGCCATTCGGGGCTACATCAATTGCGAGTGAACGTGCCCAACTGTGTAATGCACCCTTTGAAGCGGAGTAATCTGCACCTGTCGCAGTCCCTTTAATTCCGAGTTGACTACCTAATACTACGATTGATGCACTTTTTGAGAGGTATGGGGAGAGTGCTTTCCACACAAGAAATGAGCCTGTGAAATTGACATTCATAGTTTGTTCAAGTGCCTCAAGAGTTAGTTCCTCGGCCTTACCACGTTCATACATTGCATGATTCAATACCAGAGCATCAACACCTTCTCGAATCCATGGATGGTCTGCCAGAACCATTACCTCACCGGTATCAGAGCAGTCAACCTTTACGGCAACACAATCACAGCCGATTTCTCTTACATCTGAAATTACACTTTCAGCAGATTGAGAATCTGTATGGTATGTGATTATTAGTCTGTAACCTTCACTAGCCAGACGCCTAGATGTGGCGGCTCCAATACCTCTACTTCCGCCTGTGATTACTGCTAATTTCACCATTTCATCACCTCAGTCTAACAACCCATCATTGGATGGTTCAATTGTCATTATGGCCAATAGAAGAACCCACCCCGTTAGCATCGACACTCGAAACAGCATCTTTTGGAAGTCAGCAAACTTTTCACGAAGTAGTATTACAGCGATGTTCACAATAGCCATTATTCCCGCAGCCCCTAGAAACCAAATTTCATCCATGGGGTTGGAGATAGCGAAGCATGCGAACCATACTAGGGTTAGTTGTACAGATGTCCTCGTGGTAGTTTCTTCTGAGAACCGTGAAGGGAATGAATGAATCCCGTTTTCTCGATCACTCTCTACATCCATGCGTGCATAGTTGATATCGAAGGCAGTTATCCAAAATGCGACCCCTAGGGAGATGAAGAAAATAGTTGGATACCAAAGAAGGTCAGTATATCCATCGTGCAGTCCTGTAATTGCAGCCCAACCATGCACATCTGCTGCAATAGCAACCCAAGCCCCGGCAGGTGCAAGACCAAGACACAATCCGAGCCATAAATGACACAACCAGGTGTAACGCTTAGTGTATGGGTAGATAACGAAGGCTAAGACGGGAAGCCAAGCCATCATTAGTGCAACTTCGTTGAGCAACCAAGCGCCTAAAAGTAGCATACTAAGGAAAATTGCCGATAGAGTCCAAGCCGTTTGCATTGACATATTTCCCGATACCAAATGCCTGTTTGCAGTTCGTGGGTTGGCGGCATCAACATCACGATCAATAATACGATTCAAAGTCATTGCAAGGCCACGGGCTCCCACAGCCGCGATGAGAATCCAAATTAGGTCCATTCTTAACCAACCAAGTTCAGGAACAGGAAGGTCATGCATGAATTGATTGTAAGCGAGAATATACCCAATTAACACAAAGGGAAGGGAAAAGAGGGTGTGCTCAATTTTTACGAATTCCAAAATTTGCTTTACACCCAAACTACCACCTCGATACATTTGGTTCCCAAGCTCTCTGTTCATACCCATCATATCCTGCCATGTTTGTTACTTTGGCAAGAGTTTCTTGGCCGTGAATAGTGATTGCTGGCCAACTTCTGATAGGAAGAATTGGATCTAGCGCTGATATTTCTTGTCCAGCACTTGCAAGTGCTTTACGACCAGGGTGCGGAATCGGGGTGGTGGCATCCCAGCAAACCCTACTACGATTTGAATCAAAATGTAAATCTCTACCAACATCAAATCTAACGGTTAACTGCCAGAGCAATTTTTGATTTGCTCCTGCTGAATGTAATTTCACATCATCATCAGTGATAAATAGCCATCTTAAATGTTCAGATTCTTCCAATTGCCAAATTGAATTCATCAATTGGAAAATACGTTGCCTTTGAGCCCTACTGGCTTCAACTTGAAGTGCCCATGCAGCGGGGTCAAGAATTGCCTGCATTCCATTACTTGGGCTAGGTGTGTCATCAATTTTTGTTGTAATCACCATAATTGATGGCCTAAGGAGAATTGCCTCGCTAACTTCCTGCATCGCTCTGACTTTTGCACAGAAGTCAACTGAAACTCCTGGAGCATCTACCTGTCCACGGCGCCAATCTGGAGATTCATCGAAACCCGTTCCTCTAGGTAAGCCGACTCCTCCTTTTCTCGGATCGGCACTTGGTAATGTTGTGGCATCAATCAGTAATTTATCGTGAACATTTTCCCATGGTGAAGATGTGTCAAGTGTATCTGCAACCATCCCAGGTATTGTTATCAAATCGGCCTGTGGGTCTACTTTTTCATGTAAAGCATCGAGAAGAGCATTCAGTTCTTTTACAGGGTGGCCAGGGTCAACGGCAACGGAAATTTTTGTGAACATTAATTGCCCAGCGCCCAACAAACCAAGGCAAGTTTTTCGTGCTTGACGTGGGTATCTTTGTTTCGCGGCAATAATCGCCAAATTATGGAAACCAGTCTGCAGTGGCACGAACATATCAACGATATCTCGGTGTTGAAAATTTAATATTGGCAGGAATGCATCTGTAATTGCTTCGCCAATATATCCATCCTCCATAGGCGGAAGTCCAACAATTGTCATTGGTGCAATAGCATCAGAACGATGAGTGATTGCAGTTACGTGCATCACTGGGTAATCCCCCTCTAAACTATACAGCCCGAAGTGGTCACCAAAAGGGCCCTCTGGTCTGGTTTCGCCAGGGATACAATACCCTTCAATTACAACATCTGCCTCTGCTGGAACCCACAAATCTTGAGTAGTTGCTTTCACTAACTTCAGCCTCTGATTTGCTAAGAAGGAAGCGAACATAAATTCAGAAAGATTGTCAGGAAGAGGTGAAATTGCGCTGAAAATTAATTCTGGTGGCCCTCCTAGACAAATTGCCACAGGTATTTTGTTGAGTGAACCAAGGCTAGCATCAGCATGGTCAGCACCATGTTTGTGCATTTGCCAATGAAGTCCACATTCGGTTGGGCCATAAATTTGTGAGCGGTACATCCCGAGGTTTTGCTCACCGCTGACTGGATCTTTCGTGACTACTAATGGTAGGGTGATAAACGGCCCACCGTCTTGTGGCCAAGTTTTGGGGATTGGAAGAGATGTTAAGTCTGGATTTTCCATGACTACTTCCTGACATGCTCCTTTTCTGACTCGTTTTGGAGCCATTCGCAGACCTTGTTTGGCTAAGCCAATTCCTTTCCATGGTTTCTTAGAAATTGTGGCAATGTCTGGTTTCATCAATTCCACGAGTCGGTTTCCAATAGTTGCCAACTCATCCACGCCAAGAGCCGTTTTCACCCTAGTTCTAGTTCCAAAAAGATTCATTGCAAGGGGAATTTTGGATATGCTGCCATTCTGTAATCTTGGTTGCTCAAAAATTACAGCCTTGCCTTCACCCTTTACAAGACGGTCGGCAATACATCCCGCCTCTAACTCTACATCAACCGGTCTTGCAATGCGCAGCATATCTCCCTGTTCCTCGAGGGCGGCGATAAATTGCTGCAGATTACTCCATCCCACAGCCCTCGGAGGGGCTCTCACCTATGAAACATCAAGGAGAGATATTCAAACAAATTCACCCAGATTATTCCACATTTGGTAACCGCGTTATTCATGAAGGGACCCCCCTCATCACAACCCATGGAGGGAGCCGGTACAGAGTGTGACGTCTTGGTCATTGGCGCCGGGCCTGGCGGTGGTGCTGCGGCTTTACACAGTGCAAGAGAAGGTCTCAATGTCATCCTAATCGAAGATCATGACGAGATTGGGACTCCCGTACATTGCGGAGAATGTATATCGGATTTAGCCGTAAACAACCTAAAACTTGAACTTCCAGATTCAGTAATTTCACGTCCTGTTGATGGTATTAGAGTACTGTTTCCGGATGGAACGGCAAAAAAATTAAGTGAACCGGGATACGTTCTAGAAAAGCACTTGTTTGAGCAGTGGTTAGCAGCGGAAGCAGTTGAAGCGGGCGCACAATTACACCTATCACACAAGTTGACAGGCCTTGAGCGTCAAGAAAATGATGGTGTTTTCAGCGGTTGGATTTGCCAGGGTAAGGGGGACCAATTTCCAATTACAGCTAAGATTGTAATTGATGCCTCTGGCGTTGCTGGAGTATGCTCAAAAATTTTGCAATTAAACCCCCGTCCTAAAGTGGTTGCAGGGATGCAATATGAGGTACTAGAAGTTCCAACAGATGGTTACTTGGATTTCTATATTTGGCCAAAATATGCCGAAAAAGGTTATCTTTGGATGATACCAAAGGCAGATGGAAGGGCTAACATTGGGTTAGTTACAGAGAATAAAAAGGGTGCTGTAAAGGCACTAGACCAATTCATAGAAAATGGGGAATTCAAGGGATTAGAAATGATCAATCCGCCCTGGCGGAAAGAAGGAATGAAACTGCGAGGTTTTGGCGGAACTATACCAATTTCCGGGCCACATGAAGTCACTCATACAGATGGAATAATGCTGATTGGTGATGCGGCTGGTTTCACTTCACCTCTGTTTGAAGGAGGTTCTCATTTGGCTTTGAAATCAGCATCATTTGCAGCTCAGACTGCGGCTGAAGCAATCGCTGCTGGAGATATAACCGCTTCCAAGTTAGCCATATATTCATCCAAATGGAAAAGAGAGTTTCCACCATATGAAAAAATACTGAGAGGAAAAACAGCCTTGTATTCACTCAGTGATTCTGATATGTCAGTAATGGGCAAATGTTTCCCAGAAGAAATGTCTTCGATGGGAATATCTGGAAAGGCAATGGTTGGAATCCGCCTACTTGTTAGAAGACCTAGTTTATATTTCAAGAAAATAGTTCCAGCGATGTTGGCTTTTGGTTATAGCCGGGCTAAATACTATGGCTGGTAATCCAACAATCAGCGATTACTTACGGCCGAAATTGCCATCAGTTGATGGCTACTCGCACCAATTGTGCAGTGGCTTCTTTGGTTAGCAATCGCGGTTTCCATAGCCGGTATCTCGATGCCGTGGCGAAATCTGTCTGCGGAGCAATCATTGTGGTTCCCACGAATCATCACAACAATCCAAATTTTACCTTTCATCGCCCTAAGTTGGCTATTTATCAGTGATTCTACAAACTATGATTTGGTTCGTCTTTACGGTGGCAGTGAGATGCCATTTGCCTATCGTATCAGTGCGGTTTGGGCTAGTAGAGAAGGGCCAACCCTCCTTTGGGCTGGTTTGTTAGCAATCTGTGGCCTTGCGTTCCAAGATGCGGCGAAAGATGAGAGTTCGATTCTATTTCGTAAATTAGTCAATGGCGCAATTCTAACACTCTTCTCTATTGCAATGATGATGCGACCATTCAGGCTTGCACAAAGCAATTGGCGAGGTGAATTAAATCCACTACTGCAAACCGATTTGATGGTCTTCCATCCGCCACTGGTTTTCCTGTTTTACTCACTTTGTATGGTTGTGATGCTGAAGGCTTTGTCTACAGTTCTTAGTAACGATGGTGTTGATGATTCTCGACTTCGTGAGATGGTGACGCCGCCAGCAAGAGTAGCATTGGTAGTAGGTACGATTGGAGTGGGACTCGGTGGGCTATGGGCTTACACAGTGCTTGATTGGGGCGGGTATTGGGCTTGGGATCCCGTCGAAACAGCATCCCTTTTGCCCTGGCTTGGGCTCCTCCTTTTACTTCATCTACGGGTAACTCCTGGTGGGAAAAATAGTGGTTTCGTCCTCCCTTTAGCAATCCTTCCTGGATGGTTCTCTATCCACGCTACTATGGTCACTAGAGCCAATGGTGTTTGGGCCTCGGTACACGCCTTTGTCTCAGAAGATGTTGGGTCTCAAAGTGATTCTGCAATACTACGAATAATTGACTTACAAAACACAGGGGTAAGTGGAACAGAGGTGATTACTTACCTCATTTCATTGGTGGCAATTTTGGCAATCACTGTGGCGGTTATGGTTAGCCGTCAGGCTAGAATTGGTGGCGGAGAAAATTTGCAATTTTCGTCTAGATTATCATTATGGTTGATATTGTTATTACCTTTATCTTGGCTAATTACTGTTGATATGTTTGGGGCTGAATCGAGTCTAATTGAGCGGCTGCCTACATTCATTCTACTGATAGCAGCAGCATCTCCATTGGTAGCAATCATGCTTCCACCTGATCCTGCAGGTGCGAAGTTGTTCGCTGATAGAGAGAAAGCATTCTCAATGGCTGCTGTGATTTTGTTATCATTAATCATTGATGAACCATTAATTGCAACTCTACTTATTTTGTTGATGCTGTTGAAAGCGAGTTCGGATAAAGAGTCAGAAATGATTTGGACAGTGGCAGGCATCGTTGTCATATTGACTTCAGTTTACGCTTATTTGATTGGGGTTTATGTTGCTGGAATTGGCTTGTTAACTTTCATTTGGCCATTGCTGGTTCTTGATATTGAAGATGGAGATGAGCAGACATTGAAGGAACGCATTTCTGAACTTTCATTACGAAAAACCCAAATTCGACTATCGCTATTTGCACCTATCGTAATCGGTGGGACATTTTTCACATTGACTTGGATGTTGTTGGTTGCTAGCGTTGATGGGACTTCTCTACCAATGCATGAGATGTTTGGCGCGCCACTTATTTTGTTAATTGCGGCTGCTTTAGCAACATATTCTTGGAAAGATACAGTGCCTGAAAAAATGGTTCCTTTTCTTCTATTAGGTTTTATTATCTTAGGAATTGTTGTTGGTGCATTCCTTAATATTCCTATCATAGGGGATAGCAATTCACAGTTTAGTGATACAATAAACCGAGGTGAAGTAGCTTGGTTGTTGCTACCGATTTTAATAGTCGCAATCCCTTCAATAATACGTCTTGCGATAGACCTCTTTATGCGTACTGCAAAGGGGTATTCTCCTGCAAAGATGCGAAGTGCGCTTGCTCACAGTGCGCATGTAGGGATTCTACTGTTACTGGTAGGCCACGTATTCACAACTACTCTAGTTGACCGAACAGATCCTTCTCATCAAGTAGTGTTGGTAAAGGGTCAAGAGGTTTCTCATGAAGGGTACCTGCTAACTTTTGAAGATTGGACAGTGCTTTCTCCAGATGATACTGAATTCCAAGAGCGCTTTTCGGTTGGAGATGGGTTCCTAGGTGCTACAATTGACATACGTGACGAGCAAGGTAATTTTCTCGACACAGTTAATCCAGGGATGTTGAGGTTTGATAGTTCAAACAGTTTCCCACGTAGTGAGGTAGATAGGTACACTTCTATTACTGGTGATACTGTGTTTATTTTTGATTGGTCCCAAACACAAGCATTAGGTAATGCATCTGGAATTATGGATTCAGAAAGTGACGATGTTGGTCTTGACAGAGTTCGATTAACGGTTTACCAGCTCTCTGGCAGCCATCTTGTGTGGGCTGGGTGGCTAATCATTGTACTCTCAACTCTAGGAATCGCAATCACCTCAGTTCAGCGCCTCAGTAAGCCGATTCCCTCCATCTGATATTGGATAATTTCACCGTTTCACTCATAAAGGGGGAGTCGGTCGGCGGCTCGCCCCATTAGGGGTTGAAGTGATATTCATGGAAGAAGGCACAATTGTCTACATTGATTACGACCTGTTTGAGGTTGATTCCGGAAAACTAATTGAGACCACTCGTGAGGAGACTGCAAAGTCAAACGACGTTCATGAAGAGTCACGAACTTATGAGCCTCTGTGCACCACTATTGGTGCTGGAGCGTTGATTCCTGGTTTTGAAGAAAGCCTAGAAGAAGCAGAAGTTGAAACTGACTACGATATTGAGATTTCACCAGACAAAGCATACGGAGAGCGTGACCCGGGTGCTGTTGAAATGTTGGGCCCACAACAATTGGCTCGCCAAGTAAGGGACCCTGACAATTTACAAGTTGGAGGACCAGTCGAAATCGGTGGCCGAAAAGGTACCTTAGTCATGTTCCGTGCTGGTCGGGCACGAATTGATTTCAATCACGAATTAGCGGGTAAATCACTGCGTTATAATTACCGAATCACAAAGGTTGTTGAAGAGAAGGACGAGATGGTAATGACTCTTCTAAAGATGTCAACAGGTTCTGATGACTTTGAAGTAGAATTTGACGGCGATGATGTATCTATCACAATTCCAGAGTTCCTTGGATATGACCAATCATGGGGTATGGCAAAGTTTCAACTCATTCGTTCACTACGTGACACTGTTGGTGCCAAGACAATCGTGTTTAGAGATGTACACCAATTCAGAGAGGCTGCAGAAGAAGAGGAAGAAGAACACGTCCACGATGAAAACTGTGACCACGACCATGACGAAGAAGAGTGAACCTCTTTTGATATGGCCGACTCGGCGGTGCAATGAGCACTGACAAGGACAAATCCGAATTTTCGGGAGATGCTGGTTTGAAGGACGACGTTTTTGTTGATAAGCAGGACAATGACTCATCCCCAAATGTTAGTTTTCCACGTTCATTACCTGATTCCGAGTTTGCCAAACATGAGTTATTAGCATTCACAATTATTGGTTTGGGGATGGCATTACCTGGAATCGCTTATCTGCTAGGAATTTTTGCTGATGTCTGGGGCCTGTGGGATATAATTGACTTGAACATCGTACAGCCGATTATTGGCGAAGGTGATGGTGATTCAAGTTACAATCTTGTAGATACTGTTGCGTATAATATTCTTCTAGTGGCTTTCATTGTCAGTCTATCTGCACTAATACGAAAGTGGGGTATTTCAAGTGATGATAGAATGCTCTACTCATTACTACCTTGGATACTATGGGCGGTATTAGTTGAAGTACATGAGGACGCAGGACTTTTCGCAGATAATGTTGATTCTTGGTTTGTTTCACCAATTATTCATTTCCAAACTGCTGGCTGGATTTTACTCATTGGGATGTTTGTTCCAATTTTGAAGGAGATGGAATCCAGCCCTCAAAAAGATAAGTTCCTGACATTTTTGCCATTGATGGTGGTGGTTATTTGTCAGTTAATTCTGTTCTATGACTTTTCGGCCGAGGGCAGTATTGCGGTAGTAATCCTGATTCCCGGTTTCTTTTGGTTCTTCTTTGAAGTTGAAGAATTCAGGTGGAATAACTGGTTAAATAATTGGAATCAACTAGAGCGCTCTTTGCTTTATGCTGGAATTGGTGCTTGTATCTTGAACGCGGTTAGCCTGATGGGATTTGCCCAAACACAGTTAGTTGCCGGAGAATTAACAATTTGGCCAGCATTTGTAATTCTTGGAATCCCCTTCGTTATTGTTCTGATTCTTAGGCGTAGGGGCTTGGATTCATTCAGGGGATTGATGGGTGAAGGAAAAATACCTGGCATACTTGAGGAGGGGATGACCATCAAAGAGTGGGAAAGTCTTGATGGTGAAGAGTTTGAAGAAAATGAAAAATTAGTCAAGCGGGCTGCGTTTGCAACACCTATCGTATTGTTAGCAGTATATGGTCAACTTGTAGATGGTTTCGCATCATGGTTAGGTGTTGATTTTTTTGGCTATTCTGAAAAGCATGTTCTGTCAACTTTTGTAATGCGTTTGGCTGGTGGAGATGAAGGTGGTTCTGGTGGCGGCTGGGGATTTTTTGTGGTGAAAATGGCCTTAGCCTTGGTGGTCATAATGTTCTTTGCTGAATGGCGATGGGAAAAACGCCAATCTCACCTTAGATTATTGGTTGTTCTTGGACTTTTGACCGTCGGCCTCGCTCCGGGCCTTAGGGACCTAGGACGGCTTATGTTGGGTGTTTGAAGCCGCACCGTTCAAACACCTGTTTGATTTCGACCCTATGGGTCGACATGGATAGACTACCTTCTTCGGTGCGAACTAGTGACAAACAGTATGTCTCAAATTTAGAACATAATCGTGCTATTGTGGCGGCATTGGAGGGCCGTATGAACGCTGTAATGGAAGGTGGAGGTGGAAAGTACGTGGAACGCCACCGAAGTCGGGGTAAAATGTTGCCTCGTGAGAGAATTGAAGCCATCTGTGATCCTGGCACCGCCTTTCTCGAATTGAGTAAATTAGCAGCAAACGGCCTTTATGATGGCAACGCTCACAGTGCAGGAATCATAACCGGCATAGGAATGGTTCATGGCCGTGAATGTATGTTCGTAGCCAATGATGCAACCGTAAAAGGTGGCTCATATTATCCAATGACAGTCAAAAAGCACATCCGGGCCCAAAATATCGCTGAGGAGAATGGCTTGCCTTGCATCTATCTAGTTGATTCAGGTGGCGCATATTTGCCATTGCAAGATGAGGTATTTCCCGATAGAGAACACTTTGGCAGGATTTTCCGCAATCAAGCAGTAATGAGCGGCAAAGGCATTCCTCAGATTTCTGCAGTCCTTGGCTCATGTACAGCAGGAGGTGCTTATGTGCCGGCAATGAGTGATGAATCAATCATTGTCAAAGATAACGGGACAATCTTCCTTGCAGGTCCACCACTTGTGAAAGCTGCAACAGGTGAGGAAGTAACAGCCGAAGCATTAGGCGGTGCGGAAGTTCATACTGTTGAATCGGGAGTTGCAGATCATTTTGCTGAAGACGAACCAGATGGCCTGCGGATAGTTCGTAATATTGTTGAGAATCTTCCAGCCCCTTACAAAGTTGCGCTAGATGTAACTACTCCTGAACCACCACATCACGACCCCGAAGAATTGTTAGGGATTATTCCAGAAGATAACAGAATGCCATATGACGTCAGGGAAGTCATCGCTAGAATTACTGACGGTTCACGGTTCCACGAATTCAAGTCTCGCTATGGAACTACAATTGTTTGTGGTTTTGCCCGCATCCACGGTTATCCAGTAGGAATCGTTGCTAACAATGGAATATTATTTTCAGAATCAGCACTTAAAGCAACCCACTTCATTGAATTGTGTGGCCAGAGAGGTACTCCGATTGTGTTCTTGCAGAATATAACTGGCTTCATGGTTGGAAGTGAATATGAGGCAGGTGGTATTGCTAAAGATGGGGCAAAAATGGTAACTGCAGTTGCTTGTGCCCCTGTGCCTAAGTTCACAGTAATCATTGGCGGGTCTCACGGCGCTGGGAATTATGCTATGTGTGGTAGGGGGTATGACCCTCGCTTCCTTTTCATGTGGCCTAATTCTAGAATATCAGTAATGGGTGGCCCTCAGGCATCAAGTGTATTGACTACAGTTAAGCAAGACCAGAGAGCACGGGAAGGTCAAGCACCAATGGAAGGGGAAGAGTTAGACGAGTTCCAAAAGCCAATCTTAGATAGGTATGAAGCCGAAGGTTCACCATACTATGCTACTGCCCGATTGTGGGATGATGGAATAATTGACCCAAGGGATACTAGAGATGTATTGGGGCTGAGTATTTCTGCCGCCCTGAATGGGCCATTCCCTGATTCAGAATATGGTATATTTAGAATGTGAAGGAGCAATTGCAATGAATGATTTTTCAATTGGAGAATTAATGCCGGAAACCGGCTTGTGTACCCTCAATATTGAGGGGCCAGTGGGGTATCTGAATTTACAACGTGAAGATGTGTTCAATGCATTAAATCCAGAATTGATTGGAGAATTATGTGATTTACTTGATTGGGGTAAAGATCGCTCAGTAAGTGAGCGTGGTCAGTTGAAGGACAGTAACGGCGAACCTTATCTGAGAGTAATTGTATTAACCGGAAATGGAAAACATTTCTGCGCAGGGGCAGATATTGGTTGGATGCAGGCTTCTGGTGCACAAACATCTGAACAAAATCGCAACGACGCCCAACGTCTTGATAGATTATTCAACAGCCTTTGGTCTCACCCTTGTTTTACTATTGGTGCTGTCCAAGGTGTCGCACTAGGTGGGGGTGCCGGATTAATTGCTTGTGTTGACCATGTGATTGGTGAGAGTAGAACAAAAATTGCCCTTTCTGAGGGTAAATTAGGAATTTTACCAGCCGTCATTGGACCCTATGTCTATCGTAGACTCGGAAGTGCGCAAACTCGACGACTCGCCATGTTAGCAAATCGAATTGGAGTTGATGAGGCTTTACGAATTGGCATGATAGATGAGAAGGTAGAATCTCCAGAACAATTTACTGACAGTATCCAAGAAGTAGTTTCTGAAGTGTTGACAACAGGTCCTTGTGCGGTTGGGGAAGCAAAACGTTTGGTATTACAGTTTGACCGTTGGAATGGAACTGATGAGGAACTACGCCAATGGACCCTGGATAAAACTTCAGAGATGCGAGGTTCTTCAGAAGGTCAAGAAGGGCTTTCGTCATTCATTGAGCGACGTCAACCTGCATGGAAAAGTGAGGATTGAGCAACTATGGATTTTCCGTCATGGATTGCAAACGCGCCGTTTAAATTCGGTAAAGTTTTGATTGCAAACCGCGGTGAAATTGCTTGCAGGATCATACGAGGCTGTCAAGAGATGGGGTTAGCCACAGTCGCTGTTTTCAACGACGCTGATGCAGATGCATTGCACGTTGAGTTGGCAGATGAATCAGTTCACCTAGAAGGTGATGATTTGGCATCAACATATCTTTCAGCAAATTCGATAATCAATGCTTGTAGAAAAAGTAGAGCAGATGCCCTTCACCCTGGTTACGGATTTCTTTCTGAAAGGGCAGATTTTGCAGAGTTGGTTGGAGCAAGTGGAATAATTTGGATTGGGCCACCAGCAAAAGCAATTGATTCAATGGGTGATAAAGTAAAAGCTCGTAGATTGATGATTGATGCTGGAGTCCCTTTGGTGCCTGGTGCTGAACTAACTTCTCAAGATAATCTGAATGCTACTGTTGACCAATTACGTAGTTTGTCTAATGAAGTGGGTTTTCCAATTTTGTTGAAAGCCTCCGCTGGAGGTGGTGGAAAAGGGATGCGGGCTGTTGAAACATCCGGGGAACTTGAGGCGGCATATCTCTCGGCAAAACGTGAAGCACTTTCAGCATTCGGAGATGACACCATCTATCTAGAAAGACGAATAGTTTCACCTCGGCATATTGAGATCCAAATCCTCTGTGACACCCATGGTGGTGCAATTCACTTACTTGAGCGAGAATGTAGTATCCAAAGGAGACATCAGAAGGTTATCGAAGAAGCACCTAGCGTGGCAATTTCTCCAGAGATGAGAGAACAAATGGGTGAGGCAGCGATAAATGCAGCCAAAGCAGTACACTATGTGGGTGCTGGAACTGTTGAATTCTTACTTTCGGGAGACGAATTTTTCTTCCTAGAAATGAACACTCGCCTACAAGTGGAGCATCCTGTGACTGAACTAGTGACAGGTGTCGATTTGGTTCAAGAGCAATTACGAATTGCTGCGGGTCATCCATTAGCGATTTCTCAAGATGAAGTTTTTCCACGTGGCTGGGCAATTGAGGCTCGAATTTATTCCGAAGATGCGGCCAATGGATTTTTGCCAGCAACTGGGCCTTTAGCAATTTTTAGGCCACCAGAGGGCCCGGGTATCCGTCTTGATACTGGTGTTAGGCAAGGTGATGAAGCGAGCCTTGACTTCGACCCAATGCTCGCCAAACTCATTGTTCACGCCCCCGATAGGATGCGCGCAATTGAGCGCATGTCTCGGGCATTAGAGGATTTCATAATTTTAGGTGTCACTACAAATATTGAATTCTTAAGAAGCGTAATAACTCATCAGAAGTTTGCCAGTGGAGACACAACTACCGATTTCATAGAATCAATTTGGTCTGATGGTTGGAATTCGGGCGGGGACCCTGCAGCGGCTGTTGTCGTTGCAGCAAGTGCTGAAAAATCCGGCCTTCACTTGGGGTCATTAAGCGGTGAACTTGGAGATTCACCTGACCCATATAATCCGTTTTCCACATTGTATAGGAGCTATCCATGAGGTGTTTAATATGAAGGAATTCACCAATCAAACAGATGGCAGTAATTGGGCTGTTGGTGTTATCGATACCGCAAGTGGTTACTCTGCAATTCAAATTGAAACTGAAGGCGAGCTCTTAGATCTACAAGATTGGCGCGTTTCATTTGGTACATCTCCAAACGAGGCTTTGCTCGAGCGTGGCGATCGAGAAGAACGCTTGGTGATTGTCAAGGTAGGTGACACTTGGTGGGTTCATCATAACGGCCATACTTCAAAAGTAGATGTTGTAGAACGAGGGGCAGTCAGCACTTTTGCTAACAGTGGTGGTTTGACTTCACCGATGCCCGGAAAAATCCTCAGTGTCATGGCCTCTGTAGGTGAACCTGTAGACGAAGGACAAACTTTGCTAATTTTGGAAGCCATGAAAATGGAGAATCGTATCTGCTCTCCAGTCAATGGTGTGGTTTCAGCAATACACTATGAAGTTGGAGACCAAGTTAACCAAGGCGAAGTCCTCATCGCTATTGAAGAGTCTGAATAACCAATTGGAAAATCAATTTACCAATTGCAAGATTGGAGGATTTTTTGGCCCTGCATATATGGTTGTAGAACTACTGGAATCTGCACCAATCCATCTTCCATTTGATTTTGCTCAATTATTGCTACCAATGCTCTGCTAGTAGCAACCGCTGTTGAGTTCAAAGTGTGGACAGCCTCATTTCCATCCGCAGTTCGATACCTCATTCGCAGTCGATTGGCTTGATAATCGGTGCAGTTCGAACATGACACTACTTCTTTGTAGGCTTCAACTCCAGGAAGCCATGCTTCTAAATCATATTTTTTAGCAGCCACTGTCCCCATATCCCCAGTACAAATATTGACAATTTCATAATGTAGGTCTAAGGAATTCCAAAGTTCAACACAGTTAGTGAGTAACTCTTCGTGTAAATCCCATGAGTCACCAGGTTTGCTGATGATTATTTGTTCAATCTTGGTGAATTGATGAACTCTCCATATTCCCTTATCAGATTGTCCATGGGCGCCCACTTCTCGTCTAAAACAGGGCGAAACACCAACCATTCTCAGAGGCAGCATTGATGGTTCAATTACCTCATCCATGAACATAGCAGTAAGCGGGTGTTCACTTGTTGCTATAGTGTAGAAACCTTCTGGCTGAACATTATACATCACTGTTTCAAAATCACCCAAGTCTGTAACTCCTTCGTACGCCTTGCGGTTCATCATCACGGGGGGTTGTACGAGTGTGTATTCTCTTGAAGTGAGGAAATCTATGGCGTATTGTTGTAAGGCTAATTCCAGCCGTGCTAGGTCTCCTTTCAGAAAGTAGAAGCGGCTTCCAGCAATCTTAGCAGCTCTAGGTAGGTCAACCCATTTATTCATGTCAACGAGTTCATTGTGGGTTTTTGGGTCAAATGAAAAAACTTGCTTTTGACCATGTTTACTGTGTTGTGTATTACCACTCTCATCCTCCCCGACTGGAACACTATCGTGGAGAATGTTTGGAATCTTCATTCTCAAACTGTCTCGGTTTTTGATGAGATCATTTGATTGAATTCCCAACTCATCTATCTGTGCACCTATTGTTGCTACTTGGGCTAAGATTTTCTCAGCCTCTTCATTGTTGCCAGTTTTTTTTGCTTCGCCAATCCCTCTCGCGGCCACATTTCGCTCACGCCTAAGTTGGTCAGCATCATAACGAGCCTTCTTCCAAGCGTCGTCAAGACGAATTACCTCATCGATGCTGTCATGAGGAATCCCTCTCTTGTCGTGGTCAGCACGCACAATATCTGCGTGGTCCCGAAACATCTTGATGTCTAACATTTGCCTTCACCCTGCTGATTCATATCATCCTCTTGAACCCACTCATCATCTAAAATATTGTAATACCGAAGGAAACTGACTCATATCCTAATGCGATAAATCCAGTGATTAAATATCCTAGAATACTACCTCCATTGAGTAAAGGTAACCCTGCTTGAGGGCGGCCCATCGCAACGTACCCCATTAGAGCTAAGTAACCAAGAAGACCACCAATAAGCGAGCCTAATGCCACAAACATAGGATCACTCAATCCCATGATAGTTCCACCAGATGGCAGGAATGTCAGGGCTGATATGACTAACATGCCAGGGAAAATGACATCACCTAATCCCATGAATAACGCATCACCGGTATTTTTCTTAGGGGCCGGGCGGGGCGGTTCTGGAGGAGGCGCTTTAGCACCACTCTTCGGTCCACTATCCTTCATTGGGGCAACGGGTGGCCCATCCATCTTACTGATTGTGTCTTCACCCTCGTCAAGGAAAGAGTATCCCTTATCTTGAGGGGCGACTAACAATATTGGGAGTTTGAGCCCTATCATCGTGTCCGCAAGGTCAAGCATGTGCTTCGATTTGTAAACCGCATACCAATCATAAATTGCGGCTACAATCATGAAAATCAGAATTAATGTTGGAACAAAACTTACCCCAATAATGGTAATTACGCCAGCACCAGTTAAAATTCCGGTAGTGTTCACTATGTACCATTCGGGCCTGATTGTAAGAGCAATCATCAGTATAGTGGAAGCGACTAAAGCGACTATTTGTGACCAATAAATTGGTAACCAGTATCCAGCCGAATCTTGGAGAATTATTGCAGGGTCATTCACAGGCGTAGCAATTATTGCACTTTGAGTGGTGTTTACAGTATAGGTTGTAAGCACACCATCTTCGATATCGATTTTATCCCAAGCAGGAACATCGATAGTGTGGATTATCATGTCGATTGACCCGTCTGAAACAGGTCCATCAATGATTAGACTCTCAACCATTACCCAACCTGAAAACATCCGAGTTTCTCCTCCGGATGCAATCCAAACATCAACTCTTCCATCATGTTGGTCGTCAGCAAGCATTATGCCTTGGATTTCAGAATTAAATGCATCACGTTCGTTGAATTTAATATGTTCTTCAACATTCATTTCCACACCATCCCAGACAAAGCCGTAGACTTTTCCTTTCTCAGTTCCTAACATCAACAAACTGTCAGTTGAGTTTTCACTCCACCATTTGTATCCACTCCATGGAGAGTGGCCAAAGGCCGAGGCAGTGAATGCGTCTCCTGAATTTGGGGTGACTTGCCAAAGAATTGACGCATTAAAATCTCCAAATTCACCGGTGTGTGGCTCATCTGGAATATCAACGATTCCAGCCCAACCAAATGAGACCAATAGTAGAGTGTTATCATTGAGCATACTGCCCTGCATAAATTCCCCTGAGGTGAATTGTTCGGGTAGGTTGTAGGCCCAACTATGGCTTGGAATATCAGGGTGGAAGGGGTCAACCTTATGGATCACATTGTTGTAGATAGCCCAGTCATTTTCTTGCGAAGAAAAACCAGCAACGCAGGTGACATCTGTATGGTTTGTGAGTGGGGTGCCATCAGACTTGTCTAAAGATTGCCACCGATTTCCATCACACATTACATATGAGTCAAGATTGTCAACAATCGCGGTTCCTAAGGCTGAAAAACCACCATCCCGATAGAGAGAGAAATCCCACTCCACCTTTGCAGATTGCCCTCTTTCTAATCCACTTGGTTCACTCATTTTGATTAGATGAGTTCCGTTGGAGACTATGAAAGAAGAAGGTTCGTAATCAACGAAGAGAAAATCAGCGTCAAGTTCCATTTCATCACGATATTCGACTATCGGTTGTGCTTCATCCATAGCAAAAGATGCTAGAGGAATCATCGCATAGGAAAGAGAAATCCAGAGAACAAACAGCACTCCCCATTTGATAATTGATTGGAGTCCTCTTTTGGCTAACCAGATGATAAAAGCAGTAAATACTAGAATCAGAATAAATTCCAAGCCGATTAAACCTACTTTAGTGGTTCCTGCCTCACCAAATGCTCTCGCTTCTGGCCTATCCCAGAACGGCTGAATGTAGATAGCAAGCAATATTGTGCCAACAAACATCGCGCCCATAGTAGTCATTGAGCGCCATTGGTCAGCCATCAAAGAAAGGATGTTTGCAAAGCGACTCTCACCGGTCATGACTACGGCGAGAGTGAAAACCCATTTGAAAGCGAGGGTCACAAGAGAGAGCGTGGGCGGGTATCTGTGAGTGATGTACGAGAGTGGTTTACCGGGCTGAAAGTGCTTGGAATGCGGCAGAGTCTTGAAATAACTGCCGTTTTATTGTCCCGTCTTGGGATGCCTCATCTCAAATTTCCATCAATCCATGTTGCAGGAAGTAATGGCAAAGGGACAGTTTGTTCAATTCTATCAAATTGTTTGTCACTAGCAGGTGTGAACAGTGGATTGTTCACCTCCCCACATCTCTGTTTTGTAGAGGAGAGAGTTAGGATAGATGGGGTACCAATCTCACCCACAATTTTTGACCTATATCTTGAGAGAATTCGAGATGCATCTCAAGTTGAACCAGTTACAATGCCGACATATTATGAGGCCACTTTTCTAGTTGCGATGTTGGCATTTGAGGATGCGGGAATTGACCGAGCCGTAATTGAGACTGGACTTGGTGGTAGACTTGATTCAACGAGATTAGTACATGCTGATTGTTGCGTACTTACTGAGTTGGCACTCGAACACACCGATGTCTTAGGCGAAACCCTTGCTGAAATTGCTGGAGAGAAAGCAGCAATTGCTCGACCAGGCGAAGTTTTTCTTGCCAAATGGACTTATGACGCTGGAGCAAGACAAGCGATTGAAGATGCAGTTGGTGACCACAAACTAGGCTATTGGTGGAGGCCAGATAGAGCCTTATTAGTTCGATTTGATGATACTGATAAGAGCCATCGCCCAATTTCGGAAATTGCCACACCGAGCGGTTGGTCACCATACCAAAAGGAAGCCTCAATTCTCGCCCATGCAACATTAACTCTTCTCGAATTGTACAAGCCTGCTAGGATGATGGCTAGTGCTCTCCTTCATACTGTCTGGCCAGGGCGTGTCCAATGGCTTGAACATGAAGAGGTTCCAATTCTCATAGACGCGGCCCACAACCCGAGTGGAATGCAAAAAATCTGCACACAGTTACGTGTTCAAATGGAGAGCGATGAAGCTCCAACCCCAGGGGTTGTGCTGTTAGGCTGCACATCCCAAACAGATTTAGTTGGATTTCTCAATCCTTTAGTGGAACTACTAGTCGAAGGAGAGGTAGGTCATGTTGTGGTCACTGAGCCACAGAAAGGAAGGCGACCGGCTATATCAACAAAGGAATTGGCTGCTGAATTAGAAGCACAAGGAGTGCCAGCGGTAATTGAGGAGGTCAAACATCCTGCAGAAGCACTGCAAAGAGCACTGGAATTGTCAAAGCAAGATGCCAACCAACCAGTTCTAGGAATTGGCTCAATTTACCTGGTGGGGAATTTACTTTCTGCACTTGGTCTTGATACAATAGAAGCAATGACAACACTCCGTCCCTCCGAGGAAGGAGTCCATTGGACTTGACGGTATCATCATTAGGCTGGCACGTCACGACAAGGTTTGTCGGTGGTTAATGTGAAGGAGAAGCATCTGAAAATTCGTATCGAGCAGTGTTTGGCCTTGGCAAAAGCCAGTAATTGCCCAAGGGCAAAATTTGGTTCACTACTAGTTGACCCGGACCGCAATGTCATTTTGATGGATGGCTACAATGGCGGTCCTAGAGGTGGAGGAGATTTGTGTGGAGGAGATGTTTGTTTACGGGATACTGAAAAAGTAGTTTCAGGAACTAGAGTAGAAGTCGGATGTCATCATGCAGAAATGAACGTAATTTGTAATGCTGCAGCAAATGGAGTACCAACAAAGAATGCGTGGCTAATTGTTACCGGTGAACCTTGTATGATGTGTGCAAAGTTGATTCACCATTCAGGGGTATCAAGAGTAATCGTTGTAGACGGTGGTTTTGGCGGAGCAAATGGCATAGACTATCTTGATAATCACGGGGTTATAGTTCAGCGAACCGATGGACCCAAAGACCCTCGTGGTGATTTAAAGTAAGATTATTTATTCTTCAAACGAATCAATCAACTCTTGCAATTGACGGTGTAACTCATCAACATCTCCATCATTTTGAATTACAACATCGGCCATTGCAGCCGTAGCGATTAATGCTTGGCCACTTTCATCATGAGCCACCAATTCAGATTCTTCTTGGCCAACAAATTGTTCAAAATTTTCAGCATCACCAGTTCGTCCACGTGAAACTAAACGCTCCCATCGCACTTCTAAGGAGGTTCGAACTTCGATCATGATGAAATCCTTACGCTTTCTGAGGGCTTCAACCTCAGCGGGTGTCCTGATGCTGTCAATAGCATGATTACCACCTTCGCCAATTCGGTCAAGCAACATTTCTGCTAAAATTCCAGGGCCACCCATAGCACGGAGTTTTCTTCCCCCATCAATTAGATTGTCACGATTTATTTCACGGCCATTAGAGCGTAGCCAATGGCGAATAGAGTCAGAACAAGAATTTACGCCGAACCCTCGTTGTTTGAACCATTCAATCACAGTTGTTTTTCCAGACGCATTACGTCCAGTTAACCCTACCAACATTGAAGCCACCGAGTATGTCACCGTTCAAAGCAATAACGGCAATAACCAAGAATTGAATCATGCCCAAAATCTTCTTGTTCTAGCATAATTGAGTTCAGCTTCGTGAATAATCTTCAGCATTAATTCTCGTTCTCCTTTTGGAACTCTGTTGAGAATACGGGACGCGGTTTCTTCTCCAACTCCTCGAGCCATCAAGCAAATGAGTGCTTCAATGCCCCTTTGCCGGACAATGTGAGCATTTTTCTCCATTCTTGCCTGTACTGTCTGGTCTTCTGAAGCAACCCAACCTGCCAACATTTCTTCTAATCCTTCGCGGCTTGCAGCAAGCATGGTTCCCCCACAATCACAATGGGTATGCTTGGCTCCATACATGGCTACGCGAGTCCGCATGCGCGAGGCACAAGCCAAACAGATTAGCACAGCTCTTTCGTTCACTAAGCGCTCTTCTAGACGAACCCTGACTTCAGCATCTGACCAATTTGGTAATAGCAGGTCTTTTTCACTTCGTGGAGAAATCCCTAGAGGACCAGAAGCGGTTTGTTCTATTCGGACTGCACCTGCTTGAATAGCCTCTAGCAGCGCTACTGTGCCATCAATATCCATTTGGTCATGGAATAATTTATCCAAAGCCTCGTCAAGAACAACTGTGCCTCGATAGCGATTAATGATTCCTTGAAGGTTTACACGTCGCGGGTCGACACCTCGTTGTAGTATTCCAAAAATTTTGCACACTTGCACTAACCTTGCGCGAAGTTTCCTTCCATTAGGAATCGTCATTCGCATAATGTCTCGTAAGGCCTCGGGTGGAGTTTCAGTCAGCCAAGTAACCATTGAATCTGCAGTTAATGCTGGAACTTGCAGTGAAATTCGGTAAGGGTCGATGATGGCTCGCCCACTTTTTCCGTCAATTGTAGACGCCATCGCTTGCAAAAAATGTGCCAGTGCTGCATTCACTTTATTGCCATGGCAACAGTTGAGCACTAGAGCATCTCGACGGGCCTCAACAGTGAGAAGTCTAGCATTAGGTATGCATCCAGTAGCATCCAAATGTTCTCCAATACTTGTTGTGAGAATACCAAGTGAATGGTCAGATACAGGATACTTTGAGAGTTTGTGTTTGTCAGGTAACTCTTCGAGCCAAGCGTTAACCTTTGGCCCAAAATTCTCATCCTTAGGATATTCCACATCCCATCTATGGTCATCTGCAATTACCATTCTAAGATTGCCCACTTCACGAGCGATGTCTGCTGGGACTGCTGGCAATTCTCCAGCCCAGACTGGGGCTGTACTGATATCAGAAATTGGAGCGACCAACAACTCGCTTTTCTCTGGGTCAGCATCAATGATTTGCCAAGTCCTTCCCGCCATCACAAATCGGCGAGGTGAACCATCTTCTTCCCCACCCGATGAATCTAATGACAACACAAAGGTTTCATCCACATTTCCTAAAGGTCTACGCGAAACCGAATCGCGAACAGAGTAACGTGTTTCGTCAGCGATCATGGAGAGGTGGTTTAGCATGTAATGGCGACTTCGCGAGCCTGGTGAGAACCATCCGTTCTTGAGGTTCTTTGGAAGAGTAGAGCGCAAGGCCTTCGACCAAGTCTCTCGCTGTTCGTCGGAAACCCCCTCAAGTTCTTCTCGCTTAGGTCTTTTTTCGGGCAAATCTTTGTTTTTCTCTGCTGCATTTTGCCAGATAATCGGTGGCCAATCAATTGGGTCAGAGTTGACTGGTTTTTCAACTAATTTTAGCAACCTCCTATCGTCAAGGATTGTGATGATTTCGTGAATTTCGCTATCGGTAATATCAGAGAATATAGGAGCCCTACGAAGTAAGGTTGCTGCTGATGAGAGCGGGATTACTTTTTCAGCAATCGCAGTCAAAATTAGTTGGTTTGCAACTACCGAGAGTGGTTTTCTACGCCATTCGACTCCTTCTAGTTGGCTAGACATAGCCCGCCTGGTGATTACAGCAGATTCAGCGATGTCATCATTTTCCCAACACAGTAGCATCCCTCTTGATGTGCCTCCCAAAACGTGCTCAGCCCTGCCAACTCTTTGCAGCAACCTGTCTACAGCGCGTGGCGACTGAACTTGATGCACTTGTTTGATTGAGCCTACATCAATTCCTAATTCAAGACTTGAAGTGCAGACAAGTCCATGCAGATTTCCTTTCTGCAATTCAGATTCCATTTCTTGCCGAGTTTCGGCTGCCAAGGAACCGTGATGAACCCCTATATTCAACCCTTCATCGAGTTTACTTATTCTTTGAGCAACTGTTTCAGCGGCGTTTCTAGAGTTTACAAATATCAAGCAAGGAGCGCTTTCCTTTACTTTTGATGCTAAGCGGCGAAGAGCCGCGAGACCTCTTGGCGAAACATGGAGTTCTAGTGAAAGTGCACGGTCTTCTGCAGTAGTTGGTTCGGTCACAACTTGCAGTTCAGCAGGTCGTGGTGCAGGCGCATTGATTGGGGTGGCAGTTGGTGAAAGCCAACCAGCCATTTCATCAGGATTCCCCACAGTTGCAGACAACCCAATTCGTTGAACACGTCGGCCACATAATTCATCTATCCTCTCTAGAGCAACAGTCAATTGTGCACCTCTTTCAGAAGCCGCTAAATCGTGCACCTCATCAATCACAACTGCTCGGAGATTGCTCATGCCTTCTCTTAGTCGACTACCAAACAACAGTAATTGGCAAGTTTCTGGGGTGGTGACAAGAAGGTGAGGAGGGTTACGAGATTGTTTTGTTCTCTGTGATTGGGTTGTGTCTCCATGACGAACATCAGAACGTAAGCCACACGCCTGAGATAATGACTCAATTCTCCGGTCAATATCTCGGTTCAAGGCCCGTAGTGGGGTGATGTAGAGAATACACATTGGTTGCCATTTTTGTGTGATGGCGCGAGATAATAATGGCATCACTGCCGCTTCGGTTTTACCGCTTCCTGTGGGTGCTATTAGCAAGTGGTCTGAGCCATCAAGAATCTGTTTTTGCGACGCCGCTTGGATTGGCGTCGGGCTCCAACCTCTATCCTCAGCGAGTTGAGAGAGGGAATCTGCGAGCGCACTGAAATCAGACAGCAAGTAACTCCCCTCTCAAAAGAGGGGGGAAAGCCTGAGTGTGAAAAGGACGCCGGCTATCAATCGTCATCTTCTTCATCATATTCGTCATCAAATTCATCATCATCGTCAAACATTAGGTCGTCATCAAACAATTCAGAACGATTCGTGAGAGCTCCCTGCATGCTAACATATGCAACAATAGGTAGAACAATCATAGCGATAATAATTCCAATTACAGCGAGTAAGTTTTGGCGAGCGCCTTCAACCCACCCCATTCCAAATGCGTAGTCAACAGACACTCCTACACTAGCACTATTATCGGATTCGTCAACTTCCGAAATTTCGTTTTCTGTGTCAACGATTACGATTACTCTGTCAACCCCTTTCTCAGCAACCCATGTCGCAGAAATAGGAATTGCTTCATCAGCGATACCGTTCAGTTTCTGTGTGGCGAATGGTTTTTCTGAATCACCAGAATAGAATCCAACTACAAACCCGGAATTAGTTGAACCACCGAGATTAGAAATCCATGCTGTAACCTCCACTTTGTCACCATTAGCAACAATTTCTTTATCTGCCGAAATTCGTTCTACAGTCAATTGTGCTCCTAGTGCTCCAAACCGAATCCATTGTAGTTCGTGGTCACCATTTAGGTCAACAGGTTCTCTCACTGGGTCACTCTTCGAGTTTCCTTCAGTGGCAAGTGGGTTGCCAGCACTGTCCCAACCTTCAATCCAGAATCCGACTTCATAATCCTGAAGTGGTGGATTCATTCCGTCTCCAATCAAGTCCACAGTACCTGTCCAAGTGATTGCTTGTCCTTCTTGAAGCATCCCCAAAAGGGAGGACCCTGAGGAAATTTGGCGCTGATTCTCATCTCGCATTAACCAGTGTACCCACTGCGGGCTTCCTGAAAGGTCTGCATCTTCCCAGCCAATGAATTCTACTGGTACTTCAGTTAGAGCAGTCTTGTTAGAAATGTCAATGACATCAATCGGTGTTAGCCTTTCAAGAACTCTAGGTGGAGCGTGATCGACCTTAACTTGCAAAGTTGTTGAAACGGTGTCGCGAGTCATATCCTCACCTCTGCCAGGAATATTTCTCACTCCTGCAAGGAAGGTTCTAGTTTCACTAGAAGCAAGTGTGGTGGCGGCCCCAAGAGGGACTTCTAAACTAAATCCACCATCGTCAGTTAGGCTTCCATCGGACCAGTATTGTACTCCATCGAAGACTTCAACTGTAATTCCCAAATTTTTCGGTGCGGGTACATCGCTACCTTCGTAAACCACTCTACCAGACCAGCGCAAACGGTCGTTAGGCACAACCCGGCTTCCATCAAACACGGGGCCAACTCTTGGCTCTTGTACATCTTCTACGGTGTAAGTTTGAGCGTCTAGTACCAAGTCATTCTCAATTCTGAAAGTGTGCTCTGTGAAGATTTCCCTACGTGGTTCAGTACTGCCTAATTGAGTGAATTCTAAGGCGATATCTGACAGATCAGCATCAGGCCAGTCCCATGAAAATGCGAAAGCAAATGTGACCTTCACCCAAGGTAAACCTGTTTCGTTAGTAGTAACAATTCCTCCGCATGATTCATCCAGTATATTATTACAAGCTGGTGAAATTTCAAGGTAATCATCGTCAGTCCAAAATGTAGCATTATTTCCACTGAAAGATAATCTCTGTTGGTCTCTCTCTGGATCAGGTCCTTCAAAGTCAAAAATTAAAGAAATATCAGTGAAGTCAATCAAGCCGTTGGCATCAACAAGGCCGAGTGTGATATATTGAGTGGTTCCCGCAAATGCTCTTTCACCATCTTCGTGACCTGCCCAATGTAATCCGGTGAATACCGAATCCATGTCTTTTCTTGTTCTGTAGGTTACCAAGTCATAATCAAAACCGGGGCCATCTGAACGGAGTAGCGCATTGCCTGCAACATCAGTTCCGGTGACGTAATAAGAGACTCTTGCCATGTTTGGATTATTTGAATCATCAATATATGCGAAGAACAATTTGTCAATGTCATCAGTCATATTTGTCATGGTTTGATTGACGTATTCGCCTGCATCAGCATTGCCATTACGGTTAGAGTCATGTTCTGCTTCTATCCAGTAGTGAAGAGTCAATTCTTCAGGTGCGCCAATTTCATCCTGAATTCTTATGCGCACCGCTTGGTCTTCTTGCCCTGCCTCGTAGGCATTGTCAAGAGGAGTTGCTTCTATCAGAGTTGGACTTGTGGCATCAACTCGGATGGTTCGTTGCCATGATTGGTTGGTTGAGAGGACTTTGAGAGGGTCTCTTGGGTTGTCAATCACGACCTCGTAGAATACACCGTCTGGGCGGTCAATTGTATCTACAGGAACTGGAATAAAGAACTCTCCATATTGGTTTGACCGGTCTTTGGCTTGTACGAAATCACCTTCTGTAGTTCGCTTGACGACGGCTACATCGAAGGTAGAGTCTAGCGGTGCATCTTGAGTTCCGTCATACCAAATTGCTCCTTGGAAGTACAGCGTTTCACCCGCTTTAATCCACTCATAATTTGGGACATCATCATGGTGCACAGCACCGTCATTGTCTCTGACTGCCAACCATCCAAGTCCATAGGATTGGTTCACTCGGATTCCTGGAGCATTGCTTGCTCTAGATGAGAGAGACATTGGAGCGAGACCTTGGTCATCAGTGCAACTGACTCTGAATCCAACATTGTCCTGTTCAATGAAATTAGAGGTGACGCGGAAAGCCCAATGAATTTCTAAAATACCATTACTGTTATTGGTCCACGTTGCAGAAGCATCTGGAATTATCCAATCTTCGGGGTCGTCATCAATAAGGGTTCCATCACTGTTCCAAGTTAAGGAAGGAGTTTCACTTGCAGGGTATGCTAAGAAATCAAGAGTTGCAGTAGATATGCCTCCGGCATCTTCACCAATTACGTGTCTAGTTACAACTTCATAGGTGTCAATTGTTTCATGCAACACCATAGTTTCATCCCAACTAATGTCAAGATTGACTGTTTGCATGACGTATGTAATTGAAAATGAATTTATCACCACTTTACCAGAAGACGACGAAAGAATCTGGATTGGGATCAGTTCTGTTCCAGAGCCTGTATCTGGAATAGCATCATTTAGGGCATTAACAATTGAACTTCCTGATGTGCCAGATGCAGTTACCGTGGAGAGTAAGGCGTTGGTATGAGTCCACTCAGCACTGCCATCACTGCCGATGTCTAATTTCACATTTTGGGGAGCATTGGAGTAAAGAGCGACTTGGAAGTCATCTACAATTGGACTGTATGCATTGGCGCCACCAGCGTAAAAGTAGAAACAGAGGGTGAGATATGACAGAGTAGTCGGGAAGTTTACCGTTTGTCCCGGTGTATTCAAAGTCGTAGATGTCCCCGATGTGCAACTGCTAGATGTAGTCCACCTGACTGATAATGAACTACCACCTAATTCTGTTGAGTTCCACCATACTTGGGCTGCTACAGGCCCATTTGAGCTAGAACCAAAATATGGGGTTCGCATCCACATTAATCCTGAAGGTGCATAAGAGCCGGTGTAACCTAGGGCAATCGTATCTATTAAAGCAGAAACGTTGCTGTTTGTGCTGTTGAGATATGCTCTCCATCCAAGTTGGGTTCCTGAATTTGTGAAAGTTACTCTTGTTCCGATTTGTGCTTGCTTCCAAGTCACTCCACCATCGTTTGTGACTTCATATTCTACCGATGTTCCTGTTGGCTTCCAGGAAATTGCTGCAGTTAATGTCAAGTCCGGAGTTGTTCTAGTTGCAGTGATTGCGGATGAAGTTATTATTGTAGAAGTGGTGCTAGGTGTTCCCATTGAAGAAACAGTTGACCTTCCATTGGTGAAGATTTTGTGAGAACTTCCACTTGGGCATTGGGTGTTGTAATAACAACTCCATGCAAGAGTCCCATCCGCTGTGCCTTCCAGTCCGAAGTGAGCATGATTTGGGAACAAAATATCTCCTTGGTGTTCAGGCCATGCCCCACCTCGGAGGAAAACCGAGTGGTAGTTTTTGGCCTTACAGTTGTTATTGCTTGAGTATGTACAGTAAACATTCACAGTTACTCTGTCGCCAGCAACATCGAGTCCTGCTGGTTGACCTTGACCACTTGGAATCATCATCAACAATTGTGTTGAAAGTGCTTGAGCGGGGCTTGAGCGGTTGACATTCCAAAGGTAGTAATTGTAATTTCCACTCACATAGCGGGATGCTACAACATACATTTCATTGTCAACTGGGTCAAAAGCAACACCTCCAATGTTGTATGATGAACCATACCATGCCTGATTACATGACCAACTGGTCCCTGCAGAATTGACTGTCCACTTAGCGATGTAGTTGTAATTCCAACTTGTTGTCCAAATCGTACCATTTCCATCACTGGTGATGTCAGAAAGATATGCCATGGTAGAGGTCGTACAACTGTTGAATGAAAGGCTCACAGTGCCTATTTGGGCGCCAGTAGTTGTGTTATAACTCCTAATTGATGGGGTGCTGTAAAGACTGGTGCTTGACCATTGTGCGACAAAAGTTTTGCTTCCTTGGTAAGCTACAGGGCCAGCATAATTCCAAGAGCCACCAGAATACGCTGAATAACCCTGAGTAGTTGCTCCCACTAAATCAGAATCAGCCAAGCCAATAGATCCACCTGTTGTGTTGTGGACTGCATTTGGTGCACTGGAAATATCACTCGTTCTCGTTAAAGCCCAACTCGCTTCACTTTGCATTTCTCTTAGGGATGTTTGATCGTTACCAACATCAATAGTAGTTCGATAATCATAAGAGAAGTATGGGACATTCATAGGCCCATCTGTTGTTGAAGGACCGCCAAAGTGTGTATTGGTGCTTGCATTAGCCCAAGTAGTTGTTGAAGGTTCTCCAGTGATAGAGAAACTTGCTGATGTTACTTCTGCTCCATAAGGCATGTTTACTCCAGCAGTTCCACCATTCCCTTGACCGGCAAAGGTGTGGGAAAAACTGGTAGTGCCATCAGCAAATTGGGTTTCAGTAGTTGCCGCGATTGCAAATGATAGCGTTGTAGACAACAGCATTAATCCGGCCAAGAAAAACGAAGTGAATTTGATTTGGTTGTTGCATCTAAACATAGGCGGTCCCCTAGGGACCGTTAGGGGTACCATTTCAACCCTTTGCACTTAGAACAAATCCAATTACACCGAAACTGTATCAGTCAGGAGGCCTACGAGCGCATGGGATTGAGATGGCGGCAGGCAAGAAGCGGAAAAATTCGAAGCGAGGTTTGAAGGCATATTTTGGAGAAATTTGGGAGGATAAAAGAGACCATCATTTGACAATTTTGGGAATGCTAACAGTTCTTACTTTTGCCATGATTTTATGGGCAATAGCATTCTTCTCAATGTTTGCTTCAAACGCACAACAGGAAGCCAATGGATGGGCAGATTTGACCGCAGCAACTTGGGTTGGAGTCTTACTTGCATTTGTTCTTCTATTGTTTGTTATTCCGGAGTTTTTCCATTATCTCGGAGTACGTAATTCACTTGTGGATATTCTTGAGACAGACTCTCGGGCAGAGTTACAAAAGAACAGCAAAGAATTAGATGAAGGGGCCAAACTACTCGCCGGCGCGTGGCCTGCTAGAATTGCTGCCAAAAAGGTGGAGTTAGGTTTACGTCGCGATATGCCGGATGGCATGTCATTATCCGACACCGGTAAAACCTCATTAATTGGCACTTGGATGAATACTAAATATTCCAGATTAGCCCAGAGATTCCCCGATTCGAACCTACTCAAAGACCCTGGAATAAATAAAATTATTATTTTCAGTTCACTGACAGGATTACTCCTATTTGTCTATAATGCCTTAATTGGACTAGCGCGTGAGTCGATAACTAGTCCCCGTAATATGACAGTTGATTTTACTTCCATCATTACAGGTGGTACATACAATGCAACTTGGGCTCCACACTTTGATTTGGTTGGTGTACTAATGATTGCAATGTTTGCAACAATTCTTTTCATGACTAGTCCAGCATCCAGTGAAGAGGATGAATCAGATAGTGACTCTATTCAAGAAGAAGAATGAATGAGGCGGTAATTGATGGCCACACCATTAGGCTGGATTCGCGAAGCATTGCTTGCAATCGGATTAATTTCGCTTTTAGTAATTGGTTTGTGGGCAACCACAGGTTCTCTTCCGCCAATGGTAGTGGTTGAATCATCATCTATGATGCATAATACTGAGGGAGAAGTTGGGGCAATTGACCCAGGTGACCTGGTTCTTGTGATGTCAACATCTCGCCGAACGAAGATTGTCAGCATGGCAGAAGCAATGGAAGTCGGTGGTGAATGGGAGGGATGGGAATATCATGGCAAACCCGGAGATGTGATTATCTACAAGAAAAATGGTGGAATTGACACGCCCGTCATTCATCGTGTAATTCTTGAAGCAGTAGCAAATAGTACAATCTCACCAACTGATCGTTCACTTGGACTCTGTCCGCAGGGAAGTAGTTGGGACCCGATATCAATTGATGCTGATGGGCAGGCAGGAACATGTGTTCTCACATGGGATGCTCCGGGAACTACAGTATTGAATCAAGCCTCAATAAACTGGTCCTTTGACAATGTGGAATGCCCTTCAAACCCCCATGGTTTGATGGTTCAGGAGTGGGACCCAGGGCACGCAGGATACCTTACTTTGGGGGACAATAACCGTTGTGATGTGGACCAAGGATCTCAAGCCTATCCCTTGGCAGGTGGACTTACTGATGAGAACGGAAATCGAGTTACTGCTGTACGTTCAGACTGGGTAGTTGGGGTTGCGGGTGCTGAACTACCATGGCTTGGTACAATCAAACTAGCAGCCTCATCAAATTCGGCCCAAGTAACAGGTCATAGTTGGAGAATGCTGGGAGCAACAGCGGTCATTCTTTTACTTGGGACATTTGTCGTTGAGCAGGCTACTGAAAAGTTGTTGATTGGTTCGCCTGAAATCTCTCAGGCGAATAAAGAGCAGGAAAAAAATTCCGAAGAAGAGTAAACTAATTCCTTAGATAATCAATGGAAGAAGGATGATTAGGATTAACATCCCCATCAGAATCAGACTTGACATACTGGAAATTTTGTGGGCTGCATTGCGCACACTAATTGGATGAGAGTTAGGTGAAAACTTAGCGAAGAATGCAAAGTAGTCATGCAGACGGTCTCTCAATAAATGGCCACCATCAAATGGCAGGATTGGAATTAGATTAGCGAAGCCGAGTAGCACATTCATCCACGTTATCCAAAACAGTAGATGGAGTAAAATCATAGTCCCTTCGAATCCAAGGAAGGTATCACTATCAAGAAGTTGCAATTCTTGTTGATGCATAATTTCTCCCTTGTTCTCTATTGGGTTGAAGATAAGGGACAACGGTTGTACCGCCAATCCTACAACCAAGGGGAGAGGATCTTTTGGAGCACTTGATGCTAGAGGACCGGACAGTCGATTCGCCCCTGCATCATTGGAGGCTAAGCCTATCACTCCTAGGAACGCATCTCCTTCCTCTATACCATAAGCAGCGAGAATCGCAGGGTCTGTGCCTAAATCAAGTTGGTATTGATATTGGTCTGCAAGAGTTAGGTCGATGTCTCGCTGACTCCGCTCACCTTGACTGTCGGCGATAGTAAGAATGGTGAGCGTGATGTTATCTCCCGCTTGGTGTGAATCAAGAAAAGATATGAAATCATCTTTGTCAGTTATCTCAGAACCATTTGCATGTGTTATCACTTCCCATGGTTGAAGGCCTGCTTCTGACGCAGGTTGTTGGTCAATAATTCCTTCAGCATGTACTCCATTTATTGCTGGGGTTAGGGTGTTGGCAACTAATGCCATCACAATAAAAAATATGAAAGCGCCGTAGATATTTATTGCTGGGCCTGCTGCAAATACTCGCTGTCGTTCACGTCTCGGAGCGCGCATTATTTCTCTTCCTTCTGGCTCTGCAAATGCTCCTATTGGAATCAATCCAAGTATAAGTAATCCAAAACTTCGAACTCTCATCCCATGTGCACGGGTTAGAATTCCATGCCCATATTCATGAATTACCAAGGCAATAATCAGGCCAATTAATCCCCAAAGAAGTGGTATTGTTGGTGTTACCCCAGGAATTAAAATTATTTCCGAAGGACTGGCTGGCTCAAGTTCATTAGGATTCATTATCGTGAAAATGAATGTAAAAATAAAGAAAATTAATACAAGTGCACTGATGAATCTACAAGTCCACAAGCCAATTTCACCAAAAATTTTCCATGCTTTTTGTGGCTTAGAGATTGCATCCAAAACCTTCTGACCACGGTTCGTGCGAACCATTAGGACGACTCCAAGTACTCTAGTCGCATCCCAATTGTCAAGTGTTCCTTGGGCTTCTAGCCGCTTGAGTAAGAGATACCAAACAACAATCCCAAGCACAGACCAATGGATTTGGATAGCTATGATGCTGGCGATGACAATGAAGATGAGTTCGCGAGAGCGAGATGTCCCCTCCTCTCTTTGCACAGGGGTTGCTCTCCACTGTCCTCTTTGAACCTGCGCGTCAAGGGTGATACAGAGCCCTCATAGGTGAGTACTCCTTGAGAGGGGTGATGGCTACAGACGAATCAAATCTGTCTGAGGCCCACAGTGTTGAGCGCAGGCTATCCGATTTGAAGCGCGAAGTTGAAGCAATCAAGCGATTGATAACTCAGGCATCTCTAAATCGTCTGACCTCTGAAATTGAGCGACAGGAATCGGAAATTGATGATGTAAAAGAAGAACTTCACTGCAAGATTTGAAGTCATTACATGATTCAAAGCCTAAATTTTTTGACCCATTCTTCTGGCTCTCTTTGTTCAAGAATTGTTTTTTGTTCTTCTTCTATTTTCAGCGTCTCAGCTTTTTCTGTCCAAGCGTTTGCTTTCGAGCGAAGAGTTTGTGCAGTTTGTGCATAACTATCCGAATCACGGCAAAGTAATGAAAGAAATTTGTGAAGTGGAAGCCCTTCATCCCAGTCCAAGTGTGGTGTACCATTTCTCGTCAAAGGTAGTGAAGGTAAGCGTCGAGATAATATTGAAACCGAACCGGTCAAATTAGTAGTTTCCACCTTGAAAATCCGCCACGAATCACCCCTCACTCCTTTCAGTCTCATTGCATATAATGGCATTAAGCCACAACGCTCGCCTTCTTTTTGTAAATCGAGGTACTGCTCCATAGTTCTTCCAGAGAGATAGACCTTTTTTTCCTTGGTAGTTTTCACTTCAATAGGAAATGAAATATCACCTCGAACCGCTATCAAATCACCTGCTCCGGCAACTCCACTTCCGGCAGCACGAACAACCAAAAATGGTCTTCTGATAACTTGCATTGCCCTTGCTTTCTCAGAGGCGTTACAACTTCTTGTAACAGCCCTGACTCCATCAGGTGAACCAATCAGAACTGCGCGCAGTTCGCGCTCATAATGAGAAGCCATCGTTGAGCACGCTAATCCATTCATTCAAGACAATGCCGGCGAGATTTGCTTATCGCGCATCGTTTCTGATAGAAATTGGCTAAATCGGGTCACATCTACCGGAACCATTGACAAAGGTCGGGGCCCCACACCTATTCGTGGGAGTACTAATCATACGGACGGCTGATTTCAAATTGGCCTATCGTTTGATGAAGGCGTTACGAAAGCGCGGAATTGAATTTCTTCAAGTTTCAGAGAATTCACCCTTACCACCGGATGCTTCTGTTTGGCTTGGAACAACAGCAGAGGTGGGTGCAAGTAAAGTTGGTAACGGAATCGCCTGTTCATTAGACGATGTAGAGGTTTCAATTGACCGCGCATTACACCTTTCAACCTTGAAAGACCCCACGAGAATACTCGCTTTTGGAATCGACCCGGGGCCCCGTCCTGGTTTAGCGTGGAATTCAGATGGAAAGCCTCTTGGAACTGAACAAATGGAAGATGTAGATGAAACAGTTGACAGAATCTGCCAACTGGTCAAGTCAATTCCACATGCAGTTGCAGTTGTAAGAATTGGAGATGGCTCACCGACAATAGGTTCACGCCTTGCAAACATTTGTTTGGCAAGAGGTTTGAGAGTAGAGATGGTCGATGAGAGGAGAACTTCAACGGGAGTTGGTCGCCATGAGCATCACGCCGCGGCGGCGCGAATTGGACAAATTATTGGTGAAGAAGTGACTAGTAAACGCAAAGTCAAACCATCCACAGGAGAGGTTAGGGAAATCCAACGCAAATCACGTAGTGAGAGTGGAGGGAAACTTACACTACCAATTGAATTAGCACAAGCAGTTGCTGTGGGAAGGCTGTCAATGGTTGAGGCTTTTGACGAGTATGAGAGGCGACGAGAAACTCCATTTTGATTCAGAAAATTGCAAGTTGTTCGTAACCGGCTTGCTAAAGAAGTGAACACACTTCGAAGATTACACTGCGGACGTGGTCTAGTGGTTATGACTGTAGATTCCCAATCTGCAAACCCGGATTCAACTTCCGGCGTCCGCACCACGGTCCAATTTTAATCGAATTAAAGTTGAAAATTTTATCAGATAATTTTGAGATCTGATTGTTTCTTATTTGCTAGTTGTTCTAGCAGATTGTCAACCACGATTTGGAATGCATTAGAGGAGTCTCCATCAGGGTCAGCCACAATTCGGTGTACCCCATCATCTCCTCCTCTAACTATACCTGGGTCAAACGGTAATTTTCCAAGGAATGGTACCATCAATTCCTTGGCCGCGGCTTCACCTCCACCACTCTTGAAAAGGTCTAGAACAACCGCCCAATCTCCTTCCTCATCAGTTTGAACGTTCATACTAACTCCTTGAGGGCCTTGGACTGTAATTTTTGAGGATGGTTCAGCAGTGCCACGTAAGTTGAATCCACTCATGTTTTCAACAACTCCTAGGCAAGGGAGTTTAAGCGTCTTAGCGAAGTTAATCGATTTCCGACTGTCAAGCAGTGCAACATCTTGAGGGGTTGTAACTACAACTACTCCATCTATTTCTGGAAGTGACTGAGCAACTGTGAGAGGCTCGTCTGAAGTTCCCGGTGGGAAGTCAATGATTAGGGCATCCAATTCGCCCCAAGCAACATCACCGATGAATTGCTGGATTGCACCCAACTTTACCGGTCCTCTCCAGATGACCGGTGCATCTTCGTCTTCTAGAAGAAATGCCATTGAGATTACTTTGACACCAAATGGACCTTCAACAGGATATATTTGCCCTTCTTCAACTTGTAAATCTGCGCCAGAAATCCCAAGCATTTTTGGGATATTTGGGCCAGTAATGTCGATATCCATTATACCGACTTTTTTGCCTTGTTGAGCGAGAGCCAATGCCAACCCGGTGGCAACAGTAGATTTTCCTACTCCACCTTTGCCTGAAAGGACCATGACTTTGTGTTTAACATTCTCAGCCAGTTGCGTCATTCTTAGTTTACGTCGCATTTGGGCATATGCCTGTTCCATCTGCGCCTTCTGTTCATCAGATGCGGCTTCTGGCTCTTGCTCAGGGGTTTTTCCATCATGATGGGAGACTGGTGAATCACTCATTGTCGGGGCGACATTGCGGTCATTCTTCAATCATTGTATCAATAATTGGACGGAATAAGTTGTAACAATTAGGAGTATTTTGACGTTCACCCAAACGCAATTGCCAAAGGCAACCCACCAAAAGCACAACTGTTAGCGGGGGTGAGTCAGCATGGCAGGAACAGCAGTTTACATCACTTGGGTAACTGCCTCTTTACTCGGCGGGATTCTATTGATGCCGATTTTCCGTCCTGCTGGAAAACGAGTTACATTGGCTGGATTTGTTGATATGTTTCGCCGCTACTGGCTACATATTGCATTAGTTTTCAGCATCTATGTTTGGAAAGATTTGCTTGATGGCTTAGACCGTATTTTGATGGCTAATACCCACCTCAATATGACGCCATTTGTTTATGCTATTGAGGGCGATTTAGTTTTGTTGGTCCAACAGACATTCCTCAATGAGATGTTGACTTTTGTCTTGACTCATTATTATGTTGCAGGTTATATGCTATTGACATATACGGCCTCACTCTATTTCACATATTTTGATGACCGCTGGATGGCAGATAGAGTCTTGTTATCGATGTTCTTTGTCTATGCGCTAGCAGTGCCCTTCTACCTATTCTTCAATGTTAGAGTGACGGGAGACCATATTCCTGAAATGGAAACTTTGGCCTATCACCTTACCCCGGAGATCCAAACTTGGTTCACGAGGATTGACCCGTTCACAAATGGCATGCCTAGTCTTCACATTGGTATTCCGTTCACTGTATGGTTGGGACTTCATCGTTGGGACCACGATGAAAGATGGAAGAAATATCGGCAATTTGTCGGTGTCTATATCCTAGTCACAGCATTTACAATCATCTATCTTGGAATCCACTGGTTTGTTGACATCATTGGTGGGATAATTGTATCCTTCTTTGCGGTTAACTTAGCAGATAAGTATCATGCTTGGTTGTGGTATCGGTTTGATGAGAGAACTTTCAATGCCAGAGTTGCATGGTTGTTAGCAGATTTCAACAATCCAAAACGAGTTCTATCTAGTTGGATTTCTAGATCATTAAATTGGTTGAAAACACCATCAACAGCACAAACTGGAACAGTCGTGATGTTGCTGCTAGCAACAACTGGAGGAGTGCTGTTGTATGATGCAACTCACCAAGATTTCCCAGCCGAGGGAGTAACTCATCCAGAAGCGGCTGCAGGTGCTGACGGCTGGTTAGTTGCACTTGATGCAAACGAAAATGGTAACTTAAGTGCGGTCATAATTGATATTGAAAACGATAGAACATATCACGATAGCCTCAATTTGAACGAGGATGGTAATCAATCACAATGGGGTGTTGTAAACGCGTCAACAGAAGTGTTGATTTCAGAAAATCATGCAATCGTTTGGCAAGGTTACAGGATAATTACTCTGAAGTTCTCAAATCCAGGCTCTCACGCCTATGGTAGGACGACAGGTCCACTGTACACCGACCTTGCTCTTCTCGATGACTCAGAAGATGAGCGAGCCAAGTTATTCGCGATTGATGATGGTGTAGTAATTGACTTGCAAAGCACAGAATATAATGAGGTATTCACACCAATTCCTGATGATGATGTAATTCTCATTGATGGGGGTGGGAATAGTTTAGCTTGGGTTACCCAGAGTTCACCAATGACTGCCAATATCCTCTCACTAGATGGTGTGCAGAGTAGTCTATCTGTTGAAGTCAATGTTACTGTTGATTCAGCAAAAGATGAACAAGTGCTAGCACTCACTGGTACCAACGTTGACTACGTGAACGCGAGTATAACTGGAATTGCATTTGACAAAAATCACATAGTAGCCGAGGTGAATTTGTCAGCAGTTAGCCGTTTAGTTTTGGTGAATCTTGATACGGGAGAGCAGCGAATTATCGGTGACCCTCTTTTCCCTGTAGCAAACCCTTCAATTGGCCATGGTGTGGTTGCTTGGCAACATAAGTGGGGGCTCAATTCAATAGACCCAAATAATGCTGAGTTAGACTGGGATGTGAAGTATCACATTATCTTGGAAAATCATTCCTATCAACTTCACACTGAGGATGAGTTGAACCAGACTGAGCCACAGGTCATGGAAGGATACATTGCTTGGCTACAAGATAGTGGTGGTGAAGAACCACCAGAGGTGATAATTTACAGCCTTGAGGAAACATTTGAGCCGTATTCATCGCGAACTTTGCAAATAGCGATAATTGCTCTAATCCCTCTGTTATCTCTATGGATGATTCAAAAACAAAGAGAAAATTTGGATTCACTAGACGAAGATTCACCCGACGAAGAAGAATGATTCCTGAACACCTGTCTTCAATTTGTAATTGAAAGCATACGATTGAGCGCCAAGATAGCATCATTGGCAATCGGCTCGGTAACAACAATTTGATTGGCTATGGTTCCAGCCACTAACGATTCTAAAACATCAGCCAAAAACGCGGGATGAATCATGTACATTGTTGAGCATGGACATACTCCTGGGTCTAAGCAGACAACTGTTTTGTCTGGGTATTGGGCATCCAATCTTTTGACTAGATGGATTTCAGTGCCAACACCAATGACCGAGCCACTGGGTGCATCAGCAACGAAACGGCGAATCATTTCAGTTGAACCAGATGCATCTGAAGCATCTACAACCGCTCGCTCACATTCAGGGTGAGCGATGACCAATGCATCGGGATTCTCTTTTCGAAGATTATCAATTTGCTCAACAGTGAAACGTTGGTGAACTGAGCAATAACCGTGCCAGAGCACGAATTTAGAGGTATTCAAGTCATTCCAGTTTGGTTGAGACATTGGATTCCACACTGCCATATCATCCTCTTGGTATCCCATTGCTAATGCCGTGTTTCGGCCCAAATGTTGATCGGGGAAAAACAGTACTTTGCCATTTTCACCGGCTCTTTCTAAAGCCCATTCTAAGACTCCAGCAGCATTTGAGGAGGTACAAACTACACCACCATGGTGGCCGACAAATGCTTTGAGGTCAGCGCTTGAATTCATGTAAGTAACAGGTACTAGGTAGGCTTCTCCTTCTCCTGCAGGGCTATCTGGGTTTTCACGGATTGCCGGGTCATCAAGTTGGCACTCAGTTAGAAGTTCATTCCAACAGGCCTCTACATCTGGTAAATCAGCCATGTCTGCCATTGAACATCCTGCTCTGACATTTGGCATCACAACTTTTTGTCCTTCTGAAGTCAGGATGTCAGCCGACTCAGCCATGAAGTGAACTCCACAGAATACTATGTATTCAGCCTTGGAGTCTGCTGCTTTTCTTGCAAGAAGAAATGAATCTCCAGTTTCATCTGCATGTTCAACGATTGAATCACGTTGGTAATGATGTCCTAAAATCATCACTTTGTCGCCAAGTTGCTGTTTTGCTGCCAATATTCGTTGACGAGTAATAGCCGAATCAGCATCTGATTCATCATCATTGATTGAGCAAATGGCCAGCGGTAGGCTCTGCATTCAACCACTTCCGGGATAACTACCGGTCGCCGCCACCGCTTTGAATGCATCCATTATCCGGAACCATGTCGGAAAAGGGTGGAAGAGCGTAATGTTGGCTTGGGAACAGGGAAAAATCATCCATGTAGGCGCTGAGGCTGAAGTTTCTGATGGACATTACTTGGGCTTAGCAGCAGTGCGAAAATTGAGGCGTCCTAGAGGGTATCGCGACCCGGCTCTTGACCGGAGACTGACAAATCATCGAATGGCAGCCGAAGCCAAAATGCTAGGCCGTTTGTCCAATTCAGGATTGCCAGTGCCTCATCTTTTAGCATGCGAGATGAGTAATGGTACAATGATACAATCATTAGTCCAAGGCTCCCCACTTGTTGGTGTTCTGAGAGATGGTAAATGTGATGTTCAAAACATACTGCATGAGGTTGGAAAAGTCATTCGGAAACTCCATTCAGTTGGGGCTGTACATGGGGATTTAACTACCAATAACATACTTTGGGACAGTGAAATAGGGGTTTCTCTAATCGATTTTGGACTTTCCCAATCAACTACTGAAGTTGAGAGAATGGGTCTTGATTTACAAGTGCTTAGCGAGTGTTTAGGTGCTAGTCACCCAGAGCACGAAAATGCGCTGGAATGGGTTTTTGAGGGTTATAATAGTGCAGAAAATCTCCCCTATACCGGTTCAGATTCGCCTCCCGTCAAAAGTGAAGAAGTCATCAACCGATACAACGCCATACGTTCTAGGGTTCGTTATCACTCTTAGTGCATTCAACTGAATAGCATTGGAATGTATCTCCAACCAATGAAGGCTGAGAGCGGACAGAGTGCGAAGTTAGCCATCATGTAACCTGCTGCTGGCAGATGTTTTCCTGAGTCAATGAGTTGAATCACATCAATGCTGAAGGTTGACATTGTAGTGAAGGCACCCAAAGCGCCAGTTCCAACAAGCAGAAGAATTTCAGGTGAAATTTGTTCATTCGTAATTGAAAGAGCTATTAACACACCTAGAAGAAATGAACCAAGCACATTCACTGCCAAGGTACTCCACGGGAATTCACTTGGAACCCACTCCGACATGGCGTAACGGGCAACCGCTCCAAACGCGCCTCCTAGCGCAACTAAGAACAGTGATTTCGGCTCCATATTAGGGGGCCACCATCTGTCACTCTTTGATATTGACGAATCAATAACTCCCGGAACTATCAACCGCATGGAGTGTTTGGGACAGTCGTGAAGCGACTCCTGTTCCTGACTGGTAACGCGGGTAAGTTGGCTGAGGCTAGCCATTTTTTTGAACCGCTTGGATACCATGTGGAACAGTTCCTCATAGATGGTGAGGTTCCTGTTGTCGTAGAGCCGCAATCAGACAATTTGAAGGATGTTGCAATCGCAAAAATTGAACAAGCAAAAGCATTGTTAAATCAAAGTGGCCAAAATGCCGCAATCTTTGTCGAAGATGCGGGTCTTTTTATTGATGAATTAGGTGGATTTCCTGGTGTAAATTCAGCCTCAGTCTTAACCCAAATTGGCCTTTCAGGAATTCTCAAATTGATGTCAGATGTAGCCAATCGCGGGGCAGAATTTCGCGCGAAAGCAGTACTATTTACTGGTGAAGAATTAGTGTTCGGTGAAGGGATTTGCCGTGGCACAATAACTACTGAAACACTTGGTGAGTTTGGTTTTGGTTATGACCCAATTTTTACGCCAGATGGAGAGGCTTCAGGTAGTACTTTTGGGCAGATGGATAAGTCTGCAAAAGAGGCATTTTCACATCGGGCAAAAGCCCTTGAAAGCATAAAAAAGCAGTTGGATTTGCTTGGGCGATGAGCCGTCATAGTGAAAGAGGGGTCGCATCTGCTCGCGTGTAGAGGGGAAGGCATGTCGTTTGGCCGTGTACTATTGTATCTTGCATTATTGTTCGGTATTGTCTTCCAATTATTCCTTTCAGGGGAGTGGGAAAGTGAGTTGTACGGGTACATCTTCACTGGTTCACTATTGTTGCTCGCTGCTGGTCTGCTAATGACGGGTGGAAAGCCGAAAAAGAAAAAACCGCGTAACCGTCAAGTGAGTTCTAAACCAGATGAAAAGCAAGATGAATTTGAGTTACCAGAAGCAGTCGTTGAAGATGAGGATGGTGGAAGCCGTCGCGACAGAAAAGTCGCAGCCTCATCCGAATCAACTTCATCGTCATCTGATGAAATAGAGGATGATGTAATCCAACTAGAAGATGATGCAATCGAAGAAGAAGTGCATGTCGCTGAGGAATATGTTGTAGACATCAGTGCGGAACAAGTTGAAGAGGCTGATATCGAAGAATTTGTTGAGGAACGTCGCGGTCAACGGGCCGAAATCAAGGCTCGAATTGAGATGCGCAGGAGAGGACAGTTGGCTGAGATTCGGGCATCCGCCGCGCGCATGTGGTCGAAGCAAGATGAAGGTGAAGATCTGTTAGCAACTCTTGCTAAGCCAGGTCACGGTCTAACAGTCCTTGACGAGCCAGAACAAGTTGACCCTGGTCATCCATATGGGGCAACATACGTGAGAGTAGATAATGCTCGAGTTCTCAAATTGCGAATTCCGCTAGACACTGGTTTTGTCGCAGCCACCGAATTAGAAGAAGAGGTTGAGGTAGAAATCAGTGAATTACCTCCTCCCCCAGAAGGACTTCCACTCCCACCCCCTCCAACAGTCAGTCAATCCAAGTTAGATGCTATGAGAGAAGAAATCGGGTGATAATATGTCTGAATCTCTCATAATTGAAAGAGTTGCAATTGAAGGTTCCTTTCCTGTCGGTGGGGTGGTTGAAATTTGGACAATCAATCGGCCGGGCAAGTTGAATGCTCTGAACAGTGAAGTTGTAGCCGATTTGAAAGCCGCTTGTAATAATGCTGAAAATGATGATGAAGTCAGAGTTGTAGTGATTCGTGGTGCCAGCCCTGAACCAGTTGGCGAAGGTGAAAGGCAAAAGCCACCAGCATTTGTAGCAGGGGCTGACATAACCGAATTTGTCGGCAAGAATTCAAAAGAAATCCGACCAAGTTTTGAGAATAATGCTTGGGAAGCGATTTGGAATTTATCCAAACCCACCATCGCTTCTATTGATGGATTTGCATTAGGGGGTGGCAGCGAAATCGCATTATCATGTGATTTACGAGTCGCCTCAACACGTTCAAATTTCGGCACTCCAGAGATCAACCTTGGATTAATCCCAGGAGGCGGGGCAACCCAACGATTAGCGAGATTACTCGGCTATGGAAAAGCGATTGAAATGGTAATGACAGGTGAGATGGTTTCGGCTACAGAAGCCTACCGAATCGGTCTTGTCAATCGACTTTGTGAGCCCGAGGAATTACAAAACACAACAATGCAACTCGCCACTACATTAGCAACAAAATCACCTCTCACTCTCAAATCGGCGAAGATGGCTGTAAGAGGTGCACTAGAACGGGGCATGGCAGACGGCCTAGAGTATGAAAGAGACATATTCTGTGCATTGTTTGACACGGAAGATATGGAGATTGGTGTAAACGCATTTGTTAACCGAGAGAACCCTGAATGGAAAGGTCTCTGAATTGAGGAGGGTAAATCTTGTCGGATAGCGATATACCATTAGTTGAGGCAAAAGACCTTGGAAAGGCATTTGGCGATTTTGTCGCTCTCCATCCATTGAATGTCAAGGTGGCAGCGGGAGAATTTTTCGGAGTTTTCGGCCCCAATGGAGCAGGTAAATCCACTTTCATCAAGTTGCTCACAGGTCAACTTAGACCAACTATGGGTGGTGCTAGAGTTTTGGGAATTAATGTTAGAGCAGACCCAAGAATGGTGAAGGCTAATGTTGGAATTGTTCCTGAATCAGAAAGCCCACCATCATTTCTCACAGCCGCCGAATATCTTGAATTCGTGGCTCGCCTGCGAAACTTAGATGAGATTCCAGAAAAAGTTACCCATTGGCTAGATTGGTTTGGTATTCTAGACAAGCGAAACACCTTGTGCAAAGATTTGTCAAAAGGACAACGCCAAAAAGTAATGCTCGCTGGTGCATTTATCCATAACCCCAAGTTACTTTTCCTAGACGAACCATTCGTCAACCTCGACCCAATTTATCAGCGAAAGTGCCGTAATCTTTTGATGGAAATAGTTGCTGACGGGGGCACAATTTTTCTCTGCACTCATATTCTTGAAGTCGCTGAAAGAGTGTGTACAAGAGTGGCTGTTATCGACCGAGGACATGTGCTTGCAGCGGGAAGCATTGATGAATTGAAAGACAATGATGATGAGACTCTTGAGGATGTTTTCATCAGACTTGTGGGGTCATCATTTGATGAAATCGAGGCGATGGAAGGGAGTGAGGAGGAGTGACGGTGATCACCGATTATCGTCCACCACAACTTGCAGATTCATTTTGGGTTACTTTCAGAATGATGTTCAAGGAAGAGTGGCGACAGGCTGTTGACTTTTCTCGCCGACGTCACATTGCACTTTTTCCTGTAATGCTAGCATTGTTGTCAATGATTTTGACAGTAGGGTTGAGGTATCTAACTGGTGAAGTTCTCGTTTCATCAGATACTGAAAGCCAAGCGTTTACTTGGGACCAATTGAAATTATACATGCATGGTGGAATCTTTGCATTTTCTCTATCAATGGGGTCATTTGCATTTATTGGAAGAGTGATGGTTTCTCAACGAGCAGGTGGCAAAAATTTCTTGCTTGCAATTCCTGCAGTACAACCACTAGATTTGGTTACGAATTACTTTGCATATTACTCAAAGGAAGTCTCATACTATGTTTTGATGCTCTTAGTTCCTACAATTATAGGCATGGCAGGAGGGATTTTACTAGAACAATTCGCCGGGCTTTCAACACCTCTTGAGTGGGCTTCACTTCCAGTTGTACTACTTGCTTTAACCACCACATTATCTCAAGGTTTAGCACTTTCATTCATTGCTTCCGCACTTTTCAGTAAGGGTGGAAAATGGTCCTACACAATACCACTTATCGGGATTTCAATAGGGTTGCTTGGAGCATTACAAATTGTTGATATTCGATTATTAATTCCTGGGATGCTTTACCAATTTTCACATCAACATTGGATACCGTTGGTAACTATTCCTCTGTCATTTTTGCTAGCGTACATAGGTGCTCATTTAGTTCCGGATGATTTTGAAATCCATGTTACGACTAAGAGCGAATTATTCACACCAGTTTGGGAAAGACTTCCGTTCCTCGGTAACGGGACACTGCGTTTGCTGGTGGCAAAAGATTTGGTTGATTTGTGGCGTTCAAATACCTTAGTGAAGATGCTCATCTCATACACTGTACCACTACTTTTCCTCTTGTTATTGGCGTGGCTTGTAGATTTTGCATCATTCCCAATCCCATTCAATCTACTATCCTATGCACCGTTTCTCGGATTTTTTGGGTTCCAATTTTACTCTTGGCTCAATGGTATGGATTCCCCCGATTATCTCAATGGATTTCCAGTTGCTCTTCCAGAATTATTACGTGCGAAAATTGTCGTTTACTTTTTGATTACAACTTGGATTTCGGTCATCTTTTTGTTTGTGATGTCAGTCGTTTTAGACCAATTGTGGGCATTACCAGCCGCTCTAATTGTGATGGTTGCTAATTCAATTTACATCGTTAGTTTAACAGCCTTATTGATGGGGCCACGCCCCAATAAGGCAATTTTTGATATTTCAATTATGGCGTGGTTCTACATCGGAACAATCATCCCTCTTCTTGCCTTATTCCTTATCTCATTCACCCAAGGTGATATGACGATTTACGAAAATTGGGGGCAGATGGTTTCAGAGGAGGGGCTGAATGCGACCACTTCTGTATTGGTTGAGGAGAATGTTGCTGGTAGAGGATTGCGAGGAATTCTTGGAGTTAGTGCTGGATTAATCATTCTAGGAATTGCATTCCTAATGATGCTTAACCGAAGATGGGGTCGAAAGCCATTTGAGAACTGAGAAATTTCTTTCACAGTTGTTTACTCAATTTGAAAAAGATAGTCCGTGAAACTACCAACAATTGGATGTTCTATTCCAAAGCCATTTTCTATAACCAAAGGTTATAGTGAAAAGACAACGGTCGCATAAGCGGAGACGGAGGTTTGGACATGGCACGAAAAGGACGTGGTCGACCTCAACGCCAACGTAGAAAGCGTCAGAAGCAACAATATGAGGAACTTGACAAGTATCCAGTAGCACCCCCTCATTCTTTTGCTAGGATTGTTCGTGACCTCAGAACATTGAATATTATTTATCAAGCCATAGAACCACCTCTAAACAAGAAGGAACAGTTACAATTTGAGGAAATAATGGATATTTATGTTCGTTCTTTGACTGCAGATATTGAAGAAATTGATACGGACCCGGAGGGTTATTTGCGAGCGGCAATGGACCAAATCATCAAATCCTATGGGATGAGAATCACGAAGAAGTCACGCTCGAAGATTTTTTACTATCTTAAGCGTGATTTGATTGGATATGGCCGAATGGATGTTCTGATGAATGATGCGAATGTTGAGGACGTATCCTTAGATGGTACTGGAATCCCAATTTTCGCATACCATCGAAAGTTTGAGTCTGTTGAGACATCAATTCTCTGGCCTACTGACGAAGAACTTGAATCGTATGTTATCAAGTTGGCACAACGTTGTGGTAAACACATATCTGTGGCCGAACCATTACTTGACGCAACTCTGATGGATGGTTCGAGAATTGTCATGAAATTGGGTTATGAAATTTCAACGAAAGGTTCAACTTTTTGTATACGCAGATTCCGTGAAGACCCATTCTCGCCTTGTGATATTGTTGCATTCCGAACCATGACTTCACTAATGGTTGCCTACTTGTGGATTTGTTTCCAACAAGGAATCTCAATGCTGTTTGTAGGTGGAACGGCATCGGGCAAAACCACAACTCTCAATGCAATGGCTCTGTTTATTCCATGGCAAATGAAAATCGTCAGTATTGAGTCGACTCGTGAAGTTAACATCCCTCAACCAAATTGGATTCCAGGGTTAACTCGACAAGGTTTCGGCGGTGAATCTGATGATGGTGTGATTGGAGAATTCGAACTATTGAAGGCCGCTCTAAGAGAGCGACCTGAATACATTATTGTAGGTGAGATTCGTGGTGCGGAAGCTTATGTTTTGTTCCAAGCGATGGCTACTGGACACTGTTCATATTCAACTGTTCACGCCGACTCAGTCCCTTCACTAGTTCACAGATTAGAGAACAAACCAATTGATATTCCTCGTGTTCTTCTTCCTGCTTTGGAAGCCTGTGTGATTCAAATTCAAACCCGTATTAATGGTCGCCGTGTTAGGCGTTCAAAACAGATTGTTGAGATTGTAGGTGTTGACCCTCACAGTTTGGAAGTAATTACCAATGAAGTGTTCAAATGGGACCCTTCAAGAGATGACTTCGATTTCTCTGGTAAATCCTATGTTCTTGAGAAAATCATGGTTAAAATCAATTACACCCAAGAACGAATGCGTGATGAATTGCGTACTAGAAAGCGAATCCTTGATTGGATGGTTCTCAATGATATCCGTAAAGCCGATCAAGTTGCTCAAATAATCACTGAATATTATGTCAGGCCTCAAGCAGTTCTTGCAAGAGTTGATGGTCTACAGTGAGAGAGGTGAAATGATTGGCCAAGGAGGCGGAAGAGAAAAAAGTCCGCTTTGACGGAATGATTCTTTCGGGTTGGCAACGATTTTCCAATGCTCTGTTAGGCAAAATCTTACGGAAAAAAGTTCGTGAGGACACAGATCTTCAAAAAACACTGTTACAGGCAGATATTCGAATCATGCCTGAGGTTTACAAAGCCACAGCAATTATGTCTACAGTAGTTGCTTTTGGGATTTTTATCGGAGTCCTAGTGTTAGCATTGCTACCAGAAATCGGAGCATTTGCGTTATGGGAAAATATGCAAAATCCAGAGTCAATTTATCCGTGTATTGATTGGGCATTCTGGCACGCCAACGATGTTGATCCGAGTATCGACTGGAGTGGAGAGGGCCCTGATGGTGTGACTGTTGCGTATGGTGGCTGCCCTCACTATTCAACAAAAGTAGTACCCGGCATGGTAAGGTTCGGGTTGATTGCAGTTTGTGGATTCTTCGGACCATACTTCTCATACAAGCATTTCTTGGGTACTGCTGAGAGGCGGAAGAAAGAGCGCTCAGAAGCACTTGAGAAGTACCTTCCATACGCTGCATCATACACAGCAGCAATGTCTGCAGCAAACGCAACCCCTGCAAACATCTTCAAATCTCTAGCATTGAATCAGGATATTTATGGTGACATTGCTTATGATTCAGCGATGATTTATCGTGATATTACTCTTCTTGGCATGGACTTAGTAACTGCAATCAGACTTTCCGTAGACCGAGCGGCATCCCCTTGGGTGTCAGAATTCTTCCAAGGGATGGTTGGGACATTATCATCAGGCGGAAGTTTGAAAATTTATTTCCTGAATAGAGCAGAACACTACATGCGAGAAAACCGAACTAGACTCGGTGTTTTCCTTGAGACACTAGCAATGATGGCTGAGTCATATGTTGTGGTTGCAGTTGCAATGCCACTGTTCCTGATTGTCATGCTCGTCATCATGTTCTGGGTTTCAGGTGCTGGTTCTGAAATTTCCGAAGGAATGGTTTACGCGGTTGTGCTTGGAGTACTTCCTGTGATTCACATTTCTTATTCTGCTTTGGTTTGGTTAATGAGTAAAGAGATGGAGATGTGAGACGGGGGGGTGAAAAATGGCAAGAAGAAACAAGAAAAAGAAGATTCGCGTTGATCTTAATTTCCCTAAGGACGATAACACTCGACGTAATTTCCTTATGATTTCAATTTCCTCGGCCCTTATTGGCATAGTGTTCCTTGCTTTTTGGGCTACCAATGCAAGCCTAGTTTTTGGAATTTTGACCCCGGCTCCAGCCAATGGTAATCCCGTATTCATTAACACCGCTTGTGGCTTTGACCCAAATATGGCATTGCCAGATTATACTCAAAATGAATCTTGTTTCTTTACCAAAGAAAGAACTGCTACTCAAACAATGGAAGTTGAGTGGGATAATGTGAAGGGGCCAGGAAGAGGTCAAGAGTTTGATGTCACCGGCATCGCTCCTGAAAGATTAGGAACACTCTCTCATCCGCCCCAAGAAATGAGAATGTCTTGCGTTGCTGTAGCCGATGAAGATTTTCCGTATACAATAAAAATATGGGAACCATCAACAGGTGGTGGACTAGGGACCTCTTATTCCGTATCAGGAGTAACTAATCAAGACGGTGATTGTTACTTAGAAGTGATGAACGCTCTACCGGGTGAAGGATGGGAAGTTTGGTTACAATTTGATAGAAGTTATCCACGAATGAAAGAGTTCACACTTACGCTTGAAGTTGATACATACGATGGCATCCCAGATTGGATGAACAGCAAAAATCAATTTATTGGGCCAGAAGTAAACCTCGGTCCATTCAACTTAAGGCCACTTATTTTCATCAATTTCTTCGGTTATGGTTTCATTTTCCTAGTTTATCCTGGTGCAGTGTACTGGGATAAAAAGATGAAAGCAATCAATGCAATGGAAGAGAAATTCCCTGACTTCCTTCGTGATTTGGCGGAATATTGGAAAGGTGGATTGTCGATGACGTTAGCGGTTAGAACATTGGCAAATTCAGAATACGGTTCCTTGAATAGCGAAGTCCAGAAAATGTCCCAGCAATTATCGTGGGGTGTAGCATTTGGCGATGTCATTGTTTTGTTTGCTGAAAGGGTAGGAACACCACTTGTCAAACGAGCAATTAGTTTGATTGGGGAGGCGAATAAGGCAGGTGGAAAAATTTCCGATATCTTGGTTACAGCGGCTAATGATAGTCGTGAAATAAAATTCCTTGAGGGGGAACGAGAACGAGCAATTGCCTCATACATTGCAGTTATTTGGACTTCATATTTCGTTTTCCTAGGTGTTATTGTTGTTCTTGCGAAGGTTTTCATTCCAGCAATTTCATCAGCAAATTCTGGTGACGACAGCGCTCAAATTGGAAACATGGTAATTCGTGCAATCGACCCTCTATTCTTCCTAGTTGTGTTCTTCTATGGTGTGACCGCTCAAGGTCTTGGTAACGGGGCGATGGCTGGATTGATGGCTACAGGCAGACTATCAAGTGGTATGAAACACGCTGGAATGATGCTAATCATCTCAACTATCGCGTTTAATTTCGTAGCATTCTCACCGGATTTGTTAGGAGTTCCAGGAGACATGGGTTTGAATCCTGCCCTTGGCTACTTCTCACCAGGGTGATGAGATAATGAATCAGCGGCAGCTATCTCCAAATCCTCTAGCACAAGTCCATGTGTTGGAAATGCTGACATTGTTTTGGCTATTTTTCATGTCAGCAACTTTCATTTTACAACTAGAGATTCCTGATCCTGTTTCAGCATCTTCTGATGGCCAGTTAGAATTGGCAGCCGAAGATGCATTTATTCAGCAAATGGGTGTTGAAGCAGATGACCTAACAAACCACACCAATCAACTAGCAGAAAGCCTTTCCGCCGGCGATTTAGATGAGACTTGTAACGAATTATTACAAGGGTTACCAGGCCAAGTACAAGGAAATTGTTGGCTTGCTAAAAACGAGGGTGATTTGGCAAGGTATGGTCAAGGTAGTACTCCTGATGGCAGAACTCTCAGCATTCACAAGTTGGTTGGGGATTCAGGAGATGTGTGGACAGTTTCACTCCAAGTATGGTATGTTGGAGGTGGAGTCTAATGAGGAGGCGGACAGACAATGACTCAGGTCAAATGTTGTTAGCAACTGGCATTATTTTGATGCTGTCACTTCTAGCAATGGCTTGGTTTGGAGTGTCTGTTGCGTCGCTAGGAGATCCGTACGATACTAGCAATGGTGAAGTCATAGAAGTCACCGATTCCTTTGGGGAAGTGTGGCAACCAATTATCGAGAACAGAAGTAGTACTCTGATTGCAGATGGTGCGGATTGGCAAGAAGCAGTAGATGCTGCGGCTAACTCAACATCTGCTGACCTAATGCGACATGGAGAGCATCGTGGCGTTGAAATAATTTTGAGTGATATTGCTGCTACTAATAACAGCGGTGTTTTCACCATTACCTGTGAAGTTGGAATCGCCGACCGGGGAGCCCGTCTGAAAACTACATCTCATGCAGTGGTGGTTGACCTAACATAGTCTATTCGAGCGCAGTTTGTGAAAGACGAGGTGCCATCATTCGCTTCCACAGTGGTGGAATCAGACATGGCCAAAAGATGGCAAAATAACCAGAGGGAAGAGTTGGAGCATTCTCGTACGGCTCTAATTTCCAAAATGGTTTACTCGCCTCTAGGTGGTGGGCTGGATGGAGAGTTAACTCAAATAAAGTCCAGCGGGAAAGCCTCTTCAGAGTTTGCCACGAGTGCATTTCGGTTTGTTTCTCACCAACCCCTCGGCGTAATCCATAATGCCGGATATAATTGACATATTCCAACAAGAAAATACTGACTGCAGCTTGATAGAGAATTGCAATCGCTACCCAAAGCCCTGCAAACCAGTAAACAATCCCAATGAATAATAATTCTAAAATCACCCCTTTGAACACCGGGTTAGAAATAAACAGAGTCGATTTATTCCTTTTCTGTAATCGATTTTTCTCAATTCTCCAAGCGCTAGTAAATTGTCCTGGAACTGTTTGGAGAAGATGTATCCACAATCCTTTGCCTTGAGGGGCACTGGCAGCACATTTCTCGGTGGCAACATGCTTGTGGTGGTTGTGGTTGTGTTCAGTTGTGAAATGGAGATAAAGAGCACACATCAAATTCATTCTGGCTAACCACCATGGGAAAGAGCGTGGTTTGGTATGGCCAAGTTCATGTCCAACAACAATACCTGAAACGCCGGCGGAAATTCCTGTAGAAAAGCCGGCTAGCCATAATGAGGGTGAATTGCCAACTAGGAATGCGTGATAAGCCAAAGTTGCGATAGTAATTGGGTTGAGCAGAGCATGGAGAACTAGAATTGTTTTGAATGGTGTGTCACTTTTTGGTGCTGATGTGGGTTTTGATGATTGTCCAGAGAGATGGTCAATAATTGGAAATATCACTAGAGCGATGATAATAGTTAAGCCGGCGAGAAATCCACCCATCAGATTCCCGATTATCGCTGAAATTGGAATGATAAAACTTGCAAGATATGGATACCATGGACGGGGTTTCGCTTCAATCATTTTTTCACCGTAACTTATACCATTCTTCATCTAATTGTTGTCTTACTTTCTCAACAAAATCATCTTGAAGGTGGGTGTCAACAACTCTCCATCCAACACCTTTTGCTCTTGTAATAAGTGCGGATTGGATTTGGCGAATACGCTCAAACGAAGCGAGATATCGGGATGCACCCCGATGGGTATTACTTTCCCTTTCCTCAATTCGTTCTTGATGTATTGTTGCATTATCAATTGTTAATGTTAATCCGATTGCAATCCCACCTTGATTCTTCCAATCTGTGAGGATACGATTTGATGGAATGATATGAGCACCTTCCACGATTAAGTCAATTCCTTCTCTGCGTGCTCTTGATATCACTGCTTCAAGACCTGCTTCAACCGCTGAACAAGCATCGAGCCAATCAGTCGCAGAATCACCGGTTTCCCCGATTGAAAAAGTAGAACGGAATAGCGCGGGGTTTGCTGAAGGAGAAGTGGCAGTACGGAGGACTTCCCTAACTGTATCACTTCCTGCAATCCTATCGAATTGTAAAGCAGATGCTACTTGAGTGGCTAGAGTTGATTTACCAACGCCTGAAACGCCTGAAATCAACAACAATCGAGGGGGACGGTTGGTTTCAACACCTGTCATGGTTTCTCTCTCCTGAATTGTTAACAGACTATTTCCCGTATAGACACTTTGTCCTCAACGTTGAATCGCCTTCAATTCTAGGAATTCTTGTAACCCATGAATACCTAGTTCTCTTCCATTACCTGACATCTTGTATCCACCAAATGGCGCGGAGATATTGAAAGGACCTCCGTTAATACTCACTTGGCCGGTTCGCAAATTTTTTGCAAAAGCCAACGCTCTATCCTCATTTTCAGACCATACTCCTCCAGAGAGTCCATACTCTGAATCGTTGGCTAGAGCAAGAGCCTCTTCTTCACTACTGTAAGTGGTGATTGTAAGGAGTGGGCCAAATACCTCTTCGTTCCAAATTTTCATGTCAGGTGTCACATCTGCAAAAGCAGTTGGTTTGACGAAAAATCCTGTGTCAAGTCCGTCTGGCATCCCCTCGCCACCTGCTAGTAGAGTGGCACCTTCTGAAATCCCGCTAGCAATGTAGCCGCTAACACTTGCTTGTTGTCTTGCAGATGCCATTGGGCCACAGCGTGTGTTTTCATCCAAAGGGTCTCCCGCAGTAAACCCGGCAACTCGACTAGTAACGATTTCAATAATTTCCTCCTTTTTATTTTCAGGAACGATGAGTCTGGTTAGAGCGGAGCAGGTTTGACCAGAGTTAGCAAAACAGGCACCAACTGATGATTTTGCGGCTCTGACAATGTTAGCATCATCCAAAATGACATTTGCGCTTTTACCACCAAGTTCGAGTGTGACTCGTTTTACTGATGGTGCAGCAGCCTGACTCACTCTGACTCCAGCAGAAGTCGAGCCAGTGAATGATACCATATCGACGTCTGGGTGGCTTGAAAGATATTCACCAACATCTGACCCATGGCCGCTGACGAGATTGAATACACCAGCAGGCAAGCCAATCTCGTCAATGATTTCAGCCAAAATGAAGGCGTTTAGAGGTGCTTCCTTTGATGGTTTTAGAACCATGGTACAGCCTGCAGCAATTGCAGGGGCGACCTTGCCAATAATTTGGTGTAGGGGAAAATTCCACGGGGTGATAAATGCACAGACTCCAACAGGCTCTTTGACAATTAGAGAATTACGCACCTCTTCTTCCCACTCAAAGTCCTCCAACATCTTGGCGTACGAGCGGGCGACCACACGCGGGGTCCCAACCATTGCCATTCTGCTATAGCCGATTGGTGTGCCAACTTCTGCTGTGATAAGTTGGGAGAGTTCTTCACCTCGGTCTTTGAAGGCTGCTGAAAGAGCATTTAGATAGCCGATTCTATCTTCAATAGAACTTTCTGACCAAGAAGGAAAAACAGCAGATGCGGCATTCACTGCAGCATCCACATCAGATTGAGACCCCACCGGTACTGAACCAATGACTTGTTCAGTTGCTGGATTGACAACATCAATTTCACCTTCTCCGCTTGCCTTAACCCATTCTCCATTGATGTAGAGTTCCTCTCTGCTCATCATGTGGTGTGCCACAGTGCAATCTCTTATGGTTTCATGCATTTCAAGAGGGGGAACCTCAACGGCTATTCATGGCACTAAGTGTTGAGAGGTTAGAAGGCGGAGTTGCATTAGTGACACTGACTGCAGAATCTGCTCAAAATGCGTTTAGTATTGAGGCCATGACAACAATTTCAACAACTATCAATTCACTAATTGACGATGAAGAAATTCAAGCATTTGTCCTCACCGGCACAGGCAAGTTTTTCTGCGCAGGTGCAGATATCAATGAGTTTAGAGAATGTTATGACGATGATACAATTTCTGACTTAGTCCAAGGTTTAACAGATATTTTACATCCCTTATTGGTTAGAATCAGACAATCAGATACAGTCTATGTGGCGGCGATGAATGGCGCTGCAGCAGGTGGCGGATTGGGTCTTGCATTAGCAGCTGATTACCGGATGGCAATTCCACAAACCAAAATCGCAGCCGCCTTTTTCTCATTAGGCTTGAGCCCTGACGGAGGAACTACCTGGTTGCTGCCAAGGCTAGTTGGTCCACAGAGAGCCAAGAAGTTCTTCTTCAATAACGAAACATGGTCAGGTGAACAAGCGCTAGAACTTGGAGTAATTGATGAGTTAGTTGAGCCACAGGACCTGATACTTAGTTCTCTCAAAATAGCAATTTCTTGGGGTAAGTGGGCTAAATCGAGTAGAGCGGGGACCAAGCAATTGCTAGACAGCCAATCCTACCAAGATTTCGAAACCCAACTTCATGATGAACAGGTACGAATCGTTGCAGCAAGCCAAACAAAGCAATTTTCAGAAGGGGTGGATGCATTTATTGAAAAGCGCGATCCAAATTTTCAATGATTGTTGATTTTTCCAATCAATAAAGCCCACGTGCAGCATAGCACCGGCCAATCATTTCACCGACTACAGGCAACAATGGGTCATCCTCATCTTTGAATTTGAAAGTGACTTTTCCAGTTTTTCTTTCCAACAATGGAGTTGGAATTAGGTCAGGGAGATAGGCGCTAGGTAGCACAAAAACACTCACATGTGAGTGAAAAACAACAACGTTGCAGAAAGGTCTCCCATCTTCGCGTGCAAGTCTAAAATCCCCCACCTCATCCCTTTTTACCTTTAATTCAGTGGTGTTTTCCTTAACTTGTTTAACCAAGAGTGACCAAAGATAGAGCATATTTTCATGCGCCATTTCGCTCAACCTTCTCGCCACTTGTCCAGTCGTAGAACCCTTTTCCGGTCTTCTTTCCAAGATCACCTGCGTCAACAAGATTCACGAGTAACGGGTGTGGTCGGTATGATTCATCACCAAACGATTCTGCTAAATTGTTGAGAATATCACATCGGACATCCAAGCCCACAAGGTCAGTCAATTCCAGTGGGCCCATCGGGTGTTTGTATCCCAATCTCATCGCTGTGTCAATGTCTGAGGCCGAGGCGACTCCGTCGGCTAACATTCGAATCGCCTCATTTCCTATAACGACTCCAAGTCTGCTAGTAGCAAACCCAGGAACATCGTTGACTAGAATGCTTGTTTTTCCCATTTCGTCGGCAATTTTCTGAGCCATCTCAATGGTCTTTTCCGATACCAAATCATGCCGCACGATTTCAAGTAATTTCATGATTGGAACTGGATTGAAGAAATGCATTCCGATTACTCTTTCTGGGTTGCCAGATGCATTGGCAATTTCAGCAATTGAGAGGCCGGAGGTATTTGTCCCCAAAATTGCATGGTCAGGAGCCAAATTTCCGAGGTCCGCAAAGATTTGATGTTTGAGTTCCGGAATTTCGGGTACGGCCTCAATCACTAGGTCGACATCAGAAACGGCCTCTCCTATGTCCTTAACAGCAGTCAAGTTCGCTTGCCATTCAGCCTTCTGTTCAGCAGTGGTTTTTCCGCGAGCAATCCCCTTATCCCAGAATTCGTTAATGGCATTCATGCCACGTTCCAATCCTTCTGGGAAAGCATCAAAAAGATTGGTTTGCCAACCTGTTTGTGCACACACTTGAGCGATACCAGCACCCATTGTCCCGGCACCAATTACGGCAACAGAGCGAATCTCCATGTTAAAGCCGAGCCACCTTGCCACCATTACAATTCCCATCTATTTGTATTGATATTAATCAAGATGATATCAGTGGCTCAGGAGAACTCAGCAAATTCTCTCCCAAAAGCCATGCGTGTAATGGGTGTTTGTCAACCAGTTGTT